>Ga0080001_10488_pt1 | contig 611318 bp, 556 predicted proteins | sample YelNatPoosite2B6_FD_69204 | JGI IMG/M metagenome (GOLD analysis project Ga0080001, IMG submission 69204) | Hot spring thermophilic microbial communities from Obsidian Pool, Yellowstone National Park, USA - site 2 B6 (SPADES assembly) (version 5) | ecosystem: Environmental > Aquatic > Thermal...
AAAGTATACTCATTTTTGCGACCTACCGGTCTAAGGGCTTACCAGCCCTTTAAGTAAGTGTAAAAAAATACAATTCCAGTAAAAACGAATTTTTTACTGGAATTTAAGTGCTAAATCTCTGAAAGAAATAGAATTTTGTTGACAGTAAAATATTACTATGATATTATATCTAAGGATTAAAATTCAATATAAACTCTTATCAAGAGAGGTGGAGGGACATGGCCCTGTGAAGCCCGGCAACCGGTTTAATACTAAGGTGCCAATTCCAGCAGAACTGCAAGATAAGGGATGCGCTAAGGTGCCTCTTCTTATAGAAGAGGTTTTGTTTTATCTAATATAAAAATAATGAAAGTAATATATAATGAAAGGAGATTTTCAAATGAGAAGATTATTTACATCTGAATCAGTTACTGAAGGACATCCAGATAAAATTTGCGATCAAATTTCTGACTCAGTGTTGGATGCAATACTAGCTCAGGATCCTAATGCCAGAGTAGCATGCGAGACAGCAGTAACAACTGGTATGGTTTTGGTTATGGGAGAAATATCAACAAATTGTTATGTGGATATCCCTAAGGTTGTAAGAAAAACTATTGAAGAAATAGGATATACTAGAGCAAAATATGGTTTTGACTGTGATACTTGTTCTGTCCTTACATCTATAGACGAGCAATCAACAGATATAGCTATGGGAGTTGATGAGGCTCTTGAAGCTAAAAATGGACAAATGGATAAAATTGAAGCCATAGGGGCAGGGGATCAAGGTATGATGTTCGGGTTTGCTACAAATGAAACTCCAGAATTTATGCCTCTTCCAATAGCAATGGCTCACAGACTTTCAAGAAAGCTTTCTGAGGTTAGAAAGAATGAAACTCTTTCGTATTTAAGACCGGATGGAAAGACACAAGTTACTGTAGAGTATGAAGATAATAAACCAGTGAGAATAGATACAATTGTTATATCTACTCAACATAATCCAGATGTAACTCGTGAAGAAATTGAAAAAGATTTAATTGAACATGTTATTAATAAGGTTGTTCCCGTAGAACTTCTTGATAAAAATACAAAGTATTTAATAAATCCTACAGGTAGATTTGTCATAGGAGGTCCTCAAGGAGACTCAGGGCTAACAGGTAGAAAAATTATTGTTGATACTTATGGCGGATATGGAAGACATGGAGGAGGAGCATTCTCTGGAAAAGATCCAACTAAAGTTGACAGATCAGCAGCTTATGCAGCAAGATGGGTTGCTAAAAATCTTGTAGCAGCTGGTGTTGCTGATAAACTTGAAATAGAACTTGCTTATGCTATCGGAGTTGCAAAGCCGGTATCTATAGAAGTTGATACTTTTGGAACAGGAAAAATATCTGATGATAAGATTATTGATGTAATAAATAAAGTCTTTGATTTGAGACCTGCAGCTATTATTAGGGATTTAGACTTAAGAAGACCTATATATAAACAGACTGCAGCTTACGGACACTTTGGAAGAACAGATATAGATCTTCCATGGGAGAGACTAGATAAATCTGAAGAGATTAAAAAATATTTATAAAATTTATTAGGACTGTTGGCTATGCCAACAGTCTTAAATACTTTAATAGGCAATTGTTTAAAAAAGGCTCCTATTACAAATATCAATAATATAAGAATATTTTTCAAACAATTGTAAAAAATAATGTATAAACACTTGTGAAATTAATTTGAATATACGGATATATAGAAAAGAGGTATAAAATGAAGAATATATGGGGTAAAAGATTAGTTAGATTTTTTCATAATGTAAGAGTTGGTTTTAATAGATTGTTCATAGCTATAGGAATAATTGCAATAGGTACTGCATTATTGTCAGTATACTCTGTTTTTAAGTTTGTAAATACTATGCAGTGGGCATATAAAGTTAATCCGGAAGCAATTACTGTTTCTTTACTTGCTTTAATCTTTATACCATTAATATCCTATGGTCTTGAGAGAGGAATAGCAAATTATATTCAAAATAAATAATAAATAAGCTCTAGCATAGCTAGAGCTTATTTATTATTTGAAAATTTTCCCGCCAATAATTACTTTCTTTATATTTATATCTTCATCGAATAAAACCAAATCAGCATCATAGCCCTCTTTTATAAGTCCTTTTCTATTGTCTAGCTTACAATGTTTTGCGCCATTGTAAGTGGCCATTTTAATTATATCGTAAAGTTCATAATTAGAGTTTTTATAAACATTTCTTACAGCCTTATCTAAAGTAAGAATTGAGCCAGCTAAATTACCTTCTTTTAATCTTGCTGCTCCATCCTTTACAAAAACATCCTGACCTCCAAGAGAATATTTTCCTTCAGGCATACCGCAGGCCATCATAGCATCAGTAACTAATAAAACCTTATTAAAACCTTTTTGTTTATAGGCTACTCTTAATGAAGGATAACTGATATGAATTCCATCAGAAATAGTTTCTGTAGTTATGTCAGTATCAAAAATAGCTCCTACTATTCCTGGTTCTCTATGATGAAGAGGCGTCATGGCATTATAAAGATGGGTAGAATGGCCTATTCCACATTCTATACCTTCTAAGGCCTCTTTGTAAGTAGCTTTTGAGTGACCAATGGAAACAACAATATTCTTATCCTTTAAATATTTAATAAGTTCTAAGGAACCCTTTACCTCTGGAGCTAGAGTTATGCTCTTTATAGCTTCTATATTATCTCCAACCATGTAGTTAAAAGTGTCTATAGAAGGCTTTTGAATGAAGTTAGGATTTTGAGCTCCTATCATTGCTGGGCTTATAAAAGGACCCTCAAGATGAACTCCTGCAACATTAGCACCCTCGGTTCCTTCTTTCATACATTCAGCGGATACCTCAACTGCTTTCTTTATGTCATCTAAAGCGCAAGTCATAGTGGTTGGAAGAAAAGAAGTAGTTCCAAAGTTTGCAATTGTTTTCGCGATTGCATTTATGGACTCCTTTGTTCCATCCATAGTATCGAAGCCGCCAGCGCCATGGATATGAACATCAATAAACCCTGGAGAAATATAAAGACCTTTAGCATCAATTATTTCATCAGTTTCATTTGAAGAAGGATTGATTTTTTCGATTTTCCCATTTCTAATTAGTAAACTTCCTATTTCTATTTTATCTTCAAAGATTATTTTGCAATTCTTAATTAACATTAAAATGCCTCCTTTGATATGTATCTTTAACTATATTGTAGTTTTTATGAAGGTTATAGTCAACTACATTGCAATGATTACAAAAACTGTTATCTGATACTAATTCTATTAACTACATAAGGTTGAGAATTCCTTTATAATAGGGTATTCTATAATTATAATTATTATTAGTAATAATTAAGTATAAAAAGTATAGGAGAGATTATATGCCAGAAATACACGGAGTAATTGATGATATAGTATTTCAAAATGAGTCAAACGGTTTTGTAATTGCGCATATAGTTGATAATAAGGTAATAACCACAATAAAAGGATATATACCTAATATTTCAGAGGGCCAAAATTTCAAGTTTCAAGGAAATTGGAATATACATCCTCAATTTGGAAAACAATTCAATGTAGAAAGTTATGAAGAAATATTACCTACTACGGCTTCAGAAATTGAAAAATATCTTTCTTCTGGAATTATTACAGGTATTGGACCAATAACTGCAAAAAAAATAGTTGAAAAGTTTGGAGATAAGACCTTAGAAATACTGGATAATAATATAGATAGGTTAGAAGAGATAGATGGTATAGGTGATAAAAAAATTCAAGTAATCAGGGAGTCCTATTTAAAACAGAGAGAAGTTAAGAATATAATGATTTTTCTTCAAAATTATGGAGTAACAACAAATCAATGTGTGAAAATATATAAAAGATTTGGCGCAGTATCTATTGATGTTGTTAATCAAAATCCATATATACTGACAGAAGAAATTTCAGGTATTGGCTTTAAAACAGCTGATAAAATTGCAAGAAGTTTAGGAGTTGAATTAAATTCTCCTTTTAGAATAGGAAGCGGAATAAATTATATTATAAACGATTTTTGTGCAATGGGAAACACCTATATACCTTTGAATAAATTACTAAAGGAAGGTAAAGAAATTCTTGGTGTTCTCGAAGAGGATATTGAAAAGGTACTTTATGATAATACTTTAGATGGAAAGATAAAAATTGAAGTTGTTAATGATGAAAAGTGTGTATTTTCACTTCCTTTCTATTATTGTGAGCTTAGTGTAACAAAGAAAATTATAAATTTATCCTTTACTGATTATCAGCCTATAAATACTGACGTTCAGTTTGAAATTAAGCAGTTTGAAAAGGAAAATAATATAAAGTTTGCAGATTCTCAAAATGAAGCTATTATTGGTGCAGTTGAAAATGGGATAGAAGTTATAACTGGCGGTCCCGGTACAGGGAAAACTACAATAATAAATTGTATAACAGGCATTTTTGAAAAAGCAGGAATGAAAGTTTTTATGGCCGCCCCAACTGGAAGAGCTGCTAAAAGAATGAGTGAAGCTACTGGGAGAGAAGCAAAAACTATTCATAGACTTCTAGAATTAGGAGTAGAAGATGATGAATCGTTAGAGTTTATTAAGGATGAAGGTTCTCCATTAGAATGTGATGTAGTTATAGTAGATGAAGCATCTATGATTGATATAATGCTTATGAACAGCCTATTAAAAGCAGTAGGAGTTGGAACAAGAGTAATTATAGTAGGAGATGTAGATCAGCTTCCATCTGTAGGTCCTGGAAATGTTTTAAGGGATATAATTGAAAGCAACTGCGTAAAGGTAGTTAGACTTAAGCATATATTCAGACAGGCACAGGAGAGCATGATCATTGTAAATGCACATAAAATAAATAATGGAGAAATGCCACTTTTAAATGAAAAAAATAAAGATTTTTATTTTATAAGAAATGAAAATCAAAATGAAACATTGGCTACTATTATTGAATTAATAGATAAGCGATTGCCTAAGTTTAATAAAAAGTGGAATAAGGATCAGCACATACAAATTTTATCTCCCATGAGAAAAGGAATTCTTGGAGTTTTAAGCTTAAATAAGGAGCTGCAAAATATATTAAACCCAAAGCATTCTCAAAAGTCAGAAAGGCAATTTAGAGATTTGATATTTAGAACCGGCGATAAAGTTATGCAGGTTAAAAATAATTATAGCCTTAAATGGCATAGAATTTCAGGTGATGGAGAAGAGGAAGGACTTGGAGTTTTTAATGGAGATGTAGGCTACATTGAAAGCATAGATGAAGATAATGATATAATAACAGTATTGTTTGATGAGGAAAGAAGAGTAATTTATGAGAATACATTTTTTGATGAACTAGATTTGGCTTACGCTATAACTATACACAAAAGCCAAGGAAGTGAGTTTCCGGTAGTCATTATACCTGCATTTATGGGGGCTCCTCTTTTGATGAATAAAAACTTACTTTATACGGGAATAACAAGAGCAAAGCAAATGGTAGTTTTAGTAGGAGCTATTAAAGCAGTACAGTTTATGATAAACAATAATAGAAGCTTTGATAGATATTCTGCACTGAAATGGAGAATATCAGATATTATAAATAGTGATACAGTTGTTAGCGATGAAGGCAAAGACATGATATAAAATTAATTATATTTCTGAAGGGGTATAAGACATGATAATTTATAAAACTTCCAGCTTTGTAAATTATAAACAGAAAGTTAGTGAAAGTATTTTTAATTGGAGTAATGGAAGAGAAAAGGTTCTTAATGTGATAAATCCTCCCTATACTTCACCAGATATATTTCTTAAAATTATATTGAGCTATGTACAATATGGGAAAAAAATTTTATACATAACTGAAGAACGAGAAAATAATATACAGATCGTTAATTTCATTAAGAAATATAGTAATTGCAGAGAATACAGCTACATTAGAAATTCTTTTGGCTCAGTTAATACATTGCTTAATATCTGCAATTATAAAAATGCAATAAGAATAAACGAAAAATATGATTTGGTTATTTATGATGACTGCAGTTGTTTTTCTGAATATAACAATTATGAAATTATGGATTTAGCTATTAAATGTGTTAAAAAAGAAGGAAAAATTATTTGCTCCTCTATAGAAGGTATATTTAAAAATCAAAGGGATATAATTATACCTACTCGAGGAAATAAAAAGCCATTAGCAGAACCGCGATATGTTATTACTAGAATAGATTTAGATAAAGAAATACCATATTTAATTTATGATTATCTTAACTTTTCAATTGAAAATGATAGAAAAGTTGTAGTATATGTTTCAAATAGTGAAAAGGTTCATAGTGTATTTTCATATTTAAGCAATTTTAGAAGCAGTTTAAGCAAAAATATAATGTACTATATTAATAATGAAAGTGATGAAAAAGTACTTTATAATTTTGCATTAATTAAAAGAGCTATTTTAGTTACTAATGATTATAAGGACAGTTTTGTTAGCTTAAATGACACAGATATAGTGGTTTATTCATCAGATGATTTGTTTTTTAATTATAAAAAACTTGTTTACTTTTGTGGAAAGGCAGGAAGAAGTGATAAATTAAGAAATTCGGAAGTTATTTTTTTAGCTAACTCTGAAAATGATAATATGGATAAAGCTAAAAGTGTAATCAGGCACTTCAACAAAGAAGCATGGGAAATGGGTTTATTAGATTTATAAAACAAAGTATGTTAAGTGTTATATACAGTACGAATGAAAACTGCATAATATGTAATTCAGAGATGATAGATGAAAAGCTGATTTGCAGTAGATGCTTTAAGAAGATAGAACCTATAAATAAAAGTTTTAGTATAAAGAAAGATAATATGGATTTTCAGTGCTTTAGCGCAGCTTACTATAGTACAATTATTTCTGAACTTGTAAAAAAGTTGAAATATAAAAGTGATTTTTTATCAGGAGAGTTTTTAGGTAGCCTTTTAATAGATTTAATAAATATAAATTCTATTGATTATGATTTGATTTCCTATATTCCTATGACTCGTAAGGGGTTACGACAAAGAGGATTTAATCAGAGCAAGTTTTTAGCATCTATAATTGCTGAAAATTTTAATGTTAAGCTTAAGGATATTCTTTCAAAATCGAGAGAAACAAAAGATCAAATAGGATTAGATGATGAAGGAAGATGGCAAAATTTAAGTTCTTGCTTTAAAGTTAAAAATAAAAATATTATTATAAACAAGAAAATACTGCTTATAGATGATGTTATAACAACTGGGGCAACTGCCTTTTATTGCTCAAAACAGCTTATAAAAAATGGTGCGAAAAAAGTTACTATCTTGACTGTTGCAAAAAGTAGGTTATAATAATAGTATATTAAGTTAGGTTTGTGGTTGAAAGTCGATGCCAGTCGCAGGCGAAACGATCCACGTAAGTTAAACAAAGTTTTAATGAGCATGGTGCGGCTTAGAAATAAGTCCTGCCGTTTTAAAACGAGAGGGTTATTAGTGAGAGGTTGATTCCGGGTAGCAAAAGCTCCAGCAGGCGAGTGTGGGGTCAAAGACCAGGTCAAATAACTTAATATCAAAAAGTAAAGTGATACAGCAGTCCTTTATAGAGCTGCTGTATTTTATTTTTTCAAAAATTTAGCTAAAATACTTAAGGATATAAATTTTAAAAGTACATATAACTATAAAGAGAAAAATAAAGAAAGATAATATAATAATTTATTTAATATTTTGTAAATTGACTAAAAAATGCTTGTTATTTTTTAAAAACAGTTATAAAATATTAATAACAAATTTCACTAAAACAGCATAAGTTTAACTTTATGCGAGTAAACTATAAAACCAGTATATTAATACCTAATATAGGTAGAGAGGGGCTGTGTTTATGAAGGTAAATATATTAGGAAAAAATATTGAGGTTACAGAAGGACTAAGGAATGCAATCGAGAAGAAATTATCTAGACTCGACAAGTTTTTCGAAGATGACCAAGAGGCTTTCGTTACAGTAAGTGTTCAAAAAGCAAGGCAAATAATTGAAGTTACAATAAGATTTAATGGCGTTTTGCTTAGAAGTGAAGAAGCGAATACTGATATGTACGCAGCAATAGATATAGTTAGTGATAAGCTTGAAAGACAAATGGTAAAACATAAATCAAGACTTGAAAGAAAATATCACATTAATTCCCCACTTAAATATCAGGAAGTTGCAGCTTATCAAAATGATGATGATGAGAAAGAAGCTTCAATCGTTAAAACTAAGAGATTTGCTATAAAGCCAATGTCTGCTGAAGAAGCTGTACTTCAAATGGATTTATTAGGACATGACTTCTTCGTTTATTCAAATGATAAGAGTGGAGATGTAAATGTAGTTTATAAGAGAAAAGACGGAAATTATGGTCTAATTGAGCCAGAATTCTAAAATATAAGATATTAAAGAGCATAAGCTTGAATGCTTATGCTCTTTGTATTTGTAAAAAAGTAGTAAATTTATTGTTAATTACATATATTTGGAGACAATAAAGTTGAATGACATTACATTAGATGATATAATCTATTAAGTATAAGTGTATTGGAACTAATATTTTAATTTAATAAGATAGTGAGGATGAAAAATATGGGTGTACTAAATAAGATATTTGGAAGTTATAGTGAGAGACAAGTAAAGAAAATACTTCCAATAGTAGATAAAATAGAAGCTTTTGATTCAACAATGCAAAGCTTAAGTGATGATGAGCTTAAGGCTAAAACTCAGGAATTTAAGGATAGGTATGCAAAGGGAGAAACATTGGATGACCTTTTGCCAGAAGCTTTTGCTGTATGTAGAGAAGCAGCATGGAGAGTACTTGGAACAAAGCACTATAGAGTGCAGCTTATAGGAGGTATCGTACTTCATCAGGGAAGAATATCTGAAATGAGAACTGGTGAAGGTAAGACTCAAACAGCAATACTTCCAGCATATTTAAACGCTATTGCTGGAAAAGGCGTTCATGTTGTTACAGTTAACGATTATTTGGCAAACAGAGATAGAGATTGGATGGGAAAGGTTTATGAATTTTTAGGATTAAGCGTAGGTGTTATACTTCATAATTTAAATAATGACCAAAGAAGAGAAGCTTATAATTCAGATATAACTTACGGAACAAATAATGAATTTGGTTTCGATTATTTAAGAGATAATATGGTTATTTATAAGGAAGAGAAAGTTCAAAGAGAGCTTAACTTTGCAATAGTAGACGAAGTAGACTCCATTCTTATAGATGAAGCTAGAACTCCACTTATTATTTCAGGTGAAGGCGATAAGTCAACAGAATTATATAGAATAGCAGATATGTTTGTAAAGACCCTTCTTAAGGAAAAGGATTATACAGTTGATGAAAAAGCTGGAGCGGTTATGCTTACAGACGATGGTGTTCATAAGGCTGAAAAATTCTTCGGACTTGAGAACTATACAGATGCTGATAATATGGAAATTCAACATCATGTAGTTCAAGCACTTAAAGCTAACTATAACATGAAAGATGATAAAGACTACATTGTAAAAGATGGAGAAATAGTTATAGTAGACGAGTTTACAGGAAGGCTTATGGAAGGAAGAAGATACAGCGATGGGCTTCACCAGGCAATTGAAGCTAAAGAGGGAGTTAAGGTTCAAAAGGAATCAAAGACTTTAGCAACAATAACCTTCCAAAATTACTTTAGAATGTATACGAAGCTTTCTGGTATGACAGGTACCGCACTTACTGAAGAAACTGAATTTAGGGAAATATATGGTCTAGATGTTGTAGTAATTCCAACAAACAAACCAATGATAAGAATAGATCAGCCAGATTTAGTTTATAAAACAGAAAAAGGTAAGTTTCTTGCGGTAGTTGAAGAAATTGCTGAAACCTATGCAAAGGGGCAGCCAGTTTTAGTAGGTACTGTTAGCATAGAAAAATCAGAAGTTGTTTCTGTGCTTTTAAAGAAAAAAGGAATACCACATCAAGTATTGAATGCTAAGTATCATGATCTTGAAGCTGAAATAATATCTCATGCTGGTGAAAAGGGCATGGTTACAATAGCTACAAATATGGCCGGCCGTGGTACTGATATAAAGCTTGGAGAAGGTGTATCTGAGGTTGGTGGCCTTAAGATTATAGGAACTGAAAGACATGAATCAAGACGTATAGATAATCAGCTTAGAGGACGTTCTGGCCGTCAAGGAGACCCTGGAGAATCAAGATTCTATGTATCTCTTGAAGATGATTTAATGAGAATATTTGGTTCTGAAAGACTTCAAGGCATGGTTGAAAAACTAGGACTTGGCGATGATGAAGCTATTGAAAGCAAGATGGTAACTAGTGCAATTGAAAATGCTCAAAAGAAAGTAGAAGGTAATAACTTTGATATAAGAAAAACACTTTTAGGCTATGACGATGTAATGAATACTCAAAGAGAAATTATCTATAAGCAGCGTTCACAGGTTCTTGAGGGAGAAAATATACAACAGGAAATAAAAGAAATGATAGAAAACGTAGTTTTCAGTGTTGTAGATTCTCACATATCAGGAATTGATGAAGAATTTGAAAATGATTTAGAAAAATTAATTGCTTATCTAGAAGATATATATTTACCAAAAGGTATTATTAATTTAGAGGAGCTTGCAAAGTTATCAAATCTAGAAATTAAAGAAAATCTATTAGAAATAGCAATGTCTATATACAACGCAAAGGAAGAAGACTTTGGCTCAGAGCAAATGAGAGAAATAGAAAGAGTAATACTTCTTAGAGTTGTAGATACTAAATGGATGGATCATATTGATAATATGGATCATCTAAAGCAAGGTATAGGACTTAGAGCTTATAAACAACAGGATCCAGTTCAGGCTTATCAATTTGAAGGAAGCCAAATGTTTGATGAAATGATTTATAACATTAAAATAGATACTGTTAAGTATTTGTTCCATGTTCAAGTTGAAAAAACACCTGAAAGGGAAAAAGTGGCAGTTGAAACTTCAACAAATCAGGATGATTCGCTTCCAAAACAGCCTGTTAAGAAGGAAAATAAGGTTGGAAGAAATGATGCTTGCCCATGTGGCTCCGGAAAAAAATATAAAAATTGCTGTGGAAGAATGGCATAGAAATATAAAATGAAGAATGTAGAATGTAGAATTAATTTTTAGAAAATTCATTAATGGATTTTCTACATACATTCTAAGTTCTTCATTTTTTCATAATAATTATGTGGTAAAGGAGAGTATTGTATGTTTGCACAATATGAAGAAACTATAAACACATTAGGTAATTTAAAATCAGTTCTATTTGAAATTAGGGGGTCTCTTTGACATAGAGATACTTAAAAAGAGAATAGAAGAATTAGAAGGCAAAATGCAGGAAACTGGATTTTGGAATGATTTAAAACTTGCTCAGAGTATCACTCAAGAGGCGAAAAGCTTAAAGGATAAATATGAGAGATTTACAGGCTTAGAAGCAAGAATTGAAGATATTGAGATTTTAATAGAGCTATCATCTTCTGAAGATGATGAAAGTGCAAAATTTGAAATAATTACTGAAATACAAGATATAAGCAAAGATATAGAAAAGTTTAGAATTGAGACAATGCTTTCAGGTGAATATGATAAAGATAACGCAATTTTTACACTTCATGCAGGAGTTGGCGGTACTGATGCTCAAGATTGGACAGAAATGCTTCTTAGAATGTATTCAAGATGGTGTACTGATAAAGGATATAAGATTGAGACATTAGATTATGAACCTGGAGATGAAGCTGGAATTAAAGGAGTAACAATAAGAATAATTGGGGAATTTGCTTATGGATATTTAAAAGCTGAGAAAGGAATTCATAGATTAGTGAGGATTTCTCCTTTTAATGCTAATGGTAAAAGACAAACATCCTTTGCTTCTGTAGAAGTTTTACCTGAGCTTACAGAGGATCAGGACATAGAGATTCGGCCAGATGATTTAAAGGTTGATACCTATCGCGCTGGAGGAGCAGGTGGGCAGTATGTTAATAAAACTGAATCGGCAATTAGAATAACTCATCTTCCTACAGGAATAATAGTTCAATGTCAAAATGAAAGAAGCCAGCACAGCAACCGTGAAACAGCCTTAAAAATGCTTAAGGCAAAACTTATTGAACTAAAGGAGAGGGCTCATAAGGAAAAGATTGAAGATTTAAGCGGTGAACTCAGAGACATTGGCTGGGGAAGCCAAATCCGCTCCTATGTTTTTCAGCCTTATACTATGGTAAAAGATCATAGAACTGGTGCAGAAGCAGGTAATATCCAAGCTGTAATGGACGGAGATATAGATTTATTTATTACAGAATATTTAAAGCAAAGCAGCAATGGAAAATTAGAGTTATAAAAGTAGTTTATATAACTTGTAATTATTATTGTAATGAGAAATAATAAAAAGAAGGAACAGTCAAATCACTTTTGCTGCTCCTTCTTTTTTATATGTTGTTTTTTATTTTAAGTAAATATAAAACAGAAAACAATACAATTCCAAAACCAGAAAAAATCATAATTTTTTTATGGTATAAAAGCATAGGATTATTATCAAAGCCGTTTTTTATTATCTCCTTTGAGGCTATCTTAAAGCATCTGTCAATAGCTTCGATATCGATAAAGCTAACTTTATCTTCTGGTGTATGAATTCTGCTCATATCACTATCGCAAAAGCTTAACGCATCGATATTGTTTTTTCTGAAAGCCTCATGATCACTTGAATCCTCAAAAATAAAATTATATTCTATTTTTTCATTTATACATGTTGACATTACTGAGCGTAGAAATTCTGTCTTATCGGTATCGGTTTTGCCACCCATAATACTTAGGGGAACTGCTGAGCTTCCAATCATATCAAAATTATAAACCTTTGCACCTTTAAGCAGTGAAGAGTATTTTTGAGCAAAGTGCTCCGAACCTAAGCAACCAAACTCTTCTGCATTAAAACCTATAAATATTATTGTTCGATCTGGTGTGCCAAGAGACTTTATGTATTTGCTAAATTCCAGCATAAAAGCTATGCCTGAAGCATTATCTAACGCTCCGTTATACACTGTTCCGGATAAATCGCTTCCTACATGGTCAAAATGAGCTGAAACTATTATAGGCGGAGCATTTGTATCTTTGCCTTTAATAGAACCAACAACATTATTTATAGTTGTATTTTTAATATCAAATGGAATGAAGCAGGATATTTTATAATCTTTTAAAATATATTTTTTAATATCCTGTAAAGTTTCTTTCGAAAGCATTATGTACATACTTTGGGTATCGGGATTAGAATTTACAAAAGAGCTTCTAAAACTAAGCTTATTATCTGAAGGTGTGAAAAAAATAAAACTGTCAGTACCTTTAGTTACCTGAATAACACTATCATTACTTTTAATTGAGTCTTTATTACTAAAGGCTACATAATTTTTCTTAAAATTAAGCATATCTTCTTTGTAATCTACCCCATATCTATATTCCTTAATTAGAGATCCTTTTTTATCAAGTATTTTAAGATAAGGGTTTTCTTCAAGTCGGTTGGGATAATTTACATCGAAAGGATCATAGTAATCGCTGTTAAAAGGCGTAAGTCCTAGTTTTTCAAATTGTGTCTTAACAAAAGCCGTTACTTCATAATTTTCAATAGTTCCAGCAAGTCTTCCTTTAAAATAATCAGAAGATAAGTATTCTATGTTATTTTTAACTGAAGTATGGTTAAAATTATAAATGTTTTGATATGTATTCAAGCTGTTTGTAAAAAATAAAAGAGATATTATAAGAAAAAAAGATATAAGGATTTTTTTCACTGGTATACTCTCCTAATATTAATATCTTTAAATAATATGATTTTTTAGATTTTTATATAACTTTTTAATATTAGGAATTAATATTTTACCCTTTTAATTTTCTTCATATTTCTGTAAAATGGTGTGGTATGGTTAATACTTTTTTACCAAAGGATGGATTTAAAATAAGGTTTATCTAAAGAAGAAAGGTTGGATTAATTGAATGAATAATATTAGTGAAAGATTGGCACAGGAACTAAATATACGATTAAATCAAGTGAATAGTGTAATAGAGCTCTTAGATGGGGGAAATACTGTACCCTTTATAGCTAGATATAGAAAGGAAGCAACTGGAGGGCTTGACGATGTTATCTTAAGAAATTTGGCAGAGAGGCTTAATTATTTAAGAAATTTAGATGACAGGAAAGCGGCTGTAACTAAAGCTATAGAGGAGCAGGGAAAGCTTACAGAAGAATTGAGGTACTCTATAGAGTCTGCGGAAACCCTTACTGAGGTTGAGGACATATACAGACCATTTAAGCCAAAGAAAAGAACCAGGGCAATTATTGCAGAGGAAAGAGGTCTTAAACCTCTGGCAGAAACAATTTTCTGTGGTGAATTTGATGGAGATATAAAAGAATATTCAAAGAGTTTTATAAGTGAAGAAAAAGGAGTAAATTCGGAAGAAGAAGCTCTCCAAGGAGCTATGGATATTATCGCTGAAATGATTTCAGATGAAGCAGATTATAGAAAATGGATAAGATCACTTGTTCAAAGGGAGGGATTAATAGAAACCAGCGGAAGCTCAAAGGAGCCAACTCCTTATGAAATGTATTATAACTATAGCGAGGCTGTAAAAGCTATTCCTTCACACAGAATACTTGCTATAAACAGAGGAGAAAAAGAAAAAATACTATCTGTTAAAGTAACTGTAGATAATGAAAAAATAATACAATACTTAAATGTAAAATGCTTAAAGGAAAATAAGCAGACTGATTATTATATAGCAGAAGCAATCAAGGATGCAGTTAAAAGACTTATATATCCGTCAATAGAAAGAGAAATAAGAGCTGACTTAACCGAAATAGGGGAACAGGGAGCAATAGACATATTTAAAGCTAACTTAAAAGCGCTTTTAATGCAGGCTCCTATAAAAGGAAAGGTTGTGCTAGGCTATGACCCAGGTTTTAGAACAGGCTGCAAAATAGCTGTACTTGATGATACAGGAAAGTTTATCGAGAATGCTACAGTCTATGCAACTGCACCTCAGAATGATATAGAAGGCTCTATAAAAACCTTAAAACAGTTGGTTTACAAATATAATGTAGATGTAATTTCATTAGGAAATGGGACAGCAAGCAGAGAGTCAGAAGAAGTAATCGCAAGGCTTATAAAAGAAGTCAAGGAAGAAAGGGGTAAGGAGCTTTACTATGTAGTAGTAAGTGAAGCTGGTGCTTCAGTTTACTCTGCTTCAGAACTGGCTTCTAAAGAATATCCGGATGTAAATGTATCTATTAGAGGAGCAATATCCATTGCTAGAAGGCTTCAAGACCCATTGGCGGAGCTTGTTAAAATTGATCCAAAATCAATAGGAGTTGGGCAATATCAGCACGATGTTACTCCTAAGAAACTTGATGAATCCTTAAGAGGAATTGTAGAGGACTGTGTGAATAGTGTTGGAGTTGATTTAAATATTGCAACACCATCCCTGTTATCTTATATATCAGGAGTTAATGCTACAATAGCTCAAAATATAGTTACATATAGGGAAGAAAACGGTAAGTTCAAAAATAGGAAAGAGCTATTAAAAGTTAAAAGACTTGGAGATAAAGCCTTTGAGCAATGCGCAGGTTTTTTGAGAGTTATGGAAAGCGATGAACCTTTAGACAACACTTGTGTACATCCAGAATCTTATAAAGCAGCTAAGGAGCTTTTAAATATTTTGGGATATTCTTCAGAGGATTTAAAGGCTGGAAGACTTTATGATATAGATGGAAGAGTTTCAGTAGAAGGTGCTGTAAGCTTAGCATCAAGACTTAGTATTGGAGAACCAACATTAAAAGATATTATAAAGGAAATAAAAAAACCTGGAAGAGATCCGAGAGAAGAACTGCCAAAGCCAATATTTAAGACTGGAGTAATAGATATAACTCAGCTTAAACCAGGAATGCTTCTTATGGGAACAGTTAGAAATGTAGCAGACTTTGGAGCATTTGTAGATATCGGAGTTCATCAGGATGGGCTTGTTCATAAAAGTCAAATGGCCGATAGATTTGTAAAGCATCCTCTTGATATAGTAAAGGTTGGAGATATCGTAGAGGTTAGAGTCTTAGAGGTAGATGAAAAGAGAAAGAGAATATCCTTAAGCATGAAAAAAGAAGATTCCTCTAAGTAATTTTTAAATTTAGCTTGTCAAAGTAAAAAAAATATTGTATAATTAAGTTGTAAAAAAATTAACAATGATAATCTTCAGGGCAGGGTGACTAAGAAATTAGGATTCCCGACCGGCGGTAAAGCCCGCGAGCCGTTATGGCAGATTCGGTGTAATTCCGAAGCCGACAGTACAGTCTGGATGGAAGAAGATGACTAGGTATAGTCTATTTGCCCTGACATTTTTTGTCGGGGTTTTTTATTATGCCGCACTACCCTGGAAGATATCATTCCTAGGTGTTGAATTAAAATTAAAATTCAACACAAAATAAATATATTGGGAGGGTATCTATTATGAAAAACAAAAAACTAAACACATTGGTAAAGATTTCACTGCTTGGAGCTATGGCTTTTATTCTTATGTTCTTTGAATTTAGGCTTCCGCTATTTCCTGATTTCTTAAAGATTGATATAAGTGATGTTCCAGCACTTTTAGGAGCTTTTGCTTTAGGACCGGTAGAAGGGGTCGTAATTGAACTTTTAAAGAATATACTGCATGGAACTATTAAAGGTTCAAGCACTATGTGGGTTGGAGAATTAGCAAACTTTTTAATTGGATCAGCCTATGTATATGCTGCAGGATTTGTATATAAGAGAAACAAATCAAGAAAAACTGCAATGCAGGGAATGCTAATTGGTATAATAGCAACAGTTATTGTAGCTTCTGTTTTTAACTATTATGTATTAATCCCATTCTATGCTGTACTTTATCACATGGATATAAAAGCTATTGTTGCTATGGCTTCAAAAGCTAATTCAAATATTACAAGCTTATGGACTTATATACTTTGGGCTGTAGTACCGTTTAATACTTTAAAAGGTATAGTTATAGCTGCAATTACAGTACCAGCTTATAAGAAGGTATCACCTATATTTCATAAGGAAGCTGTTATTGAAAGAAAAGCTAAAAAACTAAACCAAATTTAATTAACAATTAATAATTAATAATGAATAGTTATTGTGGAAAATCCCTTAGGGGATTTTCTTAATTTTATCCAAATAAAAAGTCCCTAAGGGACTTTTAAAAATAATTATTAATTATTAATTTCTAATTCTTAATTATTTAAAGGTTGTACTTCCACATTATAACTCCATCTTCCTTTGTATCAGTATAATAATTTTTTCTGATTCCTTCCTCGAGGAAGCCATATTTTTTGTATAAATTTTGAGCAATGGTGTTAGATTTTCTTACTTCAAGTGTCATTGAAGTAATTTGCTCTATCTTGCAGATTTCTATTAAAGCCTCTAATATTGCATTTCCAACACCGATGCCTCTGTATTCTGGATGAACAGCTATATTTGTAATATGGCCTTCGTCAAGTATAAGCCAAACACCTCCATAACCAACAACTAAATTATCCTTAACAGCCACAACATATCTAGCAAATTTATTTTCTAGTTCTTTTTCAATGGAGTCTCTGGTCCAAGGTGTAATAAAACTTAATGTGCTTATATATAAAACTTCATTTATATGATTTTCATTAAAAGGAATAACTTCCATATCAAGCATTTTTATCAAGTCCCATCTTTTTATCATACTCTCTTTCAGCTTGAGATTTCCTTAAGTAAATAGGAGATGATTCATACAAATCATCATAAACTCCTTCTGAAAGCATTCTATATCCAAGCTCACCTAGTGATGAAGCACGAACAATATTTAAAAATCTAGGAGCAAAGTAGATAGATGAAATATTTTCAGTAAGTTTTTCTTTGAACTTATCGGCTGCGTCACCAAGAATGCTAATAGGCTCATTGTATTCTTTAAGAATATCTATTAATTCATCAATATGTAATCCCATATATTCACTAATCCTAACTAAGCTGCTATTTTCAAATCGATACAATGCTGTATATACATTATCTCTAAGGGCATCTAGAATAGGACAAATTATTCCGCTTGTATAAGCCATATTATAAGCTAAAGCATCAAGTGAAGAAAGTGAAACAAAAGGCTTTGAACTTCCTTGGCTTAATCCTTTAATCATAGCCATACCAATTCTAAGACCTGTAAAAGAACCAGGACCTTTGCACACAACAAAGCCATCAATATCCATAATAGTAAGCTGAAGGCTATTCAGTAAGCTGTCAACCATAGGCATAAGCACCACTGAATGCTGCTTTTTATTATTTAAAACAGCTTCTCCTAAAAGTTTTTCGTCATTTAAAACTGCGCAAGTTGCAGATTCAGTAGAAGAATCTATACTTAAAACTATCATAACGATATCTCCTTTATATAATCATATCTTTTTCCTTTGGCCTCTATATTTATTCTTCTAAAGTTTTCCCCAAGCTCAGGGAGTTTTTCTAGGCTAACTGAAATGTGCTCATCTGGAATTAATTCCTCAATATAATTTGACCACTCAATTACACTTACTCCATCTGAAAAAATATACTCATCAAAACCTATAGCATATATTTCATCAGGATCATTTACTCTATATACATCAAAGTGATAAAGTTTAAGTCTTCCCATATATTCATTGACTATTGTGAAAGTGGGACTTGTTATATGTTCATCAATAGAAAGGCCTTTTGCAATCCCTTTTGTCATATGAGTCTTACCAGTACCTAAATTACCTGTCAGGCAAATTATATCACCAGGCATAACAAGCTTTCCAAGCTGTATACCGATTTTAGTTGTTTTTTCAACACTATCAACAATAAAGTTCATATTTTTCCTCCATAGAAACGCTGAGTAACTTAAGAGTTTGCTCTTTAAAATACTCTTTTATAACATTTATAATACCTATTTTATATTAAAACACAAATATAGAAAATGCAATTCATATATTATTATTGACAGTATTAAGACAATTAATTTGCATATTATATTTACATTATGTAAAATAATAGATGATAATACATATGCTTCATATAAATAAGGTGGGACAAAAGATGAAAAAGATTTATATATATTTTTTTATGTTTATATTTATCTTTTCAGCAGCTGGCTGTAAAGGTATAAAAAATAATCAGCAAAAGATTGAACCTAATGCTGAAGAAAAAGTAATGAATGAAAAAGAGCTAAGCTTAAATATAGTTACTACAGATAAACTTCTTTATAATATGGTAAAAGACATAGTTCAAGACAGGCATTATGTAGATTATTTGTTCACATCTAGGGATAGGATATGGAATTATAAATATTCTGAGGACAGCATAAATAATATAAGTAAAAAAGATTTGTATTTTTATTGGGGATCAGGTATGGAACCTTGGGCTTCTGACTTTGTAGATAAGCTTAGCAAAACTAAGATAGGACCTATTAATATTTCTAGAGGAATTAAAACGATAAGCTTTGATAGAGAACTTAAGTATCAAGACATTACCCTTAAAGATAACCCTTATTTCTGGTTAAATATAGACTACTATAAGGTTGCAATGTTAAATATTAAAAATGCCATACAGGATAAGGATTCAAAAGATAGAGTTTATTACGAAGATAATTTTTCAAAGGCAATAAAGGATGTTGAGGTATATCAGAAAAAACTGAAAGAGGCTGCAGATAAGCTTAAAGAATACACCTTCGTTGTAGATGGAGACAACTTAGATTATTTTTTAAAGTATTACGGCTTTAAAACAATAAAAATATATAACTATGGGTATCAGTTAACTCAAAATGATATTGACAACAATTTAAAGCTTACAGATAAATTAAAAGATAATAACAATGTTATATTTTTATATGACAGCGAGCAGAATAAAAAGGCTAATGAAGAAATAATAAATAAATTTGCATTAAAAACAGGACAGATAAATATTTATAGTAGTGATATAAAATACACTGATATGCTTCAAAGCAATTTAATCACTTTAGAGAGCTTTATAAATGCAAAATAAAAACTTTTACAACTAGATGATTAAATTGTTTGAATTTTTGTTCGAATTTATGTATAATATCCATAAGATAGTAATGAGGGGGAGTGTAGAGTATGTTTGTTAAGAATTTAATGCTTCCAGTTGAAAAGCTTATAACAATTACACCTAATGAGACGATAAAGAAAGCGCTAGAAGTAATAGAAGAAAATAACTTTTTATCTATTCCAGTAGCTGAGGGGGATAAATTTTATGGTTCTATATCAAAGGATAGAATTTATGCCTTTTACTACGAAAAATGTGTAGATAAGCAATGTTTATTATCAGATTTTAAAGTAGAAAATGTTATGAGGACTGATGTTCCATCAATTCATCCTCTAGAACAAATGGAGAAAGCAGCACATTTCTTAGAGATTAAGAATATAGCTTTTGTAGCTGTTGTAGATGAATACGGTTCCTTTAAAGGAATTGTAACGCATCATGCTATTTTTCATGAGTTTACAGAACTTTTTGGGCTTAATAAGGGAAGAAGATTAGCTGTAATAGCTTATGATATTCCTGGACAGGTATCAAAGCTTTCAAAGATTATATCTGAAAATGGTGGAGATATAATCAGCTTTGTTGTTGTTGATCCGAAGAGTGTTACAGATGTAAAAGAAATAGTAATAAGAGTTAGAACAGAGAACTTCCAAGAGATTTTAGAAAAGGTAAAAGAATCTGGTTTTAAAATACAATAGTATATAATAATTAATCCTCAGGCAAATTGCCTGGGGATTTTATTTTTTGGCTTTGTTAAAGAAGCGTGCTGGAATGTAGAATGCTATTTGAAGTCTTATTAATATCTGTTCTAATGCCTTCTATAATTGTAATAAACATGCTTATATCAACACTATTATTAAGCAACGCCTATTTTAAATTATTTATCACAACTACTATATTTAATATACATAAAATTAATTGAGAGCATATTATAAAATATAGTAATTTATAAGGAGTTGAAAATATGGAATATGAAATTAAACAAAGATTTATTAGTATGAATAGATCAAATCAGCCCCTCAATGCTATTGGTACAGTTGTGCATGAAACTGCTGACCCAGGTGCAACAGATGAAAATGAGTTTAACTACTTTAATTCGGGAAGAAGAGGGGCTTCTGCTCATGCTTTTGTAGATTATGACAGCATAACTCAAACAATACCATGGTATGAACAAGCCTGGCATGCAGGTCCTATAGCAAACAGGACAAGAATAGGTATTGAACTATGTCATTATGATGATGAAGCAAGATTCCAGGAAGTATGGAACAGAGGAGTATGGCTTTTTGCATGGGTACATGTAAATATAATTAAGCAAACTACGATAAATAATGATAATCTTATGTCTCACGCAGAAGTAACACAAAGATGGCACGAAAGCACGCACATGGATCCTATAAGCTATTTTGCTGAATTTGGTAAAACAGTAGATGACTTTAGAAGAGATGTTCAGACAATGATAAATAGTATGACAGGTGATACTGAAGTAGTAACAATACCAACTACAGATTCACCAGGACCAAGTGTTGATAGCAGTGTACTTCAACTGCAGAAAATGTTAAACAGACTTCAAATTAGGGACATCAGGGGGAGTTCCCTAGCGGAGGATGGAATACAAGGCAAGAGAACTACAGAAGCTATAAGAAGATTTCAAAGCATATGTGGTATTTCTGTAGACGGAATTGCAGGACCACAAACTTTTGGTGCTATAAACAGTATCTTGGCAAAACCACTTATTAGGTCAGGCTCAAGAGGAATACCAGTTAGATATGTTCAATACAGAGTTGGCGTATCAAACGATGGAATATTCGGCCCAAATACAAGAAATGCAGTAATAAGATATCAAAGTTCAAATGGATTATCTGCAGATGGAATAGTAGGTCCAAGAACCTGGGCAAGCTTAATAGGATAATACAAGAAGTTGAACTTGATTTTATATGTTAACCAAAATTATGTCTTCATCATATTCTGTAATGAGATAATATTTTAATATGATAGGAGGTAGGTAATTTGAAAGACATATTGATTAATCAGGTTATTCCAGATATCTTGTATTTAGTATTAACCACTATATTTGGTTTAATTGCTTATTATGTTAAACAATATTTAAATTCTCACAGTTCAATGATAGAAACTCAAAAGCAGCAGATTGTAGAGAAAATCGGAATGGATCGCTATGAAAATGATGTAAAAATAGCTAAACAAATTATTTTAGCTGTAGAGCAAATGGGTAGAGAATTTAAATGGGAAAGTGAAATTAAGCATACAAAAGCAGTAGAAATGATATCTCAAAGAACAGGCTTAGGTACAAATGATATTTATAATATAATTAAGGCTACTGTAGCTGAGTTTAATAAAGATAGAAACACTAGTATAAATACCGTGCAAACTAATAATGAAACTGCAAATAAATAAAATTTACTATAGATATAAGGGTGGTAAAGCCACTCTTTTATCTTGAAGTAACTCACTTAAATTGTATTTATAGATTTATATTTATCACACATAAATGTACTTATGAGTTTATCAAGCTCCATGCTGACTCTTAGTACTTCATCATCCAGCAGCTTATCATTTTTGCTAGAAAGTAAATTATTCAGTAGATCTCTTACAACTTCAATTGCTTCATTCGTGTTCATAAAAATACTCCTTTTGATAAGCATGTACATATCCGATTTAATAAATATTAATTATAGATAAACAACATGTAAACTCAACTTTCAGGCAATAAAAACAGCAAATTTTCAATAATATTTTATTGTTTGTAAGTTTATAGTTGAGGTTTTTTATCTATATATATTATTTGTTGTTATATTTTGGAAAAATATAACGTTTTTATATAGACACAAGTAATAATTTATCATAATTTTATAGTTACTTCAATATATTTCGTTCCCAACAAATAGATATAAATCGACTAATTTATTATTAATATTTAGAAATAGGCTCAATTGACAATTATTATAAGGCATAGTACAATTATACTGTTAAACAAATAACATTTAGTTAAAAGGGAGTAACTGCCTTGAAAAAGGTGATAAAGTCAACATACTGACCTTTGGTCTGGCTTTATTGTAACTAATAATAGTTAAGTGAGACTTTTAGCGCAATGGCTTCATTGTGCTAGGAGTCTTTATTTATTTTGATTAAATTAGAAATTTTGGGAGTGAAAAACATGGAGGAAAAATATAATGACTTAAGGCTGGCAGAAAAAGGTGCGCGTGTAAGTATTATTGCATACATTTCATTATCTCTAATAAAGCTTGCAATTGGATATATATCTGGATCAAAAGCTTTAACTGCTGATGGATTAAATAATACAACAGATATAATAGCTTCTGTGGCTGTTCTGATTGGACTTAAAATATCACGAAAGCCTGCAGACGATGATCATCCTTATGGTCATTTTAGGGCAGAAACAGTTTCTTCACTCATTGCTTCCTTAATCATGATAGGTGTAGGTCTTGATGTATTATATAATGCTGCTCACTCCATTATCTTTTTTAAAGCGCAGGCACCTGATTTGATAGCAGCGGGGGTTGCAGTTTTCTGTTCTGCTGTAATATATTTTGTTTATCGTTATAATAAAAAAATTGCTATTAGAATAAACAGTTCTGGACTTATGGCTGCGGCCAAAGATAATCTTTCGGATGCTTGGGTAAGTATAGGGACAGCTGTAGGAATAACAGCATCTCAGTTTGGATTGCCTTGGATAGATCCATTAGCAGCAGTAATAGTGGGTGTACTAATAGTGAAGACTGGCTGGGAGATCTTTAGAGAGGCAGCGCATAACTTGACGGATGGATTTGATAAGGGCGAATTAGATAACATGACTAAAAGTATAAAGAAGGTTTCTGGTGTAAGAAATGTGAAGGATATAAGAGCAAGAATACACGGCAACAATATACTTCTTGATGTAATAGTAGGCGTAAGTGCTGACCTAACTGTTCTTGAAGGACACATAATTACAGAGGAGATTGAAAAAAATTTAAGAAGTGAGTTCAATATTACAGAAGCAATAGTTCATGTGGAACCCGATGTTTAGACGATGATTTTGAATTAGATGTATTGATGAAAGGTAAAACTACTAAGGAAAATCATGTAAGTTATGCTTATGGAATTGATGAATTTTCATATGATACGGTAGATTCTAAACTTGTATAAAAATCAGTAAAAAATATATGGATATATAATAGGGCGATAAGCAACTCTGCTTACCGCTTTTTTAATATGCTTAGGTTAACGGCTTCGTTTTTTCATATAAAAATATACAGGTACTCCTAAAGCAGCTAGAAGAATCCCATATAAAACACTTTCAAGCCCTGAGTCGTATATAGCCCATAGCGAATAAATAAAAGCAATAGCTGGTATCATAGATTTCTTAATAATATATTTCTTTGAAAGTTTTTTATTTTTATTCATAGAGAGCTTGATTTCTGCAGCTGCTGTTGAAGCATATACTGGAAGTCCGGCCAAAGTAAGGTGTTAATATAGCATTCCAATTTCCATCTGCATTTATTAAATCTTTTTGGGATATTGAAGTCATAGCTGTAAAGTTTAGAGTGAAATATAATAGTATCCCTATGATTATGCCGTAGATGGTTCCAAGCCTAACATTACGCACGCCATTTTTCACTTCTCCTGCTGTTATTGCAGCTGCTTCAAATCCGGTGAATGCCCATAAAGTAAGAGCAGCGGCTGTTGGTACAGTATTCAAACCCTTTCCTTCGGGAAACATTGGCTTTAGATATTCCGGATTATAATGCCTTAAGGCGGCTGCTATAAATATTATAAATAGAACAATTGCAGTTATAACTAAAATTGTTTGAAATATACCAGCCTTTCTAACACCTAGTATATTTATGTATTTAAAGATCCATAAAATAGCGCTGGTAAATAAGAATGCTGCAAGTCTGATTTCATTTAATGCTGGGAAAAATGCTGCAACATATGCTGTAGTTCCAGTTAAGGAAGCAATAGTTCCTATCCATGAAGAGTTCCAATAAAGCCATGCATTTTGAAAACCGATAAAGTGGCCAAATGCTCTTTTTGAATATTCATAAGGTCCTCCGGTTACAGGCATTTTAGAGCCAAGATTAGCAAAGGATAAAGCTATAAACAATGCTCCGGTTCCACTAATAAGCCATCCAAGCATTGTAGCACCCGGGCCAGTTTCTTGTGCTAAAGATGCTAGAAGTATAAATATTCCTGATCCCATCATATTTCCTACTACTAGTGCAGTAGTTATAAATAAACCAAGATCTCTTTTTAATTTTGGTTTTTGAGTCATTGCTAATCATTCCTTTCTTAATTATAGGTACGTGGAATATTTTAGCATCTGAAAGCACAGAAGTAAATGATAATGATTGTTAAATAATTGTTTGTATCATTTATCTGCTGCATAAAAATAAAGAATCCATTGACAGAAGATGCTTTAAATAGTTTAAAGTTAATTAATTATAGAAGAATATACACTAGAGTTTATTATAAATCATCAAAAAATAAAAAATCCGTAGAAATATTCATTCTACGGATTTATATGGCAGGGGTACTAGGATTCGAACCTAGGTGAACAGTTTTGGAGACTGTCATCCTGCCGCTGGATGATACCCCTAAGACAAGATTTATTATATAATATGAAATTTAAAAAAGCAACACTTTTTCAAAATAAATTTTATAACTTTAGTATTAAGTGTAAAATATAATTGTGATACAATGTTAATATAAGTTTTTAAATTTTAGTTAAGGAGAATAGCATGGGTGAAAATAATAAATCAAATATATATTCAATAGTTCTACTTGTACTAGGGTTGTTATGCTTAATAGGTGCTGCTGTATTTATGATAATAAGCTATAGGAAAGCATCTTCTGTTAATGAACTTGTAATGCCTTTAATATATGCATTCATACCATTTTTATTGGGATTCATTCTTTTTAAATTGGGCATAAAGAAAATTGAAAAATAATTGATAAGTTTAGTGGGGTTTCTTAACTTATTACCGTCTATATAAGTGAAACTATTAAATAGAGATGAATACTATAATCTATAGAATTTATAGGGGGTAAGTAAATGATAACTACTGAACAAAAATTATTATCGGCTCTTTGCCATGGAGGAGTTTTTTTAGCTGCTCCTATACTAATTCCACTTGTAATAATGCTTATAAGTACAGATGATTATGTAAAAACCCAAGCAAAGGAAGCATTAATGTTTCAAATACTTTTAATCATAGCAGGTGCAGTATCTGGAATATTGGTAATTTTATTAGTAGGTCTTATAGGCTTAGTGGTGGTTGGTATTGCGGCAGTTATTATGCCTATAGTGGCAATAGTAAATGTGGCAAATGGTAATGATTATTCCTATCCAGTATCAGGGAAATGGGCAAGAGGTTTATAATCAACTGAGAAGAGTCAACTGGTTTGGCTCTTTTTGCATGAATAAAATTATGTGCTGCAATAATTATAATGTGGTAAAATAATATTGCTTTACAGATAATAATATTTGTTATATTACCACTGAAAGGAGAGTTTTAATGCTTAATTATGACATAATTATAGTAGGTGGAGGAGAATCTGGCATGTTAGCTGCTATGGCAGCTAAAAGAAATGGTGCTCAGAATATCTTAATAATTGAAAGAGAAGAGCAGCTTGGTGGAGCGCTTAATCAATTTATACATACTGGCTTTGGAATATATACTTTTGGCGAGAATTTTACTGGTCCTGAATATGCACAAAGATTAATTGATGAAGTAGATAGACTTAATATAAAAGTTAAATTAAAAAGTTTGGTAATAGAAATAAGCAAAGATAAAACAGTAACTGTTGTAAATGAAAAAGGTATCAATGAATATAAAACTGAGGCAATTGTCCTCGCAATGGGGTGCAGAGAAAAGCCTAGAGGTGCTGTTAATATTCCAGGAAGTAAGTGTGCAGGTATTTTTACTGTCGGAACAACACAAAAGTTTATTAACATAGAAGGTTATATGCCAGGGAAACAAGTGGTTATGGTTGGATCTTCTGATATTGGACTTCTAATGGCTAGGAACATGGTACTTGAGGGGGCTAATATTAAGGCGGTGTTAGAACCTATGTCCTATTCCGGCGGATCTGAGAGAAATATAGAGGAGTGTATAAAGGATTTTAATATACCACTCAAACTAGGATATACCATAACAGATATTTTAGGGCATGATAGAGTAGAGGGAGTAGTTATTTCAAGGGTTGATAGCAATTTCATACCAATAGCTGATACTGAAGAACACATTCCTTGCGATACTCTTTTGTTGTCTGCTGGTTTGCTTCCTGAGAGTGAAATAGCGTTAAAATCAGGAATTTTAATATCAAGTGTAACAGGAGGAGTTATGGTAGATAGAAATCAAGAAACAAATGTAGAAGGAATTTTCGCTTGCGGCGATATATTATATGTACATGACATAGAGGAAGATATATCTATAGAAAGTATATATGCAGGAAATAATGCCGCAGGATTTGTATTAAAAAAAGATAGCAGATAATAAAGAACAGGGTTTAGGCTTTAATCGTAGAACTTAATCCCTGTTGTTTTTTTATATTAGAAAAGTTTTTTGAAACAATTTTTGCATATAATTAACTTTCCTGCATTAGCAGATACTGAATTTTCTTTAGATATGACTTTATTACAAATCTCACATGTTAGATTCTCATTATTTTTAGAAATTTTAGATGGCTTTTTCATCAAAGAAGTTTTTTTATTGCTTGGAGGTGTATACTCAATAGGTGTATCAGAAGTTTCTTTTTTTGATATGGTGTAGCTCATAAAATAGCTGCTTTCAGCAAATAATTCAAGCTCAAATCTAGGATTCAAGGAATCATAAAATTCTTCTATTATAATGCGTCTAACCTGAGCATCATTAACTATAATACCACTTTTTTCGATTCCGTCAAAAATACTTTTTGTAATATTGTTTGTATCAGGGTGCCGTTTTTTACTTTTATAAAAAACTTTGAGAACTGCAATTAAGCTTTCTGAAAGTACAATATTTGGATTTTGAGATCTAGCTTCGTAGGCAATTTCTTCTTCATATAGAGCATATCTGTCATGATACTTCCCAGAATTGTAAGGAAGAATAGCCCGTCCTTGAATATTAAAAAGCTTAAAATTGGATTTCGATATCGGTGAACCTTTTACTACGACCTTTGCATAATTATTTAACATAAATTACTCCTTCTTATAGAATAAGAATATGTGCTTGTTTTATTGATTATATCATAAGTTTCTGTGTATAATAAAGTCTAGTTAATAAATGTTTGTAGGAGAACAAAAATCGCAAAGATACTTTAGAAAGTTCCCTGCGAGCAGAAGCAATGTGGTGGGTAGGCAGATTTTAAAAAAGTCTTTGAAGAAGTTTATCCAAAGGTTGGGTATAAAGAGAGTGTGTGATTTATACTACTCAGTAATTTCCACTATAAGGAGGAATAATAATGAAGGATATAAAAATACTTGCCATTGAGACAAGTTGTGACGAGACATCAGCGGCGATTGTAGTTAATGGAAGAGAAGTGCTTTCAAATATAATAGCATCACAGATTGATATACATACAAAGTTTGGCGGAGTTGTTCCAGAGGTAGCCTCTAGAATGCATATAGAAGTTATAAGTGCTGTTGTTCAGGAGGCCCTGGACAAGGCAGAGTTAAAGCTAAGGGATATAGATGCAGTAGGAGTGACTTATGGGCCAGGTTTGGTTGGAGCTCTCCTTGTAGGTATGCAGTATGCAAAATCTTTAGCATATTCTATAGGTAAACCTCTTATTGGTGTTAATCATATAGAAGGGCATATTTGTGCTAATTTTATTGAGCATAAGGATTTGAAGCCTCCATTTGTATGTCTTATAGTTTCAGGAGGACATAGTTTTATTGTATATATGAAGGACTTTGGTGAGTTTGAAGTTATAGGGCAAACAAGAGATGATGCCGCTGGAGAAGCATATGATAAGGTTGCTAGAGCTATTGGACTAGGATACCCTGGTGGACCTAAAATAGATAAGTTATCTAAGGAAGGGAATGCTGATGCAATCAAATTTCCTAGAGCGAACTTTCATGATGATACTCTGGATTTTTCTTTTAGCGGACTTAAATCTGCGGTTTTAAATTATCTTAACAAAGCTGAGATGACGGGACAGGAAATAAACAGAGCAGATGTAGCTGCTTCGTTTCAAAAGGCCTTAGTTGATGTGCTGGTTGATAATGTTATAAAGACCTGTAAGATGAAAGAAGTTGATAAAATAGCTATAGCAGGTGGAGTTGCTTCAAATTCAACATTAAGAGCTGCTCTTATAAAAGAAGGACAAAAACATGGTATTAAGATTTTGTTCCCAGCACCAGTGCTTTGTACAGATAATGCAGCGATGATAGGAAGTGCAGCCTACTTTGAATACATAAATGGAAGAACAGCGGATTTAACCTTAAATGCAGTTCCAAATCTTAAACTTGGTGAAAGATAATCTTATAGAAAGTAGATAAATATTAAGGACTGAGTGTTCACTCAGTCCTTAATATTTTGTGAAAGTCTATTTGCTGAAATCAGGAATATCATATTGAACTCCCTCAATTACAAGACTTAAATCATCCATTAAATCTATACTAACATTTTTATGTGTGCCATCTATTGACTTAACAATTCGTATAATTGGTCTAAGAGGAAAATTGGGACGATTTTTTTCAATTACAGCTATATCTTCATTAGTAAGTACAACCAGTGTGCCTTCTGGATAGGGAACAACAGCTTTTGAAAACGCAAGAACCATATCATAATCGAAAAGCGTATCGCCACTTGCCATGATATATTCAAGAGCTTCATTAGGACTAAGTGCTCTTCTATGAGGCCTGTCAGAAGTGAGAGCATCATATACATCGGCTATAGCAACAATTTTTGCAAGCTTGTTTATTTCGTTTCCACGTCTCCCCTCAGGATAACCTTTTCCATTAATACGTTCATGATGCTGGAGCGCTATAATTCTTGCCGGAGCAGAAATATCAGAACTGCCTTTTAAATAATCGTAGCCTTTTTGAGAATGTTCCATAACTATGGCGAATTCCCTCTCAGTAAGCTTATCATACTTTAAAATAATTTCCTTAGGAATAAAAACTTTTCCTATATCATGCATTAAAGCTCCCATACATAAAGAATAAAGTTCATACTTATTTAGTTGCAGTTGAATGCCTATTATTAGAGATAATACAGCTACATTTACACTGTGCTGATAAGTATAACTGTCCATATTTTTTATATCTACAACATTAATTAAAACATTTTTTTGAGAAAGTAATTCATCTAGAATAGTGTCTGCTATATCACCTATGGATTGAAAGTATTTTTGTTTCTCCTTTATAAAATCACTTTCTTTTCCTGAATTAAAACTCTTTGTTGAGCTGTATAAATTATATTTTTCAAAGCTTACAAAAGTGTCTTTAATGGTTTGTACAGCCTTTTGTCTTAACTCTGGCTTTATAACATCTTCAATAATATTATCGCTATATTCATCATTTATGTAAATTGAAAAAACCTTTATCAATTTTATTCTTCGTATAAATACTTCATTAAGCATAACGCCTTCTCTTAGCAATACTCTTCCATCATTATCATAAATTGTTTTTGCCAAATAGGCTCCTTCTCTAACGCATTCAATTGGAACAAGTCTCATAGTTTATGCCTCCAATTTGATTTTGGGAATTGCATTAACAAATTAGTTTATTAATGTACTGACTATATTAAATTCTACAATGAATCAAATAATCCTTCTGTTTTTCAAGCTTATTTGTAAAAAATGCAAAAAAGGCAGGTGAAAAATATTAAATTTCGATTGTATGAAATTTACATTAAGTTTATGTTAAGTACTAGAAATGAGTCACAGGTCAATAATGGCTTCATAAAATGATAAGGAATAATATGAAATTTGATTTTCAGGAGATGATTTTATGTGTGGTATAGCAGGGTGGATTAACCTTGAAAGACAGCTTACAAATGAAAAGTATATAATGGAAAACATGATTAAAACATTAGCAAAGAGAGGCCCCGATGATGGAAATGTTTATAGCGCAAAGCATGCTTTGCTGGGACATAGAAGACTAGTGGTAGTGGACCCATCAGGTGGAGCTCAGCCTATGACAAAAACATTAGGTAAAAATGTATATACTATAGTATATAATGGTGAATTATATAATACAGAGGAAGTCAGGGATAAGCTTAAGGCTCTAGGACTTCAATTTAAATCTTATTCAGATACAGAAGTTCTTTTAACGGCATATATAGCATGGGGAACTGACTGTGTAAAATATGTTAATGGAATTTATGCTTTTGGTATTTGGGATGAAAATAGGAATAGTTTATTTCTAGCTAGGGATCCCCTTGGCGTTAAGCCTCTATTTTATACTAAAAAAGATAATTCTCTAATTTTTGCTTCTGAAATTAAGACTTTATTGGCTCATCCAGAAATAGAGCCTATTTTAGATAGAGACGGATTACTTGAAATGTTTTCTTTAGGACCAGCTCGTTCTTTAGGCAGCGGAATATTTAAAGGTATTAAAGAAATACCTCCAGCTCATTGTATGGTTTATAATTCGGCGGGAATAAATATATGGGAATACTGGAAGCTCGAAAGCATGCCTCATGAAGAAAGCATTGAGCAAACAGTAGAGCATACAAGAAGTCTTCTAATTGATGCTGTTGAAAGGCAGCTAGGAGCAGATGTACCAGTTTGTACATTTTTATCTGGTGGGCTAGATTCAAGTGCTATATCTTCTATAGCCTCAACTTATTTTAAAAGAAATAACCTTGATGTTTTAAATACCTATTCCATAGATTATGTTGATAATGATAAATATTTTAAGGCAAGCGAGTTTCAGCCAAATTCAGACGGAATTTATATACAAATGATGAGCAAGTATATAGGCAGTAAACATCACAATATATTAGTAAGTAATGAAGCTGTGGCTGCTGCCCTAAATGAAGCTGTACATGCAAATGATTTGCCTGGAATGGCAGATATAGATTCATCACTATATCTATTTTGCAGGGAAGTAAGAAAAGATGCTGTAGTTGCCTTATCAGGTGAATGTGCTGATGAAATATTTGGTGGATATCCTTGGTTTAGAAGAGAGGAAGATATAAATGCTCATAATTTTCCTTGGTCCAGATATGTCAACACAAGGAAGGATATACTTTCAAATGAGTTTAAGTCTCTTCCTTTAGAAGAGTTCTCCAAGGCTAAATATGAAGAGTCAATTAAAAAGGTTGAAAGACTTGAAGGAGAATCTGATAGAGAACACAGGATGAGAGAAATGTTCTATTTAAATATAAAATGGTTTATGATAACACTTTTAAATAGAAAAGATAGAATGAGTATGTCAAACAGCTTAGAGGTTAGAGTTCCTTTTGCAGATCATAGAATTGTAGAATATGCTTATAATATTCCTTGGGAAATAAAATACTGTGACAATATTGAAAAAGGACTACTAAGAAGAGCGTTAAAAGACATACTGCCTGATGAGATTTTATATAGGAGAAAGAGCCCTTATCCTAAAACTCATAGTCCTGAATATTTAAGAGTTGTGCAGAATTGGATGAGAGAAATACTTGATAACAAAAATTCACCTATATTAAATCTAATTGATAAGGAAAAGGTAAACGAAATAATTGCTACAGGAGGAAAATCCTTTGAAAAACCATGGTATGGACAGCTTATGACCGGGCCTCAGCTGCTTGCATATTTAATTCAAATTAATTTGTGGCTTGAAAAATATAAAGTAAGAATACAGTAATTCTATTAGGCAGTCTTTATGACTGCCTTTTTATTGCAAAGTTAATCATATTAGTATATAGTTATTGTATGTAAATTTTAGGTAATATAAGTTAAGGGGTAATACTATGGATAAAAATCAGGTTTTATTGACAAAAGAAAAAAATATGAAAATTTTTATGTGGGGTTTTATCGGTTTATCTGCATTTACAGCCTATATTTCATACATTATGAGTGAACAGCTGGGGAAGCAGTACTATTATGGTTTTATTATGATAATTCCATTCTTATTTATGTCATTTTACTTCAGAGGAAGAATGCTTAAATACAGAGCTTTATATCATATAAAAAGCAGCTGGGGGAAGAAAGAAGATAGAAAGAGAAATTTTAAAGATATTAAGAAGTTATATGAATTCTTATGTGTTGAAAAATCAAATGAATTTTTTATAGACAATCAAACTTTTGAAGATTTTACATTGGACAAAGTTTTTGAAGTGCTTGACAGGACTCTTTCTACTCCGGGAGAGCAGATTCTTTACAGCATGTTAAGAAATCCTATATTCGATGAAGACATCTTAGTAAGAAGGAAGCAAATAATAAATTTCTTTCAAAACAATAAAGATTTAAGGGATAAAGTACAAACAGAATTATATTGGATGGGAAGACAGCGCAAAAATACAATAACAGAATTTTTATGGGGAGAGATACCCCCTAAGAGTAATTTGAAATACTTTTTTAATTTAATGGCTATAATTCCGGTTATTCTTATAATTCTCATACCTTTCTACGGCGGTGTTTTTGGATTTTACTTAGTATTTGTACTTATAATAAATATGTTTATCCACAATAAGTTTAGAGATCAAATAAGCTGCCATGTAGACTCTATGACTTATCTAGGCAGTTTAGTTAATGCTGCAAAAAAACTTGGTACTATTGACGATAACCTTCCAAGCTATTATAAAGATATATTTGTAGATAACACTAAAAATATTAAGTCTAGTAAAAGTGCTGCAATAGTAGCCTCTGTTGAAGGCGGAGACGTTATAGTCGAATATTTAAACATACTATTTTTAACTAAAGAAAGAAAGTTCTACTCGGTTATTGATGAACTTACCAAGTTTAGAGATGAACTTAGAAAAGTATATATTGCTATAGGTGAACTTGATGCATTAATATCAATTGCTTCCTATAGGACAGGTCTTACTTATTATTGCGAACCTGTACTTAATAAGAAACAGAGAAACATGGATATTATTAATATGTATCACCCTTTGATTGATAATCCTGTGGCTAACTCTATAAAGATAGAAAACGGTGGGATTGTACTGACTGGCTCAAATATGTCAGGTAAGTCAACTTTCTTGAGAACTCTTGGAATAAATGTTTTGTTCGCGCAGACTATATGCACATGTCTTTCAGAAAGCTATTCTGGAAGCTATTTTAAAATACTATCCTCTATAAGCCCTAGCGATAATTTGCTGGTAGGTAAAAGCTACTATCTTGGTGAGGCAGAAGCGGTACTAAGAATAGTAAAATCCTGTAATGAAGAACTGCCATGTTTATGTATAATAGATGAGATATTTAGAGGAACAAACCCTATTGAGAGAATTAGTGCCTCAGCTGAAATACTGGATTATCTTATTAAGCATAATTCTTTACCAATAGTTGCAACGCATGATTTGGAGCTGACTGAAATAGTAGACAAAAGATACGAATGCTACTATTTTACTGAAGATGTTGATGATGAAGGATTAAAATTTGATTACTTAATAAGAAAAGGGGTATCTCCAACAAGAAATGCTATAAAACTTCTTAAGTACTTGGGGTATCCTGAGGAAATAATTAAAAACACAAATAAAAGGGTCGATTTATTATTCAATAAATAGAACATGGAGCTTATGTATAAAAAATTACATAAGCTCCATGTTTTATATTAAAATAACTTAAATGTGCTGAAGGGATAAACCCTGATTACTACATGACCTTTTAAAGCTTTAGTACTAATAGGTCCAAGCATTCTGCTATCAACGCTGTCGCCCCTGTTATCGCCAAGCACAAATACATAACCTTCAGGAATTTTATACTTTCCGTTCTGAGTTAAAAAAGGACCTGGATTTGTTACTGTATTTTTGTCTAAATAATTTTCTTTAAGCTCTGCTCCATTTAAATAGACCTTTCCATCTTTAATTTCTATTTCATCGCCTGCTACTGCAATTACTCTTTTAACATATATATCTTTATTTAAGTTTCCTGAATCGAATATAACTATCTGACCATGTTTAAAGCTGTGAGTCATAAGACTTATCTTTTCAACAAACAATACATCCTTATCATTTAATGTTGAGTACATAGATTTCCCTTCTACATCAGCCCTTGCAAAAACATAAGTTCTGAAGGTAACCGCTATAATAATTGCTGCAATTATTGATATACCATATTCTCTTATAATATTTTTCTTTTTGCCCATTTTGTTCTCCTTTACTTATAGTCAAAACATTGAATATATTATATAGTTTATTATTATTTAATGTATGTGTCAAATTATGTTATTTTATTAAAATAAATTTATATAGATAGCTTACCTGAAAAATGATATTATTTATGTATGATTTGTTTGACATAGAGCATATATTAAAATGGAAAACTACTAGTATGGGGGGATTTGTATTAAAAGGCTATTGAAAATATTAAAAAACTTGGTTATATTTATTTGCATTCAGCTTGTTGTAGTATTTACTTTTGACTTGGTTATGGTTTATTACGGTCCCTTTACTAATATTAGAGATATGATTGTAACTACTGCAATGACCACCTTTAGCCATCAGTATATTGCTAAAGCATTCTTAAGTGATAAAACTATAAGTGAAATAATGGATAAAAATAAAATTGATGATAAAAATAAATATTCAAATGAAGAGGCAATTCAAGTATCTGCTGCTCAAGAGGAAGAGGGTAGTTCGCAGGATGAAAAAACAACTAATACAAAGGAAGTCAAAGATACTGTAGAACTTAAAAATGTAAGTACGGAAAAATACAAAGCCTATATGCTTATTGTAAGCAATCCAAAGAGAGTCAGTGTTGTTACATCTGACAAGCTTGGCAAGATAGGAATGAAGCTATCTGAAATGACGGAATACTATAATGCAATAGGAGGTATAAATGCCGGTGGTTTTGCTGACGAAGGGGGACGTGGTTCTGGAGGTACCCCAACTGGTTTTGTTATACAAGATGGAAAAGTTGTGTTTGGAAAAGAAAATCAGAGACTTGGATTAATTGGATTTAATGAAGATTCTGTTTTGGTATTAGGCCAATATACACTCAAGGAAGCAAGAGATAAAAAGATAAGAGATGCAGTTTCCTTTGGACCTTTTTTAATTGTAAATGGAGAACCTACAATAAAATCTGGAAATGGAGGCTGGGGAATACAACCAAGAACAGTTATAGGCCAGAAAAAAGATGGTACTGTTCTTATGCTTGTGGTAGATGGAAGAAGAGTCGACAGTGTTGGGGCAACTTTAAAGGAAGTTCAGGATGTTATGCTTGAGTATGGAGCGTATAATGCTGCTAATTTAGATGGTGGATCATCTACTACAATGGTATATAAGGATAAATTAGTAAATAAGCCAAGTACGCCTGCAGGACAGAGATTTCTTCCTTCAGCCTTTATAATTAAATAACAAATTTAGAGTTGGATTTCCAACTCTTTTTAGTTTTTTTGGAGGAATTAATCAATAATTGTAGAATATATAATTAATTGAATTCGTGTTAAATAATAGAAAATGCTCATTTTAATTATTCACTATTCTGAGAGGTGTAATATGTATACATGCCGTAAGTGCAATAAAACTTTAGAAGATACTGATAGGTACTGTTATAATTGCGGTGCTTATATAGGAGAACCAATTAACTTGGAAGATAACTGGGAAACGATAAGTTACATTTCTGATGTTATAGAGGATAAAGTACAAAATCAGATACAAGAGGAAGTTACAGTTGAAGAAAACAATATAAATGATTTATCCATGAATGATGGAAATGATAACCAATATGAAACAGAAAAGAAAGAAAGTTATACCTTGAAGGATATTATACTACTTATAAAGTCTCCTGTACTTGAAGGTCATAAACTTATAGACATAGTTGCTTCTAATTTATCATTATTCACAGCGTTTATTTACATATTTTTAACTTTATTAATATCATGTATAGTGAAATTTACTTTGCCAATTCCAAATGATCTGCTAAAAATAATTTTTCCAATCGAACTGGTTAATAAGGATTTTTATAATCGAATCAATATACCGTCAGCATTTGGGATGACATTTATATATTCATTATTAGGTATAATTTTAGTTTCAACTGTTTTGTTTTTAATCATGAATATAACTTTAAAAATATTAAAAATTTCTGTTGATTCAGTGAAGCTTTGGAGTTCTCTGGCTTTACCTTGCTTATACTACGGACTTTTTTTTATTTTATTTTTTATAGTAGGTTTTATAAGTAGTATGGCAGCAAATGTTTTACTTTGTATAGGAATTATCTATTATATTATAAGTTTACATAGCTATCTTGGGCGTATAATTACGGGTAATAAGGCAGCAATCTTTACGGCAGCAGCTATAGTGTTGGATTGTGCTGTAACATATATTTATATATTCTTATATTTATCTATAAGGTAAAAACAAACGAGGGGGTGATTAGTTAATGTTTAGATGTAAAGAATGCGGCAATGAAGTCTTTAAAGAAGATATATATTGCAGAGGTTGCGGGAAGCAGATAGATTTTAATAGCCTAATTAATGTTGAGGCTGAAGATATTAAAAAAGAAAAGCTGGTTATAGGAGAAAAACCTAAGAGAAAAGCTTTTAAGGCTATAAAGGAAGATAGATTAAAAATAATAAAGAAATTTAAGATAGAGTTTAAGAATAAGGAAATAATTTTTTTTACTTTAATAATTTTACTTTTCACAGCAGGATATTTTATAAATAAAAATATTTACAATAACAATATAAGTACAGACAAAGTTGTAGGCTATTCCTTCTTTGCTAAAGGTGGTCAAGAATTGTACTTTCCTTTTAGTACTACTAATAATGAACACGAAATAAAAGGTGGTATATACAAAATTACCGATAATAGTGCTAAGGCTATAAAAATAAGCGATGATATTGCTGGAATGTTAAAAATAAAAGGTGATTGGATATACTTTGTTAACTATAAGGATGAATTCAAAATTTATAAAATGAAAAAAGATGGAACTCAAAAAAACAAACTATCAGATATTGGAGCTCAAATGATGACAATGCAAGGTAACTATATATACTTTTTAGCTTCGAGCGATGAAAACAAACTCTATAAAATGAATCTAGATGGAAGTAAAAAACAAAACCTTGAAGATAGAATAAATAGATATTTTTTGACAGGAAATAAAATCTATTACACTAAAGCAGATAAATTAGGAACATTATTTAGTATGAACTTCGATGGAAGTTTGAAGAAAGAAGTTTGCAAGCTTAACGGAAGAATAGTATATGCAAATGACAATTATATTTATTTTACTGAGCCAAGTTTGCAGCAAGTTAGAGATAATAAGGATGAATCCCTTGATAATCTTTCTATTTATGGTAATGGAAATTTATATAGAATAAGAATTGATGGTCAAGATAAAAAACTTATTATTGATGAAAATGTTGAGCAAATATTTATTAAGGACAGTTATATTTATTATAATACAAATTCAGTATCATCAGGTTCAGCAGTAACATCAACTGTATTTCATTCCTACCGGGTAGATTTGAAAGGAAAAAATAAAGTAGATCTTAAATTTGATGGGCCGATTATAAGTATTATAAATAACTGGATGTATTATGTTAATTTTACTGATAATGGAGGTAAGCTTTTCAGAACTAATTTAGGGAATAATAGAACCGAGACTATTGAAAGTGATATATTTGGGCAATAAGAAAAGCTCCTTTATTTGGAGCCTTTCTTAACAATTTCGTGAATAAATAAAGAATCTTTATTGTCTCCCAGTTTATTGATATATTCAAAATCCTGATTAGCCCATGAAACAAATGCTGAAAGCCAGCTAAATCTTAATTTGTACAATTTATATATATCAGCACCTGCCTCTTTCCAATAGTTGTGATGAAGGCATTCTGTAGTTTTCCATACTAATTTATCATCGCTGTTTTCTATTATGAAATTTACTCTATCACAAGGCATACCCTCAAGCATATAATCATTAATTGTCTGATAAATATCTGAAGGTGTCTTTACTACAGCATTATTTCTTGCGTTTTCTCCACATTCTTTTCCTTGCTTTATATATTCTTCTAGAGCTATCTTAAAGGTCTCATCTCCATGTTTTCTAAATACTTCAGCTAATATGTATGCAAGCCTTGTTTCTGTTTTTCCTATAGTTGTATTAAGCCACTGGTGAATATTAGTTAGGTCAATTTGATCTTCCAAAGGCTTTTTCCCTAAAGGTTCTCCATAATACTTAACGGAGTTATTAACAATTTCATCAATCTCTGCCCCATACTGGTTTTTATATAGGTCTATTAATCTTTTTTCAAGCTCTTCATGGATACTTATTTTTTTAAATAGCCAATGGTGAATAGGTCCTAAAAATGCACTCATAAAATCACTCTCCAGTAAATTTATTAAATATTATCATATTCTATTGCATTCAAATATATATTTCTATGATTTTAGTCACATTATACTGTTAAAATTTAATTAATTTTGAATTATAGGTTGAAAATATACTATGAAATTACTTAAAATATTTAAGGAGAAGAAAATATTATTATGCGAAATTTAATTTATATAAATATTTTAATTATTTTAGTTTCTGTTGAGGTATAATAAATAATGGAATACTATTAAATTCAGCTTATTAAAACTTAAGGAGGGGTTTTAGAATGGTAAAGCCGAGCATATTCAGTAAAGAATATGAAAAAAGAATGAAAAGAAGAAAGAAAGCAGTTGCAGCAGTTATTGTGGTAATAATAGCTTCTTTAGGCATTTTCCTTGCAAGTGGAAGCTTGAAAGATACATTAAAAAACAAAAGTGTAGGTCTTACAAGTTTTATTAAAAAAACAAATAAAAATGAATTAGAAGCAGATAAGAAAATTGTTAAAGAAGAAGATAAAAAACAAAATGATAATCAAAATAATGCAGAAACCACTCCAAAGCCTGTTGAAGAGAAGGGGTATGAAGTTAATTTAAGTGATGGTACAAAGATTAAAGCAATTTATGAAAATAAAGACGGATCTAACAAATTTAAGTACGTAACACCTCTTGATGCAAAAATTAACTTTAGTGTGAATCCATCAGGCAATGCAATAGTTATACTTGATACTAAAGCTCAAAGCTTAATTTATATCGATATAAATGGACAACAGCAGGATATAACCAACAAGAGCTATAAATCGAATACTAAAGAAGGAGTGCTTGAAAAGATACCTCAATATGTATGGTGTACTTCGCCCAAATTTATTGATGACAACAATATAGCATATCTTTCACAGCTTCCATATATATCGAGCAAAGTAACAAAAAAGTTTTTATGGGTTACCAATATAGAAAATAAAAGACATATAAACAAATATAGTATCAGCGGAGAGAATATTAAATTTGGGAATACTGAAGATAAAGGTTTAGGAGTAACTCTTGATGATAACTCAGTAGTTTATATTAAAATGAAAGGCAGTTCTATAGTTGTATCAGAATAAGAAAATTAAAGGAGAATTATATGAAAATTGGACTTTCCTCAGCAAGTTTTTATCCTGAGGTAAATACTGAAGACAGTATAAAACTCATGACTGATATAGGGTTTAACAGTGGTGAAATATTCTTAAACACCCCTAGTGAATATGAAGAAGAATTTATATATAAGTTATTAGAGGAAAAGAATAAATATAAATTTGATATAACTTCTATTCACTGTTGCTCTTCACAATATGAACCTTTTATTTTTGATAAATATAAAAGAAGAAGAGAAGATATGCTTGTTTATTATAAGAAGCTTTGTAAGGCAGCAAAGCTCTTAGGAGCTTCATGTTATACCTTTCATGGAATGAGATTTGCTGATATTAACACTATAGATAAAAAATTTATAACTGACGTTTATGATGAGTTGTCATATATAAGCTTAGAACAAGGAATTAAGCTGGCTCAGGAAAATGTTTCATGGTGCATATCCAGCAATTTGGAATTTATAAAACTACTAAATGAAGAATGTAAATATCCGGTTTATTATACTTTAGATATTAAACAAGCTTATAAAGCCTTTATAGAACCGGAAAAATACATAGAGGCTATGGGAAAAAACATTATAAATTTTCATGTTAACGACAGAGACAAAGAACATATATGTCTTCTGCCTGGCAGAGGTGATGTTGATTATGGAAAAATTATTTCACTTCTTCATAGTATGGAATATGATGGAATGGCTATAATAGAGGTGTATAGGGAAAATTATACATATTATAACGAAATCTGTGATTCAAAGGAGTTTTTGTTAAAGCTTCTTTAATTAAATATTACTTGTAAACTTTAGTCTGTTTGGTATATAATTATTAATACGAGAAAAATAATCAATTATGTTTGAAAATTTACAGGTTGATATGCTATAATATTGTGGTTAATATGCATGAACCTGAGGAGGAATAGTATAATGAACGTTAAAATGGAAAAAATAGAACAGAATATTGTTAAACTTGAAATAACTGTTGAGGTTGAAAAGTTTAATGAAGCATTAAAGAAATCTTATGCTAAAAATTCGAAGAAATTCAATCTTCCTGGATTTAGAAAAGGTAAAGCTCCAATAAATATGGTTAAAAGATATTATGGAGAAGGTGTTTTCTTTGAAGACGCTATAAATTTCTGTTGTGATGATACATATCCTGTTGCAATAAAGGAAAACAATTTAAGACCAGTTGATTATCCTAAAATTGATATAGTTCAAATTGGAGAAAATCAAGAATTTATATACACAGCTGAAGTTACACTTTATCCAGAAGTAGAACTTGGAGAATACAAAGGTGTAGAAGTTAAAAAAGTTGAGTATAATGTAACAGATGAAGAAGTTGAAGCACAATTAAAGTCATTACAAGAGAAAAATGCAAGAGTTGAATCTAAGACAGAAGGAACAGTTGAAAAAGGCAACATAGCAGTAATTGATTTTAAAGGCTTTGTTGATGGAATTGCTTTTGAAGGCGGAGAAGGAAAAGATTATTCTCTTGAAATAGGTTCAGGAACATTTATTGATACTTTTGAAGACCAGTTAGTTGGAATGCAAATAGAAGAAAGTAAGAATGTAAATGTTACTTTCCCAGAGCAGTATGGAAGAGAAGAGTTAAACGGAAAGCCAGCAGTTTTTGAAGTTACAGTTAAAGAAATTAAAGTAAAAGAACTTCCAGCAATCGATGACGAATTTGCTCAAGAAGTTTCAGAATTTGACACTTTAGAAGAGTTGAAAGCTGATACAAGAAAGAAAATGCAAGAAGCAAATGATACAAGAGCAAAGAGAGAATATGAAGAAGCTGTTATAGATGCTGTATGCGAAAATGCTAAAGCAGAAATACCAGAAGTTATGGTAAGTAAAGAAATAGATAATATGGTAAAAGATCTTGAAATGAGATTAAAATATCAAGGACTTGATCTTCAAACATATTATGAATACACAAACAGCAGTGAAGAAAAAGTTAGAGAATTCATGAAAGAAAGTGCTGAAAAGAGAGTAAAGACTGAATTAGTTCTTGATAAAATTTCAAAGCTTGAAAATGTTGAAGCAACAGAAGAAGAGTTAAAAGAAAAAGCTTTAGAATTAGCTAAGCAGTATGGAGAAAAAGAAATAGAAAAGACTGCTGAATTACTTCTTCAAGTTCAAAAAGATTATATAAAATTAGATATTGTTAACGAAAAAGTAATAAAATTATTAGTAGATAGCAGCAAAGCTACAGCATAGTATAAAAGGGTAATTAGTTGCCAGATTTAATTCTGGCAATTAATTTTATAAATAATGCAATTAGGAGGAGATTTTATGAGTTTAGTTCCAGTAGTAGTTGAACAGACTAATAGAGGAGAAAGATCTTACGATATTTATTCTAGATTATTAAAGGATAGAATAATATTACTTAGTGAAGAGGTAAATGATGTTACTGCTAGTTTAGTAGTTGCTCAGCTTTTATTTTTAGAAGGTGAAGATCCAGATAAGGACATATATCTTTACATAAACAGTCCAGGAGGATCTATTACATCAGGTATGGCAATATATGATACTATGCAGTATATTAAGCCAGATGTTTCTACAATTTGTATTGGAATGGCGGCTTCAATGGGAGCATTTTTATTAGCTGCTGGCGCAAAGGGAAAGAGATATGCGCTTCCAAACAGTGAAATTATGATACATCAGCCATTAGGCGGGTTCCAAGGTCAGGCTACTGATATAGGAATACATGCGGATAGAATTCTTAAGATAAAGAAAAACTTAAATACAATTCTTTCTGAGAGAACTGGTCAGCCATTAGAAAAGGTTGAAAAAGACACAGAACGTGACAATTTTATGACTGCAGAAGAAGCAATGAAGTATGGTTTAATTGACGAGGTTATAACTAAGAAGAAATAACCCAGCGAGGTGTAATGATGGCAAAAAATGAAGATAAAAAACAATTAAAGTGTTCTTTTTGCGGCAAGAATCAAGATCAAGTTAGAAGACTTATTGCTGGTCCTGGAGTTTATATATGTGACGAGTGCATCGAACTGTGTTCAGAAATAATCACTGATGAGTTTGATGAAAATATTCAGGTTGATACCGGTTCACTGCCAAAACCTATGGAGATAAAAACTTATCTTGATCAATATGTTGTAGGTCAGGATGATGCAAAAAAAGCACTTGCAGTAGCTGTGTATAATCATTATAAGAGAATAAATTCAAATAATGATTTTGAAGATGTAGAGTTACAAAAGAGTAATATTTTACTGCTTGGTCCAACAGGATCGGGTAAAACATTACTTGCCCAGACTTTAGCTAAGCTTTTGAATGTGCCTTTTGCTATTGCAGATGCTACAACACTTACAGAAGCTGGTTATGTTGGTGAAGATGTTGAAAATATTCTTTTAAAGCTTATTCAAAATGCAGATTATGATATTGAGAGAGCTGAAAAAGGTATCATATATATAGATGAAATTGATAAGATAGCTAGAAAGTCTGAAAATCCATCCATCACTAGAGATGTTTCTGGTGAAGGAGTTCAGCAAGCATTATTGAAGATTCTTGAAGGGACTGTTGCTTCTGTACCTCCTCAAGGTGGAAGAAAGCATCCGCACCAAGAGTTTATACAAATAAATACTACTAACATACTGTTTATTTGCGGTGGAGCTTTTGATGGTGTTGAGAAACTAATTGAAAGAAGAACCAGACAAAGTGCTTTAGGCTTTGGTGCAGAAATACAGTCAAAGAAAGAAAAAGATATAGGAAAACTTCTTAAGGACATAATGCCTGGAGATTTATTAAAGTTTGGATTAATTCCTGAGTTTGTAGGCAGACTTCCTATTGTTGTAACCTTAGAAGCTCTTGATAAGAATGCTCTTATGAGTATTTTAACAGAACCTAAAAATGCTCTAGTTAAACAATATAAGAGACTTTTAGAGATGGATAACGTTGAACTTGAATTTAATGAAGAGGCTTTACTAGCCATTGCAGATGAGGCTATTAAGAGAAATACTGGTGCAAGAGGTCTTAGAGCTATAATTGAAGACATAATGAGAGATATAATGTTTGATATACCTACTAAGGAAGAAATCGCCAAGGTGGTTGTCAACGAAGCTACTGTTAAAGATAAAAAACCAGAACTTATATTAGCTGAAGATGGAAAAAGAACTCCAATTAAAATAGCTAAAAAAGGCAGAAACAAAAAAGGAATAGAATCAGCATAAGAGCAGAGAAATCTGCTCTTTTTTTACTTTCTTCCAATTCAATAATAAAATAAATTTTGATGGAATATATTGCTTGAAAGATGTAAATAATACAGAAGGATAAATTTACTAATAAGGTGATTTGGAAGGGAGGTTTCTAGTTTAATACATTTATATTAGTATTAGACTGGGTAAAATTATGACAAATTTTTTGATTTTCATTGAACTTTTAGTTACGGTTATTATGGGGCTGTATTTTTTTAATGCTTTAAAAGGTCAAACCTCAACAAAAGTAGTAATTGATAAAGAAAATAAAAAAGAAATGGATAAGCTAAAAAGTTTACGCAACATAAAGCTAACAGAACCGCTAACAGAAAAGAGCAGACCAACTGACTTTGAGCAGGTTATCGGCCAGGAGAAAGGAATTAAGGCCCTGCAAGCAGCTCTTTGCGGTCCTAATCCGCAGCATGTTATAATTTATGGACCTCCAGGTATAGGTAAAACAGCAGCTGCAAGGCTCGTATTAGAGGATGCTAAAAAAAGAGCTAATTCACCATTTAAAACAAATGCAAAGTTTGTTGAGATTGATGCGACTACTGTTAGGTTTGACGATAGAGGAATAGCAGACCCTTTAATAGGCTCTGTACATGATCCTATTTATCAGGGAGCAGGACCTCTAGGAATAGCAGGGGTGCCCCAGCCAAAACCAGGTGCTGTTACTAAAGCCCATGGAGGAGTTCTATTTATTGATGAAATAGGAGAACTTCATCCTATTGAAATGAATAAACTTTTAAAGGTTTTAGAAGATAGAAAAGTATTTTTAGATAGCGCTTACTACAATTCGGAAGATAATAATATGCCTCTGTATATTAAGGATATATTTGATAATGGGCTTCCAGCAGACTTTAGACTTATTGGTGCTACTACAAGAAGTCCTGAAGAAATAGTTCCTGCATTAAGATCTAGGTGCGTTGAAATATTTTTTAGAGGATTACTCCCAGAAGAAATTGAAAAGATAGCTAAAAATTGTTTAGATAAGCTTGAATTGAAAATAGAAGAAAAAGCGTTAGAGCTTGTAGGAAAATATGCTACTAATGGAAGAGAAGCTGTAAACTTAATTCAACTTGCCTGCGGTATATCAACAAATGACAATAGAACAGAAATAACTGTTGATGACGTTGAATGGGTTATTGAGAATGGACAGTATTCGCCTAGACCAGATAATAAAGTAAATGATAAACCACAAGTTGGATTTGTTAACGGTCTAGCCGTATATGGTGCAAATATGGGTGCTGTGATGGAAATTGAAGCTAGTGCTCAAAAAAGCAAACTTAGAAAAGGACATCTCAAAATAACTGGTATAGTTGATGAGGAAGAGATAACTAGTTTCAATAGAAAAATGGTTAGAAAAAGTATGGCAAGATGTTCTGTTGAAAATGTTATTACTGTATTGGAGAGAGTATATAATCTAAATTGCGATAAATATGATATACATGTGAATTTTCCAGGAGGGTCACCAGTAGATGGACCATCTGCAGGAATCAGTATAACTACAGCCATTTATAGTGCTATAACGGGGCTATTAATAGATAATGAAGTAGCAATGACCGGAGAAATATCGCTCTACGGAAACGTTAAGCCAATAGGCGGTGTAAATGCAAAAATTTCAGCTGCAGTTAAAGCTGGAGCAAAAAAAATAATTATACCGAAGGATAATTGGCAGGACAGCTTTGCTAATATCGAGGATGCAAAGGTCATACCTGTAAATCATATAGACGAAGTATTAAAAGAGGCATTATTAAAAGAAGAAACAAATAACGGTACAGTTACAATTGATACCAGCAGCAGTGTTTTGTCTGCTAAATCTCTTAGTTGAAAATATAAATAAAATTAATTTATAATAATTGAAAATAAACTATTTTATGGTTATAATATATTAAGTCTAGCCAAGTACTCTTAAAGGGTACTTGGCTGTAAAATATTATTTAAAGTGAGGGGAGAAAAATGGAACAAGACAATAAAAATCTTCCTCTAATTCCCTTAAGAGGGATTACAATATTTCCTTACATGGTAATGCACTTTGATGTAGGCAGAGAAAAATCTATTCTTGCATTAGAAGAAGCTATGTTAAATGAACAGGAAATCTTTTTAGTTTCTCAAAAGGATGCAAAAATTGAGGAACCTAAGGTAGAAGAGATATATTCAATTGGTACAATCTGTACAATAAAACAGATTTTAAAACTTCCTGGTAATACTGTACGTGTTCTTGTGGAGGGTATATCTAGGGCTAGGATAATTAAATATACTCAGGAAGAGCCTTTCTATAGGGGAGAAGTTGAGCCTTTAGCTGAGGTAGAGTACAACAACGATAAAAAGTGTGAAGCTTTAATGCGTAAAGCTAAAGATGTTTTTGATGAGTATATAAATATGTCAGGTAATATGACCTCTGAACTTCTCATCTCAATGGATGATTTGGAAAGTCCGGGAAGGCTTGCTGATATTATAAGTTCATATTTGATGCTTAAAGGGGATAAAAAGCAGGAGCTTTTAGAAGCTTATGATGCAGCGGAAAGACTTGAGAAACTTATCTATATCTTAAATAATGAACTTGATATTTTAAAAATCGAGAGAAAGATAGGGGTCAAAGTAAAGAAGAATATAGATAAAGTTCAAAGAGAATATTATCTTCGCGAGCAGTTGAAAGCAATTCAAGAAGAATTAGGTGAAGATGATGAGGATAAAAAAGAAATAAATAGATATAAGAATAAAATTAATAAAGGTAAGCTGCCTAAACCAGTAAAAGAGAAAGCTCTATATGAGTTAGACAGACTAAAAAGCAGCGGTTCCTATTCTGCTGAAGGCGGAGTTATAAGGACTTATTTAGATTGGATTTTAGAACTTCCATGGAATGCAGAAACAGATGATAATTTAGATGTGAAGCGTGCAAGAGAAGTTCTTGAAAAAGAGCATTATGGCTTAGAAGATGTAAAAGATAGAATTATTGAATACCTAGCTGTAAGAAAGATGAGTAATTCCTTAAAAGGACCTATATTATGCTTAGTAGGGCCTCCAGGGGTAGGGAAAACCTCTATAGCTCGTTCTATTGCTAATGCTTTAAATAGAAATTTTGTTAGAATGTCTTTAGGCGGAGTTAGGGACGAAGCTGAAATAAGAGGTCACAGAAAAACTTATGTAGGTGCAATACCTGGCAGAGTAATATACGGAATGAAGCAGGCAAAAACCAAGAACCCATTATTCCTTCTTGATGAAATAGATAAAATGAGCAATGATTTTAGAGGTGATCCTGCAGATGCTCTTCTAGAGGTTCTTGATGCAGAGCAGAATAGTACTTTTAGAGATCATTACCTTGAATTGGATTTTGACTTATCAAAGGTACTGTTTATAACTACAGCAAATAGTCTGGATACGATACCAAGACCTTTACTTGACAGGATGGAAGTTATAGAAGTATCAGGATATACCTATGAAGAAAAGTTTCATATTGCTAAAAATCATTTAATACCAAAGCAGTTAAAAGAGCATAACATTGAAGAACAATCTATAACCTTTGCTGACAGTGCGATCTATAATATTATTGAAAATTACACAAGAGAATCGGGAGTAAGATCTTTAGAAAGAAAGCTTGCTGCTGTTATTAGAAAAACAATTGCTGAAATGGTGGAAAAAGACAAGAAATCTATTAATATAACTACAAGTCATATAAAGAAGTATTTAGGGCCAGTTATTTATACTTATGATAAAACAGATAAGGAAGATAAGATTGGAGTAGTAATGGGGATGGCTTGGACAGGTTATGGAGGAGATACATTGCCTGTTGAAGTTACCGTTATGCCTGGAAATGGAAAGCTGGAGCTTACAGGGCAGCTTGGTGATGTTATGAAAGAATCAGCAAGGGCTGGTTTTAGTTATGTAAGAGCCAATGCTTCAAAATATGGCATATCACCTGATTTTTATAAAGATAAAGATATCCATATTCACGCTCCTGAAGGAGCTGTTCCAAAGGATGGGCCATCTGCTGGAGTAACTATGATTACTGCTATGATATCAGTTTTAAGCAACAAAAAGGTAAAGCATAATGTTGCTATGACAGGCGAGATTACTTTAACAGGAAGAGTACTTCCCATAGGAGGATTAAAGGAAAAGTCTCTTGCAGCGTTTAGAGCTGGAATTGATACGGTTATTATTCCTAAGGACAATGAGAAGGACATGCTAAAAATTCCAAAGAGTATTAAAAGCAAACTTAAATTTATATTAGCTGACAAAATAGATGATGTGCTGACAAATGCACTAATAAGTGAGGAATAAAATGGAAATAAAACAATCAGAGTTTATAACTTCTGCTGTAAGTCCAAATCAATATCCAAAGGATGAGAGGATGGAATTTGCTTTCGTAGGGCGTTCTAATGTTGGAAAATCCTCAATTATTAATAGTCTCACTAATAGAAAAGGATTAGCAAAGGTGAGCTCAACGCCAGGTAAAACAAGACTTATAAATTTTTTCCTTATAAATAATACTTTCTATCTTGTGGATTTACCTGGCTATGGATATGCAAAGGTGTCAAAAACAGAAAGAGAAAGTTGGGGCAAGATAATAGAACCTTATCTTTTTAAAAGAGCTCAGCTTAAGAGGATAGTATTATTAGTGGACTCCAGGCATAAACCAAGCAATGATGACATATTGATGTATAAGTGGATAAAACATTATGGATATGAAGTTATGGTCGTTGCAACAAAAAAAGATAAACTTAAAAAAAGTGAAATACCTAAAAGTGAAAAACTTATTAGAGATACACTTGAACTTTCCAAAGATGAGAAAGTAATGTTTTTCTCTTCATTATCTAAAGAAGGTAAGGAAGAGTTGCTGGATGTATTATTCATATAGCATATATAATGTAATAAGGGTATTACATTGTTGATATAACATAGCTTTAGCATTGTGTATAATGAAATATTGATTTTGGGGAAGGGGCTAACATGACTAAAAGCTTACAGAATATTTTAGTATTTATATTCTTATATATACCTCCGTTGGTTTTCTTTTTAAAATATTCATTAAGGAGAAATATAAATAAAATATTACTTTTTATAATAAGTGCATTATATATTATCCTTGCAGTATACACTCAAAATATTTTGCCATTTATATTAGTTATAATAAACATCAGATATATAAGAATAAGTGATACATGTGGTATTTATAATAGTAATGATAGTTGCTATACAGATTTAAGCAAAGACTACTACAGATATAATTTTAGTCTTAAAAGTTTTAATATATTTAAGGGGCTAAAATATGCGGCAGAATCTTATGGTTTAACTATAGCTGTGAATATTATTGTTACTTTGATTATATCTCTTAGTAAATCAAACCTTAAGGAACAAGAAATAGTCAGGCAATTAATGGATACTTCTATAAATAAATTTGTATATATGATACCTGTAATGGTTATATTTGCACCCATAGTAGAGGAATTTACTTTTAGGTGGCTTTTATTTGAAAAAATATTTAAACCGCGAATAGGAATTTTCTTTTCTGCCATACTTTCAAGTCTCCTATTTTCAATGGTGCATTTTAATATCAGAGTTTTTCCAGTACTTATAGCTATAGGACTCATTAACTGTTATCTTATAGAGAAAAAGGGATATTGGTATGCGGTGTTCAATCATTTGATTTTTAATACGGTATCTACGGTTGCTATGTTAATGCAAAAAATAAGTTAAGCTTAAAATTAATAAGCTTAACTTATTTTTTTTGTGTCAAAAAGTAATTATGAGAATAGTATATAGTAGAAAACAAAAGAAGGCTGAATCTTCTGGAAGGGAGGAAGGAGTATGAGCAGTGCTCTTAACGAAATTGCAGTTACAAGGCAAATTGATGCCGTAGGTATAGGTGGAAGACGAAACAATAATATTTGGATATGGGTACTAGTCATTATTGTTATCTTCTGCCTAAATGGTAACAATGGCTTCTTTGGTAACTGTGGAGGTGGATGTGATTGCCGTAGAAAGCACCATCATCACCATCATCATCATCATAGCGATGGTAACACTAATATATTCTTTGGTGAAAATTGGTGGTTCATACTAATCATATTCGCTATATTTTTCTTATTCAATGACGGCGTAGGAGGGGCAAACACAAATATTATCAATGTAGATACAGATGATCCAAACGCATGCTAATTAACTGAAGATGGAAAATAAATAGCCTGGGCTTAGAGGAAAGCCTTTAATGAAAAAGGAGGATATATTTTATGAGTAAAAAAAGTTACTGCTGCAAACAAGAGAATAATTGCTGTGAAAACAAAGGTACATTTTTAGGATTAGGAAACTGCTGTTGTGATTTTCCAACCCTTATTATATTGATACTGATTATACTTCAGTTCAATAGAAAAGGCGGTTACGGTGTAGTTGCACCAGTTGTGACTGGTGGAGATGATTGCGGAGCGCCTGCACCAATAGCACCAACATTCTTGGGCGGATATGGTTCAATTGACAACAGTATCCTGTTCATAATTGCATTGTTTTTCCTTTCCTGCTGCAACCCTTGCAGAAGATAGATTAAGCTTGGAGGGCTCAATGCAGCCCTCTTTAACATAATTCTAAAAGAACTTGCCACTTTTAGAACATATTTAACATTTAGGGGGTGAATATATGAGCAAGCATAATAGAAAACATAATAGGCAGCAGGATAATAATGGAATGAATAATTTTGACTTAGGTAACTTTGATATGAGTCAGATGGGCAGCTTATTAAATAATATAAATCCAAATCAACTTTCTGGACTTTTAAATAATGTAGATTTAAACCAGGTAACTTCAATGCTTCAAGGAATGAGTGGAAGTAATTCACCTAATGTTGAACAGCCTATTTCCAGCGATAAGAGATTAGAACTTCTTAATGCTATAAGACCTTTAGTTGATGCAGATAAATCAAAACTTATAGATACTATGATTCAGATCTATAATATAAGTAGAATTGTAAAAAAGTAGGTATATAGCTGTAGATGGTTAAATTTACATCTATGGATTATATAAATAAAAACATATGAATTGCTTATAAAAAACATAAGAGCAGCTTAGCACCAAATTTAATCTAATGAATAGTATATAGTATAAACAAAAGAAGCTAAAGCCCGAGAAACAGCAGACTCCATATATCCCAAGGTACAACAGAAATAAGCTGTTTCAAAGTACTTCCTTTGTTTAGATGCCAAAGATAAAGAATAGATTACATTAAACCATTGCCCAAGAAAGGGGGGTTTCATATGAGTAAAAAGCACGGACATGAATGCTGTTATGATGAAAAGCCATGTTGCAAGGAACGAGACAATTGTTGCTGCAGCTTCCCAACTCTAGTTGTATTAATTCTTATAATTCTTCAGTTCAACAGACACGGCCACGGATTATACGGAGCAAATGCTGTTGAAGGAGTTGGAAACTACAACGGATTATTCGGATCAGATAATAGTATCCTATTCATCATAGCTCTATTCTTCTTATCCTGCTGCAATCCATGCAAAAGATAGTTAGTTAGTAGGAAAAAAAAGAGAAAGGGAAGCCCATGGGTTTCCCTGATTTTTATTCTATTAAATCCTCTGCATTTCTAGAAGCAATCATAGTGCATTTCCCGTCAAAGGAGCCTCCTTCTTTTACTATTAAATTTTTCACGGTTATATCACCAGTAATTTTTCCGTATGGTTCTAAGGTAAGAGAATTTTCACATATAACATTACCTTCTACTTTGCCATTTATATAAGCATTTTGGCAGGAAACATTGCTTTTGCAATAAGAAGAGATACCTATAATTACATCATCTTGCCAAAATATATCACCTTCTACAGAACCGTCAATTTTCATTAAGCCTTCTCCTCTTAACGATCCAATAATTGAACATTTTTCTCCTATAAGAGTTTCGATTTTATTAAGGTTTTTTTCTTTTTCATTAAACATAGTACTTCCTCCATTTAGGCTTTTACAATTTATTATATTATATTGAAATTACATATATTCCATAATTTAAGTGTGAAAAAGTTTTAAAATATTACGATAATAATATTAATAATAAAATATATTCTAAGGCACATATACAAGGAGAAATAAAATGTCTAAGTTATCACATCTGGCTGAAATTTTAATTACGCTGCAGTATAAAAACTTTGTTACGGCTTTAGAACTATCTGAGATTCTAGGAGTTGATAAGAAAACGGTATATAGGTATATAGATAATTTGATAGAAGCAAATATACCGATTCAAACTCGCAAGGGGAGAAATGGAGGGATTTATCTTGAACAAGGTTTTTTTATGAAAAGCCCTAGGCTTACAATTGAAGAGTTAGAGGCTTTACTTTTAGCAGAAGAAATTTTAACAAAAGAAAATGGATTTGCATATGAGAATAATTTGAAAAGGGCAGTAGGTAAAGTTAAAAATATTTCGCAACTTAAGATAGATAAAAAATTAGGCAATGGAATAATGGAAAATCTAAATAGCATAGATGATAAACTTTACAATATTATTTTAAGCATTGAAAAAGGACGAGCTATTGAAATAGAATATCTAACTACGGCAAAGGATAGAGTAGTAAAGGCAAAGGTGGATCCATATACAGTTATATATAGAATGGGTGAATGGCACTTGATAGGATATGAGCATAATACAAGTATTGTTAAAAGTTTTTATGTAAGGCTGATTACCAAAATAAAAATAACCAATCTAGTATTTATAAAGCCGGTAGATTTTTCCCTAAGTAATTTTATTAAGGATTATTTTGGTTTATTTTATGGTAATAAGATAGAAGTGAAAATTAAGTTTAATGAAAGCTTAAAAAGTTTTATAAGTCGTAATAAGTGGCATGCCAGCCAAGAAATTCAGGAGATGGAGGATGGAAGCTTAATATTAAGAATCTTTCTAGATGAGTTATCTGAAATAAAAAATTGGGTGATGGGATTTGGTTCAGCAGCGGAGGTTATTGAACCTCTGCTGCTAAGAGAAGAAATTAAGCAGGAAATCCTTAAGCTTAGAGTTTTATATGATTAAACAATATGATTAGTTAAAAATTTTTAAATTGGTGTATAAAACTACTAATAATGGTCAATATTAATAATGTAAATTGGAGATTAAATCTCCAAAGCATATAATGAAAGCATTACACTTTCATTTAATGCTAGAACCCCCCATCCCCCTTGGGACCGCTAACCACGGTCCCTTTTGTTTTATTTTAAAATATATTATTAATCTAAATTTATTGAATTAACTTTATAATAATTATTTTCATCAGCTTTCCCTTGAGGTTTTAAGGTTACATTTAAGGCGTAATTTTTAATTTTATCTTTTGATATATTAGATACAGCTTTAAAGTTTAGTGTCCAAATAATTTCTGAAATTTCACCATTTTTATCAGATTTATTATCTTTAAAAACACAATTTTGGAATATGTAAGTATTATTTTCTCCTGAAAGCTTGCCAATAACTGATATATCCTGTCCACTTAAACCAGGATAAAAGATATTAGAAGGCTTATTTCCTTCGTTCCCTGGAAGAGCTTCAATATACTTGATAAGTGAAAATATGCTGTCTCTTCCCATAAAATTATCCTTATAATTGAATACTACATTTTCTAATTTTTTCTTATCATGCATGTACATATATGTAGCGATCTCAATCTTATTTGCGGTTAATTTACCGGATAAAAATTTTGGGGTTTTATTATTACTTACATCTGCAAAGCCGATAACGCTATTTGAGCCGCAGAAAATATCTTGAAATCCACCATTGTTCCAAAGAAATACATGCTGTACAGGTGTTTCCTTTTGAGAAGATTGTATAAAAATTTCTGGTGTCTTATCTCTAGTTATATCCATTAAAGTAACCTTAAGCGGATTAAACTCATCGTAAGTTCCTGAGGTAGGAAGCTTTTTATCAGGTTCTAGATAAAGACTTTTTTCTCCTGTGTTTACTTCCATATAATATTTATCCTTTTCTGTCTTGATATAAAGAATGTCTTTTTTGCCGTCACCATTTAAATCAGCTTGTACTAACTTATTGTTGGCAACAAGTGTATTAAAGGTTGGTGCAGTCTTTTTTGATATAAGAAGGATTACTAATAGGATTAAAATGATTGACGTCAAAACTGCATAATAAATATGTTTTTTCTTTAGAAATATTACCCTTAATTTCATATAAATCACCTCCATTTAATTATATGAAAGAATTATATATTTAATTATTCTACACAAAATAAATTTATAGGTTTATAAAAAATATGAGGAGGCATTTGTATGAATAATGATGAAATGTATTTGACTAAAATGCTCAGAGGTGAAAATATGGGTATAAACATATATGAAAAGTATATTAAAAAGCTACCAGAAGGAAAATATAAAAGAGAAGTAGTAAGTTTTCAGAGTGAACATATAAGACATAAAACACGACTTGAAAATATAATGAAGCATAGAGATATAGAAATAGGCAGTGAAATAGGGCTTCAAGGAAAAATGTCAGAGTTTATGACTTCTGTAAAGTTAATTTTTAAAAATAATCCCAAAGCGGTGTTAAAAGAGGTTCATAAAGGAGAGTTAATGGCTGCAAAGTACACTGAAAAATACTTATCAGAGTTTAGCGAAAGTATACAACCAGATATTGAAAAATTATTAAAGGAAGATAGAGAAAGAATAAATAAGATTAATAAAATACTTAAAACAATTTAAAACAAGAGAGGCAGGTGAATTGAAGTTGAGAATAAATAAATCAATCTCACTTATGCTGGTTATTTTTCTTTGTATAACCTCAAATGGCTGCCAAAAGAAAAGTAGTTCTGGAGAAAGCAAGGAAAAATCATTAAATGTATATGTAGATATTAAAGATAAAAATTCTCTAAATATAATTAAGTTTTTAACCGAAGAGTATAAGAAAGAAAATCCAAAGTCAAATCTTAAAGTCAATGATGTACTGGGTACTGATGGAAATATTGAAGAAGATATAAGTAAAGGTACAGAAGCCGATGTAATAATAACTAATAGAAATACTATGATGGAATTGGCTAGAAAAGGACTTATTAGTGATATGGGGCAATATTATGAAAAAAATAAGATAGGAGATAAGTTTTATAATGTTGTTACAAGCTATGGGAGAGTAGGGGAAAAGTATTATGGCATAGGGATGATTCCTTATACAATGGAGATTTTTTATAATACCGATGCATTAAATAAACTAGGGGTATCTCAACCGACTAATATAAAGGACATGGAAGCTGTAATTAAAAAATTAACAGCAAATAATATAAAAATTCCTGTAGTAGTTGGGGAAGATTTAGATATTAATACTGCATTATCCACAGTTGCTGCAAGCAATATAATTAAAGTGTCAGACTTAGATAATATTTATGATAATAAAGAAGAGTATAAAAATAAAAAGGAAATGCAGGGGATTTTTGATGGAATCAATGCAGCTGTTAAATACTTATCTATTAATAAAAGTTTATTTGAACTAGGCAATGACAGTACCTTTACTTCTCTAACTAGCGGATCAGTGCCTTTAGTTATAAGCACCTCTTATTATTATAATGAGCTAAAGGATGGAAAGATTGGAATAGTAGAGGATTACTCAGTATTAAATAACCAAAAGGGTACAGTTCCTGTTATAATAAACAGTATAATCTCTATTCCAAGCAATGGGAAAAACTCAGAAGAGGCAGGAAAGCTTGTTAAATTTATACTTGATGAAAAGACGCAAGAGAAACTTGTGAAGAAAGGCTTTGTTAGCAGCAGCAAAAAGAGTAATGAAAAATTATCAGGAATTGGTGCCAGTATAGAAAAACATCTATTAAGTTCAAATGATAATAATATAGCCTATATTTATAGCCTTCCTAAAAAGTTCAGAGGGGCTATATCTTCAAAAGTAGATAATATATTAAGTGGAAAATATAGTGGTAGTGAATGGCAGGATATTGTAAATGAAGTTTATAAATAAAAAAAGGATATGTTAGATTTAAACTTAATCTGGCATATCCTTTTGATTTATTCATCTTTTTTGTTGTTTTTGCAGTCTCTGCATAATCCATAAAAATATACCTGACTAGTCATTACCTCATAATCTGTTTGTCCCTTAACGGTATCATTTAAATCATTAAAACAAAAACCTTCAATGTCATCAACTCTTCCACAGCTTAAACACTGAATATGAGAGTGTGGACAAACCATTCCATCATATCTAAAATTACCTTCACCAACATTAATTTCTTGCACTAAACCTACTTCTACAAGAGTTTTTAGTGCTTTGTAGACTGTAGCAAGGCTCATTGTAGGATATTCGGGCTGAAGAGCTTTATATATAACTTCAGCAGATGGATGTTCTTTTGTTGATTTTAGATATTTATATACTGCGATACGCTGAGGAGTCAACTTAAGCTTTTTCTCTTTAAATACTTCAGATAAGTTATTCATATACACCATCCTTACTATATAATTAATTATATTATATAATAAAAATTATTTATTGTCAAAGAAAAGGTTTTTAAAAATTAAGTTTATAATTTATTTGTTTTAACAATAATTTTACTCATTTTATTTACTTAATCATATTATAGTAGTAATAAAGATTTTTCTCAATACTCAGCCTAAATAAAAATGCGCAGTTCAATAAAGCTTAAAGAAAGGGGATTATATATTGAAAAGAACTTATGTTTTAGATACTAATGTTATCCTTTATTCGCCTAATGCTATTTTTTCCTTTGGTGAAAATGATGTGGTTATACCTGAGGTAGTGTTAGAAGAATTAGATGCTTATAAAAAAGATAAAAGCGATTTAGGGGCAAATGCAAGACACTCAGCAAGAATAATAGATAAGCTTAGAAAGCAGGGTAAACTAAATAAAGGGATTGAGCTTCCAGGCGGAGGCAAACTTAGAGTTGAAATGAATCACTTAAGTGCAGAAATACCTCCAGTGTGGAATAAAAATAAGCCTGATAATAGAATAATTCAAGTATGCAAGGGACTTCAGGAACAGGGGGAAGATGTCTGCCTTGTAACTAAAGACATTTTTGAGAGAATAAAAGCGGATACGGTGGATATAGATGCAGAAGATTTTTACGAGAAAATGGTTCCTGAATATGAAAGTCAATATACAGGGAGAATTGAGGTTTTCACATCTTCAGTTAAGCTTGATGAATTTTATCAAAAGAGAGTTATGTTACCCGAAGATTTGATGTACTATTGTTCCGATACTGGCCAGTACTCGATACCTGAACTTTTTATTAATCAGTTTTTAATTATTCATTCTATAGAAAATCAAAGGAAAACTGCTTTAGCAAGATATGATGGAAAAGAAATAGTACCACTTATTTTTAAAGAAAACAGTCCGTTAGGAATATCACCTAGAAATGTAGGGCAAAAGTTTATGCTTGAAGCTCTTTATATGGATGCTGATAAAGTTCCCCTTGTTATAGTTAAAGGTCCTGCTGGCACTGCTAAGACATTGTTCTCTTTAGCTGTAGGACTACAAAAGGTAATGGAAGACAACACAGGGCAATATAGAAGAATACTGGTATGCAGACCAAATGTAACTATGGATGAGGAAATAGGTTTTCTACCAGGAACAGAGCAAGAGAAAATATCACCATTCATGAGACCGATTTTTGATAATCTGCAAATTCTTGTAGATTCAGATGAGAAAGAAAGATATAAAAATGAAAAAGAACTTGATGATAAAGTAAGAGAACTATTTGATAGAAAGATTATTACTACGGAGGCTGTTGCATATTTAAGAGGACGTTCAATAGTTAAGAATTGGGTAATAATAGATGAGGCTCAAAATCTTTCGCCTAAGCAAATTAAAGCAATAATAACAAGAGTTGGTGAAGGAACTAAACTCATATTAATTGGAGATCCAGATCAGATTGATCATGCATATTTAGATTCCAGATCAAATGGATTGTGCTACGCAGCGGAAAAAATGAAAGGCAGCGAACTTTGCTGTCAAGTAACCCTTAAGTACGATGAGTGTGAGAGATCACCACTTGCATATGAGTCCTCAAGAAGGTTATAATGATAAAGACATGCTTTAGCATGTCTTTATTGTTTCATAAAAAGCATACTTTTAACAATAAATACTTATAAACACTATTTAAAATATAATACTTTTATAGTAGAATAGAGTTTGTATTTTAATTAACGTAAAAGCTAAGTTATAAAAATATAGATATTAAATTATATTAGGGGATGGTGAACAATGGCACAAAATAGAGATAGTATTAGTAATAATACTAAAAAAATTAAAAGAAAAAAGTTTTCATGGAGATTGTTTATATTTTTCATAGCATTTGAAGTTATATTTACTGCATTTACAGGACCTTTTATGTTATACTATGGACCCTTTGAAAATGTAAAAAGATCCATGGTCGCTGCTATAATGCAGACAAGAACACATCAATATTTTGCTACAATGTTTTTATCAGATAAAAAAATAAACCAGATTTTAGGAAGAGATACATCAAATGCCGGCAGTTGGGTAAATGTAAGTTCAGAAGAACAGCATGTAAGCGACATTAAAATATCCAATCAGCATGATAGCTCTATAACTAGATATGATATTCCAGGAAAGAAATTCGATGGATATATGTTGGAGATAAAGGACCCGTCCCGAGTAAGGGTTGCAATGACTAAAAAGCTTGGAAAAGAGGGAGAAAGAACAAGTCAGATGGCTAAAGAGAATAATGCGGTTGCAGCAATAAACGGAGGAGGCTTTACTGATAAGTCTTCAGATGGTACTCTTTGGGCTGGAACCGGTGGATATCCTACTGGACTGGTTATTTCAAATGGACAAGTTCTTTATAAAGATCAAAGCGAGAATACAAAAGGTAGTGTAATGGCTTTAACAAAGGATGGTTTATTAATAGTTGGAGAAAAGAGTCTTGCTGACTTGAAGAAGTCAGGGGTAAAAGAAGCAATAAGCTTTGGTCCTCCTTTGATAATTAATGGAAAGCTTCAAAAGGGTTTAGATCCAGGACCAAATCCAAGAACTGCAATAGGACAAAAACAGGATGGAACAATTTTAATGCTTGTAATAGATGGAAGACAAGGCACAAAGTTAGGGGCAAGTCTTCAGGACGTACAGCAAATTTTATATAAAGCAGGAGCATGGAATGCAGTTAACCTAGATGGAGGCTCTTCTTCTACAATGTATTACGAAGGTGAAGTAATAAATGAGCCTAGTGATCCACTTGGTGAGAGAACTGTAGCTACATCAGTTTATGTTGAGAAGTAAAGGAGAGTGAAGCATGAAGAAGTTTAAAAAAGTAGGGGTATGGATTATAATATCTATATTTTTACAAGCTGGGGTTCTTTTTTATTTAGATAGATTTTATTTTGTTACTGAATCCAATGTTGATATAAAGAAAGTAGAAGAACCTGCTAAACAAGTAATAGCCAATAAAGATATAGAAATAAATATACCTGAAGCTGCAAAGAATATTAATATTTCTTCTGATGGAAAGTATGTTGCATATTTTTCAGATGAAACATTATATGTTGTAAATACTATAACTGGAGATAAGAAGCAGGTTGAGTTTGATAGTGATAAAAAATTCTCTTACTATATGTGGCTTCCAGATGTGAATAATATACTTATAGCTGAGAAAAAGTCCACATCAAAACAATCAACTATAACTTTTTCTAATTATGATGCTGAAAAGAATAAAAAGAAAGATATCGCTAACGATAACAGCGGCAAGCCAACTTTAATAAATCTTTCTGACAAGCAATCAGATGTTGATGATTTAGAAATGTCAAGACTTACTGGAGTTATCTATATAAAAATTTCTAATAAGAATGTTAAAAATGGTAGAAGCAGTTTTTATGAAATGAATAGAATGGCTCAAATAAGTAGTTTAAAAGTAAACAGTAACTCAGTTGGCAATATAAATACATTTCCGCATCAAGCAAGGCTCGCTTATGAAGATTTAAGTTATCATAAGGTTTATACTACTGGTATAAACAAGGCAATAACTATAAAGGGAGTTACTAACACTTGTTTAGTTGGAACAGATGATGAAGATAAGCTTTATATAGGTGCGGTTGAAAACAATAAGATAAAGAAAGTTTATTACGGACTTGTTAAAGACAGTATGGATACTTGGAGAAGTATAGATTTAAAGAATATGGTAGATAAGAAAGATATATTTGTATCTAGTAATGGTGATATATATGTAAATGACAACTTAAAGGGTACTATCACTAATATCATGAGCAGTAAAGAAATCACCTATAAGGGAAAACTTATTCAAATGTATGAAAATGGTGCAATATCTCTTTCAGATGGAAAACTTTATAAGATAAGCTTTAATTCTAAGGAGTAAGGCGTATGCCTTACTCTTATTTTACATTAAGACTATACAATTTACGGAAAAAATTATAAAATAGTCTTATTACTATTTATAGAATGTTAAGGGTCTAAATGATCTTTAGTGAGTAATTTTCGAGTGGAAGCGAGTAAGCTTTAATTACTCAGTGTTTCCGACTAAAAGGAGGTAAAAGTCCTAAATGGACTTTTACGAGTGATTTTCGAGCGGAGCGAGAGTTATAAATTACTCAGTGCTTCCTACTAAAAGGAGGAATAACTTTGACCTATACAGCATTACAAGATAAAATATTGCAAATACTGCTTCTTCTGCCGGGTATATTGGCAGGGTTCACATTTCATGAATACGCTCATGCTTATGTGGCAGATAAACTTGGAGATAAAACACCTAGATTTCAAGGCAGATTATCATTAAATCCACTGGTTCATATTGATCCAATAGGATTTATAATGATACTTATAATAGGATTTGGGTGGGCTAAGCCTGTACAAACAAATCCTAGCGCCTACAAAAAGTATTACAAGGACGATTTGAAGGTTTCTTTAGCCGGACCTGTTGCTAATTTAATATTAGCTTTTATTTCAGCAGTATTTTTAGCGCTTTTTATAAAGTTTACTGGAAGCCTGAGTATGAATGAGAATTTAAGATGGATTATAACACGAATATTTGTACTTTCAGCAAGTATAAATTGTACTTTGTTTGTTCTAAATTTAATACCTATACCTGGTTTTGATGGATTTCATATTTTAAGAGATTTATTTCCTAAATTCTTTTATAATATTGCAGATGCCATATATAGATATCAGCTTATTATTATGGTTTTATTTTTAGCTAGTCCGTTAGCAGATTATGTAATAGGTGTACCTTCAAGGTATATACTCTCTTTTATTTTCAATATAGTCGCGAAAATTTAAAACAGATACTTTTTAAGAAGTGCAGTGCATAGCTGCATTTCTTTCTATTTGTATAGATTTAATTAGAAAAATTATATATAATCAATAATGTAATAAACCATGAAGCTATTTTAAATTGGAGGAAAAAATGAGACTTAGAAAAAAATGGTGGGCAAGGCCAGAACTTGAAAGCAGCAGTATATTTATAACAAATCCAAAGGATAACTTTGGAAGGTGGAACGAAGAATTTAAAAATAATAATGAGATTCATTTAGAGCTTGGCTGCGGAAGAGGTAAATTTATCAGCGAAAAAGCTAAGCAAAATCCAAATATAAATTATGTTGCTATAGATTTAAAGGATGAAGTGCTTATATTCACTTTAAAGAACGTTATAGAAGCTGAGGTTTCTAATGTTAGAATAGTGCCATTAAATATACAGCTTATTGAAGGTATATTTGTTGAAAATGAAATTTCAAGGATATATATTAATTTCTGCAATCCTTGGCCAAAGGACAGGCATAAAAAGAGAAGACTTACTCATACAAGATTTTTAACAGAATATAAAAGGTTTTTAAAACCGGGTGGAGAAATTTGGTTTAAGACAGATGATACTGAACTATTTGAAGAATCGATTGAATATTTTAAAGAAAGCGGTTTTAGTATAGAATATCTAACCTATGATCTTCATAGCAGTGATTTTAAAGAAAATACTGTTACTGAGTATGAGGAAAAGTTTACTTCAAAGGGCATGAAAACAATGTTTTTAATTGGAAAATTAAATTCTGTCAATGAAAAATGATAAAATACGAAAATGTGTTGATTTGTGTATACAATGATGTTAAAATATAGCAAAAGCTATGGGGTGATTATATGTTAACAAACTACTTTTCAAGTAAAAAACTTCATCACCATCACAGGAAGCACTTGAAGCCTTGAATTTAATTCATAGGTACAAGTGCTATTAGTGCTTGTACCTGTGGTGTTGTCTATCTGGAACTCTACAGGTATTTTGGTAAGTACCTTGTAGAGTTTTTTATTTTTTGAAATAAATTATTTTATAATGGAAAGGGGAAATTTATATGTCAGTGGAATTAAGAAATTTAAAAGGAACGAGAGATTTTTTAAAAAATGATCAAAAAGTAAGAAATGAGATTATTAAAAAACTCCAACAAGTATTTGAAAATTATGGTTATGAGCCTATTGAAACACCAATAATATGTAAATATGATATTTTGGCATCAAAATATGCTGGAGGTGATGAAATATTAAAAGAAGTGTATAAGTTTAAGGATCAGGGACAAAGAGAAATAGGTTTAAGGTATGATTTAACAGTTCCTTTTGCCAGAGTTGTAGGAATGAATTCCAATATGAAAATGCCTTTTAAAAGATATGAAATAGGAAAGGTATTTCGCAATGGTCCCGTAAAGGCTGGAAGGAGCAGAGAGTTTATTCAATGTGATGTTGATGTAGTAGGAGTAAAGTCAATGATGGCAGAAGCTGAGCTTATGATTATGGCAAATGACATATACAAAATGCTTGGACTTGATATTTATATCTCTTTTAACAATAGAAAACTTCTGTCAGGAATAATTAAAACTACAGGCATCAGCGAACAGTTCGAAAGAACTGTTATATTAAGTTTAGATAAACTTGAGAAGATAGGAGAGAAAGGGGTGAAGGATGAACTTATAAATAAAGGATTAACCACTGAAGAGGTTTCAAAGTTATTTTCAATTATAATGATGAATGAGGAAAAACTGCTTGAAGAACTTCGAAATAATCCTCCTAATGATTTGATAGAGCAAGGAATAAATGAACTTGATGATCTTATTTACTATATGGAATCAGTAGGTATAAAAGATGTTTGCAGGTTTTCGCCGTGCCTTGCAAGAGGTCTTGAAATATATAGTGGTACAGTTTTTGAGGTGTTTTTATCAGATGGAAGTATAGGCTCAAGTTTAAGTGGTGGCGGGAGGTATGACAATATAATAGGTGCATTTTTGAATAATGGTAATGAGTATCCGGCAGTGGGAATAACCTTTGGTCTTGATGTAATATATTCAGCTTTAGAAAATAAGTATACTGATAGGGATACGACAGCAGCACAAGTATATATTATACCAATAGGAACTGAGTCTCAGTCACTTAATTTAGTAACAAGATTAAGAAGAAAAGATATATCAGCTGATATTGAGATGGATAAAAGAAAACTAAGAAAAAGTATTGAATATGCAGGGAAGCAAAAAATACCTTTTGTTGTAGTCATAGGTGAGGATGAAGTGAAATGCAGAAAAGTTAGAGTTAGAAATATGAAAGATGGTATTGAAACTGAGATAGATATAAATAAGATTGAACTTTTCTTTAAATAGCTAAAAAAAGATAGGAATGCTGGACATATTTATAAAAGTAAACATTTCTTTATGTAGTTAGAAATGATTAAAAGAGTAGATAATGTTTATAAAATTATGTATAATTAGACTTGAGTGGATATAATTCTACAAAAGTCTTTTAATTTTATAAAAACAGGGGGGAAATCATGATTTTTGGAAAAAAATATACAAAAGAGATTGAGGCACTTAGGAAAGAGCTTGATATAGAAAGAGTAGAAAAAGAATCTTTAATTGAGAAAATTAATAAGCTTGAAAATAAGGTTAATTCTTTAGAAAATGATAAAAGCTCTTTAGAGAGAAGATTACATGAAAAGGAAGAAAGCTATAGTGAAGCAGCGGCTGTTGACTACAGTAGCGTTATTTTTGATTTAAATAGTCTGTTAAAGAAGCTTGTTGGACAAGATGAGAATGTTATTGCAAATATTAATGAAATAAACAATATCGGATTAAATGTAAAAGAAATAGCTAAGAATGCAGGAGATACATTAAAGAATATGACTCAAACTACAAAGGAAACAGGAAGTATTATTAATGATTTTACAACTTCCTTTGAAGAACTTTTAAACAGAGTTAAATCGATAGAAAATATATCTTCTCAAATAAATGGTATAGCTTCTCAAACTCAACTCTTATCTTTAAACGCTTCTATAGAATCAGCTAGAGCAGGAGAAGCAGGCAGAGGTTTTACAGTAGTTGCAGAGGAAATAAAGAAGCTTTCTGAGAATACTTCAAGACTTTTAAAGGATATCCAAAATACTGTTAAAGAAACCTATGATATAGCAGTTAAAGCTAAGGAACAAGCTGTTGAACTTAACGAAGGAAAATCGGAAACTGTATCAGTAGTTAAGGAAGCAAAGCTTGGTTTTAATGAAGTAACACAAAAAATAGAAGAAATTACAACTAAGATATCTGAAATTAAAAAAGCTGGAGATGTTCATCTTAGCTTAAGTCAGAATATTATTGACAAAGTAAATACAATTGCCTAATATAAAATCCTGAGGAGCATTTTCTCAGGATTTTATGATACTATAAATTTGGGCTCAAGTTTAACAGGTTGGTAAGACAATTTGGCCTTTCTCAAGCCTTCTTTACCTAAGTCCTGTTCTCTGTTTATATAGGGTATATTACTAAAATACTTTTCTACAAAGGTTCTATTTACAAAAGCATATAATCCATTTATCTCAGTGGAGGCTTTTTCAATATGGATTATTGCCATATTTTCATTCATTTTTTCACCTATAGTGAAAGCAGAAATCTTTTCATTTACATAAACAGCCATTCCAATAAAATCAAGCTCCTCAGTATGCTGCAGTAGTTCTTGAATAGCTTTAAGCTCATACTTAAGATATCCCTTGCATTCATTAATTTTGCACCAGTCACAGGCTGTTTTCATGCAGTCTTCTATAATCTTATTATTAATTTCAACAGTTTCATATCTATTATTTTTTATAAAGTTATTATAATGGTTTTTCTTGCTGTGAAGTTTTTTACCTGATAAGGAGATAAGTTTCGAACTTTCATAAATATAGTCAAAATTATCTCTATCCTCTTCGATATTATAAGTATTTCCAAATGTACTTTTTATTTCTTGAACAAAGTACGTTTCTGCATCTTTAAATAAATATTTCATTTTATTTTTATTTCTGTAAGAGTCTAGAAGTTCTACAATTTCTTTTAAGTTATCCTTAGTGTAACCAATTGGCTGCATGAAATGGTACTCTTCATCGAAACCTTTCTTTTTAATAATTAATATATCTTTAAAAATTGTATATTGTATATCCAGAGCTTTTCGCCAAATAAATAAATTAGTAAAGGAATATTCGCTTGTTTTAAAGTTATAGGGTCTTAAATATTTATCAAATATATTTTTATCATCAAGATTAAGAGGTTTAAACTCAAACATATTATTTTCTCCTTTCAGTGGAAACATTGGGCAGCTTAAGGGCAATAGTTCATCTATGACATCTAACTTATTATATTCATAAATAAAGTAAAAATAATATCAAATATAGTATTAGCTAAAACTATGGAAGTTATATGGCTGTCTTACTAAATTATCAAAGTATAAATACTATATGATTGGTTAATTTAAATATGAAAGTAAATTTAATTTTACAATTATTTTTAATCAATAATCTGCAATTAATGGAGGTAACTAATATGAGGAAGATCACTAGTTTAGTTATGACAGCTTTATTAATTAGCACTCTATCTGGATGTACAAATAAAAATACTGCTTTGAGAAATGATTATAATAAAGTCACGCATCCTGGAACAACTCAAGGAACAAGAACAGGTTATGAGACAACTAATCAGGGAAGGACTCAAGGAACCTATAGAGATGGCGTATACACAGGTACAGGGAACCCAGGAACTAATGGAAATCAGATAGCAACTGTTACTATAAGTGGTGCTAAAATCACAGATGTAGTTTTAAGAAGTGTTGATACGCAAGGAAAAGAACTAGGAAGTAATGTAGTAACACCTGGAACAACAATAGGAAAAATAACTGGAAATACAGGAAGTACGACAGCAGATACTCCGGGAACAAGGAATGCTGGTACTCCAGGAGTAACAACAGGAGGTATGGCTGGCGGAATGTCCGGAGATATTACCGGAACTCCTAGAGGAAATACAAACTATGCTGCTGGAGACTATAGTTATCAAGGTTATGGAGGGAATTCAGGGCCAATGCCTGGAAGTATGCCAAACGGAATATCAGGAAGAACAAACACAGGTACAACAACAGGAACAACTACGAATTTCGGAAATTATGACCAGATGAAAAGAGAAATTGCATCCTCTGTTATTAATAATCAAACCTATGATATAAATTTAGGTCGAAATAATACTGATATGGGACAAAACTGGAAGTTAGCAGTTAGAAGAGCTTTAGATCAAGCAAAATAATATTAGGAGTTCCTAAATACAAATAAACCTTATGGAATAAACTTTAAGTTTAATTTCTATAGGGTTTATTTTTAAATTTAAATAGTTTACAAATTATGATAAAATTATAGTTATTATATATAGGGAAGCAAGTTCAACTATTAACTTATACATGTCCTAAAAAGGTTTAAAACTACCTATTTTATGACATGTATAAATTAAGTTTCACCTTTGTTTCCCTATAGAAAAGAGGAACGTTATGAAATTATCAGGTAAAACGGCACTAGTTACTGGAGCTTCTAGAGGCATAGGAAGAAGTATAGCTGTAGAATTATCAAAGGCTGGTGCTATAGTAGCAGTAAACTATAATAAAAATGAAGAGGGAGCTTATGAAACATTAAAAATAATAAAAGAAAACGGTGGCTTTGGCATTGTTGTTAAAGGCGATGTAAGCTCCTATAAAGAAGTTAAAAATATGATAGATTTAACTATTCATAAATTTGGAAGGATAGATATTTTAGTAAATAATGCAGGAATATCAAAGGTAGGATTATTTATGGATATGCAAGAAGATGAATGGTCTGATCTTTTAAAAATAGATTTAAATGGAGTAATAAATTGCAGCCATTATGCTCTTAAATATATGGCATATCAAAAGAGCGGCAATATAATAAATATATCTTCTATATGGGGAAATTCAGGAGCTTCCTGCGAGACCGTATATTCAGCAGCTAAGGGTGCGGTAAACAGTTTTACAAAGGCTTTAGCTAAGGAAATGGCTCTATCTAATATAAGAGTAAATGCAATAGCACCTGGCGTAATTGATACTGAAATGAACAAGTGGCTTTCATTAGAAGATAAAGAGGCACTTCTTCAGGAAATTCCAATGATGAGGTTTGGTACAGGAGAAGATATAGGAAAGCTTACTGTGTTTTTAACAAGTGATGAAGCTAAGTATATAACTGGTCAGATTATTACGGTTGATGGGGGAATGCTGTAAAAATTAGCAGCTATCTAAAAATAATTAAAAATTTCTAATAGTGATCGCATCTTTTATAGTTGCAGAAGAAAAAAGCTGATTTTAGGAAATCAGCTTTTTGTAGAGTTGTATTTATCTTACATCTATAAATAAGTTTACATCCTTGCTTACGCTGCCGCTTAAAGATGAGCTTAGAGTGTAAGTGGCTCCTTTAAAATTGAAATTTTTAAAGTAAATCTTTATTCCTTGCTTAGCAGAGTTTGGAGGAATTGGAAGCTTTGTAATAGAACTTGGATTATAACACTTTGTGCTTTCATTATTTCCATCTGTAAGATAGGTTTTCTCTAAATCTATATAAATTAAGTCTTTTGTTTTATTTTCTATATTTAAATTAGCAATTAGAGTATTGTCAATTATTTGAATGGAATCTACTACAAAGTTAAGCTTAGAATTACTAATTGAAGCATTAGGGTTTAAATTAAATTGAAGCTCTAAATCTTTACTTTCATTTTTTCCCTTACCTTTAGCTTTACCTTTCGAACTGCTATTGCTGCTTTTTAAAGAAATAGCATTATTTTTTAATAATACACCTCTTGAAATTATATCTTTCTCTTCTGTTTGTTTAGGCTCAGAAACATTTTCATTTGTTTTGATATCATTAGTACCAGTGTTTTTAGAAGCTGTCTTATCAGGAGTATTGGTGTTAGACAGCTTGCTTTTATTACTGTTTATAAGTGAGGTTAATAATATTAATATTACAGCTAATATTATGATTAAAACTGATAATATTTTGTATATAGGTTTTTTTGTTTTGATTTTTTTATCTACCAGTACAGTTTTAGGAGCCAGAATGGTTTTATCATCTCTATGAGTAGCTTTAGTTTTAAGGTTATCTGAATTGTGAATATAGTTAATTAATGTTTCTTTAAGTTCACTCACATCTCTATAACGATTTTCAGGCTCAATAGCAGAAGCTTTAAGTATAATATTAACAAGGGCATACTCCATAGTTTTTGGATAATTATCCCTATTTATAATTTCAGTTGGATAGGAGGGTATCCTGCCAGTAGTCAAAAAATACATAGTAGCACCTAAGGAGTATATATCAGTTTGAACATTAGATTGTACATTCATTAATTGTTCAGGTGCAATATATCCCTTTGAACCAAGTACTATTGTATCGCTGTCTTGGTTTTCCTTATAGGTTCTTGATATTCCAAAGTCCACTAATATTATTTTTCCATTCTTTTGAAGCATTATGTTAGAGGGTTTTAAATCTCTGTATATAATTGGTGGATTAATGTTATGAAGATAATCAAGTATGCTGCAAAGCTGCAGAGATATATTTATTAGTTTTTCAGAATTAAGACTTCCATATTTATTGATATATTCTTTTAAGGTTTCCCCTTCTATGTAGTCTTCAACCATGTATAGATAATTGTGTTCATAAAATATGTCTACTATTCTTGGGATACCATCATGAACTAAATCTTTTAAAATATTAGATTCTGCTAAAAAATTTATTTTTTCAGATTCATCTATTTTAGTTTCCTTTACGGCCCATAGGTTTCCTAGGCGATTATTCCTACAAAGATATACAGTTCCCATTCCGCCTTGGCCCAGAACCTTAATGACCTCATATTTATTATCAAGTATATGTCCTATATTTAACATGCAATTCACCTCAAGCTAAGAATTTTACAGATAAAAATATATAAAACCCTATAATTTGATTACTATAAAAGTTTAGTATTCTTTATAAATTTTTTCTACAGGAAAATTATAGTATAAAAAGTTACATCTTATTCCACTCTTGAATAATATAAATAATAAGGGAAGTAATATTCTTGCTTATTTTAGTAAAAGGAGTTGGATGCAGTGGGACATAAAAGAAAGCCGGCATTAGTAAGTGATGTTAAAGTTGAAAGCCCAGGACTTAATCTTACCTATCCCAAGGTCAGTGGACTTAAGCATAAGAGTGCTGAGTCTGGAATTAATAGATATATAAAAAAAGAAGTACATCAGATGCTTAAGGAAGAGGAATATGGAAAAAATGAAAATAAAAAGTTTACAGGAGGCTATACTGTAAAATTAAACAAAAGAGGAACTTTAAGTATAATTATTGAGATTTATTCTTTTGCAAAAGGCGAAGAGAGAGGAAAGACTATCAGAAAAGCTATTAATGTTAGTCTTAAGGATGCAAGAGTCTACTATATAGATGACTTATTCAGCAGAAAAGTTAAAAAAGTTAAATTTATAGCGAGACTTAATGATTTAATTAAAGCTCAAATTGGTTTTAAGGGAATAAAGCAGGATAAAGTATTTGATACAGTTACTGTAGAGCAGGCTTATTATCTTACGGAAAATTCCTTAGTATTATATTTTGAGCCTGATTTATTTACACCTGCTGACTATGGTTTCGTGGAGTTTGAAATAGCATTTTCAGATATTGAAGATATAATAAATAGCAAAGGCCCTATAGGAAGACTATTAAGAGATAAAGAAGATAATGAAAGTAATGAAACAGCAGACGAATAATTGTCTGCTGTTTCATTTGTATTTTATAGCTTAGTGTCATCAATACTATTCAAGTAATTCTCTATAAATCCTATTATGGATTCAATGCATCCATTTTCAAAAGGAGACTTTAAATTTGCAAGCTTAACTAAATTAATAAAGGAATAACTTCCTCCTGCCTTGCAAAGTCTTAGATAATCTGTCCAAGCAGTTTCTCTATTTTCATTAGCTTTAACAAAGAACTGGAAAGCACAGATTTGTGCTAAGGTGTAGTCTATATAATAAAATGGTGTTCCGAAAATATGGCCCTGCTGATGCCAGAAACCACCTTTTTCTAGGTAGCTGTTATCTTCATAGTCTCTATGAGGTAAATATTTCTTTTCAATATTTCTCCAGGCTGTCTTTCTCTCAGAAGGAGTAGCCTCTGGATTTTCATAAACAAAGTGCTGGAATTCGTCTACAGATACTCCATAAGGAATAAATAACAGAGCTTCAGATAAATGCGAAAACTTGTATTTATCTACATCTTCCTTAAAGAATAAATTCATCCATGGATATGTAAAAAATTCCATGCTCATTGAATGAATTTCAGCGGCTTCATAAGTTGGAAAGCCGTACTCAGGTACTTCAAAGTCTCTGCTGCAGTACGCTTGGAAGGCATGGCCTGCTTCATGAGTAAGTACATCTACGTCCCCGGAGGTACCATTAAAGTTAGAGAAAATAAATGGCGCCTTATAGGTTGCGATATAAGTACAATAACCACCGCCTGCTTTCCCTTTTTTACTTACTAAATCCATAAGTTCATTTTCTACCATAAAGTTAAAGTATTCTTTAGTTTCAGGAGAAAGCTCATTATACATTTCTTTTCCGCAGTTTAGTATAAAATCCGGGTTTCCTTTTGGTGTAGCATTACCGGTCTTAAAACTGAATCTTTCATCATAGTATTTAAGCTTATCTAAACCAAGACGAACTTTTTGTTTTTCTCTAAGCTTAGTTGCAATAGGAACTATGTAATCTTCTACTTGTTTTCTAAAGTTTGCTACCATTTCTGCATTGTAGTCTGCTCTGAGCATGCGTGCATAGCCAAGACCTACATAATTTTCATATCCAAGCTTTTTAGCAATCTTTGTTCTTACTTTAACTAAACCATCATAAATTTCATCAAGCTTAGCTTCATGCTCTACCATAAAGCTATATTTAGCTTCATTAGCCTTCTTTCTCATAGCTCTATCAGTAGACTGCATAAAAGGAGCTAATTGAGAAAGATTTCTCTCTTGTCCTTCAAACATTATCTTGGCAGAAGCTATAAGCTTTGTATACTCGCTGGAGAGCTTGTTTTCAAGTTGTAGGTCTTCAATAATCTCTGGTTTAAAAGTTTTTAGAGTAAGCTCAGCAATATTAAATAGCTGCTCGCCCCACTTCTTCTCTAATTCGCTTCTAAATTTTGAGTTAACTAAAGAATTATAGTACCTTGAAATTAAGCCTTGATAGATAGGAGTATTTTCATCAAAAAAATCTTGCTCCTCTTCATAAAACTTGTCTGTTGTGTCAATTGTATGTCTAATACTTGCTATTTGAGATAAGGACTCAAATTCATTTCTTAGATTATTTATTTTTTCCATAAATGAGTTTTGAGCTTCAAAATTTTCAGCATTATCGAAGCCTTCTAACAATTGATAAAAATCTGTTTCTAGAGCCTTTATATCAGGTCTTTTATATTGAAATTCAGTGAACTTCATGATGTTGCCCCCTTTTAAGTAAATTAAAGCTTTGCTTTATATTACAATTATATGTTTATGAGGATAATTTTACAAGAGAGCAGATTTAAAATATTAATATACACAAGGCATAAGCTCTAATATATTAATGATGTTCCTAAAATTCCTGAAGATTGTAAGAACTTTATTGGATATAGCATATTTAGACTAAGCATGTCTTATATTAAAGTATGAACAATAATAGAGGAGGTAATAAGATTGACGGAAAAGTTAAGAAATAGTAAGCTGAGTAATATTGCTGCTTTAATTGCAAGCATAATAATTGCAGAAGGAGCAGGAGCATTAAGTGCGTATCTTGGGATGTCCAATAGAGAAAATTATGAAAGCTTTATAAAACCAAGCTTTGCTCCTCCAGATTGGGTATTTGGAATAGTATGGATTGTTTTATATTTGTTAATGGCTATCGCAGCATATAGAATTTGGCTTAAGGGTAAAAAAGGAATTAATATAAGAAAGGCGCTAACCCTTTACGGTATACAATTATTGCTAAACTTTTTATGGACTATAATATTTTTTAGGTTTAGGCTTATTGGGTTAGCTTTTTTTGAACTTATGCTGCTTTTAATATTTATTCTGCTTACAACTTTTGAATTTTTTAGAATTGATAAGACAGCAGGAATACTTATGATTCCATACATACTTTGGGTTTCTTTTGCAGGAGTATTAAATTTTACATTTTGGATGCTTAATAATATGTAAAAATTTATTCCTTGACTAAATTAAAGTTTTATCGCATAATAATACAAGTAAGATAAAAGTAAATAGCTAGGGTAGAGGCGCGGTCTTTAATAGTACTTTTGTGGAGGTAAGCACAAGGAAGCAAAAGGAAAGGAAAAATCGCCGAAGCGTACAATCAACGCTTTAAGATTGTACAGCTGGTTTTGCATAGAATATGTGCAAGACTGTCACAAGTTTCTTGTGGAGAGCTATCATTCAGTGGGATTTAACACGATGATTGTTTATTTGCGTGCTTAAAAGCCTTGAGTGTATGCTCAAGGCTTTCTTTACGTTATTCTAGTACATTTGCTTTATCGGAAAAAATCTGATAAGGGGGTTCTGTAATGGAACAAAACACAAAACTTAAAAAAGAATTAGGCTTAGTTATAGCTACAGCCTTAGTTACAGGAAATATGATGGGATCAGGTATATTTATGCTGCCTGCAACTTTAGCTGGAAAGGCAGGTCCAGGTGCTACCATAGGAGCATGGATGCTTACAGCTTTTGGCTCAATACTATTAGCCTTATGCTTTGCAAAGCTAAGCAGACGGCTTCCAAAGACTGGTGGACCATATGAATATTCTAAAACAGCCTTTGGTGAATTTGCGGGCTTTATGAATGCTTGGCTATACTGGAATGGTTCTTGGATAGGAAATGCAGCGGTTGTTATTGCAGTAGCAAGCTATGCAGGAAAACTTGTACCTTTCATAGGAAACAGCAATTTGGGAGCATTTTTATTTGCCAGTGCAGTATTATGGATATTTACTATTATAAATATACTAGGCGTTAAAATGGCAGGTAAAATTCAAACTGCTATAACTATTTTTGAGATTTTATTATTCCTATTTTTTATTATAGCAGCAGCAATGCATTTTAATACAGGAAACTTAGTTCCAATGTTTCCACAGGGAAAGGGCATGGAAACTCTTCCTGTGGCCGCAACCCTAACATTATGGTCCTTTGTTGGACTTGAAAGTTCATCTATTGCCGCTGGTGAAATAAGAAATCCAGAAAAAAATGTTGGAAGAAGTACAATAATCGGAATACTAATTGCAGCTATAATGTATATGGGAATTAATTTCTTTGCAATGGGAGCTATGCCTCAGGGAACACTGGAAAAGAGTACTGCACCTATAGCGGATATTTTATCTCAATACTTTGGAAGTGGAATGGTTCAGTTTATAACTTTAGGTGTAGTTGTAAGCGTGCTTGGAACAACAATTGGCTGGCTTTTATCAACAGCAAGAGTGGCCTTTGCAGCAGGGGAAGACGGGATGTTTCCAAGCTTTTTCAGCAAGACTCATGCAAAGTACAAAACACCGCATGTAGCTTTGATAATTGGTTCAGTGCTTGTAAACCTATTGTTAGCTATGAACTATGCAAATAATAAGACTTTAGCGTCCGCTTTTAACTTTACAGTACTTCTAGCAACACTATCCTTCCTTCCTGTTTATGCAACTACTGCAGCTGCAGAAATAAAATATGCCTTAAAGGAAGGGAAGAAATTAACATTTTTATTATCAGTAAAAACCTTTTTCATCCCAGTAGCAGCGCTAATATATTCAGGCTGGGCAATATACGGTTCAGGACTTGAAGCCATAGAATACGGTATACTCTTAGCTGTAATTGGAGTTCCAGTTTATGCATATATGGCAGCAAAAAATAAGAAAAGAGTGAGCTCAAGTGAAACAATTGGAGCATAATTGAAAAACTTAACTTAGAAATTTTCATATGAGGATTAAAGTTAAATAAATTTCACCATTAATTTACCATTGGCCATGTTATAAGTTTTAATATAACATGGCCTAATTTATTATGTTGTTTTTAATATTTTGTAATATTATTAATAAATTTGGGAATTATAAGTGTATAAAGTTGGTAAATTGAGGTGAGATGATGAAAGTAAAAGCAAGTGCAATTATACTGTTTGGAATGTTTATTTTTGGTACCGCGGGGTATATTGGAAATAATATATTTAAGTGTGCCTTAAATTATGAACAGACCACAAAACCCGTTACAGCATTAAATGTTCAAACAAGTAAAATAGACTTAATAAAGAATCAGACGACACTAAAACGAGGGGATGCTGGAATTATAATTATAAAAGCTAAACCTAATACAACATATACTATAAAGACTTCTTATAAAATGAATGGCAGAACAATAAATGTAACGCAAAGCCGGTCAACTGATTCCAGTGGAGAGGCTACTTTTAATTGGGTTGTAGATAAAAAAACAGATTCTGGAACTCAGAATGCTGTAATAACTGGCGGTGGAGAAGCTTTAAATCTTTCTCATACCGTACAATAAATGTTAAAGCCTCAGGATTAAAAAAGGTATCCTGAGGCTTTTTGGTACTATTATTTTAATTCATTCATCATTGTATTTGCATCGTCTTTAGCTTTTTGCACATCGGTATCTGCAGCATCTTTAACTGCATACCAGCCTTTTTGCCTCATAGCATCGAATACTTTATATTGAGTATCTTGAGCGTTTTTAAAATTTGATACTAAAGTATTTCTAAGATTTGGACAAGAAGTTTCAGTAATACCAGTGCTGTAAGATGATATAACTTGTTTTTCTGTTGCGAGCAAATCATGCATTAAGTCTTTTTCGCTAAGTTTATTATTCATTATTTAATCCCTCCAGCTAATAATTTATTATTGATGAGAATCTAGATAATTTTTCAAGCTGTCAAAATTCTGCTTGTGGGTATCGCTAGCAGAACAGCACAAGCTCTTTAAGTTTTGGTCTGTACACATGGATTCATATTCCTTATATTTTTTGGTGAGTAGTGCTTCATATCCTATTTGATCTTTTATAACCTTTAGGTTGTTATCATCTAATTGTGGCTTTTGATTGTTATTTTCCATATTAAAATCCTCCTTATTAATGTAATGCACTATTACAAAATTATTATTTACATATAAAATTTAAATATATGTGGTAGTTAAAGGAAAGAAAGTAAGGGTTTTAATATACCATATAAAATAGTAACAAAATCTTAATATCTAATTAAGTAAATATTAATAATTTAACATAAAAGTTATGTTATAATAATTTCATGAATAAGAAAGAGAGTGTGAATTCAGATGAATTTTGCTAATAAAGGTATTTCAAGTTTTTTAGTTTTAGCTTTAATAATAATTATTGGGATTACTTTATTAAACTTTTTGCCATTTATTCTCTTAATAGCTGCAGTAGTTATTGGAATAAATTATATAATTAAGACTTTTAAAAAGTTGGACAACAAAAAAAGTAAAATTTTCAACAAAAAAGCTGAAAAAGCTGAAAATGCAAGTAGTAATTTTTCTCAAACTTATACAAGCGGAAATATTATAGATGTTGAATATACAGAGGTTAAGTAAGGGCAGCTCAATAGGCTGTCCTTTTATTGTTTTTATTTATGAGGTGGAATATAATGTTAATATAACAAAATAATCAAAGGGGATGAGAAATTGAAATATGATTTTGATAAGGTAGTTGATAGAAAAGATACTAGGTCAGTAAAATGGGACTTAAAGCAAAAGGATATAATTCCTATGTGGGTCGCAGATATGGATTTTGAAGTACCCGATGAAGTTGTGCAAGCTATAAAAAATAGGGCAGAGCATAAAATATACGGTTATACCGCTCCTGATAAGGAATATTATGATTCTATTATAGGCTGGTTTGAAAGAAGGCATGACTTTGCTATTAAAAAAGAATGGATAAATTATTGCCCGGGTGTTGTGCCTGCAGTTAATATGCTTATTAGGGCTTTTACAAAGCCTGGTGACAAGGTTATACTACAAGTTCCAGTTTACCATCCTTTTTTTACAGCAGTTGAAAGTAATGGCTGCGAGGTAGTGGAAAATCCTTTGAAATTAACTGAAGATAAATACGAAATAAATTTTGAAGATTTAGAAGCAAAAATAGAGAATAATAAAGTAAAGGTATTAGTTTTATGCAATCCTCATAATCCTGTAGGCCGTGTTTGGACTAAAGAAGAACTCGTAAGACTTGGAGAGCTTTGTATTAAAAACAATGTAATAGTTATATCTGATGAAATACACTGTGATTTAGTGTATAAGGAATACAAGCACATATCTTTTGCATCAATTAATGACGATTTTGCTCAAATTTCAGCTGTTTGCACGGCTCCTAGTAAAACCTTTAATCTTGCAGGGCTCCAAACCTCATCAATTATTATAGCCAACAATGAGCTTAGGAAAAAGTTTTCTGATGTGTTGGAAAATAACGGAGTTTGGGCGCCGAATATTTTTGGAATAGAAGCTTTAGAAGCAGCTTATAATCATGGAGATCAATGGCTTGATGAAGTCATTGAATATTTAAAAGGTAATTTGGATTTTTTAACTCAATACATAAGTAAAAATATGCCTAAGCTTAAGATTATAAAACCAGAGGGAACTTATTTGGTTTGGATAGATTGTAGAGGACTTGATATGGATTCTAAGGAGCTTCATAATTTTTTCTTAAATAAGGCAGGAGTTTGGTTTGATGAAGGGTATATATTCGGAAGAGGTGGAGATGGATATGAAAGAATAAATATTGCATGTTCAAGAAAGCTTCTTGAAGAGGCACTTAAGAGGATGGAAGCTGCTGTAAGAGACTTATAAAGGCAAAGGGTGTCGCAATCTATGTGACACCCTTTAGTATTACTTAGTTTCAATGTTTGTAGGTTTAATTTTGTTTAGTATTTCCTTTCTGATTTTTTCAGATTCCGGTGAAAGCTCAGATTGTTGGATTTCATTAAGTGAAAGCTTTTCACTTAATAGCAGCATAACAAGACTTTCAAAGGCGTTAGGAACAGCTTTACCATCTTCGCTTGAACCGTTAGTTATTATTGTTTTAGGAACGATATCAACCTTAGAAGTTTTTATAGCATCAGCAAAATTATTCATGACATCCTGAACTATCTTGTACTGAGAACCTCCATAAGCGTTAACCTGTTCTTTAGCTGCAATAGCTTTAGATATACCGACTCTAGCTTCTCTGTCTGCATCAGCTTCACCAACAGACTTAATTTTAAAGGCTTCAGCTTCACCAGTCTGCTTTAAGGTGTAAGCTTGAGCTTCAGCTTGCTGCTTAACCTTAAAAGCTTCGGCTTCAGCCTGCTGCCTAACTTTATAAGCATCAGCCTCAGATAATCTCTGAATTTTTTCAGCATCCTGTCTTGATTTCATCAGCTCAGCCTTACCTTGGTTTTCCTGAATTCTAATATTAATATCTGATTCAGTAAGTGAGGTTTGCTGCTTTGCAATTGCTTCAGCTTCTTTAAGTTCTTTTTCTTTTTCAGCGGCCTTTTGCTGGGTTTCATAGGTCTCAAGCTGCTCTTTAGCAATTTGTCTTGAACGGAGCTGAGTTAATATCTGCTCTATATTAGTATCATTTTTAGAGCTTGTAGGAGTACCTATTAAAACTTCTTCAAGCTCAAGATTATAGTGAGAAAATTTAGCTTTCATTTCGACTGAAGATTGATTTTGAATTTCGTTTCTTTGCTGTATGAGTTCTATTAAAGTCTTTGTCTGACCAACATTTTTAAAATAAGCTGACACCATAGGATCAAGGGTTTGGTCTACAAGCATTTTTATGTCTCCAAAACGTTGAATAACCATAGGTGCTTTCTTATAATCTATATGAAATACAACCGAAAGTGGCAGAGAAGGCTCGAAAGCATCCTTAGTAATAAGATTAACTTCTTTAAGATTCTCGTCATATTTATGGTTTCCACTTTGATTACTTATCCATTTTAATATTACGTTTGTTGTAGGAACTTGAATAATGCTTCCAGCGTAAGTATTAAAAGCATATTTTCCAGGCATAAGAGGATCACTCCATACACCTCTATATCCTCTTTGAACTAGTTCTCCATGCTTATAGTCATCTCCTGAGCTGTCTTCACCCTTAGCACCGGTATAAGAAACAACAACTCCAACGTAACCGACTTGAATTACAGTCTTTTTAATAAACTCAACTGTTGCAAAAAGTCTGTTTATAAGGTAAGTACCATCCGCTAATACTTGGTATTGTCTACCTCTATAACCGCCTGCTCTTAAAAACTTTTCAGGATCTTGAAAGTTATTATGATAATTTTCATTCGAAGGTTCATCTCCTACTGTAGGACAAATAATATTGTCTTTACCAAGTGAAGGACCGTCGTGAACAGTAACTATGCCGACTAAGTCGCTTTCACCTTGTATAACTATTGGATCAAAACCATTTCGTTCTCTAATCTTTTGAGCCATTTCCATTATTGTCTTCTGTTCAGTGTCATTGCCCATTGGAAGATAATAAGTTCTAGTTTCTGTAATTATTATAAATTGAGCTAAGTTAAAGGCGTAAGTACCTTCACGAATAATTCCACGTTGAGGTCCCTTTTGACCGCCATTTTGTATAAAAGCTTTAACATCTTGAAAGTTATTTGCTTCAGGTACTATTTTTCCTAAGGTTTGTATAGGCTCAAGAGGTTTTCCGTCTCGGGCAAACACATAAGCAATCTTGCCTTGAGGAATAGTTACAAGTGGAACCTTATGCATTTTGTATACTAAAGGAGATAAAAAGTGAATACCACCTCTTAAAACCTCCGGCTGATAACCAGCCTCGCCGTTTAAAGCTATAATCTGCTCTTTTAAGGAACCCTTTCCTGACCACCATTTCTCTATTATTGCTACCTTGTCATTAGGTATGATTCTTATTCCTATAATCCAAATCAGAAATAAGAACGCTACTATTCCAATGCCAACCCAAATAAGTGTAGAAGCAAGTTCTGGATTAAGATTCATAATTTTAATACCCCCCATTTATTTTTTTAAAAAGTATGTAGTATTATTTATAACTACATATATTATTTTATAATATGGTATTAAATAACTCAATTGCTGTTTTCAATTAAGCTGTGATAGGGGGATTAAATTTTATTATATTCTACAGTCTTATCTTCATTTATCATAGCTTTGCTTTGATTATCACCCTTTAACAAAGTAAAAAGTGTAATAGCAGTTTTGCTATTACACTTTAATCTAAGTTGTCATTCCTATATCATTTGTACCGCTAAGATTTAAGTCACGGGTATCTATATTTCTTAAATTTAGATCTTTTATCCTGTCAGGCATATTTAAGTTAGGACTTTCTAATGAGCCGCCCATTTCTTTTATTATTCTGCTGGCTGCTTCTTTGTTGTTGTCATCTACATTTGCAACAACTTTATAATTGACATCCATAACCTCTTCAAACTTTCCATAACCACTAACCATTGGACTTGCTGCAATAAGTGGTGACTTATCTGTGATAGAGCTTGCATCTCCAGATCTTAAAACTAAATCTGAAAGACTGGGTGTATTTTCATTTCCGGGGAAGTTTGTTTCAACGTTATTATTTACTGTGTAATGCTCGTTTATATCAGTGTAGGCATTATTAAATCCAGCATGTCTAAGTTTTTCTACAGCCTCATTGGCGTTTTTTATTCTACTGAAAAATCCTTCAATTTTCATTTTTTTCTCCTTTCATTCGAAACACTGGGTAACTTAAGACATTCGCTGCGCTCATAAGTTACCCGCTAAAGTCCATTTAGAACTTTAGCCTCCTTCCATTCCAAACACGTGATAATCTAAGATATTGATCCATTAGGGTAAAGAGGAACTTAAAACATTAGCTTTAGTTAAGGGCACTAGTGACAAAATGATTTGGATTATGCTTTCTCAATAAATCTATTTAATTTACTAATGATAGAATTATTTTTTCACTATAAAAAAATATTATTCAATAAAACAAAAGCACGGCTTATATGCCGTGCACTACTTTTTACTTTTGCTATTCTCTTTTCCGTTATTTTTTTCTTTGGTATTGTTTCCTTTAATCTTTTCCTTATGGTCATGCTTGTCTGAATTGTTATTTTTGGATGAGTTGTCATACTCTTTGCTATCATTTCCATCTTTTTTGATGTTTCCGTTATTTTTATCAGCATTTTTTTTAGAGTTTAAAGAATTATTGTTTTTAGGAACTTCAGTTGGAGAACTTACAGAAGACTTACCTTTAGAATTATCATTATCCACATTGCTCGGGATATTATGAGAATTACTATCAACATTGTTGGATTTAATATCCTTTTCGTCAGTTGTTTTAGATTTTTTATTTTCCTTTATTGAGGACTCATCCTGCTGCTTATTTATTATTTTTATATTTAGATTGCTTTTTTTCGCATGTTCTTCAAATTCTGATAGATTAAATTCTTTTTTTAATTTATTATCTTCTACTGCTATAGTTATAGTTTTTCCGCTTTCAATATATTCTTTATTTATAAAGTTATCTTTTTTAGATTCATCAATAATTTTATCTAAAGCAGAATTTAAAGAATTGTTTTTTAAATTTAAACCATGAAGCAAGGTAGTTCCATCTTCATTTAAAGGTATAGATTTTATTACTCTGTCCCATTTATTTACCTGAAGCTTCACTGATGGATTTATGCTGACAATTATTGATGCTGATGGACTATAGTAAGCATAAGCTCCACTCCCGGAAAGAAGAACAAAGATCAAACTGGCAGCTGCTGCAGCATATTTGTAAAAAGAATTTTTTGAAGAAATCTCACCAGTAAATACTTCTCCGATTTTAGGAACGTTCCTATTTAGTTTTACTTTTAAAAACTCTCCCGTTTCAGTCATAATAAATGCATGCTTTTTATCAAGCTGCATTACTATACCGGAATTACTTTTCATTATCATCACCTACCTTTATGTTCAAATATGATTTCAAATAAGGATATTCATCGTTTGAAAGAATTAATATGAGTATTAAAATGTATCTTCTCCATTTTTCAAGAAGCTTTCTGTTGCTTGAAGTTAAAAGCATTATTTCTTTAATAGGCAAAAGCTTTTTTTGCTTAATATAATTTACAATGCTTCCTTCTTTAGTGCAGGCAAAGGCTATATTAAGCAGGGTATCCCTTGTATCTTTATGAGAAGGTGAAGATTTAACCAAAATATTAAAATCAAGTTTATAATTTATAAGCTCCTTAGAAAACAATGCTATCTCCTCTGCACGTCTTTTATTTTCATTTTCGATTTCGTAATTATCTATAGAATTTTTATAATCTATATATTCTAAAGTTTCATCTTCATTATTAAATACCACATAAGGTGTTTTGCTCATTTTTCTAAAGTAATCTATTAGCGCGTTTTTTATTATCACTTTAGCATAGCTGTAAAAGTTGCCTTTATCACTTTCATAATTATTACAGGCATTATTAAAGGCAATGAGAGAGATTGAAAGTTCATCATCATTTTCTAAGGAAAGATTTCTTTTACATACTTTGTAAGTAACATTGTATATAAAAGCTTTATTTTCTTCTATAAATTTATCTCTATTTTCTAGAGACAACATTTTAGTATCCATAGATCCTCCTATTGAGTAGAAACAAATATAAAGCAAATCTAAGTTTATCTCTCTCTAATATATTTACGTATATTATAAGATATTTTAAGGTGTAGGTCTTTAACAAAATATTAGAATTTTAACCAATAATAGACCACCCTCTTAAAATATTAGATTATCAGCGTACATATATGCGAAAACACAAAAATACACAAATCACATAAAATTTTTATGAATAAAGGAGAGATGTAGGATGAAGAAAATAGCTATACTCATAGCGTCAGTATTAATAACAACAGGTTTTAGCGTTAGAACTTTTGCTGATGAACCATCAGAATCATTTAAAGCAGAGGCAGGTATTACACCTGACAGTATATTGTATCCTATAGATAAGGCAATTGATAATCTGAAGATAACTTTAGCTTCCACCGATGAGAAGAAAGCAGAAGCTATGGAAGAGGTCGCTAAGGAAAGACTTGGGGAAAGCGAAGTTATGACAGAAGAGCAGAAAGTAGATTTAGCAAATAAGGCTCTAGAGGAATACAACAATACAATGGCTAATGCCGTTAATAAACTTCAAACATCATTAGATAAGATTTCAGACAGTTCAGATGATAAGCTCAATGAGAAAATAGAAGAACTTCAAAAGAATATCCAAGAAACCCAAGAAAAATCTCTTAAAGTTTTAAATGAGATTAAGGACAAAGTGGGGGATAAGGCTAGTGAGGTTGTAGATAAAGTAATTGAAGACCAAACTGCTAAGAAAGAAGCAATAGCTAATTTCGTAAAAGAAAGACATGAATTTAATGCAGCTAAAAAAGACTTAAATATGGCTAAGGTAGAACTTAAAAAAGTTGAAAAGAGTGGAGATGCAGAGACAGTTAAAAAAGCAGAAGAAACTCTTGCTCAGTATCAAGAAGCCTTTAACAAAGAAAAGTCAGAGCTTCAGGATGCTTTCCAAAAGAAACAGCAGGCTGTGAAAAAAGCTGATATAAAAGATGAAAATAAAAAAGAGGATAATGAGAACCAAGAAAAGCTTGATGATACAGTAAAAACTACTGTTCAAACAGTACAGCAGGTAAATCAAGTTAAGGCTGGAGCTAAAGAAACAGTTAATACTATAGAAAAAATCAAAACCAATAATGGTAATGGAAATGGTAAAAATATAGAAAAAGAAGATAAAAAAGATAAGAAAGACCAGGAAAAGGGCGAAAAAGAAAATGGTAAATCAAACGAAGCAAAAGGCAAAAATAAATAGTATTTATTTTAAAATCCGTCATGAAAATGACGGATTTATCTTATAATAGGAAATTGAGCATTTCCGACTGTTCGCCGCAGGAGTAAATGTAAAGCTTATGAAGAGGTCTTGTCATGGCAACATACAAAAGCTTTGCATCAAGTTCATTATATGCAAATTGAGTTCTTGAAGCATTGGCTATTATAACCATATCAAATTCCAGTCCTTTAACTAGATAAGAAGGTACAATAACAATACCTCCGCTATACTCTTTTTCATTTCCGGTAATCACTTTAGTGTTAACTTTAAAACCTTTTAATAAAGTTTTAAGTTTTAAACATTCCTCCATGGTTTTACAAATTATTGCTGCTGATTTATAGCCTTTACTGATCATAATTCTTAAGTTGCTTTTTATAGACATGCATATATCCTCAAGAGAATCTTTTATAATTAGTTCTACTCTATCTCCATGCCTTATTACAGGCTTTGCTGAGGGCAGATTTGGATCTTTAAGACTTTCAATTACTGTGGATGCAGCGTTCATTATTTCTATTGTAGTTCGATAACTTTGTTCGAGAGATAAAAAATAAGGGGAGTCTTCCTTAAATATGATATCTGATACATTGGTCCAGTTATTTATACCCCTATAAGAATGAATTCCCTGACAAAGGTCGCCAAGTATTGTAAAAGAGGGACTGTTTAGTATGTTTTTAAGCACGTATAGCTGAAATAAACTAAAATCCTGGGCTTCATCAATTATTATATGTCGTACTTTTAATTTATCCTCAAGCCCGTAAACAAAAGTTTTTATATACATTAAGGGAGCAAGATCCTCAAGTTCCGCTAATCCGGATTGAAGATTTGATAAGGTAGACTGAGATAGATAGTTCCAGGACTCTTCATCTATATATTTATTAGTTATATTATTGCTGAACTCTTTATCTTGCAGTAGGTTTTTATAATATTCTATGGGATTTAGTGGAGAAAACTTAGATAAATACTCTCGCACAACTGTTTTTGAATGTTTCTTTACCTTCTCAATTAAGGCTTCTCTCTTATTTGTAATATCTATTATAAGCTGGCGCCTTTCTGAACAATCTTTCATTTCATATCGAATATCCTCAAGCTGTCTGTCATATTCAAATATTATGTTATCTATTATTTCTAGTTTTTTTCGTTTTAAAGTATTTATAAGATTTTTTTTGATTTCATCTAATCTTTTTGTGAGTGGAAGATAGGAGTATTCTTCAAGAAATAGTTTTTTTAGTTCTGAAGAACTTATTATTGTGAAATTAGATACTTTAAAATCAGCTTCAGGAATAAAACCTTCTTCAATCTTTCTCATATACTTTTCAATCAAATCTTTAAACTTTATGGAAGATTTAAAGCTTGAGGAGTGTTTTACTAATGTACTATCTTTTGAGCAGCTTATAAGCTTTGATAGTTTTTTATGAGGATCTAATATTTTTAGCTTTTGTCCTATAATTTCAATAGCAAAATCCTCAAAGGTAGTTTGTTTTACATTTTCTACACCAAGTTCCGGAAGTACTTCCGATATATAACTTAGAAAGAATTTGTTTGGTGCTATAATCATAAAGTTTTGAGGACTGAAAGATTTTTCATAGTTATAAAGAAGGTAGGCAATTCTATGAAGAGCTATTGTAGTTTTCCCGCCTCCTGCAGCACCCTGTACTATTAGGGGCTTCCACATATCAGCTCTTATTACTTTATTCTGCTCTGACTGAATGGTTGAGACAATATCCTTTAACCTGTTATCCTTGCTGGAATTGAGACAGGCCTGAAGAAAGTCATCATTTGTTGTTATGTCTATGTCATATATCTCCTGAAGACTGGCGTTTTCTATAGTGTATTGTCTTTTCAAGTGAAGCTCTCCATTTATCTTTCCTTCTGGACAGTTATAATGAGCAGATCCGATCCTTCCTTCATAATATAGGTTAGCTGCTGGTGAACGCCAGTCAAGTACAATAGGTTCGTTGTCTTCATCTCTTAAAAGAGCCATTTTTCCGATATAGAGCTTTTGATCGTTTGAGTTTTCTTCGGTGAAATCAACTCGTGCGAAGTAGGGTTTTGAGCAGGCTCTTTCTAAATTATTAAGCTTTTGCTTCATGTTGTCTAAAAGAGTGGTATTAATAATAAGATCATTAAACTGTTCAGCATTATCAGAATTATAGTGTTTTACTCCATAGTCTACATCTTTGGCAATTCTTTCTTTCTCTGAAAGAATGCGGTTATTGTAGCTTCTTGCATATTGGAGGGTGTAGTTTAGATATTTTTGTTCATTTTCATAATCAGGATGGTTTAACGCAGACATAATTTTACACCTCACATTCTTTAATGAAGGACATGTACCAGCCGCTATACACATCTATACTAATTTTTTACTGCTATTTAATTTTAATAAATAAAGGAAAAAAAGTGAAGTTTGATAATTATGCATATTTTATTCTCAATAGCTGTAAAGACAGAGAAATCTATGCAAAATTTATTTTTCACAATTTTATAAAATATTTCTTGACACTTTGAAGCTTTTGTAATAAGATAAATATGTAAGGTATATAAAAGCTAAATATACCGGTGTTATGTTTAAGAAATTGAATTTGAATGTGAATGCGCTAAACCAAGAGCCCATCTGGAAACAGGTGGGCTTTTAGTATTTAAAAAAATCTGAAAGGAAGATTACCGTGAATAAAGCCTTGAATGTAAGAAATATTGGCATACTGGCACATGTAGATGCTGGGAAAACAACAGTAACTGAACAGATGCTTTATAAAAGCGGAACTATAAGAGCTTTAGGAAGTGTTGATAAAGGTACGGCCCATACAGACAGTATGGAAATAGAGAGGCAGAGAGGTATCTCGGTGAAGTCTGCTTATGCTAATTTAACATGGAAGAATGTTAACATAAATATAATTGATACTCCTGGACATATAGATTTTTCAGCTGAGGTAGAACGTTCACTCAGTGTATTAGATGGAGCTGTTCTTGTAATTTCAGCCGTCGAAGGTGTACAACCTCAAACTGAAGTTTATTTTAGAGCTTTGCAGGCAATGAAAATACCTACAGTCATTTTTATTAACAAGGTTGATAGAACAGGAGCTGACACTAACAAGGTTATAAAGGATATAAATAAAAGTCTTACTAAAGATATAGTTATTCTTGAAACTTTGACAGGTGAGAAAAGCAACAGCCCAAAGGTTTTATACAGCATAGATAGAAGTGTGCTTGAACAAATTGCAGATAAGGATGAGGAGCTTCTTGAAAATTACATTAATGAAGAAGAGGTCACTGAAAGCTGCTTAAGTGGAAAGCTTACAGAGCTCATTAAAGAGTGCAGGATATGCCCAGTTTTGTACGGCTCTGCTATTAAAGCCGTTGGAATAGAGGAACTTCTCAACACTTTAGTTGATTTACTGCCTGTACCAGACGATACTGGCATTGAAGAATTATCTGCTTTGGTTTTTAAAATAGAACATATTAAAAATTTAGGAAAAGCAGCTTACATAAGATTGTATAGCGGTGAAATAAAAAGTAGGGATTTAGTATATAATGCGGCAAAGAATGTTGAGGAAAAAATTACTCAGATAAAAAAGCTTAAAGGCTTGAAAGAGGTAGAAGCGGGAGAAGTAAAGGCTGGAGAAATTGCATTAGTTTCAGGGCTCTCAAGCTGCAGTATTGGGGATATTCTAGGCAGTAAAAATAATGTGCCAAAAGTTCCAAGCATCGCAACGCCACTTCTGACTATTCAAGTACTTCCTAAAATAAAAAACGAGTATACAAAGCTTTTGGAGGCTTTAGAAGAACTACAGGAGGAAGATCCTATTCTTCAGGTTCAAAGAATAAGAGAAAAGGAAGAACTGCATATTCAAATAATGGGTATGGTACAGCTTGAAATACTTCAGAGCATATTAAAAAGCAGATTTAATTTAGAAGTATCTTTTGGAAAGCCATCTGTCATCTATAAAGAAACTCCTAGTAAAGCAGGTTATGGTTTCGCAGCATATACAATGCCTAAGCCTTGTTGGGCAATTGTAAGATTTTATATAGAACCTCTTAAGAGCGGCTCGGGAATTATATATGAATCTAAGATAAGAACAGAGGACATTAAGCTTAGATATCAAAATGAAGTTGAAAGGCAGCTGCCTATTACATTAGAACAGGGATTATATGGCTGGAACGTAGTTGATCTTAAAATAACTTTGGTAGAAGGAGAAGATCATGTGATGCACAGTAATCCAGGTGACTTTTTGATAGCTACTGCAATGGGAATAATGGATGGGCTCCAAAGTATTGGAACAACACTTTTGGAACCTATATTAAAATTTAGGATAACTGTACCTGAAGAAGCGGGTGGAAAGGTATTAGGAGATATTATTAATATGAGAGGAAGCTTTGACAGCCCTGTAATAACAAATGGCAATTTTACAGTAGAGGGAGAAATGCCTGCTGCTACATCTCTGGATTATCCGGTTAGATTGGGTATAATTTCTAGCGGAAAAGGTATAATTAGTTCCAAGCTTTCGGGCTATAAACCAATTTCCTTAGAATTAGGTGCAGTAAGAGAACGTCAGGGAGTAAATCCGCTAGACAGAGCTAAATTCATACTAGCAATGAGAAATGCATTAGGCTAAAACAAACCTGCTGAGATATTACTTTCAGCAGGCTTGCTTTTTATTCCTCTCTATTTATACTTCTTTCTACATCCCAGCCGTCAGGATATCTTTTCTTCAACTTTTCGATATTCATTTCAGCAATTTCTTCAAGGCTGTAGCCGATTATTTCAGCAGTAGAAGCTAAATACCAAAGTACATCACCAAGCTCTTCTGCAAGCTTTTCTTTATTTAAATTATGAGAATGAAAAACTACCTTTTTAAGGTAATCTGTTACTTCTCCAGCCTCCCCGGAAATGCCCATAGCACTCCAGCATAAGTTCTCATTTGTAAGCTCAAGATTGCCTGCAGTTCTTTTCATGGTTTCTGTGTATTCTTTAAAATTCATTATTTTCTCCTTTCACTCGAAACACTGGGTACTCTAGAGCACTCATTTTCATTCGCAGAGTACCCGTTGAAGCCCATTTAGGGCTTCAACCTCCTTTTAGTCGGAAGCACCGAGCAATTAATCACTGGGCTGTCTATTCTCGCCGGTTCCTACCAGCTAGACATCCCGATAATGTCCATATAGGACATTAACCTCGCTCCCGTTAGCTAATTGCTCGTAAAAGTCCATTTAGAACTTTTACTTCGTCCACGGGGCAGCCTGAACTCGCTAGTCTGCCCGTAAAAGTCCATTTAGGACTTTTACCTCCTTAAATAGTGTTAATTACTTTCTTATTAATTTGAATTAGTAATTCCTTAACTGAATCATAATCAGGTTCATCAGGCAAAATGGTATTTTCAGCGGCATATTTAAATTCTTTATCAAATTTATCAACCATTTCAAATATCTCATTGTAATTAAAACTTCCATTTCTTATATCCATTAAAAGAGGTATTTCTTTTTCTCTATAAGTATGAATTCCTTTACCTTCAAGTATTTCTTTGCCCATAATTAAGAGACGTATAAGATGCATGGCGTGTTTATTAAGATGAAGTTCATCCTTCTTGCTGTTTCTATGATTAAGCTTATCATAATCCTTCAGAACATTATTTATATCAGAGTATATATTTTTAAAATCTCTAAGAGGATAGTGTTTTAAGTTTATATCCATAAATATTTCTTCATCAAAATCTTCTTTCATAGATGTATCTAAATATAAATTAAGAGACCCGCTTGTAATCTCTTTATATCTTTCGGGAAGAGTAAGAAGCTGTTTTTCAATGCTGCTTAATATATGACTCTCCTTTTCCTTCTGTGGATAGCTGTCTCTGGCAAGAGCATTTTGAAGTCTTCTAAGCTGAGCTATAGCGTAACCACCAAAGCTTGCAGTAGCTTTTTTTGAAAGAAATAAATCAGCATTGTCTCTTAAAAGTCTGCCTTCTTCAGTGCAAATAAAAAGATGCTCCTCCTTTGTACCAAGTATTTCTATAGTGTTTGGATTACAATTTAGAAGAAGTGAGATTATTTGCTTTAAAAAGTATATAACTGTATCTGTATGTCTATCTTCTATAGGTTTATCGTTATAATTCATAGTAAGTATTTCTTTTGCAGAGTTTAGAGTGATGCCTCTAATATCCAAGTCACTGTTAGGAGTATCAGTACCATAAGCATGTGAACCGCCTGTAGTTAAAAGAATTATATTTTTTCCTAAACTCTTGTTAAGCCTTATAAAATCATATTCTTTTGAATTTAGCTTTTCTTTAATTTGAAGAGCATTCATTATTTTCACCTTCCTCAAAACACTTGGCAATGAAATTCTGATTATTTTAAAGCTAATTTATCCATTTAATCTATAAATATATTGTACTATAATTAATATTAATACTTATTATTAATAACTGCAATAATACTTAGAGTTTCAAATTGTATAAGCCTATAGTAAGATTGGGAATAATTATAACAAAATTAATAATAAATTGAAAGGCAGGATTATATGATGAAAAAATCAACAGTGGTAAGAAGTACAGGACAACTGCTTGGCTCCATGCTTCAATATAATTTATTGTTAACAGGTGCTGTCATTGGAGGCGTTGCAATACTGGCAGGCAGGAAAGACTTGGGCAAAAGTATTATAAAGACAGGTAAAGTTATAGGAAAGGCTGCAGGAAAAGCAACAAAACTATCAGCAAAATTAGCCGGAAATATATTGGAGGTTGCTTCAGATGAAGGTTTTGTAAGCGGAAAGAGATTAGGAGAAAAATTTGTTAAAACAAGAGTAAAAATATATGGAGATCCACATGCATTCTATAGTAAGGATAAAATAATAAAGGCTGATTATAATGAAGTTATTGAATAAATATATTTTTTAAATTTTGTTGACAGTAATCAATATAAATTATATATTGATATTAGATAAAATTCTAATGAAGATTCGTTCTAATATTAGACGTTTTGGTAAGGGGTGATTGTTATAAAAGCCATAGATAAACAAATATTAAGAAATACCAAATTTACAGTAAATCCCTGCCTTGAGTTTGCATGCGCAGTAGGTTCTGTTGGCAAAAGAGAGGCTATTTTTGATATGGCTAGAGAAATGAATTTTGTCATAGCTAAAGACGATCAAAGGCTTTTGGATGAGCTTGAAAAAGGTATGTCTAAATATATAAGAAGTGAAATGGAATACTTTTTTAAGTTGTGTGATATTGGTGTTCTGGTAGCAGCTTATGTATCAGATTATGAAGATATAAGTACAGTATCTAAATTCTTAAATATCTTTGATAAAGAGACTGTAGAAGTATTGTTTAAATACCTTGGAGGGATTTTTATAGCTTCAGAGCTTCCAAAGCTTAATAGCGACTGGGATCAGGTTAAAGATGATATGAGTAAAATGAAAGCATATATAAATAGTGCTGAAGCTGAAAATATTGATGCTAAGGAAAAGCTTCTAGAGTGCATGGATAATCCTGAAGAAACAAAGCAAAGACTGAGTTTTTTCTTTAAGCAGTTTTATGAAAAATCATATCTAAAGGTTGAAAAGATTGTTCTTAATGAAATTAAAGATGCGGAAAAGCAATATATAAAACTAATAGAAATTAATCCTGAAGAATTTATTTCGAAGTACTTCTTTAACTTTTTTAAAATAGAAAATGGAAAATGGGATTATAAGATAAATATTCATCTAAGTCTTTTTCTAAATATCTATTTTTGGACTGTAAATTTACATGATTATAAAGAAAAGCAGGGCTGGGTTGTAGTAGGTATTCGAACTTATAAACTTTTCTTTCAAAAGGAAACCTTTGAAAGGGTAGATAGATTTTTAAAGGTTCTGGGAGATAAAAGAAGAGTAGATATTGTAAAAATGCTTTCATATAAGCCTTACTATGGCTATGAGATAGCCGCTAAGTTAGAGCTTACTCCAGCAACTGTAAATTACCATATTAATCTGCTTATGGATGCAGGAATTTTAACCTTTGACAGGGAAGAAAACAAAGTATACTATACTCTTAATAAAGATAGAGTTAAAGAATTATTGAATGAAACAAGTATTATGCTTATAAATGAGCCGTTGAAATAAACGGTTTATTTTCAGAATCTATATTAGAAAAATATCTAACATTACATATAAAATAAATATAATATGTGGAGGTATATGATGGAAGGTCAAGTAAGCACAGGATTTAAGACTGAAAGTATATTTAAAAATAAAAACTTCATGCTGCTTTTTATAGGAAAACTGGTTTCGCAGCTTGGTGATGTAATATACAATATGGCTATTGGCTGGTATATACTTAGTGTTACCAGTTCAGCCATACAGATGTCAATATATATGGCGCTTGGCGCTGTAGTTTATATTGTTATGGGTCCGATTGGTGGAGTAATTGCTGATAGATATGACAGAAAGAAGATAATTATTTGGATGGATATTATAAGAGGAATTGCCGTAGCATTTACTGGATTGTTAATGTATTTTAATGTACAGTCTATATATTTATTTTATATTACGTCAGCTATTTTGAGTATATGCGGTGCTCTTTTTGTTCCTGCTTCAAATGCTATGATGCCAATGATAGTTGAAGACAATCAGCTTACAAAAGCAAATTCCATGGGAGGATCCATAGGAAGCATGGCTAATATAGTTGGAACTATTATGGGAGGACTACTTTATGCTTTACTAGGAATAAAAATAATATTTGTTTTAAATGCAGTTTCATATATTTTATGCGGTATATTAGAAATATTTATTGTTATACCTTCTTTTAATAAAGGTGAAGTTATCGAAAAAGATTCACAAGATAAAAAACATGTCTTTAAAGAACTTGCGGAAAGCTATAGCTTTATGAGAAACCAAAAGGGTTTATTTATATTGATGTGGTTTTCTACAATAATAAATTTCATACTTGTACCATTAATAGCTGTGTATGTACCTTATATATTTAATCAAATATTAAAGGTATCAACTGAACAATATTCTTATGTAGGAGCCGCCTCAGCTGTTGGCTTTATAATCGGAGCAGCACTGATATCTATGCTTCCTCAAAGAGATAAAATATATAAATATATAAATATCAGTTTAATAGGATTTAGTATACTTGTATTTGCAATTTGCTTTGTAATGTTTGCAAATTCTAATGGAATACTGTCAAGTAAAATGGTTGTAATCTTGTTTATTGCAATATATTTATTTATTGGTATGGCAAACTCAATACTAAATATTCCTATTGGGGTTGTTGTGCAAAGACTTGTTCCAAATGAAATACTAGGAAAAGTTTCTTCTCTTCTTAATACGCTTATAATGGCTGCCATGCCTTTAGGAATGCTTTTGGGAGGTGCCACTGCAGATTTAATGCCAATGAATATGCTGCTTCTTATAACTTCAGTAATTTTCGCTGCAATTACTGTATATCTATGTCTTCAAAAAGACATAAGAAGAATTTAATATAAATATGGTTATTGATTTAAATTACAAAATTAACTAAAATATATACTAATAGGGCAGAGTAGATAATTGTGCGTCAAGTGCTAGTTGGACGGGAAGTTGCCGCTAGACGAAAGCTTTAAAAGCTGCGGTGCATTTATCGCATTCCGCTGCCACAAAAAAGGGGTTCTCCTTCTTTTGTGGCATTATGCCATTAATAAAAGAGGGGGAATTTATTTATGAAAAAAACAAGAAAAATTATTCTCATGGGATTATTTATAGCTATTGATATTGTGCTTACAAGATTTTTATCAATACAAACTCCAATAGTTAGAATAAGCTTTGATTTTCTGCCTATAGCATTAGCAGCCATTATGTTTGGGCCATTAGTAGGAGGAACCACTGCAGCTATTGCAGATTTAATAGGAATGATGCTTTTTCCAAAGGCAGCTTATTTTCCGGGCTTTACTTTAAGTGCTTTTTTAACGGGCGCAATTTATGGAATATTTTTGTACAATAAAACTTTAAGTACTGTGAGAGTAAGCATATCTGTATTGATTATTAAATTATTTATTGATTTAGGCTTAAATACATTGTGGCTCCATATACTACTCAACAAGGCAGTACTTGCAATACTCCCAACGCGCATAATATCTAATGCAGTTATGCTTCCAATACAAGTTATAGCAATATGCATGGTTTATAGAGCGCTAAACTCTGCTTTTAAAATAAAAATAATAAATGAATGGGAAAATAGATGGATAGAAAAATAATTCATGTGGATATGGATGCATTTTTTGCGTCGGTTGAGATTATGGATAATCCTAGGCTTAAAGGAAAACCTGTTATAGTTGGCGGAACTACTGAAAGAGGTGTGGTTGCAACTTGTTCCTATGAGGCCAGAGAATTTGGAATAAGAAGTGCTATGCCTATATATATGGCAAAGGCAAGGTGTCCTGAGGCTGTTTTTCTGCCTGTAAGATATGGAAGGTATAAAGAAATATCAAATAGAATTTTTAATATATTTAATAAGATAACAGATCTAGTAGAACCTTTAAGCATAGATGAGGCTTATCTGGATATAACACATCTAGAAAAAAATCCTGTTGAAATTGCAGTATATATTAAGCAGGAAGTAAAAAGACAAACGGGACTTACTATTTCTGCAGGTGTTTCATATAACAAGTTTTTAGCAAAACTTGCTTCAGATTGGAATAAGCCTGATGGTTTGAAAGTAATTGAAAAACATATGGTTCCTGAAATACTATTTCCTCTTCCAATAAGCAAGGTTTATGGACTTGGTCAGAAGTCAGTAAAAAGGCTTAATGATATTGGCATTTTTACTGTTAAAGAACTTTATGAGCTTCCCAAAGAGCTCTTGGTAGAGTTTTTTGGAAAGTTTGGAGTGGAAATTTATGAAAGAGCACGTGGAATAGATAGTAGAGAGATTAACATAGATAGAGAAAGAAAATCCATAGGAAGAGAGACAACCTTAAGAGTGGATACAGATATTAAAGAGGACTTAAAGCTTTATTTGAAGGATTTTTCTGAATCAATAGCGGATACAATGAAAAATAAAAATGTCAGTGGAAAAAGTATTACAATAAAAATAAAAACTTCCTCTTTTGTTAATCATACAAAAAGCAAAACATTGACTCATTATATATATAGTAAAGTTGATATATATGAGGAAGCTTTAATTATACTTGATGAGCTTGAACTAAAAGAGAAAATCAGACTTATAGGGCTTTCAATTTCCTCGTTGAAGGAAAATAAAACAGAACAAATTTCTATGTTTTAACACATTGACAAAAAAATAACAAAATTTTATAATTAAGTTATAAAATTAATTGAAAGAAGGTTTATAAAATGAAAGCCTTAGGATTAATAAAACCAAATCTTGTAGCATGGATTGAGAAAGAAAGACCAATTGCAGGACCATATGATGCGATAATTAGGCCAATAGCTATTGCACCATGTTCTTCAGATGTACATACTGCTTTTGAAGGAGGAGCGGAAAAGCCTTCAGGGTTTGTTCTTGGACATGAGGCAGTTGGAGAAGTAGTTGAAGTTGGAGAATTGGTTAATGAGTTTAAGGTTGGGGACAAGGTTGTTGTACCGGCAGGTACTCCAAATTGGCGTGCAAGAGGAATTCAAGAACATAATTTTAAGCATGCAGGAGGTCCTTTTTCAGGACTTGAACTTTCAGGATCAAGAGATGGAGTTTTTGCCGAATTATTTATGGTAAATGATGCTGATAATAACTTAGCTCTTATGCCTGAGGATATTTCTATAGACGATGCTCTTATGACAGTAGATATGGTTACAACAGGTTTTAGCGGAGCCGAACTTGCTGATATCAAATTTGGAGATACTGTATGTGTAATTGGTATAGGACCTGTAGGTCTTATGGCTGTTGCAGGAGCAAAACTTCGTGGTGCTGCTCGTATTTTTGCTGTAGGAACGCGACCGGATTGTGTTGCTCTTGCAAAGGAATACGGTGCAACTGATATTATAAGTTATAAAGATGGAAACATTGCAAAACAAGTTCTTGAACTTACTTCAGGGAGAGGTACAGATGCAACCATTATAGCAGGGGGAAATGCTGAGACTTTTGCATTGGCTGTTGCTATGACTCGCTTTGGAGGAGGAAATATAGCTAATATAAATTACTTTACTGGTTCAGACTATCTGCCTATTCCTACATTAGCTTTTGGACGTGGAATGGCTGGAAAAACAATTAAAGGCGATCTTTGTGAAGGTGGACGTGTTCGTATTGAAAGATTATTAAATATGATTCGATATGGAAGAATTCAGCCTGGAAAGATGGTTACTCATAAATTCTATGGTTTTGATAAGCTTGAAGAGGCCTTTTATGTTATGAGAGACAAGCCGAAGGACTTAATTAAGGCAGTAGTTTATATAGATTGGAATAAAGAAAAATAATAATATAAAAATCCAGCAGTTAAAATTAAACTGCTGGATTTTTATATTATAGGTTCGCTGGCATCTTTTTTCTAAGATTTTCTACAGTTGATCTTATTAAATCGTCTAAGAATTTATCTACTACTTTTGGAGTGATTCCAAATACTTTTAGAATATCGAATACCCAAGGAAGATTGCGTCTTAGCTCTTCAACCAAGTCATCTGTTGCATCATCTATTACGTTCTCATATTTATAGTAGTTATTGCAGATGTATGTTATGAGAGCTGCAAGCATATAGTCCATTAATCTTGTATCAGTTATGAAGCCTTCAATGTCTTTAAAGATATGCATTGAATCTTTTCTTATGGATGCAGTTATGTCGTCTATAATATCTTTAGTTATGTTAAAGTTTCTTTCAAGAGTATTTGTTTCGTCAAAACTAGTATCTATAAAATCTTCCTCCGTTGATCTGTAAAAGCTGTCATAGTTATTACCGTAATAATCCTGATAGTATGGTTGCATCTCATAGGATCTGTAATAATCTTGCATTACGGGACATTCATTGCAGTAATAGTAGGAATTTTGATAAGGGTTTTGCCAATACTGATTTTGATTATACCAGTAGTTATTGTTCATTTTAAACCTCCAAACAATTTCATCACTATTATGTTATGTAAATTATTTAGAATTGACACAATACTTAATGTTTATCTATAAGCTTTTAATATTGCCATTAAGTGTGATAGAATAAGAAGGATAATTTTATACAAATTGAGGTGCCTAAGTAGTGGGTAAAAAAGTTATAATAGCAGAAAAACCAAGCGTTGCAAAAAATATAGCTGAGGCTTTAAATATAAAATTACGTAAAGATGGATATCTTGAAGGACAGGATTATATTGTAAGCTGGGCCTTTGGACATTTGCTGCAGCTTTATGATGCTAAGGATTATGATCCTAATATGGCAAGCTGGAGAATGGAGAAGTTTCCTTTTATACCTCAGAGCTTTAAATATAAGATTAAGAGTGCTTCTGGAGATAGAACTAAAAAAGATAGCGGCGCAGATAAACAAGTTAATATAATAAAATATCTAATATCAAGAGATGATGTAGAAGCAGTTATTTCTGCCTGTGATTATGATAGAGAAGGTCAGATTATCGGTGATATAATATTAAAATATTTAAGGGTGAGCAAGCCTATATACAGACTTCTCCTTAATGAATGGACACCAAAGGAAGTTTTGGCTGGTCTTAATAAACTGAAAGCTAATGATTTAATGAAACCAATGCAAGATGCAGGAATAAGCAGACAGTGGGCAGATTGGGTTATAGGAATTAATTTAACCTCTGTTGCTACTTTAAAATATCAGAGAGGAATGGGTAAGCCTTTAAATATTGGAAGAGTTATACTTCCTACTCTTAAAATTATATACGATAGAGACAAGGAAGTTGAAAGCTTTGTTCCAAATGATTACTTCAAGCTTCAGGGAACCTTTAAGACAGAAAAAAATGAAGAATATGAAGGTACATATACATTGAAAGGTGAAGAAAAGTTCAGTGTTAAAAAAGACCTTGAGGAAGTTTTAAAAAATTTAAAGGGTAAGAGCGGTGTTATAGTAGATAAAGAGGTGGAAAAGAAAAAAGAATATCCTCCATTTTTATTTAATTTATCAAACCTTCAGGGATATGTAACAAGTAAAAACAAAGGGTGGACCTCTGATAAGGTACTTACTGTAGCGCAAGCTTTATATGAAAAAAAGCATATTACCTATCCAAGAACAGCAAGTTCTGTACTGGAAGAGAGTCTTTCAGGAAAGGCTGAAGAAGTATTAAAACTATTAAAAAGAGGACTGTCCTTTGAAGATGAGATACATTTTAAAGTAACAAAAAGAGTATTTGATAATTCAAAGGTAGAAAGCCATAGTGCCATAATACCAACATATATGCTTCCAAAATCGCTATCAAATGATGAAGCAATTGTATATAATGCAATAAAAAACAGGTTCATTGCTCAATTTATGCCAATTGCAGAGGCTGAAGAAACTAAGATAACTACAAGAATAAATGATGCCTTTTGTGAAGGAGTATTTTTATCAAAAGGCAAGGTTCAGATTATCGAGGGATGGAAGAAGATAGAAAAGATTGAATCAAAAGATGTTATACTTCCATTTGTAAATATTAATGAGCCAGTACAGCTGATTGATTTGAAAATAACTTCACATAAAACCACACCTCCAAAGCATCATATTGAGAAGACCTTATTAAGAGTTATGGAGACCTGCGGCAAGAAGTTTGAAGAGGAAGACAGCAATGAAATGATGGCTGCAATACTAAGCGGATTTAGCATTGGTACTCCGGCAACAAGAGCAGAAACTATTAAGAAGCTTAAGGATATAGGCTATATATACAGTAAGGATAAATCACTTATTTGTACTGATTTAGGAAGAAAGATAGTTGAGAACTTTCCAATAAAAGAGCTGTTTGATTTGGAGTATACAGGAAGACTTGAAAAGACTCTATCAGATATAGAAAAAGAAAAATTTAATAAGCAGGATTTTTTAAAGCTTGTTTTTGAATTTGTAAGCAAGTCTGTTGAGAACATAAAAAAAGATAAGCCTATTATATTAAAAGATTGTTCTGAAAAGGCAAAAGCGTACGCTAATAAAAACTCAGCTTCAGGAGATAAAAAGATATCTGACAAAGAAAATAAGGATAAAAAGACAAAAGTTAAAAAAGAAACAGCTGATAAAAAAGAAAGTTCTGATGAAAAAACTAAAATTGAAACCTTTGGAAAATGTCCTATATGCGGACATCCTATTATAGAGGGCCAGAGAGGATTTGGATGCAGCAATTGGAAGAATGGATGCAAGTTCGTAATATGGAAAGAAGACAACTTTTTAAAATCTATTAATAAAAAGCTTACAAAGACTATGGTAAAAAAACTATTGAAAGACGGAAGTGTTGAACTTAAGGATGTTGGTATCTTGCAATATGTAAAAGATATTAAAGACAATAGTTTTGGCTGGAAGCTAAATGCAATGCAGTAAAGTTCTTATATTAATGATGTCATAAAATATCCAATCTTTAAGGATTTTTAGGACGTCATTAATGTATTAGAACTTTTGCATTGTATATAGAGAAAAAATAAGTGGCAGAGGTATTATTCCTCTGCCTAATTAATTTACAGCACAAATTTGGTTTCTGCCGCAGCGTTTTGCTCTGTAAAGTCTCATGTCAGCAGCTCTGAATAATTTGCTAAAGTGCATAGCTGTACTATCAAAATTATCTGTAACACCGATGCTGACTGTAATTTGAATAGTTTTTAATAAGTAAATATCATTGTAACTCTCAACAATAACTTTAGCATTAGTAAAAGATTCATAAGCTTGTCTGTATAAATTCTGCTCTCTATACCACTGCCCTTCTAGGTCATAACACTGAGACTTTTCTCGCAGAAAAGAATCTAGAAAAGGACTAGTAAGCATTTCGTCAAGCAAAACTTTTGAATCATGAAAATCCTTTAGATAAATATATGCTTTTGCAATGTTTAGTTTTACTCTTAATTCTAAAATAGGAGAAGCTGGTTCATGAAGCTTTGCAGCCTCAAGGCCCAATATTCCCATTTTCAAAGCTTTATTATAATCTTTATCTATCATACAAATATGGCTATAGTTACTATATGAATTGCTTACAATGTTATACTTATTAAGCCTTTTGCCTAAAGCAATGCTCTTTTCAAGGGTAGCTTTTGCTTTATCAACGTTTTTGTTATACTCATATATTAAGAAGGAAATATTGTAGGAATTTAATTTGTCTAAATCATCACCATGTATATTGCAAATAGCTTCATGCGCTTCAATACATTTAAAGGCTTCCTCTATATCTCCAATACAATAATAGGAAGCTGCAAGGTTTATATATGAGGTCAAAATAGATTTGTAATCTTTCATTTCCATGCCAGCGTTAAGAAGGCTATAGCAATTTTGAATAGTTTCTTTATATTTTCCTTCGGATCTAAGCAAAGTAACTTCTTGTTGCAATTTAACTAATTCTTCTTTTGTCATAAGCATAACTCCTTTTAACCGCAGATGCTACAAATATTTTATTATAATTTCGGTTGTAGTTCAATGATAGTTATATAAATTAATGAAGATTCTGATTGATATTAATATATGTTATAATGAATTCTGAAAAGGAAGGTGCAGCAATGAACGAATCAACAAATGATTTATTGAATTTAAATGCTAAAGAAGCTTGGGAAGTTTTATATGGAAAAGAATTGACTACTAAAAAGAACATATTAGAGTATATTGAGCTTTTGAAGGTATTGAGGCAGGATAATATACCTGTGGAAAAAATACAAGAAAACTATAACTTTGTATATAAAGCTATTGATGATCTAGGCGGAACTATTAAAGTCAATACAAAACTGTATTTAAAAAATCAGTTAAAAGCACAGCTTGGAAAATTAGTTAAAGAAAAAGATCCAAAGCCTATTAATTATTTTATAGAATTTTTTAAGGAAGCCTATCCTGAAAATAACAGAAGAAAAGATTTTACATGGGTCCTTATGGATATCAATAAAATCACAGATGAGCAGATTTGGAACACGCTTACCTATATTAATTCATGGATATTAAAAGAGGAAAATAATCTGAATGAAAATCAGAAAAAAGACACTATCAAAATGATTGAGCTTTTGGTTAAAAGAAATAATATAAGATATATTAATAATACTAGAAGCCTAGAGAAACTGCTCACAAGCTTAAATATTAAAATAGTATCCATAAAAGATAAATTTACAGTTAAATTTAGATAAAGATTTATTAATATAGAGAACTATTGTCTAATATATTTTAGTAATAACCTAAGAAAGAGGGATAAGTTATGGAGATATATTTAGACAATAGTGCTACTACAAAACCTTATAGCAATGTAGTCCATACAGTTTCGAAATGTATGATTGACTTTTATGGAAATCCTTCATCAATACATTCTCATGGTGAAAAAGCAAAAAAGTATCTTAATGAATGCAGAGGATATATAGCTTCAACTATAAATGCTGAATCTCAGGAGATAATATTTACTTCAGGAGGCAGTGAAAGCAATAATTTTTTGCTTAAAGGAGTTTTAAGCAAGGGAAGTCACCTCATAACTACTAATATTGAGCACTCAAGTATTTTAAAATGCGCAGCTGAATTGGAGAAAAAAGGAATTGAAGTAACTTATCTAAAAGTTGATGAGTCTGGCAGAATCAATATTGATGATTTAAAATCAGCAATGAAGCCAAGCACCAAACTAGTAAGTATTATGCATGTAAATAATGAGATTGGTGTAATTCAAGATATTGAAGCTATAGGAAAAGCTGTTAAGGAATATAATGAAAATATAAAGCTTCATGTAGATGCAGTACAGAGTTATGGAAAGCTTAAAATTGATGTTAATAAAATGAATATAGACTTGCTATCTTTAAGCGCTCATAAGATTCATGGCCCTCGAGGAGCTGGGGCTGCATACATAAGAGGAAATACTCCGGTGAAAGCTTTAATTGACGGTGGCGGTCAGGAATTTGGATTTAGATCAGGAACTGAAAACCTGCCAGCTATTGCTGGTTTTACACAGGCTTCTAAGCAAATACACAAAAATATAGAACAAAATTATTTGAAAGTATACAAGTTAAGAAATTATTTAGTACAAAAGCTTCAAAATATTAATGGCATAAAAATCAACTGCAGAACTGATGACGACTTTCTTCCGTATATTGTTAGCATTTCAACAATAGGAATCAGATCAGGAAAGGTACTGTTCTATCTAAATAATGAAGAAATATATATATCTAAAAGTTCAGCCTGTTCTTCAAGGAATTTAAAAGACAGCCATGTATTAAAGGCTATAGGATTAAGACCTGAGGAGATAATGGGTGGTCTTAGAATAAGCTTTAGTGAGGAAAATAGTTTCGAAGATGTGGATATACTTGTGTATCATATGGGAAAGTGTTTGGAAAAGTTAAGAGGTGAAGCTGCAAATGAATAATATTTTAATTATTGGCGAGAGACGAAGCAGCAAGTCCTCAGAACTTCTATCAGAAATAAGGTCTCTATTAGATAGCCGTATCGGAGGGTATTGGGTAGATATAAAAAGAGATAGTGACAATAAGGATATAAGAATTTTTGATTTAACATCGCTTTATGAGGAAGACATAAATAATGTGTTTTTTAGGAAGGATGACTCAACGGGATTCTCTAAATTAAACATTGAAATATTTAACACTAAGGGCGTGGAAATACTTACTAGAGGCTTTAATTATTCAGACGTGATTATTATGAATGAAATAGGCTTTCTTGAGTCAAAGGCGAAAGCTTTTACTAGTGAAGTGAAAAAAATACTAGACAGCAAAAAGGTTGTTATTGCAGCATTAAAGGATGTTCCTTGCCTATATATCGATACAATAAAAAGCCGTGAGGATATATATATATTTAAAGTTAATGAAAATAATAAGGATATTATTAGGCAGGAGATAATCAATCTCCTAAAATTGTGGCAGGTCAAACTGAAATAAATATAAAGGGCTGTGCATAAAAGTAAAGATGCACAGCCTTTATAAATTTACGAAATTAATCTAATTAAGTTTAAACTTATTAACTTGTTCCAGCATTTCTTTAGTCATTTCGCTTAGGAATTTCGCAGAAACTGCAACCTCTTCGGAGGAGCTGTTCATTTCTTCAGCAGATGCGGATATTTCTTCAGAAGAAGCAGAAACCTCTTCAGCTACTGATGAAGTTTCTTCAACCTTTTCAAGTATTATATTTTTATCATTGTTAATGCTCACAACAGAAGAACTAACTTCATGAATTTGAGGAAGTATTTCATTAATTGAGTTTATAATATTTTTAAAGGATGAGATTGTGTTATTTATTATATCAACCTGATTTTCAACCTCTGAGTTCATATCTTCTGATGTCTTTATAATTGACTCGGAGTTTCCCGATATTTCTTTAATTAATGAATTTATACTTTCTGAAGAATCCTTGCTTTGCTCAGCAAGCTTTCTTATTTCCTCAGCAACAACTGAAAAGCCTTTTCCCGCTTCACCGGCTCTTGCTGCCTCAATTGCAGCATTTAAAGCTAAAAGGTTTGTTTGCTCAGATATACTGTTTATAAAGTTAGTAATTTCATTTATTTTGTTTATATCTTTGCTTAAGACAGAAATTTTGCTTGTGAACTCGTTAAAAGCTGACATAACCTTGTTAACGGATTCAGCTAAAATCTGCATATTGCTAGTACTGCTATTGGCCACTGAATTAATATTTTTTGCGCTAAGATCTACTTCTTCTATGGAATGTACTATGTTTTCAAGTTTTATAGCAAATTCATTTAAAATCATAGTTGTGCTTATTAATTCTTGAGCTTGAGAAGAAGTACCCTTTGCAACTTCGTTTATTGCTGTTGCAACATTTTCAGAGGAAGAAGCCATTTCTTCTGAAATTGAAGACAGATCTTCAGATTGTGAGTCTATTGACAAGGATTTTTCCCTTATTGTTTTAAGCATAGAAGCTATATTGTCTATTGTACGTGATAAAGTCTTCTGCATAATGCCAAATTCATTGTTGCTTTTAGTTTCAAGTTTAACCGTAAAATCTCCATCAGCAACTATGGACATAGTATTTATTAGTTTGCTTGAAGATTTTTTTATAACGGACATTATATAAAAGCAGATAATAGAGAAGATTACTATACAGGCAGCAAATATGTAAAACATGACAGCTCTTGTATTTAAGTACATTTTATCGCTTGCGGTATTTACTTCTCCTGCTTGTTTTTCATTAAAATCTTTAAGAGCTACTAATTTTTCCTCACCCAAAGCACCAAGTTCCGAAAGCTTATCCCTGTCATCATTTGAAACTTTTAAGTTATCTTTTAAGGCAGAATTTATATTTTCCCAGGCTTTAACATACTCATTGAAGTTATCAGAAAATGCAGCTAAAGTTTGTTTTTCAGAATCTGTTAGGTTTGACTGCTGATATTGTTTAATACTATCATTAACCTTATCAATATATTGCCTTATATTATCGTCTGTTTTTGAGTTATATGCCATAAACGCGTTTGAAGCTTCTATTCTCATATTTAAGAAGTCAGCCCTCATGCCTCCTAGTCTGGCTATTGGCTGAAGATTGTTACTGTACATGTTTTCCATATTATCATTAATGTTTTTTATATTAACAAAGCCTAAACCTCCAACTAAAAAGATTAATAATAAAGATAAAACGCTAATAATAAAGATAGAAGTTGATATTTTAAGATTTTTAAAGAACCTAGCCATGATTTCCTCCTCTGTATTTATGCAAATTGGTAATTGAGAAATATTTTGCTAATTAACTAAATTATCGAAATAAAATAACAAAACTTTATTCACCTAGTAAAGTTTTTATGTACAATGCAATTTTTTATGTGTATCATATTTTATATAGATAGATTTAATTTTTAAGTATTAAGGTGGGGATTTTATGTATCATTTAAAAAATTATATGGAGATATTGGTTGATGAGATATTACCAGGTATGCTTGTTAAAGAAAACACCATATGTAAGTGTGAAAGATGCATTATGGATATTAAGGCTATAGCACTTAACAGACTTCCGGCAAAATATATAGTAAGTGATATTGGGGAAATATACAGAAGATATGATGAATTAGGAAAACAGCTTGAAATAGATGTTATGGAAGCAATAATGAGAGCTATTGAATTAGTAAAATTGTATCCAAAACATGATGCTTAATATACTAAAGAGAGCCCGAAATAAAGAAGGCTTTCTTTTTTTATGCAATTGACACGAACATAAGTTCGAGATATAATATATATAGTTTCAACTAGTAAGTCCCTATTTGAATGAGCAAAAATCCTGATGCTTCTATAGGTTTTTGAGAAATTCAAATATCAGATTTACTTTGAAATCTATATAGAAAGAAGGTGGGTAATATGTTTGAACATATTTTAAAAGCTTCACTAGAGAGAAATTTAATAATAACTATAGTGTATTTAAAGGGTAATGAGATTACAATGAGAAACATAAGAGTGTTGGAATTAAAAGAGGATAGAATCAAAGCTTATTGTTATTTAAGAAAAGAGAACAGGGTATTTAAAAAAGAAAATATATTGTCTGCAGCTTTTGCTAAAAGCAATGAACTTATAACCCACAGCATTAAATTTGTATAACTGAATGATAATTTATAAAGGCTTCAAAGGTATCTATAATCCTTTGGAGCCTTTATAAATTATATGCTTATTTTTAAGAAATGATATTTAGAGGCTCCCCAGGAACGGGTATATGGAATATTCAGAGCTTCGTAAGAATGATGTGACACTAAAGGAATGCTGCCTGAAAAACCAGTAACAATGGCAGAGTGAAAGATAAGTCCTTTATTGTCTTCGAAAAGAATTAAATCGCCCGGTTCAAGCATAGATGCATTTGAAACTTCCAAGCCTTTTACAGCAGGATACTTGTTTGATTGATTAATCTTAAGATACCAATAAAGCGAATGAGCAACAGTCCAGGATACCGACCACTTATTACCAGTATACCACCAGCTGTATTTTGGATTGTAAGTCATAGGAGCACCTCCAGCATGAAGGCATTGGGAAATAAAATTTGCACAATCCCCGCTGCTGTCATTGACTATTGGAAAGTACCTATAGCCAGGGTTAGGCTTTAAAGCATAGGTAACCGCATAATTGACTGCTGCACTTCTAGAATAAGAACCTTGTCTATATAAGTGACTATCTTCATAAGGATTTAAAATGTACATTATATAATCTCCTTAATATTATTAGGCTGTCATATATATTTTATGATTTTGGATTAAATTTGCTCACTAAAATGATTTTATTAAAGCATTATAAATTTTTTAGAATCCGTGATATATGTTACAGCTTTACAAGGATTATTTTAGTAATATAGAACCTGTAAGATATGAAAAACAAAGACGACTTAGATAAAACTTATAATATATAGAATTACAGGGAGGTTTTTTAATAATGAGTATGTTCTGTTATCAATGTCAAGAAACAGCAGGCGGAAAAGCTTGTACATTAAGAGGGGTTTGTGGTAAGACTTCAGACTTAGCTAATTTACAAGATTTATTAATGTATGTAGTAAAGGGAATATCTGTTGCTAACGTAAAAGCTAGAGAGCTTGGAGTTAATAAAGCAGAAACTGATAAATTTGTATTTAATGGATTATTCATGACTATAACTAACGCTAACTGGGATAAGGCTAGATTCCTAAATGAAGTTAGAGCAGGACTTAAGTTAAGAGATGAAATAGTTGCTGCAGTTAAGGCTGCCGGAGGAAATATAGAAAGCAATTATGAAGGTTTAACATGGAATGGTTCTACTGATGCTGAATTAGAGCTTAAGGCAGAGTCAGGTGATGTAAGCATTCTTCAAACTAAGGATGAAGACATAAGAAGCTTAAGAGAGTTATTAACATATGGACTAAAGGGTATGGCTGCTTATGCAGAGCATGCATTTAATTTAGGTTTTGAAGATCAAGGTGTGCATGAGTTCATGCAAAGAGGACTTGCAGCAGCAACTGATGACAGCCTAGGTGTAAATGAATACGTAGGAATAGTATTAGAATGTGGTAAGTTTGGTGTAGATGCTATGGCACTCTTAGACAAAGCTAATACAACAGCTTATGGAAATCCAGAAATAACAAAAGTTAATATAGGTGTTAGAAATAACCCAGCTATACTTGTAAGCGGACACGACCTAAAGGATTTAGAGTTACTATTAGCTCAAACAGAAGGAACTGGAGTAGACGTATATACTCACTCAGAAATGCTTCCAGCTCACTACTATCCAGCATTCAAGAAGTATTCACATTTTGCAGGAAACTACGGAAATGCATGGTGGTTACAAGACAAGGAATTTGAAAGCTTTAATGGAGTTATTTTAATGACAACTAACTGTATAGTACCTCCAAAAGCATCATATATAAAGAGAATGTTTACAACTGGTGCAACAGGCGTTGAAGGTGTTAAGCATATAGATAAGAAGGAAGACGGAACAAAGGACTTCTCAGAACTAATTACGCTCGCTAAAACTTTACCGGCTCCAACAGAAATAGAAAAGGGAGAAATCGTTGGTGGATTTGCTCATGCTCAAGTTTTAGCTCTTGCTGACCAAGTTGTTGAAGCAGTTAAGACTGGCGCAATAAAGAGATTCTTCGTAATGGCAGGCTGCGATGGAAGAATGAAGAGCAGAAACTACTACACAGATTTTGCAAATGAGCTTCCAAAGGATACAGTAATCCTTACAGCTGGATGCGCTAAGTACAAGTACAATAAGCTAGATCTTGGAGATATTAACGGAATACCAAGAGTATTAGACGCTGGACAATGTAACGACTCTTACTCATTAGCAGTTATAGCTCTTAAGCTTAAGGAAGTATTTGGTCTTGAAAATGTAAATGAACTTCCAATCTCCTACAATATTGCTTGGTATGAGCAAAAGGCTGTTATAGTATTACTTGCTTTATTACACTTAGGAGTAAAGAATATTCACCTAGGACCAACACTACCAGGCTTCTTATCTCCAAATGTAACTAAAGTTTTAGTTGATAACTTTGGTATCGGCGGCATAACAAACGTTGAAGACGATATGAAAATGTTTATGGGTGCATAATTAAATAATAGAATTTTACTCGGGACTTCCTAAAATATAGGGAGTCCTCATTTTTTAGTTAAATTAGTGTTATAATATAAGACAATAGATAAACTGTAAGTTTATCTAAAATAGCATAATATTTAATCAAGGAGATAGGTTTATGAACTACATACCAGATGAAACGAGATATGATTCTATGAAATATAGAAGGTGCGGCAGAAGCGGATTAATGCTGCCAGCTATATCATTTGGACTATGGCATAACTTTGGTAATGAAGATTCTTTTGAAAATGGTAGAACTTTGATTAGAAGAGCTTTTGATTTAGGGATAACACATTTTGATCTTGCTAATAATTATGGCCCTCCAGCAGGGTCAGCAGAAGAAAACTTCGGTAAAATATTGAAGCAGGACTTTGAAAACTATAGAGATGAAATGATTATATCAACAAAGGCAGGACATTTAATGTGGTCTGGGCCCTATGGAGACTGGGGATCAAAAAAGCATCTAACAGCAAGTCTTGATCAAAGTTTAAAGAGAATGGGATTAGACTACGTAGATATTTTTTATCATCATAGACCAGATCCTAATACTCCGCTTGAAGAAACTATAAGGACTCTAGATTTGCTTGTAAAACAGGGAAAGGCTTTATATGTAGGTATTTCAAAATATAGTGCTGAGCAAACAAAACTGGCAATAGATATGTTTAAGAGCTTAGGAACCCCATTTGTCATTCATCAGACACCTTACTCAATGTTTGATAGAAAGGCAGAAGAAGAGCTTCTAGATTTATTAGAGCAGGAAGGTATAGGTACTATAGTTTTCAAGCCCTTATATCAAGGAGTACTTACCGATAAATATTTAAACGGAATACCAAAGAACTCAAGGGCAGCAGGTAATTCTATATTCTTAAAGAAAGAGGACATAACAGAAGATAAAATAGAAAAAGTAAAAAAGCTTAATGAAATAGCAAAAGAAAGAAATCAAACTTTAGCTCAAATGGCATTGGCTTGGGTATTAAGAAGAAACGTTGTAACTTCAGCCTTAATTGGAGCAAGCAGGGTAGAACAAATAGAAGATAATATCGGCGCTATTAAGAACTTGGAGTTTAGTAAGGAAGAACTTGATAGCATAGAAAAGATTATTTCTTAGAGCATATAAAAAATATCTTACAGACAAATACCATGAAACTATAGAGATTTACTATGAAAACTCTATAGTTTTTTTTGTGTGTTTATAATTTATAATACATGTCCACAATATAATATACTAAAGAATTGATGTTAAAAGGGGTGGACATGTGCTAAGTCTATTAAGAGGTTATAATCTTGAAAAAATAAAAATTAAATTTATAATAATATATTTCTTTAATATAACGGATATAATATTTACCTTGATTCTTTTAAAATCAGGAGTATTTCTTGAAGCAAATACATTCATGAAACATATAGTACAAAATGAAGCAGCAAGTTTAATGATCAAGTTTGGAATTCCTTTTGTATTATTACTTTTTTTATATAAAAGATTAAAAAATGCTAGTGAAAGGCAGCTATTTCTGGGAAATATTTTGATAAATATATGTATGATAGGCTATTTTACTATTAATCTATTTCATGTAATTTGGACCTTTTTATTATTTTTATACATAATTTAAATATTTATAGTTAATACTATGTATGTTTTTTATGAGGCTAAAATCCTAAATGGACTTTAGCGGGTAACTTATGAGCGAAGCGAATGTCTTAAGTTACCATGTGTCCGAAGCGGAGCGAGGTTAATGTCCTAAATGGACATTAACGGACTGTCTAGCTGGTGGGAATCTGCAAAAATAGACAGTCCAGTGATTTTTAATTGCTCAGTGCTTCCGACTAAAAGGAGGTTAAAGCCCTAAATGGGCTTTAACGAGCAATTAGCGAGCGGAAGCAAGTAATATTTAATTGCTCAGTCTTACGACTAAAAGGAGGAATTTACATGAGATTAAAAAGCTTAGCTGCATTATTAGTTGCAGTTTCTGTAAGTACAGGAGTCAGCGTTCATGCAGCAGTAGTACCTGCAGCAGATGTGCCAAGCCAGCAGGATAAAAAGATTGAAATGAAAGATCACAAGGAAAAGAGTGGTCACCATGGAGGCATGTTTAGAGCTGCTAAGGAAATGGGTATTACAAAGGAAGAAATGAAGGAAGCAAGAAATTCAGGCAAAAACTTTTTTGAACTTGCTAAGCAAAAGGGATTCAATGAGCAGCAGGCAAAAGATATGATAATCAAAAATAAAATTGCAGCCATTGATGAAAAGGTAAAAGAAGGAGAAATAACAAAAGAAAAAGGTGAAGAAATAAAGACTCATGTTAGAGATAAAGTTTCAAAATGGGATGGAAAGTTTAAAGATCATAAGGATGTAAAGCAGGAAAACAAAGAAGAAGAAAAGCAAGACTAACTTAAATTGGAGCCGGAGCTATATCTGGCTCTAATTTTTTATAAAAGCTATTATAAAATAATACTTAATTTGAAATATAAGCAATAAAATATGTATAATAATAGTAGACTAATTACATGTGCAAAGGAGATTATTTATGGCAATATTAAATTTACCTATAGAAGTGGTTGCAATTTACGATTCGGCAAGAGAAATAAAACCGATACGTTTTTATAGAATAAGCTCAGAGGATACAAACGAGTTTGTGAAAATTCAAAGAATAATAAGGCGTGATAAAGAAAAGATTGATGGAGAGTACATAACTACTTTTACTTGTGAAGTATTAATTGATAATTCAAGAAAGTTATATGATTTAAGATATAACCATGAAACCGGAGAATGGCTTTTATATAAAATGTAAAATTAGTAGTATATTATTTTTTATACTGGTTATATTAACTAACGTGGGACTAAAACTTGACAATTTAATACTCCTTTTAAAAAAGCATAGGTTGGTATTTAACCTGTGCTTTTTTAAAATTTCTGCACTGTTTAGTAATAGTGTTGATACAAATATGTTCTTTGATATTGTAGAACGAAAATTTACCGCAAACTGGCATGGTTGAAGTAAATATTTATATATTTAAAAATTTTTATAGTTTTATATTTAAACATTTTTATAGAATAATATTTAAATATGTGAATGATAAAGGGATTATTGCTTGCTTTTAACAAAGCCCAAATTAAAACAATTTTTACCTTGGTTTAAACTTCATAGTCTTCGTACATTTTCATAGGATATATACTTGTATTTTGAGCAAACTTATACTACAAAACTAAATAAAAATAATTATTTGATTTAAAAGGAGGAATAAACTATGTCAAGAAGAAATAATAGAGTATTAGTGCCACAAGCTAGAGCAGGTTTAGACAGATTTAAAGAAGAAGTAGCAAGCGAAATAGGAATACCAAATTATGCTTCAATAGACAAAGGAAATCTTCCTTCAAGAGATAATGGTTATGTAGGCGGTTACATGGTTAAGAAAATGGTTGAAGCTTACGAAAAGAATCTATAATATATGAAAAAGGTCAGGCGCTTTGCCTGACCTTTTTATGGGTGTTGGGGATTAGGGAATTATTTAATTTTGGGGGATGACGAATTTGGTTAAATTTTCTTCCTTGAATATATTATATTACTATAAGTAATAGCTTGTCAACAATAATTTTTAATATTTAATAATAATTATCGACAAAATTATAATAATTTTAATTTTTTAGAATTATGGTATATAATAGTGAATTATAAATTAAAGGTAAGGTGAAAAGAGTGTATAAGATTGAAGTTTTTGAAGACAAGTTTCAAATGTATAAGTTATTAGACGCACGTACAAACTCCTCTGTAGAAATTTGTCCAGAAAGAGGCGGAATAATAACAAGCTATAAAGTTAATAGAGAAGAGATTTTTTATCTGGATAAGGAAACCTTTTATAATGAAAAATCAAATATAAGAGGCGGGAATCCTATACTGTTTCCAATCTGTGGCCAGCTTGAACAGGGTAAATATGAACTCAATGGCAAAGTATATGAGATGAAAAATCATGGAGTAGCAAGAACAAATGCTTGGAAGGTTATTCATACGAACATTACTGATGAGGCATCTATTAAAATAAGTTTAAAGAGTAATGAAATAACAAAGAAAGAGTTTCCTTTTGATTTTGAACTAATTTTTACATACATATTAAAGGAAGGTAAGCTTACTATAGAACAGGAGTATATTAATAATTCAAATGATATAATGCCTATTTACGCAGGTTTTCATCCATATTTCAAAGCTAAGGGTAAAGACGTCAGTTATGATACAGATGCAGAAAATTATCTTGACTATAACGATATGAAGATAAAAAGGTATACAGGAAATATTGATTTATCAAATATGATCGAATCTGCCGCTTTTATTGATGCAAAGAAGAATAATATCAGTTTCAAGCTCAAAGATTTAAAGCGAAAAATAACTTTAAGTTATGGAAAAGAATTCAAGTATATTGTACTTTGGACTGTAAAAGAAAAGGAATTTATATGTGTAGAACCTTGGATGTCAAGAAATGGAGCACTAAACTCAAAAGAAGGGCTTGTCTATATTAATCCTAAAGAAAGCCTAAAAACCTTTCTTACTTTTCAGGTTCAAACCAATATTTAGTAAAATACTAAGCAGAGTTTTCTTTGCTTAGTATTTTAATATAAAAAACTTTAATAAACTTATAATCCTATTCTATGAGAAATAGTTATAAAAATATTATTTCCTTCATTATGAAAGCTTTCTAAGATATCACCTCTTAAATTTTCCTCGATAAGTGCTTTAAAAGAGTCCATAGACTCTTTTGAAAGGCTGATTGGCGTAGTTATTTCAAGTATATAACTGGAGTTGCTGCTCAATGTAATATCTTTTATATCAAAATATTGTTTATACTTGTTTCTGATTTCTTTACTAGATAAAGTATTCTGCCATCTTTTTTTTATCGTTTCTGTAAGTACTATAGGATCTTTATTTACTTTAACAACAATATAGCCTTTATATTTATCCCAACTTATAGATATATCTCCTCCAAAACTATATTCTAATGCCTTTTCTATCTTATAAAGGCTGTCTGGAGTCAAACCAGCAGGTATCTTTGCTTTTAAATCGAAGCTGCCATATCTGTATACATCTATGGATTTAACTTCAAAGGTTTCTCCAAGACTGTTATTGGTTTTAGTAACCTCCATTATCTTATACCAATCTTTTTTTATTTTATTTTTTCGAAAGGAATCTGTTTGGGGAAGTAAGGAATATATTCCTGCTGCACAAACGCTTGCTAATAATAAACCTTCAACAATCATTTTAAATCTCCTAACAAATGTATATAGTTAAATTTATTCAAAAGCAGAATTATTTATTACTTGTGCTGCTTATTGAATGTAGCCTTTAAATGCAGCTTCTCATATGATGATATTATAGATTTACGGGAGGTGCGGAAAGTTTGAATCTACAGGCTAAGTTTAATACATTTCAGGAGGAAATGAATTGCTCAATAAGCTATTTTGAAGATAAACATAAAAGGACAAAAAATAGAGCCTATGGGATAAAAATAACTTCTGTATGCTTTAGTGCTCTTATTACAGTTGTATTAGGGTTAAGTGTAAGTAAAAATTTACTTGATTTATTTAGAAATATAGCACTCATTTTAGGAGCTGCGGTAACGATAATAAATGCAGTGGATGCATTTTATAATTATGGAGCCCTTTGGATTAAAAATGCAGTTACTTTATCAAAGCTCAGGGAATTAAAAATAAAATCTGAAATGTATTCAGCAGGATGTCAGGACTCTGATCTGTCGGAAAAAAAGATTAATGAATTTATTGGAGAATTTCAAAAAATACTTAAAGAAGACATGAAAGAATGGCTTAGAATAAGAGAAAAGGCAGGCAGGATGGAAGATATTAAGGAAAATTTAATTGGAGGTTCTACTGCAACTATACAGGATAAAGTCATAGATAAATTTAGAAGCGATAAAACAGATACATCTAAAAGTGAAGAAAATAAGTAATACATTGTATAAGAGTGTGTATCCATTTTTGGATGCAGACTTTTGTTTTGGGAAAAATATAATAAAATACATAAGATTTATTTTACACATAATAAAATTGACTACGATATATTGGAGGGTGTTATGTGTAAAGAAGCTAAGATTCTTTTAATCATCAGCGCGATATTTACCTTTGCTATGGGACTATCAGGGATATTTGTAAATGTATTTTTCTGGAGGCAGACTAGTGAATTCATTGTAATAGTAATTTATAATTTAATGCATTATTTGTCTACTCCAATTGGTTTTATATTAGCCGGCATAGTAGCTAAAAAGAAAAATGGAATATGGTCTCTTAGAATTGGCCTGGCGATTTTTGCAATATTTTATGGCTTAATGCTTTTAGTAGGAGGAAGGGGGATATTATACATATATCTTCTAGGAATTATATATGGAATGGCTACAGGCTTTTATTGGCTTGCTTTTAATACCTTAAGTTTTGATTTTACTTGTACAAATAATAGAGATACTTTTAATGGGTTTAATGGCAGCTGTGCAGGTATAGCAGCAGCAGTGGCTCCTATAACTTCTGCCTTTATAATAAGCAGGTTTACGAGTAATAAGGGATATAGTATAGTGTTTTCTGCAACTCTTGCTTTGTTTGTGGTTCTAATATTAGTGAGTTTAACTTTAAAATGCAAAAATTATGGAAGCAGAATTAATTATAAATTAGCCTTTGGAAGAAATTGCAGAGAGTGGGGTATTATTAGAAAAGCTACTTTGCTATGGGGGTTTAGAGATGTTATTATTGCTTTTACTGTCAACATATTGATAATTCAGGCTACAGGAAGTGAATTGTCACTTGGAAAGCTTACCTTTATAGCATTACTTCTATCTTCAGCTTCTTATGTGCTGGTTCAAAAAATAATTAAACCACCTAAAAGAAGCCTTGCGGTATATATTGGTACAATAGGTTCCTATGCAGCAGTGCTCATAGTAGCTTATAAGGTAATATATAGCACCTTAATGCTTTATGTATTATTAGATGCATTTTTTCTGCCATTTTTCTTGATACAACTAAGCTCATCCTCATTTAACGTTATAAATAGAGCACATGATGAGGATATGAGAGTAGAATATATGATTAATAAAGATATAGTTTTAAATATGGGAAGAATAATTAGTGCAGTTATACTAATAATACTTTTAAGTATATTTAAAAAATCTTCAATATTAAAGCTATATTTAATATTCATAGGTCTTGCTCCTATAGCTTCAGGTTTTTTCTTAAGACAGTTAAAGGAAGTTTTAGGCGGAGGCTGCGTTCCGGAGCCTAAAGCCCCCATGAGTAATGAAGATCAGCAATAAGGTTATAAACTGTCTCAAGTTTTTGAGGCAGTTTATAAAATATAAGTATATAAAAAAGCTTAAAATAATATAATAAATTAGCCTGTTTAAAAAAAGCTTGTATTTAGGAGGCTTAGAATATGTTTAATGCTATAGAAGAGGATATGATAGAGTTAAATATAGCAGTAAAAAATACAGAAGAAATTTATCAGCAATTTGGTTACAGCTCTATAAGTGAAAATACAATAAGCAAGGACTTTGAGGAATATATACTAAATTCCATTAAGAATTATCCATTAGAGGAAAAGTTAAAGCTTATAATACATATACAAAAAAAAGACGAAAGAGAATTAGATAATTTAGATGACTACATACATAAGCATTTTTCCAATAAGCTTTCAGATATAGAACTCAACTTAAAACAACAGTTTAAGGAATGGAAGATTAACATGACAATCGGTATATTATTTTTAGTGCTGTGCCTTGTTTTAGTACAAGTTCTAGAGGCTTTCCAGCATATAAACTTTATGAAGATTATAAAAGAAGGGCTCATTATAATTGGCTGGGTTGCATTATGGGAACCTGTTACTTTTATACTTTTTAGCTGGAGAAATTTAAAGCGCGACAGGCTATACTATAAAAAACTTTGCAGTATACCTATTAGTGTAGTAGAATATTAGTGTTATAACACAATATGAAACACATTAGGGGGTATACTATGGATTTACAGCAAAAATTTCAAAAGCTTAAAGATATTCTTAAGGAAATAGGCAGTGCTGCAATTGCTTATTCAGGCGGTGTTGACAGCACATTTTTATTAAAGGTAGCTCATGATGAATTAGGAGAGAAAATAATAGCTGTAACAGCAAAGTCCTCTACCTATCCAGAAAGAGAATATAAAGAAGCTCAAAAGTACATAGCACAGTTTGGTGCAAAACATATTACAATAATTTCAGAGGAATTAGAAATAGAAGGATTTGCAAAGAATCCAGTAAATAGATGTTACTTCTGTAAAACAGAATTATTTGGCAAGGTAAGACAAGAGGCTGATAAATACGGCTTAAAGCATGTACTTGATGGTTCTAACTTTGACGATATCGGCGATTACAGACCAGGTATGAAGGCTGCTAAGGAGCAGGGAGTAAGAAGTCCTTTAAAGGAAGCTGAGCTTACTAAAAATGATATTCGTGAGCTTTCCAAAATGCTTGACATACCTACATGGAATAAACCTTCATTTGCTTGTCTTTCTTCAAGATTTCCTTATGGAAATGAAATAACTGTTCAAAAGCTCAGCATGGTTGATAAAGCTGAGCAATTTTTAATGGATATGGGCTTTAATCAATTAAGAGTAAGGCATCATGGCGATATAGCAAGAATTGAAGTTGCTCCAGAGGACAGAGTTAAGTTTTTTGATGTTGAAATTATGGACAAGGTTGGAAGTGAATTTAAAAAAATAGGATTTAAATATGTAACTTTAGATATGCTTGGTTACAGGACAGGAAGCATGAATGAAGTTTTAAGCGAAAAGGAAAAAGCTTCAGCTAAATAGTACTTATACGAAATGAGGTTTTAAAGTGAGTTTATCTTTTGAAGGTATAGAGCAGAGCCTTATGGATATACTTGATGCAAGAGAAGAAAGAGTTAGGTATCAGGAATATTTGCTTAGTGAATACAAAGGTACAATTATATCCTATAAACTTAATATACCTGGAAACAGAAAATATAACTTGCTTATAAAGCAGATTTTTGATGAGGGACTGTCAGTATTAAATAAGGAATTAGATGAACTCTCAATAAATAAGATTAGTGAAAAAATAATTTATAAAAACAGCGGTCCTGAATACTTTGCGGTATTTAATGAATCTGAGTATAAAATTAAAAGACTTACAACTGACATTGAAGAAAAGCATGCTTTAGGAAGATTGTTTGATTTTGATGTGATAAGCAAAGAGGGAAAACAAATTTCAAGAAAAGAGCTTGGGATAGAATCAAGAAGATGCTTTTTATGCGGTAATAATGCTTTTGAATGCGGCAGGAGCAGAAGGCATGAAATTAGTGATTTGACAAATAGAATAGAAAAAATGGCGCTTGATTATTTTAATGAATAAAAAGTATGGATTAAACACCCATACTTTTTTGTTTTATAAAATTTATTTACTCTATACGATTGTTACGATGGTGTCTATGGAAACAAGGTTAAATATTTCTATAACGTTATTGTTATACGTTCTGATGCATCCGTTTGATACAGCTTTCCCAATAGAAGATGGGTTATTTGTGCCATGGATTCCATAGTCTCCATTTGGAGCATTTAAACCCATCCATCTTGCACCAAAGGGACCGCCTGGGTTTACTGATTTATTAACTATCTTAAAAGTTCCTTTCGGGGTTGGTGTTGAAGGCTTGCCTATAGCTATAGGATATGTTTTAAACACTTTTCCGTCTCTATACAAGTTCATTCTTTTTTCAGCGGTATTGACAGTTATACTGTATCTGGGAGCACGATAAAGTTCTTCGTAATCTGGATAACTAATGAACATATATTCCTCCAATAATAAATCAATTCATGATTATAATATGAGGCGGGAATAAAGGGTGTGACCAGGAGAAACATCTAAGGCTTAAGGTAATTAAGCTTTCGCAGAGCAAAAAGTTAATTTTTTGATTTGCGAGAGAACTGCTTCCTTATGCTATAAATAGGTTGCTTAACATAGGTATTATATAAAATTAAAAGTTGATACAAATAAGTGTTTAAATTAGTAAGCTTTTACCACATTGATGAGGAAGGAAATGGGGCCGCCAGACATATTGAAGGCGGTATATGAAAACGATATAATAAGATTGTGGGTTGAAATTAATGTAAGGGAGGTAAAATTATGGATAGGTTGCAAAAGATACTGGAGCTGGTTTTGAAAAACCATACACCTGTATCAGTGGATTATATTGCTGAGCAATTAAAGGTATCTAATAAAACTATCAGAAATGATTTTGCCAAACTGGAGAGCCTTGTTTTAAAAGAAGATTTGAAACTGAGTAAAAAACCAGGTGTGGGTATAACCATTGAGGGCCCTGAAGAAAAGAAACTGGAGCTTATAAATAAAATTAAGGAGAGTGCAAACTATGTGGAACCATATTCTCCGGAGGATAGGTTGAATCATATCTTGAAGGTTTTATTTATGTGCAAGACTGCAACTACTGCCAAAGAGCTTTCTGAAAGCTTATATGTAAGCCGTGTAACTCTTCAGAAGGACTTGGAAAGGGTAGAAGTATGGCTGTCTAAATTTAATCTGGGTCTTTTGAAAAAGCCAAATCACGGTATAGAAGTAGTTGGAAGTGAAGAGGATTGGAGAAAAGCTGCTGCTTCCCTATTAGTCAGTAATAAAGGATATGTTGAACTAAATGAACTTATTTCTGAAGACTACGAGGGCAAGATAGATCATAACTCAATTTCCAAATTAAAAGACTTAGTTAATATTGATTATAGTTTATTAGAGAAAATAGTTAACAAAGCTGAGGACAAGCTACGATTTAAGTTTTCAGATGAGGCTTTTATAAGTCTAATAATGCATATAGCAATAGCAATCAAGAGGCTTGAGGAAAAGAAGGACATTAAACTTTCGGAGGAAACCCTTAAAAGCCTTAGAGAAAATGAAGAATATGAGATTGCCAGGCAGATTGCAGCTGATATTGAAAGCTCCTTTAAGGTAAAACTGCCTGAGGCTGAAATAGGATACATACTGCTGCACATACTGGGCACAAAGATTCTGGAGGGGAAAAGCTGTGATATTAAGGTCAGCTTTGAAGAACAAAGTGAAAACGAACTTGCAGTGATTATGGCAAAGGAAATAGTTTCTGTAGCTGAGCGAGCCCTGAATATTAGTTTAAGCAACGACAAACAGTTGATGAATGGATTGATTCTTCATCTGAGGCCTACTATTAACAGACTAAAATACGGCTTAACCCTAAGAAATACTATTTTAAAGGAAATAAAAGAAAATTACATGGAAATTTTTGGAGCAGCCTGCATGACCAATACCATATTTGAGAGATACATTGGTGTTACTATGCCGGAGGAGGAAATAGGCTATATATGCCTTCATTTAGCAGCAGCTGTAGAGAGAAATAAAAATCCTCTAAGGGCTCTTGTTGTATGTGCCAGCGGAATTGGCACCTCGCAGATAATATCTGCCAGAATTGAGAGAAGCTTTAAGGAAGTAGAAATAGTTGATGTAATATCTGCAATTGAACTCAAACATAGGAAGCTTGAGGATGTGGACATAGTGATATCCACTGTGCCTGTTACGGCGGCAAAGCCTGTGCTTATGATAAGCCCGCTTCTGAGCCAGAATGATATCAGAAGAATTGACCTGTATATAGACTACTTAACAAGCAGAGGTACAGACAAAAGCACAGTACATGAATTTGTTGACAAAAGCATGATTTTCATAAGAAAGGAACAGTTCAGCAAGGAAGATTTGCTCAGAGAGATGTGTGAAGGTCTTGTGAAAAGAGGATATGTTGAGAAGGGATTTATTGATAGTGTTTTAGAGAGAGAAAAGGTTTATTCTACCGCCTTGGGCTGGGGGATTTCACTTCCCCATGGAGAACCTAGGTTGGTTAAGACTTCCTGTCTTGCCATAAGCATATTAAAGAAGCCGATAGATTGGACAAGTGAAAAAACGGATATAGTGTTTCTGCTATGTATAAGCCAGGATAATATTAAAAAGTCAACAAAATGGGTTAGAGGCTTATATAACTTTATAGAATCCAATGATAATAGAGCCCTTTTGAAAAATTCGAAGGACAGCGAGGAAGTTTATAGGATTATGGAGGAATTTATGTATGTTGATTAACAGGAATCTGATAGCACTGAACATGGAGGCTAAAGATAAGAATGAGGCACTGAGAGAGCTGATAGGCCTAGTGAAGAAGGAAAATAAGATAGCTTCTGAAGAGAAATTTTTAGACTGTGTACTGCATAGGGAAAAGGAATTTAGCACGGGAGTTGGAAATGGAATTGCAATTCCTCACGGCAGATCAGAAACGGTAAACGAGGCATTAGTTGCATTTGCAAAATTAAACAACAGGATAGATTGGAATTCTGTCGACGATGAACTGGTTGATCTGATATTTCTCCTCGGTGTGCCTGACAAGAATACGGAAAATCTTCATCTAAAGATACTTGCACAGCTTTCTAGAAAGCTTATGGATGAAGAATTTGTCAAGGTGCTTAGAGAGGCGCGCACGGAGCAGGAAGTGTTTGATGCATTGAGCGATATTGAGGTAGGCTAGTTAACTGATTGATAATCCTTTAAGAGATATGTTTTAAAGGATTTGAAATAATAAATTATTTTAATTATTGGGGGTATTAAAAATGAAAGAAGAACTAAAAAGACTGCGTGAGTATCTAATGACAGGAGTTTCCTACATGATACCTATAGTTGTTATAGGTGGAGTACTTATTGCTTTTTCTATCGCACTAAGCGGGGTTCAGGAAGGAAAGGGTGCAGTTGTTACAGCACCAATACTAAAGAACATGATGGATATAGGTTCAGCTTCATTCTCCCTAATGGTTCCAGTACTGGCAGGATTTATAGCTTATGGTATAGCTGATAGACCAGGGATAGCTCCTGGTATGGTTGGCGGTGTTTTAGCTAACAACATTAAAGCTGGATTCTTAGGTGGTATTATAGCTGGATTATTGGCAGGATATATTGCTAGATGGATAAAAGGATGGAAGGTTAATAAAAACTTAAGACCAATAATGCCTATATTTGTCATTCCATTATTGACTTCATTAATTGTTGGCGGACTTATGATATATGTTTTGGGAAATCCTATAAGCTCATTAATGGCAAGTATGACAAATGGCTTAAAGAGCATGAGCCAGGGAAGTTCAATATTCCTAGCGCTTATTATGGGAGCTATGATTGCTTTTGATATGGGCGGACCGGTAAATAAGGTTGCTTTCATGTTCGGTTCAGCAATGATAGCAGAAGGCTTGTCAACAGTAATGGGACCAGTTGCGGCAGCTATTTGTATTCCTCCACTTGGAATGGGAGTTGCAACTCTTATCGCACCAAGGAAATATTCCGAAACTGAGAAGGAAGCAGGAAAAGGTGCGCTGGCAATGGGTCTTATATGAATTACAGAAGGGGCTATACCTTTTGCAGCTGCAGACCCTCTTAGAGTAATACCATCAATAATGATAGGTTCATCAGTTGGTGCAGCTGTAGCTGCTTTAGGAAAAGTTGCGGACCATGCTCCACATGGCGGACCAATAGTGCTTCCGGTTGTGGATAATAAGCTTATGTTCATAATAGCAGTTCTTGTAGGTATTGCTGTTACAGCTACCATGGTAAATGCCTTGAAGAAGCCTGTTTCTCAGGAAGTTGAAGAGGACCAGGGACTAGGAATGTAACCTTTACACAGCCTTATCAATTACTTCAAATAAATCTTAAATGGGAAGAGGGATAAAATGAAAATAGTTGCGGTTACTGCATGTCCAACGGGCATTGCGCATACCTACATGGCAGCCGAAGCTCTTGAAAAAGCTGCTAGGACTCTGGGACATCAAATAAAGGTGGAGACCCAGGGATCTATAGGAATAGAGAATAAAATTTCACAAAAGGAAGCGGATAATGCTGATTTGGTTATCTTCGCAGCTGATGTGGCTGTTAAGGAAGAAAAGAGGTTTAAGAACAAGCCAATCTACAGGGCTGAGGCACAAAAGACAATAAAAAATGCCAAGGCTATTGTAGAGGAAGCAGTAAAAATTGTAAACCTATAATTTAGTCTTATAAACCAGCCTCAGGAAAAAAGCTTTAGTTTCTGCTTTGCTCCTGAGGCCGGTTTGATTTTACAGCATAAATTGTTGATATCGGGTAGTTCGGTTTACAAATTGTAATGTAAGGAGTGAACTGCAACAGGTTAAGTGTGGTAAGCACAAGTAAGGGTGAGATATATGCAAAACTTTGATTGGCAATTATTGAAATCTGAACATATTGTCAGGGACAGATGGATTTCTTTGAGGGCAGATACATGTAGAATGCCAAATGGCAGGATTATTGCTCCGTATTATGTATATGAATATCATAAAGATTTAATACTAAATAGCCTTATAAACTTTATGTTAAGGTAAGAATTGAGTCTGAAATAGAAATATAATATTATAGAAACTATGGAATGCCTCCAAGGGTTCTTACAGAAAAGCTAAAGTAAATCTTAGTTTTGAAAGACTCTGCATCTAGTACCAAGCTAGAAGTAGAGTCTTTTTATATTTTAGATTTTATAGAATATGATGATAATTGAAATAGAATAACGAGGCGCTCTTAACATCTCTTCAAGAGAAGGACAAAAGTACATTATATCCTCCTAAAAATTATCCTCTTAATTATACTTTGCATAAGTAAGTATAAGTGATAATAAATAATTATGTCATATAATAAAATAAAAAATCGAAATGAAAGTTATTTTCATTGACTCAATGAGATATTTTTAATAAAATATGAATATAATTAAAAATATTATAAAAAAGTATTTACAACTAATAATACAAGAAAGGAAATTAATTTATGGAAGCTCGTAAGCTTGACAATCAAGAAGAAAATTCAAAAAAGACCCTTAAGAAAGAAATTGGGCTCTCAGAAGCTATTACCGTAGTTATCGGTGTAGTTATCGGCTCGGGAATATTCTTTAAAGCCTCCTCGGTTTTTAAGAATGCCGGCACTCCTATGCTTGGAATTTTAGCCTGGGTAATCGGCGGCGTTATAACAATGGCTTCGGCTCTTACTGTAGCAGAGATCGCAGCGGCTATTCCCAAGACAGGAGGAGTGTTTGCATACTTAAAGGAACTTTATAGTGAAAGATGGGCCTTTTTATTTGGTTGGGTTCAAGCTTTAGTATATGTTCCAGGGGTTGCAGCAGCGCTGTCAATTGTATTTGTTACGCAGGCTACTTATTTTATTCCAATGACTGAAGTTCAGCAAAAGATGCTTGCTATTTTTATGCTGTTTTTCATAACTGGTGTTAATATCATTTCAACAAAGCTTGGAAGTAAAGTACAGTTATTTGCAACTATAGGTAAACTGATACCTATATTTGTCATAATAGTTTTTGGGCTTATAAAAGGTCAGGTAAACAGCTTCTCAGCTGCTCAACCAGCAGTTTCTACGGGCATAGCTGGTTTTGGTGCCGCAATACTTGGTACCCTATGGGCTTATGACGGCTGGGTTGGAGTAGGCAATATGGCAGGAGAGCTTAAAAATCCTAAAAAGGATCTTCCAAGATCTATAATAGTTGGTTTGGCGGTTACAATAGGCGTTTATATACTTATTAATATTGCAATCGTAAAAATTATGCCTGTTTCAGAGGTTATTAAATCATCAAAACCAGCTTCTGATGCTGCGGTTATATTATTTGGAAAAGCTGGTGCCGGCCTTGTGGCAGCAGGTATAATGATATCTATTTTTGGAGCTTTAAACGGTTATTTAATGACAGGTGTTAGAATTCCATTTGCTATGGCTTCTGATAATCTGTTCCCTTTTGCTAAATTCTTTGGAAAAGTAAATGAAAAGTTTGGAACTCCAATAAATGTTTTTGTATTTGAGGTTGTTTTAGCAGCTTTATATGTGCTGAGCGGTTCTTTTGATACACTTACAAATCTTGCCGTATTTGTTATGTGGATATTCTTTGTAATGACTGTTGCGGGAATATTTATATTAAGATCAAAGCACAAACATCTTGAAAGGCCATACAAGGTTCCATTATATCCGATTGTTCCTATTATTGGAATTGTTGGCGGTATCTATATATTGATAAGTACTCTTATAACTGATACAACTTATGCAATATACGGATTAGTGGTTACTTTAATAGGGCTTCCTGTATATATGTTGATTAGAAAAGTATACAAATAAAAAAAGTAAATAATAAAGGCAGATTTTGAATTCAAAATCTGCCTTTATTATTTATCTATAAATTAGTTACCTTTGCTTTGAAGGTATTCATCATAAGTTACTCTCTTATCAATAATACCAGTTTCAGTTATTTCAATAATTCTATTAGCTATAGTTTGTATAAACTGATGGTCATGTGAAGCAAATAGAATTACGCTTTTATAATCTATAAGGCCGTTATTTACTGCAGTAATAGACTCAAGATCTAAGTGGTTTGTAGGCTGGTCTAGTATTAAAACATTAGCACTTGAAAGCATCATTCTTGAAAGCATACATCTTACTCTTTCGCCTCCAGAAAGTACCTTTGCCTGCTTTAACGCTTCTTCTCCAGAGAAAAGCATTCTGCCTAAGAATCCTCTTAAATAGCTTTCGGCTTTTTCATCAGAGAACTGTCTCATCCAATCAACTAAACTTAAATCTACATCATTGAAGAACTCAGAGTTATCCTTAGGAAAGTATGCCTTAGTTATCGTTATTCCCCATTTAAACTCACCGCTGTCTGGCTCAAGTTCTCCAGTTAAAATCTTAAATAAAGTAGTAGTAGCTATTTCGTTTTCTCCAACAAAAGCTATTTTGTCATCTTTAGAAATAGTAAAGCTTACATTATCTAAAACCTTAACTCCATCTATAGTTTTAGAAATTCTATCTACAGTTAATATATCATTTCCAACTTCTCTTTCAGGTTTAAAGCCGACAAATGGATATCTTCTGCTTGAAGGTTGAATATCATCTAAAGAAATTTTATCTAAAAGCTTCTTACGTGAAGTAGCCTGCTTTGATTTAGAAGCATTAGCGCTAAATCTAGCAACAAACTCTTGGAGCTGCTTAATTTTTTCTTCTTTTTTCTTATTTTGGTCTTTAGCCATTTGAGTTGCTAATTGACTTGACTCATACCAGAAGTCATAGTTACCGACATAAAGCTTAATCTTTCCAAAGTCAACGTCAGCCATATGAGTACATACATTATTTAAAAAGTGTCTGTCATGGGATACAACGATAATTGTACCTTGAAAGTTTATTAAAAACTCTTCAAGCCAATTAATAGACTTTATATCAAGGTGGTTAGTAGGCTCGTCTAGTATTAGAACACCAGGGTTTCCAAATATTGCTTGAGCCAAGAGTACCTTAACCTTTTCAGAACCGGAAAGCTCAGACATTTTTTTAGTATGAATATCTATTCCTATTCCAAGCCCCTGAAGAAGAGTTGAAGCCTCTGATTCTGCTTCCCAACCGTTGAGTTCAGCAAATTCTCCCTCAAGCTCTGATGCTTTAATTCCATCTTCATCAGTAAAATCAGCTTTAGCATAAAGCTCATCTTTTTCCTTCATTATCTCATAAAGTCTAGCATTTCCCATTATAACTGTTTCTAAAACTTCATATTCATCATATTGATAATGGTCCTGCTTTAAAACAGACATTCTAACACCAGGGGCAATGCTTACCTCACCAGTATTTGCTTCTATTTCACCAGATAAAATTTTTAAAAAGGTACTTTTACCGGCTCCGTTTGCTCCTATAACGCCATAGCAGTTTCCAGGAGTGAATTTTATATTTACATCATCAAAAAGTTTTCTATCACCGTATCTTAAACTAACATTAGTTACTGTAATCAAAGTATACATCCATCCTTTATTTATAAATTTGACACACAAGTTCAAATTATAACATAAATTCTTCTTAATTTCACTACATTTAAGTAAAGTTAACGTAAATATAAAAACTGCTGAATTAAGCTTCAACAGTTTTTATAGAAAGCTAAGTATTTTATTTTAAAAAGTCTGGTTTAGGCATTATAAATAAGTGAGGCTCCTGTAAATGATCCTGGACTATTCGTAAAGCTTCCCCAAATCTCTGATAGTGTACAACTTCTCTTTCTCGAAGGAACTTTAATGGTTCTATAACGTCAGGGTCATCAGCCATATTTATTAAGTATTCGTAAGTAGCTCTTGCCTTTTGCTCTGCAGCCAAGTTTTCAGTAAGATCAACAATTGGATCACCTTTAGATTGTAAATATGCAGCAGTAAAAGGAACTCCAGCGGAACTTACAGGGTAAACACCTTTACCATGATCGGCGTAATAAGCACCTGCTCCGGATTTTTCAATTTCTTCTACGCTTGCACCTTTCATCAACTGGCGAACCATAGCACCAACCATTTCCAAATGTGCGAGTTCTTCTGTACCTATGTCATTTAAAGTTGCTATTGCTTGAGGGGTAACCATTGCAAACCTTTGACTCAGGTATCTCAATGAAGCTCCTAATTCTCCATCAGGACCTCCGTATTGAGTAATAATAATTGTTGCCATTTTGGGATTGGGATTCTTTATTTTTATTGGATACTGAAGTATTTTGTCGTATGTCCACATATACTAAATCTCCTTTCCTTAAAGCTTGTAATTTGCTTCGTATTCCCAAGGCCATGGCTCGTTAATCCACTGCCAGGGGTATGGGCTGAGTGAGTCGTCCTGAGATATCATGCCAAAACACTTGTTATACTCGTCTTTTAACATTTTAAATTCTTTAACAAAAGTATTTCGCTTTGCTAAAGCTTCTTTATCTGTGGGATGGGTATTGAGATATAATTGAAGATCTTCAAGCATCATATGAACTGCTGCTATTTGTCTTTTTAGATCCATTTTACTCATATTTTCTTTCATAATAGTGCCTCCTTCTTAATCGCATTCATATGATTTTGGCAATTTGTATTTTTTATCTCTTGGTTCATAAGGACTATAGAGCTCAGGAAAGGCTGTGCCCCTCTTTAATGCCTCTATTGGTCTAAAAAGCTCGCACATATGCTGATATGGAACATAGGCAGCTGCAAGTCTTACATTTTTAATTACTGTCTCTTGAGGGATACAATTCATCATAGGCATACAATTTGCATCGAACATTTCTGCATCTGGTTTTGCTATATAAGCCATTTTTTCTCCTCCTTAAAGGTTTCTAAAGTTAGTAACACAATATCAGTATATGATTTAAGAATAACTTTGCTACTGAAAGCATAAAATATAGATTGAAATTTGCGCAGAAAATACATACGAACATTGAGTTTAAAAACAAATTAACAAATTCGTAAAATGCAAACTATTTATGACGTTTTAAATAAAATGTTCGTAAAATATATTGATTTTTTAAAGTAAAACTGATAATATGGACAAGTGCTTAAAAGAAATAACTGGGGAGATGATAAAATGTTACAAACATTTTTTAAATTAAAGGAAAACAACACAACAGTTAAAACTGAAATTGTGGCAGGTATAACTACCTTTATGACCATGGCGTACATACTAATTGTTAATCCAAGTATACTATCCCAGTCTGGAATGGATTTTGGTGCGGTCTTTACTGCAACTGCTATAGCTACAATAATAACTACGCTATTTATAGGAATTTATGCAAAGCTGCCTTTTGCTGCAGCACCAGGAATGGGACTTAACGCTTTCTTTGCTTTTACGGTAGTTAAAGGTATGGGGTATTCCTGGCAGTTTGCATTAACTGCAGTTCTTCTTGAAGGAATTATATTTATACTCTTAACTGTATTTAATGTTCGTGAAGCCATAGTTAACTGCATTCCACTTAATATAAAAAGAGCAATATCTGTTGGAATAGGACTTTTTATAGCGTTTCTAGGTTTTGATAATGCTAAAATTGTAATTCATAAAGAGGGCAGTACAATAGTACAGCTTGGAAACTTAGGAGATCCATTTACTCTTCTTGCTATAATTGGAATATTAATAACAGCAATATTAGTGGCAAGAAAGGTTAAAGGAGCATTTCTTATTGGAATACTGGCAACAACTCTTATAGGAATTCCAATGGGAATAACAAAAATACCTACAAGCTTTATAAGTGCACCACCATCCTTAAGACCAACTTTTATGCATTTTGAATGGAATCATGTATTTAGTTTAGATATGCTTGTTGTTTTATTTACATTTTTATTTATGGATATGTTTGATACTATAGGTACCTTAGTAGGAGTTGCTACAAAAGCAAATATGATTGATGAAAATGGAAATGTACCAAGAGCTAAGCATGCACTTCTTGCTGATGCAATTGGAACAACCTTAGGTGCTATGCTTGGAACAAGTGCATTAACTGCTTATGTTGAGAGTGCATCAGGAGTAGCGGAAGGTGGAAGAACCGGACTTACGGCTGTCTCAACTGCTGTTATGTTTATAATAGCGCTATTCCTATCACCTCTATTTTTAATGATACCTGCACCAGCAACAGCACCAGCATTAATATTAGTTGGCTTGTTTATGCTTGAGCCAATAAAAGAAATGGACCTTACTGATTTTTCAGAGGCCATACCGGCTTTTATTACACTAATAATAATGCCTTTATCTTATAGTATAGCTGATGGTATTGCGTTTGGGATGATATCCTATGTAGTTATTAAACTTGCTACTGGAAAGGCTAAAGATATATCTGTTGCCACCTTTATAATAGGAATATTATTTGTATTAAAGTTTTTTATATAATTATGGTTAAAAATCAGCTGGAGCAAGAATAATAGGATCTTACTTCAGCTGTTTCTATTAGTGAAGAAGTTTTCGGAAAGAAATAACTTGTGTTTTATAGCGTAATATATTATACTTATTAAGTTGATAAAAAAATCAATTAAACTATAGAATAGTTGCAACGTAAAATTTGCAAAATTGACTTTGTTTTAAATATTAGAAATATAGATAATTAGAAATTGACAGGTCTGTTACAATGGATATTGCCCTTCTTTTCCTTCTAATTTAATTCCTGATTATTAAAATTCTGTTTGTGTTTTGTACTAAATAATACTTCTTATGAGTATACTAGTATATTGCAGCGATTCTATAAGAAGACGCAGACTACAGAATTTATCTTGAAATTCAAGGTCTCTAGGAAATTAGGAGGTAAAAATGAACGAAGAAAGAATATTTGTTATAACAGAAGATGTTATTGAAGAATGTTTGGCTGAATCTTTAGCTGACTAATAGTATAAATGCTATCAGTGCTTTAGGTATTGATAGCATTTATTTTATAACATAAGCTAATTTGTTAAATATACTATAATAATAAAATAAATTTGTGTTAAACTAAAAGGTAAAATAATGGAGGTGTTATTATTAATAAAAATGCAAATTTAAACGAAGGAATAAGAGAAAAGGAAATTAGATTAGTTTCTGATGAAGGTAGTGAAGTAATTAGTACAAGAGCAGCATTGGATATGGCGATAGAGAAGGATATGGACTTAGTTATGATTTCGCCTGGAGCTAATCCTCCTGTATGCAGGATTATGGACTATAATAAATTTCTTTATGAACAATCTAAGAAACAAAAAGAAATGAAGAAAAATCAGAAGATTGTTGATCTAAAAGAAATAAGATTAAGTCCGACTATCGAAGATCATGATATAGATGTTAAGGCAAATAATGCTAAAAAGTTTTTAGCAAATGAAGATAAGGTTAAGGTAACTATTAGATTTAGAGGAAGACAAAATGCCAATACCAATGTTGGATACAAAGTAATGCAAGACTTTGTTGAAAGAATTGGTGAAGTAGGAGTAGTTGAGAAGCCTGCAAAGCTTGAAGGAAATAATATGATAATGATTATGGCACCTAAAAAGTAGTAATATAATATTTTGAGAAATATTTTAAAGCCAGCTTAAACATTGTAGTTTTTACATTGTTTAAGCTGGCTTCTTTGCTCTTTGACCACTTGCAGTAATACTCAGCATTGGCAAGGTAACTCTCTTTTGCTAACACATTTAATCTTGAAGAACTGCTGCTGAAGTTTACATTGGAGTTTGGCTTTGATGTAGTTTGCTGATAAAAATTACAAATAGGATTGAAAACATATAGGATACATGTTTACTTTAATTAAAGTGATTGGAATTTGAATTAAAGTAAATAAAATTAAGAGTTTAAGAAGGAGTAAATTGATTTAAAATTCAAGTAAGTTTATATTGAAATTCAAGTTAGTGCTTTTTATAATTGTATTGTAAGTAAATCGTATACATAAATTAAATCTAATAAATTTTATTAATATTGTACATGAAAGGTTGTGATGAGTTTGGATATATCATCAAGTGCACAAAGTGTAGAAGAGCTTTTGCTTGAATATAAAAGTAAAAATTCAAGAGGAATTGCTGAAAAAATTAATTTTATTTTAGAAGATGAAAGAGATGTTTATAATATAACTGCTGTTTTTAAAGATGAAGGAGATTTAATAATTGCTGGCAGAGTGGAAAAAAGAGATAGTGAGCTTTCAGAGGTTATTTTCTTTAGAAATATAAATGATAAGTGGACAAAGAAAGAAAACACACCCAATCTAAAGCTTCAGGATCCATTTGTTACAAGAATAAAAGGTGAATTGATATTAGGTGGTGTTGAAGTTTATCCCCATCCAACTGTCCAAAATGCACTTGGCTACAGAACAGCTTTTTATAGAGGTGAAAATATAAATAGCTTGGAAAAATTCACTGTAGGCCCGCAAATGATGAAGGATATAAGACTTCTGGAATTAAATGATGGAAGAATATTAGTGTTCACAAGACCTCAAGGAGAAATTGGAGGCAGAGGAACTATAGGATATATAGTTATAAATTCTCTTGAGGAGCTTAATGAAGAAAATATAATGAAGGCAAAGCTGCTTTCACATCAATTTATTGAAAGTGAATGGGGAGGTGCCAATGAGCTTCGTATATTAAACAATGGGCTTATTGGAGTTCTAGGACATATTGCTAAGTTCGATGATGCGGGAAATAGGCATTATTATTCAATGACCTTTGCTTTTGATGTTGAAACAGGACAAACTTCACCAATGAAAATTATAGCTATAAGAAATAACTTTGGAGAAGCGGCTTATAAAAGAAAAGATCTTATAGATGTTATTTTTAGCGGTGGAATATTAAGGCAAGAAGAGGGAAAAGCTGAATTATATTGTGGTATTAGTGATGCAGAGTCACACAAAATTATTATTGATGATCCATTTTTACAATATGAAAATTAAAAAATAAGGGGGAATAATAATATGAAAAAAAGATGGGTTAAACTAATGGCAGCAGCATTAACTGCCGTATCATTAACAACAGTTCTTTATGGCTGTGGATCAAAAACAAATGACAATAAAGAAAAAGCAACAGGAGAAAAGCCTACACTAAAGGTTTCTACTTGGGCAGGTGCAGGAGAACTTAAGGAGTTTCAGGATATAGTTGATAAACTAAATGCAAACTCAAAGGATTATAAGCTTGAAATTCAGAGCATACCTGCAGACTACTATAAAAAGGTACAGACAATGATTTCTGCAAAGCAGGCTCCAGATTTAATGTGGTTATCACAAGAGTATATAGGTACTTATGCTAAACTTGGAGCATTAATGGATATAACAAGTCAAGCAGAAAAGGATACAAAAGTAAATCTAAGCAACTACTATGAAGGACCATTAAACACTGCTAAGTATCAAGGGAAATTATATGGCCTTCCATGGATAAGTCAAGCGGTAGTTATGTACTATAATGAAGATATGTTTAAAAAAGCTGGATTAGCACTTCCAACAAATGACTGGAAGTGGGAAGATTTTAGAAATGCAGCTAAGAAGTTAACTGCAGATACTAATGATGATGGTAAGGTTGACCAATGGGGTACGGTTATTGATGGATGGCCACCAATACACACTTGGCTTTGGACTTATGGAGCTGAAACTGTAGATGCTGAAGGAAATGTTAAATTAGATTCTCCAGAAGCAATAAAGGGTATAGATATGCTAAGTAAAATAATAAATGTAGATAAAGCTTCTCCTTCAAAAGAGCAAGCTCAAAACATGGGAAATGCTGATTTGTTTAAATCGGGAAAAATAGCTATGTTCTTTGGTGGTGCTGGTGATGATCTTGAAAAAGGTGTAAATGGCAAGTTTAAAGTAGGAATGTCAGAAATACCATATGATAGCAAGAAGGCTACTTTCAGCTGGATAGCTTCAACTGTTGTTTCTTCTCAAACTAAGAACAAAGATGCTGCTTACAAAGCGCTAGTTGACTTAACTAATGCTACACACGAGTGGAAGATAGTTCCTCCAATTAAGTCAGGTTTAGACATGGTTACAAAGAGCAGACCAGAAAAAGCATATGCGATGGACGTTATTAAAAAATCTTCAGAATATGCAAGAGGCTTTAATAACCAAGAGAAGCAGGCAGAAATAGATGCAGCAATTTGGGAACAGATGTATGATCCAATTATAAACAATAAGAAATCAGCGGAACAAGCTGTAAAGGATACAGCAGCAAAAATAAAATCTATTATGGGAAAATAGTATTAAAACGATAAGCTGATATTTTATTATCGGCTTATCGTTTTAAAATTCAGAAGGAGTTGAAGCTATGAAAAAAATATTGAAAAAATATGAAGGCTTTTTCTTTATATTACCATGGGTATTAGGCTTTTTCATATTTGGATTAGGACCAATAATTGCAGCATTATATATTGGCTTTACTGATTGGAATTCACTTACTTCCCCCAATTTTATCGGGCTTAAGAACTATATAGATTTATTTCACGATGAAAACTTTATTAACGCATTAAAGGTAACAGTTAGATTTGGTGTAATCTCTGTACCACTAGGAATTATGACTTCGATGACACTAGCAGCACTATTAAACAATCCTATAAAGGGAATATCGTTTTTTAGAACTGCACTTTATCTTCCGGCTGTAGTTTCAGGTGTATCTGTAGCACTGCTTTGGAGATGGATATTAGATAAAGATTTTGGACTTATGAATATGATTTTATTTAAGCTTGGAATTAATGGTCCAGGCTGGCTTTCTGATCCTAATTGGGTACTGCCATCCTATCTTCTGATAGGAATATGGGGAGCAGGTGGTGGAATGCTTACTTACTTAGCGGGACTTCAAGACATTCCAAGAGCACTTTACGAGTCTGCTGAAATTGACGGAGCAGGCTGGTTTAGAAAGTTTATAAACATCACAATTCCAATGCTTTCACCAGTTATTTTTTATAATTTAGTAATGGGTATTATAGGAGCTTTCAGAAAGTTTAATGATGCTTATATTATTGGAGGAGCAGGAAATCAAGGGAAATTTTACATGATTTATTTATATGACAACGCATTTAATTATTTCAAAATGGGATATGCAACAGCAATGGCTTGGGTATTATTTTTAATAATTTTAGGACTTACTCTTATTGTATTTAAATCTTCCAGTGTGTGGGTGTTTTATAGTGGAGAAGTAAAAACAAAAGAAAAGAAGATAAGAAAATCAAAGAAAGCTATAAGAAGGGGTGGTGCATCTAATGAGCAGTAAAAGTGGAGCTTTAACAAAATCTCAAACAAATAAAATAAGAAATGCTTTTTTATATTTATTTTTAACAGCGGCATCAATTGCATGTATACTGCCTCTGCTTTGGATGATATCTACTTCTTTAAAATCAGGAAATGTTATATTTGATATTCCGCCTAAATGGATGCCGGATGGATTCCACTGGGAAAATTACGTTAAAGCAGTTACCGATATTGACTTTTTTAGATATTTTTTAAATACAGTTATTATAGCTTTCTTTAGAGTTATTGCAGAAGTTTTTGTGTCTGCCTTTGTAGCATATGGATTTGCAAAATTTGATTTCCCAGGAAAAAATATATGGTTTTTATTGCTTTTATCAACAATTATGATACCGGGAGAAGTAACCTTAATACCAGTGTTTCAAATGTTTACAAAGCTTGGCTGGATAAATAGCTTTTTACCATTAACAGTACCAGCGTTCTTTGGAGGTCAAGCAGTATTTATATTTTTATTAAGACAGTTTCTAATGTCTCAGCCTCACGAGCTTATGGAAGCTGCTGTTATAGATGGTGCTAATAAGTTTCAAATATTCTATAAGATATATTTGCCTATATCAAAACCAGCTCTTATAACGATAGGTATATTCTCCTTCCAGGGTGCATGGAATGATCTGTTAGGACCTTTAATGTATTTGAATGAAAGTAAGAAGTTCACTTTACAACTTGGACTTGCTATGTTTAATGGTGCATTAAAAGTTGAGTGGGGAGCACTTATGGCTGCATCACTATTAGTTCTTTTGCCGGTTTTAGTATTATTCTTTGTATGTCAAAAATATTTTGTGGAAGGAATAAGTTTTACTGGAACAAAAGGCTAATATATAAATAAAGACAATGGAGGAGAACAATGAAAGTTTATCGTTATGAAAATAATCCAGTAATTACACCAAAAGATGTAAAACCACATAGAAATGATTTTGAAGTAATAGGAGCTTTTAATGCAGGGGTAACAGAATATAATGGAGAAGTTATAATGCTTCTTAGAGTTGCTGAAAGACCTATAAGCAATGATGCAAATATAGTTAAAGCGCCAGTATTTAATGTTAAAACTAAAGAGCTTGAAATATTGGAATTTGATAAAAATGATAACCGCTTTGATTATAGCGACCCAAGAGTTGTATTTGACAATATAAAAAAAGATAAAAGTTGGAAGTATTTAACCTCGCTTTCCTATATAAGAATAGCAAGAAGTAAAGATGGAAAGAACTTTAAAGTGGATGAAAATCCCTTTATTTATCCATCAATAGATTTAGAATCCTTTGGAATAGAGGACCCAAGAGTTACAAAGATAGGTGATACCTATTATATATACTTTAGTGCTGTGTCTTCTATTGGAGTTGGTGAGGTACTTACTAAAACTAAAGATTTTAAAACTGTTGAACACTGCGGAATGATATTTGCCCCAGAAAATAAAGACGTATTAATATTCCCAGAAAAGATAAATGGAAAGTATTACGCTCTTCACAGACCTGTACCAAAAGCAACTGGAGATCCAGAAGTATGGATAGCTGAATCAGACAATCTTTTGTACTGGGGAAATCACAGGCATATGTTTGGATTGCGTGAAGAAATGTGGGATAACGGAAGAATTGGAGGAGGAGCGGTACCTATAAAAACAGATAAGGGCTGGCTTGAGATATATCATGGAGCTTCAAAGGAAGATAGGTATTGCTTGGGTGCTGTTCTATTGGATTTAAATGATCCGAGTAAAATATTAGCTCGTTCAAACAATCCTATTTTAGAACCGGAAGCTGATTATGAAGTAAATGGCTTTTTTGGTAACGTAGTGTTTAGCTGCGGGGCACTAGTAGAAGAGGATATTGTTAAAATCTATTATGGTGTAGCAGATACCTCCATGGCTTGTGCAGAGATAAATATAAATGAAATACTTGATTCTTTAATTTATGTTTAAAAAATGAAGCGAGGCGATAAAGTGTCACAAAAATCAATTAAAAAAGTTAAAATAATGCCCAATAAACCAGACAAATATATTATGAAGAATTGGAAAGAAACAGCTATAAAGTATGATAGATTAGTTTTTGATTTTGAAGCTAAGGGGGCCTTTCTTCCTCTAATATGGTGGGATAAAACTTTTATTAATTTAAAAAAAGATACCTTTGGGCTTCCCTCCTATGTAGGTTCAATAAGACAATATAATGGCGGCAATCACGAAGCAATCACTTGTATAACTTCAGTACTTGGGGCAACCTTAGCTGGAATTGATAAAAGCAGTCAAAATGGATACAATTGGGCAGCTATGTGCGAGAACTATTTTAATAGTGATAATGGAGAAGACCTATTTTTAAATACAACTTCAAGTGAATCAGGGCATACTTTTTGGTATGAGATATATGCCAACTTGCTTATAAATGAGCTGTTGTATTATTATCCAAACACAGGAGAGATGGAAAGAAAGAGCAAGATAGCCGCTGATAAGTGGTATGAAGCTTGCTTTTATCTTGGGGGAAACAATGACTGTGCAGACTTTAATCATACTGCCTTTGATTTTAAAAATTTAAGAGCTTTTGATAATGGAAAATGGAAGGAACCAGAAGCTGCAGCCGGCATTGGCTGGTTAATGTATACTGCGTATAACAAGTGGGGAGATGAAAAATATCTTCAAGCAGCAAAATGGTGTATGGACTTTCTGGAAAGAATGGATAAAAACCCTTATTACGAACTATTACTGCCTTATGGAGCTTATATTGCTGCGAGGCTTAATGCAGAACAAGGCACAAATTATGATGTTGAAAAAATTATTAACTGGTGCTTTGATGGAGACAGTGAATGCAGACCAGGCTGGGGAGTGATATGCGAAACTTGGGGGGATTACGGCTGTCATGGGCTTTGCGGAAGTCTTACAGATTGGGGGCAAAGATGGGATGGTGCTGATGATGGAACCTTTAATATTTATAAAGAAGATACCAGCGGATATGCTTTTGCTGCTAATACCTTTTCAATGGCAGCTCCATTAATTCCACTTGTAAGATATGATTCTTCCTTTGCTCATGATATAGGTAAATGGATGCTAAATGCAGCCAATAATGCAAGGTTTTTTTATCCTGATGCATTACCTCTTGAAAATCAATCTTGCGGATTTTGGGCAGCAGATTCTAATCAGGTTATTGCCTATGAAGGCTTAAGAAAGAAGTGGGATACAAGGACTCCTTATGCAACTGGTGATGCAATACGTTACAGCTGGGGTGCTATAGATTTAGGACTTTATGGTTCAGCTCATGCAGGCATATTTGGCGGAATAATCTCTGAAACAAATGTAGAAGGCATACTAAAGCTAGATTGTTTAAAAACAGATTATTATCATACTGAGGCTTATCCTACGTTCCTTATCTACAATCCATATTCTGAGATTAAAAGTGTAGAAATTAATGCAGGACATGAAGCTGTAGACTTGTATGATGCGGTTTCGCATAAAGTATTAAAACAAAGTATTAAGTGTAATACCTTCGTAGAGATTGAGGGAGATAGTGGAATTATTCTAGTGCTTGTACCTTCTAATAAACAAAAGGAAATTATAAATGGAAATTTATGTGCTGATGGCATTGTTATAGATTATATGAATAGTTTTAGAGGATAATACAATGTATTTTATACTAATTATATTGTAGAATAGTAATAAGATGTGAATATTCAAAATTATATATAGATTTGAGGTTGCAGGGTATGGGCGTTAAAATAACGATGAAAGATATAGCTGAAAAGGTGAATCTGTCTATAAATGCAGTATCTTTAGTTCTAAACAATAAGGCTGGAGTAAGTGATGAAACAAGAGCTATAGTTTTGAAAACTGCAGATGAAATGGGGTACTTTGATAATAAACCCAAATATTTAAATACTTATGCCAGTAAAAATATTTGCCTTGTTTTAGAACCGAGATTTTTTAATGATCCTTATTTCTATTCTAAGGTTATTTTAGGTATAGAAGAGGAAGCAAGGAAAAATAATTATGATTTAATTATGAATTTTATAGATGGTGAAAATCTAAATGTACCAAATTGTCTGGAAAGCAGAAAAGCAGCAGGTATCATAGCGCTTGGACCTTTGTGTGATGAATATCTCCTAAAGCTAAAAGGATATGGTCTGCCTATGATATTAGTTGATAATAGTTCGTTTTTAGAACCAATAGACAGTATTTTAACAGACAATAAATTAGGAGCATATAAAGCAACCAGATATTTAATAAATAATGGCTTTAAAAAGATTGGATTTTTTGGAGATTTATCCTATTCTTTGAGTGTTAAGGAAAGATTTTTTGGTTTTAGTGAGGCAATAAAGGATTGTGCGCTATACGGAGAAGATTCTGATGAGTTTATAAAGAAATTTTCGCTAACTAAAAAATTGGAGCAGTATATTATTAAACATGATGTAGATTCGATTTTGGAGAGAATCAAAAATATATATGAAATGCCTGAAGCTTTTATATGTTCTAATGACAGTGCAGCTATACAATTAAATAATGCGCTGAGTCTTTTGGGTTACAAAATTCCTGAAGATGTATCTATTATAGGTTTTGATGATATTATGTTATGCAGCATGATAGTACCTAAATTAACAACTGTAAAGGTTAATAAGGAATTAATGGGCAGAAAAGCAGTACAAAGGCTTTTGTGGAGAATGCGGCATAAAACTGATCCAATTGAAAATACAATAATGAGTGTAGAACTTGTAGAGAGAGAATCTGTAAAAGTAAAACAGCTCTGTGAATAATTGAGTTAGCTTTTAAATTGCTGATATATTTAATATCAGCAAATTTTTTTGATCAAATAGGTGAGGAGGGGTAAATATGAAAAATTGGTGGAGAGAAGCTGTATTTTATGAGATATATATGCCGAGCTACTGTGATGGAAATGGAGATGGAATAGGCGATTTTAAAGGGATGACAAGTAAGTTGGATTATTTAAAGGAGCTTGGAGTTAATGGAATATGGCTTACACCTTTTTATAAATCTCCCAAAGTGGATAATGGATATGATATAGAAGATTACTATGATATAGATTCTGATTATGGTACGCTAGAGGATTTTAAAATATTTCTGTCAGAGGCTCATGAAAGAGGAATTAAAGTTATTGCAGATTTAGTATTAAATCATACTTCTGATAAACATAAATGGTTTTTAGAGTCTAAAACTTCAATAGAGAGTGAGAAAAGAGATTGGTATATATGGAAAGCTGAGAATGAGAAAAATGTGCCAAATAATTGGGAGTCATTTTTTCGCGGAACTTCATGGGAATATGATGAAACTACATCAGCATACTATTATCATGCTTTTGCTAAGGAACAAGTAGATTTAAATTGGAATAATCCCAAAGTTAAAGAAGCTATGTTTCAGGTAGTAAGATACTGGCTGGATTTAGGCATTGATGGTTTTAGGTTGGATGTTATTAATTTTTTAAAAACTGAAAAAACTATGGAAGATAATCCTTATGATGAAAATAATAAGCAGCTTCATATAAATGATAAAGATCAAAAGGGGACCTTAGCAATTATAAAAGAGCTTAGGGAACTTGTAGACAGCTATGGAGAAAAATTTTTAGTTGGGGAAGTAGGGAGTGATGATTTAGAAAATATAATGAAGTATACAGGGGAAGAAAAGCTTCATGTTGCTTTTAACTTCAATTTAGGAAGCGCACAGAAATTTGATGCATCAAAAATATATGAAGAAGTTAAGAAGATGGATGAAGAGTATGCAGATAAAATTCCTACACTATTTTTTGGAAGTCACGATATGTCTCGTTTTATATCCAGGTTTTCTGATGGCAAGCTTGAGGAGGAAAAAGCTAGATTAGCTGCTCTCTTTATGATTACAGCTAAGGGGGTGCCTTTTATATATTACGGAGAGGAAATAGGTATGAGGGACTTTTATCCGGAAAATATAGAAGAAATGAGAGATATTCAAGGAATATTGGCATATAAGGAAGCATTAAAAGATGGAAAAAATGCTAAAGAAGCCATTAAAATAGGTAACAATGCTAATAGGGATAAATCAAGAACGCCGATGCAATGGGATGATACTGCATATAGTGGTTTTTCAAGTAATAAACCTTGGATTAGTATTCCTAAGGAATGGGCGGATATAAATGTGCTTCATCAGAAAGATGAAAAATATTCCATGATAAATTATTATAAAAAACTAATTGCTCTAAGAAAAAAATATGAAGTGTTCCAATATGGACACTATAAAGAAATTAATATGATTAATAATATTGTGTATTATTTGCGAGAAAAGGATAATGAACAAGCTTTTATTATTATGAATTTTTCGAATCTTACCCAACTATTTAAAAATAAAGCAATGAAAGGCTTTACGATGAAATTATCAAGCAGAAGAGAAAAATTTGAAGTTGAGGAAAGTATGAATCTTCTTCCTTATGAAGCAATAATATTATATAAGAAACAATTGCCAGATGAAGGAAGGTACATATATGAAGAATAAATTCTCAAAAGACGCAAAACTTTTTCTAAGTATTCAAATGCTTTTTGCATTATCTACTGCATTATCAGCTACCTTTGTTAATGTATATATGTGGCGATTAACTTCTGATTTAAGATATATTGGTGTTTATAATATTGTTGTATATGCGTTCACGCCAATAACTTTTGTACTATCGGGAAAAATTGCAAGGAAAAAGGGTATAACAACCTGTACTCGCTTAGGCATTTTAGGCTATTTAATGTTTTATCTTTTAATACTATTGTTGCGCGAAAGTGTAAAGGATTATTTGATACCTTTAGGGGCTCTTTTCGGCTGCGGTATGGGATTTTACTATTTTGGAAATAATACCTTAATATACCACTATACAGAACAAAACAACAGAGGTTATTATTTAGGGGTTTCAGGAGCCTTAGGATCTGTTATGGGAACCTTAGCTCCTATAGTTTCTGGATGGATAATAATATCTAAGCAAGCCTTACAAGGATATTATATAGTTTTTATAGTAAGCTTTATTTTGTTTTTGGCAGCAATTGCTTTAAGTAATTTTTTACATCAGGAAAAAATTGAAGGTAAATTTGAATTTAAAAGTATTTTAATAAGTAAGAAGGACAGACAATGGAGAAAGATTTTAGTAAGCAGTTTGATATTAGGTTTTAGAGACGGTGCTTTAGGCTATATTGTAAGTATACTTATTTTTATTGCTTTCAAAAATGAACTTAATATGGGCAAGTTTACAACTTTAACTTCTTTACTAGCTATATTGAGCTCCTATATTATAGGAAGATACTATAGGAAAAGTTTAGCTAATCAACTTTTTTTCATTGGTTCAGTGATGTGTTTTGTAAGCACTGTAGTCCTTGTTATGTGGACAAATTATACAGGAGTTTTCATCAATGGTGTTTTAACGGCTGTTTTCACATGTTTTTGGAATATTCCTCTTGGTACATTGGTTTATGATATTGCAGGAAAAAGAGCCTCTAAATCCAATAATATGGGCGACTATATGATAGTTAGGGAAATTCCAACTGCTGTAGGCCGTATAGCAAGTATTTTACTTTATATAATTGTTAGTAGAAGTTTCATGGATGCAACTGCGATAAAAATAATACTTCCTTTTTTAAGTTTTATGATTATAATTAATTTTATTTATTTGAGAAAAAGTAATATGTAATTAAAGGAGCAGTTAGATTTAAATTTACTAACTGCTCCTTTTTATCATTTTGAAACTTCGCTTAATAAGCTGACGGTGTACTGTACTGCAATACTTTGCTGCTGAACTGCAGGGATTTTAGCTGGATTATCACCCTTTTGAGCGCCGTAGTTTCCAAATTGAGCATGGTTTCCGCCTTCAATAGGCATAAATTCAGCATCCTTAGGAAGTATAGCTTTTGCTCCAATAACTTTAGAAATGTCCGCACAGCCATCTTCACTTCCCCATAAGGATAAAACCTTTAGATCATCTTTAGACATATCATCTTTTGCTTGAGGATAAGCAGCAAACATAACAAGTCCTTTTATTTCATCAGTATGCTTTTTAGCAAAGCTTGCTGCCATTACACCCCCTAAAGAATGCCCACCTATAACCCAATTTTTAATTTCAGGATAAGCTTTTATTACCTCTTGAGCTTTATCGCCATTTAATACTGCAAGATTTAAAGGCATTGGTACTATTATAACCTTATACCCTTGTGAAGCTATTTTGCTGCATATAGGAGCATAGGCTTCAGGAGCTACCTTGCCGCCTGGATAAAATATAAACCCGGTTTCAGTGTTCTTATCTTTTGGTGTAAAAGTTATAAACTTATCATTTGATACTTCAATATTACTATTGCTATTAAATGCTGTAACAGCATCTTCGGTTGGGCGGGAATAGCTTAATACCCAGAAAGCAGCGTAACTGACTATTAAGACGATTAATAGAAGAGGGATGAATCTTAGAAATTTTCTTTTCTTCATTACAAAATCTCCCTAAAAAATAATATGAAATGAAAAATATCACTTTAAGGATACATTACATTTCATATTAATTATATTATATATTTAATTAGAGAGCTATAGTAATTGATACTAAAAGGAAACGGAAAACTTCTTTGAAGAAAGCATTATTTTTTCCATGATGATTGAAGGGTTTTCATCTTTTAAATATTCTTCAAAAGTGTTGTGCTTTTTAGCTGTATCATTTTCTCCATCTGTTTTTATTATTAGCTTGGAAAATTGAAGTTCTCGCCTGAAAAGCTCTTCAATATGAGAAAGATACCTTTCCCCTAAGGTTTCTTTAATATATTGATTAGGAACAGTAATTATAATGTTTTCTTCTTCGATAAAGGCCTTTTCGGTAAAGAACAGCCATGCCTTATAAATAACTTCATTATACTCTTCTTTAAGTAAATCACAGATATTTTGACTAATTAATGATAAATTTTTCATACAAAAATCTCCTTTCAAGCTTATATTTATATCAGATTAATAAAAAATGTCATAGTTTGATGTAAAATGATGAAATATGCAAAAAACAATTATTCATCCTTCATAATATTTATTATATGCTTTATTTATGGTTAAAGTCAATGTTAAAAATGAATTTTTAAATATTAAAATTGCAAAATTTGTATGAACAAAAAATATATATAATATAAAAATATAATATATTTGTTATATCAAGAATAAGAATATGAAATAAGTGCAAGAATCACATGAACAACTTTCAGTTAGCTTTAAGGGCAAGGTGAATTTAAATAGTAAATTGTGTTATAATATTTTTATTAGTTGCAAATACAAGTATTTAAGGGGATGATCTAGTGAAGGCTTATAAGAAATATATACATAAATACTGGAAGCTTTTTATGCTTGCAATATGTTTTTTAATGGTGGAGGCAATTTGTGATTTGCTTCAGCCAACAATAATGTCAAAAATTATAGATAGGGGAGTTGCTGGCGGGAAAATGGATTATGTACTTTCTTACGGAGGCTTGATGCTCCTCGTAACAGCAATAGGTGCTGTAGGTGCAGTGGTGAGAAATATTGTTTCAAGCAATGTATCACAAAGTTTTGGAGCAGATTTACGCTCTGACCTATATAAGAAAGTACAAAGTTTTTCCTTTGAAAATATAGACAAGCTGCAGACAGCTTCCCTGATCACAAGACTTACAAACGATGTTACTCAAGTACAGGGCTTTGTTCATGGAACAATGAGAATTTTCGTAAAGGCTCCTATAGTGTGTATTGGAAGTCTTATTATGGCCTATGTACTAAATCCTAAAATGGCAATAATTTTGCTTATAGTAGTACCTGTGGTTGGATTAGTAATCTATTTAAGTATGAAAACAGGATACCCCTATTTTGTAAAAGTTCAAAAGGCTCTAGATAAAGTAAACAGTGTTATGAGAGAGTATCTTTCGGGAGTAAGAGTAGTTAAAGCTTTTAATAGATTTAACTATGAAACTGAACGTTTTAATGAAGCTAATGAATTACTTGCTTCTCAAAATATTAAAGCTATGAGAGTAATGGCTATGTTTAATCCTTTTATAACTTTTACTGTAAATATGGGTATAGTAGTCGTGCTTTGGCTTGGAGGTTTAAGAGTTAGTCAAGGGCAAATAAAGGTTGGGCAAATTATTGCTTTTACAAATTACATGACCCAAATTTTGTTTTCTCTGATGATGATTTCAAATGTCTTTATGATGTTTATTAGAGCCAGAGCTTCTGCTGAAAGAATCGGTGAAGTGTTTTTAGAAAAAAACAATCTTATATTTGCAGAGAGCAGTATGGAGTCTTCAGAAATACAGGGTAGAGTTGATTTTGAAAATGTAAGTTTTTCTTATAATAAAAATTCTGACGAACCAGTTCTTAGAAATATCAATCTTAGTTTTCTAAAAGGAGAAATAGTTGGAATTATAGGTTCTACAGGTTCAGGAAAAAGTACGCTTGTAAGCTTAATTCCTAGATTTTATGACTGCAATTTTGGAAGAGTCTTGGTAGATGGGATAGATGTAAAGGAATATACTCTAAATGGACTACGAGAAAAAATAGCTTTGGTTCCTCAAAAGAGTATTCTTTTTACTGGAAGCTTAATAGAGAATATAAAATGGGGAAAGGAAAATGCTTCAGAAGAAGAGGTTATAGAAGCAGCTAAGGTTTCAGAAGCACATAACTTTATACAAACCATGCCAGAGAGATATAATACTCAGCTTGGCCAAGGAGGGGTTAATTTATCCGGCGGGCAAAAGCAGCGTGTATCTATAGCTCGTGCCTTAATTAAAAAACCTGAGATACTTATACTTGATGACAGTACAAGTGCAGTAGATGTTACTACAGAAGCAAAAATCAGAGAAGCTTTAAAGGATTATTCTAAAAATCTTACAACAATAATAATAGCTCAAAGAATAACTTCAGTAATGGGAGCAGACAAGATAGTTATTTTAGATAATGGAAGCATAGCAGGACTTGGAACCCATGAAAAGCTTATGGAAAGCTGCAAGGTTTATCAGGATATATTCCGTTCTCAAATAGGCAAGGAGTTGATGCAAAATGGAAAATAGAAGATTTGGGCCTGGTGGCGGAAGAACTCCAGGAGGAATGGGAAGATTTGCTCCTGTCGTAAAGCCAAAGGATCTTAGGGGAACTATGAGGAGGCTTTGGAAGTATTTTGGAAAAGAACGTTCAATGTTTACAGTAATATTTATGCTTTTATTTATAAGTACTTTAATAGGGCTTATTGTGCCTTATCTCATGGGAAAAGCAGTGGATGCAATGTCAATAGAAAAAACAGGCGTTGATTTTATAAATTTAAAAATAGTTGTAATAACTCTTGTTATAGCATATATCACAGATTCCTTTATAAACCTTCTTCAAGGATGGCTCATGGCAGGAGTATCTCAAAGAATAGTGAAAAATCTTAGAAGCACATTATTTGAAAAACTTCAAAAGCTTCCTGTATCATTTTTTGATATGAGAACTCATGGTGATTTGATGAGCAGACTTTCAAATGATATAGACAATGTCAGCTCAACAATTTCTCAATCAACAACGCAGCTTATGTCAAATGTAATCATGATAACAGGTTCTCTTGTGATGATGCTTGTAAGAAGTCCTCTTTTAACTCTGGCAAGTGTAATAACCATCCCTATGGTATTTGGACTTACAAAGACAATAGCAAAAAAGACAAAGCCTTTGTTTAAAGAGCAGCAGGTTGCTCTTGGAAAGCTAAATGGTCAAATTGAAGAAACTATTTCAGGAATTCAAGTTGTAAAAGCTTTTAATCATGAAGCAAAGGTTATAGAAGAATTTGAGGAAACTAACTCACAGCTTCGAAAGGTTGGTATAAGAGCACAAATTTTATCAGGCTATATTATGCCTTTAATGAATGTGATAAATAATATAGGTTTTGCGGCAGTTGCTGCTGTTGGTGGAGCTTTAGCTGTCAGAAATATGATTACTATAGGGGTAATTGCAAGCTTTTTAAGCTATTCGAGACAATTTTCAAGACCTTTAAACGAAGTTGCAAGTATATTTAATACGCTTCAATCAGCAATTGCAGGTGCTGAAAGAGTTTTTGAGATATTGGATGAGAATGAAGAAGATAAGGATGTAGAAGGCGCAGAGGTAATGGATAAACCTAAGGGGCATGTTGTATTTGAAAATGTTGATTTTGGATACAGAGAGGATGTGCCAATACTCAAAAATATAAGTTTTGAGGCAAAGCCGGGAACAAATATTGCTTTAGTTGGTCCTACAGGTGCAGGAAAGACTACTGTAGTGAACCTCTTAACAAGATTTTATGATGTTACAGGCGGAAGAATATTAATTGATGGGCAGGATATAAGAAACTACACAAGAGACAGTCTAAGAAGATGCTTTGGCATAGTTCTTCAGGATACTTACTTATTCTCAGGAACAGTAAGGGAAAATATAAAGTATGGAAGGCTTGATGCAAAAGATGAAGAAATGGAAAGGGCTGCTGCAATGGCAAATGCTGATATATTCATTAGACGGCTTCCAAAGGGTTATGACACTGTTCTTACTGAGAGCGGAAGTAATCTAAGTCAAGGACAAAGACAGCTTTTGGCTATTGCCAGGGCAATACTTAGCGATCCGCCAATACTAATACTTGATGAGGCTACAAGCAGTGTTGATACTCGTACAGAACTTCATATACAGGAAGCTATGCTTAAGCTTATGGAGGGAAGAACAAGTTTTATTATAGCTCACAGATTGAGTACTATTCGCGATGCAGATACTATAATGGTGATCGATAATGGACAGATAATGGAAAGAGGAAATCATGAAGAACTTATAAAAAATCAGGGTAAGTATCATGATATGTACTTTAGCCAATTTAAAAACTTGGGAGTTGAAGAAATTTGATTTAAATCACAGCTTATTACTAATACTAAGGTTATAATCTGTATATAACAATTTAACCTAAGGAGGATAATAAGATGAGTAATTTTTCAGCAACAGTAGATGCAACACAATATCCGCCAAGAGACAAACATGCAGTTATTTTTGATACATATGGAAATCTAAAGAGCGGAGAAAAAATGGAACTTATAAATGATCATGATCCAAAGCCGCTTTACTATCAATTTTCAGCCGAATTTGCTGGACAATTTGAATGGCAATACCTAGAGGAAGGTCCAGAAGTTTGGAGAGTTTCAATAGGAAAAAAATAAATATGCTACTAGCACAAAAAGCTTGAGTTAATTCTCAAGCTTTTTATTTGTTTAAAAACATTAAAAAACAGTTGCAAAAATGAACGGCGTTCACTATAATATAAGTATGGAAAATAATTATTAGTTAGAAATGAGTTTAGGAGTGACGTTTTTATGGAAAAGAAGAAATCACCAATATTAACAATATTTTTTACTGTATTTTTAGATTTATTGGGCCTGGGTATTATTATACCAATACTGCCGGCTGTACTCCTTGATCCAAGAGGAGGGGTTCTTCCCTTTAGTTACAGTTTTTCAACTAGAACTATGCTGTATGGATTTATGATTGCTGCTTATCCTCTTGCTCAGTTTTTTGGTGCACCTATACTAGGTACGCTTGCAGATCAAAAGGGGAGAAAGAAACTTCTTATAGTATCACTTATAGGTACTTTAGCAGGTTATATTATTTTTGCAATAGGAATAATTCAAAAGGATATATATTTACTATTTGCAGGTAGAATTTTGGATGGTTTTACTGGCGGTAATATTTCTATTGCACAATCAGCTATCGCAGATGTAAGTGATGAAAAGACAAAATCAAAAAACTTTGGTCTTATAGGAATGGCTTTTGGTTTAGGATTTATAATAGGGCCTTATATAGGAGGAAAGCTTTCAGATGCTTCAGTAGTAAGCTGGTTTACTTATTCGACTCCATTTTGGCTTTCGGTTATATTAACAACGATAAATATTGCGTTAGTCATATGGAATTTTCCAGAGACACTGCCTAGTGGAAGAAAGGTAAAAGTAAGTGCATTAACAGGAATAAAAAATATAGGTAAGGCCTTTAAATACGAAAACTTAAGAGTAATGTTTTTAGTAGTATTCCTTTTAACTGTTGGCTTCAATTTTTTTACACAGTTCTTCCAAGTATTTTTAATAGGCAAATTCAGATTTACACAATCTCAAATAGGTGACTTCTTTGCCTATATGGGACTCTGGATAGCAGTTGCTCAAGGGGCTGTTTTAAGACCTTTATCTAAAAAATATAAGCCATCTGCAATTTTAAGGTATTCTATAATCTTATTGGCAGCAACTTTCCCAATACTTTTATTGCCTGATAAAGCTAAGTGGCTATATTTCATTGTACCATTTATATCAATTTTTCAAGGACTAACACAGCCAAACAGTACAGCTATAATTTCAAATTTAAGCGATAAAGATAAGCAGGGTGAAATACTTGGAATAAATCAGTCAATTTTATCGGTGGCTCAAGCTATTCCTCCTATAATTGCAGGCTTTGTAACTTCAGTAAGCTTAAATCTGCCAACACTGTTTGCAGCAGGAGCAACTATACTTGCATGGATCATATTTGTGTTTTTATTTAAAAGGTCTAAAACCTCAAAAGTAAATGAGGAAAGCATAGCATAAAAATAAAAAATGCTGGAGGAGACATATCAGAGCTCTTCCAGCATTTTTTATAAGTTTAGTTCCAAAACCAAAAATCTATATCAGTAACATTTTCAAAACGTATATCAAGACTATCCTGAAGTTTTAAAAGCTCTTTTGTTGGCCCTGTAAGTTGAAGTCCGTAAATTTTTAAACCGTTTTTTACAACATAGGCTGCCTTTGAGCCTACGCCATTGTTTATAGAGTTATCCTTCATAAGTTCTGTGTCATTTTTAACATACTTTTTATTGTTACTAAGCCACGTCATTTCTTCTATAACTTTTTCACTATATTCTTTTATATTATTTTTGTTAAGCTCAATGCTATGCATATCAGGCTCCCTTATAAAAAGTGTTCCGGGTATGCCCCATTGGATATATTGATTTTGTCCCATTGACATATTTTTAGGTTTAAAGTTTTCTTCTCCACACTCAACAGCCATCCAGGTTATCTTAACATCATAATCGTTAAGAAGCTTTTCAATTTCCTTCAAGTTTATAATCTTACTTAGCGATAGGTTTATCTTAGCTACAGTATTATCGCCATTTTTAGTCAGTATTTTTTTTGCCTTTTCAGGAGAAGCTTCATCTAGATAACTGCCTTCAGGAGAAATTTCCGGGTGAATAAATGATGGGCCTTTAAAATCTTTATATATCATATTTCCGGTTAACAAGCTTAGCTTTGCTTCAATAGGAGCAGCAGGTTTTTTCTCAGTGCCTATCTCCTCATAAGTGAAGGCTGACAAGGTAGTGGAATAGAACTGAAGTCCTTTGAAAGAGTTTCCGTAACCTCCAACGTTAACCGGCTGTGAAAACTGAGTTAAATCCACTAAGGCTCTGCTGTATTTGCTAAGGTTAAGCATTCTTGTCATATTTAATATTCCAGGTACAACTAAAAATAATATACAAGCTGCAGCTAGTATAACTCCTGTAACTTTTATTGAAATTTTAGCTATAAGTTTTTTTCTAGCTTTGATTAGAGCTTTTTCTACTTCTTTATCATTAGGTATTATAGCATTGTTGTTCAGGTCGTCGTTATCTAAGGCAGTCATTTCTTTCATACACTCTGGGCATTCGCTCAAGTGTCTCGATATTTCATCTCTTTCTTCATTGCTGCACGTTCCGGAAATATATTTACTGAGGCTTTCTTTAACATCACTGCACTTCATTATTTATTTCTCCTTTCATACATTTTTTTAAAATTCTTTCTGGCTCTAAAAAGTGTTATCTTAACTTGCCCTACGCTTATATTCATAATCTTGGCAATTTCTTCGTAGGAAAGCTCTTTAAATTCTCTAAGGATTAAAATATTTTTATAGCTCTCCTTCATAGAGTTTAGGACAACCTCTATATCTTTCCTATCAATAGCTTTTGAAAGCTCAGAGTCAGAGGGCGTGCTGGACTTAACAATAAGCTCTTCTATTTTATCAGAGGGCTCCTGCCGGTGCTGTCTCCTGACATAGTCAAAGAAAAGGTTTCGTCCTACTGTATAAAACCAAGCTTTATTAAGTACTTCGTTTCCAAGAAGTATTTGCTCCATGGCTCTGAAAAAAGTTTCCTGAACAATTTCTTCTGATACATCCTTGTTTCCAGAAAGCTTATAGATGTATATATAAAGTTCTTTGCTTATATCACTATAAAGCTTCTCTATATCCAGCACCCTCTCACCACCTTTCAACTATATAACGGTAAAAAATACAAAAGGTTACACTTATATTATAGAGTAATGTTAAAAAATATAGTAGCCCAATCTATGATAAGAATTCAATAATTATTTATTGAAAAACAATAAATAATTATTGAATTAATTTAAAAACTGTAGTATTATAAAAATGGAATTAATGATTTTTGCCTAGGTAATTTCAAAAGATTTAAGGTTTGAGGAGGTTTTTAAATTGGAACAAAAAAATAGTTTAAATGCGCTATACTGCATAATAATTTCTTTAACTCTCGGAATAATTTTTGATAAATTCTTTTTTAATGGAAATTTAGGTGTTTCATACTTTATTTTTATTGCCTTATGTATAACATTTTTCCTATGGTCAGCAAAAAGTGAGATTAAATTAGAAAAAAATATAGGATGGTTTTTAATGATTCCTATAGCACTTCTGGCCTTTAGCTATACAGTTTACACCAATGCGGTTTTTATGGTCCTGAATTTTTTGGCTGTGCCGGCGCTGATGATTATAAGTTCCGTACTTATTTATAATCCTAAAATAAAATGGGATAAAATTAATTTTGTTTTTTATTTAGTGAAAAAAGGTATTGTTGACGTGTTAGAAGGCATAGGAAGTGCATTCAATACTGCAGGTAAGGGTTTTAGGAGAATTGAAAAAAAGGAAGAAAGTAGAACTAGAAATCAAATAATAATCGGTTTAGTAATTTCAATTCCTATAATAGCAATAGTAATTATGCTTCTAAGTTCAGCAGATATGATATTTAACTATTATTTAAATAACATAACAAGAATTTTTGACAATATAGATTTATCAAATGTTGTACCGCACATCATTATGATAGGTATTGTAACTTTTTATCTTTTAGGTTATGTATGGAGTTTTAAAATTGAAAGAAAACAGCAGGAGGATAAAGGAGAACTTGAGGCAGTTAATCTTGAAACTTTGGTGTTTATAACAGTCTTAACTGTAATGAATGTGCTGTATTTAATTTTTACACTTATTCAGTTCTCCTATTTGTATGGAGGAGAAGGTATGGTGCTACCATCAAACTTTACTTATGCAGAATATGCAAGAAGAGGTTTCTTTGAGCTTGTAGCAGTAACTATAATAAACTTTGTCATCATATTAGGCTGTCTCAAATATGCTAAGAAGGAAAATGAAGTGCTGATCAAAATATTGGATGTTTTGCTAAGTGTTTTAATATTGTTTACTGTAAATATGCTTTACTCAGCCAATTTCAAGCTTTCCTTATATGAGAGCAGTTTTGGATATACTTATCTAAGAGTATTTGTACATCTCTTTATGATACTTTTATTTATTCTTTGTATTATAACTTTTGCAGGCATTTGGAACAGAAAAATACCTGTAATGAAGAGTATTATCATAACAACAGTTATTGCTTATACCATAGCTAATTATTTAAATATAGATGCCTTCATTGCAAAGAAAAATATAGAAAGATATTATTCAACTGGAAAACTGGACGCACAGTATTTAACATCTCTTTCCTATGAGGCTGTGCCACTCATATTAGACATGAAAGATGTTAAGGATATAAGTATTCAAAAAGCTATAAATGAAGGCTTGAAATATAAAAAAGAAGAGCTGGCACGACATAAAAATCTTGGCGAATTTAATTTTAGCAGGAGAAAAGTGCAAAAATTGTTTGAAAATGCGGGAGAGAAGTAATGAGAAGAAAGATCATAACCAATATTGTTTTTACAATAATAATTATTATTCTGTTATATGCTATTTTAAAGATATCGTACAAAAATAATTATTTTAAAAATATAATTGGCGTCAATCTTCCCAAAGATTCAATTATTTTAAAGAGTGAAGATACTCATGGAGGACCTCACGGTGACGGAGAATTATTTATTGAAGTTCAATTAACAGATAAAGGTTCAATAGAATTTACTAATAATATAAAGAAAACTAGAAAGTGGGCTCCGCTTCCTTTACCAAAAGACCTGAATACACTACTTTATGGTGGAGAATTTAATGGAATAGTTCATGATGGTAATTCAAAATTTGAATCGGTACCAAAGGATATAAATAAAGGAGTCTACTATTTTAGAGATAGGTTTGCAGAAAGATATCCAGAATCAAAGAATAAGAGTATATTTGAGAGAGAGTCCTATAATTATACTGTGGCAATATTAGATTTAGATACAAATAAACTTTATATTTATGAATTGGATACTTAAAAATAATTTAAAAGGAGTATTTTGGTTTTGCTTACCAAGATGCTCCTTATTTTATAAAAACAAATTATAAGAAAATTTTAAAAAAATATTGACATATAGTGAAATAAGAAATACTATAATAACATAATATCGATTTGATAATATCTATTTGAGATTAAGGTGGTGATAAAGTGGAAGAACATCTTATAAATAACGAAAAAGAATTTCTGAAAGAATATGACGAGAATAAATATAAAAAGCCAAGTATTACAAACGATATAATTATATTTACAACCGCTGATATAGAAGAGGGTAACCAACGAAAGGTGCCTAAAAAAGGAATGCAGGTTATATTAATTAAAAGAGATGATTATCCATATATTAATAAATGGGCACTACCAGGGGGCTTTGTAGATATAGGTGAAAGCCTTGAGGAAGGAGCTAAAAGAAAACTTAAGGAAAAGACAGGTATAGATAATGTATATATGGAGCAGCTTTATACCTTTGGTGATGTTGATAGAGACAAGAGAACAAGAGTAATCAGTGTAGGAAATATGGCACTTGTGGAAAAGAGCAGCATAAACCTTGATGAGTCAGACTCTAAGAAAAGTACATGGTTTTGGATAAATAAAACTCTTGTAAGTTCAATTAAGAATGAAAAAAACATTGAGAACAAGTATCTGTTGTCATTAAAATCTATTGATGAAGCTGTCATAATAAACTACGAAATAACTGAAGAAACGGGAAGAGATATTTTTAGAAGAAAAAATGCAGTATATAAATTGTTGGATAGCTCCACAGAGGAACTGGCTTTTGATCACTATAAAATATTAGACTGTGGAATTGACAGATTAAGAAATAAAGTAGAGTACACTCCCATTGCATTTAACCTTCTTCCAAGGCTTTTTACAGTAAAGGAACTGCAGAATGTGTATGAAGCAATCATGGGAAGAGAAATATTAAATTTCAGAAGAAAAATGGGAGAAATGATTATAGAAACGGATGAAAAGATAGAGGGAAAACCCTTTAGGCCGGCTGCAGTTTTCAAGTTTAATGATAATTGGGAGCATAATTTTTAATATGACAAGGAGGCTAAAGTCCTAAATGGACTTTAGCGGGTAATTTGCGAGGCTGAAGTCTTAAATAGACTTTAGCGGGTAACTTGTGAGCGAAAGCGAATATTTTAAGTTACCCAGTGCCCAAAGGGAACGAGCACTCATAAATTACCCAGTGATCCGACAAAAAGGAGGATAATAATGATTTATTTTAATAGTGAAAAAGTAGAGATTAAGAAGTTTCCAAATGGTGAAGCGTTGATGCAAAGCAAGACTCTAAATATTAAAGAAGAAAAAAATGAAATTAGAGTTAAGTTTGAAAGCGATGAAGATATAACACACTTAATATTTTTAAAATGTAATTTAGATGAACTGGGAGTAAAATGCAGCTTAGTGATCCCCTATATGCCCTACAGCAGAATGGACAGAACAGAAGGTATAACAGTATTCACCTTAAAGCATCTATGTAAAGTAATTAATAACTTAAACTTTGAAAGCGTAACAATTTATGAACCTCACTCAGATGTAACTGTTGCCTTGCTTGACAGAGTTAAGGTAATAGATATGTCGAAAACACTGGCAGAGGGGCTTTTGGAAAGACTAAATACTTCAGAAGAAGATGTATATCTGGTATATCCGGATGCAGGAGCTGCAAAGAGGTATGGAAAACAAATAAACTATGACAAAATCCTGACTGCAAGCAAAGAGAGAGACTTTAAAACAGGCCGTATAAAGAGTTTGGAGATTAATGGAGATACAAATGGCAAAAGCTTCATAGCTGTAATAGTTGATGATTTGTGTTCTAAAGGAGGTACCTTTGCACTGACAGCTTCAAGGCTTAAGGCTATGGGAGCATCAGAAGTGTATTTAGTTGTTACACATTGTGAAGATACAATTTTTCAAGGTGAATTACTGACTACAGATTTAATAAATGAAATATATACAACAAACAGTATTTTAAATAAAGAACATGAAAAAATTAAAATATATGAAATTTAAAGGAATGCAGGAGGCATACAATTAATAATTGTTATGTGCCTATAAGAATACAGGAGGGTAAAAATGAAAAAGTTATTAGTAGTTATAGATTACCAAAAGGATTTTGTGGACGGAACATTAGGTTTCCCTAAAGCTGTTACACTGGAACAAGGTATTTACGATAAGGTTAATAAATATTTAGAAAATGGAGATAAAGTTTTATTCACTTATGATACTCATTATGAAAATTACCTAACTACAAGAGAGGGTAGAAATCTGCCTGTTACACATTGCATAAAGGATACTGAAGGGCATAAGCTTTTTGGAAAACTTATCGATTTTGTAAATGTTGAAAACACTCTTCATTATGAGAAAAAGGGCTTTGGAATAGCTCCAGAAGATATGCTTAAAATAGCAGATGAACTAGGAGAAGATATTGAAGAAATTGAACTTGTTGGAGTTGTAACAAATATATGTGTAATAAGCAATTTGGTAATGTTTCAGTCACAATTTAGAAATGCAGATGTAATAGTAGATGCAAGTCTATGTGCAAGCTTTGATGATTCACTGCATGAAAAGACACTGGATGTAGTAGAAGGGCTCCAAGGTAAAGTAATTAATAGAAAGTAATATTGCTTCAGGGGGAATTAATTATGCTTAATCCGCTTTTGCTTACTGATTTCTATAAAACAATTCACCATATGTGTTATGCGCCAGGAATGACAAAGCTTGTAAGCTACTGGACTCCAAGAATGTCTAGAAAAGAAGATATGAATAAGGTTGTAATGTTTGGACTTCAACCTTTTATAAAGAAGTATTTAATAGAGTATTTTAATGAAAATTTCTTTAAAAGAGAAAAAGAAGAAGTAATTTCAGAATATAGTAGGCTTATTTCCAAGACCTTAGGAGAAAGAGCAGCTGATACAAAGCATATAGAAGCACTTCATGATTTAGGTTATCTTCCCATACAAATAAAAGCTGTTGCTGAAGGTACAAGAGTAAATATAAAAACACCAATGATTGAAATCACAAATACTCATGAGGGTTTTGCATGGCTTGTAAATTACCTTGAAACCTTTATGAGCTGCAACATATGGCAGCCAATGACAAGTGCCACAATAGCTTATAGATATAGAGAAATAATTGAGAAGTACTTTAAGCTTACTGTAGATAATGGAGATGTAAGAAGAGCTTGCGGAGATTTCAGCATGAGAGGCTTCAGCTCAGTGGAAAGCGCAGAACTTAGCGGTGCTGCTCATCTATTATCATTTTTAGGAACTGCAACCATACCTGCTATAAGCTATTTGGAAGAATACTATAACTGCAACGTTGAAGAAGAATTTGTAGGACTTGGAACTCCATCTACAGAGCATAGTGTAATGTGCAGCTATGGACAGGATGAACTATCTGCCTACAAAAGATTGATAACTGAAGTATTCCCATGCGGAGTATTAAGCATAGTTTCAGATACTTATGATTATTGGAATGTAGTAACAAATATACTTCCTCAATTAAAGGAGGATATTCTAAATAGAGATGGCAAAATAGTAATAAGAGGGGACAGCGGAGACCCCGTAAAAATAATATGCGGAGATATAAATTCTCCTAAAGACAGCCCTGCTTATAAGGGAACTATTGAACTCTTATGGGATATATTTGGAGGAGAAATTAATTCAAAAGGCTATAAAGTATTAAACAGCAAAATAGGCACAATCTACGGTGACAGCATAACTATAGATCGCTGCGAGGAAATTTGCATAGGGCTTATGGAAAAAGGCTTTGCAGCTAATAACTGCGTATTTGGTATAGGTTCTTACACCTATCAATACAATACAAGAGATACCTTTGGCTTTGCACTAAAGGCTACCCATGCGGTTATAAATGGTGAGGAAAAGTTTATCTTCAAAGATCCAAAAACAGATGACGGAAACTTTAAAAAATCTCAAAAGGGAATGTGCTATGTATACAAAGCTGGTGAGGATATTTTATATAAGGATGAATTAACTATAAAGGAACAGGAAGAACTAAAGGATAGTCTTTTGGAGCTCGTATTTAAAGATGGAAACCTAATAAAGGATTATTCTTTGTCAGAAATAAGAAACAAACTTCATTGTAAATTTTGATTTGTTGGAGGTGGAAAAGTATGAGAATAGCATTTAATTCAGCAGAGGTAAGTAAAAATATAATAAATTGGATTAAAGATTACTTCAATAATCAGCCTAATGCAAAGGGCGCTGTTATAGGTATAAGCGGTGGAAAAGACAGCACCGTAACAGCAAAGCTGTTAGTGGAAGCTTTAGGAAAAGAAAGAGTGTTTGGCGTTTTAATGCCAAATGGTGAGCAAAAGGATATAGCTGACAGTTTAAAAGTTGTAAATCTGCTTGGAATTAATTATAAAACAGTTAATATAGAAAAGGCTTATAAAGGTCTTTTAGAAGGCATTTCAGAAGACTTGTCTGTTGACTCAAAAATAAATATTCCTCCAAGATTAAGAATGACTGTTTTATATGCTGTAAGCGCTAATCTTCACTACAGAGTATGTGGTACGGGAAATAAATCTGAAGGCTTTGTAGGCTACACCACAAAATGGGGAGACAATGCCTATGATTTTAATCCTATAGGAGATTTGACTACAGAAGAGGTTGTTTCTGTAGGTGATTTCCTAGGCCTGCCCTATGAGTTAGTCCATAAAACCCCAAGTGATGGTCTCACAGGGCAGTCTGATGAAGAGAAACTAGGTTTTACGTACAGACAAATCAATGCTTATATAGAAAATGGCACCTGTGGAGATAAAGAAATAGATGAAAAAATAAGATTAAAGCACGAATATAATAAGCATAAAGGAATACTGCCTCCAAAGTATATAATAGAATAACAGTTTGCAAAGGTGCTGTGTAAAACAGCGCCTTTGTAATCAGTCAATTTTTTGTTTTAAAAGCAGTGTATTTATATTTTCTGCCTGATTGATAAACTTGCTCGGAATTTCAATCCTGAACATATTGTCTTCCATGCTAAAGTAGTTTTTCTTTAGCTTTTCAACAACAAATATCCTTGTGCCAAGCTTTTTTTTATATTCTACCTTTACCTCGTCATAGTCAAAAGAGTGAATATATTTTTCATCAATGTTATTAGCATTATCTTTTTCAAATACAATAATCCGTTTATCAGTAACAGCAAAAATACAATCAATGCTCACCGTATAAATGCTTGGTGGAAAGTAATTAAAAAAAGGGTAAGGGAGAAAGCTATAAAATATATCATAAAAAAAATTTAATTTAAAAGTACCAGGAACTCCGCATATAAATTTTTCACTTAGTTTTCTATATTTATTTAAATCTAGAACAGGTGTGGTTTCTAACATGCTGCCAACTCCTTTCCTATTTTTACTATATTATATGCTGGACAAGTAACATTAACATGGCAATTTAAAAAAATGAATAAAAATTTATAATTAAGTGATATAATGTTATTAAGAGTGATTATTAAGGGAGAGGATTTCTATATGATAAATATTAAATTTGGTGTAACAAAAGAAAATTTGGAGCTTTTAAATAATATTGTAAATGAGGCGGCAGATTATGGAATATGGTCTGTATTTTACGGCGAACAGGAAATAACAGCTGTAGAGAATATAAAAAACAAAGTAAGCTCTTTACATAACGAAAGCTTAGAAAAAAATAATTTCCTTCTAGAGTTAAATTTTATTGAAGGTCAGACTTTTAAAAAAATTATAGTATTTTATCTTACAAACAACTTTAAAAATTTAAGAAGAAGGGAATTTGAAACTATAACTGATTTTATACTATTTGTTGATGACAGCCTTGCTTTTGAAATAGAAGAAAACGGGCTTTAATAGAAGAAAAACTTAAAGAAGGGAGTGTTTGAATTATGAAAGAGATAGTTTTAGCAGGAGGCTGCTTTTGGGGAGTTGAAGAATTTTTTGCAAGAATAGACGGAGTTATAGAAACTGATGCGGGTTATGCAAACGGCAGGATTGAAAATCCTACCTATGAGCAGGTTTGCTATGAAAATACAGGCTTTGCTGAGGCTGTTTATATTCAATATGATGAAACAAAACTGTCTCTTGAAAAACTTTTAGATAAATATTGGAGCATAATAAATCCTACTGCTTTAAACAGACAAGGAAATGATGTAGGCAGTCAATATAGAACAGGAATTTATTATTTAGATGAAAAGGATTTACGTACAATAGTAGAAAGCAAGGAAAGGATACAGCATAATTATGAAAAAAAAGTTGTTACAGAAATTAAGCTCCTTGAAAACTACTATAAGGCAGAAGAATATCATCAAAGATATTTAAAGAAAAATCCAGGTGGCTACTGCCATATAAAACTGGATTAAGCAAGTTATTGAAAACATAAAGTTTTAATATATATTTTATATAGAGATAAAAACACAGATCCGGTTGGTAGTCCGGGCCTATATAACTATATAAATATTTATATATTTGCATAGTTACATAGAAGTAACCTTCCCTCCTGGGGTCGTCCGTTCTCTATGATTCATTAATTAAGCAGGAGGAAAATAAAATGAAAACACAAATCAAATTAACTGTATTTTTTGAAGGTATTTTTTGGGTAGGAGTTTTTGAGAAGATTTCTGAGGAAAGATACGAAGCAGCAAGAGTAGTTTTTGGCTCAGAACCCAAGGATTATGAAGTTTATGACTTTATTCTTAAAAATTTCAATAGGATAAACTTCAGCAGCTCTATGGAGCTTGAATCTATTGAAGAAAAAAGAATAAATCCTAAAAGACTTCAAAGAGAAGTTAAAAAAGAAGTTGAAAACTCTGGTGCTTCAACGAAGGCTCAGCTTGCTGTAAAGGAACAGTACGAACAATTAAAGCTACAGCGCAAAATACTTTCAAAGGAAGAAAAGGAATAGCAGTTAAAAAGAAAGTTTGATTTGAGGCAGGGGAAGAAAAAAGAAAAACACAGAGGACATTAATGAGGTAAAAGATCATTGAAGAGCCTTTAAGGAACTTAAAATTAAGCTATAAGAAAACAAGCTGAAGCAAGGTATATTAATCTGCTGCTTCAGCTTGTTTTTTATAGCTTTAACACTGAGCCGTGTCCAGGAATAATGTAATTAATAGAAAGCCCAGAAAGGATTCCTTGAACTGCTTTATGTGCATTAGGATCAGGAATCTGATGAGGATTTGCTGCAGAATGCACCTAGCCTAAAGGTGGTAAGCAACATAGCTGTCGGGTATAATAATTTTGATATAGAGGCAATGAAAAAAAGAAAGGTTATAGGCACAAATACTCCATATGTATTGGATGGAACAGTAGCTGATTTAATCTTTGGACTAATTCTATCGACTTCAAGAAGGATTACAGAGCTAGATAGCTACGTTAAAAAAGGTCGGTGGAAGGCAAGTGATGATAAAAATCTTTATGGAACTGATGTGCATCGTACAACCTTGGGTATTATAGGAATGGGGAGAATAGGTGAAGCAGTAGCTAAGAGAGCCAAACTAGGCTTTGAAATGGAGGTGCTTTACTATAATAGAAGCAGAAAAGTGGAGACTGAGAAAAGTCTGGGAGTAAAGTATTCTGATATGGATAATCTCCTTGAGAAATCAGATTTCATAGTTCTTATGACTCCGCTTACAAAGGATACTTATCATTTAATTGATGCTAAGGAGTTTAGCAAAATGAAAAAGACAGCTATTTTCATAAATGCATCCAGAGGGCAGACCGTTAACGAGAAGGCTTTAATTGAAGCTTTGGAAAATAAGAAGATACTCGCTGCGGGGCTTGATGTATATGAAAGGGAACCGATCAATAAAGATAATCCTCTTTTAAAGATGGATAATGTTGTAACTCTTCCGCACATAGGTTCAGCTACAGCTAGAACACGATTTGATATGGCTATGACTGCAGCTGAAAACTTAGTTAAGGGAGTACTAGGAGAAAAGCCCAAGTACGTTGTGCCGGAATTAGAGGATCTAATATAACGCTAAGTGTTTCAGGAAGGTGAAAAGAATGAGCGCAAAAATAAGCATTGCTCCAATGGTAGATAAAACAGATAGACACTTTAGATATTTTTCAAGAATAATGACAAAAGAATCTCTTTTATATACAGAAATGATAACTGCACAAGCAATACTCTATGGTGACAGAAATAAAATTTTAGATTTTAACCCTGTTGAAAAGCCTTTAGCTCTTCAGATAGCAGGCTGCAATCCAAAAGATATTTATGAAGCGGTAAAAATAGCAGAGGATTGGGATTATGATGAAATAAATTTAAATGCAGGCTGTCCTTCAGACAGAGTTGCCGGCAATGAAATGGGTGCTGTTTTAATGGCATACCCGCATCTTGTAGCAGAAATGGTGGAGGCTATGAAAAAGGCTACAAATAAGCCCGTTACAGTAAAAAACAGAATAGGAATAGAAGGGAAAAATGTGCTGCCTGAAAGTTATGGAAGAACTTTGTTAGATAGATATGAGGATATGGAAAACTTTATAAGCATTGTTTCCAAGGCGGGGGCAGATACCTTTATAGTTCATGCAAGAATTGCGATTCTTGAGGGATTAAGTCCAAAGGAAAACAGAGAAATACCTCCAATGAGGTATGGGGATGTATATAGACTTAAAAATGAAAATCCAAGTTTAAATATAATAATAAATGGAGGGATAAAAACAAAAGAGGATATCAAAAGGCACCTTGAGCTTGTAGACGGGGCCATGATTGGCCGTGCAGCCTATGAAAATCCTTATTTTCTAACCTGTTTTGACAGCTTTTTTCCTGGGAAAGCTTCAGAGGGACTTTCAAGGAGACAGATTATAGAAAGATTCATACCTTATGTTGAAGAGGAAGAGAGAAAGGGAAACTCAACCAATTCTCTTTTAAGAAATACCCTTAATCTCTTTTATGAGAAAAAAGGAAGCCGACTATTTAAGCAGCTTATAACCCCTCCTTATGAAAAAGGTATGAATGGCAGTAAAATACTTTATAAGGCTCTAGAGCTTCTGCCTCATGACGTTTTAGATGAAAAACCATAAATTTGCATATAAATAAGCCCTAAAGTTTCGAAAACAAACCTTAAGCGAGCATTAAAGAGCAAACATCAAATGAAATGCTTTAACCTATGAAAACAAGGTAATTACAGCTATTTGGAAGGAATTTGCTGCATTGAATATAAAGGTTTATGGTACTATAATTGTTATATTATATTGGTTTTGGTTTATTTTATCAGGGGGAATAATTTATGGTTAGAGAATTAAAACAGTTTCTCATCGGAGCACCTTTAAATAACGTTGATTTAAAGGATGAAAAATACAATGTACGTTGGGGACTACCAATACTTTCAAGTGATGCTATTTCATCCGTTGCTTATGCCGGTGAGGAAATGCTTCTTGTAATGATACCTGTTATTGGTCTTATGTCTTATAAGTATGTGTTTTATATATCACTGGCTATCATAGGCTTACTAACACTGCTTATGCTTTCATACAGACAGACAATTGATAACTACCCAAACGGCGGTGGAGCTTATATTGTTGCAAAAGAAAACTTAGGGGTATTTGCAGGAGTTACAGCAGGTGCTGCACTTTCCATTGACTATATTATGACTGTGGCAGTTAGTGTGTCCTCTGGAGTTGCTCAGATTGCCTCAGCTTTTGAAGTTTTAAGACCTTATGTAGTACCTATAAGTGTTATTCTTGTTATTTTACTCATGTTAGGCAATCTTAGAGGAATTAGAGAATCTTCTAAGATTTTTGGACTGCCTGCATATTTGTTTATATTTGCGGTATTAAGTATGCTTGTAGTTGGATTTTACAAATATTTCACTGGAGTTCCAATTGTTGAACCAAAGGTTTCAAGTAATTACTACGGAACTACTGCATCAGTTTCAATAATACTGATTCTACGTGCTTTTTCAAATGGCTGCACAGCTTTGACAGGAGTTGAAGCAGTAAGCAATGCGGTTCCAAACTTTAAGGAACCTTCAACTAAAAATGCTAAAATGGTTCTTCTATTATTGTCAGCTATTATACTCGTTTTATTTGGAGGAACTTCAATACTTGCTAATATATATCATGCTACACCTGGTGCAGGACATCAAACAGTACTTGTTCAGATGGCAGATCAAATTTTTGGACGTGCTACATTTTTAAATTCAGCAATGTTCTACTTTATTACTGCAATGCTGTTTTTGATATTAGTACTGGCAGCAAACACAGCTTTTTCTGGGTTTCCTATGCTGGTATCAGTAATGGCTAACGAAGGCTTTGTCCCAAGGCAGCTTAAAATGCGTGGAGACAGGTTAAGCTATTCCAATGGGATAATCATACTCTCAGTCGCTGCAGCATTACTAATAATTATATTTGATGCAAAAGTTTCTTCCCTTATGGGATTATATGCTGTAGGAGTATTTATCTCCTTTACGCTATCGCAAACAGGCATGCTTTTTAGATGGTTTAGAAATAAAGGTAATCATTGGCACATAAAAGCTTTGATAAATGGAGCAGGAGCATTAGTTACGGGTATTGCAGTCATAATAATAGCTGTAACAAAATTTAATGAAGGAGCCTGGATAGTAGTTATTGTTATACCTATTCTAATGACTCTAATGTTAAAGGTTAAAAAACATTATGTTGCTCTTGCAAAGCAGCTTCGAATAAATCAAGAGGAATACGAATCAATAGATATATCAAGAGATCATTATAGAAATAGAGTCATAGTTCCAATTGCAAGCATTAATAAATCAAGTGTGCGTGCTCTTAGATATGCGAAAACTATTTCGGATAATGTAACAGCCTTCAGTGTTGCTATAGATGATGAAGCCGAACAGAAGCTGAAAAATAATTATGGAAAGATAAAAACTGATATTCCGCTTATAGTAAAGTATTCACCTTTTAGAAAGGTTATTGAACCTCTTCTTGAATTTATCAAATCTGAAGAATACGACTATAAGCCCGGTGATATTATAACAGTAATTCTTCCTCAATTTGCTGTTAAAAAGTGGTGGCAGAAACTGCTTCATAATGGTACAAGAATATTTATTGAAAGAGAACTTATGAAGCATAAGCATATAGTTGTGTCTACAATACCTCTTCAAATGAATGATGATGATGATGTAATAAGATCTACAAAGTATAATCCAACCCATGAAAAACCTTGGGAGATGTAATATTCAAATAAAGGCCAGAATTTATACAATTTAGTATAATTTCTGGCCTTTATTAATTAAAGTTCCTCATCAATCAATAAAAGATCATAATATTTCTTTCCTTGGTTAGTGCTTATATATCTTCTTTTCCAAATATTAAATGCAGTTGCATATTCTAAAACTTCCACCTTTTCAGGATTTAGCTTAATGAGCTTTCGGGCAATTCTTCTCATAGATGCTTTTATCTGTTTCTTTACCGAGGCTTCAAGTGATTTAAACTTCATATAAAGACCTCCTAAATATAATTTAGAACGTATGTTCTGTTTATATTTTACATTATTTTTAGAAAATTGTCACAAGGAAATTAATGGAAAAAAGTTTATGAGTCCAATATTTTTTTATATTGAGATTAAGTATAATAAAATTATGGGATTTAAAGATTATGAAGTGCTTAATTTTTTAAATGCGGCAATACTAAAAATACTTAAGCTATTGATTGGAAGTGTTAAGATGAAAGAAAAATTAATAGAATTTTGCAATTCCATAAATATAGACTGTGTAGGAATAGCGCCTCCGGGACCTTATTATGACTTCGGGGAAAAGTGGAGAAAACAGATTGAAAGAGGATATATAACTGGTTTTGAGGAAAAGGATTTTAATAGGAGGATTTATCCTGAGTTAACTTTTGAAGGTACAAAATCAGTTATAGTATGTCTGTTTCCTTATTATGTAGGAAATGTGAAAGAAGCAAATATGTCCAAATACTGCTTCAGTAAAGATTATCATATTATAGCAAAGGAAAGGCTTGAAACTATAGGAAGCTTTCTAAAGGAAAATATAGATGGCTTTGGCTATAAGGCTTTCGTAGATACAGGTCCCTTAAGCGACAGATACATAGCTCACAAGGCAGGGCTTGGCTTTTGGGGAATAAATAATCATCTTATTACAGACAAGTATGGCTCTTATTTTTTTATAGGATATATTTTAAATAACTATTCTTTTGAATCGGATAAACCACAGGAAAGAACCTGCTATCAGTGCTTTAACTGTGTTAGAAAGTGTCCGGGTCAGTGCATACTAGGAGACTTTACAATAAATCCATTAAAATGCAAGTCATACATAACACAAAAGAAAGGTGAACTTTCAGAGGAGGATATGGAAACCTTAAAAAAACATAAGCTTGTATGGGGCTGCGATGTTTGTCAAGATGTATGTCCTCATAATAAAAAGGCTGAAAAGACACCAATAGAAGAGCTTAGAAAAGACTTAAAGTATACAATTGAATATGAAGAGATAAGTGAAATTTCAAACAAGGAGTTTTTAAGAAGATATAAAGACAGAGCTTTCAGCTGGAGAGGAAGAGCTGTAATAGTTAGAAATCATGAAATTATACATGAACTCAATAAAGATAAGGAGTAAAAACAAATTTTAATAATAGTTTTTTAAAGCTTAGGAAAAACTATCATTGAAGGAGTGATAAAAGTGGAAATAGTACATGATTATAAAAGTATACCTCTTACTTCAGCGGAAATAGGTTATATGTGGCTCACCTATCTTCTTAACTCAAAAGCAAAGCAGATTATTACTTATGCTGTAGAAACAAGCGAAGATGAAAATATAAAAGAAATAATGCAGGAATCAGTTAACTTATCAAACAAAAATACAGAGGTTTCAAAAGAAATTTTTCAAAGTGTTGGTCATCCTGTACCCTATGGTTTTTCCGAGTTTGACATTAAATTGAAAAGTGGAAAATTATACAGTGATAAGCTAATGCTGCAAACCCTAAAACTGTATTTAACTATAGGGATTTCTCAATATGGGTTTGCTTTGGGCTTAGCAGCAAGAAAAGATGTTAAAGCTTTTTTTTATGAAAGCATGCAGGATAGTTTAAAGCTGCTAAATAAAATTGACAATGTTGCTTTAAATAAGGGCATTTTTATGAGAACACCTAATATACCGATTACAAATCAAGTTGAATTCGCAGAAAATAAGAGCATAATGGGGAAATTTATAGGGCATAAAAGATCTATGACAGCATTGGAAGCAGCAAGTATGTTTAACACTTCCTTATCAAACTATATAACAAAAGCAAATATAATGGGGCTTGCTCAAACTATGAAGGACGATAAAATCAGAGACTTTTATGAAAAGATAGTTAGAACCTTAAAAGAACATACAGAAGACCTTAATGTTAAGCTTCAAAATGAAAATCTTTTAACACCATCTAATTTAAACAGTGAAATACTAAACTCAACAGAATCCCCATTTTCTGACAGACTTTCATTGTACTATGCATATACATTAATGGGTGACTTACTAGGAACCTATGCCATATCAAAGATAAATGTGGTAAGAAAGGACTTAATGCTTGCACTTACCCATTTAAGCGGTGAAGTGCTATTGCTTATTAAAGATGCATCAGACATAATGACAGAGAGAGGCTGGTACGAAGAAATGCCTAAAAATGTTGACAGATATGATATAATTGACAGTAATGAAGAAGATTAAAATAAGATTTTAAACGGGGGGATTAGTTATGTACAGCTTTAAAAATGATTACAGCGAAGGTGCACATCCAAGAATACTTAAAGCACTTTTAGAAACTAACCTTGAGCAGGCTGAAGGCTACGGAGAAGATAAATACACTGAAGAAGCTGTTAAGCTACTAAAAGAGAAGATAGGAAGGAACGATATAGATATTCATCTTTTTCCAGGAGGTACTCAAACAAATTTAACTGCAATATCAGCATTTTTGAGACCACATGAGGCTGCTGTGGCAGTGAGTACAGGACATATACTCGTACATGAAACCGGAGCTATTGAAGCTACAGGCCATAAGGTTATATCTATTGAGGCAAAGGATGGAAAACTTACTCCAGAACATATAAAAGAAGCTTTAGAGGCTCATACTGATGAGCATATGGTAAAGCCAAAACTTGTATACATATCAAACTCTACTGAAATAGGTTCTGTTTATAAAAAAGAAGAAATTATAGAATTAAGCAGGTTCTGCAGAGAAAATAAGCTGTACTTATATATGGATGGAGCAAGGCTTGGTTCAGCGTTGTGTTCAGAGGAAAATGACCTTGAGCTTTCTGATTTTGGAAGCCTATTAGATGCCTTTTATATAGGAGGTACCAAAAATGGGGCATTAATAGGTGAGGCTCTTGTTATCTGCAATGACTCTCTAAAAGAGGATTTCAGATTTTTTATAAAACAAAAGGGAGCACTTCTTGCAAAAGGGAGACTTCTAGGAATACAATTTTTAGAGCTTTTTAGAGATAACTTATATTTTGAACTTGCAAAACATGCTAATTCCATGGCGCAGCTTTTGAAAAAAGGAATTAGTAAAGAGGGATATTCATTTTTGATCGATTCAACTTCAAATCAAATTTTTCCTATACTGCCTGACAATATTATCGAAAAGCTTCAGGAGAAATATTTATTTATTATTTGGGAGAAAAATAATAATAATACCTCCGTTATCAGACTTGTAACTTCCTGGGCAACAAAGGAAGAAAAGGTGTTAGAATTTATTAAAGATTTAAAATGCTAAGTATTATAAAAAAGAAGCTAAACTTGAACGGCTCAAGTTTAGCTTCTTCCTTTTATTTAAACTAAATTTTAAACTTGTTTATCTGCTCTTCAAGCTTGCTTGAAAGCTCTTTTAACTCTAGCGCAGAGTTTGTAAATTCATTCATTGCCGCAGTAACTTCTTCTGTAGTAGCTGAAACCTCTTCAGCACTTGCGGAAGACTCTTCAGATACAGCTGAAATATTCTGCATCCTTGAAACTATCTCCTGCTTTCCTTTATTAGTTTCAACAACAGAAGCTTGTATTTGGTTAAAGCCATTTAATATATCCGTAACAGCCTCAAGTATTTTATTAAATATATCTTTTGTATCTGCAACAGCCTGGTTTTGAAGTGCTGCAATACGATTAGCCTCTTCCATTGATTGGACTGCTTTATTGGACTTAACTTTAATGGCTTCAATCAAACCTTGAATTTGATTGGTAGCAGAAGTAGACTGTTCTGCAAGCTTTCTTATCTCATCAGCTACTACTGAGAAACCTTTGCCAGCTTCTCCGGCTCTGGCTGCTTCTATAGCCGCATTTAAAGCCAATAAGTTAGTTTGGGATGCAATATTATTAATAGTATCCGTTATCATACCTATCTGCCCGGTTGAAGCATTCATTTCGCTTACAACTTCACCAACTTCTAAAGAAGCTGCGTTGCTCTTTTCTGTAGTTTCTGTAAGCTTATTTACAATATTCAAACCATCTCTACCAAGATTATTTGACTTCTCAGATACATTTATCATATCTTCTGCGAGAGCATCTATTGTATCAATCTGGCCAGCTAAAACATTGACTGCATCAACTCCTGTTTGAATATCTTGTGAAGTTTCAGAGGCCCCTTGAGCAACTTGGTCAATGGTTAAAGCAACCTCATTAATAGCCTTATTTGTTTCACTTGCCATATTGCCTATGCTGTTAGAAGTAGAAGCAATAACTTCAGAAGATGCTTTTACATTAAGAATAAGCTCTCCAATTTTACCCATCATCATGTTAAAGTGATTTCCGACTTCTTCGAACTCATCTTTTGAATGAATATTAACTCCAACAGTCAAATCTCCTTCAGCAGCCTTTTCAAAGGTTTGTTTAAGCTGTTTAAGCTTTGATGCCATTCCAGAGCTTACAATGATGGAAACAATAACTGCTGCAATAGCAACAACAAAAATTACTGCTAATGTAACCTTTAATATAGCGTTAGTCTTTGACGTAAGTTCAGCTTCAGGTAGTGAAGCCATTATCCTCCAGCCTGTTAATTTATTTGTTGTGTAATTAATAAATTTATTTTCTCCCTTATATACAAAGGCTTGGTGTCCGCTTTCATTCTTTTGTGCATTGCTCCAGTATTCTAGTGTAGTTACAACATTGCCACCTAGAAGAGAACTGTCAGGGTGAGCTATCATAATACCTTTTGAATCAGATATAAATACATAGCCTGTTGAACCTATGGTAATACCGGAAAGAACCTTGGATATTTCATCAAGATTTACATCCATAGATAAAACACCAACAAACTGACCATTATTTTCTACAGTTTTTGAAAGTGATATCATCATTTTGCCCGATGCAGCATCCTTGTACGGGTCTGTAAAAACAATTTTCCCCTTATTATTAAGCGCATTTTTATACCAATCTCTTGAAGTAGGATCGTAGTCAGCCGGGAAGTTTGTAGCAGGAAATATAGTAACATGTTTGTTAGGTGTAGCAATATAAATTGCAGCAATATCACTTCGAGACAACTTCATATTTTGAAGTAAACCAAGAGCAAAAGGCTCATATTCAGGATGAAGTATTATTTCTTTAAAATCAATGTTATTAGACAGCATGTTAAGATTTCCAGCTATTCCTGAAAAATAATTATCAATTCCCCTATTTACCTCTCTTAGAGTTTCTGAGGTTGATCTGTGAAACTCGTTAGTTATTGAATTATTTGCTGTTGTATAGGCAAAAAAACCTAATATTCCAGCGGGTAATAAAGAAACAGCAATTAAAATAACCAATAACTTTACTCGAATACTTCTCAAATTAATTTTCCTTTTCTTCATTGTACGACACTCCTTGTTATTATTCGACATAATTTTATATATATTCGACATAATTTTAATATATATATCGTACGTATTTTACTTTACTTTAGTAAATTTTTATAAGTAATTAGAAAATATTTATGCACATTTTTTAATCATTGCTGTGATTGCTTCATCCGTACTCCAAAATATATTTTCGTCGCTTATAATATTTGAAGTATCTGTTCTTTTCAGCATTTCTGAAACCTTAGGGTTAACCGCTGAAAATGCAACTTGAATACCTTTGTTTTGTAAATCCATAAGGCATTCGTGAAGTACCATAGAACCAGAGATATCAATCATTGGCATGCCACGCATTGATAAAATTATAAGCTCCACACCCTCAAGCTCAGAAAGTATGGAAGAGAGCTTTTCTGCTGTTCCAAAGAATAAAGGACCGGTAAAATATATAACTTTTGTGCTTTGAAGCATAGCTAAGTCTAAGTTTTGCGATGAAAGCTTTTCAGGATAAATATCGCTGACAACTATATCAATATCAGAAATTCTAACCATAAATAAAATAAGTGAAAATATTATTCCTACAATAATAGCAATAGTTAAGTCAAATACAATAGTAGCAGTCATAGTAAGTACAAACTTCCATATTGCTCCTTTAAATCTTTTACTGAAGATATTCCTAATGCCTTCCCACTCATTCATCCTCCAAGCTGTCACCATAAGAACTCCAGCAAGAGCAGAAAGAGGAATCTTTGACATTACCGGAGAAAGCACAAACATTGATATAATAAGTCCGATTGAATGAACTACTGAAGTAAGTCTTGTCTTTGAACCGGATTTTATAGCGACGCTGGTTCTAGCAATAGCTGCAGTCGCCGGCACGCCTCCAAAGAAGGGAATAAGCATATTGCCGATACCTTGAGCTACAAGCTCTCTGTCTGCATTGATTTTTTCGTTTTTCATTCTTCCAGCTGAAGAACCACAGAGAAGTGTTTCGATAAGGCCCAGTGCAGCAATACTTATAGATGGTAAAATAAAATCCTTAATATTACCTAATGAAAGATATGAAAAACGTAGTCTTTCATCTAATATAAGTTTACGTGGTATATCACCAACAACAGCTACATTTAACTTAAATAATATAGATACTAGTACTGCGGCTATTATAGCTGCAAGAGAAGATGGAAAGATCATATTTAATTTTTTTGGCCAGGCTACCATAACCGCAATAACTAACAAGCCAATAGTAAGTGCTGTAAAATTAGGCTTAAAGCCAAGATAAGAATAGGATAAAAGCTTTTTAACAGCATTATCTCCCTTGCTTACAGTTCCAAATAAATTATCTATCTGACCTAGTGCAATAATAACAGCAATACCTGACGTAAAGCCTGTTATTACAGGCACAGGAATATAATGTACAATATGACCAATCTTAAAAATTCCTGCAATTAATAAAATAACACCGGATAAAAATCCTGCAATAAAAATTCCCTTAATTCCATACTTCATTGCGATAGGTACTAAAACTGCAGTCATAGCACCGGTTGGACCTGAAATTTGATAAGAAGCGCCACCTAAAAGTGCAATGACTATGCCGGCAAAAATAGCTGTAATCATCCCCGAAGCGCCAGTAGCACCGCTGCTTACACCAAAAGCCAAAGCCAGAGGAAGGGCAACAGCTGTAACTGTAAGACCGGAAAGCATGTCCTTCATTAAAGAAGAACTGTTGTAGCCTTTAAATTCTTTTTTTAAATCATAAACAAAATCCCTAATCAAAATAAAGCCTTCTTTCGTCTAATTTTAACAATATTCGATTTGCCTTTAATATTTTAACATAAAATTCACAAGTTTTTCACACTTTATGTCTAAAAGTTTCAAAATAAAAAGTGATAATGGTAAAATATGATATAATACATATAGAAAGAAGGTAATAAAATGATAACTATAGTTTCTAAAAATATTGTAAAAGAAGGCAAGACAGAAAAATTTAAAAACCTTGCAAAAGAGCTTATAGAGGAGAGCAGAAAAGAAGCAGGCTGCATATCCTATAATTTAAATCAAGATATAAATAACAGCAATATACTAACTTTCATTGAGGAATGGAGGGATAAAGAGGCAATAGAACAGCACAATAAAAGCACTCATTTTACTTCAATTGTTCCTAAGCTCGGTGAACTTAGAGAAGATAAGGAATTAAATTTATATGTAAGAGTTTAAAAATATTAAACCTAGGGGAATATGAAAGTATCCTCTAGGTTTATTTAACACAAAAAAGGAGTGATAATATGCCTAAAAACTATAATAAGCCAGGTGAAAAGGAACTAAAAGAAAAATTAAATGACCTTCAGTACAAAGTGACACAAGAAAATGCTACAGAGGCGCCCTATAGAAACACCTATGACGAGCATTTTGAAAAAGGCATATATGTTGATGTTGTAACAGGGGAGCCACTTTTTGCATCAAGCAGCAAATATAATTCTGGCTGCGGATGGCCGGCATTTACAAAGCCAATAAGCAGAGAATTTATTAAGGAAAAAGCTGATTTCAGCCACAATATGCATAGAATCGAAGTTAGAAGCAAGTTTGGAGATTCTCATCTTGGACACGTTTTTAATGACGGACCTATTGAAGATGGCGGGTTAAGATACTGCATCAATTCTGCTGCTTTAAGATTTGTTCCACTTGATAAGATGAAGGAAGAAGGCTATGAGGAATTTATTTCTTTAGTAGAATAAATATAGTAACAATGAAGGGCTGTTTTTAAGGGCAGCCCTTTACCTTTTTATAATATTATCAATAGCCCTTTGGAGACTAATTTCATCATTATTTTCTATACAAGCTTCTGGTATTGAAAAATGATTGCAGTTTTTTTGTTTACTGTTTAAATAGGAGTATATTATTTGAGTTTGATCTATTTCATTTTTGCCGATTTCTGTAGAAGCATCATAAGGTTTGCTTTTCAGTAGCTTTATTACAGTATTGCTTAGATAAGCTGCAAGTGATTTAAGTTTACGGTCATCAAGGTCGAATTTTTCCTTATATATAATAGAAATGCCGCTTATAAGAAAGAATTTTATATTACTCTCGTCAAGAAATTCAACTACAGCTATATTTTCATTTTCTTTGACAAACTCTAAAATTTTTTCTCTGTTTATCAAGCTATTGACCGCAGTAATATAATCTCTATATTTTATAGCAGTGTCAAATTCTAAGTTTTGTGCTGCAGAATTCATATTAAGCTCCATTTTATTGATTATATTTTTGTTATCGCCTAAAAGAAGCTCTGATATTTCTTTAATTACAGCTGGATACTTAATCTTAGCAGAAGCATCAAAGCAAATACCCATGCATTTTCCAAGAGAATAATTAAGGCATGGAGAAGTACTTTTAAAGCTTCCGCTGCATTTAATTTTGCAGGTTTCCTTTATTCCTTCGAGAGCATTTTCAACTGTACTCTTGCTGCTATAGGGGCCGAAATAGTAATTGCTTGCAGTATCTGTTTTTTCACTGCATATATCAATATTTAAATAATCCCTGCTGATTTCTATATAGGTGTAAGATAAAGGGTTTTTCATCATTCTATTATAAATAGGCTTTAGATCCTTAATTAATTTACATTCCAATAGAAAGGCTTCAAACTCTGTATCAGTAAGTATGAAATCAAAATCCTTTAAATGCTTTGTAAGCTTGACAACCTTTGGGCTATGAGCCTTTGAGCTGTGAAAATAAGAACTTACTCTGCTTTTTAAATTTTTAGACTTTCCTACATAAAGTATGCTTCCAGAGGAGTCCTTCATCAAATAAACTCCAGGCGTATTTGGGAGAGTTTTAAGTTTTTCTTTTAAATCCATAGGTGGGCCTCCATAATTAGTACTTTTGTGCTATATTTTATATATTAACATTATTTAAGATATATACAAAGCAAAGTTCTATACCTTAATGATGTCCTAAAAATTCTTGAAGCTTGGATATTTTATGACCTCATTAAGGTAAGAACTTTATTGCATTGTATATGTTATGAATGTGAAATTTACTAAACATCTTTGAATGGTATAATGCATATTATACTATCACACAGAAATAGGGGAATGAGGGTTAACATGAAAAAGAGAATATTTAACAGTAGACTTTTAGTTATCATTGTGTTTATTACTTTTGTACTATCGGCTATATATGTTACAGTTAAAATAGTATTATCACCTGTAGCAGCACCGAATAATAATGTATCCGTTCGTGTAAAAGGAGATTATGTTATAATGCTGCTGCAGTGCATATTGGGAGCTGTTGCTTTATTCCTCCCGAGTATGCTTAAAAAACGCCTGCATCTTTATATACCATCAAAGATGGTTATAGTATATGCACTTTTTCTTTATGCAGCAATATATTTAGGAGAAGTACATTCCTTTTATTACAGAGTTAAAAATTTTGATACAATTCTTCATACTTGTAGTGGGGCAATGCTTGGGGCCCTTGGTTTTTCCTTCATAACTATACTAAATAAAGCAGATACGGTTCCGATGAATTTGAGCCCTGCTTTTGTAGCTTTGTTTACCTTTTGCTTTGCAGTAACTCTTGGCACCATATGGGAGATATATGAGTTTTCAGTGGATTTTATCTTTAACACAAACATGCAAAAATATGCTCTTGAAAGCGGTAAAGCGCTGATTGGAAAGGCTGCTTTGCTGGATACAATGAAGGATCTTATTGTTGATACAATTGGCTCATTAACTATGTCTGTAATAGGGTATATTTCGTTAAAAAACAAAAAAGGCTGGATTGAAAAATTTCAGCTAAGATTTATAAAATATAATAAAGAAAAGATGGAAGATAGATACTTCTAATAAGAGTTAGCCAGCGGATAAGGCAAGAATAGAAAGCCCAGTGCTTATTTCACAGTGATTGCCGCTTAAAGGAGGATAAAGTTGAGTAACGTAAAGACAAATGCTATGAGAATTCTTGATAAGTCAGGAATCTCATATAATACATATAATTATGATATAGATGATGGATTGATTGATGGAGTTTCAGTTGCAAATAAAATAGGAAAACCAGCAGAGCAGGTTTACAAAACTCTTGTAACGCAGGGAACAAGCAGAGAATACTATGTTTTTGTTATTCCCGTAGCAAAAGAGCTGGATTTAAAAGCTGCTGCCAAAGCTGTAGGTGAGAAAGCAATTGAAATGATAAAGGTTTCAGATATAAATAAAGTTACAGGCTATATTCGTGGAGGCTGTTCTCCAATAGGAATGAAAAAAGAATATAAAACAGTTCTTGATAGGTCTTGCCAAGAATTAAGTACTTTTATAATCAGTGCGGGCAAAATAGGACATCAAATTGAATTACCTCCAGAGGACTTAAAGGAGCTTATAGGATGCAGCATAGAAAATGTTGTTATTAAGCAGCCTCTAGCAGGAGGAATATAATATGGATTCTAAAATGAATCTCATAGAATTAAAATCTATAGTGCTGAAATCCGCATCAAGTGCCATGAAAAAAGAAGGAGAGAATGCTTTTAATAAGGGATTGGTTACTTATTTTAAAGGCAAAAAAATAGATAATATATATCATGTATATGGGAGAATAAAAGACGAAAGCGCTCTTAAGGAACTTAATACTCATATTAAAATCAATCTTCAAAAGAAAAAGCTAGAAAGTATTGAGTGCAGCTGCGACGAGTTTAAAGAATTTTCCTTAAGTGGTTATACATTTATGTGCAGCCATCTAACTGCTTCAGCGTATAAGTTTTTCAGCCTGCTTTCAAAGGGCAAAGATGACATAAGTGAAGAGGAAGAAAGTAAAGCCTCAAGTGAAGAGAAAAAAATAGATAGCACCAGAGTTTTAAAGCTTATACGTAAAACAGATAAAGACTCTGAATATTATGAAGTGCTTGAGGGTTATGGAAGTGAAAAACGAATACTTCAGCCTAGTGGGCTGAGAACCTTCTTAGAAAGTATTAAAGAAGATAAAATTAAATTTAAATATGATTATATAGAAATTACAACTCCGATTTTTCATAAGGATATTCCCGTAACCTTCAATTTAAAAGAGGATAACGGACGTATAATTTTAACTACTCACAAAAAGCTGCCCATTTCCCTAAATTTAAGTAATGACGCTTTTTACTATAAAAACGAGCTATATCTTCCCTCAAAAAAACAGATTGACAGCTATGTGCCGCTATATGAAAAATTAAAGCGAAATAGAGCAATTGCTTATAAAAAAGATATAGATAACTATAATAAGCTCATTTTTCTTTTAAATAAAATTACAAAAAATATCAATATTGCTGAGAACCTAAAAAATTTTGCAGCTAAGCTTTTAAAGATAGAATTCTTTGTGTACGAGGAAAAAGAAAAAATTTATGCTGATATATTTCTAAACTACGGCAGCAGAAAAATTAATATTCTGGACGAAATAAATGGAACAGACAGCTCTATAAGAGATTTTAAGAGAGAAGAAAGACTCCTTATGGAAATTGAAAAATATAGCTTTGAAATACGCAAAAAAAGGTTCATGTTTACAGGTACAGACGAAGAGCTATTTAATATTCTAGCTGGAAGAAACAGAGGTATACATTCTTTAGGAAAAGTTGTTTTAGGCAAAGGGCTTAAAGAAAGACATATATATGGTTCCTCTTCAATCAAAGCAGATTTGTACGAAGAGGAAGACTTTTATAATTTTTCTTACAGTATAGGAAATATTGAAAGAAAAGAGCTTAGAAGTGCCTTTGAAAAATACGAGGCAAAGGCAAAGTTTTATAAAACAAAAAACAATGATTTTATAGATTTTGAAGATGATGGAGTAAGAAGCTTTTTCAATTTGTTTGAGATTTTAGATATAAATAAAGCAATAGATCAAGGAGAAGCAACGCTACCAAAAGATAAAGCTTTATACTTATTTGAAGCCGTACATAATAAAGGGTTAGATTTCATAAATGGTTTTGATTCTCTGGAGAAAATAGAAAGCAGGCTAAATGATTTAAACAGCAAAGAAATAGATTTGCCTAAAAATTTCAATGGTAATCTTAGAGAATATCAGATTAAAGGATTTAAATGGCTTAAGACTTTAAGAGAGTTAGGCTTTGGAGGTATACTTGCAGATGAAATGGGGCTTGGAAAAACAATTCAAACTATAGCCTTTATTTTGTCTGAAGAAGATAAGAAGTTTCTTATAGTCTGTCCAACCTCCCTTATATTCAATTGGAAAGAGGAGATAGAGAAATTTGCCAAAGACCTTAAAGTTTTAATAATGCATGGCTCAGATAGAACAGAATCAGAAGATAACATAAATGATTATGATGTCATCTTAACTACTTATGGAACTCTTCGAATGGATATAGATTTTTATAAGGGTTTTATTTTTGATTTTTTCATAATTGATGAGGCTCAAAACATAAAAAATGCTTCAGCACAAAATACACAGGTTGTAAAGGAAATTAAAGCAAAGACAAGATTTGCACTAACAGGAACTCCTATGGAAAACAACCTTACAGAGCTTTGGTCCATATTCGATTTTATAATGCCTGGATATTTGTATTCAAAGCAAAGGTTTGAAGAAAAATTTATTTTAAAGTATCAGGACAATTTGGAAAGCCTCAAGCTTTTAATAAAGCCATTTGTGTTAAGAAGAACTAAAAAAGAAGTAATAAAAGAGCTTCCAGACAAGATAGAAAAGAAGCTTTTAATTGAAATGACAGCCGCTCAAAAGGCAGTTTACAGCACTTACATTAAAAGTGTTAGAGAACTTGTTAAGAATTCAGACAGCAAAATCGAGATATTCTCCTATTTAACAAAGCTTAGGCAGCTTTGCCTTGATCCTTCTTTAATAATAGAAGATTATGAAGGAGGAAGCGGAAAACTAGAAATGGCCATAGAGCTTATTAAGGACCATATCGAATCTGAGGGGAAAGTGCTTTTATTCTCTCAATTCACTTCAGTTCTGGATAAATTGAGTGCAAGCTTAAAGAAAGAAGGTATTGAATTCTTTTATATAGATGGAAAAACCAAACCTAAGGACAGAATTGAAAGGGTAAAGGATTTTAACAGCAGTAAAGACATCAATGTATTTTTAATTTCCTTAAAAGCAGGAGGTACTGGACTAAATTTGACTTCCGCAAATTTAGTAATTCATTTTGATCCTTGGTGGAATCCTGCTGTAGAGGCTCAGGCTTCGGATAGAGCTCATAGAATCGGACAAGAAAACATGGTAGAGGTTATTAAGCTTGTTGCAAGGGGAACTATAGAAGAAAAAATAATAAAACTTCAGGAAGATAAAAAGGAACTTATCGACAATGTCTTAACAGAGGGTCTTGAAAACAGCGGTTTGATGAACAGTCTGACTAAAGAAGAATTGACTCAGCTTTTTATTAGGGATTAAATAGTTCAAACCAGGAAGGGGCTGTCTCAAAACAGCTTAAACCTATCGCGTGGTATTTGAATCTTAGGAAACGTTCGCTTCGCAGATAAGACTAATAATTAAAAAACTTATAAATCCTAAATCCTATAAACTCGTTTCACTCAGTTCGGGGCAGTTTAGATTACTCATTGCCATTCGTAAACTACCCCTGAAAAGCCATTTAGGCTTTTCAGCAATATAGGATTCTTAACGGCTTTATAAATTTTTTAATTAAAGTCTTATTGCTGCTTGCTCAAATGTTTCTACATATTTAAATACCACGCTAAGTTTAGCTGTTTTGAGACATCTCCTTTATTTTTCTAAGAAAATGTTAATACTGTAAAAATTTTAAAATTTATATAAAATTATAGAGGATTTTCAGTATTATTATCGAAATATTTAGATAAAAGACTTCAGCTATGAACTTACAAACAAAAATCATTATAGATTTAATGTTTTTATTGTTCATATTGTTCATATATAATTATCATATTACTTTAAAGATGGTGATTTAATGTTTGGAAATGTACCATTAATTTGTTTTAGTCCTAAGAAGAGTGAAATTAAAAAAATACCGATAGAGTATAAAGAAGAATTACAGCTGCAGCTGCTTCAAAATAATTTACAAGCTGAAGCTGTTCTTAGCTTTATACTTCTGGTAATTGGAATTTTTTTGCCGGGAAATCGAATGATATCAGCAAAGTGGTTCGATACAGACAAACGTATATACTGCTATTTTCTCTATATACATATTGCACTTTTGATAATACCTTCTGTTTTTTTAGCCGGATTATTCTTTTTAAGAAAGGATTTAAAGTCTAATGCTAAGCTTTTTAAATGGATGCATAGAGGTATAACTTTTTTTATTTTAACCTTTTGTGCCATAATATCAATTCAAACTAGAAATATTGACAGACTGCCTTTTCCGTATCTTATAATGATGTTTTATATAACATTTGTAATTCTTCTTGAAAAAAAAGAACGATACTCTGTTTATATTGTTTCATATATGTTTTACATTATTGGCTGCATTGTGGTTGGAGCTGATTTTTTCCATTTTATTAGAAATACGTTTTTAATTACCTTTCTTTTTATTATGGCACTAAAGGTATCTAAGATTAATTATTCATCTTTTGTAACCGATTTTATAAACAATAAATTAATACTAAATAAAAACAAAGAGCTTGATAAGCTATTAAAGCAGCGTACAAAGGAATTAAACGAAACTGTTGAATACGAAAAGCTGAGAGCTGTCTTTTTTGCAAACATATCACATGAACTTAGAACACCTCTTAATGTTATTTTTTCTGCAGAACAGATGATTCATTTAATAATAAATGGACAAAGTCTTAATTACACTAAAAAAGATATAAAAAAGTATTCAGACCTGATTAAACAAAACTGCTATAGATTGATACGATTGGTTGCAAATTTAATTGATATTACAAAAATAGATGCTGGATATTTTCATGTTGATTTTGAAAATTATGATATAATAAAGGTTATAGAAGATATAACCCTTTCTGTAGCTCCATTTATAGAGCAAAAGGGATTAAATCTAATATTTGATACTGAAATTGAAGAGCTGACCTTAGCCTGCGACCCTGATAAAATCGAGAGGGTAATGTTAAATCTTTTATCTAACGCTGTAAAATTCACTCCTAAGGGTGGAAGCATCTATGTAAATATTTATGATAAGACAAACGGTATCATTATAGTTGTAAAGGATACAGGAATAGGGGTGCCAGAAAATATGAGACAATCTATTTTTGAAAGGTTTGTTCAGGTAGATAGGAGCATCTCAAGAAATTATGAAGGCAGCGGTATCGGACTTTCTCTTGTTAAATCTTTAATAGATATGCACAAAGGTACTATAAGTCTTGAAAGTGAAGAAGGAAAGGGAAGCAAATTTACTATTGAGCTTCCAAAGAGTACAGTAGATAAAAAAGCAGATATTATAGAAGGCAGTTTTATAGATAAAAAGAATAATGTAGAAAAGATAAATATAGAGTTCTCGGATATATATGAGTAAATATTAAAACACCTCTCGTTCAAATTTTAATTACTAAAATCCACAGCATCAGCATAATAATAACTATGATTATTGGCGGGGGTAAAACATGGAAAAGAAATTGTACAGGTCAAATTCCAACAGAATGTTTGCAGGTGTATGTGGTGGACTTGCAGAATATCTTGACTTCGATGCTTCCATAATACGTATACTATGGGCTCTATCCGTATTGCTTCTTGGTACGGGATTACTTATTTATATTGTATGTGCAATAATAATTCCCAATAAGCCTTATTAAATATTTATGTGGTCAAAAAACCAGGCTGTCCTAAACACTGAGGATTTTAAAGTGTTTGAAGACAGCTTGGTTCTATTTTTTTTGATGAAACTCAATGGAACTGGACTTTATTGGCAAATAATGTTTGTTGTGAACCATAGGGAATTCTGAGTCTTCATACATAGTTTCTTGTATAAGATAAAACTGGTTTTCTGATGAAATAGGAGAAAACTTTGCTGATACATTTCCGGCAGTTGAGTATTTAACTTCAACTAATACGTTGCTGCATATTTCGTAAATTTCCTTTTCTACAAATTCCAGTACCTTTTGATGATCATTCAAATCTACATTAAATTTTGAAATGGTCTCAATTGGAAATATAGTAAAAGAGTAAGCAGCAGGATTTCCTTGATATGTATACCATCTATCTATAACAACAACAGCAGCAGTTTTCTTCCCCAGGGTTTCATTCATATAATCTGAGGATGGTTCTATGCGCAGCTGCATCTTAACATCATCAATTGTATCAGCAGAACATTTGTATACTGGATGTCCAATTGCTTCTAAACCAATAGGCTTATCAGAATGAGACTTTATTATAAAATTTCCTTTGCCACGTATGTTTTTAACTAATCCGTCATCCTGAAGCAGTGCAAGTGCCTGCCTTAAAGTTGATCTGCTGACTCCAAGCATTTTCGACAGGTCAGGCTCAGAGGGCAATCTGCTCCCTTCAGGAAAATTACCTTCCTTTATCATTTTAAAAAGCTGATTATACACAGTTAAAAATTTGAATTCCTTTTCTTTTTCAATAATATTAAATTTATCCATTAAAATAACACCTTTCTGCTATGTATAGGTTTGTCTAGACAAGTATATCGAGCAAATCGCTAATATTCAATAAGAATTTTACTAATATTAATTATAGCTGTAATTTTCAAGTTAGACAATAAAATACTAAAAATAGCTTCATTGCAGCTATAAAAATGCTTGTTTAAATTATAGTTTTAGCGGCCTTTTGCAACAATGAAATGCTTTAAATTAAGAGCAAGTTTCAAAGGGCAAAATACGACTAAAATAGACATAAAAAAACTTGACAGAGAATTATAGACATGATAGAATTTTTTACAGACAATAGTACAAGTTAATGGACAAGTTGAAAAGATGTCTATTTTTATGCTAGAGATGTAAACGTATAATGAAAAGAATTTAAATGAGAATTTATGGAGGGATAATATGATTTATTCACAAGGTTCAGGAAAACAATATCATATTAATGTGGGAGAAGGGGAAGTAGGAAAGTACGTTATACTTCCAGGAGATCCAAAGAGATGTGAAAAGATAGCAGCACACTTTGATGAACCAAAGTTAATTGCAGACAGTAGAGAATATGTTACATACACCGGGTATTTAGATGGAGTTAAAGTAAGTGTTACATCCACAGGAATAGGCGGACCGTCAGCTTCAATAGCCTTAGAAGAACTGGTTAATTGCGGAGCGGATACTTTCATCAGAGTAGGCACATGCGGCGGAATGGATATAGATGTTAAAGGCGGAGATGTAGTTGTAGCTACGGGGGCTATTAGAATGGAAGGTACAAGCAAGGAATATGCACCAATAGAATTCCCAGCAGTAGCAAACTTTGAAGTAGCAAACTCATTAGTAGATTCCTGCAAAACCTTAAACAAGAATTATCATGTTGGCGTAGTTCAATGCAAAGATTCCTTTTATGGTCAGCACTCTCCAGAAATAAAACCAGTAAGCTATGAATTAATGGATAAGTGGAATGCATGGCTGAGATTAGGAACACTTGCTTCTGAAATGGAGTCAGCTGCTTTATTTGTGGTAGGAAGTTATTTAAAGGTGAGAGTTGGATCAGTATTTTTAGTAGTTGCTAATCAGGAACGTGAAAAAGCTGGACTAGAAAACATACAAGTACATGATACTGAAACAGCAATAGAAGTTGCAGTACAAGCAATTAGAAATTTGATAAAAAATGACAGGAAATAATCGGTTAATATAATGGAAGTATTTAAAGGAGAGTAAGGATGAAGAAATATAAAAGAATTTTTACAATAGTAATAGACTCCCTTGGAGTGGGAGAAATGAATGATTCCAAGGAATATGGAGATGTAGGAGTTGATACTCTAGGGCATATTTCAGAATCAGTAGAAAGCTTTAAAATCCCTAACCTACAAAGAGTAGGACTAGCTAATCTGCATCCAATAAAGCATGTAGAGGCTGTAGAAAAACCTTTAGCGCATTTTATGAAAATGAAAGAAGCAAGTGTAGGTAAGGATACTATGACTGGTCATTGGGAAATGATGGGCTTAAAGATTGAAACTCCATTTCAAACCTTTACAGAAACAGGCTTTCCAGATGAACTTTTGGAGGAACTAAAGAAGAGAACCGGGCATGGCATAGTAGGAAATAAAAGTGCCAGCGGTACAGAGATTTTAGATGAATTCGGCGAGCACCAAATGAAAACAGGAGATATGATTGTATATACTTCAGCAGATTCAGTGCTTCAGATTTGCGGACATGAAGAAACTTTTGGACTTGAAGAACTTTATCGCTGCTGTGAAATTGCAAGGGAATTAACCTTCAAAGATGAATGGAAGGTTGGAAGAGTTATAGCAAGACCATATTTAGGAGCAAAGAAGGGCGAGTTTAAGCGTACAAGCAATAGACATGATTATGCATTAAAACCATACGGACAAACTGCTTTAACTGCACTAAAAGACAATGGCTTTGATGTAATATCTGTTGGGAAAATAAAGGATATATACGACGGCGAAGGTATAACTGAAAGTTATAAATCAAAGAGCTCTGTTCATGGTATGGAACAAACCTTAGAGATAATGGATAAAGATTTTAAAGGACTATGCTTTGTTAACTTAGTTGATTTTGATGCTCTATGGGGACATAGAAGAAATCCTATAGGCTATGCTGAAGAGTTAGAAAAATTTGATGTTAATTTAGGTAAAGTACTAGATAAGTTAAAGGAAGATGATTTGCTCATAATTACTGCAGACCATGGAAATGACCCGACTTACACAGGTACTGACCATACAAGAGAATTTGTTCCTTTCTTAGCATATTCACCATCCATGACTCAAAATGGACTGATGGAAACAAGTAATTGCTTTGCAGCTATTGGGGCTACTATAGCAGATAATTTTAGTATTGAAATGCCTGAAAATACAATTGGTGAATCAGTATTAGAAAAGCTTGTTTAATAAGTGAGTAGAAAGGTATAGATAATGGACAACACAATTAGTAAGTTAAAAAACAAATCCTATGAAACTCTGCTAAGGAAGCTGCCCATAGCATTAGCAGGAGTTATCCTAGTAGGTTTTGGGCTGGCATTTAATTCAGCCGGACGGCTAGGAAACGACCCTGTTGCAGTTTTATATGATGGAGTCCGAAGTATACTTGGCTTTCCCATAGAAAAGCTTGGACTTGTAACAAACATGGTAAACATTGTTTTTCTTGCCCTAGTGTTTATCTTTAGCCGTAAATATATAAATATAGGAACATTCATTTATGCACTGCCGCTGGGAAGCTTTATAAGTTTAGGTTTTAAGCTTCATGACGCACTTAATATTCCTGGCACAATGGGAGGAAGAATATTAACTTCTTTCCTTGGATGTACAATGCTGTTTTTAGGTATTGGCATCTTTATAGCAATGAATATTGGAATGGATCCGGTTACAGGCGTAAATATGCTTGTAAGAGATAAAATTAAACGTGAATATAAAACAGCAAAAGTAATGTGCGATGTAATATGTCTTATAGCTGGCTTTTCCTTTGGAGGAAAAGTAGGAGTTGTTACAGTTATTGCAGCTTTCACAGCAGGGCCTATTATACAAAAGGTATCAGAGACTTTTGATAAAACAGTTCTTAAAAAAATTAATTTAAGCAAATTAGCTGCTTAACTATGGAATTAAGGCTGCCTAAAATGCCTTAAACCCACCGCGTGTTATTTGCACTCTAGGAAACGTTCGCTGCGCATTATAAGACTAATTAAAGTCTTATTAATGCTCGCTCAAATGTTTCTACGTATGCAAATAACACGCTAAGTTTAGGCATTTTAGTCAGCATTGTTCCATGATTAATATAAGAGACTAAAAGGAGGTAAAAGGTCTAAATGACCTTTTACGAGTAATTTTCGAGCGGAGCGAGAGTTTTAAATTACTCTGTGCTTCCGACTAAAAGGAGGAATTTATAATGAGTACACCAACTCCACATATAGGAGCTAAAGCAGGAGAAATAGCAAAAACAGTATTAATGCCGGGAGACCCATTAAGAGCAAAATTTATTGCAGAAACTTTTCTAGAAGATGTGGTTCAGTTTAATTCAGTAAGAAACATGCTTGGATATACAGGAACCTACAAAGGAAAACGTATCTCTGTAATGGGAGGCGGCATGGGAATGCCATCCATCGGCATCTACTCTTATGAACTGTTCAACTTTTACGGTGTAGATAATATTATCCGTATCGGAACTGCAGGAAGTATGAATGAAAACGTTAAGGTACGAGATGTTGTTGTAGCATTAGGAGCATCTACAAATTCAAACTATGCTGCACAGTATTGCCTTCCAGGAACCTTTGCACCTATTGCAAGCTTTGATTTAGCAAGCGCTGCAGTTGCGGTGGCAAAAGAGAAAAATATAAATGCTGTTGTAGGAAATATATTATCCTCTGATACTTTCTATACTGCAGATCAAACTGCAACAGAAAAGTGGATGAGCATGGGAATTTTAGCAGTAGAAATGGAAGCAGCTGCACTTTACATGAACGCTGCACAAGCTAAGAAAAATGCATTATGTTTACTTACAATTTCAGACAGCCTTATAACTGGAGAATCACTTTCAGCAGAAGAAAGACAGCTAAGCTTTACAGACATGATGGAAATTGCACTTGAAATAGCTAAATAAAATATTAAATTACTATAGAAATTCAATAAGCAAAATATAAGGGGAGCAAGAAGCATAATTTTCTTTAGGCTCCCGAATAAAAGATTAGGAGGAAAAAACAATGAAAAAAGTTATTGCATTAGCAATGTCAGCAGCGGTTATGATGAGCACAATGGTAGGATGTGCAAGCAGCAAAAGCACAAGTACAAATGGAGAACAAAAAGCAGCTAAAAATTATAATGTTGCAATGGTAACAGATACAGGCGGAGTAAGCGACCAATCATTCAACCAATCTTCCTGGGAAGGCTTGCAAGAGTTTCAAAAGAAGACAGGTGCAAAGGTAAGCTATCTTGAATCAAAGCAGGAAACAGATTATGTTACAAACTTAGACAAGCTTGTTGATTCAGATAACAAATTAATATGGGGTATTGGATTTGCTATGGCAGATGCAATACAAAATGCAGCAAAAACAAACAAAGATGTTAACTATGCTATAGTAGATAATTCCTACGGAGATAAAACTCCTGAGAATGTTACAGGTGTTACTTTCAGAGCACAAGAGCCTTCATTCCTTGTAGGATATATAGCAGGAAAAACAACAAAAACAAACAGAGTTGGATTTATCGGCGGTATAAAGAGCCCAGTTATAGATCAATTCCAATATGGATACCAAGCTGGTGTACAATATGCAGCTAAAGAAATGGGAAAACAAATCACTGTAGATGTTCAATATGCTGAGAGCTTCTCAGATGCTTCAAAGGGTAAAGCAATAGCAAACAAAATGTATTCAGCAGGATGCGATATCATATTCCACGCAGCTGGTGGTACAGGCGTAGGATTAATAGATGCAGCTAAAGAAGCAGGAAAGTTCGCAATAGGTGTTGACCGTGACCAAGCTTACTTAGCTCCAGACAATGTTTTAACTTCAGCATTAAAGCTAGTTAACGTAGCTGTTGAAAAAGTTTCTGAAGAAGCTATGAACGGAAACAAAATCGGCGGAAAAACTTATACTTATGGATTAAAAGATGGTGCTGTTGGTATTCCTAAAGACAACAAAAATGTAAAACCTGAAGTTTACGATGCAGCAATAAAATTACAAGACAAGATTAAAGATGGATCAATAGTTGTTCCATATGATGAAAAAACTTACAACGAATTCAACAAATAATTAAAAACAATAAATATTTAAAGTCATAACTTTGCCGGCAGTATTACTATGCTGCTGGCAATACTTATGACGAAATTAAGCTGAAGTTTTGTTTTAAGAATAATAGGAGGTTAAAGCGCTAAATGGACTTTAACGGGTAATTTGCGAGCGAAGCGAGTACTCTAAATTACCCAGTGTTTTACGAGTGAAAGGAGGAAATGGTATGGAAATCAACGAGCAATATGCAGTTCAAATGCGTGGAATCACAAAAATGTTTGGCACTTTCTGTGCGTTAGACGATATCAGTTTAGATATTAAAAAAGGTACAATTCATGCGCTGCTCGGAGAAAATGGGGCGGGAAAAAGTACATTAATGAATGTGCTTTATGGATTATATAAAGCAGAGAAGGGTGAAATTTATCTTAATGGTAAAAAGGTAAATATAAAGAACCCTGGTATAGCAATTGAAAATGGTATAGGAATGGTTCATCAGCACTTTATGCTGGTAGATAATTTTACAGTTACAGAGAACATTGTTTTAGGAAGCGAAATCACCAACAAGTTTGGTGTAACAAATATGAAAAAAGCACGCAAGGAAATACTTGAAATTGTTAAGAAGTATGGTTTGGAAGTAGATCCTGATGCTAAAATTGAAGATATTTCTGTTGGTATGCAGCAGCGTGTTGAAATATTAAAGGCATTATACCGCGGTGCAGATTTACTAATACTGGATGAGCCTACAGCAGTATTAACACCACAGGAAATACAAGACTTAATCGGAATTATGCATAATCTTATAAAAGCTGGAAAGACAATCATTATAATTACACATAAACTAAAAGAAATTAAAGAATCCTCAGATGTTTGTACAATTATAAGAAGAGGAAAGTATATTGATACAGTAAATGTATGTGAAGTTAGTAAAGAAGAGCTTGCAACAATGATGGTAGGTCACGAGGTTAACCTTGTGGTTGATAAAACTGCTGCAAAGCCAAGTGATGTAATCTTTGAAATAAATAACTTAACTGTAAAGGATGAAAGAAAATTAGATGCAGTTAAAAATTTATCGTTAAAGGTTCGTAAAGGAGAAATCGTTGGTATTGCTGGTATCGATGGAAATGGACAAAAGGAATTGGTGGAAGCCATAACATGTCTAACTAAAGCTGAAAGCGGTACTATTAAAATAAATGGCGAAGAAATACAAAATACAACTCCGGAAAATGTAATTAAACATAAGATTTCAACTATCCATGAAGATAGGCAAAAACGTGGACTTGTGCTGGATTTTACTGTTGCTGAAAATATGGTAATTGAAAAATACAACAGCAAACCCTATTGCAACAATGGAATCTTAGATAAAAATAAAATTGTGGAGCATACAAAAAAACTTATTAAAGACTATGATGTAAGACCGGACAACTGTGAATTGCAGCTAGTTAGAGGACTTTCAGGAGGAAATCAGCAAAAGCTTATAATAGCCAGAGAAGTAGCAAATGATCCTGATCTTTTAATTGCAGTGCAGCCTACTCGAGGTATGGACGTTGGAGCAATTGAATATGTTCATAAAACTTTAATAAGAGAAAGAGATAAGGGAAAGGCAGTTCTTTTAATATCTCTTGAATTAGATGAAGTTATGAATGTTTCAGATACTATAGCTGTAATATACGATGGAGCCATTGTAGAAACCTTTAAGCAGGGAGAAGCAGATGAAAATACAATCGGTTTACTAATGGCAGGAGGTAAACGAAATGAAAAGAGTAGTTAATATACTTAAAAAGCCTGTTACGTCAACATTTATAGCAATATTTTTTGGTTTTATTGTAGCTTCAATAGTGCTAGGTATTGCGGGATACAATCCTTTGGAAGCCTTTAGCGCACTTTTTAAAGGAGTTTTTTCAAAGCCTAAATATATATCAAATACAATAATAAAATCTACCCCTATTATATTAACAGGTCTAAGTGTTGGCTTTGCATTTAAAACAGGTCTTTTCAATATAGGAGCAGAAGGACAATATATTCTAGGAACAATAGCAGCAACAATAGTTGGAATAAAATTAAACTTGCCTCCAGTACTTCAAGTTCCTGTTGTAGTTCTTTCAGGTGTAGCTGCAGGAGCACTATACGGAGGAATTGTAGGACTTCTAAAGGCTAAGTTTGGAATACATGAAGTTATTACAAGCATAATGCTGAACTGGATTGCACTTTATTTATCTAATTTTATAGTAAATTTAGAAGCTTTCCATCAGCCAAGCTCAACTGGTACCTTTATGATAAACAAGTCAGGTTTTACAACCCTCTTTGAAAAATGGAAAACTTCCGATTCTGGAATGGCATTTTTATCAAATCATAAATGGCTTTCAGATATTATGCTGAAAACTGATGTTAACGTTGGTATTATAATAGCTGTATTAGCGGCAGTAGCAATATGGGTTTTACTTTACAAATCCTCTAAAGGCTATGAGCTTCGTGCAGTTGGATCAAATAAATATGCTGCAGAATTTGCAGGGATAAATGTTAATAAAAATATAATTCAGGCAATGCTTGTTGCAGGAGCGCTTGCAGGACTTGCAGGAGCATTATCTATAACAGGAGTTGCACCACATAAGATATCAACAATGGCAGCCTTTGAAAATAACGGTTTTAATGGTATGTCAGTAGCGCTTATTGCAGGCAGCTCACCTATTGGATGTATTTTCTCAGGACTTCTTTTCGGCGGACTTTTATATGGCGGACAGGCTGTACAGTCAGCTATGGGAGCTCCATCTGAAATAATAAATATTATGATGGGTACTATAGTATTCTTCGTAGCATTAACAAAGATCGTGCCTGTTTTAGCCGATAAACTTTTAAAAAGAGGTGAGATAAATGTTAAGTAGCATTTTACTTTTAATAGGAATTACCTTAATGTATTCAGCACCATTAATATTCGGAGCCCTTGGAGGCGTACTTTCCGAGCGTGCTGGAGTTGTAAATATCGGTATTGAAGGCATGATGGTTGTTGGAGCCTTTGCAGGCGCTGCAGTTGGATTTAAAACAGGAAACCCATGGCTTGGATTTTTTATAGCAGGTATTGCAGGGGGCTTAATTGCATTACTGCATGCTTTAGCAGCTATAACCTTTAAAGCAGACCAGACAATTTCTGGCATCGCTATCAACTTAATAGGACCGGGTCTTGCATTGTTTTTATGCAGATTATTCTTTGAAGGTGCAGCAATGACACCTCCAGTTCCAAAGAAGCTTCCTAAAATATTTGGTGATGATGTATCAAATAGTATATTAAAGGCTTTAAATGTAGATAGTACTGTTATAATAGCTTTAGTATTCACTGTAGTTTTATGGTTCATTCTTTACAAAACAAAATGGGGACTTCATATCCGTGCAGTTGGAGAAAAACCAGCAGCAGCAGATACTTTGGGAATTAATGTTACTAAGGTTAGATATACGTCTGTAATAATCTCCGGTGTTTTGGCAGGCTTTGGCGGTGCAGCAATGACACTTGCTATTATTCCTCAATTTACTCAAACTGCAATAAGCGGACAGGGATTTATAGCTCTGGCTGCAGTTATATTTGGTAAATGGACGCCTCATGGAGCTTATGGAGCATGTCTGTTATTTGGATTTTCACAGGCATTAACTGTTATGCTTGGCGGAGGAAAGTTTGCTGTTCCTTCTGAGGTTTTAGCAATGCTTCCATATATCTTAACACTTATAGTTTTAATTATTTTTGTTGGAAAATCAGTTGCACCTAAGGCAGATGGAGTTCCTTATGAAAAGGGAGCACGTTAGTTAATGTAGAATTAAGAATGAAGAATGATGGGGAAATTCAGCTTATAGCTGAATTTCTTGTTAATACTGCATATTGAATGGAGCGTATATAAGTATTAAAATGGTAGTAGATATAAGTTTTGTAATTAAATAAAGAAAGGAAGATAAAAAAATGAGATTTTTTCTAGATACTGCTAATATAGAACATATAAGAGAAGCTAATGAAATGGGAGTAATATGCGGGGTTACTACAAATCCTTCTCTAGTTGCAAAAGAAGGAAGAGACTTTAATGAAGTTTTAAACGAAATTACTCAAATAGTAGATGGACCAATAAGCGGAGAAGTTATAAGCGAAGATGCACAAGGAATGATAAAAGAAGGAAGAGAAATTGCTAAAATTCATAAGAATATGATCGTAAAAATTCCAATGACAGGCGAAGGACTTAAGGCATGTAAGGTTCTTTCTAAAGAGGGAATTAAGACAAATGTAACTTTGATTTTTTCAGCACCTCAAGCTTTACTTGCAGCTAATGCAGGAGCAACCTATGTAAGCCCATTTTTAGGAAGACTAGATGATATTTCAATGGATGGAATGGATTTAGTAAGAACAATAGCAGACATATTTGCAATTCACGGAATAGAAACACAAATAATTGCAGCAAGCGTAAGAAATCCAATTCACGTCATTGAAGCAGCTAATGCAGGAGCAGATATAGCAACTATTCCGTACAGCTTAGTTATGCAAATGCTAAAGCATCCTTTAACAGATCAAGGTCTTGACAAATTCAAGGCAGATTGGGCAGCAGCTTTTGGAAAATAACGTTGTTCAAAGTGCTGTTAAGCTTGTTAGAAAATAATTTATATAAGATAAAAGGTCAGGCAGTTTCTAGAGTTTTCTGGGTATGCCTGGCTTTTTGCTTTTTAATTGTAAATCTTTGGTGTTAGAAATATAATATAAATAGACTCATAACAATAATTGTAAAGTTTACAATATATTATATTTTAGTATCTGAAGGGGAGGGAAATATGAGAAAATTAGCAGTTCTAGTTTCAGTATTTGTGGTTTTTAGCGGATTTGCCGGTTGCAGCAAAGTAAAAACAACTGATACAACAGATATATCAAGTAAACCAAATACAACAGATACTTCTCAGAAAAATTCTGCTGCAGAAAACCCGGTATATCCTAAAAGTATGGCTTTCGATGATTATGATGGACGTATTTCGGTTATGAAAGACAACAAGCTTGAAGACAGTTTTTCAAATGAGCTAAAAAACTTCACTTATAAGTCAACTTCTGAAATATTAAAGAATAAGACAAAAAACATTACTTATTCACCTGTAAGTCTATATATGGCTCTCTCACTTGCAGGCACAGGAGCGGGAGGAAGTACTCAAAAGGAAATTTTTTCAGTGCTTGGATCAGAAAACAATAATACTGATTATATCAGAAATGAAAATTCAAAGCTTTTTAGACTTTTATATTCTGATAATGAAATAGGAAAGATTAAAATAGCAAATTCCGTGTGGCTTGATAAAGACAAGAAATTTAAGACAAGTTTTTTAGGCACAGCAGTAAAAGATTTTTATTCATCCGTATACAATATTGACTTTAAAGATAAAGGTTCGTCAAAGCAGATATCTGATTGGATTTCTAAAAACACAAACGGTGTTCTTTCACCAAGCATAAACTTAGGAAATGATCAGATTATGTCCATTCTAAACACTATCTACTATAAGGATCAATGGGCGGATAAGTTCAATGAGAAAGCAACTAAGCCTGACATCTTTTATTTAAACAATGGACAAAAGCTTAAATGTGATTTTATGAACAGCACCTATGCAACTCATAGTTTTACTAGAGGAGAAGGCTTTACAAGCTCAGCTTTAAGTTTAAAAAACAATGGAAGTATGCTCTTTATTCTGCCAGACAAGGGTGTAAGTATAGACAGCCTGCTGCAGTCACCAGAGAAAGCAGCAAAGCTTTTTGATGAAGAAAATAACATTAATGGGAAGGTAATTTTTCAAATACCCAAGTTTTCCTATGGCAGCAGCCTTGATCTTAAAGAAACTTTAAACAATCTTGGAATAAAAGAGGCTTTTAAAGATAATGCTGATTTCTCAGGAATTACAGATAGTAAAGCCTTCATTTCAAATATAAAGCAGGAAAGCCATATAGCCATTGATGAAAAAGGTGTTGAAGCTGCTGCATTTACAAAAATAGATTATGCCGGCTCAGCTCCTCCAAAGCAAGAGAAGGCAGAAATGATTTTAAACAGACCATTTATTTTTGCTATAAAAGCTAATGGTGGAAATATATTGTTTGTTGGAATAGTTAATAATCCTAAGGAAAATTAAAATCTCCACCCAAAATTTATCAATGAGAATTACAAGTTGTATATTTTGTGTTACGAATAAATTTGGAGGATAAAAACGCATATGGGTGAACAAATAAAAGGAAATCGAAAAAGTGTATGGATTAAAAGGAGTTTATTAATTGGTATAATTGCTTTCTTTGTATTAGTAAGCTTTTTTAGAGCAAAAAGTGAGGGAGCTTTCGAGGATATTTTCCATAAGAAAAGCGGCATTAAAATTGAGAGCATAAATGATAATCAGATTAAAGATTTAAGCAAGTTGTGCAAAGTATGGGGCTTTGTTAAATATTATCATCCTAAAGTTATAGATTCCTCTGTAAATTGGGATTTCGAATTGTTTAAAGTTATACCAGAAGTTATGGAAGCTAAGGACTCAGGAGAAACTGATAAGATTTTATACAGCTGGATCAGTAAACTTGGAGAAGTAAAAGAAGGCCTTGAAAGCGCCAGCAAAGATATTATGATGGCTCCGGATACAGGATGGATCAAAGACAGTAATTATATCAGTAAAGATTTAAGTGATTTATTAATTAGGCTCTCAAAGACATATATTTCTGAGAGAAGCAAAGGATATGTCAGCTTTGATAAGGATTCACCCTATGCAAGCTTTAAAAATGAAAAAGCTTATCCTAATATGACTTACGATGATGATGGATATAAGCTTTTAAGTCTCTTTAGATATTGGAATATAATTGAGTACTATTATCCATATAGGGAGGTAATGGGTGAAGATTGGAATAGAGTTTTGGCAGAATTTATACCTAAGTTTATTGAAACCAAGGATTCATTATCCTATAAGCTTACTGTTTCGGAATTGACAACTAAAATCCATGATTCACATGTAAATGTTACTGATAAAAGAAACGAGCTTTTCAGATACTTTGGTTTTAACGCAGTACCTGTAAAGTTTCAGTTAGTTGAAAATAAGATTGTTATTACAGAAATAATAGAAAAGTACTCTGCAGGCTGCAAGGTGCAAAAAGGAGATATTGTATTAAAAATCAATGACAAAGATATATTTGATGTCATAAAAGAAAAAGCTAAATATAAATCAACCTCCAATGATAGGGAGAGTGTAAAAGATTTGTTTGTTTATTTGTTTAGCACAAACGAGAGTAGTTTAAACCTTACTTTAGAGAGAAATGGTAAGGAGATAAGAGAAAGTGTTACGTGCTACAGCTTGACAAATATGTTTACAGGAACAGATCAATCTCATAAGCTTTTGGAAAGAAATATAGGTTATATAAATCCTGGTGCACTGGCTAAGGGTGAGATAGAAAAGATTATGAGTGAGTTTAAGGATACAAAAGGGCTCATTGTAGACTTAAGAAATTACCCGTCAGATCCAATAATGTATACTCTAGGACGTTATCTTATGCCTCAAAAAGCTGCCTTTGCAAAGGTAGCTGTAGCAAATCCTTCTGTGCCCGGAGAATTTATATATTTAGATAACATGGAGGTTGGGGAGGATAATTCGAATTTTTATAAGGGAAAAGTTATTATAATCATTAATGAATATAGCCAAAGCCAGGCTGAATTTACTACTATGGCCTTAAGAAAGGCACCTAATGCGCAGGTCATTGGAAGCGATTCAGCAGGTGCAGACGGCAACGTAGTTACATTCAGTCTGCCTGGAGGCATAACTACAGATTTCTCAGGAATTGGAGTCTATTATCCTGATAAATCGGAAACTCAAAGGGTAGGTGTAAAGCCTAATATTTACGTAAAACCTACAATACAGGGAATAAAATCGGGAAGAGATGAGCTTGTGGAAAAAGCCGTAGAGCTTATTAAAAAGTAGAAGTTGCAGGTTCATCTGAGCCTGCTTTTTTTATGCTGTAGTGGTTAAATATGTAAAAAAACAATTGACAAATATATCATTTATTGATATATTATATTTAATGATATATAAATAAATGATATACGTTTTTTAAGGAGGTATTTATGCCTAGAAAAGATTCTATTGATATAGGGGAGCTTACGGATTCTGCTTTTTATATTTTATCAAGCGTTATTGAGGAGAAGCATGGCTACCTTATTATGAAAACTATTGAGAAGTTCACAAACAATGAAGTTGTTATTGGTCCTGCAACACTTTATACAACACTTAAAAAGCTTTTAGAGGCAGATTTAGTGGAGTTAAATTCTGATACGGATGATAATAAAAAGATATACAAAATAACAAATAAAGGGCGAGAGATGCTCATAAAAGAGATAGAACGTAAAAAGCAGATGGTCAAATTTGCTGAGAATTTTTTGAAATAAAAGGGGGCTATTTATGAAAATAAAATATGTAATGATAAGAGGGCTTGCTTTCAGTGAAGAAAGTGATATGAAAAAATTAAGTGATTATGCAAAGCAGGGCTGGATACTTGAAGGAATTTCAGGAGGATTTTTATATAAACTAAGAAAAGATACCCCTCAGGACCTTGTATACAGCTTAGATTATCAAACTGAAGCAGATGAAGAATATTTTTCTCTTTTTAAAGAAGCAGGCTGGAAGAAGGTTGTATCTGTAGAAAATCAAATGCACATTTTTTCAGCACAGACGGGAACTAAACCTATTTACAGCGATGGTCCATCAGAAATAGATAAATATATACGTTTAAAAAATGCAATGAAAAGGGGAGCTATTTATTCATCAATAGCAGGTATAGTGTTAATAGCACTGTTAGCTTTATCTGTATTTGCGGCAAGACAAATATTCATAATTTTATTAGGCTTTTTAGTAATTGATATCTTTATATTTACTTTTAATTTTATGCCTTACCTATCATACAATTCTAGAATTAAGCAAATAAAAAAATACGGCAAGTTAAATGCTATTGATGATAAAAAAAGGTTAGGAAAAATAAACCTGTTTATAGGCATTGCCTTTGCAGCAATAGGAATATTATCTTTGAATGAAAGCAAATACTCTGCAATAATATTCATACTTTTAGGCATTATAAATATTTTTGCAAGCCTAAGCAGCTATAAGAAATATAGAAAATCTCTATGATATAGTTGGTAAACTACTGATCTGAAGCGGGTCTAATTCTATTTATACTTCTTAACTCATATATTTATTAGTGACACTAATTCATCAAGGAGTTAAGATGAGATTAAAATCCTCATATAGCTTTCTAAAAGCATATTTTAATTATACCGGCTCAGGAAACCGCATCTATGCAAGAGCAGTTTCAGAAGCCATGAAGGTTATCAGAGAAACCGCTCAAGAAAATAACTTAAGGCCAATACAAACTTACCTTCACAAGCAATTTTCTCTTAAGCTTACAAAAGATATGCTTCTAAGATTAGTTTCCATGGCTATGCGAGAGTATCAAGATCCATTTAGTGAAATACAATATTTTAAAATTATAGCAGCTATAGATAAAAACTTAATTACCACAAAGCACAGAGGAATAGAAATACCCATAGAAGGCGGATGGGATAAAAAAAATAAAAAACTTATTATCTTTACCTTCAGCCAGCCAAATAACATGAGAGAAGAACTTAGAGTAATTAAAGGACTGCTTAACGAATTTGCACCAGCAGGTCATTTGCCAGCCGATATTAAAACAGCAGCTTATTGGGATTTAAGCAAGGGCAAGATAGCGGAGATAGACTATCAAGCCTTGCAGGGCGTTGACAGGCAGAGCTTAATTGATGCAGCAAACAAAATTAAATAGAGATTTATTAGAAAAATATTAGAGGGGCTGTCCTAAAAACAGCTTAAACCTATCGCCTAGTATTTGAATCTTAGGAAACGTTCGCTTCGCAGATAAGACTAATAATTAAAAAATTTATAAATCCTAAATCCTATAAACTCGTTTCTCTCAGTTCGGGGCAGTTTAGCTTACTCATTACCATTCGTAAACTGCCCCTGAAAAGCCATTTAGGCTTTTCAGCAATATAGGATTGTTAACGGCTTTATAAATTTTTTAATTAAAGTCTTATTGCTGCTTGCTCAAATGTTTCTACATATTCAAATACCACGCTAAGTTTAGCTATTTTGAGACACCCCCTTTTTGTCTTTTAAAAAGTATTAATAATAATTTATTTTATAGCATCATGCAGTTGACAAATATATGCAGTGGATATATCATGAATATATACCTACATGCGTATATAGCGATATATAAATAAGGAGAGTAAACGTTAATGGATAAGTTAACAGATTTTTTTAAGATGCTGTCAGATGAAACACGAGTGAGGATACTGGTGCTTCTATACTATAAAAAGCTTTGTGTTTGCCAGCTTTGCGGAATAATGGGAGAAACTCAGCCTAAGATTTCAAAACACTTGGCAAAGCTTAGGGATATGGGTTTTGTGAAAGATGAAAGAAAAGAGCAGTTTATATATTACTATCTAAACTTCAGCGATAAATTATTTGAGAATTTATTAAAGAATATTATAGACAACATTGATGATTACGACACAATAAAAAATGATATTAAAAGGTTAAATGGTTCTGAAGAGTATCTGCTAACTTGTAAAAGATAATTTTTAAGTAAAATATAGCATAATTAAATATGGAGGAGGCATAAAAAATGGGCATAATTGCTAACTTCTTTGGTTTTCTTAATGACCAATTACTAAAAATGACTTGGCTTTCAAAGCTGATTCAGTTACTGGTTGAAAAGGTCTTTGGATTGTCCATAAAAGACAAGCTTGGCGGCAGCATGCATTTCTTTATTTACGATACTATAAAAATATTTATACTGCTGTCAGTTTTAATATTTGGTATTTCCTACATTCAAAGCTATTTTCCGCCTGAGAGAACAAAGAAAATACTTGGAAATATAAAAGGAGTAAAAGGCAACATACTCGGAGCGCTGCTTGGTACAATTACACCTTTCTGAAGCTGCTCAAGTATTCCTATTTTTATAGGATTTACATCGGCAGGTCTGCCGATAGGAATAACCTTTTCATTTCTTATATCCTCACCGCTTGTTGATCTGGCATCACTTTTAATACTTATGTCCTTCTTTGGTGCTAAAATTGCCATAGCTTACGTTGTTGTTGGACTTATATTGGCTGTTGCAGGCGGTACTGTTATTGATAAGCTTGGCTTGGAAAGCCAGATACAGGGATATGTACGTGAAATAGAAAATGTAGATATAGAGAACATTCAAATGACTCGTAAAGAGAGAATTTCTTTTGCCAAAGAGCAGGTTATAGACATTGTTAAACGGGTTTGGCTATATGTATTGATTGGTGTTGCCATAGGAGCAGCGATTCATAACTGGATACCTAAGTCAATTGTAGAAAATGTAGTTGGAAATAATAATCCATTTGCTGTATTACTTGCTACAGTAGTTGGTATACCAATGTATGCTGATATATTTGGAACTCTGCCAATAGCAGAAGCCTTGTTCTCTAAAGGGGTAGGCATTGGTACCGTATTATCATTTATGATGGCTGTAACAGCACTTTCGCTGCCATCTATAATAATGCTGAGCAAGGTTGTAAAACCAAAGCTTTTGGCTGCATTTGTCGGCATTGTAGCTGCAGGCATAATTATAATTGGTTATCTATTTAATGCATTTGCATATTTATTAATTTAATAAAGGAGAGAAATTCATGGTTATTAAAGTATTGGGAACAGGATGCGCAAAGTGCCATCAACTGGAGGAAAACGCAAGAAAAGCAGTAGCAGAACTAGGAATCGATGCTGCGGTGGAAAAAGTAGAGAACATCAAGGACATTATGAAATATGGAGTGATGAAAACACCGGCATTAGTAGTGGATGAAAAAGTAAAATCTTTCGGAAGAGTACTAACCACAGAGGAAATTAAAAAGTTCCTATAAAATTGAATGTTGTCTGTATTTTTAGAACAAAAAAGTAATATATCTTATATTTATATTAAAACTATGTCCTATAGTAAGAAAAAGCAATAAAATTGACATTACAAAGACTTATTCTCATATAATCAACCATAATAAACGAGATAATCTATTATTGAAGCTAAAACAGACTTTGTCCATCTATATATTATCATGCTATATTATCTAAGTGAGTAAGCGTCCTGTAAATAATATTAGAGTTATATTGATGTTTTATTTAATATTAATTCTTGAACTCTAAATATAAAATTATAAGGTAGCATGTATTTTGGGAGATGGGTATGAATAGATTGGTTGTTAAAAAGTTTGAGGTCAGACGAGGACACACATTTTATGTAGATGATTTTGAATTCAAATCACCTCTTCAGGAGCTATTATGGAAACTTTCTATGATGAGAAAGGGCTGTAAACTAAAAAAGATAAAAAATAATCGACGTTAAAATAAAAGCATTATCCTTAAATTAGGATAATGCTTTTTTTATTGAGTTTATACCCTTAGGTTAAATTTTATTGTGCTTTATGTGCTTTTACATATTCAGCTGATTTTGTACCAGCTTGACGACCGAAAATAACTATGTCAACAACAGAGTTGCCGCCAATTCTGTTATTACCGTGTAGTCCGCCTGTAACTTCTCCTGCTGCGAATAGACCTGGAATTGGGCTGCCTTTTTCAGTTAAAACTTCTGTGTTAGCATTAATTTTAACTCCACCCATAGAGTAGTGAATTCCAGGAGCAATTTTAATAGCATAGAATGGTGCGCCTGACAAATCCTTGTCCATTCCGGTTGTTCTGCCAAATTCAGCATCCTTTTTGTTCTTAACTGCGCTGTTCCAAGTATCCATAGTTGTTTTTAACTGGTCTGCAGGAACATTCATTTTTTTAGCTAAGGCTTCGAAGGAATCTCCCTCAAGTACAAAGCCCATTTTTTGATATTGCTCAATTGCTTTAACACGGGATTTTACTCCTGAATCAAATACAAGATAAGCTGATTTTTCAGGAAGCTTATTAATTGCATCAGTAACTGCATCTCTAGTGGTCATTTCGTTTACGAAGCGTTTACCTTTACTTGTAACAAGAATTGCACCTTCTCCACGAACAGCTTCCCCGATTAGATAAGAATTTTCTTGCTGTACTGTTGGATGAACTTGGATTTGATCCATATCAACTGTAGTACCGCCAAGCTTTTGAATCATTAGTATACCATCACCAGTAGTTCCTGGTTGGTTTGTTGTAACTAAGCCTTTTAGGTCAGGTCTAACCTTAGCAATAATATCTTGATTAGCACCGTAACCGCCTGTTGCTACAACTACAGCGTCTGCTTGAATTGTTTTTTCATCTTTTTGGTTGATGAGAACTTTAACGCCATTTATCTTGCCATCTTTTTGCGTAATTTCTTTAACGTCTGCATTTACAAAAAGAGGAATATCTTTTTCTTGTACATTTTTTATTAAACCATTGAAAAGGTATTGGCCAACTGCTGAGCCGTCTTCAGGTCTGTGGGTACGTTTTACACTCATACCGCCAGTAATTGTAAGGTTATTCAATTTAATTCCTATGGAATCCAGCCAATCGATGGCACTTGCAGAATTGTCAACAAAATAACGAAGTAAATTTTTGTCGTTAGTGCCTTTACCGCCTTCTAATGTTTCTTTATAAAATAAATCATTGCTATCTTTAATGCCTTGCTCTTTTTCGAATTTTGTTTCTGATGCATTCATTCCAGAAGATGCTTTAACTGTATTTCCACCAGCAACCGGCATTTTTTCAAAAATAACCGGGTTCATGCCCTTAGCTTTTGCCTCAAGAGCAGCAGTCATTCCAGCACCGCCAGCACCTATAATTATGATATCATACTTTTCTTTAAGTTTATCGATACTTGTATAGCTGTTTTGAGATGCTGTGGAAACTGCTTCAGTTTCTTTAGTGTTTTGGTTTTGTTTTGCCGTCTTGACGCTGCAGCCCGCGGTTACGAACATGACCGTCATAACGGAAATAAGTGTTGTCAATAGTTTCTTTTTCATTGTATGTCCCCCTTACTAATGTAAATAAATGATTTACTACAGTACAGTATGTTATAATATACTGGAAAGATTGTCAAGGAATTAACAGTGTTTATATTCAACATGTAAAGGTTTTTAAAATAAAATAACTCTAAAATGCTAAGCAAATTAGACAATGTTTAGATAATTAGCTATATAAAGGGTTTAGTGCTGATGAAATGGTAAAAGTTTTGTTATATATGGAAAGATTGGGAAGAAGCATTGTGAATCATTTTTTGAAACAGGCAATAAAAAAGGAACTCCTTTTGTGAGTTCCGTTAATTTGTAATGGGATTATGTTCTTTCCACAAACAATCTGTTATTTTCATTTCAGTAAATACAGCCTTAAAAGAATTTTTATTAGGAGAACATGCAAGTAACCCAATATTAATTTCTTTGTCGCCTTCAAATAAGTGAAAAATTCTCATCTGCTTGAAAGTAATGCCATCAAAGGAATTTTCAATACAATAATCACTTTCTCGTCTGCTCAATCTATACCACACACATTTTACAAATGCGCCAATATCAGTGGTTGCCCAATCGGAATATCCATTATTGGTTACAACGCTTCCAAGCCATGCTGTATTATTATCATGAAATTCTATTCCAGCCTTTACCCAATTATCGCTATTTTGATAAATTGCAACTCCGCACTGATCAAATAATACCGTACTATTAAATTCTGCCTTTACCGTAAATGAAAAATATTTTTCATCAGTTGTAATATAAAGCACATGAGCATTATCATTCCTAAAACCGTAATAGGTTCTCTGCCAAAAATCTGTGTTAGGATCAGTTGTAATTTCAACTCTATCTTTTTCAATTACAAAGTTCTGAGGTTCAAAAAACCATTTTGCTTCTTTAGGATTAAATTCAAACATATTAATTTCCCCCTAATTAAAATACATTGTAATTTTTTGATTATTTAATTATAAGTTACTATGTATTACAAAACAAGAAGTATTTAACTAAAATCATATGCAGAGTGATTCTACAATTTTTAATATTTATTCTTTATCAGATTCTAATTTAATAGTATGATTAGTATAGAAAATGAAATAAATGGGAGGAAGTACAATATATGAAAACCTTGATTGTATATTGTTCTACTTATAAAAGTAATACAGAAAAGATAGCTAAAGTATTTGCTGAGGGAGCTTTGCCTGTAAAGGAAGCTTTGTCAGTAAGGATTCCAGCGATAATAAGATGTTTGAATTTATGAGCAAGTTTGCTGAAGGCCACCCAAATGATAAAGATTTTAGTAAGGCTAGAGAATTTATAAGTAAAACTGCACGTTAAAATATAAATTTAAAAAAGAAGGCAGGAGATTCAGTATGAAAATTAAATGGTTAGGTCATTCATGTTTTATGATAACCTCGGAAAAAGGAACAAGGATATTAACTGATCCTTATAATAAATTTGTACATTATGAGCTGCCTGAAATTGAGGCTGACATAGTAACTACAAGCCATAACCACAACGATCATAATAATATAAATGCAGTTAAGAGTAATTTTGAACATATAGATGGTCCGGGGAGCTTTTCAAAGCATGGAATAGAAATAAAAGGTGTATCAACCTTTCATGATAAAGTTTCAGGGGCAAAGAGAGGGAAAAACACCATATATAACTTTAATATTGATGGTTTAAACGTCTGCCACTGCGGCGACCTGGGACATATTTTGGATTCAAACCAAGTAGAGGAAATAGGGAAGGTAGATATACTTATGCTTCCTGTTGGAGGTTTATTTGCTCTAGATGCATTTGATGCTGTTAAAGTAATGAAGCAGCTAAACCCAACAATTGTTATACCTATGCATTATAGAACTAAAGCCTTAGGCCTCAGAGGACACTTATTTGCCAAGGCTGAAAAATTCATTTTAGCTTCAGGACTTAAAACAAAAGAATATGAGGAACTTAACTTAAACAAAGAAAATATAAAAGACTTCTCCGGAGTTGCAGTGCTTAAGTATGAGTAAATTAATATAGAAATTATTGAAGCTATTGGAGAAGAATTGTAAGTGTGATATTATGATATGGTTATAATAATGATAGATTCTGCTTCAAAGAGAGGTTACAAATATGAGAGAACTAAAGAGTGTGGAAGAGAAAATTTTAGATAGAGCCTTATACCTAATAGGAAAAAACAGATCTATGAACATATCTGTTCGTGCCATTTCTAATGAGGCAAACGTTAATGTAAGCGCCATAAATTATTATTTTAGAACTAAGGAAGAAATGCTTAGGCAGGTAAAGGAATTTTATATAACAAATACGCTTAGCATTACTTCTATACTGGATAATGAGGAAACTCCCGATGAAGAAAAGCTTATTATAGCTTCTAATGAGATAATGGAATATATAATAAGGTTTCCGGGGGTAACTGTTATACTGAGAGATGCTTCAAAGCAGGAAGAGGCAGATGAAATCTCAAGAAAAATATTAGAAGCAAGCAAGGAAATGAATGAGAAATTTGAAAGCTTATTGTATAAAGTAACAAAGAGCAGCAGCATGAAGTATGAGCATAAGTATATGATTTTCATGTCTTCTATTATTCACCCAATAGAGAATAACGATATCTTAAATTTTGATGATGGAATAATTGAAAGCAAAGAAAAAAGAATTGACTATATAAAAAATATAATTAAAGCTTTAAAATCTGAGTAAAGGCTGCTTAAATTTAAGCAGCTCTTTTTTTATCCAAAAATCAAACAATTTGTTTTAAACATATTGATTAAGATTGTTAAATAATCTATAATATATTTATAAGTAATGCTTACAAAATAGTACTGTAAACGATGAATAAATAAAAAACTGTCATTTTACCAAGAAATAATGTTAAAAAACTAACTAATAAGTGGAGGTTTTTGTAATGGCTTTTAACAAACTATTCAGCCCTATTAAAATCAAAGGTTTAGAATTAAAAAACAGAGTAATATTTCCGGCTATGGGTACAAAGATGCCAACTGAAGACAAATTTGTAACTCAGCAGATTATTGATTACCATGTAGCAAGAGTAATTGGTGGCTGCGGGCTAAATTTTACCGAGGTATGTTCAGTATATGCACCTGCTTCACCTAAGAAGTTTCTTTCCATTGCAGAGGACAAGTATATAACTGGCTTAAAGCAGCTTACTGATGCTATTCATGAAGCAGGCGGAAAAGCCGGAGTTCAGCTTTGGCTTGGGGGATTGGCAGTTGCAAGCGATCCTGAGGCAATGCTTATAATTCCAAGCGATATGCCTGTAGCTGGAACAGAGTATACAATGCCCGGTGCAACTTTGGAGACTATAAAGGCATCTGTTAAGGCCTTTGGTGATGCTGCCAGAAGAGCTGTTGAAGCAGGCTTTGATACAGTTGAATTCCATGCAGCACACAATTATGTACCGCATTCATTCTTAAGCCCATTTTTCAATAGAAGAAATGACGAATACGGCGGCTCACTTGAAAACAGAGCAAGATTTTCAATAGAATGCATCAAAGCTATTCGTGAAAATATACCGGAAGATATGCCTGTATTTATGCGTGTTGATGCACAAGACGACTATTTAGAAGGCGGACTTACAATAGAAGATATCATTGAATTCTGCAAAATGGCAAAGGAAGCTGGGGTTGATATTTTAGACGTATCCCGTGGAAATTTCTCCTCTGCAGCTATAAAGTACGAGGTTCCGCCTATAGATCTTCCAAGAGGCTTTAATGTGGACAATGCTGCAAGGATAAAGAAAGAAACAGGAATGCTTACTGTAGCTGTAGGAAGAATAAACGACCCTGCACTTGCTGAAGATATACTTGAAAGCAATAAGGCTGATATGGTAGTAATGGGACGTGCTCAGCTTGCAGATCCTGAGTTCTGCAACAAAGCTAGAGAAGGAAAAGCAGAAAGCATAGTAAAATGCGTTGGCTGCAACCAAGGCTGTTATGATGGCTTTGTTTCACCTGATATGCCTTTTATAACCTGTATGAGAAACCCTGCACTTGGAAGAGAAGCTGAATATGCATTAGTAAAAACAGATGCACCAAAGAAGGTTTTAATAGCAGGAGGTGGATTAGCAGGTCTTGAAGCTGCAATGATTTTAAAGAGCAGAGGACATAATCCAATAGTTTGTGAGGCTTCAGATTCACTCGGCGGACAATTTGTTCTTGCAGGAGCTGCTCCTAGAAAAGAAGAAATGAAAGAAGCAGCAGTGGCTATGGGAAGACAGGCTTTAGAACAAGGAATCGAAATTAAGCTTAATACACTTGTTACTACGGAGCTAATTGAAGAAATAAAGCCGGACGAGGTTATCATAGCTATAGGTGCAGCTCCAATGAGCCTTAATATTCCAGGAGGAAACCTTTCTATGGTAACAAATTCTCATGATGTACTTTCAGGAAAAGCTAAGGTTTCAGGAAAAGTTGTAGTTATAGGCGGAGGTCTTGTAGGACTTGAAGTTGCTGAATATCTGCATGGAAAGGCAGAAGCAATAACTGTTGTGGAAATGCTTGATAAAGTAGGAAAGGATTTAGGACAGCTTCGTAACATATGCGTTATGGAAAATCTATATGCTTTTGGAATAAACACCTTAACTAACGCAAAATGCGTAGAAATCAAAGAAAATGCTGTTGTTATTGAAAGAGAAGGCAATTTAGAAGAGCTTCCTTGTAATTCAGTTGTTGTGGCAATAGGAGCAAGATCAAGAGGCTTTCAAAACATAAGTAAGTTCTGTGAAGAGAAAGGAATACCTTGCCATGCTGCAGGAGATGCAGTACGTGCAAGAAGAGCGCTTAATGCTGTTGCAGAGGCAAGCGAAATAGGAAGAAGAATATAGTTTGAAATAGGGGATGCTGCAAAATAGTTTAAACCTACCGCGTGTTATTTGAATTCGGAAGCTAAGAGTTAATGTTATCACATGATAGAAGAAAAGTTACCTAAAGCTATAGAAATGTGCAATAATATAAATTGTAATTAATTTAGTGTTGATTCATAGGAGGAGTCTATGGCTTGGAGCAAAATGAAGCAAAGTTTGGAGAGTTTTCTTAGTCCGTCATTATACGGAAGGGTAGAATATAGTGCCACCAGCTACAGATATTTACCTGATAAAGCCGGGCGATCTTATATTAAAGTAGATAAAAAGTACGTGTTCAATATGAATGATACAACTACCTCAATCAGATGGTATGTGACGGAGCAGGAAATAAAAAATGATCCAGAGCTTCAAATTCCTATCAGCAGTGAGGAAATTGAAAAGATAAGAAAAGATTCAAAAGGGACAATCCCTGAGGATAGGCTAATAGTAATTGCAAGAAGCAGGAAAATATCAGAATATGCAAAGGAAATACTATCTGCTCAGTCAGCATTGAGCAAATCAGATTTTGAGGTTGAAGCAAATAGATTCTTAACTAATTCTATAGAGGAAAGCTTGGAGAGTAAGGATATCTTATTGAATATTTTTGCCTTGGTGGATAGACGAGTAGGAAAAAAGAGGCTTTTAAACATGGCTGAAAAAATGAAGCTGAAGCATCCGATAGTACAATATTTCTATGAGCTTAGGCTTAGTACTTTTGATAAAGGAACTAATTAGGGTATGGATAGTTAGTTTTTAGTAGATCTATCCTAATAGAATATGATTGAAGTTAAAGGATGGCTTGCCTATAAAGGTGAGCCATCCTTATTTAATAAGCTTCTGATACAGAAATCAACTATTTTTTGATATTGTTTTAAATCTTCATATTATCTTTAAATTAATAGTCTATAATCTTTTCATATTAGTAAAAAGCAATTGAATAGTTGATGAAAGGAAGTTAGTAATGAAAGAACTTATTAGTTTTGGACCGGTTCATATTTATTTCTTAGGCTTAATGATAGCGATAGGAATAACTTCAGCAAGCATCTTTGCAGTGAAACAGGCAGAAAAGAGGGGAGTAAGCGAAGATTCAATGCTAAACCTTATTATAATTGTGGTGATAGCAGAAGTTATTGGAGCAAGACTCTTCTATATTCTTTTCTACAACCCAGCCTTCTATATTACTATGGATGATGAAAGACTACGTGATTTAATAAATGAAATAAATGATTGTAGATTTATTTCTGATAAGATTGCAATGATAAAGGAATTTATACATAGGTAAAAATATATATATTAAAATTGGTTTATATATAAATATTTAAATTTAAAAGCATTTATATAAAAATGAATTTGGAATGTGATATGATGAATGGTAACGTGGGTTCAAATCCCACTCTCTCCGCCAAAATTGACAAAGTTTCTGTTTCATATGAACTATACTTATTTTCGAGATTGTTCAAATTTTTGAATGCGGATTTTAAAGAGAACATGGCAATGAGGCTAGAGATAAGGTCAGACACAGCACTTGCTCCCCATACACCATTTAATCCTAAAAAATTAGGTAAAATAAGCAGAAAAGGTATCAGTAAAAACACTTGTCTTAAAAGACCTAAAAAAGTTGCCTTCTTTGCTTCGCCTATAGCTTGAAAGTAGCTTGCTCCAACTATTTGAGCACTTAAAAGAGGAAGCATTAATAATAATAGACGCATTCCAGTACTGGCAGTTGAAATAAGATCGGATTCACTTGTAAAGATACTTGAAAGCATTATAGGAAAAGCCTCTACAAGTATAAAAGTTATTGTACAGATTGATGAAACAGCAGCCAGTTCCAGTTTTAATATTTGTTTAACTCTGTGGAAGTATTTAGCACCAAAATTAAAGCCTATGATTGGCGCGGCACCTTGTGTAATTCCCATAGCCGACATAAGGAACAAGACCATAACAGAGTTAATTATTGTCATTGCCCCTATAGCAACATCACCACCGTATGTTTTAAGTGCGTTGTTGGATACGATGCTGACTACAACTGAAGATAACTGCATTACGAATGGAGCAAACCCAATGCTTAGTATGGACTTTATAGTTGCTAAGTGGAGCTTTAATTTACTCGTTTCAATTTTAATTTGACTCTTTCTACTAAGGAAATGTTGTATTACCATAATGGCTGTTACAAGTTGTGCGATAATTGTTGCCCAAGCTGCACCAGAAATACCCATATTAAGTGCAAAAATGAGAATTGGATCCAAAATAATATTAATAAGCGTTCCAACAAGTACAATCACCATTGATTTGACAGGTTGGCCTGAAGCTCTTACCACATTTAGCAGCCCTGTTCCAATACCTTGAAATACAGTACCATATAAAATGACAGTCATAAAATCTACTGCATAAGGCATAGTTGCTTCACTGGCACCAAAGGCTTTAAGTATAGGAATCTTAAAAATAAGTCCTAAAAGTGTCATTAAAAGCATTAAACCAATGAGCAAGGTTATGGCATTACCAAGTAACCCTTTTGCTTCCTCCTTTTTATTTTCACCAAGCTTTATAGAAATGAGTGATGAGGCTCCTATTCCAATCAAGGAACTTACCGCAGATAGTATCAACATAAACGGCAAGCTCAATCCTATTCCTGTCATAGCAAGACCACCAATTCTGCCCACAAATATTCTGTCCACCAAATTATATAAGGAATTTACAATCATAGCACTAATAGCGGGAAGTGAAAATTTGAGTAAAAGTCTGCCTACGGGCATGGTAGTGAGTATATCTTTATTTGTTTCCATAATTCATTTCTCCTTTTTACTTAGGCTTATCTCCTATGATGCTTAGGAGGTATTAGAACTTATATAAAATATAATACAGACTGTAATTATCTATAATCGGATTAAAAAATAGACAGTTAAAACTGCCTATGCTTTTTAACTGCTAAAACAGTGTATATTCCATCATTAATTTTAGTCTTCTTCACAATTTCAAAGCCAATTAAAGACAATGAATCTTCCAGTTCCTCTGATCCAATACGAATGGACATAGGGGGTCCTTCTACTATCAAATCGTCCTTTTCATATTCCAGACATAACAGGTGCCCTCCTGATTTTAGTACCTCATATATTTTTGACAGTGCTTTTGACAGCGAACTCACTTCGTGGAGTATTAAAGATGCCATAGCAAAATCAACACTGTCATTTTGAAGATTTAAGTTTTCAATATAATCTTGAATCAATTCAATATTAGTAAGTCCTTTTTCCTTAGCTTTATCTTCTATAATGCTGAGCATACGTCTATCAGGATCCATAGCATACACTTTGCCAGATGTATTTTGTGCCATAGGAATTGTAAAAAAACCTGTGCCGGCACCGATATCCAGTAGGGTATGATTTTTTTCAATTGGCATTTCGCTAATTAGTGTTTCAGGTGGTATTAGACGCTCTCTTTGCTTGCTCTCTAAAAAGGCAATTTTGGTTAAAAAATTTTGATTCGATTGGTTGTGATGATGCATGTGATTCATAATAAGACCTCCTAAAAAATATAATACAGACTGTAATTATCTATAATTGTGTTAAAAAATGAGCAGTTAAAACTGCCTATGCTTTTTAGCTCATTTTTTAGAAAATGTCGTAGATACGTTTTTCTTTAAGGTCGTTCACCATTTTCTCTTCGGCGTCTCTCATAACCTTTTCTATTTGGCAAGCATGATTCTCGTCCATTTCACAAGTGAAAAGCGATCCGCTGCCTTCAATGGCTTGAATGACGTCATAAAAGCTTATTTCAGTCTTAGGTTTCCTAAGGCTGTAACCTCCATTTACTCCAGGTGTAGACTGAATAAGATCAGCCTTCACTAATTGAGTTAGTATCTTGGACAGGTAAGTAGGGGATATATTCATGTGGCTGGCTAAAGGTTGAAGGCTTAAATTGTCTTTACCTTCTTGCTTAACTAAATAGGCCATTATATGCAAGGCATAATTCGTTGCTTTTGTATACTTCATAGTATCTCCGTTGCATAAAACTTATAAAAGTATATAAATATATATAAATTTTATTTTGTATTCCCTCTTCTACGTATCCTATTTCGACTAAGATCTAATCTAGTTTGGTATGACGCTCCAAGGGCTTAAATTCGGGTACAACGCACCCTACATATCAGCATAACGCTCTGCATTAATCTATTTTAGTTATGCTGATTTATACTTACCAAGATTTAATGAAGCATTTTTATCTCTGTCTATTGTTAAACCACAGCTTTCACAGGTAAATATTCTATCTTTTAGTTTTAAGCTTTCTTTTTTCTCTCCACAGTAGGAGCAAAGCTTACTTGAAGGATAAAACCTATCTGCCTGTATAAACTCTATATTATTAAACTCACATTTATATTTCATCTGCCTTATGAATTCATAGAATTTCTGCTCAGCTATCTTTTCAGCTAAATATTTGTTTTTCATCATACCGCTTACATTTAGGTCTTCCATAACTACCCTGTAAGGTTTTAGTTTTACTATGCTGGCGGTAGCCTGATGAATATGATTATTTCTAATATTAGCTAGCTTTCTATGAATTAGTTTTATAATCTTTTCAAGTTTAATAATATTGTTTGTTTTAACAAATTTATTGCCTTGCTTATTTGCTTCATATTTTATATACTTATATTCTTTTACAAGTTTTATGCTCATTCACATATATTCGTTAGATATATGCAGTTCTCAAAGCTAACGCTTATGAACTTCTCATACTTTCATATGAGCGTAGACTATATCATCACCTGTTACAAATAAGAATTTGATTCTTAACCGCAACTTAGGCGTCCTCCACTTCCACTGACTTCAGTGTACTCCCTAACGGGATAGTCGTTGAACGTTCTCCTTTTCGGAGCTTCGCTGCTGATTACCTATTGTTATTTAGCATTTAGGATTTAACCCTGTGCCATTTAGCTAATTTTTTCTGCTTTCGCAACCTTCAAGCCGAGTCTATTTCATACTTACTTTGTGGTTTAGCTAACTTTAAGGACTTCCAGCAATTCAAAGGATTTTGGATAGAATTCTATTCTACCGCTCCAAGCTCTTTATGAACTTGGGAGGCTGTCAACATTACATCAATGTTATAAAAATTTATAGTGTTTAACAAATTTTTATAACGTTATCGTAACTGTTAGTTACCTCCATAAAGATAATACAGACTGTATTTATCTATAATTATACATGATGGGTTTTGCTGCGTCAATAAGAATTTTTAGTTATATTCTTCTGAAAAAGCAACAAAGAAAGTAAGGTATTTACAAAATATGCTATAATAAAATTGTGTATAAGGGTGAGTATTCAGTGAAATCTTAAAAATTGCAACAGATAACTTATAGTTTGGGGATGATTTAATGGAAAAAATATGCATATCAAAGGACCAGTTAAGAAAATTTTTAGTTATTTATCAAGGACTGCATTACCCAAAAACATTTAATGGATATTCAGGTATTAAAGAATTTGTAAAGAGAGTTGGATGCTTGCAATATGACCCGCTAAATGTTGTAGGTCGAAATATAGATCTTATTTTACAATCCAGAATAGAAAATTACGAACCTAATATGCTTAAAAAATTGATGTATGAGGATAGAGAATTAATAGATGGATGGGATAAAATGATGTCCATTTATTGCACTGAAGATTGGGCATACTTTGAAAGAATAAGAAATATAAGAAAATCAGAGCTCAAAGAATTGCTCAAAAGGCGAAACTCAAGCGAAGCAATTACCTATGTTGATATTATAAAAAGCTACATAGCTGAGAATGGAGCATGCTTGCCTTCTAAGTTAGACTTAGGAGGAGCCAAATGCGGGAGCTGGGGACATGGTAAATTATCAAGTGCAGCTATGGATTATATGTTCAATATAGGGATTTTAGGAGTTAAAGAGAAGAAAAATGTTCAAAGAGTTTATGACCTTATTGAGAATGTACTTCCAAAAGAAATTCTGCAAATAAAGGATCCTTTTGACAGTGATAGAAGCTTTTATAAATGGTACTTTAAAAGAAGGATAGGAAGTATAGGAGTATACTGGGATAGAAATGGCGGCGGATGGCTGGGACACTTTGTATCGGAAAAGGAATTAAGAAGTGAAATATTACAGGAGTTATGCGATGAAGGAGAGCTTTTAAGGGTTGAGGTAGAAGGAGTTAATGAGAACTTTTATATAAGAACAGAGGACTCACATATGCTGGCGGAATTGGAACAGAGCTTTGATAAAAAGGTAACCTTCCTAGCTCCCCTTGATAATCTTCTTTGGGACAGAAAGTTAGTTAAAGATATTTTTGATTTTGAATATAGCTGGGAAGTTTATGTACCTGTTTCTAAAAGAAAGTATGGGTATTATGTGCTGCCCGTATTATATGGAGATAGAATAATAGCAAGGTTTGAGCCGGAAATACATAGGGGAGATGCACCATTAGTTATAAAAAATTGGTGGTGGGAGGATAGAACAGTTGTAACAGATGAAGTTATAAGTGAAGTTATTGATTGTTTTGAAAGATTTTGTGAGTTTTTAAAAGCAAGCGGGTTATCAGATGAAGCTTATAAGGTTATACTTGGGAAATAGATATCAATTATATTTGAGTAAACTATGGAGGTACTAAATAAATGAAAGATACAAAGAAAAACATCGGTATAGCTTCACTGCTAAGCCTTATGCTTTTATTTACAGGTGTTGGCTGTTCAGGGGCATCTAAGACAGTCTCTAATACAGTAACTGCAAATAAGGAGTCAACAAAAGAAACTCCAAAAGAGACTGTGGCTGCTGCAAAAGATACTACCACTAAAGAAACTGAAAAAACTAATACGGCTGCAGGGCAGTTAAAGGTACACTTTATAGATGTTGGACAGGCTGACTCTATACTTATCCAAAGCGGTGATAAATCAATGCTTATTGATGCTGGGAACAATCCAGATGGTGATAATGTAGTTAATTATATAAAAGGTCTTGGAATTAAAAAGCTTGATGTAGTTGTTGGAACCCATGCTCATGAAGATCATATCGGCGGCATGGATACTGTTATTAAGAGCTTTGATATTGGACAAGTTATTATGCCTAAAGCAGGTAACACCACTAAGACTTTTGAAGATGTATTAAAAGCTATTGCAAATAAAGGTCTTAAAATAACTTCACCTGTTCCGGGAAATGAAATAAAGCTTAATTCTGCCACAGCTAAGATAGTAGCCCCTAATGGCTCAGATTATAAAGATTTAAATGACAGTTCAGTAGCTATAAAATTAACCTTCGGTGAAAATTCTTTTATGCTCATGGGTGACGCTGAAGCTGTTTCTGAAAAAGAAATACTAGCAAAAGGTTTTGATATAAAAGCTGACTTATTAAAGGTTGGTCATCATGGCAGCAGTTCCTCTACAACACAAGAATTTCTAAATGCCGTTAATCCTAAATATGCAGTTATAAGTGTTGGTAAAGGAAATGACTATGGACATCCCCATAAGCCAACCATGGACAAGTTAAAGGCTAAAGGAATTAAGGTATATAGAACTGATGAACTAGGTACAATAGTAGCAACTTCTGACGGCAAGATTATTACCTTTAACACTAAGGAAGGAAGCTACAACTATGCAGGACTTGGAACCTCTGCTTCAAGTGGAAGCGGTTCATCAAGCATCAGCACAGCTGCTAAGTCAACTGTCCCTGCTTCGGCACCGACGCCTGCTCCAACTCCTGTTCCTGCTCCGGCAGTGACAAAAAGCTCTTCTGATGATAGAATAGTTTACTATACACCGGGAGGGAAGTCGTATCATTTTAACAAGTCCTGCTCTACTTTAGCTAGAAGCAAGACCATATTAAGCGGCAAATTATCTGATGTAATAGCACTAGGAAAAACAGATCCTTGTGATAAATGCGCAAAGTAGGTGATAAAGTGAAAGTTATAATTGATAGGTTTGAAGGAAACTTCGCAGTATGCGAAAAAGAAGATGAAGAAATGATTAATATAGAAAAAAGCAAGCTCCCTATAAATTCTAAAGAGGGAGATGTACTTACAATAGATGGTGAAAATATAACTATTGATGAAGAAGAAACTAATGCTCGCATGGAGAGAATGAGAAAACTTATGGATAGTTTATGGGAGTAGTAAAGGCAGAGTTTAAAGCTCTGCTTTTTAATTTGGCGGGGAAGACATATACGCTTGATTTATCCAGAGAGCGAGTAAAATCGCTCTATTTGTCTTTTTTGGAAGGAATTAAGAAATTGGTGAAGAATATTAAGAATATACTTAAAATGTTTTACTGATAAGCTTTAAAGAAGGAGCAGGACTTTTAAATGAGTATTAATAATGATATTTATACTTCGGATGGTCTTATTATACACAAGGACATAGAGGACAGTGTTCCCTACAGTGATAAAGTAAATACAAGAATATTTTCAAAGCTTTTGGATGATGACAAGGTAGTGGCAAGCTATAAAATGTACTGGCTTCTTGGCATACTTGATGAAACAAGTCTAGGGAATGAAGAAATTGAGTTTAAAAGAATTATAGCCAGAATGATAACCTATGCTTGGTATCCTATACTTCAATTTAAATTAAGCTTTGGCAGATTCGACAGTTTAAATAAATCTGTTAATTATGTAACTCAAAAATACAGCCAATTTAAGACTAACCGCGATGAAAAAAAGCTTTTGGAGTTTTTAACAAACAGCAGTGATTCTGAGCTTAATCAAATGATGAAAGAGCTTACTTATAATGCGCCTTATAGGCTCTTGTCGCCTTTTTTCTCTGAAGACCTAAGAGGTTTAAAAGACAGTTCAAAAATCAAAATGATAACTCAGCTGTCATTAAAGGATGACAAATGCCTATATAAAATTATAAAAGGTGATAATGACAAAATAGTTTTAAACGAAGGCTGGGCCGAGTATCTAAAGAATAACTATAGACTTATTAAATCATGGATTTATTATAAGCTTGTATGCTTTATTCAAAAGAGAAATCCAAATGTTCCATCCATAGCTTTTAAGCTTGAAGCTCCAAGAAATAGAAATCTTACAGCTGTTACAAAGCTTTGGAATGAAATAATAGCTTCAACAAATATAAAGGATATTTATACAGGACAGGATTTTAATGCTGACAATTATAAAAATTATGGTGTGCTTAGCATAGACCACTTTATACCATGGAGCTTTGTTATGCACGATGAGATGTGGAATCTTACACCTACCTTTAAGAATATCAACAGTAAGAAAAGTGATAATCTATTGCTGTTTGATAACTACATAGACAGCTTCTGCAGCATTCAATATAAGGCGTTTTCATATATATGCGATAAGAAACTTACAGATGCGCTGGAAGATTACATGGATATTCTAAGGCTTGACAATCCTTATGATTATTATAAGAAAAGTTCAAGAGAAGGCTTTAGTTTAAAGCTCAGACAGTGTATTTCACCATTATATCAAATAGCAGAAAATCAAGGCTTTCAAGTTATAAATAGGTTGCTTTAGGAGGAGAATTTATGAAGATTTACAACAAACTTGTCAGAGATAAAATACCTCAGATCATAGAGGCTGATGGAAGAAAGTGCGATATTAGGCTTGCAGATAAAAGTGAGCATTATGAACTGCTTGAAGCTAAGCTTCAGGAAGAAGTTAAGGAGTTTTTAGAAGATAAGAATTTAGAAGAGCTGGCGGACGTTATGGAGGTTTTGTTTGCTCTGGCTGATAATTTAGGGTATAGCGAGGAGGAGCTTTTGAGAAAGAGGGAAGAGAAGAAAGAGGAGCGAGGGGGATTTAAGGAAGGGATTGTGTTAGAGAGGACTTTCTAATAAGAGGTCATTTATTATGAAAAGTTGAATTAATAAGGATTTAAATTTATAAAAATGTGCATATTTGCAGTAAATATTTATATATTTAAATTTATACATAGGTAAAAATATATATATTAAAATTGGTTTATATATAGATATTTAATTTGTAAGTATTTATATATAAATGAATTTGTAAATTTAGAGGACATCATAACAGTTTCTGATTTGGTTGAAGAGCTTGATGCTAAGTAAAATTAAGTGAGTTGTGATCATAAACACTTTAAAGGTTCAGATATTGATGGTATTAGTTAGGAAAGTAGAGGTTGAATCAAGAGATATAAAGGTTATAAACGATCGTAAGTTAATTAAGACAAGCAAGTGATTGAAAAGTAGATGGGCAGTTATCTTAAAAGAAAACGATTTAGGTAACTGGTGGAAGCTAAGGAATTTTTAGAAGGACTTATGGACGCTATGGAGGATTTACTTGTACTAGAAGCCAATCCTTTATAGGTAAAACATTTATATGGATATATGTACCAAGGTTAATAATATTAAGAAAATATAAACTTGCACGAATATTATTATGATACAATAAAAAATTGTGTTTTCTGGAGGGGGGATTAAATTGTCTTATTTTGATCGGCTAAAATCAGGACAATTTGTATCAGAGAGTAATCCTAAAATTACTGGCACTATTAAAGTATATAGAGACAGGCTTGTTAACTTAAACAGTAAGAATAGAAGCTTGGTTTTAAAAAAATTATATAATAAGAGAGCTTTTGATATAACCAACGTATTTCAGACAGATCCTTATGAAATAAGGAGTTTTTTACTGTCAAGAAATAGCGGAAGCATTTTAATTTCAAACTCTATAGATAGAAAGCTAAAGGAAGAGGATATAGAAAAGGCTATTTCCATAGAGAAAAACTTATTTCAGTTAAAAAGTGAAATAGAAATGGTGGAAAAGGAAAGGGGAAGCAATGATCTTTATGTAGGTTATCCTTTTGTTGAGGGGACCTTTAAAGATAGTACCTTTCTCAGAGCACCGTTGTTTCTGTTCCCTGTATCTGTTATTAAAGAGGATTATCGGTGGTATCTTGTAAATAGGGCTGAAGATGATGTTATGGTAAATAGAACGTTTGCTTTAGCTAATGAAAAGTATAATGAAGTAAAGATTAATGAAGAACTTTTAGACTTTGATGAATTCGATGCTAATGAGTTCTTAAAGTGGGGAGTAAATTACTATAAAGAACTAAATATTGAAATTAGCTGTAAAAACTTCTCTATGGACAAAATTTTAAATCCACTGATAAAGTTTGAAAACTATACAAAATCTACAATGCCACAGATAAAGAGCGGAGATATGTATTTAGTAAACTCCATAGTACTTGGTCAATTCCCTGTAGGAGGCAGTGCTATATATGAAGATTATAAAGAGCTTATAAAAGAAAATGCTTATGGGAAACAGGTAATTGGGCTTCTAGGTGATAGCGAAACCGAGGAATCAGCTGAAGAAGAGGTAGTAGTAAACGAGAAGAATTTGAACTTAATATCAGATATGGACTACAGTCAGGAAAAGGCGGTTGTTAGATCGTCAAAGGATTCAAATCTTGTTATTTATGGACCTCCTGGTACTGGTAAGTCTCAGGTAATTGTTAATATCATTGCAAATAGTCTTGCAAAAGGTGATAAGGTATTAATGGTATCACAAAAGAAGGCTGCTCTTGATGTAGTTTATACTAGATTATCAAATTTGGGTTTTGGAGACTTTATTGGATATGTGCATGATTACAATCAGGACAGAAAGACTGTCTATAACAAGATAATCAACATGATTGATAATTCAGTGTATTTTGACTTTAATATAAGGCAATACAATGAGCTTAGTAGAAAAATTGATGATAACATTAACAAACTTGACAAGATAGCGGATTCTTTAAACTTAGAGAGAGAATTTGGTCTAACCTTAAGGGAGCTTCTGGCAAATAGTAAAAGCAAATTAGATGTATATTCAGAGCTTTTTGCAGAGAGATTTAGCCTTTTTGAGAACTTAAATAATGAAGAATTGAAAGATATGATAAAAACTTTAGAAAATAATAAAGCATATTTAAAATTTGACTTCAAAAGCAATCCGGTTAAGAATAGAACAGATTATTCAAAGCTTCAAAATCTCGATAGACAAAGAATTATTACTATAATAAATGAACTTAAAGATGGAATTATAGGATTTGATTCGAAGATGGGATTTCTTGAGATACTAAACTTAATAATTCATGAGCTTCCAAGTTTTGAAGAAATGTTAAAAGATCATTTTGCAAGTAAATTTACTGAAGCTAAGAATGATTTTATAAATGGACTTACAAATAACTTAAATAGATATCAAAAAAATGCAGATAGCTCACTATTAGCTATTTGGGATAAGCTCAAGCTTAAAATAAATGAAGAAGTACAAAATATTGATAATTTATTAGCACAAGTTACCGAAGCTCTCGATAAATTTCAACAGTATAATATCTTGATTTCGGAAGAAAAGGCAGCTAATATCAGCGAACTCATGAATAATTCTAAGATATATAGTGAAGGAAAATGGTATAGCTTAGACAAGTACAAGGCTAAAAAATTTTTAAAGAAGGAATTCGCAGGTGAAAAGCTAGATAATATTATTAAACTTATTGCATCCACTAATGGATTCCTTGAGATTTATAATGATTTAAATAAGAAAATACCTAAGCTCGGAATTAAATATGAACAGAACTTTCAAGTATTTTTAGGTAAATTGAATAAGGAAAAAGCTTCTTTAGAAGTTCTTAAGAATAAGCTTAAATCTATTGTGGGATTAGAATACCAAATAACTGATATAAAGTATGGAAATGATAAGCTTTTTAACAAACTAGAACTTACGGATATATCTAATTATTCGAAACAATTTGCAGGGATAGTCTATGAAATTCAATCTAATAAGTATTGCAATATAGTAAAAGATTTAGAGGCTTATAAGACTTCTCTAGATAATTATTGTGATAACTGCTTTATTACTATTAACACAATCAAGGCAAATAATTATGTAAGAGACAATGTTGTCGAGGATAAGGCTTCTGATGTATTTAATCATTTAGAAGTTGTAGAGGCTTTTGAGAAATATGATAAGTTTGATATAAATCAAAGTGAAACTGCAATCTCAAATATTAAAAATATAATTAATAAGTCTGCAGATAATAAGGAGCTATTAAAAGAATTAAGAGCAAAGGTTCCTATACTTTGGAGTTTTAGTGAAGATATTCATAACAAAGTAATTAATAAAAAATTACTTGAAGAAGGAGTAAAACTTCATGAGGAATTTTTAAGTTTTTTAATTAAAGTAGGCGAAAGTATAGATTCGCAACAGCTAAAAGGTTTCATACAAGAAATCACCCTAAATTTTAAAAAATTTGATAGTAGCTTAAAGCAATATATAAATGCTGCAGAAGTTGTTCTTGATGCAGCGGATAAACTAGCTAAATATTTTAAACCAAAATATATTTATAATTTAAAGATTAAAGTATTAAAAGGAACAGAGGTTATAGCTGAGCTAGAAGCAAGCAGAGATCAAATAAGTAATGAGTTCGATGACATCGTATTATTTGACTACAACAAAAATAGCTTTACTTCCTATGAAAAAAATCTTATTAAAATTCTTGAAGAAGAAGTGGGAGAAGATCAAGAACGAATTGATAATTATTCAGAAGTAATAAGAAATACTGTATATTTGGTTTGGATAGAAGAAATTAGAAATAAAGATAGTGAAGTACTTACTCTAATCGGAAAAGAAGATGAGATAAGAAATGATACCTATAAGATGATGGGAATCAAGAAGAAAGCAGCAAGAGACTTTATAAGAAAGGGTGTATATGATAAAGTCAACGAACTTCCTTATAAAATTGGAAAGACAAATTTAAGGAGGCTAAAGGCAGAGGCTTCAAAAAAGAGAAAATTACTTCCTCTTAGAAGATTTATTAAGCAGTTTTATAATGAAGGGGTAGAAGATATCTTACCGTGCTGGCTTGTTACACCGGAAGTAGCATCAGCTATATTTCCACTAAAGGAAAACTTGTTTGATATTGTCATATTTGATGAAGCTTCCCAGATGTATGTGGAAAATGCCATACCAATAATATATAGAACAAAACGGGTAGTTGTTGCTGGTGATGATAAGCAGCTGCAGCCAAGCGATCTATATACTGTTAAACTGGATGTAGATTCTTTAGAAGATGAAGATGAAGAGGACGAATATGTTGATAACTTAAGTTTAGAAGAAAAAAGTCTTATTGATTTAACTAAGCATAAATATAATAGTACTGCACTGAATTATCACTATAGATCTAACTATGAACAACTTATTGCATTTTCAAACAATGCTTTTTACGAAGGAAATGTTCAAATAGTACCTAATATTTCTAAGGAAGAAATACCTCCTATAGAAAGAGTAAAGGTGGATGGACTTTGGATCGACAAGAAAAATAGTGAGGAAGCAAAGTATATAGTTAAACTTGTTAAACATATTTTACTAAATAGAAAAAACAATGAGACTATAGGAATAATTACTTTCAATTCAACTCAGCAGGATCATATAACAGAGCTCCTAGATAAAGAGTGCATAATAGATTCGCAGTTTTCACAACTATATCTAAAGGAAACCAATAATAAAGAAAATGAAGATAGAAATATCTTTGTAAAGAACATTGAAAATGTACAAGGTGATGAGAGAGATATTATCATTTTCTCAATCGGTTATGGAAAAGATGAAAAGGGTAAAATTAGAGCAAACTTTGGTCTTCTAAACAGAGAAGGTGGAGAAAACAGACTTAACGTAGCAATCAGTAGAGCTAGACAAAAGGTAGTAGTTGTAACATCTATTGAACCAGAGGAGTTAAGTGTTGAAGGCAGCAAAAATCGTGGGCCAATACTTCTTAAGGAATACTTAAAGTATGCAAGAACAGTTACTCAAGGGGACAATGAAGGTGCAACAGCTATTTTGGAAGGGTTACTGGATAAGGATAACGTATCAAGACCAAGACAACAGGAAGATTCTATAAACATATTCGAGGAAGAGCTTTATGATAGCTTAGTAAAGTTGGGATATATTGTTCATAGAAATATAGGGGTATCAAATTATAAATTAGATATGGCAATCTTCGATAAAGAATTAGAACAATATATTTTGGGTATCGAATGTGATGGAAGAATGTATTCTTTGGCTGAATCCGCAAGGGAGAGGGATATATACAGGCAAAAGTTCTTTGAGACCAGAGGCTGGAGTTTATATAGAGCATGGAGCTATAACTGGTGGAAAGATTCGAAAAAGGAGATTGAGAATATCAATAGTCTTGTTAGAAAGAATAAGGAAAGTTTACAAGGCAATAAGGCACTAGAGAAATTAACTATATTGCCCTATCACTCAAAACTAAAGGAACAAGAGGCCAAGGAATCCTTAACTAATATAAACAAAACCCAAGTTAGTGAAGCAGTGCAAAGTTATGAATCTTCAGCTCCTAATAATACTATGCAAAAAGAAGATGTAAAGTCAAATAAAGATAAACCAAAAGAACTTAAGGATATAATAGTTGAGGCAATAATGAATCATAGTATTATTAAAAAGAGAAAAGAATACAGGTTTAGATATGAGAATCTAAAACAATATGTTGAAGAACAAACTGGAAAGAAAATACTGGACCTAGACTTTATCAGAACAATTGAGAAGTCTCTATCAAATATATTATTCTACGATAAAGCTAGAGACGTATTTATAACAATTTACGATAATGAAGATGAAGTTGCAGTAAACTCCAGTGATGGTGGAGAACTTAATTATACTGATAAGATTTTTGTTAAAAAACAGAAGGGACAGGAGCTTTCTGACTGGGAAGAACAGTGGCTGATAGATACTAGAAATAGCAGAGTAAGAAGAAGTTAAAACCAAGTCATAGGTATCTAGAAAATAAGTATTAAATTCAATGAATAATAAAGAGTAGATGATTTAAAATATACTATTATTAAGCGGGACTGTCGTACTATTTAATGCGAAGCCCCGCTTAATAATTAGAAGTATTTTGATAATAATTATATCAACAATCGTAGAGTATTGGGATTAATACATTAAAGAACAGATAAATGAATATTACGGTAAGATAAAATCCATCAAATATACCAACTATTATGTAAAGTAAAATGTTTTCAAAATGATACTTTATCCAAATTAGTAAAATCGCTCTATTTGTCTTTTTTGGAAGGAATTAAGAGATTGGTGAAGAATATAATAAGTAAATCAATATAGAAGAATAAAACACATATAAAGCACCTTTTAAAGACTTTAAACAAGGATGAGGATAAGCAATGAACGATGTCCAAAAGAATTTTAAGAAGCAAATGAATCAAAGTTTAAAAAAATTGAAAAAGGAAGATAAAGATAACTATTATAACTATTTGAGAAAGAACCATTTACATAGCCCTGAGCAAGAAGAATCATACGAGGAATCTATAGTTTTAAAAGTTTTAAGGTTGATCGGAAAGCTTGTCAAAACTATAATTATTACTTTAATAGTTGTAGCAGTTTTGGGAATTGGAAGTGGATATCTTTTAGGAAAAAAGTCTAATATTGCTAAGATAAATACTAATCAATCTGTAAACATCAGTAATATAAACAATAAACAGAACGAAATAGTAAGTTACTTAAACACGGTAGGTACTATAGAGAGCAATATAATAAAGGATATTAATTCAAGAACTGAGGATGTTAAGTCCCTCAACAATAAAAAGATGACCTCAAAAGAGTATTTAAGTAACTTAACAGTTTATAAGAATAGAATATCAGATAACATTCAGCAGATAGATAAAATTAGCTGTCCAGAGGAACTGATATCCTATAAGGAAGAACTTCAAAATAGCTATGGGACATTAACTTTAGCGCTTAAGCTTGAAATTAACTATATGCAAACTAACAATAAAAATAGCGTCAGTGAGTGTCAGAAACAATATAAGGACTTTAATGATAGTTCAAAGAAGAAAACTAATGATCTAAATATTATTTTAGATAAGTACGGGATAAAACAAAATTAAGAGTTAAAAGTAAGATTAATTATATCAAGGATTTACATAATGCAGTTCCGGCTGCATTATTTTTATAAGAACTCAAAAAGGCTACTTTGTAAATAGAACGAGGAATCTTAACAGAACCTTGTCTGTAGAAAATAGGCAAAATAAGTATTATAATATAAGTTGATTTAAATTTAATAGGGATAATATTTTAGGATAAATATTCTTTGAATATGGTTATGGGGATTGGAGATGAAGCTAATGAAATCAAATTTTAGTTTTCTGGAGGAGAAATGGCCTTTACTAGCTTCTATAGGAAGTACTGCAGAAAAATATGTTTATACGGATTCAAATTCTTGTCTTATAAAATTAGGACTATTTGGCGAGTCTATAGTAAGGTTAATGTTTGTACTTGACAATATTGATGAGCCACAAGAAGATAATACTCATGCAAATAGAATTAAGCTTTTAAAAAAAGAAGGGCTTATTCCTAAAGATATTGATGATATTCTGTATGCTTTAAGAATTAATCGTAATGAGGCGGCACATAACGGATTTGAATCAGTTGAGAAGGCAAAAATTCTATTAGAGTTTGCACATAAGCTAGGTATTTGGTTTATGCAGACCTATGGGGAATGGGATTACGAGCCTGAAGAATTTATTGTTCCAGAAGATAATAGCAAAGATGCTAATTATGAAGTTACAATTAAAAAGCAGGAAGAAATAATAAAAGAACTTACTATAAAGATAGATAATGTTTCAGCAAACTATAATGTAATTTCACTAGAGGACAGAAGAAAAAGAAGTAAGTCTTCTGCAGAAAAAATAAACCTTTCTGAGAAAGAAACTCGTTATTTGATAGATGAGCAGCTAAGAAAGGTTGGTTGGGAAGCAGATACTATAAATTTAAGATATTCAAAAGGCACAAGACCTGAGAAGGGGAGAAATTTAGCTATAGCTGAATGGCCCACAAATTCAACAGTTGGCAGCAAAGGGTATGCGGATTATGCCTTATTTGCAGGAACAAAACTAGTAGGCATAATTGAAGCAAAGCGTCATTTTACTGATATACCTTCAGTTGTTGATTATCAATGTAAAGATTATGCAAAGAACATAAGGAAAGACCACAAAGACTATGTTATTGATAGCTGGGGAGCATATTCAGTGCCTTTCTTATTCGCAACTAACGGCAGAAAATATCTTAAACAGCTTGAGACAAAGTCAGGTATATGGTTTTTAGATGCTCGTAAAAATGAAAATATCCCTAAGGCTCTGCAGGGCTGGATGAGTCCAGAGGGACTTATAGAGTTTTTAGATATTGATATTGAGAAAGCAAACAAAGATTTAAAGAAAACAGGTTATGAGCTTTTAAATGATAAAGGTGGTTTAAACTTAAGAGAATATCAAGTGCAGGCTATAGAGGCTGCCGAGGATGCAGTTATAAATGGACAAAAGACAGTGCTTTTATCTATGGCAACAGGTACAGGAAAGACAAGAACTATCTTAGGAATGATTTATCGTTTTTTAAGTGCCAACAGGTTCAAAAGAATATTGTTTTTAGTTGACAGAACTGCACTTGGTGAGCAGGCTCAGGATGTATTTAAAGAAGTTAAGCTTGAAGATTTAATGACCTTGGATGAGATATATAATATTAAAGGACTTGAAGACAAGGATATAGACAAGGAAACAAAAATCCATGTTGCAACAGTTCAAAGTCTTGTTAAAAGGATAATGTATAATGAGGGTGACACAATGCCTGCAGTTACTGATTATGACCTTGTTATAGTTGATGAGGCTCACAGAGGCTATATACTAGATAAGGAAATAGGCGAGGATGAGCTTTTATACAGAAATCAAGATGATTATGTAAGTAAGTACAGAACTGTTATAGAATACTTTGATGCTGTGAAGATTGCTCTTACTGCAACACCAGCACTTCATACTACTGAAATTTTTGGCAAACCTGTATTTAACTATTCTTACAGAGAAGCTGTAGTGGATGGATACTTGGTGGATCACGATATACCACATAACCTTACTACTAAGCTAAGTTCAGAAGGTATTCACTATAAAAAAGGTGAAACTGTTGCAATCTATGATCCCGTTACAGGTGAAGTAACCAATAGCGATGAATTGGAAGATGAGCTTGATTTTGATGTTGAAAGCTTTAACAGAAGAGTTATAACTGAGAGCTTTAATAAAACTGTACTAGAGGAGATTGCTAGGGATTTGAATCCTGAAGGAGAGGGAAAAACTCTTATATTTGCAGTTGATGATGCCCATGCAGACCTTATAGTAAAGCTTTTAAAGGAGATTTTTGAGAAGTATGGTGTAGATAATGATGCCATAATGAAAATCACAGGATCAGTTGGCGGAGGCAATAAAAAGAAGGTTATGGAAGCAATTAAGAGATTTAAAAATGAAAAATATCCTAATATCGCTGTTACAGTAGATTTACTAACTACCGGTATTGATGTTCCTGAAATAACCACATTGGTATTTATGAGAAGAATAAAATCAAGAATTCTATTTGAACAGATGCTTGGTCGTGCTACAAGGCTTTGCTCTGAAATAGGAAAAACACATTTTGAAATATATGACCCTGTTGGAGTATATGAGTCACTGCAGCCTGTGAATACTATGAAACCAGTTGTTGCTAATAATACGGCATCCTTCGAGGAGCTTATTGATGGGCTTGAAGTGCTGCAAACTGAAGAGCAAAAACAAAATGCCATAGACATTATAATTGCAAAGTTTCAGAGAAAGAAAAGAAGACTTAATGCAAAAGGATTAGAGCACTTTGAAAGCTTAACAGGAGGAAAGTCCCCAAATGAGTTTATAAAAGAGCTCAAGGAAATGGGGACTGAAAAGGCTGAGGAGCAATTACTAAAAAACAGAAAACTATTTGAGCTTTTAAATGAGGGGGCTTATAAGCCTGCAAACCCTGTAATAATCTCCACAAAGGAAGATGAGCTTATTTCACATACAAGAAGCTATGGAAAAGCAATAAAGCCAGAGGATTATCTTGAAGAGTTTAAGAAGTTTATAGAAGAAAATAAAGATAAAATAGATGCATTAAATATTGTATGTACCAGGCCAAAAGAGCTTACTCGTGAGGCTCTAAAAAGCCTGAAGCTGGAGCTTGACAGATATAGCTTTACCGAAGTACAGCTTAATACCGCCTGGAAGGAAACAAGCAATGAAGAAATTACAGCAGATATAATTACCTTTATTCGCAAGCTGGCTATAGGCTCACCGCTTATAAGCCATGAGCAAAGAATAAAGAATGCAGTTTCAAAGCTTAAGAAGAAGCACTATTTTAGTAAAATTGAGCTTGACTGGCTTAATAGAATTGAAAAGCAAATGTTAAGCGACAGTATTCTAAATAAGGAAACTTTTGAAAGTGGAGCCTTTAAAACAAAGGGCGGCTACAAAGCAATAGATAAAATATTTGACAACAAACTAGATGAAATCATAGCAGAGGTTAATGAATATCTGTATGAGGATTGGAGCGCATAATTAATGACTAATCAAGAAATAGTAGCAAAACTTTGGAATCTATGTAATGTACTTCGTGATGATGGTATAACCTATCATCAATATGTTACGGAGCTTACTTATATTCTTTTCCTCAAGATGATGAAGGAAACAGGAAATGAAGCAAGTATTACTAAAAGTATTATAAAAGATGAGGATAAGAGACTTGAGATTGAAAGCTACAGCTGGGATACCCTTGTCAAAAAGCAAGGTATTGAACTAAAGAAATACTATAACACTATCTTAAATGAATTTGGAGATAATTGCACCGGAAGAATAAGAGAAATCTACGCTGGTGCAAGATCCAATATTGATGAGCCTAAAAACCTTGAAAAGATAATTAAATCCATAGATGAATTAGACTGGTATTCTGCTAAGGAAGAAGGCCTTGGTAACCTTTATGAAGGATTACTTGAGAAAAACGCCAATGAAAAGAAGTCTGGTGCAGGACAATATTTTACACCACGTGTATTGATAGATGTTATGGTAAAACTAATTGATCCAAAACCAAGTGACCTTTGCAATGACCCAGCCTGCGGTACCTTTGGATTTATGATAGCAGCTGATAAACACATAAAGGACAGCACTGACGATTTATTTGACTTGTCTGCAGAAGAGCAGGAATTTCAAAGAAAGAAGGCATTTACAGGAGTAGAGCTTGTGCATGATACTCACAGGCTTGCGCTTATGAATGCCATGCTTCACGATATCGAAGGTGAAATAGTTTTAGGAGATACTCTTTCAAATATAGGAAAGAGCATGAAGGGTTATGATGTAGTACTTACAAATCCTCCTTTTGGAACTAAAAAGGGTGGTGAGCGTGCAACTCGTGATGACTTAACTTACCCTAGCTCTAATAAGCAGTTAAATTTCCTCCAGCATATATATCGTTCACTTAAAACCAATGGAAAGTCAAGAGCTGCAGTTGTACTTCCTGACAACGTGCTTTTTGACAGTGGTGATGGTGCAAAGATACGTGCTGACTTAATGGATAAGTGCAATCTGCATACTATACTTAGACTTCCTACCGGCATTTTCTATGCTCAAGGAGTTAAGACTAACGTATTGTTCTTTACTAGAGGAACTACTGAAAAGGATAATACAAAAGAAGTTTGGATATATGACATGCGTACAAATATGCCTAGCTTTGGAAAGACAAATCCTTTAAAGGAAGAACATTTTGAAGGCTTTATCAAGGCTTATACAGCTAAAGATAGAACTAAGGTTGAAGATGAGCGTTTCTCCGTGTTTACTAGAGAGCAGATAAAAGAGAAAAATGAAAGTCTTGATTTAGGGCTTATTCGTGATGAAAGCGTACTGGATTATGAGGATTTACAAGATCCAATTGAAAGCGGAGAGGAAATAGCAGCACAGCTTGAAGAGGCTATGGATTTGATTTTAAGTGTTGTAAAGGAATTAAAGAGCTTAGGTGGTGACAAGTAATGGCTAAAGGGAAGAAGGAAACATTGTCACTGGAGGAGCTTTTAGAGCAGGCTATAGTTAAAGAGGAAGATAGGCCTTATGAGGTGCCGGAGAATTGGGTGTGGGTAAAATTTGGATTCCTAGCAGATAACATGGCAGATGGTCCATTTGGAAGTGACCTAAAAAAGGAACATTATACTGAAAATAAGGAAGTACGAATTATTCAGTTAAGTAATATAGGCGAGAATGGTTGGAGAGACGAAAATAAAAAATATACAACATATGAACATGCGAAAACTATATCGAGAAGCATGGTAAAATCAGGTGAAATCGTAATAGCTAAGATGATGCCTGCAGGTAGAGCTATTAAAGTACCTAATGAGGAAAAAGCATATATACTATCATCTGATGCTGTTAAGTTTGTCCCTAAAAGAATGTTAAATACAGATTATTTACTATATGCAATAAATAGTGATGTTTTTAGAAATCAAGTATTATCAGAAACACAAGGAATTACAAGGGCAAGAACAAGTATAGGAAAAATTAAAACATATGCACTCCCTTTTCCACCATTTGCGGAGCAGCAGAGTATTGTAAAAGTTATTGAGTCACTATTTGAAAAGCTGGATACAGCAAAGGAACTGGTACAAAATGCTCTGGATTCTTTTGAAAGCAGTAAGGCTGCTATACTTCATAAGGCTTTTACAGGAGAGTTGACTGCTAGGTGGAGAGATGAAAATGTAACTGATAGTAATAACCTCTTAAGAGATATTTTAGCATACTATACTGAGTTAGGAATAAAGAAGTACTCTAGTACTATTATCGAACATCAAAGTGAAGTTACAGAGATTAAGTCTATCGAAAATAGCTTATGGTATAAATGTCTTATAGGAGCTGTGAGTGTTGTCTCAAATGGAAGTACCCCGTCTAGGCAGAAACCTGAATATTGGAACGGAGCTATTCCATGGGTGAGCTCAGGTGAAGTAAGAAACAATTTAATTGAAACCACAAAAGAAACAATTACACAAGAGGGATATGATAATTCATCTGTTAAAATATTACCAGCAGGAACAGTACTCATTGCAATGATTGGGGAAGGAAAGACACGCGGACAAAGTGCTATATTAAATATAGAAGCGACAATTAATCAAAATATTGCAGCCATTGATATTAGTCATAAGAAAGTAGATCCAAAGTTCATGTGGTATTGGTTACAAAAACAATATGAAAGTAATAGGGAAAAAGGGAATGGAACGGGCCCACAAGCATTAAACTGTCAAAGGGTGAGAGAATTGGATTTTATTCTACCACCTCTACCAGAACAACGAGAAATCGTCCGTAACCTAAATAATCTTCTAGAAAATGAACAGCGTGCAAAAGAACTTTCTGAAGTTATAGAAAAAATAGAATTGATGAAAAAGGCTATTTTGGCTCGTGCTTTTCGTGGTGAGTTAGGGACTAATAATCCAGAGGAAGAAAGTGCGGTTGAGATGTTGAAGGTAGTATTAATAGATAAGGTTTAATTTTAGATTTATTATGTCTATTAATCATCGGTCTCCAAAACCGTTGGTTACGGGTTCAAGTCCTGTTGCCCCTGCCACTTTAATTACTGTGGACTTAACAGTAATATTTTCAAGGGTTTAAAGTAGTTGATGTTGTTATCAGCTACTTTTTCTGTTTTTTGTCCGTTGTATCGTTCTGTGAATGTGACCGTTAGAATTTCAGAGGGAAGCGGTTCGGCTCTTCTCTAATAACAGGAGGTTACGCAGAATGACGACAAAACAAGCAGTTACAAAAGGTAGAGGTACACGAAAGAAAATAATTATGGAAGGTAATTTCCCAGAAGTTAGACCGTTAGAAGGAAATGAGATAGAAGCAGGCACTATTACCGTTAAGAACTTTATTGAGAAGCAGAAAGAATTTCTATTGACTAAAAAACTTGAAGGTTTGTCAGAATGCACCTTAAGAGACTATGTTAATCACTTTCAATATCTGAATAACTGGATATTATATGAATACTGTGAGGAAACGGACATCGAAAACCGCTTCGTTGATAAAGGCTTATTTATGGCTTATATAGGATACATGATTTTACAGTTTAAGCCTGCTACAGTTAATATCAGATTAAGGACTATGAAGTGTTATTTGAGATATTTATTTGTAGAGGGAATTATAAAAGAGGACATTTCCGCAAAGTTAAAGCTTGTAAAAGTACCTAAAGACACTATACAGCCTCTATCTGCTGGCGAGGTTAAGAAGATACTTAAGATATTGGATTTAGCAAACTACGCAGAGTATAGAGACTTTTGCATGATGTTAGTTATGCTCGAAACTGGAGTAAGAGTTAATGAAGCCTGTAACTTAATGGTTTCTGATATTAACAAGAAAATAAGGCTATTAACAGTGAGAAGCGAAACAGCTAAAACAAGAGAGGAAAGACATTTACCTATTTCCTTAAAGACCATGAGATATTTAGAACGGTTAATTAACATAGCTGAAACTAACAGCGAGTTATATTTGTTTAATTCCTCATATGGCGGCAGGATGGAGACACTATCTGTAATTAAAAACTTCGAGAAATACGGTAAGAAGGCAGGAGTTAGGCATAGATGTACACCGCATATATTCAGGCATACAATGGCTGTTAACTCTGTAAAGGCAGGAATGGATATATTTACATTACAGAAGCTATTAGTGCACAATAATATCACTACAACAAGGCAATATATTCAGCTTGATACAGATGATTTAATTTCAAGTCATAGTAAGGCTAATGTAATAAATAAGTTTATATAACAGATAGGACTGGTGAGTTTTTAATCCCCAGTCTTTTAGTTTAAGCAAGCCTGAAAGCTACCAAAGTTATATATTCTTTCTGTAGCCTTATTCCCTGATACTCGTACCCCCTTCCACCGTTGGTGGGGTAGCTATTCCAGTTTGATGTTTAAGATTTATATTTTACTTAAATCAATTTACCAGAAAAGCAAATTTCCATGTAAAGTATTGGTGCGACTGTGGTACAATTTTAATAACATACTATATAGAGATTAATAATATTTATTATACATATAACAAGTAGGAGGAGCTTATGAATAACAACAAATTCAAAGTTTGGATAGAGGCAGAAACATGGGCGGAAGGTGAATGGGATATCTACAATGATAATAAGGATGTAACAGTTGAGTTTGAAGATAATACAAGATGGGTTGCTTCATTTTTTACATATAGCAATATAAATAAAATTGCAGAAAAGAATAAAGCTACAGGAGAATGTCTTAATGGGAAGTATTTTTGGTCTAGAGACATGCTGTTGGTTGATGAAATTAGTAGAGAAAGAATAGAAGAGGTTATAAAACACTTAATTAATAATGATGAATTTAATTATATTTTCAATAAGTGTTCTGATTAATAGCTTTCCTAGAGAGCATAATAACTTATAACAACTAATGTGATATATAGGGGCGATAATATGAAAAGTGCTATATTAAGTAAGGACGAACGATACCACACTCATATTAATGAGATTTTTAAGTCCATAGGGGATGAACAGTTAAATTACAATTGGTTAATTACTGACTGTGTTTGTTATCCTAAAAATAAAGAGTTTAGTGAATTGTTTTCTCAAGAATATCTGTGGGTTTCAGGGGAACAGCTTACAGAAATTATTCATGAAGAAGACTTCCAATTTATATGGGGTGTATTATCAGGATTTACTAAAGATATTACTCTTGAAGAGGTGCTTAAGTACGACTTGCCATTTGCAGATGGATACGAAGGATTTTGGGTTGATGATGTAGAAATTCAACATCCGATTGCGGATATAGAAATTGTTGCTTGGGATAGCTCGCTTACATTATTCATTAGCAAGAGAGATGATTTAGTAGATAGATTTAGATCCTATTTCCCCCTATCTGAAGATTTATCTGCGCAAAATAAAAGGAATAACTCTGAAATAGCACACATAGAACAATTGTTAATTCATGAATTACAGAAAAGAAATATTATAGTTAATGAAGAAAGATTACATCATAAATATTTTATTTGGAATAAGATATATTCTGATAGACATATTTCTGTAAAGGATGAAGATATTCTACGGTATATAAATAGTATATTGAGTTGATAGAGCAAGAATTATAAGCGTTAGTACGGTTACATAGATTTTATTATTATCAGAGCTATTATTCTTAAAAATTATAGTTACCAGTATTTTCTCCGCCATACAGCGGATATAAGAACCGATATAATGTATTACATAAGATGGAAATAGCTCTCGTCTCCACTTTCGCTTTGCTATCTATAATGTACAATCAACTAGACTTATAATTATTGATAAACCTTTTATTCATGAGGGTAAATATTGTAGCAGGATGAACAATTTACACCCTGCTTTTTTAATGAATACATCAAGTTCCTTATTCTTCTGTAAAAAGCTCTCAATAATTATTAAAAAGTGTGCCACATACTTCTCATAGTTATCGTATATATACTGTGAAGGCAAAGAAGAAAACCCTCTTCAATAAAACTTAATTAACTTCCCCCAACTTAAATATATAGTAATAACTTACATAGAATATAACGGTATAAAGATTATGAAGTTAAAAGGATGTTATTTTTTATGAGTAGGTTGGCAAGTTTCGGGCAATACCTTTGTAATTTCTTTCTATCACCTTTGTTTGCCCAATTCAGAATGGTAGCAATATCCTTTCTAATGATTATTCCAGTAGCCAGTGCCACTAATATATCCTTATCTTCATTGTTTATATCAGCTATTGTTTGTAGTGAAATAAGCAGGTCGATATCTGCGTATTTATCGCTATTTTCATCTTTTATCCTCTCTAATTTTTCTTGGGGTAGACAATTGCTATCATCCTTCCTTTTGTCCCTGTTAAGGTACTTCCTTTTATCTTTAGCTTCACATTCTAACTACTTGTACAAATTGTTCATAAATAAGATTTCTTTGTTATAAGCCTTATTTGCTATTCCATCAAGCATATTATATAAATGTAATTGGAAGTCTGAAAACAGTTCGCACCAGTCAATATTATATCTATTTCCGAGAAGCTTCGCCCATTTTTCTACCATACCCTTCTCCTGTAATAACAGTTCATAAATAGGGTCATATACGCCACATCTATATAGTTCCTCTACTTTAATCTCTAATTCTGTATCCCATCTGCGGATATGTCTGCTCCTACCCCTTACAGTCTCCTCAAAGCGCTCAAAGGAGTTAGCGAGTGTTTCCTGCAAATGTTTGTTAACAATACCATTCTTTCGATTATTTGCTCTTATAAATAATTTATCATTTGTCATTCCGTATCACAGAGACTGCTCTGTTAAACAGCCATTCTCCTTTCTATATTGGGATAGTATTTATTTTGATTTGCCTGTATTCCCTTTTATTTGTTTATCATGGTATCTTTCATGCTGCTTATGACATCACTGGGGGAATAATGTATAGAATTATAACCGTAAAACGATAATACCCTACACTATATATGAGTAAAGAAAATGTGGCTTGTGACATGGAAATTGAAGGCACATTTAGTCAGCTCATGGTGTCTTGGTGGGATTAAATTTTATTCATGTTTTTGTTGCTATTGAGTTTTCAGATGGACTACTATTTTGTTTGCTTGAAACATGGGAGTGAGAAGGGAAAGGATATGTAATTCAAAAACATATAAAAGACAGGAGTTGGAATATTTGGGGTGAAAATTGTTTTGAGAGTTATATACATTATTGAATTTATTATTTTAGTATGCAAATGGTTAACATTCAATAAATTACATAATAACCTATTTTATAACATTATTGAGTGATATAATGTTATGTGTAATTTATATTGATTGGGGGAAGAATCATGAATGTTTCGGAATTAGTGGATATTTGTAACCAAAAATATGAGGAAGATGAGAACAAGTTCCAATGTGAAGAATGTGAAAATGATTGTAAGGGTTGTTGTACTCAATGTATGGAGGACATTCATTTTGGTGGAGAAAGAAGATATAATTGTAGAAATATGATAAATTGCTATGTCTGCAAGTATATATACAAATATTCTTCTGAAATTGAGATATTATTAGGAAAAATGAATGATATAACAAACTTGCAAAGATATAATGTGCTTTCATTTGGATGTGGGCCATGTACAGATTTATTCGGATTAAATAACTTTGTAAGGAATAATGATAATGGAAAAGAAATAGAGTATCTTGGTGTTGATCTAAACGATAAGTGGAGACCAGTGCATAATGAAATTGACGCGATAATTGGACAAACACCAATTAGAACAAGATTTGTATATAATGATATTTTTGCAATTATCGATAGGATTGGTATAAGAGAAGATACATGGAAGCCTACTATTTTATCATTACAATATGTTATATCTGATATGATAAAGTATAAAAACACTGATGAAATGAAAGAATTAATAAATAAGGTCATCGAGAAGATAGTTTGGTATATGCCCAATAATTCTTATATAATAGTTAATGATATTAATTATCAGACAGCACGGTATTATTTCGAATACTTTTACGAACAAGTATTACAACAGTTTCCAAATTCGGATTGTTATAGATTTCACTTTGATAATAATGCTCGTGCTAATCATTATCATTACGGAACTGAACATGACAATAATGATACAACTACTTTAATTCCAGCAAATATACGCAAAAGATATAATCCATGGGATTTTTGTAGTAGTTCTCAAATAATTATTCAAAAGAAGGAGTAAAACATGATTATAAGTGCAAGTAGAAGAACGGACATACCTGCATTTTTCAGCGATTGGTTCTTTAACAGAATTAGCGAAGGGTATGTATTGGTCAGAAATCCTATGAATTACTATCAAGTGAGCAAAATAGATTTAAGCCCGAGTGTTGTAGACTGTATAGTATTCTGGACTAAAGATCCCTGCAATATGATTGACAAATTAAGTTTGTTAGAAAAGTATAAGTACTATTTTCAATTCACTCTTAATTCCTATGATCAATCTGTTGAGTGCGGTGTAAGGAAAAAGTCTGATATTATAAAGACTTTCATAGAATTATCAAGAATAATAGGCAAGGAAAAGGTGATATGGAGGTATGATCCTATTCTTTTAAGTAATAAATATACCAAAGAACATCATTATAAATACTTTGAGATATTTGCGAGTAAGTTAAAGGGCTATACAGATAAGTGTGTAATTAGTTTTCTTGATTTATATAAAAACACTCAAAGAGGAGTCAAGTCACTGGAATTATCACCGCTAACAGAAGTAGATATGGTTGAAATCGCGAGGAACATAAGTGCCATTGCAAATAAATACAATATAGAAATAGCAACATGTTGTGAACGTATTGATTTGTCTCCATATGGTATCAAGCATAATAAATGCATTGATGATACTTTGATAACCAAAATTGTTGGTGCTAATCTCAACATTGAAAAAGATAAGACACAGAGAGAGGTTTGTGGTTGCGTTTCGAGTATAGATATTGGGGCTTACAATACATGTAGACATAATTGCGCATATTGTTATGCCACTTATAGCGAAAAGACTGTAGAGAAAAACAGGTTATTACATAACCCTAAATCACCGCTGCTGCTCGGAGATGTTGAAGAAAATGACATTATTAAGGAACGCGAGGTTCAATCAATTATTAAGAAACAAGTAAGTTTATTTGATTAATTAATATATTAACTTGCTATAATTTGTTGAAATCTAGGAAACTCATGAAGTTCAAATATCTAGTTAATAGATAAAAATATATAGATGAGGTTACTTAAAATATGTTGATAGTGAGGACTTATTTATTAATGATGTTATCAAAAATAAATTTTGCAACATTTGTGTTTGAATAATCCTCATTAAGCAAGTATTTTCAGAGAATATTGTAGAATTAGCTTTAGTTTTAGGATGAATTTTGTTTCATTCTATTCTATAAAAATATTTGGAATGATGAGAAGAATAGATAAGAAGGTATTAACCGGTAGATATTCTTTAACTATTTCTGTTGGTTTACTGCTAGTTGATTGTATGTTATACTTTTAATACAACCGTTACATTTGTCAGAACGGGAACGGCTTTAAAACCTTGAAATAACAGGGATTATGCACGGGAAAGACCTTGTTCGGTCTCCAAAACCGTTGGTTAAGGGTTCGATTGCTGATGCCCCTGCCCAAAAACATAGAAACGTTGAGAATGAAGAGTTTTAATGGATTTTTAATCTGTTAGAGCTTTTTTTCTTTTCATCTAAAATAGCTTTAATCCGTTGATGTGATTCACTTCTAAATTAATTTTAGAAAGTGAGGAATATCAATGCCTAGAAAAAGTAAACCTATCAAAAGACACAGATTTTAGTCCGGCTATTAAGGCAGACCGAGATATTTTTACAGATGTTATACTAGATGATTTTTTCAACTTATTTTAAACCTTCTACAAGCTCAAAACTATGGAAGGATTTGCAGAAAGAAGCCTAAGAGACTATAGAATACACTTAGATTTTATTTATTATATCATCTTCATGGAGTTTACACAGAATATTTTACACTCTCTTTCAAACCTATCTTTTAATATTTAGGAAACTCCTCTAATAATATCTAATACTGTGTGTCCATTAATCCTGTAACTATATTTTGATTGCAACTCAATAGTTAACTGTTCGCTATACTTTACTACTAAACCACCTGCTGTTATTTCTACACGGATATTGTTAGTAAACAATTTGTTGAAATATTCTTCTACCTTATCTAAATAACCAAATTCTTGAGGATTTAGATTTTTATATACTTGTCCAATAAGTATTTCGATATTACTATTTCTTTCTTCACTAAATCTAATGTGCATCTGTCCATAATCATCTAGACTGAGCTCTTTAATATATCCGTATACTCCAACTTGTCCACCGATATCGCTATCAGATACACTATATCTTCTACTCATCCTACCCTTATTACCATCAAGTTCATATTCTCCACCAGATACTATTCTTCCACCACGAATAACAGTTTTTTCTTCATCAGTTCCACCGCTATCATTTCTTTTTATTGGTCCATTTTTTATATTTTTCTTTTTTTCATCGGGAGCTGTATGCAAAGCCTTATATAGATTTCGTACGTAGGTATTTATTTGGTCTTCTGTATAATAACCACTAAATGATATTTTGTTTCCATGACCACCTTTATAATTTTCATTTCTATAAGGACAACTTTCTATGTGATCTTCATTAGTGGCCTTAAAAAATATCGTTTTACCTCCATCATTAGGGTTATGCACCATATATAACCGAGCTTCGCAATTCTCACCAGGGCAAAACATTTTTCCAGCTATTTTTTCAGCATCCTTCTCATTTATATTTTCTATATTTAACATACTGATGCTGTTTCCATCAATTATTTTAGCTTCTATGTATTTCATAATTATACCCTCCTTTTCAGAATATTCGGATATAAATATTTTACCACCAAATTAGACAAAAAACAACTTACTATACTATTGATGTAATAAGTTAGTCGAAAAAGTAATAGATCTTAATAATGGAAAATAACGGAATGTAAAATGTTATTTTATAAGTTTTATTAAGTTATCCTATTAAATACTTACGGTGAACCGTAGCATAAGTAAGAACAGTATAGTAAACTAAGTTTCCAATTATCCACAAACTATGAAATATATATATCATAACTTTATCTCAATGCAAATAAGATTACATTTATCCATATCTAAAAGAGCGTGTGCACCCACATTTTTTACACCTATCATTATACAATTCCACCCAAAATATGATAAAATAGTCTTACCTAATACAATATTTACATTAGCAAATAATTACTAACAGCTAGGAGTTGATCTTCCTTGAAACTATTTGAGTCTCTACCCCCTAACTTCTTCAGTATCCTATCCAGCAAAAACAAAGAAATATATGCAGACTGCCTTTTCATTCTTTATAAAGTAGTCAGCTCAAACACCTCTTTTGGTATTGAAAGAGAAATAGTTGCAGAAGCCTTAATAGACTACTTTGAAGACTTAGAGGATAAGGATATTTTTTCTGAAGAGGATTCAACTATAAAGAGCTCTAGGGAAGAGGCTAACTTTATTTTAAGAAGATTAGAGGAATGTGGATGGATAGACATAGAAACCACTAGCAATTACATAAAAATACTTAACCTTCGGGATTATGCCATAATAATTTTGGAAACCTTTGAGCGCATAATGCATAACGAAGGCTTGGAGTATCAAGGATACGTTTATACTATATATTCAATTTTATTTACTAAGGAAAATACCGCTTACAATATAATGCTGGAACAGGTTTATGAAAATACATCTAAACTTGTAAACGGTTTAAAATCTCTTAATTCAAATATTAAAAAATATATAGATATTATCACAACGAAGAAGACTCCTGAAGAGATTATGAAACTTCACTTTGAAGGATATACCCAGGATATTATAGATAAGGGTTATCACAGGCTTAAAACCTCTGATAATGTGAGTAAGTTTAGACCAAGGATTATTGAAAAACTTGAGGATATAAGAAAAGACAGTGAATTTATTAAGCTTGTATGCAAGCAAAATGTGGACATGGAGAAGGCTGCAAGCTTTGATGAGGCTTATGATAAGGTGACAAGTTCCTTAAACGACACTATAAATGCTTTCTATAATATAGATTTTATAATCGATGAAATAGACAGGAAGAACTTTCAGTATATAAGAGCTTCACTGACTAGGGTAAAATATCTTTTAAACACCTCAAGAGATTTGAGCGGTCAGGTAAATGAGATATTTAAGTTTATAGTAAGCATGGTGGAAGATAATAATCTGGATATTAAGGAAGATAGCTTAGATAACATTGCAGAGCTCTTTAGCTTTTTCCCACAGAGCTTTATCGATGGAAAGTCCTTATATACTTCAACTGAGGGAAAACAGACCTTTGTGCCTCAGAGTATAGAAAAAGCAAATATCTCAAAGGAAGAAAGAGATAAAAGGATAAAAGAAATTAAAGAGAAAAATAAGAGCAGAATGTCCAGAGAAAATATAGATAAGTATGTTTTGGATATTTTGACTGATAGAAAGACCGTTAACGGTTCTATGCTTCCTTTAAAAGAAGTGAATGATTACATAAAACTTATTTATATTATTGTTTATTCAAAGAGTAAGTTAGTGCATTACAGGATTAAGAAATTAAATAGAGAAGTTAACATAAATGGCTTTAGCTTTAATGACTTTGAAATCTGGAGGAAATAGCGTGATAACTACAGAAAGATACAATAGTTTAAATCAGCGGGATAAGGATGAATTCGCAAGGATTACAAATAAGCTTTTATCCATAGGCTTTTTAACAAGGAAGAAGGAAGAGAATAAGAAGGACTACTATTTTATAGAAAATCATAAGGACATCTTTGTGAATTATTTTAAAATAAGCGGCTGGGAAATGGAATTTGATGATACTTATGGAGTAATACATCTTGTAAATACCTTTGATCAGAATAGGTATCAATTTAAACTGTATGAAAGTATAATCTTACTTATTTTAAGGGTGCTTTTTTATGAGAAGATGATGGAACTGTCTCTGGCTGAAAATGTTATGGTAACAATAGATGACCTTCAGCAGAGGTTTGCAGCTTTAAAATTAAGAGATAAGCCATTGGATAAAAGCACATTAAAGGCAGCATTAATGCTTTTTAAAAAGAGTAATATAATAGACCCTATTGACGGAGATTTAACTCTTGGCGATAGCAGAATAATAATATACCCAACTATTTTATTAGCTATAAAAGTGGAAGATATAAGAAGGGTATATGAAAAGCTTGATACTTATAGGAAAGGAGGGTTAGCAGATGAAGAAAATGACCAGGATGAAATTAGTTAACTGGCATTATATAATAGATTCCACCATTGAATTTAAAGGCAATGCCATGATAACAGGAGATAATGGAGCAGGAAAGTCAACTATACTGGATGCAATTCAGTTTGTACTTTGCGGAGGAAAAACCAAGTTTAATCAGGCTGCTCATGAAAAGGCCAAAAGAGATATTTTAGGCTATGTGCGCTGCAAGACTGGGAGAGATGAAAATGAATATGAAAGAACAGGAGATGTTACCTCTCATATTTCTATAGAGTTTTATGAGGAAAAGAAGAAAAAATACTTTATAATCGGTACAGTTATTGATTCTGCAAGTAACCTTAGCAATCCAAAGATGATATTTTACAGAATAGAAAATAAAAGACTTTCTGATGATCTTTACTTTAAAGGCAATTTCCCAAGAAATATTAGTGACTTCAAGGTGCATATAAAGGGCATGGAAAGCAAACTCTTAACTACACTTTCTGAAACCCAAAAGGATTTTAGCCACCGTTTTGGTGCATTAAATAATAGATTTTTTGAATTGCTTCCTAAAGCACTTGCCTTTAGGCCTATAGAAAATGTTAAAGACTTTGTTTATTCTTATATCCTTGATAAAAAGGAAGTTAACATAGAATATCTTAAGGAAAATGTGCGAACCTATCTTGAATTTGAAAAAGTACTAAAAGAGATCAAGGCAAAGATGAGCCGTCTTGAAACTATAGAAAATATATTCAATGAAGTAATAAGAATAGAGGATAACATAAAAATTCAAGATTACGTTATACATAGGGCTAATAAGGATATTTCAGAAAATAAACTCAAGGACAAGCAGCTGGAAGATAGAAACTTAGAGGAAAAACATAATAAGAAAAATGGTGACTTGATTGCTCTAAATGATGAGCTTTTAAAAACTAAGGCTCATCAGGATGAGATACATACAAGCCTTCTTCATAATGATACTTATAACTTGATGAATAGTTTGCAGAAAGATATTGATTTGCTTAATAGTGAATATCTTCGAATGCAAAACAGTGAAAAGAGTTTTGATAATACCTTGAAGCAGGAGATTAGTCGTGCAAAAAATATTTTTGATAGAGGTATTTCAATTGAAGGTATGAGTTCCTTAGTAGAGAGCTTTAAAAATGGGAACTTTGAAGATTCTTTAGATGAGTTTTCTAATAGCTTGATAAAATTAGAGGACGGTTATAAAACCTTGTCTCACGATTTGTTTACACAGCAGGCACAGCTAAATTTTGAAAAGAAGAATGATGAAAATGAATTGCAAAGCATAGAAAAGGACATAAAGCAGCTGGAGTCAAAGCAGCTTGTTTATGAAGAAAATATAATAAAGCTAAGAGATGCTATTAAAGATGGAATAAAAGCTGAAAAGGGAATAGACTATGAGCCTCGCATCATATGTGAGCTTCTGCAAATCAGTGACCCTATATGGAAGAATGCTGTAGAAGGATATCTTAACACCCAAAGGTTCAATCTTTTAGTAGACACTGAGCTTTTTGATACTTCTTTAGGAGTTTATGAAAGAGAGAAGAATAAGCGTAAAATCTATGGGGCAGGTCTTATTAATACGCAAAAGCTTGAAGAGTTTTCTAATTGTGCTCAGGATAGCCTGGCAGAAGTAGTTACTTCTCAAAATAAATATGCAAAGTTATATGTAAATATGATTTTAGGCAAAGTAGTAAGGTGCAGCGATATAAATGATTTAAAAAAGTATAAGACTTCTATAACACCAACCTGCATGGTATATCAAAATAATACTGCTCGCCAGATTAATCCATCTATATACAGTAAGCCTTATATAGGTGAAGATGCTTATAAGACACAGCTTCAACAAAAGCTCCAAGATAGAGAAATATTTAAAGAAAAAATAAAGAAGCATAATAGTAAACTTAGGGAAATTGAAGAATTGCTTAAGTTGTTGGAAGGTTTAAAGCTTGAATATTTAAGAGAGAACTGTTCTATAAAGGTACATATAATTAAAAAGAAAGCTGAGCTTGAGGATAAAAAAGAGCAGCTAAGCAGAATCGATAAATCCAGTATAATGCTTTTGAAGTCAGAGCTTGAGACTGTAAAGGAAAAGGTTGCATTACTTGAGCTTCAATATAAGGAATTAGTAAAAGAAATTGCGAAGATAGAAGCTAGTAATGAGCTTATTAGAAAAGCAATGGAGCAGGGAAAACAAGAATTAACTTATTATACAGATAGATTTTTAAAGTATGAAGAAGAAATAAGTTCACTAATTCAAAGAGCTAGGGACAAGTATGAGGAAAGCACTAAAAATAGAAGTCTGGAAACTGTGTTAACAAATTTTATTAATAGCAAAAAAGGCTTTGAAACTCAAAAAGACAAGAAACTGGCAGACCTAAGACAGCTTCAATGGGATTACAATAGAGATTTCCACTTTGGTGGCGCTGATGGCATGGAAGGTATGTCTGATTTCCATAGAGAATATAAAATCTTAAGAGAAAGTAAGATTATAGAATTTGAAGAAAAAATCAGAAATGCAAGACAGAAGGCTGAAGAAGAGTTTAAAGATCATTTTATATCTAAGCTTCAAGAAAATATAGTTTCGGCTCAAAAGGAATTCAAGAAATTAAATGAAGCCTTAAGAGGCATCAAATTTGGTGATGATGAGTATAAATTTGAGTTTAGAGAGAGCAAGGATAATAAAAAATTTTACGACATGATTATGGATGACAGCAACTTCGGCGCGGATACTCTATTTACTGAAGTATTTAGAAACAAACATAAAGAGGCTATGGATGAGCTTTTTGAGAGAATAACTATTGATGATGAACAATCTAAAAAAGTGCTGGACAAATTTACAGATTACAGAACCTATATGGACTATGATATAAAAATATATCACGGCAATGGAGCAACCTCTTCTTTCTCAAAAGTATGCAGGGAAAAGAGCGGCGGAGAAACACAAACTCCATACTATGTAGCAATAGCGGCTTCTTTTATACAGATGTATGCCAATAGTCTTCAAGAGGAAACTGTAGGTATAATAATGTTTGACGAAGCTTTTGACAAGATGGATGAAAACAGAATTGAAAGTATGATGAACTTTTTAAATAAGCTTCAAAGACTTCAGGTAATTATAGCTGCTCCTCCTCAAAAAATAGAGGGTATAGCAAGGCATGTAGCTACTACTTTAGTTATTACAAAGGAAGATAATTTTAGCTGGGTGGAGGGACTACATTATAATGAAGAACTATAAAAATATGCTGCTTAATATGCTTCTTGATAAATATGAAAGAAGTTCACTTTATAAAGGGGAAAACACAGTAAATGTAAGCATAGCTTTAAAGTTTACAAAAGATACTTTGCCGGACTATTACAATGAATATAAATATGAACTTAAGGATGAGATTAATAGCCAGTGTATGTTCCTATCGGAAAAAGGCTTTATAAGTATCAGGTGGAAGAAGTATCAGGAAGGAAATATTATTGAAAAAATTGAGCTTAATACAGAGCTTCTAGATGAAGTTTATGATGAACTAAATCGCACTAAGAAGTCATCAATGGAGCAAAATGCAATTGATATAATAGAGCCTTACGCAGAAAATGATAATATACTAGGCATATTTGCTGCTGATATGCTTTCAAAGCTTAAGGCGAAAAGCAGCATTAAGAAATACTTCGATATTGAGGATACTAAAACCATAAAAGATGTACTAAGAGCATTACAGGCTATTCTAAAGCTGGACACAGAAACTCCTAAAAGAGTACTAAGCATTCACTTGTTTAATGATTCTAAAAGACTGGAAGCTATAGAGAATAAAATAATTAAAATACTTACTGATTATGGTAACTTTGAGCCTGATCTAGATATCTTATCAGAGTTCAATGTAGTTAGTAATCCAGGTTTTGTATATTTAAAAGGAAAGGGCATATTTAAGATCAATGAGGGAGAAATTGATTTGGAAGCCTTATCTGGAGAGCTGGCTTTAGGAAATTATTTGATTAATAACCTTCAGGTAAAGAAACTTAAGGTTCAGAGAATACTTACTATAGAAAACCTTACTTCCTTTCATACCTATAATCCTAAAGATGAATTAGTTATATATCTAGGAGGCTACCATAATACACTAAGACGAGAGTTTTTAAAAAAGCTTTATGATTATAATAGCTCTATAGAATTTTATCATTGGGGAGATATAGATTTAGGTGGATTTAGGATACTCAACCATTTGAGAAAAAAGACGGGGATTCCTTTTAAGAGCTACTTGATGGATGTTGAGACATTGAAGAAATATATTGAGTATGGGAAACCAATTGAAAATAAGGCTTATTTGGATAGTTTAAGAGAACTTATCAATAAGGAAGAATATGAGGAGTTTAAGGAAGTTATAGAATTTATGGTTGAGAATAAGGTTAGATTGGAGCAGGAAGTGATAAGTTAGAGAAGCGATCTGCTGGTTTTATGGAACATAAATTAACAGTTTGAAATCTGATTGGAGGAATGTTCTAAATGTATAAAGTGATTGGAGAGCAAGGAGAATTATATACTGAGTACCAATATGACAATGAAGCTGAATACGAAAAGATGATTGTTAACAACTCAGAAATTATCTTTGGATCAAATGGCATATACTTTGATATAAAGAAGAAAATAGGAAAATCTAGAGAGGGGGCTGCTATACCTGACGGGTATTATCTGGACCTTAAATTTCATGAAGACCCGGGATTATATTTTGTCGAGGTTGAATTAAGTGATCATGATGTTTATGGACATATTGGTGAACAGGTTTTAAGATTTGCTATCTCATCAGAAATAAGCAAGCACAAAATTAAAACAATTCTCATTGATGAAATAACTAACGATCCTGAGAAAAGTAAAAAGGTAAAAGATTTTATTGCAGCATCAAAATTTAACAACATAAATGAACTTTTAGATAAAGTAATATTTGACAAAGAAGTAGCCGTTATAATTGTGATAAATGAATCAAGTGAGCAATTAACGAAAGTTCTATCGAAAATTAAGATATCGGCTGATATTATTGAGGCACAAACTTACGTATGTAATGGAAAGATGATACATAGATTTACACCTTTTCAAGATGATGTTTTGGACTTTACTCCTGTTGCTACCGATTTAGATGATTTAGATACAGTTGTCGTTCCAGCAAGAGAAGATGGATTTAAAGAGACATTTATTGATGAAAAATGCTGGTATCAAATAAGAATCTCTGCGGCAATGCTAAATAAAATAAAATATATTGCGGCGTACCAGGTTTCCCCTATATCTGCCATTACTCACATAGCTGAAGTTGAAAGGATTGAAAAGTATAAAAATACAGATAAATATATTTTGTATTTTAAAGATAGTGCAAAGCCTATAAATAAAATTAAATTAACTGGTCAATCAAAGGGAAAAGCTCCGCAGGCACCTAGATATACTTCTTATACTAAATTATTGAAAGCTGACACCTTAGATGACTTGTGGAAATAAAGTGGAGTTAAATTTTCATTTCATAAATGCAAAGGAGATTAGAGATGGACATAAATTTTCTAGTATCAAACTTTGAACAAGATTTCAAAGATGAAGATTATGAGAAAAAGGAACAATTAAGAAGACAATTCGTAGAAAAGTTTCCGATTGAGAGTATAAAGGATATGGAACTAGAAGAATATGCTTTAGGTAGAAAAGCTGGAAATCTGTGTTGGTGGATAGAGTATAATACTGTAGAACTTGGCAGCATAAAAGGTGGCTCAGCTCATAAACATAAAATATTCTATAGTTCTAAGACCAATCAATGGGTATTCCCAAAAGAATTTAATAACGAGACTGAAGCATGGTTGAAGCTTAGAGAAGAGTTTTATAATTTTCTTAAAAACTTTGAAACTAGTGGCATTTTTCTGGTTGATCAAAGCAGTATGATATATTCTATGAATATGGTAAGAGCTAAACTCTTATATATGTATTTTCCAGATAAACTATTACCTATATATAGCACTGACCATCTTCAGAGAATTCTAGAATTCTTTGGTTATAGTAAAGATACTATTAAAAATTGGGATGTTATAAAATGTAATATAGAATTGAAAAACATACTAGACAACAATGAAGCTTTTAAAGGCTGGAATCCCTTTAAATTTATGTGGTTTGTGTATCTTACAGTAATACATAGTTCAAAAATATACAAAATTGCGCCAGGAGATAATGCAAGGTTTTGGCCGGAATGTTTTGATAATGGTTTCATATGCCTTGGTTGGAGTGAGGTAGGGGATATGAGAAACTATGCAGATTATGATGAGTTTAGGCATAGCTTTGAACAATTATATCCTGACTATGATAAAAGCAAGGTTACTCAGAAATCCAACGAAATGTGGACCTTCTTCAACTTAAATGCAGGAGATATTATAGTTGCAAATAGAGGTACAAGCTATGTTGAAGGTGTCGGGGAGGTTAGTGAAAAGGGATATGTGTATGATGAAGCTAGAAATGAATATAAACATATAGTGTATGTAAATTGGAGAAAGGATTTTAAATCTAAGGAAATATCCCCTCAGAACTATTGGGCCTTCAGAACAGTTTATAATATAAGCGATAAGCTTTATAAAGATATTATTGGTGAGGATAGTAAAACTGGAACAATAACAACAGTATCCGAACCATCGGTTATAATTGACAAGAAACCGGAAAAAGAGAGTTTTACAGAGGCTGAGGAAAGGTTCTTTCTGCAGCTAGATAAAAACCTTTTAAGAAAGGGTAATATAATACTTTATGGACCTCCTGGAACTGGCAAAACTTTTTTAAGCAGTAAATATTTAAAATGGAAGAGTCAAAATACAGGCAGAAATACTGAAAAGAAAATGTGTACCTTCCATCCTTCCTTTAATTATGAGGACTTTATAGAAGGATACAAGCCTGCTAGCAATAATAAGGGAGAAATGAGCTTTAAGCTTAAAGACGGTATATTTAAAGACCTATGTCTTAGGGCTAAGAGTAATCAAGAATGCGATTATTATTTAATAATAGATGAAATAAATAGAGGCAATGTTGAGAAGATATTTGGTGAGATGATTACCTTGATAGAGGGAGATAAAAGGGGTATGACTCTAACTCTTTCTCAAAGCGGAGATTCTTTTAGTGTACCGAAAAATGTTTATATTATTGGAACTATGAATACAACAGACAGAAGTATAAAAATGCTTGATGCAGCTCTGAGAAGGAGGTTTGCCTTTATAGAATGTATGCCTGATTATGAATTAGTAAATAAGCCTATTGATAGTTTGGGTTTATCACCTAAGGACATACTTATGAAAATTAATACTACGCTTAGGGAACTAGAAGATAGAGAGAAGCAGATTGGTCATGCATATTTTATGAAACAAGGAAATCAAATAGAAAGTGTAAGTGAGCTTAAAGAAGTTTTTATTTATGATATTATTCCATTAATATCAGAGTATTGCTTCAATAATTACAGCAGCATGAGTGAAATTATTGGAGAAAAATTCATTGATGAAGATAGTGAAGAGTTGAAATTTGAATTGCTTTATGGAAATGATGATTATTTTATATCTGAAATAGTTAATAAATTTGGTGGGAAAAATGATTAATCTAATTGAGTATGGTCAGGAAGGCTTAATTGAAAAGCAATATCTAGATGATGAAGACCGCATGTATCTTAGCAGATTACAGTATGAAGATATAGAAAAAGGTGAATGTAGGTATTACCTTAGAGAAGATTATAATGGAATTTATTTAAAACCCTTAAACTATATAGGAACTATTCAATTAAGCAGACAAAGAATTAATATTTATCCGAGATTTGACCATGATTTTTCAAGGCTAATACAGTTAATTCTTTTTACAAAAAATGTTAAGTATAAGTGCTTTAAGCAGAATTTAAGTACTAGCGAGGCAAAAGAAGATCTATATGAAATAATTATCAGCCTGTTACTAGAGGAAGTTTTTAATATAATTAAAAGCAATCTCTTTAGAGAATATGTGAGTTTCAATGAAAATTTAAAAGTTATAAGAGGTAGAATAGATTTTAAAAACCAACTTACTAAGAACTTCTTGAGAGGAGATAACATCTTTTGTAATTATGAAGAACTAAATACAAATGTATTAGAGAATCAAATATTACTTAAAGCACTTAATATTTCTGCTAGAATAACTTCAGACAATAATAAAAGAAAGCAAATAAAGAACTATACTAATTTATTTAAGGGAATTTGTGAGGAGTTTAGAGGCCAGAAGGTGCCGGAAATAACCTATAATAGATTAAATTCACAGTACAAGGAGGCACATTATTATTCTAAGCTGTTAATTGAAAGTATTGGGACAGGAGACTTATATAAGGCTGGTGAACATAATAGCAGATATTCCTTGCTTATTGATATGAATGAACTATTTGAAGGTTTTGTTGCCGCTTTAGCTGATAAATATCTAGTAAGTAGCTATGAAGTAAAACCACAGTTTGAGGTAAAAAATGCTATACTCAACTTTAAAAATGGTACTTATAGAAAAATAAAGCCTGATATCATACTAATAAGTAAAAAAGATGAAGAAGTAATAGTAATTGATACAAAAAATAAAGCCTATGGATATAAAAATGTTTATAATGAGGATATATACCAGCTGACCTTTTATGGATTATATTTTTATAACATGTTTAACACAAAATCAAATATATTTATTATTTATCCTCAATACGAAAATAATAATGACATTTTTCAAAAAATATTTATAAATACCCTAGAAGGTAATATAGACAGGCCTTGCATTAATGTAAGGCCGCTAAATATAAATGATTATTTAGACTTAATAAATGGAGGGATTAAAAGCAGAGATATTATTAAGGATAAGCTGTTAAAGCTATTTAATCAAAATATCTAGAAAAGGGGTTATATTATGTTTGACAAGCCTTTTGAATTGCCTTTTGAGCTTAGAGGCAAGAAAATAAAGTCTGAAAGAATTATTCCAACAGTCTGTAATGTTAAAAATATGATTGGAAGGCTAGAGGAAAATGGCGGTGATTATAGTAAGCTTAAGCAATGGGAGCAAAGATCCTATAAGCATTATAACTTTGAAAAAATCCATAAGGAAATGTTAGCTTCAGATGAACGAAAAAGAATACAAATACTCCGAGATCACATTTTAAATAGCAGCTTTGATAAGCTTGGAGCAAGTCCATTTGATATATACATCGTGGCTTATGTAGCTGAAAATATTGACACAGGTCGAGATGCATTTATTGAGTACTGTTTAAACAATGGAATGGCTGGTACTTATAATTCTGCAAATGCTATTTATACGGTAGGTAAAGGTGATGGAATTTATTTAAGAATTTTAAATGATGACGGGACAGTTAGAGACTGGGAGTTCATGAATAGATGGGTGAAAGGAGTATAAATATTAATTATGGCTAATACATCTTTTTTGACTAAGTCCATATATCCTTATGTGTTGAAGGAAGTAAACACTAAGTTAAAGCTTTCACTAGTTGAATCTAAGATAGCTGTAGGTTCACCGGCTAAAGAGAAGAAGTTTGATGGTGTTTCTGCTGACAAAAAAACTATTCTGTCAATTTTCACAAGCAGTGGATATTCTAAAAGCGGTAAACTTCCTGTAGGGAAGATTAATGCACTTTATGCAACCTGTTATATGATGAATTTAACGGGAGCTACGAGGAAGATTCTTGCGTTTTCAAATGAAGAGTTTATGAAAATAATTATACATAAGTGCAAGCCATTTTTGGAAGGGTTTGAATTAATATATGTACAACTTAGTGATGAACTTAAAGAGCTCTGCGAAGATATAGGCAGAAATGCTAGTGATGAGATGGGCTAGTATTAAAGATATAGACCAGTATCAGCAGTGTATTAATTGAAGTGATAAAGGCAAAATCACCCTATGCAGTTGTTTAATTACCTCCATCTTGTTATATTTAACTCTAGTTCCTATAATTATAGTATAGCCCTGAAAACACCATAGTAGGCAAATTAAACGAATTCAATACTCAACAGAAAAAACATAAGAAAATATAAAGACAAAAAGTCAGCTATGAAATTATAGAACAATTATTAAGAGCCACTATGGCAGTATCTTCAGCAGGAAATGAATAGCCTTTGGAGTTTATAGTTTTAAGAAACAAGAAAATTATGAAGAAGATAACAGAAGTACATCCACACTCAAAGATGCTATTAAATACAGATGCTGTAATCGTTATTTAAGGGGATAAAACTAAGGAAATTTTTAACGGCTATTGGATACAGGATTGTTCAGCTGCTACAGAAAACATATTGATAGCTGCGGAGGACATGGGGTTAGGATCTGTGTGGTTAGGCGTTTATCCAAAAGAAAGTGGAGTAAAGGAAGCAAAAAATTTTTAAATCTGCCTTATAGTTTGCTTTCTTTATCAATTATTAATAAGTGCCTGATGGATATTCTGATCTTAAGAGAAAGTCAGCAGATAGGTTTAATAAAGTAAGAATGAATTATTACAGATGTAAGCATATTAAAATCGAACTTAAATTGTAACGACTTAAATCTTGTTTGCATTATTGACAGAAATTACAAATGAATGTATCATTAAAATGATGGAGTAGTTGATTTCCATACTAAAACCAAATACCAATCACTAAAATATCAAGAGTTAGGGTAGAGAGTTAGCTCATTGACCCTATACCAACCTGCCAAAAGGTAAGGTGGTTCCGCTAACAACGATAAGGGGGTTAAAGGTCTAAATGACCTTTAACGGGCTATCTGCGAATGGTAATGAGCGTGTATAGATAGACCAGGGTTGCTATTATGATGACATAGTATCTTCTTATCTTAAGGTAAGAAGATTTTTTGTTATATAGAATTTGAGATTATTAGCATGAGGAGTGAAATGTATGGATAAAAAAATAGAGGTTGTAACCCTGGCTGAGATAATTAAAGACATGACGCCGGAAGAACTTGATAGATTTAAAAAGGAGAGGTACGAAAAGTTTATTAAGCCTCTTATGAAAATAAATGAAAGCGAGCTTATAAAACTAAAAAGAAAATAGTTTGGTCTGTAATTGGTGATATTAGCATAGTTTAAAAGATCGTTGTTAGCAATATAAAATACCATAATAGGCTTTCAGATGTAAGCTACAAGTCATATCTGACATCGTGATTTACGACGGCAGGTTAAACACAAATTTTCAATAATTAAAGCTTGACCTAAGGTGGCAATTTGCTATGTCAAGCTTTTTGTTACCATTGTAACATTATTCTTCTATATATATTTATATAGGTATATTAGGTATATTATATATAACCTATATATACCTATATTGTCTATTTTATATTTATATATAATTTAAAGTTACAAAGTTACAAATATAAAAGAAAGCCTTGATTTATCTGCTCTTTGGGATGTAACTTTCTTTGTAACTTTCTGATTTTTAAAGTTACAAAGAAAGTTACAAAATAATAGTAGAAAGTTACACCATTTTGCAGTGAATACAACCCTGAAAATTTTATATATCTTTAAGCCTTGCAAAACCTTTTTGTGGACCGTAACAGCCAAATCTGCAGGTGGAATTACATCTTTTCCATCCAGGAATGGATGCTAAAATACTGTTTATCTTAAATATGAGGTATGTAAAGCCTTTCAAGCTGTATTCCCATTTTGGGAACTTAGGTTTTATCTTAAATATGTGATATTTGAATTATTCGTATTAATAAATACAAAAAGAATAGTTTGCAGTTGTTTAATTATACACCTCTTGTTAAATTTAACCACAATTCTTATAATAAAAATATAATCCCAAAAACATCACAGGAGGCAAATTAAATGAAAGCAATACTAAACAGAAAAAGCATAAGAAAATATAAAGACATAAAGATAAGCGATGAAATTATAGAACAACTATTAAGAGCGGCTATGGCAGCACCTTCAGCAGGAAACGAACAGCCTTGGGAGTTTATAGTTTTAAGAGACAAGGAAACTATGAAGAAGATAACTGAAGTGCATCAATACTCAAAGATGCTTCTAAATACAGATGCTGCAATTGTTATTTGCGGAGATGAAGCTAAGGAAGTATTTAAGGGCTATTGGGTGCAGGATTGTTCAGCTGCAACTGAAAATATATTGATAGCTGCGGAGGATATGGGCCTTGGTGCTGTTTGGTTAGGCGTTTATCCGATAGAGGATAGAGTACAAGCCATAAAAGAGCTTTTAAACCTGCCTGATAGCGTAATTCCTTTATCAATAGTACCAATTGGATATCCTGACGAGGACAGAAAGCCTGCAGATAGGTTTAATAAAGCAAGAATACATTATGATAGATGGTAAGTTTGACTTAACAATCTAACTCTTTTGTTAACATTGTTACATATTTTCTTATATATATTTATATAGGCATATTAGGTATATTATATATACTCTATATATACCTATATCCTTTATTTATTATTTATATATATATTAATGTTAACAAAGTTAACAAGTATTAATAAAGCTAGTAATATCAAGGCTTAAGGCTGTTAACATTCTCGTTAACATTCTAAAAATGTATGTTAACAAAAAAATGCTTGTTAACAATAGAATGTTAACAAAATTTCTAATCAAAATAAGCTGAAGTATTTAAAGCTTGACCTGAGGCGGCGATTTGCCCTGTCAGGTCAAGCTTTTTATAGGGTACCTTTTACACAATCCAAGGGAACTTTAATATTATTTCCAACTTATTTCAGCAGCTTTTCTTGGAGCAGTTCTTGAATATTTTACATTAGGGTATCCAATGACCATGCAGGTTACAACCTTTTTACCTTCCTTAATTCCAAGGAAGTCTCTAATTTTTTGATTATCCTGTGCAGCTCGTACAAAAAATCCGCTAAAGAAGGTTCCAAGACCTACAGCATTAGTCATAAGCTCCATATTTGATGAAGCAAGCGCTCCATTAACGTCTGAGTTAGCTGTAACAATTATTACCGCTGGAGCGTTAAAGAACAGTCTGTCATTTTCCTTTGGATTTGAATTAAAGTCCTCGTACATTTTTATCCACATCTCTGCGTATCTTTTAAAAATTGCAGTCTGAGGAGTAAGGTTTGAAAGAAGCTCTTCACCTGACTTCTTAAGGCTTTCTAAAGTCAAAGCCTTTAGTTCCTGAAGTCCTTCTCTTACTACTATATAAGATACATCCTGCATGTTGCTTCCTGTTTGAGTAAATCTTCCTGCTTCTATAATTTTAGCAAGCTTCTCAGCTTCTACTTCTTTGTTCTTAAATTGTCTTACAGTTCTTCTGAATTTAATGAAATTCAATAGGTTGTCCGAGTCAATTGAAAACTCTTCTTTATTATAAGCTTTTACATCATCCATATTGTATTCATCTGTAGATACTGCATTTTTAGGACATACAGCAATACAATGTCCGCATTTAATGCAGGTTACATTATTAATCCTGGCTTTACCATCAATTATTTCAATATCTCTTGGAAAGCAATCCTTGACACATTGCTGGCATCCAATGCATTTTTCAATGTCTATCTTCATCATAAGTATAATCCTCTCCTTGCAGTGTTAAATCTAATGCATTGGAATTATATCATAATATTATTGATTATGTCTAAAAAATTTAAAAAAGGCGTATATTGCAGTAAATATTTATATATTTAAATTTATACACAGGTAAAAATATATATAATTAATGTTGACAAAATAATGCCTGTTGGCAGAGAAAGTTAACATATTTTTTAATCATAATAAGCTGAAGTATTTAAGCTTGAGCTAAGGCGGCGATTCGCCATGTCAGCTCAAGCTTTTATTTTAGCTATGCACACTCTAATATTCACAAAATATAAGAATAGTTACAGAGCTGAAAACGCTATGTTGTGTTATACCTGGGACAGACTACGAGTATAGGTAGCCCTAGGCTGATATTATGATGACGTAAAATCTTCTTATCTTGGGGTAAGAAGATTTTTTTATTTACCTAATTCTCTTAAAACCAATAGAAAAACAAATTGGATAAAAGAGCTTTTACGTTCCTGCTGAGATAGCCTGTCCTTTTTACGAACCCCGTATTAACAAAGAAAGAGAAATACTCAAGAATCACATTAGATAAAATTAATAGTTTATTCACTTGTATGCGGTTTTTCTGTGACAAAGTAATGATAATATTACATTCTGATAGAAATATTGATTTACAAAAGGAGGAAAAATTAATGAGTTCGATAAGTAGTATTTCAAATTCAAACAGCTTATACACTCAAAGCACCACACAAGTTTTAGGAACGCAGCAAACAAAGGTACATCATCACCATCAACAAAATGGTAATCAGCAAGATTCGATACAAATTAGTGAGCAAGGTGATAATTCTCCATTAAGTACATCATCTTCAAGCATATTGGACAGTCTAGTAGCTAGTGGAACAATTACTTCAGACCAGGAAAGTACTATTCAAAGTGCTTTTCAATCTGCAAGACAGTCCAGCCAGTATGGTGTATATGGCAGTAAGCCTGTAAATCCTATAAGCAATTTAGTTTCAAATGGAACAATTACTAAAGAACAAGCAACTTCTATAGTTAGTGCTTTCAAATCAGCTGCACATGCTGCAAATGTTGATGCTTCAAGCAGTGCTACAAGAGGTATGAAGACTAATAGTGCTTTGCAGGCAGCTGCTTCCTCTGAACAAAAGGGTGTTCATCACCATCACAGACAACATAGACCTGATGCTGTACAAAGTGCATCGCCAGTGGATAATTCAGCAACAGCTAGCAATACAACACAAGCAGCAGCCACTGTATAGATCCAATAAGGGGTTTTATCCTAGTAGTACTTAATTTTAAATTTATAGAATTGGCATGAATTTACTAGCAGATGAAGAGGAACAGATAATGATTGTAAAAGAATATAATGTTTTGGGTACTACGGTTCAATTGAGTGTATATGACTCTGATGATGAAACAGCTGTCGATGAAGCTTTAGAAAGACTTGATCAGATAGATGACAGGATGTCGGCATTTAAAAATATGAGCTTTATTTCAAAGATAAATATTAATGCGGGCGGCCTGATGCAAGAGGTTACCGAAGATGTTTATTATGTAATAGATAAAGCAGTTCAGTATGCAGAATTTTCAGAAGGAGCTTTCGATCCTACTATACGCCCTTTAGTTAATTTGTGGGGAGTATTTACAAATCATGCTATGGTGCCAGAGAAATATGAAATTGAAGAGAAGCTCAGGCTTGTTAATTACAAGGATATAGTTCTTGATAAGGCAAACTGTGCAGTAAAACTAAAACATAGGAATCAGTGTATTGATTTAGGAGCTATTGCAAAAGGTTATGCAGCAGACGAAGTGAAAAGGATTTTTCTAAATCACAATATCAAGAGTGCAATTATAGATCTTGGTGGAAATATATATGCATTAGGAAATAAACTAGATGGATCCTCCTTTAATATTGGAATCCAAGATCCTCTGGGTTTTGAAGGAGAAAGTATAGGAATTGTAAGTGTGAGGGACAAATCCATAGTAACTTCAGGAAATTATGAGAGATACTTTGAAAAAGACGGAAAAAGGTATCATCATATAATTAATCCTAGGAATGGTTATCCTGATGAGAACGGAATTATAAGCGTTACTGTAATATCTGATTTATCTATTGATGGTGATGGACTTACAACTTGTGGATATATAATGGGACTTCAGCGTGGTTTTGAGCTAATAGAAGATCTAGAAGGAGTAGAAGCCATATTCATAACTAAGGATAAAAAGATTTATATAACCTCAAATTTAACGAATAATTTCCAATTAATAAATTCTGAGTATACTCTGGCTCTGTAGTATCATACGTGTTTGTGCAATAGAGCCATAGAACAATGAATGAACTTTAAAGTAGCTGCATGCTAATTTGTTAGTATGCAGCTACAGTTTTTATATTCAAAATAAGATTTAATTAACATTACTTTTTAACCCAAACTCATAATAATATCTAATAGCTTCATCAACAATGGTATTCATATAAACATTAACATCGTGATGAGAAGCTTTAATCTCATTGAGCATCTTGGCGGTGGAGTAGCGGATCTTATAATATCTTCCGATTGTATAAGGTTCATCATCAACCATAGGAGTGGCAACGTTGGCTTCTGTTTTAATTTTTCGATTATCAGTTAGAGCTGTATTACTTTTATTAAAGTCAAAAGTATTTGATGGAGCAGGTTCAGCAACAGGCGGTGCCGGAGCAAAACTAAAGGCTTTAATGACATTGGAAGTTTCTACATCGCCTTCTATAAAGCAGCAATCATCATCTTCAATCATATCTAAGGACTCTGCATCTAAATCTAATCTCTTTTTTCGAGTCATAATATCTTCACTCCTTTCTTTATATATAAATATGCAAATAAAACCTTTAATTTAAAAAAAGGCGCATGTTATCAGTAAATATTTATATATTAAGAATTAGGTGAGAGAGTTAGCTTAATAAGCCTTTCCAATCAGTTAAATAGCAAGGTGTTTTGCTAACAGCCATGAGCGATTATAGAGGTACTGGGCTGCTTGATGACTTGATATCTTCTTATCTTAGGGTAAGAAGATTTTCTATTTTAAAAATAAAAATTTTCAAAAGTGCTATCATATGATAACGTTTTATTGAATTTGGGTATAATATATACTTATATAAAGTAGAGTTTTCAAGGAAGGACTGATATTAATGGCAGTTCAGACAAGTCTAGAAGAGATAAATTGCTTCCTTGTGGAAGTCAAGTCACTTATTACAGCAGGCAAATATGAGCTTATTCCAAGACCTGAAAATAATTTAACGAACTTGGAAATAAATTTGAAAATAGCTTTAGATATATATAAATAATAGAAAGGTGTTTATTTTGAAAAAAGAATTATTTTCTCATCTGTGCGATGAATACTAAGAATGCACTTGATAAGGAACATACAACTAACAATAGTACATATTTTGCTGAATTGGTATTGGAGGAGCTAGATAAAACCATGTATAAAATAGAAATTATATTTCTTTTATACATGGTTTTTTTATATTGGAACTTGTTTTATACATTTTGCAACAGCGTATTTCTGTTCCATTAAATTATCGATTACTAATATGATGAGTTATATACGAATTTACTATAGTTGTTAAAAATATAACGTTAAATTATTGACAATGTTGTTCCGGGGTAGTATAGTAGTTACTGTAAGTATCAACTACTATATTGTGTAATATCCGAATATATCATCTACAGAAGCAGTTAAATAATATGACGCTTGCAATGGGTACCACTAAAATGTATTATTAATTTTGAAAACAACAACGGAATATATAATTAATCTTAATAATATAAAGGTGGTACATAAATGGAAAAGATAATTAACTTACTTAAAAGGTTTGATTTTACTGAATCCGAAGCAAAAGTGTATATTACATTGCTGCAGAGCGGCCCTTGCACTGGATATGAAGCTAGTAAACTGTCAGGAGTTCCAAGGTCTAAGATTTACAATATTTTAGAGATACTGACTACCCGAGGAGCCTTGGTTACTAGTGACGGCGAAAAGACTACTCTATATAGGGCCGAGCCAATTAATCGCTTAAAAAATCTTATAAAAAGCAATATTGACGATAGTTTAAAAGAATTAGAGGAAGAAGCACTTAGATTTGAAAAGCCTAAAGATGATGAAAAAATTTGGCATCTAGCTGACTATAAAAGCATTATGAATAAATGTTTAGAGATGATACTTGAGGCGCAGAGCCAAGTTTTAGTGCAAATATGGATTGATGATCTGGATGACAGGTTAGCTGAGTGCTTAAACCAAAAAATGAATGAGATTGATCAGGTGCTTGTAATACTTTATGATTCTAGTTATAAGTATGAAACAAAATTAAAAAAATTCTATCGACATGGCTTTGAAAGAGAGAAAATGCGAGACTTTGGACGACGATGGATAACAATTACTTGTGACAGAAAAGAGATGGCTTATGCACATTTTCGCAGCTCAATGGCTTCTGAAGCAATATACACAAAGAATGAAAGTATGATATTCTTTGCGAACGAGTACATTTATCATGACGCTTATTGCTTAAAGTTAATTGAAAGCTTTGGAGATCAGGTAAGAAAAGAATTCGGGGAAGATATGAGAGGTATACGCGATATATTTTTTGCTATGAATAAAAAATAATGATTACGGGGGAGTAAAAATGATCGTTAAAATTATTCTTGGCTTAGTAGTATTAATAAATGGAGCCTTTGCAGTTACATTTATTAAAGATTTGGTGAAAAATAAGGGCGTATTAAAGAATGAGTCAGCAAATCCTATTTTATTAGCAATTTCTTCTTTCTTTATTTTTTTATTATCCACTTTCGGTATATCAGATTTTGCTATAAGTACAGCATTATATCCAAGAGTAAAGTGGATTGATGAAAAGAAACTTCCAGGTACATTAAATACACAGTGTGTTATTCCTGTTGCAGCAATGGCTTTAGCATATATATCTTCAATTAATGTTGGAATAGCAACACTAGTTATTCCCATTGTTGCTCAAGTAATAGGAGCCTATGCAAGCCCAAGGTTTGTAGTAAAGCTTCCAGTAAAAGTTCTTAAAAAATTTCTGTCAGCTGGCTTATTAATTGCAGCTGCATTGATTCTAGCAGGTAAATTTGGTGTATATCCTTCAGGTGGAGAAGCTACAGAATTAGTTGGTTTTAAATTGGTATTATTAGGATTACTATCACTTATATACGGAGCTTTAAATAATATTGGTATCGGTTCTTATGCATTAACTATGGCTACAGTGTATGCCCTGGGACTAAATCCAGGAGCTGCTTTCCCTATTATGATGGGAGCTTGTACCTTCTCAGTTCCTATAGGAAGTATGCAATTTGTTAAGTTAGATAGTTATTCTAGAAAGATTACATTATTTACTTCTACTTTTGGTGTACTTGGAGTTTTAGTTGCAGCATTTTTCGTAAAGAGTTTAAATGTATCTGCTCTTCAATGGATAGTTGCTGCGGTAATAATATATAGCGCTGTAACAATGCTGCTAAGTCTTAAAAGAGATGCTCAAGTAAGTATTAATTAATAGAATAGGAGTTTATATTATGAATATTGTAGTCTTGAAAAGTAATGATATGAAAAATGTGTTTTCCATGAAGGATGCAATACAAGCAGATAAGGATGCATTAAAACTTTATTCTGCTGGACTTAGTAATGTACCTTTAAGAGTAAATTTAGATATACCAGAGCACGAAGGCCAAAGTCTTTATATGCCAGGATATGCAGGCGGTGCTAATGCTCTAGGAGTAAAGATCGTTTCAGTATATCCTAAGAATATAGAAAAAGGATTAACAAGCGTACCAGCAACTATGGTACTCGTAAATAGTGAAACTGGTGAAGTATCATCTATTATGGATGGAACTTATTTAACTAGAGTTCGTACAGGAGCAGTATCTGGAGCTGCTACCGATATATTAGCAAGAAAAGATAGTAAGGTATTTGCTCTATTTGGAACTGGAGGACAAGCAGAGTCTCAGCTTGAGGCAGTCCTTACAGTGCGCCCAATCAAACTAGTTAAAGTATATGATATAAGTATAGAGCGTGCAGAAAAGTTTGCTGAAAAAATGCAAAAAGAGTTTGGAGAAAAATTTGGGGTAATGATTACTGCAGTCAATTCATCTGATGAAGCAATTAAAGATGCAGATATCATTACAAGTGTTACAACATCAAAAAAGCCTACATTCAATGGAAAGCTTGTTAAAAAGGGAGCCCATATAAATGGTGTAGGAGCTTATACTCCCGTAATGCAGGAAATAGATGAATTTGTTATCACTAATTCAGACAAAGTGTATGTAGATACAAGAGATGGCGCTTTAAACGAATCAGGTAATTTTATAATTCCTATTAATAAGGGAATATATTGTAAAGATAAGGTTGAAGGCGAGCTAGGAGAAGTTATATTGGGCAAAGCCTCAGGACGAGAGAATGACGAAGAAATAACAGTATTTATAACAACTGGAAGCGGAGTATTGGATGTAGTTACCGCACAGAGAATTTATGAAAATGCTGTTAAGAATGGTATTGGAGAAACGATAAAATTCTAACTCAGGGCAAGTTTAAATACACAGGATCGGTTAGCGGCTATAAACTCAATGACACCTACAGTGACTATAGTTGTGATCCTGTAAAATAAAGTCTGTAAAAACAGCTTTCTATGAAAGAATAATAAATCATAGGAGGCTGTTTTTATTATGGAAAAAAGAAGAAAACCAGATATATTGGAAATTCAACTAATAAGATAGAGTTTTTTGAGAAAAAACAAAGTGATGTACCCAATATTTCAGATTGGGCTATAAAGGCAGAAGAAGCAAAAATCTTAAGAGAGGAGCTTGGGAATATCTCCAAGACACTGGATGAGCTGCTTGAAAAGCAAAATGAAAGTGCAAAGCTTAAGGAAGAACTGTCAAAGCTTGAAGTTGAGCAAAACTATTTTGAAAACAGCTTTCAAGAGAGCTATATAGAAATAATCTTTCAAGCAGTACTTCTTCATTAAAGAGAGCTTACTATAAAAGTGCTATAAAAGAAAGAAAACAAAAAATAGAAGCTTTGGAATCAAGACTTGAAAGTAGGAGTTTCAATGACCTTATGAAAAAATACTCGGAGGTATCCGGAAAGATTTTTAAGCTTTCTTTATATGAAAGATATTTGAAGGACAAAAAAGAAACATTTACCGTGAAAAGCTATAAGTTTAAGTTTAAGGAGTTTGTAATGAAAAGTTTTATAATAACGAGCTAACTATCATGACCGAAGAAAACCCACAGGATAAACCCTTAAAGCTTTATAAAACCGCACCTGGAAATCATGCACGAAGAGAAAATATTGGAAGTCAAAAAGGTTGGTACAATATAAGACAAATAGAAGTAATTAAGGATGAGATTTTAGGTAAAAACAAGGATACTTATATGGACGCAAAAAAGGTTGGAATTATATGCCCATATAGAAAGCAGGTTTCTGAAACTAATAAATTGCTTGGAATACCTGAGCTAGAGGTAGATACTGTTCATAAGTTTCAAGGAAGAGAAAAGGATGCAGTAATATTTACAACAGTTGCTGATGAGATAAACGAATTTATAGATGATCCTAACCTGATAAATGTTGCAGTATCCCGTGCTGTTAAGGAGCTAGTTGTAATAACCTCTAACAAGGTATTTAAGAAACATGGTATAAATGATGAATATGCTGGTGCTTATAGAGATCAGCAGGTTATTATCGCTGGAGCCAAGCATATACCGCCCGAGCCATTTCTTATAAAGGAACAAATGGAAAACTTAATTAAATGGTATGAAGGAGAGGGGGGTAAACTTCATCCTGTTTTAAGAGCAAGAACTTTTGCATTGTATATATAAATATGCAAATAGCGCCTCTAATTTAGATAAAGGCGCATGTTTGCAGTAAATATTTATATATTTAAATTTATACATAGGTAAAAATATATATATTTATATCGGTTTATATTTAAATATTCAAATTATGTTAGTTTTTTATTTCTCATCAGCAAAGCTTCCATGTTTTCTGCATTAACTGGCCTACTAAAATAATAGCCCTGACCTATATCGCAGCCCATAGCCTTTAAAAGTTCTAACTGCTCTTTAGTCTCTACGCCTTCTGCTACAACTTTATACCCGAGCTTATGAGAGAGAGCTATTATAACATCAACTATTAATCTTTGTTCAGTATTATCGCAGATCTCCTGCACAAAAGATCTGTCAATCTTTAATACATTTATAGGCAGCTGCCTTAGATAATTTAGGGAAGAATAACCGGTTCCAAAGTCATCTAGAGCAATTTTTACGCCAATAGCTTTTAAGTTTTTTAATTTATTAATATTATCTTCTGTAGAGTCCATAAGTAAGCTTTCTGTTATTTCAACTTCTAAAAATATGCTTTGCAGATTCGCATTAGTTAATGTTTCTTTTACGTTATCTATGAAGTCTGGCCTTGCAAATTGAATACAGGATACATTGACTGCTATTGTATTGTAACTAAGACCTTTATCCAGCCAAAGTCTATTTTGCTTACAGGCGGTTTCTAATACCCAATTGCCTATAGGAACTATAAGCCCTGTTTTTTCAGCTATAGGTATAAATTTATCAGGGGGCACAAATCCTAATTCATTGTTATTCCACCTAATTAAAGCTTCCATACCTTCAATCTTTCCATTAAATAAATTTACTTGAGGCTGATAGTATAATTCAAACTCTTTGTTTTCCAGAGCATGTCTAAGATTATTTTCTATGGTTATCTTTTTCATCAGCTCTTTTCCCATGGAATAGCTAAAGAAGCAGTATTGATTTTTACCTTGTTCCTTTGCCCTATACATTGCTGTATCTGCATTTTTTAAAAGTGCTTCAGGCTTTTCTCCATCTATAGGGGCTATGGAGATTCCTATGCTTGTAGTAACGTGATTTAATGCACCGTCTATTATAAAGGGTTCCTTAAACATATTTAATAAATTATTGCAGATGACTTCTAAGTCTTTTATATCGTCAAATTCAGGGATTAGAACTAAAAACTCATCTCCTCCAAACCTTCCAGCGATTGAAGTTAATGGTATGGAATCGTTTAATCGTATGGCGATTTCTTTTAAAAGCTGATCTCCCTTATCATGACCCAGGGTGTCATTGATTTTTTTAAACTCATCTAAATCTAAAAACATTAATGCTGAATTTTTATTGCATAAAGAATTAGAATTTAGGACTTCTTTAAATTTTTGCATAAAGTAGTATCTGTTTGGCAAATTTGTAACCACATCATAGTAAGCTATTTGTTTGATTTGCTTTTCATTTAGCTTTCTTTCGGTAATATCAGTAATGGAACCTGCCATCTTTAGAGCCTTTCCATCTGAATTTGTAAGTAGCTTGCCTCTATTTGCAAGCCATTTAATTGAACCGTCTTTTGCTATAATTCTAAATTCGCTTTTATATATGTTGTTATTATTTAGAGCCTCATTTAAATCTTTTTTTGCAGAAGCTTTATCTGAGGGATATATGTATTTGCTGTAGATATCTTTAAAGCTGGAAAACATATCATGGCCGGTTATTTCTGTCCATTTTTCTGAGATAAAGAAAGAGTTATTCAATAGATTCCATTCCCAAATGGCGTCATTGGCTCCTTCGATAGCAAGCCTATAGCGCTCCTCACTATTTCTTATTATTTCTTCATTCTCCTGCAGCTCTTCATATTGAGCTCTAAGCTCTTCTTCAGTGGCTGTGAGCTCTTCATGCACTGCACTCAGTTCCTCATAACTATTATTTAGTTTTATCTCGTTCTTTCTTTTTTGATTAACAATTATGGCTAAAAGAGAAATTATAGTAATAAGAAATAAAAAAACTATTGTAGTTCCTATAACCAACCACTTATATCTTTGAAAAAAAGAATAATCTTCATTAATAATGATGCTGCCCTTAGGAAGTACCTTTGGACTTATTTTAAAGTTTTTTAATTGAGTATAATCAAACATGTACTTGTTAGGACTCTCAGATACTTGAAGTATAGATTGTAGTGGAGAACCACTTATTATTTTTAGAGCAATTTTTGCAGCTTCTTCTCCTTGATAAAACCCGCTGGTAACCTTTCCGCCTATGGGGCCATAGCCTAAGTCAAAATCCCAAAAAGAAAAAAGGGGAACAGGAGAATTTTCAAAAATATCGTCCTTTAAATTGTTTATATATCTATAATGCCCGGACTCATCTAAAAATGGGTCTGTTATAAATATAAAAGCTGTATTTTTATTTGAACTTCTTATATCATCTTTTACCTTCTCAATAGGAGTGTTTTCATAAAAATTAAATTTATATTCATTAGTAAATTTGCTTGAAATTTCTTTTATATGATTGAAGTCATTTTGTCCTGAGGTACTATTACTTCCATAAACGTTGAAAGTAGTAGTATTAGGTAAAATTGATAGAATGTTTTTTATCATTTCTTCAACTTCAAGATTTTCTTTCACGAATTTGTATTGGGGTTTGTTTAGCAGGGTAGAAGGATTTATGTCATTTATACCGCAAAAGACTACAGGAATATCAGGGAATAACTTGTCCCCATATTTTATAAGATAATCCATAGCACCGTTATCTGATGCTATAATAACATCAAACTTAATACTAGAGTATTTCATCTTTTGAAGATTATAAAAGTTATCTAAATAATCGTCACTTGAATTTTCTTTTAAATCCATATAATCATATTTTATATTTACATTAGTAAAGCTTGTATCAAAAACAGAATCAATCCCCTTTGAAAGTGAGTTCGTCCAAGCGAAACCCTCATTATAAGAATGTATTACTAATATATTTTTTACTTCTGCTGCATCTACTGAACTATTTTTAAATGCTGCAAAAATTACAAGGAAGAAAATACAGATAAAAAGCTTAATTTTTTTCATATTTTTGCATCACCTCCTGATATTAATTACAATTATAACATATAAATACAAATAATATAAATATATATAAATAACATACATAATAGTAAAAATTATGACAACGTAATGCAAAAAATACTTTTTTGTGCAGCAGTTGTCAAAACTAAGAAATATATAATAATAAGCTATACCCCTCTAAAAACTTCCTATAGATACGTATATAGAATAGACGTAAGATGTATCATAAGTTGTGAAAGAGGTAAAGTATGCTAAATATAAGGACTAGAAATGATAAAATAAACAAAGTTATAAAGATTTTGCAGGTTAAGGATTTGGAAGTAGGTTATTCAGAAAACAAAGACTTTACTGAGTTAGAAGAAGGGCAAACACTAGAGGAATACGTAAAAGATAGGGGATTTTTAGAAGCAAAGAATGTGTATAATATTACCTTAAATTTATGCGAAACACTATCAAATTTAAAAAGTTTAAATTATTCTATTATGTACAGCCAGCTTGTTCCTTCAAATATTATTATAAATAGTAACATGAGAATATACATAAAGGATCTTGGAGTTTCAAAAAATCCTCAGTTTAATAACAGTAATTTTGCTTGTATATCAAGCATTAAGAGTACATATGATAATAAGCTTGAGTTTTTCAAAGCCAGCAGCGAGAAGGTTATAAGCAGTATCGGTATGCTTATGTATTTTATGGCTACAGGTAAAGAACCTGTTACAATGTTACAGCCTCTTTTAGAAGATAGCTATGGCAGCAATGTTGAAAGCAGCTTGAAAAGGATAATAAAGAAATGTTTTTATGCTAATAGTAAAAAGAGATATGTTTCAATTGAAGAGCTAAATAAAGAAATAATTATTGAGCTTTTGTTAAAAAATAAATATGAAAAGATAGAAAGTATTTGCAGCAGCTATAGGGAGTCGGATAAACCTTTGAATAGCAGGGTAACAAGGTCACAAAAGCGTAAATCCAAGATAACAAGCAGAGCTTTAAGATTTATATTTAATAACTAGAAAATGAAAAAGGCTGTACTAAAAACCACTAAGTTTTTAGTACAGCCTATTTAAATTGAATTAGCATGTTGTGCTAGCTCAACTAACCTGCATAGACATATTTTATATATCGGGGCATAGTTAGTTGAACTGGCGCACGGGATTAAATCAAGTTCCAGAACATTACTGTATTAGCAACAGTAATCATAGTAAACAGTATTGTATTTAAGAAAGCTGCTAGCCATACGTTTCCGGTCTTATTGAAGATTTTCTTTGAATATACTGCAGCTATAGCAAGACATGGAACTAATGCTATTAAAACTATTCCGTTTAGTGCGTCTGCAGGATATGCTCCTACATGTCTTATGAAGTCTGAGCCATATTGATAAATGAGCCATAAAACTAATCCGCCTACATTCATGATCATGGCTACTATATATCCTTTTGCACCCTTCATACCGGAGAATCTGGTATTTGCATTGATTGCGATAGAATTAATGAAATAATATATGAAGAATACAGGGAAGTATCTTAAGGCTGTTACTAGATGCTGTGCGGTAAAGGTCTTTACTGCAAGTGTCCAAATTCTATAGTCAGTTGTAAATATTGCCTGTGTTAACCATAAAAGAGCATAGCCTGCTGCAACAACTATTGCTGCTATTGCAAGACTTGATAGTATAGATGGTATATTTAAGAAAATACCATAGCTCTTAAAGGAAGTTCCTGATGGTCTCTTGCTTACATAGTAGAAGCATATAGTAACCATAGCTGCAATAATTCCTGACATTATAGCCCAATAAGCAACCTGATTGGTTACTGGTTCGTTAAAGTATTTACTGAGTGTAAGAACCTTTGCGGACTTAACAATTAATATTCTAAAAATGATAGCTGAAGCGCCTAATATTACTGCAAATATAGTTGCCTTAACAGCACTTTCCTTTGCATGTGTGCGGTCAGAAGCCTTTGTGAAAGAGGATTTTTTAGAATATATTCCCCAATAAGTAATTAGTATAATTGCTGCTACTATTATAAAAGCATCAGCAAAAATCTTTAAAGTACTCATACCCTGCATATCTTTATTCATCAAAGCAGGGAAGAAGTATGCTGGAATAAGTGCGCTTATTACTATTGAAACCCAATATACAGTTTTTTGAATAGAAGTTTTTGGTTCGCTTACTGATTCTGGAACATCAACCTTAGCGCGGCTTAATCCAGGAACCTTTAGAAGCAATGTAATAAGTGGTACAAATAACATAAAGAAGCCAATTAGTGCTACTAAATTAAATAACTCCTTAAGCTGCCATATTTGATTTCCAGCAGCTAAGTCAACATTTTTCTGGTTAGCCGAAGTAACTCCTGCAAAGGCTGTATGATAAAAATTAATTAAATCAGCAGTTGTAGTTTTAGAAAAATGATTCCAAGGGTGAGTCTGAGAAGGAGTGTATATAACTCTCTTTCCTTCTTGTGACGCACGAACATCCTGGTTTTGAACTGATACAACGCCGGAATTTACTGTATAGAATTTTCCTTGCTCGCCTGCAGGATCTGAGGCACTAAGACCTAAGAATGCCTTGCCTGAAGTTCTTGCAGCAAAATCCTTATAGGTTACTGTTCCTGTAACAGCCTTTTCTGCTGCAGTTTTTTCATCGTCTGCTTTATTAAAGAAGAACTCGTCATAATGAGCAGCAATCATACCTACAGTTCTTGAACCATAGGCAGCCTGAAGCTGATCTTGCTTAGCTATAGCTGAAGCATAGGAAAAATCAGCGCCAACAGAAATTCCAGAGTAGATCATTCTGTGGCCTGCTTTTAAGGAATTCATTTCATCCAAGTACATAGCTACTAGTGTAGAAAAACCTCCCATGGAGTGACCGCTTACAGCAATATAAGCATTTCCTTTGTCGTCTTTCTTAACATAGTTTTGGTTGTACATATATTTAGCAGCATCAAATTGAGAATAAATCCAGAAGGTACTAAACTGTTTGCCTACCTCGATTTTATCTGCCCAGCGGGAATCACCATGATCATACATATCAAGAGCCAATACTATGTATCCTCGTCTTGACATCTCCACAGCTGGAGCATCCTGCATTTCTTTTGAATTAAGGTAACCGTGAGTAGTAATGATTAATGGTCTTGGGTCATCGGCACCTGCCCCCTTTGGCATATACAATAAGCCTGTTAAGGTGCCGTGATCTGCCTGAAAGGTTATCTTATTAACCTTCACAGAATAAAAAGAGGTGTTGAAAAGTGATGCAAAGAAACTTCCCACAATGCATAGTACTAACGCAAGTGCCAGCATGCCTTGAGGTTTTTTCAGTGATACTAAGAATTTTTTCATAATAGTCCCCCCAGTAATATTATTTTATATTATACTGACCATTTAATATGACCAGAAATATAAACATATTTAGCAAGAGAAAAATAAAAAGAGCCGCAATTAAATAAACCTAAAATGGCTTATAAAATACGGCTCTTAATCTCTGCCTCTACACTAATATATATTACAGTGTGTTAATAATTATTTGTAAATGATTACAAAAATATTTATGTTTTAGCTTATATTTTATCAAACTGTTAATATATAAATAGCATTACCACCTGTTTACTGCATGTTCTGCGAAGGCTGTGAGGTTTTTAACCTCAATTATCCTGCCATCATCAAGTACAGCTTTTCCGTTGAATCTTCCAAAAACCTGATGGCAGTGGTTGTTAACAAAAAGCATTTTTGTCTCTGTATAGTTGTCAAAGACAGGTATAAACTCCATTTCAAAGCGTTTGTCGCTGCTTGAGAAAGTCCAGGGCTTTGTATAGCTGTCTTTTGGAATATTGAAGCTAACGTCTTCAAGTTTATGACAGCTTCCATCATAAAAAAGCATATTTTCTGTAGCAGCAGAGGTATTTCCGAAGCCATAGCCAAGATTAAAGCCGAAGAGCTTTCCATCGATTATTGAGCTGCCGTTGCTCCAAAACCACTCATGTTTGTAGGGCCAGACACCTCGTCCCCAATCAATCAGACCAATGGTTGTGTCTGGATTAATATCATAGGTTTCAATTCCAAAGACAGCTTTTCCTGAGGCCGGCATACAATTTATTTTATGATTGTAGTAGAAATAATTTGGGCCTTCATCAAAGGGAGTAGCCATAACGATGGAGGCTTTGCTCGGCTGATCTAGTGTAATATCAATTTCTACAGGCAAAAGCTTTGGGTCGTCTACTTTGCAGTATAATTTTCTGCCTCCTTCAATGTGAGTAAAGGACATTTCAAAGCCTTTTACTTTGTAGCAAAGGTCTCCCTCCTCTGCACTTCTTGGCATATGAAGCCTATTGAAGGGAAGAACAAGTGGCTTTGATATACTTTGCTTTTTGCCTGTTATAATATCAAAAGCAGTAATCGTAACAGTGCCTGCATAGGAAACATGTCCAATTGTAAACTGAATGCAGAATCTGTCATTGCTTACTTGATAAAAATCCCACTCTTTTATTTTCCATGGAGTTTTTATTGCCTCACGATTATAGTCTAAAACTCTTCTTGTAGAGTATCCGGCTGTGGCAAGGGTACCATTATCTTTTAAAACATTTCCTTTTTCGGTTATTTCCTTTTGCATAATTATATTTCCACTCCTTTCTTTATAGATTGAATACGTGCCTTATTAAGTTTATATGCAGGAATCAATGGGAGTACTGTGAGGCTTGTTAATACTGCTGAGAACAGAAACAAAGACTCTGTAGGTATCGTGAGAAGTACAGCTCCAAGGGCACCGCCTCCAATTATAATTTAATTGTGTTTAATTCCTTCATTGTTTCAGGATCAATTTTTACAACTTCTCTGTCGTAGGTTATAATGCCGTTTATTTCTGTTTCAACGTCCGTTAACTGGGTAAATACTGCTGCTGAAACTCCTCTTGGTACTAATGGCCTAAGCTGAGAATTTATAAGAGAAGTATAGGCATTTTTTAGCTCCTCCCTAGTTTCAAAATGTTTATATCCATACTCTTTGTCCTCTCGCCACACATGTCCTTTTTCAAGAAGACTGTAACCTCCATACTCTGTAATTGCTGCAACTCTGTTTTTTAGTTTTTTTGGCATATAAAGTTTGCGGAAGTAAATATGAACACTTTTAATATCCCCTGAGCCCTGGTCGTACCATCCGCTGGCATGATCTACAAGGCGGGTGGGATCATACTCCTTAACCCATTTGGAAATTTCAGAAGCATCAAATTGTCCCCATGCCTCGTTAAAGGGAACCCATAGACCAATACTTACTGTATTATAGAGACAGTCAATCATTTCTTTAAGTTCTTTTTTGTAATTATCTCGATTGGATTGCTTCTCACGCCCATATTTTTTATGGCTTGTATCTTCAAAGGAAACTCCTTTAGCTAAGTTTGGAATAATCAAATGAAGCAGTTTTTCAATGCTTCCTCCTCCGCTTATCATATCCTGCCACACAATAATGCCTAGTTTGTCACAGTGATAATACCACCTTAAAGGTTCTACCTTAATATGTTTGCGTATCATATTAAAACCAAGTTTCTTTGCTGTTTCAATATCATATTTAAGAGCGTCGTCAGTTGGAGCAGTATAGAGACCATCAGGCCAGTAGCCCTGATCTAAAACACCGTTTTGAAAGAGAGGCAGATTATTAAGAAGCAATCTTTTTATACCGAAACTATCTTCACCAATGCTGAATTTTCTCATGCCAAAATAACTGGTGATTTCATCTATTACAGCGGTATCCTTAATAAGTCTGATTTTTAAATCATAAAGAAAGGGTGAATCAGGGCTCCAAAGCTTTGGAGAGGGGATTTTTAGTTTTAATGTTTCTCCTATGCTGCGTCTATCAATGATAATCTCCTTAGTACCCTCATATGCAGCAGCTTCAATATCAAATTTTCCATCTGATGCCTCTATTTCAAATTCCACTGAAAGCTCTTCATTATCTATATCAGGAGTCAGCTTAATGGAATTTATATAGTTTTTAGGTACGGGTTCAATCCAAACAGTTTGCCAAATGCCGGACACAGGAGTATAAAACATTCCTTCAGGTTTTAATACTTGTTTTCCTCTTTCTTGCCCGTAAGTATCTGTAGGGTCCCATACAGCTACTACAACTTCATTTTTGCCTTCTTTAATAAATTCAGTAATTTCGAAAGTAAAAGGATAATAGCCTCCTGTGTGCTCGCCGACTTTTAGGTTATTAATCCATACCTCAGCCTTCCAGTCAACTGCCCCAAAGTGAAGCAGAAGCCTATCCATTTTCAATTTATCACAAACAGTAAAGCTTCTTCTATACCATAGTTTTTCTTTGGGTAGAAGTGACTTTTTCACTCCTGATAGGGAGGATTCCAAAGGATAGGGTACAAGAATTTTACCTTCAAAATCAGAAGGTATGTCCTCTTTTTCTGATTTAATAACATAATCCCATAATCCATTTAAATTAATCCAATTGCTTCTTTTCATCTGGGGTCTTGGATATTCGGAAAGTACATTACAAGGATTAATTTCCCCAGACCACCTTGTAAGTAAATTGCCCTGAGCTGGCTTCCATTTTATGTTATCATTCATTATTATCTGCACCTCTTCATGTACTAGCTATATCCAAATTATAGCAATTTAAATTAAACAGTTCAATGAAGTATTCAAACTTTTTGAAATATATGTCAATTTAATTTGAATAATATAACCTTAATACAAACTGCTCAAAATGAATTTAAATATTATATTTTAAAAGCAGCGATTAATTTCGCTGCCTTTTGTACTGATAAATTATTCTTCAATGAATTTTGCTAGCTCTTCATTAAATTTATCTTTCTGATCATAAAAGGATGCGTGGCCGCTATAATTGAAGGGCAGGAGTTTTGATCCTTTTATCATTTTATTTTGGACTTCACCTAGTTCAAAGGGAACAACCTTATCATGAATTCCATGAATAATTAACGTTGGAACATTTACAGCTTCCAAATCGGAAAACAGCACTTCGTTCAGCCAAGTATTTGCAATTGCTGCAGTGGACCAGCCGGCGGCCTGTAATCCTATTTGGAAGAACCAGTCTGAGAAAGCTTCAGTTATATGTGAGTAGAAGAATATATCTCCAAAGCTACGCAGCATTTTAGGTCTGTCTGTATACGTACCTTCAATTAATTGGTCTACCGTCCCTTTATCTAATCCGTAAGGGAAATTAGGACGCTTAATAAGACTTGGTGCTGCTGCGGCAGCTAGAAAAAGCTTTGATACTCCATGACCTTTATGCCTGCCCATATACCTTGCGGCTATAGCACCTCCGGTGGAATGGCCTGCAAGAGTAATATCATGCAATCCCAATGTGTCAATTACACTTCTGACATCATCAGAAAGCGTATTATAATCATATCCTGACCAGGGCTTATCAGAACTTCCAAATCCTCTTGTATCTATTCCTATGCATCTGTAACCTAGTTTGGGAAGCGTATCAAATTGATATTCAAACAATCTGTTACTGCCTGGCCAACCATGTAAGAACAGTATTGTCTTTTTTCCTTCAGGATTTAGATCCTCTACATAGATTTTTACATTTGTTGAGGTTTTAACATAATATCCCATAGCAAACCTCCAATAATTATATATATAAAATTAAATTATGTTCCTTTAAAAAAAGTGTGAATGATAAAGTGGGAAAATAGTTAATAAATTTATGCGGATATATTAAAAAAGTTATTATTCTCAAGACATAGTACAGTATGTTACAATATCTCTATAATATTTTGATTAAACAACAAATTTTGATAAATAAATCAGCATTTTGACTGAAAGGATGAAAAGTTATGGTTTGTAACAGCTGCAAAGGTGAATTTGATAATATTAATGGTCTGAAATTCTGCCCTTACTGCGGAACGAAGCTTGAAGAAGCTGACAATGTAGAAACTAAAGAAGTTGCTGCTGCGGGAGTGGAAGCTGCAAGTGCTGAAAGAAAGTATGATACCTTAAAAATGCCAATTATAACTGAAAAGCAGATAAAAGAGTATAAAAGAGATAAATTTTTTAAAGCATTAGTTAAACCTTTTAAAAATTTAAAGGTTGTTATAAGCATAATAACTTTGGTTGTTATTATAGCGGCAGGGGGAGCAGGGTATCTATACTTCTCAGGAAGGACTGTGGATGAAGGAAGGATAAAAGAGGATCTTATAGGCAAAGCTGTGGTGCTTCCTAAAGGGACAAGTTTTGACATTAAAAAAGGTTACATAAAAAGCTTAAGTATAAGCGAAAGAAATACAAATAAGCGTGAGAAAAAGGACGATATAAAAATAACTGTAGACTTAAATAACAGCAGTCTTGAAGTAAAAACATTGTTAGCTCTTCAGTATACAATGAATGATAATAAAAAGTGGGTAATTAATGATAAGATAACTATCTCAGGGGATACTTCTGTAAAGCCTTTGGTAGGCATGGAGGAAAACCAGATACTTGAAGGAGTTAAGAAATTAAACATAAATATAGGTGATAAGGAAAAAGCCTTAAGCGATGCTGATGTTAAGACTTTCAAAATGGATTCAAGAACCCCGGATTTTGGTAATCTTAAGGAAACAGCTCTTATTGATGCTGGCATAGACAGCGGAATTATCGCTTCAGAAGGCAAGATAAAATGTAATCTTGTTTTTGAAAATGAAGCTTGGAAGATAGCAGGTATAGAGAGAAACAGCAGTGAGGACTTTGCATTAACTCTATCTCCAGCCTTTTCTCAAGATAAAATGCTTGAGCTTATTAAAAAGGAGCCTATAGAGCAGTCTGTAAGCAATGCAGGCGTTTTTGGAGGCAAAAGCTTTTATGTAAATGACAGCTTTACGAAGAGCATTGATATAGCTGATAAAAAGTTTGATGCTCAGAGCAAAAATTTAAGTGTTACTGTTAAAAGACAGAACAGCGCAGGGGAAGTAAAATCAGTGCTTTCAACGGATTATACCTATGCATTGTCTTTCGATAAAATACAATTAGTTAAAAAATCCAAGACCACAGCTGAAAGCGTTACTATATCAGATGTATCAAAGGACGTTGTGGCAGCTAGTCTTGTAAATGCACAAATAGAAGGAAGCTATCAGTTTTTATGGTTTTCCGATAAGCACACTATAACAGCTGATGAAGCAAAAACCTTTAAAACTACTAAAGTGTCCTCTAAAAAAGGAATGGAAAATGTAAAGGCTGTTTTAGGAACCATTACCTATAATGATGGAGGAAAACAAAAAACTTCTTCTATTGCAGCAGTGTATGTCCTTGTTTATGACAACACAAAGGGCTATTCCTGGAAGCTTGACAAGGTGGCTGGAGAAGATTCGGCAAACTATAAGCAGTATGTGAGTGAATAAAAAATAGAACCTTCGCAGAGAAGGTTCTATTTTTATTTGCTACATAATTAGACATTAACTTGACTATAATAAACACAGGTCAAAGCGTTTTACACTGTAAAAAGTATATATTGTAAAGGGATGTGGCAGACATTGAATAAGGTCATGAGACTGGGGTTTAGGTTAGATAATAATTTAAAGTTTTTAAATTATTATTTTACTGATTGTCCAGATATAATAAAAAAGCAAGTGGCGTTAAAAGAAATGAAAAGAGGCTGTTTTATATTTATTAAGGAATTTGTAAATACAGATTTGCTTCAGAGGGATTTTATAAGGCCGCTTATGATGATGGATTATTCTGTGTTATCAGGCAAAAATATAATAGAATATCTTCCTACTCTAAACAATTTATTATGCTATGATATTGATTCTATTGTAACTTCAGTTCTGGAAGGAAAAATAGTCTTTTTAATTGATGGAGTTAATTTTGCAGTAGCATGTGATTTGATGAATGTAGAAAAAAGAGCCATAAGCGAGCCCGTAGGAGAAAAAAATGTACGGGGTTCTCATGATGGATTTATTGAGTCGTTAAACACAAATATTTCACTGCTAAGAAGTAAAATTAAGAGCAGTAAATTTAAGTATAAGTCTATGGTTTTAGGAAATGTAACAAATCAAAATTTAGCTATAGCATATATTGAGGGGATAGCTAATCTTCAAATAGTAAACAACCTTTATAACAAAATTAGTAATATAAAAATTGATGGATTGTTATCTATGGGTTATATTGAACAGCTCATAGTAGACTCCAAACCATCGGTATTTCCTCAATTTTTATCTACTGAAAGGATAGATAGGACTGTAGCAGCTCTTTTAGAGGGGAAAGTTGCAGTACTATTAGATGGTATTCCATATGCGCTGATAGCGCCTATTTCATTTCTTTCCTTTTTTGATGCTCCTGATGATTACAGCAGTAATTGGATACCAGGTACAATGATAAGATTTGTCAGATTTCTTAGCGTAATAACTACTTTAACACTGCCCGGTTTATATATTTCTATTACATCATTTCAGTATTACCTAATTCCAACTGATATACTAGTACAATTAGGTAAATCGAGGTCAGCTGTTGCATTTCCTCCTGTAGCTGAAGCGCTTATGATGGAATTTACAGTCCAAATGATCAGGGAAGCTTCAATAAGGCTGCCAACATATATAGGTGCCACTATTGGTGTTGTTGGAGGTATTATAATTGGGCAGGCAGCAGTATCTGCAGGTATTGTAAGTAACTTGTTTATCATTGTAGTTGGAATAATGTCTATAGCATCCTATGTTACTCCAAACTACGACTTTGGAATGGCAATAACAATACTAAGAATTCTTATTTTATTGATGGCAGCTCTATTTGGAATTGTGGGAATGATTACCTGCTTTTCTTTGCTTTTGATGTATTTATTATCCTTGGAATCCTTGGGTCAACCTTATTTTGCACCAATAATGCCATTAAAAATCCAAGATATTAAGGATACAATAATAAGATTTCCTTTGAAATTTATGAAAACAAGACCTAATACAGCACAACCTATAGAAAAAAGGAGAAGTGGTGAAGGTGAATAACCCTAAACATGAAATTACATCTGTACAGCTAATGGGTTTCATAGTTTCAGCGCAAATAGGTATAGGAATTTTAACTTTCCCCTCTATTCTAGCACAGAAGGTAGGTCATGATGGCTGGATTTCAATCATTGGTGCAGGCGGTATATGCTTATTTGAAGGTTTACTGATTACATATTTATTAAAAAGTTACTCAAATAAAACAATTTTTGAAATAAATAATATTGCCTATGGAAAAATTTTGGGTACTATCCTCAATTTAGGGTTTATATTATATTTATTATTTATAACAGGCGTAACCTTGAGAATTTTTGAGGAAGCTGTAAATATTATTATACTTAAGCTTACGCCGCCTATAGTTATTACTTTTTTAATCCTTTTATCCACAATATATGGTATTTCAAAAGGGTTAAAAGTTGTTTGCAGATTTGCGGTTATGCTGCTTTTTTCTTATTTCATTTTGATTATAACTTTATTGTTAGTTGTTAAATATACAAGATATACTTATTTGCTTCCAATTGGAAATGCAGGACTAATGCCAATAATACAAGGAATTAAAATAAGTTCATATTCATTTCTTGGATTTGAATTAATAGCATTTATATATCCTAATATTAAAGATAAAGAAAATACTCCTAAGTATATGGTTGCAGCTTTAATTTTTACTACAATATATTATGTTTTATCAGTAATTGTTTCAATAATGGTGTTTGGAGAAAAAAAGTTGAGCATGGCTGTATTTCCTGTTTACAATATGGAGCAGGCTATTGAGGTACCTGTTATCGAAAGGCTGGATACACTATACATTCTATTTTGGTTTCCAACTATGGCTTCCAGTGTGCGTGCATATCTATTTTCAACATATTATAGTATGTCGATGGTGTTTAAAACAAAAAAAACAAATCCCTTATTATTTATTGTGATTGTAATAGAAATAATAATAAGCAGAATACCTAAAGACTTTGAGTCAACTTATGATTACTCAGAATATGCAGGAAATATTGGAATGATAGTAGTAGGTATTATCATTATCACTTTTTTCATTTCTATCTTTAGAAAGAAGGTGAAAATATAGAGTGAAAAAAACAATAATTTTTTTGCTGATTATAATAATGGCTATAAATCTATCTGGGTGCTGGGATCAAAAGATATATGAAAAGTCTGGATTTGTACTGCAGGTAGGTTTTGAACCAACTAGTACAAAGGATATGTTAATATCCTTTGCTCTTCCTGTAGTTGATATGACTGCAAAAGAAAGAACAGAATTAATTTATTCAAATGCAGACATGCTTAGAGAATTTAGAGAAAAAGCGAGAAAAACATCAGCTAAGGTGGTTGAAGGCGGAAAAATACAGCAATTTTTGATAGAAGATTCTCTGGCAAGTAAAGGTATTAATAACTTGATTGAAGTAATTGAACGTGACTCTACTGATCCACCAACTGCATTTGTTTTAATAACTGAGGGAAGTCCTAAGGAGATGCTTGAAGCATTGCAAGGATTTGGGGATAAACCGTTACCTGCATTTTATATTCATGATTTAATTAAGAGTAATATAAAATCATCCTATGTACCTGAGACGAAAATATTTCAATTTAGCACACTGTATTTTTCACCAGGTATAGACCCTGTAGCACCAATTATAAAACTGCAGACCGATAAAGGAAAAGGAGTTGAAGTTAAAGGTACTGCATTATTTTCCGGTGATAAATTAGTAGGAAAAATTGATACAAAAGAAACACCTTTCTTGTTAGCTATGATGGGTAAAATGAAGGGTACTGTTTTTATTTCTAAAAAACTCCAAGAGAAGGAATCTGAGAATAATAAGAAGGGGTGCGCTTTAAATATTAATAAAGTAAAACGTAAGTTTTCTGTAGATATATTGGATAATAAGCCTGTAGTTAATATATCCTTAAATGTAAATGCCACTATTGCAGAATTTAAATGGAATGAAATGTATGATAGCGACCTTGAGCAACATGTTGAAGAGGTTGTTTCAGGAGAAATAAAAGAAATTTGTGAAAAAGTTTTGAAGTATACACAAGAAGTAGGAAGCGATCCTATAGGAATAGGTGATATTATACGCGCAAAGCATAATAACTATTGGAAAAAGGTTAATTGGGAAAATGCTTATAAGGATGTAGCTTTTAATGTTAAAGTTAATGTTAATGTAAGCAGTCATGGTGTAATACGATAATTATTAAAAGGTTTGGACCATTAAAATAATATAATAGCCATGCGGTGGCACATGTCACCGCTTTTTATATTTCCATATAACATTTTAGTAAATATATTTATTATGCATTTCGAAATAGGTGCCTATTTTGTCAAAGGTATCACTGATGAAGGGCAGCTGATCAAGCATAAGAAAAACAGTACAAGCAATAAGAAGAACACCTGCTGTATATAACCAATCTTTAAAAGTAATTGGACTTTTCACCCTAATCACATCCTTATAATCTCTTTTTTTTAGTATATTATGGTTAGTTTTTGTTTTGGTTAATTGAAGGTTAAAATCATGTTAATTAATTTTTTAAGCATTGATTGTAAGTCGCTGCTTTTCTTATTGTAAAATTATGATATACTAACATTTAAGAAATTGATTATACGAGGAGAATTTATCATGTACGATTATCTGATTGTCGGAGCAGGTCTGTTTGGTGCAACCTTTGCTTATGAGGCTAATAAAAGAGGCAAGAAGTGTCTTGTTATAGACAAGCGCTCACACATAGCAGGAAATATATATACAGCTGAGATAGATGGAATTCAGGTACATATGTATGGAGCACATATTTTTCATACCAGCAGTAAAGAAATTTGGGAGTATGTAAATCAGTTTGCTGAGTTTAATAGATATACAAATTCACCGGTTGCAAGGTACAAAGCGGAGCTTTATAATATGCCTTTCAATATGAATACCTTCAATAAGATGTGGGGAGTAATAACACCTGAAGAGGCAAAGGCTAAAATACAGCAGCAGATTGAAGAAGCAGGTATTACTGAGCCTGAAAATCTTGAGCAGCAGGCTATAAGCCTTGTTGGAAAAGATGTTTATGAAAAGCTTGTTAAGGGATATACAGAGAAGCAGTGGGGGCGCAGAGCAACAGAGCTTCCAAGCTTTATAATAAAAAGACTGCCTGTACGGTTTACCTATGATAACAACTACTTCAACGACAGGTATCAGGGAATACCAATTGGTGGTTATACTAAGATTATTGAGAAAATGCTTGAAGGCATAGAAGTGAAACTTGACACTGATTTCTTTATGCATCGTAAGGAATTGACTAGCCTAGCGGATAAGATAGTTTTTACCGGAATGATTGATGAATATTATGATTACTTATATGGTGAGCTTGAATATCGTTCACTAAGGTTTGAAACAGAAGTTATAGACGCTGAGAATTATCAGGGAAATGCAGTAGTTAACTATACTGAATATGAAATACCTTATACAAGAATAATTGAGCACAAGCATTTTGAGTTTGGAACTGAAAATGGAACAGTAAATCCTAAAACAGTAATTACAAAAGAATATCCTGCAAACTGGAAACGAGGAGACGAACCTTATTACCCAATGAATGACGCTAAAAACAATAATCTTTATGCAAAGTATAAGGCTCTTTCTGATAAAGAAACTAATGTTATTTTTGGCGGGCGCCTAGGAATGTATAAATACTTTGATATGCATAATGTAGTGGCAGAAGCCCTAAAATGCGTAGAAAGGGAAATAGAGCAAAAATAATTAATTAAAACAAGGGGCTGACTCAAAACAGCTAAACATGGCGTGGTATTTGAATACGTAGAAACATTTGAGCAAGCAGCAATAAGACTTTAATTAAAAAAATTATAAAGCCGTTAAAAATCCTATATTGTCTGAACGAAGAGAGTTTATAGGATTTAGGCTTTATAATTTTTTTAATTATTAGTCTTATCTGCGAAGCGAACGTTTCCTAGAATTCAAATACCACGCGATAGGTTTAAGCTGTTTTGAGTCAGCCCATTTTAATTATATTTTGTATATTAGATTAATTAAATCCAAATACTTTTCTTGATAGTGAATAAGCGAGTAAAATAAGCTTTCTTCCTATAAGTCCTTTGAATTGTACAAACAGTCCTAAAAAGGATCTGCTTACTTCTTTATATAAATTCTTGTTTTTAGAGTTTAGATAATCCCAAAGTTCTTTCTTTTTATTTAGATTTTCATCAGTGTTATCCTTCAATAAAAGTACAGTAGTAATTGTCATCATCATAACCAGGTATTTAACCATGTACTTGCGAAGCTTTTCGGATTTTACATTGGCTGGATTATAGCTGTCTATCATTATCTTCGTTACTTTAATCTGCTGGTCTATACGAGCAATCATTATCTTTTCATTTACTGATTGGTCGTCTCTTCCTATAAAGTATCTGTAAAGATCCAAGTTTACATAATACATTGTATTTACATAGGGAAGAGGATTATATACAAATATGTTGTCAACATAAAAGGTATGCTTAGGAAGCTCAAGATTACACTTTCTAAGAACCTCAGTACGATAAATGACAGAATGCATTAATATATTTTGGCTGCCTTTAAGATGGCCTAAGTCATTCCAGGTAAATATTTTTTCTTCAGGCATTGCGCCTTTATAATTAATGCTTGTTGACTTTTCCAAACTCACATTTTCATATACATAATTTGCAATAAGCATGTCCAACGGCTTGGAACTGCTAATCATGTCTCTTAATATATTAAGTACTTTTTTAAAGCTATCCTTATCAAACCAATCATCGCTGTCTAAAACTTTAAAATACAGACCGGTAGCGTTTTTAAGGCCTGTGTTTACGGCATCCCCGTGGCCACCATTTTCTTTATGAATTGCACGTATTATATTTGGATATTTTTTTTCATATTCATCAGCTATTATTGAAGTGTTATCCTTTGAACCATCATTTATAATTAAGATTTCTATATCCTCACTTCCAATTAGCAGAGATTCTATAGCCTTATTCATATAAGCTGCCGAATTGTAGCAAGGAATTGCTATTGTTAGAACTTTCATTTATGCCTCCTGATTAAAAGAATCTATTGTTTTATTAATTTGCAAGCGTAATGCAAATTGCCATGTCAGTTCCGAGAGTATAAGTCCTGCAAAAACATCAATTAAAACATGCTGTTTTGTTGCTAAGGTTGAAATACATATCATTATTGCTGTAAATAATGAAAAATAGCGATACCATTTTGGTACAGATTCAGATTTTCTGATGCCAATAAAGCAGTTCCAGCTTACTAAAACATGAATAGATGGAAAAAGATTATTTGCAGCATCTATACTGTATAAGAACTTAAGCATGTCCACAAATATGCCTGAAGAGGCTATATCTGGTCTTACATTTGTTGTAGGATAAGCGACGTATATAATACCGCAAATTAGTTTTCCGGTTAAATCTGCTATGGCTAAACGATAGCACTGCTCTTTGCTTATGCGGCTGATTAATATATAGTTAACAATCCAAAAAAGATAACAGCCAAAATAAACAACAACAAAAATTGGAATTACCGGAATTTTATTATCTAAATAAGAGGTTAAAGTATGAAAAATACGATTTTTATAAAATAGTCGTACCCCAGAATACACTGAAAAATTAACGATAACAACCAAAAGTAATGGAAGTACAGAGTATTTTGGTATAATGCTGGATAATTTCTTCATCAAGTGTTGTAATTCCCTTCAGATAAATTAATTAATATTTTGCTTGGTTAAGACTAAATGCTAGTCTTACTTCAAAATGATACACTATAAGTATAATGTTATTTATCATAACCAGTCAATATCTTTTGCTTTTATATAAAAAAGTCTGCCAAACAAAGCAGTACAAAAGCTTCATTTGGCAGACAGAATGCTGCAAGAGCAAATATTATATTGCAAATATGATTACATAGTAAAGAATCATCATGGCTATTCCCAGAGGAATTCCTAGTTTAATCCATTCACTGCTTTTAATTCTCAGTTTCCCTGCAGAAATAATATTTGGAATGTTTCCCGGGATCATCATTCCCCCACTGATTAAAAGACCCATTAATACAGCTTTAATTTGCGTTTTAGTCATCTTAGCGCTTATCTCGGCTGCAGCTAGTGTTGCATTATCAAGAACAGCTGAGGACATATTAACCCAATACAAATAACGTGTATCAAGAGGCAGTATAAAGGCATCGATTATTGGTTTGAAACCTTCTCCAAGAAGTTCTAATGCAATTATAAACAAAAATATTTTAAGAGCTCTTATTATTATTACTGAAGTAGTTTCTTCAATAGTAATTTCCTCGGAATGATTTATTGTCTTATTTTGCTGTGCTCCGAAGAGAGCGCCAATAATTCCAAGGATTATTATACCAGGTACAACATAAATGCCGAACTCTTTTAAAAGAAACCAGAAATCTACACCAAGTCTTGATACGACTATTGTAGATAAGGGTTCGCCTATTGGAGTAAGCACAGCGCCAAGGCCGATTGAAAAGCAGGCAACTATATCGACTTTTACTTTATTTGCTCTGCTGATTGGAAGTATGCTTACAATCTCAACCAGAAGAAGAGCTGCAATAATTGCAGTTATTACACTTGATAAAAGTCCTATAATAACAATTAAAAGAAATATAAAAAGCTTTAGTGGAATGTGCTTTAGAGCATATTCTATTGCGCCTTCAATGCGTTCATTCAGAGCTTTAAATAAAAATCCTCCTACAAGCACCGCAAATGCAATTATATACATGAATTTATTCTCAGCAATCTTAAGCAAAAGTTCTTTATTTAAAACTCCTGAAGTAATAGCAGCTGTAAGTCCCACCAAAAATAGAAAAACTTCAAGATTTTTTTCCACTTTCTTAGATACAATCGGCAGCACAAAAGTTATTATTAAAAGTAAAATTAATACATAAAACATTATTTTATACCTCCTATTATATTCTTAATAAAATTCAAATCACGCCCAGTGTCTTTATTATGATTTGAAAGATAAATAAAAATTAAACTTATTTCTTATTTTCTTTTTTCTCTTTTTCTTCTTCTTCTTTTTCAAGCCTCTTTGGAAAAACAACATTTAAGTAAATAAATCCTACTATTAATGCTGCAATAGGCAAAAAAATAATTATGCTTTTAAGATTCATGCTATTACCTCCCCATAATAATTTTCATAGACAAAAATGAACACTGGGCAACAAAAAAATAAAAAAGGCGGAAAACTCAAATAAGAGTTTCCCACCCTAGAAACAAATTTCTCGGAATCAGATATTAATCAATCTGTCCAACCGAAAGTAAATTTTCAATTTTATATTAAGAGTATAACATAAGTTTTAATCTAATACAATTCTTATGAATGTAAGTTAGGTTAATATTCTGCTTAATTTATTACTATATCAATGCTTGCGTTTGCTGTAGGAGGATGTGAAAAAATATCTCCTTAAGATAGAACGTGACATTCTATATTTTTGCATACTTAAAGTTTATTAATTTAACCTATATAGTTTCATATGTAACTATTAATGTAAAATATGCATAACATAAATTGTATTATTTTATTTGGAGGATATAATGAGTTTGGAGAATTATCAATACCCTTTTTTCAATGATTACTATTATGGATACAGAAATGATGCAGGGCAAAAAAGTAAGTTTACTAAGGCTGTTGCGTACATTACCGGAGGACCTTTGGCACCAGGTATAACTGGAACAGTATTTTTTACAGATGTACAAGGTGGGACAGAGGTATCTGTAGAAGTAAATGGACTGCCATCTTATAAGAGCGCTTCCGGAGGGAATCCACAGATCGGACCTCATGGTTTTCACATACATGAAAACGGTGACTGCAGTATAGACAGCAGTTCAAATCCATTTGCAGCAGCAGGAGGACACTGGAACCCAACTAATCAGCCACATGGCAATCATGCAGGAGATTTCCCCGTTCTTTTTTCAAATAACGGCTATGCAAGAATGATATTTTTTACAAATAAATTTGACGTTTCGCAGGTTATAGGAAAGTCGATAATTATACATGAAGGACCGGACGACTATAAGACTCAGCCCGCTGGAGGTTCTGGAAGAAGACTAGCTTGCGGATTGATTCAGGGAATGATGTAATTTTATATACATTGTGGTATAATAACTAAACGTTAATAAAGTAGTCAGGAGGTCAACTATGGACAAATATAAGATAAAGAAAGTGCTTAATAACAATGTTGTAATTGCAGAAAAAGAAAAAAGAGAATTTGTCCTAGTTGGAAAGGCTATCGGGTACAACACAAGTAAAGGCTCAGTTATTTCAGAGGATAAGGTTGAAAATATTTTTGTTAAAAAGTCACAAGAGTCAACAGAGAATTTTAATAAGGTTCTTGAGAACGTGGATAGTGAGATTGTAGGTATTTCCGAAGAAATAATATCTATATGCGAAAAAGAGCTTAAGGTTAAGCTCAGCGAGGCTATACATGTGTCTCTTCCGGATCATATTAATTTTTCAATTAGAAGAATAAAGCAGGGCGTTAAGATTGAAAATCCGTTCTTGCATGAGCTTATGGCCTTATACCCAGTGGAGTATAGATTGGCGCAAAAGGCTTTGATTATGATAAACACGAGGTTTAGCATGGAACTTCCAGAGGATGAAATAGGTTTTATATGTATGCATATTAAGGCAGCAGAAAATCAGCAGGAGGTTACAAGTGCACTTGCTTATACAAAGAAAATAGGCGAGGTTATGGAACTTATATCAAAGCTTTTAAAAAAGAATTTTGATAAGAATTCTTTAGAATATGTAAGAACAGTAACTCATATAAATTTTATGATTGAAAGAATAGTGAGCAGGAAAACTGTAAAAAATTACTTGCTTGACAGCATAAAAAAAGATTTGTATAATGAATACGATGTTGCAATCAAAGTTGCGATGAAAATTGAAAATTTATTTTCTGTTAAAGTTCCTGAGGATGAGATAGGCTTTATAACCTTGCATCTTAGCAGGATTTCGGAAACATAAGCAGTGTTACTATTGAATTAGGCACGAGCTTAAAGGGAATAGCTATATTATAGCTATAAGTGTACCCTTTTTGCTCGTGTTTTTGTTTTTTTGTTTCCACTAATTAAATTTTTTAAGGAGGTTTTTTAAGTGAAAAAGTTATTTGCGGTACTGCAAAAAATAGGTAAGTCACTAATGCTGCCAGTTTCAGTACTTCCAGCAGCTGGACTTTTACTAAGATTTGGTCAGCCTGACCTTTTAAACATACCTTATATGGCTCAGGCAGGCGACGTAATTTTCAGCAATCTTCCAATGATTTTTGCGGTTGGAGTTGCCATTGGTTTTTCGGGTGGCGAGGGAGTTGCTGCTTTAGCTGCCACAGTAGGTCAGCTTATCCTTGAAGGTATTATTAAAGTAGCAAGCGCTAATGCTGCCGCTGCTATGGCTGCTAAGATTGCAGCTGAAAAGGGCATGCAGCTCTCAGAGTTCATGAAAACTGCTGCTTATGCCGATGTAGTGAAAAACACAACCATAAATATGGGTGTATTTGGCGGTATCATTATAGGTTTAATTGCAGGCTATTTATACAATAGATTCCATGATATTAAGCTGCCTCAGGTTCTAGGTTTCTTTGGAGGAAAAAGATTTGTGCCAATTATAACTTCTTTTGCAGCTTTGCTGTTTGCAATTATAGGTGTTAATATATGGGCTCCGATTCAAAATGCGATAAATGTTTTTGCTCAGTTCGCAACTACTTCAGTATTAGGACCTGCTTTTTATGCAGCAGGTAAGAGACTTTTGATACCAGTAGGTCTGCATCATATGTATTATCCACCATTCTTATATCAATTTGGACAGTATGTTTCAAATGGTGTAACTTACTTTGGAGATTCAGCTAGATTCTTCCACGGAGATCCTACTGCAGGAATATTCATGGCTTCTGAATATCCAATACTTATGTTTGGTCTTCCAGGAGCAGCTTTAGCTATGATAGCTGCTGCAAAGAAGGAAAACAGAAAGAAAGTATCAGGTATGATGATTTCAGCAGCTTTTGTTGCTTTCTTGACAGGAATAACAGAGCCAATCGAGTTTTCCTTTATATTCGTTGCACCAGTTTTATTTGTATTCCACGTAGCAGCAGCTTTTGCAGCTGGTATAGTTACAAGTTTATTAAAGATTAGATTAGGATACACCTTCTCAGCATCTTTTATAGATTATCTTTTAGGTTTTAAATTTGCAGGGCATCCAATGTTAATGTGGCTAGTTGGCCTTATATTCTTTGCACTTTACTTTGTAGTTTTCTATTTTGTAATTACAAAGTTCAATATAAAGACTCCAGGAAGAGAAGATGAGGAAGAAACATCTTCTGAACTTATAAATGCAAGGGGTTCTGAAAGAGCTGCTAGAGTTTTAGAAGCAATTGGAGGCTCGGAAAATATTGATGTTTTAGATGCATGTATTACAAGACTTAGACTTACTTTAAAGGATACTTCAAAAGTAGATCAAGGAAAATTAAAGGCTCTTGGAGCTGCTGGCGTATTAACTGCCGGTAACAGCGTTCAGGCCATTTTTGGAACTGAAGCAGAAAGAATTAAAGATGATATGAAAGCTATTATAGCAAACGGCGGTGTTTTTCAAACTAATAGAGAAGATAGTGCTAATGAAAAGGAAACTGCAGTGACTTCAGCGGATAAAAAGGTTAAGTCCGGTTCTTATACACTTTACAGCCCTATGGAAGGTGAAGTTGTTTCACTAGATAAGGTTCCTGATGATGTATTTTCAGCAAAACTTTTAGGTGATGGTTTCGGAATAATCCCAGGTAAAGGTGAAGTTTACGCTCCGGCAGACGGAGAAGTAACTGTTTTATTCCCAACAAAGCATGCTGCTGCAGTTACAACTGATAACGGACTTGAGGTTTTAGTTCATATAGGTATTGATACGGTAGCCTTAAATGGTGAAGGTTTTACAGCTCACGTTGCTCAAGGCGACAAGGTGAAAAAAGGTGATCTTTTAATAAGCTTTGATACTAAAGTGGTGGGAGAAAAGGCTAAGAGCCTTACTTCAGCAGTTATAGTAACAAACATGGATAATGTTGAAAGCATAGCTGTAAGCTACGGAAATAAAAGAGCTAAGGAAGAAGCTGCTGTAGTAAAAGTTAAATAAATTTATTAATATACAATGCGAAAGTTCTAATACATTAATGCTGTCCTAAAAATCCTTGAATATTAGATATTTTATGACAGCATTAATGTAAGAGCTTTATTGCATTTTATATATACTCCCCCATTAAATTTATAGGGCTGTCTGTGATACTTTTGCAGGCAGCCCGCTTTTTTTATCTCGGGCTTTATTCGGGATTGCAAACTTTGAGAAAAATTACATTATTTTCAAAATAACTATTGAGATTTTGTAAGGGATTGTGTTATAATAATTAAGTGAGCGGATTGCGGATTAAGCAATTAGCCTATGATACGGATATTATTGTACTTGGAAGCAGTAAGAAGCTTGGCAGAGCTACTTGCTGCTTTCTTTTTTATCTAAATTTAATGTGATTTCAGATGATAGCTCATCCTTCTTTATGGTTGTTTTTGATTGAAACAACGCCTTCATTATTTCCTGTCTGTAACAAAAACCAAACAGCATTGCAACAATTCCCAGCATTGTGACACATAATACAGTTATAATAAAATTCAAATTCACAATATCACTCTCCTTAATAATATATGATATGCAATCCGCTCATTATAAGGATAGAGCTAAAAAATGATATATGTGTGTACAGTAAGTGTAACATATATTTCTATGAATTATATAACATAATGCATAAAAGACCCAATTTTTGTCATTAAATTCTGTAACTGTTTTAGTTTCATAAATTAGTTAATTTCAAAGAAGGTATTTCCAGATATTTGTAGAATAGTTATATAACACAAATAATACATAAAGGGGCTGATAACTATATGTACAATATTTTGATTTTAGAGGATGATTGTATTCAGTTGAAAACCCTGTCCGAAATTATAAAACAATCAAGTGATGTGTATAAAGTATATGAAGCCAGCAATATAGCTGAAGCTATGAAAGCAGCACTCACTGAGAGGATTGATCTTTTCTATATAGATATTAGTCTTGAAAATGAATCCGGCCTTAAATTTGCTGAAGAAATAAGAGAAAAAGAAGGTTACAAGCTCACCTGGATAGTATTTGTAACAATTTATAAGGATTATATGCTTCCTGCCTTTAAAAAAATACATTGTTATGACTATATATTAAAACCTTATAATAAGGAAAATATCCAAAAAATCACTAAGCTTTTGCTCTCGGATGACAGGGCTCAGGTTGCTGCTACCGAAATTAGAGAGAATTTTATAATTGTGAATGTGAAAAACATACAGGTAAAAATATTTGTCAGCGAAATAATTTTTATGGAAGTTTTTATTAGAACTTCAATAATACATACTATAAATGGTTCCTTTACAATAGATTATCTATCTCTTAAAAAATTAAACTCAATGATAAATGATAAGAATATTCTTCAAAGTCACAGATCTTATTTAGTTAATGTAAAATATATTAACAAGATTGAAAGGTCAAGCGATAAAACCTCTTATAAGATTTATTTTTATAATACTACTGATACCGCATTATTAGGAAACAATTATAAGAAATGTATAATAGAAAGGTTTAATAATGCTATAGGCGGGGATATAAATGATAGGATATAAGATATTTATTCTTATTCTCTTAGAATTAACAAGTTTTATGCTGCTGTGGAATATGTTCAACAAAAAATATGAAAAGAGGCTATTTAAAAGTATTTTCATTGTTATTTGCACATCTTCAATTGTCGTTCTTACAAATTATATTTATCCTCCTTTGCAATCCTTGATTAATTATATAGTTGTATTTTTGTTTATAAAACTTATCTTTAAAAAAATTACAAAATATCTGTTTCTTGAATTTGGGCTTGTGCTTGCCATTTCAAGTATAATGCAGCTTGCAGTAATCATTATGCTTAGATTATTTATACCGGCATTTTTGCTGAAGGATGACTTTTCATATTATATTATAGCTGATTCTATTTGCGTAATTTTAAGCTATTGTACCTACAGATATATATCTTACGGCAGGTTAGCAATCTTTTTCAAACAGGAAAGCTCAAAAATTTACTTTTTTTCTGTAAATCTTTTTATTTACATAGTTGCAGCGAGATGGATTTGGAGTTTTAAAAGGCACCAGTTCCTTGACGAAATTGCCATGTATCTTATAATTCCTGTAGTTCTGATTTTAGCTAACTTATTTTTCTTAGAATACCATATGAAAAGCAGTGATCTAAAGAAATCTGTAGAGGAATATAAAAAGTATTCACCGGTGATTTCAGAGCTTTTAGAGGATGTGAAAAGGAGGCAGCACGATTTCAAAAATCATTTAAACACTATTTATGGACTTGTTATGATTTCTGATGAAAGAAATTTGAAGGAAACTATAAGCCAATATATGAATTCGGTCAATATTTCCTTGGAAAATATGGAGAAGGTACTTAAGATTGATAATGCTGTAGTCACAGCCATTATTTATAATAAAATTAACGAAGCCTATAAAAATAATATCGAATTTAATTATTCCATTCAGAGCAGCCCAAGATTTCCGCTTAAGGATCATGAGCTTTCGGAGGTTTTGAATAATCTTTTGGATAATGCTTTTGAAGCTGTAGTAAATTCTGAGATTTATCCTAAAAAAGTGTTTTTAAATATAGGATATCTTGAAGAAAACTGTGTTATAGAAATCGGAAATACGGGAGATAGAATAGAGTTAAATGATATTGGTAAAATCTTTAATGCAGGCTATACGACTAAACGAGGTGAAAACAGGGGATACGGGCTTTATAATGTTAAAAAGATAGTTGAATCCTGCAGCGGCAGAATCCAACTATCCTTTGAAGATAACTATACAATTTTCAGTATCAAATTAACATAAATTGATTATTCTTCTTTTAATATTTCTGGTATTTCAGGTTCGCCGAGGAAGATGAAAGAGCCGTAAAAAGGCATAAAGAATGTAGTTACAGCAAGGCAAAGCGCACACAATATGGATTTTCCTTTTAAGTTTTTAAATTCTTTTTTCATGATTTTCCTCCTTATAGTCGGAACACTGAGTAATTAAATACTCTCGCTCCGCTCGAAAATTACTCGTAAAAGTCCATTTAGGACTTTTACCTCCATTTAGTCGGAAGCACTGAGCAATTAAAGATTACTCGCTCCCGCTCGCTAATTGCTCGTTAAAGGTCATTTAGACCTTTAACCTCCTTAATATATGATTATTTAGATTTGTTTTTAACCAATACAAGCTGTATTGTTTGAATAAATAAAGTGCTGAAGCCAGCATTTTTATATGGTATGCTTTCTATTAGCAATAAAATAATGGTCCATAACACTATAGATAGAGCTGCGGCAAGCTTATACTGCAGCTTTTTTTTACTGTCTTTTATTGGTCTTCTTACGCTGCAAATTGGGGCTCTTGAGAGAGCTATAATAAAGCAGGCTAGTCCAATTAATATATAGGCTGCCGTAGAAAACATAGAGACCATAGGTGCAAAAATACTTGTAAATATAAAGAGAAGGGTTGTTAGAATCAAGCAGTTCAAGGTTCCCTTTACATGTACTCCGCCGGCAAATACCCTTGTTGTAAGAAGTATTAGCAAGGAGAAGTAAAAGTAATTCTGACTATGTACCAGATTAAAAAACAGTAAAAGAAAAACAATTTTGAATCCTTCACTTAAAAGTATACTTAAGCCGTACTGAATTCTGGCTCTGTCTTTAGCATTATCATAAGCTTCGGTACAAATGAAGGAAGCAAGTTTAGGAGCCATTTTTTCTATCATTTTAAAGCACCACCAAAACATTTTCATTTAAAGAAGCTTCTTTATTTAATAATATGATTACATTTATAATTTTAGTACAAGCTATATAAGTTTATAGTTAAAATTATTTAGTATGTAACGATTCGTTTTTTGTTCTTTGTTTACATCACATATTTACATCATATATTTTGCTCTTTATACATATATAATTATGAGAAGAACTGACATAAGTAATAGCAGTGTTATTTTTAATAACATTAGAAGTAGAGGGGGAGAGTTTTTATGTATAGGACAAGAATTTGCAGCAATTGCGATAACAATAAGTTTAATGTTATTCCTAACGGTGTTTCCTTCAGGGTGGAATGCTCAGAATGTCACAGTGTTAAGGAGGTATTTGAACTTGACGGCAGAATGATTGTACCTGTTTGCAGCAATTGCAGCAGCGAATTATTTAAGCTTAGAGAAAAGGTAAACGAGAATTCTATAGAAGTGGATTTTATATGTTCAAACTGTGGTGAAGGTGTTTCCTATATTTATATTGATGATGAAGGGAATGAAGTTACTTTAGAAAAGAGGACTCTTTTAGATATGAAAAAATTTCTTCAGGTTATTAATGACAGATTATATAACATTGCATTTTCTGTTCAAGGGGTTAAAAAGCTTGAAGAGGAATTGATTACTATAGATGGCGCTGATGATGCACTCAATAATATAAATAATGAACTGAATTCTATAAAAAATGAGGCCGAAGCAATTGAGGCAAGAATTAAAAAACTTGATATATAAAAGAAGAGGCAACTTTTAAAATACTACAAACTTATAGCATGTTATTTGAATTCAATGTTTCTATGAGTTCAAATAACATGCCAAGTTTAGATGGTTTAAAGGCAGCTTCCTTTCTTTGTATATAAGTTGCTGTTAAAGAAGATATAGAGAGTTAAGCCTATTATAAAAGTAGTAATTTCAGTAACAGCCATTGACCAGATAATACCGTATAGACCAAAGAATTTGTGCAATAAAAATATCACAGGAATATAAAGGATACCTTGTGCAACTGACATAATTATTGATGGAACCCCTTGACCGGATGCTTGAAAAATGCCTGTAAATAATCCGGTGAATCCATTAAATATTGATGAAACCAGCATGGCAATTATAATATAGATCCCAATGCTTATTACAGAAGTGTCATTAGAAAATATATGGATTACGCTTCCTCTGAAAATATAAACTATAGCACCAAAGGAAATTGACAGTAGGCCAATCCAAAGGAACGACTGTCTGATTCCTTTTTTTAATCTATCAAAATCTTTTGATGAAAAGCTGTATGCAATTAATGGGATAATCCCTAATGATAAACCCATTGAAAGAAATTCGGGAACTTGTACAATTCTTAAAGCTATTCCAAAAGCAGCTACTACATTATCTCCGTATGCCATTGAAAAGTTATTTGAAAGAAGAGTTGTAATGATAATAAAAGTTGTCATTAATAATTCTGAAACTCCTATTTTATATATTTCAACTTTATCTTTAAGTGAAATTTTAAAACAGTGAAGAAATCCTTTTAAGTGCTCGCTTCTTTTTTCAAGGTAATAAATATAGTAGATACATGAACCTGCATTAGACAATATAAGTGCTAAAGCTGCGCCTACAACGTTTAAGTTCATCACTAATATAAGTAAAGGATCAAAAACAAAATTCAGCAAAGTGCTTATAATCATTCCGTTCATAGATTCCTTAGAGGCTCCTTCTGCGCGCACTATTTGTTCTAATGCGAAATTCAGCATTACTGCAAATCCTCCGAAGAACATTGTTAGTGCATAGTTCTTTGTAAAATTAAAGGCAGCTGTATCTGAACCTAAGATTTTAACGATAGGATTGATAGCAAAGAAAGCAAGAATAGATATTAAAACTGATGAAAGTATACTGCTGTAGAAAGTATATCCTGCAATAGCTTTAGCTTCTTTTATTTTAGTTTTTGCAATAAGGCGAGTGATAAAAGTTCCGCCACCAACTCCAAACATATTTCCAAAAGCCATTAGTATAGTGAAAATAGGTAAGTTTAAAGTAACGGCAGTTAGCATTTCCGTATTATGCATCAGTCCAATAAAATACGCATTAATAACGCTGTATATCGTACCTACAGACATTCCAACCATCATTGGAATTGATAAATGAATAATTGATTTAGTTATTGGTGCTTTTTCTAAGTAATATTGATTTGTTAATGTTTGTTCCATTTTTAGCCTCCACAATTATAAAATATTTGATATCTAATAATTAGAATTCTAACTATCGGAGCGCTAATGACATATATAAATACACGTCATTAGTATAAGTGATTACAGGTTTTGGTTTACCTTTATAAGCAATGAAAGTAAAATATCCTTTTCTTCTTCAGTTAATTTTGAAGTAATGCTTTTTTCTACTTCAGCAAAGGCTGCATTGAAATTTTCTATTAAGTTTATTCCCTTAGGAAGTACATATATATTTTTCTGTCTTTCATTAGCGCTGGAAACTCTTCGTTCAATGTATCCTTTTTTTTCTAAGCCTTGAAGCATGCTTGTAATGCTTGCTCCTTTTCTTTGAAAAACTTCGGCTAAGTCTTTTTGAATAATACCGCTTTCCTGATGCTCATATATATAGCCAATCAAACGGCCTTGCTGTGAGTTAAGTCCAAGGGTATTTATGTTTTGATCAGCCATTGATTTTATTTTTTCGCCAATGCTTCTTATAAGATCTGAATAAGGATTTTCTAAAAAATTGTTAGATTTACTCATTATAATACCTCACATAACACTTTAGTTAGAATTCTAATTATCTTGATTATAATAATTAGAATTCTAATAGTCAATATATACTTTGTTTAATATAAGACTATTCACATAGAACTCAAGTTGTTCTTGTAGAAAAAAAGATTTATAATACTTCTAAGCAAAATAGAAAAGTGGGGGATATTATGGCAGAGCATCTTAAAATAATGACTTTAAACCTACATACTTATCAGGAGCTAAACTCAGAGAATTTTAGCAGTCTTGATGATTTTTTCAAGGCTTATGTAAAAATCAATGAAAAAATAGCGGATACAATCAAGGAAAAGGACTTGGATATAATACTTCTGCAGGAAGCTGCTCAGCATAAGGACATGCCTGTAGTTATGAACAATGTAAATGTAAATATTAAAAAATACAATGTAATTTTGGAACTTCAAAAGTTATTAAAAGAAAAATATAAATTGGATTATAATTTTATTTGGGACTGGTCTCACTACGGATGGGATGTATGGGAAGAGGGAATAGGTATTTTGACAAGATTTAATATTAAAAAAATGCAGTCTTGTTATGTGTCCTGCAATGAAAATAGGAAGGATATTTTCTCACGCAAGGTCATAAAAGGAGTACTTTCGCTTGCTGAAAAAGATTTGGATGTTTATTCAGCTCATCTGAATTGGTGGGAAAAAGGCTTTAAGGAAGATATGAATAACCTTTTTAAATGGATTGAAGAAAGCGATACTAAAAGCAATTTTATTTTAGCTGGTGATTTCAATAATGCTGCAGGGGAAACAGGCTATAATTACTTTATGAGCAAAACAATTAATGGAGAAAAGATTATTGATGTTGATTTTAAAGCAAACTCAGATAATTTTAACAGAGCTACCATAAGAGGAGATGTTTTTAATTCTACTCAAAGAATTGATTATATAATTACAAGCGATAAGAAAGATACTAAAGTTATAAAATCCGAGTGTATCTTTGCTTCAGATGAAGACAGAGTATCGGATCATATGGGTATAGTGGCCCAAATAGAAATTTAGCTGAATGAAAAGATAATGGGATGCATCAAAACAACTAAACTTAGCATGTTATTTGAATACGAAGAAACATTTGAGTAAGCAGCAATAAGACTTTAATTAAAAAATTTATAAAGCCGTTAAGAATCTTATACTGTTCGAGCGAAGTGAGTTTATAAGATTTAGGCTTTATAAATTTTTTAATTGTTAGTCTTATCTGCGAAGCGAATGTTTCCAAGAATTCAAATAACATGCGGTAGGTTTAAGTTGTTTTGATACAGCCACTTTTATATTGATTTAATAAAGGAGGTCAGTTTATTTTTAAACTCCTCAGGTTTTTCAACGTGAGGGCCGTGTCCTGCATCTTCAAATACATACTCTTCATAGCTGCCGCCATTTTCTTTGTATTTTTCAAGCACATATCTGGTCTGTGAAACCATAGGATGTGCAGGGAACACTTCATCCCCTGGCCAGCCTGGTACAAATCCCAGCTTTCCGAGATAGCCTATATCAAGCATGCAGGTATCTGATACTATAGCATCCTTTGCTCCTCTAAACCAAAGTATTGGCGGCTTAGGTGATATGTCAGCAAGTCCAGTAAGATTTACATACTTAGGAGACATTGCATTTGCAATGCCTTTTGTTCCAGGAGCGGTAAAAGGCCAGACAGAGCTGGGTACAAAATCTCCCGGATAAAAATCCTCTCCAATGCCCATTTGAAGCATGCTGTCTACGAAAATTTCTTCCCACTCCGGAGCTATTTTGTATTCAGGAGCAAAGTATGATTTTAAAACTGTTGAGGCAGAAAAAGGATTTGAAGCATCTTTTACCTTGTTTTTTAAAGCTTCTACAAAGGCAGGGTTTACTGAGCCTGCGCCTGTACCTGAAAAATACTCATCATTTGGTGTTCCTTTCTCGTCTTTGCTTCCGCTGTAGCCGAAGGGAGAAAGGGGATTTATAAGGCTTATCGAAGCAACTTCCTCTGGATAGTCTATAGCATACTGAATTACAACACCTCCGCCCATGGACCAGCCCAAAAGGTGAGGCTTTTTATTTGTGTTAAGTGCCTTGAAAAATGATCTTATGTCTTCACTCCATACTTTCAAGCCTTGAGCTGCATCTATTGGCAGTTTTTCGGTAAGACCGTAACCTCTTAAATCAGGTGCTATAACATAAAAGTCATCACACAGATCTTCAATAGTTTGAAGATAAAATAGGTTTGAAGAGGTATTTCCATGAATAAGAATTAAGAGCTCTTTTGAAGGATTTCCTTTTTCGAAATATGATATATTAAGTCTGTCAGTTTTTATTTCTTTTCTTTTAATTTCTGGTATCATTTTTCTCCCATTCCCTTTCATAAAGTATTCATAATTTAAAATTTATGAGCATAATATGAAACATGAAGCACATCTCATATTATCATTATATAACCTTCCTTTTAAACTTTCAATGCTGATTTTACAAAATTTAAAATATTCAGAAAAGTATATTGACATATGCGAAAAACTTAATTATGATATAAACATGAAACATGTATCACATTTCATATAAGTATTTAATAGTCTTAAGTTTTCACTAATATATTTTTGCAAATAGGTGAAAACGATAACAAAAATTATATTATTAGGGGGTTTATTTAATGAGATTGGAAAATAAAGTTGCTGTGATTACAGGAGGAGCTAAGGGCCTTGGTCAGGCTATGGCAGAATTGTTTGCAAAAGAAGGAGCAAAGGTTATTGCTATTGATATGACAGAGCTTTTATACGAAAATTCAAATGTTGAGGGCTACAAGTTAAACGTATCAGATTCAGCAGCTTGCAGAGAATTCTTTGATTATGCAGTTAGTAAGTACGGAAAAGTTGATGTGCTTGTTAATAATGCAGGTATAACTAGAGATGCAATGACAAGAAAAATGACAGATGAACAGTGGGAAGCTGTTATAAACGTAAATCTTAAGGGTGTGTTTAATCTTACAAGGCATTTTGGACCTCATATGCAGGCTAATAAGGGAGGTTCAATAATTAATATTTCTTCAATTGTTGGTGAATATGGAAATATCGGTCAGGCAAATTATGCTGCTTCAAAGGCAGGAGTCATAGGCATGACTAAAACCTGGGCAAAGGAGTTTGCAATGAAGGGCGGAAACGTCAGAGTCAATGCAATTGCACCAGGATATATTATGACAGATATTTTAAAAACAGTTCCACAAGAGCTTTTAGATGGCTTTGCAAAGCAGACTATGATAGGAAGACTGGGAGAACCTCATGAAATAGCAAATGCAGCCTTATTCCTTGCCTCAGAGGAAGCTTCTTATGTAACAGGTCATACTTTAAGTGTAAATGGAGGCATGAGATTGTAAATGACAGCAAATGTTGGAATCGTAGGTACAGGTATATATATTCCTGAAAATTTCATGACTGCTTTTGAGATTGCTGAGGCTACAAATGGAATTTGGTCGGAAGAGGCAGTTATAAATAAACTCGGAATAAGAAAAAAGCCAGTACCGGGAAAAGAAGACGGTACTCAGGAAATGGGGGCGAAGGCAGCTTTAGACTGCTTAAAGAATACTGGAGTTGATCCTAAGGAAATCGATGTTTTAATAAGCATTGGAGAAGAGTGGAAAGAGTATCCTTTAACAACCTCTTCACTATATATAATTGGCAGGATAGGTGCTGAAAATGCCTGGGGAATTGATGTTCAAAACAGGTGCTGCACTACAGTTTCAGCAATAAAAATGGCTAAGGATATGCTGGTAGCTGATGAAACTATTAATACAATTATGATAGCCGGCGGCTATAGAAATGGAGACTTCATAGATTATAGAGATAAGAATATGTCCATGATGTATAACCTTGCAGCAGGGGGTGGAGCCATAATTTTAAAGAAAAATTATAATAAAAACCTGGTGCTAGGATCACATATAATAGGAGACGGAACTTTAGCAAGAGCAGCAGGCGTTGAGATAGGGGGTATATGCAATCCTATAAACAGCAGCAACTTTGATGAAGCTTATAAGTCTTTAAGACTTATGGACCCAATTGGTATGAAAAACAGACTTAATGTAGTTTCCATGCCTAATTGGTATAAGTGTATAGATAAGGCTTTTGAAAAGTCCGGAATTAACAAGAGAGAGCTTGATTATTTGGCAATACTTCACATGAAGCGCTCTGCTCATATGGATATGCTTAAAGAGCTTAATTTAAAAGAGGAGCAGTCAATTTATCTTGAAGAATACGGTCATGTTGGGCAGGTTGACCAGATACTTTCTCTGCACCTTGCATTAAAGCAGGGAAAAGTAAAGGATGGTTCAGTTATATCAATGATTGCAGCTGGCATTGGCTATGTATGGGCGGCAAATGTAATAAAATGGGGGGGAATGTAGTGGCAACTTTTATACAGGTTATATTCAGAAGCCTTGAGACAGGAAGTATTTATGCTCTTGCGGCCTTAGGCATAATCATAATTTTCCGTACTTCTCTGGTAGTAAATTTTTCTCAGGGCGTAATGGGAATGTTCACAACCTTTGTAGTAACAAGTCTTTTAACAAAGAATGGTCTTCCCTTGTATCTTGCAGCTATAGGAGGAATTATAAGTGCAGTAATTATGGGAGTATTGATTGACTTCCTAATTATAAGACACACAAAGAAGGTTTCTCCTGATGCCAAACAGATCATAACTTTAGGATTAATGATGATTATTCTTGGAGTTACACCAATGTTCTTTGGTGTAGATCCTTTAAGACTTACCAAGCTTATAAACAGTGGAGATGTAAAGCTTCTTGGAGCATCAATTTCTTATAACGGATTATTTAATATAGTTTTCGGGCTTGTAATTATGGGGGCACTTTTTTATATCCTTCAGAAAACAAAATGGGGATTAGCAGTTAGAACTACCGCCTCCAATGAGAATACTGCAAAGCTTATGGGTGTTCCAACAAAAACTGTAACTATGGGAGCTTGGGCAGTTGCTGCGGTGCTTGGCGCATTATCAGGAATTATGGTTGCGCCTATGACCTCAGTTACTTTAAACCTTATGGATGAGGTTATGACAAATGCTCTTATAGCCTGTGTTTTAGGAGGTTTTCAAAGCTTTTACGGGGCAGTGCTTGGAGCATATATCATAGGAGTCAGCAGAAATTTGCTTTTATACTATTTTTCATCAGTGTGGGGAGGACAAATATTATATGTTCTTATTCTCGTGTTCTTGGTATTTAGGCCTCATGGTCTAGTTGGCAAGAAAATTGTAAAGAAAGTGTAGGTAGAAAGATGAAAATTAAAAAAAATATACTAAAAAACCCGCATTTTCAATTTATACTCTTTGGAGTTTTGCTGGCAGTTATTCCTTCCTTGGCTGAATTGGGGCTTATTAAAACAAGCCACGTTACAATAATAGGAGGAACTCTTATTTATGCTATTGCAGCTTTAGGGCTAAACGTGCTTTTAGGGTATTCAGGACTTATAACACTTGGAACAGCAGGATTTATGGGACTCTCTGCTTATATTTCAGCCTATGTAACCATAAATATGAAATTGCCTTTTGAGGTGGCACTTATTTTAGCAATAGCAATTCCTGCACTCCTTGGACTTTTGGTAGGTCTGGTTTCCTTAAAGATTGAGGGAATTTATCTTGCAATTGCAACCTTGTGCGTTTCTGAAATACTTAGAAAGACCTTTGAAGAATTTGATGTGTTTACTAATGGTTTCAGCGGGAAACAGGCAGGCTTTCCGGTTCTATTAGGCTTTCTTAAGCTAAACAGAACAACTACCTATTATCTTATAGTTTTTGTTTTGATAATAATAATGCTTTTAACCTATAACCTGATAAACGGACAGCTTGGAAGGGCATTAAATGCAATGAGAGGCAGCGAAGCAGCTTCTCAGGCCATGGGTGTAAACCTTTTAAAATACAGACTTGTAGCTTTTGCAATTGCAACAATTTATGCTAGCGTTGCAGGAGTTTTATATGTTCATTTTATTAGGTATGCTTATCCCGCCACATGGTCACTTAAGCTATCCTTGGACTTCCTTGCAATGATAGTAATTGGCGGTTTAAGATCAATTTATGGAACAGTATTTGGTGCTTTTATAGTTTTTGCAGTTCCGGATCTATTCTTGAAACAAATACCCTATGTTAGTCAAATGTCCTATGTATTGAATGGAATTCTCATAATAGTAGTTATTTTGTTTTATCCAAATGGTGCTGTTGGTATAGGCTATGATATTAAGGCATGGGTAGAAAAATTTATAAAGAGAGGGCATAGAAATGAGTCAGGAGAAAATGTTGACCCAGGAAACAGTATTGAAGGTTGAAAATTTAAGCATTGCTTTTGGCGGCTTAAAGGCTGTTGATAATTTATCCTTCGATATAAAAGAAAATGAAGTCTTTGGTCTTATTGGGCCTAATGGAGCTGGAAAAACCACTGTATTTAACTGTATTACTCAATTCTATAAGCCGAACTCAGGAAGCATTCATTTTAAAGACAGAGATAACAGAGTTCAAAACTTATTAAAGCACGATGTTCATGAAATTATAAAGTTTGGCTTAGTAAGAACCTTTCAAAATGTTGAGCTTATTAAGGAACTCACTATACTTGAAAATGTGCTTGTAGGAGCTCACATAGACTTTAAGGCAACTATTTTAGAGCAGGCTCTTAGGCTTCCTAGAGCAAGAAAAGAAGAAAAGGCTTTAAGGGAAGAGGCAGAAAGAATACTAGAAGCTTTAGGTATAGAAGACCGAAAAGATATGCCTGCAGGGGGTCAGCCTTATGGAATACTTAAGAAGGTTGAACTTGCAAGAACTTTGATGTGCAGGCCAAAGCTTATTATACTTGATGAACCGGCAGCAGGGCTTAACGATACTGAAACGCTAAATCTTGCAAAAACTATTAGGAGGATTAGAGATAAATTTAATTGTTCAATTTTATTGGTTGAGCATGATATGAGACTTGTTATGGATGTGTGCGACAGAATATGTGCTATTTCTTTTGGAAAGTTTTTGGCCTTAGGAACTGCAAAGGAAATTCAAATAAATAAGGATGTTCAGGCAGCTTATTTAGGAACTGATGGAGATGAGTAGTATGAGTGAAAAAACAGCTTTGTCAATTATAGGACTTAAGGTTAAATATGGAGCTATTGAAGCTCTAAAGGGTATAGATATAGAGGTTAAGGAAGGTGAGGTAGTGGCTCTCTTAGGTACAAACGGAGCGGGCAAAACTACGACACTAAGAAAAATATCAGGACTTACTGAAGCTTCAGAGGGCTCAATTCGGTTTTACGGCATGGAAATTACCTCTATGGAGCCCGAAAAGATAGCTAAACTCGGCATAGCGCAGTGTCCTGAGGGAAGACAGATATTTAGAGACTTGACGGTGGAAGAAAATCTTAAGATTGGGGCCTTTACATTAAAGAGTTCAAAGCAGATTGAGGATAACTTTGAGAGAGTTTATAAGTATTTTCCTGTTCTTAAGGAAAGAAAAGGCCAGACAGCTTCTACTTTATCAGGTGGGGAACAGCAAATGCTTGCCATAGCAAGAGCACTAATGAGCAGTCCTAAGATTCTTCTTTTAGATGAACCTTCCTTAGGATTGGCGCCCCTAATTGTTCAGGACATAATGAACATAGTTAAAGAAATAAAAAAAGAAGGTACAACAGTTATTATTGTAGAGCAGAATGCAGCTCAGACCTTAAAGATTGCTGATTATGCTTATGTTCTTGAATTAGGTACTATAAGCACCCATGGGAAGGCGGAAGAACTTAGAAATGACCCAAAGCTTATAGAAGCTTATCTTGGATCACATTAATAAAAAAATATTATAGGGGGAAAGTTTTCATGAAAAAAGTATTATCTGTTTTAACTACACTTGCTCTTATGGGGTCACTAGCAGGCTGCAACAAGGCATCAAGCGAAAAGCAGGCTCAAGGGGTTACTGATACAGAAATAGTGATTGCTAACAGTGCAGCTACTTCCGGAGCTTATGCTCCAGTTGGAGGACCTTTCAACGCTGGTCTTGAAGCTTATATTAAGATGATTAATGACGGCGGCGGAGTAAATGGACGTAAAATTGTATTTAAGCATCAGGATGATGAATTTGACCCGGTTAAAGGAAAGGCAATGCTTACAAAGTTTATTGAGGATGATAAGGTTTTTGCTATAGTTGGTCATTTTGGAACTCCGGTAGTTGGAGCAACTCTTCAGGATTTAAAGGATTCAGGCATACCTGCAGTTTATTTTGCTACAGGTATTGGACAGCTTTATAATGATAAGGCAGAGGGCAAAGATAGAGGAATATTCCCTGTTCAGCCAATATATAAGACTGAAGGCCAAATAATGGCTGCTCGTGCTGTTGGTGATTTTAAAGCAAAAAAGATAGGCGTTATTTATACTAATGACGATGCAGGAAAAGACCTTCTTTGGGGTATCCAAAAGAAAGCTGAAGAGCTAAAGGTTGAAGTAAAGGCTGAACAGGTTGCTGCTGGCGCTACAGACGTTTCTTCAGCAGTTACAACTATAAAGAATGCTAATGTTGATTTTGTCTGTGTGGCTGCAATTCAAGCTACCTTCCCTACAATTGTAAAAGAGCTTGCAGCTCAGGGAGTTAATAAGGATTGTATAACAACTTATGTTAATGTTTCTCCAGTTATAGCTAAGGGCGTTGTTAATGAAATAAAAGGCAAGTTTAATGTATACGGTAACGGCTGGGTTTCTTTTGAAGGCGATAGAGCGAAGGCTTTAGCTGATTTTCAAAAGTTCTGCCCTCAGTATAAGGACAATGTTTATGCAATGACAGGCTGGATAGCAGCTCACTTCTTTACTGAAGGCTTAAAGAGAGTCGACGGAACAATAACCTGGAAAAAGTATATGGACGCTATGGAAAAGTCTCCAATAAAGAATCCATTTGGCGGAGAAATTAACTTTGCAAACGGCTTAAGAGCAGGTACTCAAGAAATGAATCTATCAAAGATAAGCCATACAGATTTAAACGGAGTTTGGGAACCTGTTAAGCCTCTTCAATCTATGAATTCAATTCTTGGAAAATAAGAATAATATTTCAATCTACTAAAAAATAAGTTATATTAGAAGAAAGAGGCAGGACATCCTGCCTGTTCTTCTGGATAAAGGGGGAAAATTATGAGTTATAAAGATAAGCTAATATCAGTAGAGGAAGCTTTAAGCTTGGTTAAATCCAATGATATGATTGTCACAGGGCTCGGTTCTGCTGAGGCACAGCTTTTTATGAATAACCTTCATACTATTGCTCATAAAGTTGAAAATGTAACGGTTACTAACTGCCTTCCAATGTCAAACGGCGAGTTTTTAAAGGCCGAATACAGAAAGTCTTTTAATGTTGACGGCTGGTTTTATTCACCCGTACTTAGAAAGGCCCATTTGAATGGAAATGTTTCTTTTATTCCAAATCATCTTCACTTAGCCGGAATAAAAAGATTAAATCATGTAAAGCCAAATATATATGTAGGAAGTGCCTCTATGCCTGACAAGCATGGCTATATATCTCTTTCCTTAAGCAATACCTATGAAAGAAGGATGATTGAGGAAGCAGATATTGTAATACTTGAAATTAATCCGAACTATCCAAGAACCTTTGGTGATGTGGAAATTCATTATAAAGATGCGGATTATCTGGTTGAAGCAGATTATGAGGTACCTGTGCTTCCTGATGCAGTTCCTTCCGAGAAGGATATGATCATAGGTAAGTTTATTGCAGAAAACATAAAGGATGGAGACTGCATTCAGCTTGGAATCGGAGGCATACCTAATGCTGTTGCTGCTTCTTTAAAGGATAAAAAGGATCTTGGAATTCATACAGAGATGATGACTTCGGGTATGGTAGAACTTGTGAAGCTTGGTGTAATAACAGGTAAGAAAAAAACTCTTCACAAGGGAAAGATAGTTTGTACCTTTGCATTAGGAAATAATGAGCTTTATGAGTTTTTAGACGATAATCCTTCCGTGCTTGTTATGGACGGAAATTATGTAAATGATCCTTATGTTATAGCTGAAAATGACAACATGGTATCAATAAATACTACAATAGAAATAGATTTAACAGGACAGTGCTGTTCTGAGTCAATAGGACCTACCCAGTTTAGCGGTACAGGAGGACAGGCAGATACTGCAATCGGAGCTCAAAAGGCTAAGAATGGTCGCTCTTTTATAGCACTTTATTCTACAGCTATGGTTAGGAATAAGGCAACAGGTGAGAAAGAAGAAATATCAAAAATTGTTCCTATGCTTAAACAGGGTGCTGTAGTAAGTCTTTCAAGAAATGATGTGGACTTTGTTGTAACAGAATATGGTGTTGCAGCCTTAAGAGGCACTAATATAAAGGAAAGAGTAGAAAGACTTATTGCAATTGCTCATCCTAAATTTAGAGAAGAACTTAGAAGAGAGGCCCATGAAATTGGCTTGATTTATGATAAATAGACATTGAGGAATGGGGGAATTAAAATGTCTTATTTTAAATTTATGGGAAAGCAGATTTATTATGAAACTTACGGTCAGGGAAAGCCTATTGTATTATTAAATGGAATTATGATGTCAACCTTGAGCTGGAAACCTTTTATTGAGGTCTTTTCTAAGGAAAATAAGCTTATACTCTTAGATTTTCTTGATCAGGGAAGATCAGATAAGATGGATACAGCTTATACTCAGGATATTCAGGTTGAAGTTTTAAAGGCTCTTCTTGACGAACTTGAGCTTAATAAAGCAAACTTTGTTGGTATATCCTATGGTGGAGAAGTGGCTCTAGAGTTTGCAGTAAAGTATGAAGAATATATTGATAGATTGATACTTTTTAATACTACCGCTAAAACCTCCTCTTGGCTTAAGGATATAGGTGTTGCGTGGAACAGAAGTGTAAATGACCCTCTTGACTACTACTGCACCACCATACCTGTAATATATTCGCCCAAATTTTATAATGATAAAACTGACTGGATGGACAACAGAAAAACTCTGCTTACTGAAAAAGTATTTAATCAAAAACCTTTCATGGAGGCTATGATAAGACTTACAGAGAGTGCTGATAATCATGATGTTACAGATAAACTTCCAAATATAAAAGCTCCAGCTCTTATCGTTAGCTGCGAAAATGATTATATTACACCTATGCCAGAACAGAGAAAGCTTCATGAACTTATAAGCACTTCAGAGCTTGTGGTCCTACCAGGCACAGGTCATGCATCAATGTATGAAAAGCCTCTTTTATTTTCAAGCCTTGTACTGGGTTTTGTTAATTGTCAATCTGTTGAATTTATTGTATAATTATGGTATGATTGTTTGGTAACAAAGTTCAAGATAGAAAGGATAAGCAGCATGGAAGATATAGTAAATATTCCAAAAACCCAAAGAGGTCAGGCAACCCTTGAAAAGATATGCAGTGCAGCAGAAACTCTTTTCTATCAAAAGGGCTATCACAACACTTCAATAGTTGATATAACAAATTTGGCGGATATAGCTCTTGGAACTTTTTATATATATTTTAAGGACAAATACTTTTTATATAAATATCTTCTTTTAAGATACAGCCATCAAATACGTATGGCAATAAGTTCTGAAACTAAAAATTTAAAAACCAGAAGGGAAGCTGAAAGGGTAGGTCTAAAAACCTTTCTTAAGTATATTAGAGAAAACAAGCATGCCTATAATATAATCTGGGAATCTCTTTATATAGATAAGAATCTTTTTAGAGACTACTACGACAACTTTGCAGACAGATATTCTCAAGGTATTATAAAGGCCCAAGAAGAGGGAGAAGTAATTGATTCCGATCCGATGGTTATAAGTTATTTCCTTATGGGAGTTTCAAACTTTATTGGTCTTAAGTATGTAATGTTTGACGAAGATAATGAGAATTTTGACCATGTTGTTGATAAGGTAATGGATATACTTGATAAGGGCTTGTTTAATAAGTAGTTATTCAGATAATTAAATTTTTAAGAAGATAACTTCTTATCATGATAACTTCTTAAAGGTGCTAATCTTTGCTAAGATTAGCATTTTTTTATTTGTCGAGAAAAATTTTGTTGAAATTAGAAGGTTATTACTATTATTTATAGAATAATATACAATGCATGTTGTTTTAGTACGTGTAAAAATCAATGAATGGGAGTATGATGGATGAGATTAAGAAGTAAAATAACAGGTATATTAGTATGTACAGCTTTAGTAGTATCAGCAGGAACAACTGTATTTGCTGATCCAACAGTAGATTCTCTCAATCAGCAGAAACAGCAGCTGGAGGGTCAAAAGAGTCAGTACAATCAAAATATGCAGCAGAGCCAATTAAGTGCAGAGAGCGCTCAAAAGGATATTAGAAATCTTAATTCACAGATTCAGATGCTGGATTCTAAGATTGAAGATCTTAATAGGAATATCAAGGATACAAGTACGAAGATAGCGCAGAAGGAAAAAGATATTATAATATCTCAAAAAAATATGGAAGATGCTGAAGCTGATATTAAGAACGAGCAAGAACTTTTTAATAAAAGAATGAGGGCTATGTACATAGCGGGGAATGATCAATATGTCAGCATACTGTTATCATCTAAAAGTTTTAATGAGTTCATTAGCAACGCGCAAGCTGTTGCTTCAATAATCAATTTTGATAAAAAAGTTACAAAAGATTTAGCTGATAAAAAGGAAAATATCAAAAGAGCTAAAGATATTTTAGAAAATGATAGGAATCAGCTGCTTGTTTATAAGCAGAACAATGAAGCCAAATTAGCTCAGGTTAAGAGCGATGCTCAGGATCAGCAGAAGCTGATAGCGGAAGCAAAAAGTAGACAAGCGTATTATATGAGCCAGGTAAGTGGCTATAAAGATAAAATTGCAGCTTCTGACAAGCAGGTTCAGGATACAGTAAAGCAGCTGCAGGCAATAGCGCAGGCACAGACAAAAAATGATCAGCAGCCTAATCGTGGAAACACTGGGGCACCTACAGCTCCGGCTTCATCAAATGCTGTAGTAGCATATGCCTATAAATTTTTAGGATGCCCTTATGTATGGGGAGCTGAAGGTGAGGTTTTTACACAAGCGGATATAAATATGTACAAAAATACATCACATGATTTAACCGGTATGGAAAAGCTTTTAGGAAGACAAGCTTTTGACTGCTCCGGACTTATGCAGTATGTGTATGCTCATTTTGGAATACATTTAACAAGAACTACTTTTACTCAAATTCATGAAGGAACTGCTGTAGATAGAAAGAACCTGCAGCCTGGAGACTTAATTTTCTTCGGAACTTACAGCGATCCTCACCACGTTGGAATGTATGTGGGTAATAACTGCTATATTGAAGCACCGTACAGTGGAGCAGTTGTAAGAATATCATCACTAGATGATACAGATGAGTATTTATGTGCTAGAAGAGTGATGAAGTAGAAGGGGATGCTTTACGGCATCCCTTTTATAACTTTGATAAACTAAGCTTTTCACTTTTCTTTAAGCCTTTATAAACCAAATCATAGGACAAATCAATTAAAAATAGAATTTTATCTTCGGGTATAGTTCCATCAACAGCTATGGTATTCCAATGAGTTTTATTCATATGATAGCCTGGCTTAATAGAACTGTATTCTCTTCTTAAATCTATAGCCATTAGAGGATCGCATTTTAAATTAATCTCCAGATTAGGCTTTTTTATATTAGTTAAAGCAAACATCTTGGAGCCTACCTTAAGAACTAAGGTTTCATCATCAAAGGGAAATGTTTCAGCTACGCCCTTTTTACTTAAACAATAATTTCTAAATTCTTGTAAATCCATATATAAACCCCACTTTAAATATGATATTAACGCACTTCATTATGTCTAAAGCAGCTTGTTAAATGATCATTAATAATACCTGTAGCTTGAAGATGAGCATATATTATTGTACTGCCTAAAAACTTAAAGCCTCTTTTCTTTAAATCCTTGCTTACTTTATCTGATAGCTCTGAGGTCGCAGGAACCTCTGAAATATCTTTCCAATGATTAATTACAGGCTTATTATCTACAAAGCTCCATATGTAATTATCAAAGCTTCCAAATTCCTTTTGTATTTCTAAAAAGCCTTTAGCATTGTTTATTGAAGCTTCAATTTTTCTTCTGTTTCTAATAATGCCGGCATTTTGCATGAGCTCATTTACTTTGTTCTCATCATACTCTGAAATCTTAGCTGCATCAAAATTATCATAAGCTTTTCTGTAGTTTTCTCTTTTTCTAAGTATGGTAAGCCAATTTAAGCCTGCCTGAGCTGACTCTAGCACCAAAAATTCAAAATGCTTTTGTTCCTCGTGAACGGGAACACCCCATTCTTCATCGTGATATTTTACATATAATTCATCTGTACCACACCATGGACATCTATTCAATTCTAACACCTCTTTTTTCACTGGTATATTATTCTTATAATATCATACTTCTAATACTTAATGAAATGGTTTTAAGTTTAGTATATTTTGCGGTACTTAGCTAAAAGGAGTAAGCGGCACTATACAAAAAATAAAAATGTGTAGTAATATTAATATATTAAAATATGGGTATTATGGAGGCAGGAATATGAACAAAATCATAGGACTTTTAGCCCATGTAGATGCAGGAAAAACTACTTTTGCTGAGGCACTTCTTTATCATACAAACAGTATAAGACAAAAGGGAAGGGTAGATTATAAAAATGCTTTTTTGGATGGCCATGATATAGAGAAGCAAAGGGGTATAACTATATTTGCAGATCAGGCGGTTATGTTTTATAAGGAGGCAAACTATTTTTTAATAGATACCCCGGGCCATGTAGACTTTTCTTCAGAAATGGAGAGAGCAATTAAGGTTATGGATTATGCTGTTATTATCGTGAGTGCTATTGAAGGAGTAGAGGCCCATACAGAAACAGTATGGAATCTACTTAGAAAATACAAGATTCCAACCTTTTTCTTTATAAATAAGATAGATAGAACGGGTGCTGATGTTAAAGGTGTAATTAAGGACATTAAATTAAATTTGACAGATAATATCTGTGACATAACAGAAGAATTTTATAATGATTCAATAAGCGATGAACTTATAGAATTTATTGCTGAAAAAGATGAAGTGCTTTTAGAAAAATATATGGATGGAAGCATCGATGCTGATTTATGGATTTCTTCTATGAAAGCTATGATAAAGGACTGCAAGATTTTTCCATGCTTAAGCGGGTCTGCCCTGCAAGATATTGGAATAGATAATTTCTTAGAAAAACTACATAAATTGACCTTTACGAATTATAATTTAAACAAACCTTTTTCAGGCAGGGTTTATAAAATAAGACATGATGTGAGCGGAGCAAGAGTTACCTTTATTAAAGCATTAAGCGGAAGTTTGAAGGTAAGAGATGAAATATCCTATGGTAATGATGTTCATGAAAAAATAACTCAAATAAGAATATATAACGGCAGCAAATTCAAAACAGCTGAGGAGGCTCGGGCAGGGGAGCTTTTTGCAGTTACAGGACTTTCAGCAGCAGAAGCAGGAGACGGTATTGGGGCTTTAAGAGAAAAAACTTCCTTTGAAATGGTACCTGCACTTAAATCAAAGGTTGTATTTGACAAGACTTTAAACCCAAAGGAAGTTTTAAGGTGTTTTAAGATATTGGATTCTGAAGACCCAGCTCTTAAAGTAACTTGGGAGGAAGTCTTGCAGGAAATCCATATCAGCGTAATGGGCGTTATTCAGCTTGAGGTTTTAGAACAGCTTGTTAAAGATAGGTTTAGCTTGGATGTAAGCTTTGGAGCACCGGAAATAATATATAAGGAAACAATTACTTCAGAGGCTAGTGGCTATGGCCATTTTGAGCCTTTAAAGCATTATGCAGAAGTACATTTAAAACTTGAGCCTAATGAAAGAGGAAAAGGAGTTGCTTTTGAAAGCATATGTCATACTGACAATCTTTCTGTTGGAGCTCAAAATGTAATTGGAAGACATATTCTTGAAAGAGAGCACCATGGAATCCTCACGGGATCGGCTCTTACAGACGTCAAAGTGATGCTGTTAACAGGAGCGGACCACATTAAGCATACAGAGGGTGGAGATTTCAGGGAGGCAGCTTATAGAGCATTAAGGCAGGGGCTTGAAAAAGCACACAACATACTTTTAGAGCCTTATTATGATTTTAAAATTAAAGTTGAGCTTGATCATATGGGGAGAGTTTTGTCAGATATTCAAAGTGCATACGGAAGTTTTGAGCCGCCTAAGATACTGGAGAATAAAGTAATTATAATAGGCAAGGTACCTGCAGTAAATTTTATGAACTACAGCATGGAATTAGCCTCTTTTACACAAGGCAGGGGAATCATAAGTCTCGTTTTTGGAGGCTATCACCGCTGCCATAATGAGGAAGAGATCATTAAAACAAAAGGCTATAATAAAAACGCTGACATTGAATATACTTCCTCTTCAATTTTCTGTTCAAAGGGGCAGGCTTACATAGTAAGCTGGGATGAGGCAGAGAGTAAAATGCATCTTTTAAAATAAACGTTGCTTAATAATACTGGTGAAATTTCTGCATGGAATTTACATCTAGGAAAACTTCACTGCACATATAAGACTAAAACTTATTTTATTTAAATCTGCTAAAATTTTTTAACTCTCCTCGCTCAATCAAAAAAATTTCTTGACGCATATTTTAATAAAATAAGTTAAGTCTTATTAATGTTCGCTCAATGTTTTCTACAATGCAAATTCCATGCTCACTTCATCAGTATTATTAAACATATATATAAAACGAACATTTTAGACTACAAGTGTTTCGACTGAAAGGAGAGACAGATATATGGACATAATTAACGTTAAAGGAAATACCTTTTGTATAGATACAGGAATGAGTTATATTCCTTTTTATAAGCTTAATGAAAAAGAAATTATTATGCTGGACACTGGCTGGGAGAAAGGAGAGCGTGAAGGTATAGAGGAAGTTCTTGAAAAGAACAACTTTAAAGTTTCGGCTATTTTAAACAGCCACGCTCATATAGACCACATCGGAAATAACGCATATTTGAAAGAAAAATATAATTGTATTATTGCTATGTCAGCTTACGAAGCTCACATCTGCAGTTCTGCAGTTAATCTTAAGCTTTATTATCAAAGTCAGACTTTAAAGGATGTAAAAGAACACTATGGTCATATGGTTTGCAAAACAGATATTATTATAGAAGAGGATCAGGAAAGCATAACCTTATGCGGAGCTGATTTTAAGATAATACATACTCCTGGACACAGTCCTGCACATATATGTATCATAACTCCTGATGATGCTGCTTATTTAGGAGATTGTCTTATAAGCTACGAGGTAATGGAAGGAGCAAAAATGCCCTATGCTTATATTTTAAGCGAAGATATGAAGAGCAAGGCAAAGCTTTATGATTTAAACTGCAGCAAGTATGTGGTTGCTCATAAAGGAGTATATGATAATATTAAAAAACTTATAGACGATAACATGGACTTTTATGAAAGCAGAGCAATGCGCATATATGAAGTAATAGATGGTGCTATGACAATGGAAGATATTATGAAGGCCGTAATTAAAAACTTTAATATACGGGTGACAAATCCATATAGATATGCTTTTATACAAAGGATGCTCACGTCTTATGTGGAATATTTATATGAGATAGAAAAATTGAAGCTTATTATGGATAATGGGTTTCTTAAGTATACAAAATAAGGGTAATATAAAAGGGATGCTGATTTTATCAGCATCCCCTTATATTATTTACATAATTTCTTAAATTCATCTGCTACAAATTGTACTTGAGTTCCTACAATAACTTGTAAACTAGTTTTTCCAGGTCTTATAACACCTGCTACACCAGCTGATTTAATAACTTTTTCATTTACTACAGCTTGGTCTTTGATTGTTAAACGTAATCTAGTTACACAGTTATCAATTGATGTTACATTTTCTTTTCCGCCAACACCTTTTAATATGATGGATGCTACTTCTGTGTAGTTATTGTTTGAAAGTTTTACATTAACTTCATCATCTTCATCATCTTCTCTACCAGGTGTCTTTAAGTTCCAATGTGTAATTACAAAACGGAATACTACATAATAGATAACAGCAAATATTAAACCTATTAGAAGTAACCAAAGTGGGTTTTTAGCCATTGGAGCTTTAAAGCTTAGGAACCAGTCAACAAAACCTGCACTGAAGTTAAAACCTGCTCTAACTGGTAGAAGAGCACAAACTGCTGCAGAAATACCTGTTAATAAAGCATGAACTACATAAAGTCCTGGAGCTAGGAACATGAATGCAAATTCCATTGGCTCTGTAACTCCTGTAAAGAAGGAAGATAATGCTGCTGCTAAGAGTAAGCCATAAACAACCTTCTTCTTTTTGTCTTTAGCTGTATGATACATAGCTAATGCACCAGCTGGAAGACCAAACATCATTACTGGGAAGAATCCAGTCATGTACATACCAGTTTGACCAAGTACTCCTTTACCTGACCAGAAGTTACCGAGGTCATTGATTCCAGCTACGTCGAACCAGAATACGGAGTTAAGTGCATGGTGAAGACCAAATGGTATTAACAATCTGTTAAAGAATGCATAGATACCTGCACCGATAGCACCTGTAGATACTATTGCCTTACCGAAAGATACTAATGCGCCGTAAACAACAGGCCAAATAAAGAATAATATAAGGGCTGCTAAAATTGACATTGCTGCTGTTACTATGGCAACACTTCTTTTTCCGCTGAAGAAGCCTAAAGCGTCTGGTAATTTTGTAGATTTGAATTTGTTATAGCAGTAAGCACCTATTAAACCTGCTACGATACCGATAAATTGAGTTTGAATTTTTGAAAATGCTGGGTCTACTGCTTTAACGTCAATGTGTTTAAACATTCCTACAGCACCAGGAGCAAGTAATGTTGTAATTACAAGCCATGAAACAAGTCCTGCAAGTCCTGCTGTACCGTCATTGTCATCAGACATTCCTACAGCTACACCAATTGCAAACAAGATAGCCATGTTGTCAATTAAGGCACCGCCTGCTTTTAAAAGGAAAGCTGATACAACACTGTTTGCACCCCATCCAGTAGGGTCAATCCAGTAACCAATACCCATCAATATACTTGCAACAGGTAGAGCTGCTACTGGAAGCATTAAAGATTTTCCTAGTCTTTGTAGATACTTCATCATAATGAAGTTCCCCCTCCTTATTATTATATATTTTTAAGGACTTATCATCCTTAAATACAATATGAGCATTAATACAGAATTCTAATTAAGAAGCTTGGCTTATAATGCACTAAATTGATATCTTAGGCCTTTTAGGGCACCATAATAAAACTAAATTCAGGTAAATAAAAAAGCTGAAAAGGAAAATATTATAATCCTCTTCAGCTATTGCCCAAATTTAATCGGTTGCACGCCTCAAAATATGTTCTGTATTCATTTACATTTTTATAATATACTATTTTTTTGCTATAATCAATACCTTTTTTGAAAATTTTCTATAATTATCATATAAGTATTTTAACTGATATATTTACAAGGTAATGAAAGAGAGGACGGTTAACATTTTTGTTAATCGTCCTAAATATGCTTTACGTTAGAAAGATAATACCTTAAGAATTTGCAAATGTTTGAAAAGATATCTTTTAGAAATTATGTTTTATCTAGTCAGCACTGAAAAAGGTATTTTAAAAATTGACATTATGATTGCAAGTATCAAAAAAGCAATAGTCCAGGCAAGCAAAGGGTTATGATTATGAAGTTTCAATAAAAAGAATTGGTATGTATTGTGAATAGCAGACCATATTATGGTCCACGAATTGAAATATACTATAGAACCAAGCTTAGCAAAGATAAATTCAATTCCAGTAAAGATAAATACCCAAAATAAGATATAATTAATTCTTTTATAAGCTGTCTTTGGAAAATGGGTTAAGTATAGTAAGGCGGCACATGGAAAAATAATTACCATGGTTAATACATCTGACATAATATGTCCGAACCATGGATCAGCATACTTCCATAGGGGAGTATCACAAAATATTACATTATAAATCATGTCGCCTAAACCCCAAAATATTATAGTAGGATAATAAGTTCTCCAATTTTTCCAATCAGAATATTTGTAGGCTATTATAATCCAAGCTATAAATAAAGCTATTAAAAGTGTATCTATTATATTAAACTTAGAAACAAAATTATAGGTAATTAAGAACATGATTAAGAGCTCCCACATAGAAGATTATATAATTAATGTTACCACAAAAAAGTTTTTTATCCGTTACTCAAGATTAGAAGAAAATAATTATATGAAAATCAAATTTATAAATATCCAACTATTAAAAATTTCTATTAGACATTTTTACCTTTAGAAGGTAATATTTATATGTCAAATAAATATGAGGCTCCTTGGTCAAGCGGTTAAGACACCACCCTCTCAAGGTGGTATCAGGGGTTCGATTCCCCTAGGAGTCACCAAATTTAAAAATTAATAAGCAAAAGCACTGCCAAGACAAGCAGTGCTTTTGCTGCATATTGTTTCAATTATCAGATTTACTTATTAATCTATTGAAATAACCTAATTACTAAATAAATATTTAATAATACCAGGAAGTCTTTTTCTCCATTCTGACTCATGGTGGATGCCGCCTTCAATTGTTTTAAATTTCAACTTGTCTGTTTCTAATTTTTCAGATAAAGCTTTATAAACTTCCTTATTAGCTTGTATATAATCAGTGTTTTCTCCAACTCCTGCCTCTTTAGTACCAATATCCATGTAAAGCTTATTAATATTTTTTAAGTCTGAAGTTTCGATTGCATTAAGCATGGACTCTAAGGCTACAAAATAAGATCCTGATACTGCTCCGATTCGTGAGAAAACATTATTGTACTTGAGCCCTGCGTACAGTGAAATTACCCCTCCCATACTGCTTCCCATTATTCCTGTATTTTCTTTATCACTAAGTGTGCGGTACTTTAAGTCAATTTCTTTTTTTAAAACCTCTATTAGATATTTCAAATAAGAATCTCCTTTGCCGCCGGCTTTAGTATTATGTGAGTATTCAGCAAAGGAAGGGTGGGTTATCTCAAAAGGTGAATACTCATCAAAACGATTAAGTCCATTAGCGCACTCTAAAGCTACTACAATAATATCAGGCAGAGACTTGTCTTTTTCATAAGCTTCAATTAAGCCCCAGGATACACCAGAGAAAGAGTCTTCATCTGAAAAAACATTGTGCCCATCATGCATATAAAGGACAGGGTACCTTTTTTCAGATGTCTCATAATCATCCGGCAGTCCAACATATAACCTAGCGTTTCTATTTAGTTCTTTAATATAGATTTCTGATTTTTTATAATGCATATAAAAGCCTCCTGATTTTCCATAATATACATTAATTATAACAATTAAAAGTAGATTAATTTGTATATGAATTATAAAATTTGTATTGAAATAATATAACTTTTTTATTTAATCATAAAAATAAGGACCATACTTTAGAAGTACAGACCTTAAAACAGAGTTTTACTACATTAGCTGCTAAATAGTGGTATTACCCTTTGTAATTTTATTATAAAAACTTGTTGACCATTACCTGACGTAATCCTCTATAATAAAAATGGGTGATGAATGTGAGAGATAAAAAGTTTTACACAGCAGGGGAATTTGCCAAAAAAGCCGGTGTAACTATAAGGACAATAAGGTTTTATGACAATAAAGGATTATTAAAGCCATCTAGCTTAAGTGAAGCCGGCTATAGGCTGTATAACGATGAAGACTTTGCAAAGCTTCAACGAATTTTAACCTTAAAATATTTAGGATTTTCTCTTGAGGATATATTAATCTCTATTTCCAGCGACAGAGATAATGACTACTTAAAAAAATCTTTAGATACTCAGCTTAAAATAGTAAAAAATAAGATGAAACATATGCAGCTTATAGAAAAATCTATATATGAAGCGAAAAGGATGTTCGAGACAAATGAAAGCTTTGACTGGAACAAAATAATAAATATTATACATGTTCTTAATCTTGAAAGGGACATAGTTGAACAGTATAAAGATTCAACAAATCTTAAGGTTAGAATTAATTTGCATAAAAACTTCAGAACAAATAAATATGATTGGTTTAATTGGGTTTTTGATAAATTAAAGCTTTCTTCAGGAGAAAAAATCTTAGAGATAGGCTGTGGAGATGGTCAGCTTTGGAAGTCTAATGAAGATAAAGTAGCCGATGATGTAAATATAGTGCTTACTGATATATCGGAGGGCATGATCAATGATGCAAGGTATAAACTTAAAAGTTTAAAGCGGAAGATAAATTTTGAAGTGCTTGACTGCAATAAGCTTCATTATGATGATGAGAGCTTTGACATAGTTATAGCTAATCATATGATGTTTTATATCAAGGATAGGGACAAACTGTTTTCTGAAATTATAAGAATTCTAAAAAATGGTGGAAGATTTTACTGCAGTACTTATGGGATAAGACATATGAAAGAGATAGAAGGGCTTGCTAAAAGCTTTGACAGCAGGATAGCTTTAGCCGAAATTAATTTAGAGCAAGTTTTTGGACTTGAAAATGGATTTAAGCAGCTTGAGCCTTGGTTTAAGGAGATTAACCTTCACACTTATGAAGACAGCTTAATTGTGGATGATTATAAGCCTATACTTGATTATATATTGTCCTGCCATGGGAACGAGCATGAAATGCTAGAAGGAAGGTACGAAGAGTTTGAAAAGTATGTAAAAGCAAAGGTTTGTAAGACAGGGAAATTTAAAATATCAAAGCAGGCAGGAATGTTTGAAAGTATAAAATAAATTATGAAAAGGGGTTAATATTATGAAAACTTATTTAGTAACAGGGGGAGCAGGTTTTATAGGATCAAATTTTATAAAGTACATGCTGAATAAATATAAAGAAATTAAAATAATTAATTTGGATAAGCTTACTTATGCAGGAAATCTTGAAAATTTAGAGGAAGTAAATAAGGATACAAGATACTTATTTATTCAAGGAGATATATGCAACAAAAAACTTGTAAATGAGCTTTTTAAAGAAAACAACATAGATTATGTAGTTAATTTTGCAGCAGAATCACATGTGGACAGAAGTATTGAAGATCCTGAAATATTTGTTAAGACGAATGTGCTTGGTGCGGTAAATGTTTTAAACTGTGCAAAAGAAGCCTGGGAAACTAAAGAAGGTTTTAAAAGAGGAGCGAAATTTCTTCAGGTTTCAACTGATGAGGTTTATGGTTCTTTAGGCGAAACAGGATACTTTTACGAAAATACTCCTTTAGATCCAAGAAGTCCTTATTCATCAAGCAAGGCTGGAGCAGATATGCTGGTAAAGGCTTATTACGATACTTATAAAATGCCTATAAATATAACGAGATGTTCAAATAATTACGGGCCATACCAATATACTGAAAAGCTTATACCTCTATTCATATCCAACTGTATCAAGCATAAAGAACTTCCTATTTATGGTGATGGGCTTAATGTAAGAGATTGGCTGTACGTTGAAGATCACTGCAGAGCTATTGATATGGTGATTCAGAGTGGAAGAGTAGGTGAAGTTTATAATATTGGAGGGCATAATGAGAAGACCAATATAGAAATAGCAAAAATAATTATTAAATATCTAAAAGAAAACTATGATAATGGCCTTGCGGAAGATTTAATAAAATATGTTGAGGATAGAAAAGGACACGATAGAAGATATGCTATAGATGCAGCTAAAATAGAAAAAGAGCTTAGCTGGAGTCCTGAGACCAGCTTCGAGGAAGGAATTATAAAGACCATAAAGTGGTATATAAAGCAAAACTAGGGTTGCTAATATGATATGAATGTGCGAGAATTAGTAATAAAGATACTGGTTTTAATAGTATGGATAGCTATGTTAGAGGTGATTATAGAGATGTCAGAGTCTTTGATTACAAAACGTGCACTGGCAAATGCCCTAAAGGAACTCATGGCTGAATATCCTCTAAGCAAAATAACTGTCGGGGATATTGTAGAACGCTGTAATATGAACAGAAAAAGCTTTTATTATCATTTTAAGGACAAGTATGATTTAGTAAACTGGATTTATTACACAGAATTTGTAGCTAATTTTAAAGAAGAGTTCATAGATTCAGAATGGGATTTCATTGAAGATATATGTGAATTTTTCTATAAAAACAAGGCGTTTTATCGCAATGCTCTTCAGATAACCGGACAAAATTCCTTTTATGAGTATTTTGGAGAGGTTTTGTCGCCCTTTATTCTAATCTATTTTGAAAGTATATTTGAAGAGAGTAAAAATAGAGAATTCTATGTTAATTTTTTTACTGATGCTTTTAGAACCTCCATCTCACGTTGGCTTTTAGAAGGTGCTAAAATTCATCCTAAAGAATTTGTGGGACTTATAAAATCTGCAGTTACAGGCGCTGCAGTCAAAATTGTAAAAGAACTTGAACAAAATGTTTTATAGAAGGCGAGTTGTCAATTATAGATAACTCGCCTTCTATATTATTCCGGACAAAATTTAAAAGTGTCTAAAAAAGTTACTATATTTAAAAGTGGGTAAAATTTGGACAGTTATATCTTTTGACCTATAGTATTTAAAGATGGTGGTTTTATAATGATTTAAAGAGTATTTTTATTGTTTTGGGGGAGAGTTTTATGAGTGATAAAAGCATAATGGAGAATTTTAAAACTTTAGGACTTAAAAAAGTCATGAAATATTTGGATAGTGACCCGGATGCTAATATACCTAGAGTTATAGATTGGGTGGATAAGTTTGATACTTCGGGAATGGTAGAGAATCAGCTTCAAGAGTTTCGTAATATACTCTCAAATCCTGAGGGCAACTGGTATAAGCTAATACACAGTTTATGGACAGATATTGACGAGAATGTAAGAAAAAAAGTGTTTGAAAATTTTATTATCAATGCATCTATAATAGGAGGCCATAGACAGGAGAAAGCAAGAAATGAGAATAACTGCAATATACCCTGGGCTATATTAATGGACCCTACCTCTGCCTGCAATCTGCACTGTACAGGGTGCTGGGCAGCTGATTATGGAAATAAGCTTAACATGGATATTGAAACATTAGACAGTATTGTTAGACAAGGTAACGAAATAGGCGTATATATGTTTATTTATTCCGGAGGTGAGCCGCTGGTACGTAAAAAAGATATTATAAAGCTCTGTGAAAAACATGAGGATAGCGTATTTCTTGCCTTTACCAATGCGACACTTATCGATGAAGAGTTTGCTGAAGAAATGCTTAGGATTAAAAACTTCATACCTGCAATAAGCATTGAAGGGTTTGAGGAGGAAACGGATTTTAGGCGAGGTGAGGGAACCTATAGTGCTGTGCTTAAAGCTATGAAAATTCTCAAAGCCAAACATCTTCCTTTTGGTATTTCCTGCTGTTATACCAGCAAGAATGTAGACATTATTGGAAGTGAAGAGTATATAGATTCTATGATAGAAAATGGTGCTAAGTTTGCATGGTTCTTTACTTATATGCCAGTTGGAGTTGATGCTGTACCAGAACTTATGGCAACAGCAAAGCAGCGTGAATTTATGTACCATCAAATAAGAAAATTCAGAGATACAAAGCCTTTATTTACTATGGATTTTTGGAATGATGGAGAATATGTACAAGGATGTATTGCAGGCGGAAGAAGATATCTTCATATAAATGCAAATGGTGATATTGAACCTTGTGCCTTTATACATTATTCAGATTCAAATATTCATAATAAGACACTTCTAGAAGCTTTAAAATCGCCGCTGTTTATGAAATACCATGAAAATCAGCCCTTTAATGAAAACCACTTAAGGCCTTGTCCGCTTTTAGATAACTATGGAAGACTTGCTGATATAGTTGAAAAATCAGGAGCTAAGTCCACAGATATGCAAAAGCCGGAAGATGTTAATAAACTTTGTGATAAATGTAAAGCTGCAGCTTTAAACTGGGAGCCTGTAGCTGATAATCTTTGGGAGCATTCACATGCACCATCAGTTTGCTCTAAGGTCGAGAACTAACTTAATTGTCATTTATAGGATATAGATTTTAAATAAAATCGCTATTTGAGTTTATCAAAAACCTAAAAATGAATTAGGCCTTTTGATTACCTAAGTAGCGATTTACTAATTTTAGCTGCATTGAAATGAATATGTTGGTTTAAAAAGGTAAAACTTATATTATAGTATTAAGTTTAAAGAGAGGTACTAAGCATGAGTGAAATAATAAACAACAGAGAGTATAGGCAGAAGGTACTAAAAGAGCTTATAACTGAACTTCATAACGGCAAAAGTGCAGAGGAAGTGAAAGAAAGGTTTGCTAAGCTTATAGAAGGTGTAGCTCCTTCTGAGATTTCTGAGATGGAGCAGGCTCTTATCATGGAAGGTATGCCTATTGAAGAGGTTCAAAGACTTTGTGATGTTCATGCAGCAGTTTTTAAAGGAAGCATAGCAGATATACATGCTGCAGAGGTTAAAAAAGCTGAGGAAATTGAAGGTCATCCTATCTACACATTTAAGCAGGAAAACAGAGAAATGGAGTCTCTTATTAGCAAAAATATCGAGCCACATTTAGAAGCTTTCAAGAAAGATGACAGTAAGGATATTATTTATAAACTAATTGAGGATTTGAATCTTTTATATGATATTGATAAGCATTATTCAAGAAAGGAAAATCTAGTATTTCCTTACCTTGAAAAATACGGAATAACAGCGCCTCCAAAGGTTATGTGGGGAGTAGATGATGAGATTAGAGATGCTATTAAGGAAGGTAAGAAGTATCTAACAGGTTATAATGGTGATAGAGAATTTATTGCAGATAAGATTTCTGAAACCTTAAACAGAGTAAAGGAAATGATATTTAAGGAAGAAAATATACTATTTCCTATGTGTATGGATACCCTTACAGAGGACGAATGGTTCAAGATCATGGAGGAAAGCGATGAGATTGGGTATACTTTAATTGAACCGAAAACAAGATGGAAGCCTGTGAGAGTAAGTCTTTTCAAGGAAAAAATAGAAACAGTTAATGAAAGTGGGAAAGAAGGCTATATTAAGCTTCCAACAGGTTTTTTAAACGTCAAGGAACTTGCGCAAATGTTAAATACTCTTCCTTTTGATATAACTTTCATAGATAAGGACGATACAGTTAAATATTTTTCCCAGTCTAAAGAGAGAATATTTGCTAGAACTAAGGCTGTAATTGGGCGCAGTGTTGCAAACTGTCATCCTCCTGCAAGTGTGCATATAGTTGAAAAGATGCTTGAGGATTTTAAATCAGGCAGAAAAAATCATGAGGACTTTTGGATCAACATGGGACCAATGTTTGTCTATATAAGATATTTTGCTGTAAGAGATGAAGATGGAGAATATTTAGGCACTGTCGAGGTAACACAAAATATTAAGCCTATTCAAGACATTAGTGGAGAAAAGAGACTTATGTCCGAATAGCAGAAAATAAATAAACACAGCTGTAAGTCTTTAAAAGGCTTTACGGCTGTGTTTTTATTAGCTGCTGTGACTTTCCTTGTACTTCAAAGCTGTAGAAGTTTTACCTGCATTTTCGTTTATGCTGTTGCTTTGAGAAATTGAAGAAACCCATTTTATTCTAGTAATTAATATAGTAGTAATTATTGCAGCCATATAGTTTGAAAATAAATTACCCCAGAATACGGAGTAAAAGCTTAAATAACGCTCTGTACCAAGAAGAAACAGATATCTTAAGAGCCATATTCTAAGTATGCTTATAATAAGTGGAACACCGGTACGACCTAGGCCTATAAAAGCGCCTTGCTCCACCATGCAAATTCCAAAGCCTATAACTGAATAAGTATAAATATGCAGAGATTTGTTTGCAATATCAAGTACGTTCTGTTCATGTGTAAATAGTACAGTCAGGCTTGATGATAAGGGAACAACTATAGCAATTAGAATTGCTGCAGTAATTGCGCTTATAATGCAGGCTACAACTGTAGATTTCTTTGCTTTATCTCCCTGACCTGCCCCAACATTCATGCTTACCATTGTAGTTATGGAAGAACCAAAAGCCGATGGCAGATTAAAGCACACAGATGATATATTATTTGCAATTCCCTGACCTGTAAGAACCACAGGGCCATATTTTTCAGTTTCATTGTTAATAAGGAAGAAGCCTAAATTAAGCATTAAGCTTGATATCATCGAAGGGACACCTATCTTAATAAGTCTTTTTAATACTTTAAAGTCAAACTTAAAGCCTTTTAAAATAAGCTTGTCATCGCCCTCTTTAATGAAAAGCTCATAAAACATCCAAATACAGATTAACATATTGGACACAAGAGAGGACATGACAGAACCAATAAGTCCAAAATGAAAAACAACTATAAATAGTACATTAAAGACAATTTTTAATATTAACATTAATATCATTCTAATAAAAGTTGCTTCAGGTTTTCCATTTGCATTTTTTATTGCATTGTAAATTGATTCTAGAAAGGAAAAGGGAAGCACTAAGGAATTTAAGGCTAAATATAAAAATACATCATGAGAAATTTGCGAATCTACTCTTGAGGATATAGGAAAAGCTAACAAATAAAGCAGAGGTGCAGTTATGCAGCCTATTAAGAAAGCAAATATAACAATTTGCGTTGAAACATGTTTTGCGTTTTTATAATTTCCTTTACCATTCATCTGTCCAATCATTGCCATACCTGCAACACTAAGCCCCTGCGCAAGTGCAACCATCATATTTATTATTGGTCCGCTGTAAGTAATGGCACTGGCACCAATAGTTCCTACAATATTATTGATAAAAATACCATCCATAACAGGCATTATAGATTGAACAAGCCCCATCATTAGTGTAGGAACAGATAATAAAAGCAGGGTTGTAGATATTGGTCCGTTTAATATAAGTTCACGTCTTTTTTCTGTATTTTGATGCAGAAAATTAAAATTCATTTCTTATACACCAGCTTTCATTATTTATATAACCCCCTACAATTATAGACCTCTAGTATAAGTGTTTCAAATGGACATATATAATGAATACGGGACATATTCTAATGAGAAGCTGATATGAAGTCAATTTTCATAAATAATGAATAATTGTAAAAAATACATTTTTTCTACATGTTTTTGTGTGCTGACAAATTTTCTAGACTCATAATCTAGAAATATTCAGTAAAGGTATAATAGGAATAACAGAGAGGACACATACTCGAAGCAGCTTACAGTTTTGTAAGTTAACAAGAATTTTATTGCCATGCATAGGAAGGTTATGAAATAATTAAAAAGTATTATAAGGAGGTAAAAGCCCTAAATGGGCTTTTACGAGTAATTAGCGAGCGGAAGCGAGTAGTCTTTAATTACTCAGTGTTTCCGACTAAAAGGAGGTTAAAGGTCTAAATGACCTTTAACGAGTAATTTTCAAGCGGGAGCGAGAGTTTTAAATTACTCAGTGTTTCCGACTAAAAGGAGGAAGGATAAAATGGAAACAATGCTTTTAGTTATCAAATCTGCAATACTAGGTATTGTGGAAGGAATAACAGAATTTTTACCCGTATCTTCAACGGGCCATATCGTTATTTTTGAAAATTTAATGGGATTTAAAGGTATTAATCCTAATTATGTTAAGATGTATACATATGTTATACAGCTTGGAGCTATACTTGCAGTAGTGATACTGTACTTCGGCAAGATAAAAGATACAGTTATAAATTTCTTTCCTAAAAAAGTTGGATATGATAATTCAGGCTTTAAATTTTGGTTTATGATTTTTATCGCCTGCATTCCCGGTGGAATTTTGGGAGTACTTTTTAATGATTTGGCTGATGAGTATTTATTTACTCCGGTTTCAGTAGCCATAACTCTATTTTTAGGCGGTATATGGATGATATATGCTGAAAAGAAATTTAGGAATAATAATATCGGAGGAAAAGAACTTAAGGTAACTGCTAAACAAGCGTTAATAATAGGGTTGTTTCAATGCCTTGCAATAATTCCTGGTATGTCTCGATCAGCTTCAACTATCATTGGAGGATGGGTATCGGGATTGTCTACAGTTGCGGCTGATGAATTTTCTTTCTTTTTGGCTATTCCTGTTATGGTAGGTATGAGTTTTTTTGAAATTGGTAAAAATGGGAGGATTTGCAGTACTTTCCAGAGTAGAATTAATTTCACTGACAGTTGGATTTATAGTTTCCTTTGGAATTGCTTTAATTGTAATTAACAGTTTTATTTCTTATCTAAAGAGAAAACCTATGAAAAACTTTGCTTATTATAGAATGATATTTGCAATAATTGTTCTTATAACAGGCTTTTTAGGAATATTTCATTAGTGATTAAGTTCTTATATTTACCAAAATAAAAGTCATTGTTATGGTCATACTAAATAATAACTGAATTAAACCTTAATATGTGGCTTTTAAGGAGGTATTATAAGTTGGAAAAAAGATTTTTAAATACCCCAAAAACTAAAGTTATTTATGTAGCCTTTGCGTTGATTGCAATAATGCTACTTAATATTTTACCGCTAAAGTATAATGTTTATGCATTAGAAAATGATGAAAAGCTTACTGACAGTCAAATAAAGGATGAATTTGAACGGATATATAACGTTCGTTCAGCATGTTTAGTATCAGGAGATTGCACTCCTCTTAAAGAGATTTTTGATACCTCGCGCAAACAAGGTAAATGGGCATTAGAGCATGAAGTTAGACGTGTTAAGTACCTGTCAAATTGGGCAAATGAAAGAGATATTACATTTAGTAATATACAATCTTTTGTTAGGATAAAAAAAGTTTATCCTCAGGGAAAAATAATAAAAGTAGCCTTGCAGGAATCTTATAAGTTTGACTACACTTATAGTGATGATGAAAAAAATATTATCAACTCCTTTGGAGTGGGAATAAGGCATACTGCAAGTCTAATTAAAAAGAATGATAAATGGCTAATTTATAACGATTGGTACACAGATTGCTTTGAAGATGCAATGCAGGCCTATGATGGAGAAATTCCTGATAATCCTGAAGTTTCATTACATACAAATAATGAAAATAATTTGCCTGTAGAAACTTCACTAAATTTTAAACCTTTTTATAACAGGGAAAACGCAGTAGCCTATGCGGATAAATATTGTGGTGCCGCATGGGGAAGCGGAAATGACTATAAATATAATAAGAAGTACAATGATTATAACGGTATTGGTGGAGATTGTACCAATTTTGCCTCTCAAGTTTTAGGTGATAAGGAGGGTGGAGGCATGCCGCTCACCGGAGCATGGGTGCCTCACAGCAATGCTTGGGCTAATGCAGACGGCCTTAAAAATTATTTGGTTTCAAGCGGCAGAGGAAGTATATTAAAAATAGGAACTTTTAAAGAGCTGACAGAAGCTACGAGCAGCCTTCCAGGAGGTGCTGTGTCGAAACTTAAACTTGGAGATTTAATAGCCTATGAAAAAGGAAAAGGCAACATTGATCACTTTGCTGTAGTTACAGGTTTTGATTCAAAAGGATATCCTCTTGTTAATTCTCACACTACGGACAGATATCATGTGCCTTGGGATTTAGGCTGGGGAGACAAAAAGATAAGATTCTTTTTAATACACATAAATGGTTAATAATAAAATATGTTTAAATGAAAAAACACTCGATTTTGTTAATTGAGTGTTTTTTCATTTTTAATTTTTAACATAAAGCATATAAGAAAAATAAAAAGGCAAAATAATAAACAATAAATATACTGAGGTTAAAGTCCTAAATGGACTTTAACGGGTAGTTTGGGAGCGGAGCGAGTGATCATAAACTACCCAGAGGTCCTAAATGGACTTTAACGGGTAGTTTGGGAGCGGAGCGAGTGAAAGGAGTGTTTTATTGTTTAAATCCATAAGAAATCCAGATAGTTATCACGGAAGTAATAAAAAATATAACTTTTTTGAAGGATGGTATTTTAAGATTGCGCATCCCCACAGAAATATCACATATTGTTTTATACCAGGAATTTTTCTTTCAAACAAGAGAGAATACTCTCATAGTTTTATTCAAGTGCTCAATGGGCATGAAAGCAGATTTAAATATTTAACATTTAGAAGAGATGAGTTTAAAGCAAGCAGCAGTAAGCTTGATGTTAGTGTAGGAAATAATCACTTTTCGCTTAATAGAATAAATATAAACATAAATGAACAGGGAATAAAGATAATCGGAAATTTGGAAATTAATAATATCATTAAATGGCCTGATACATTTATTAATCCTGGAAGTATGGGATTTTATAATTATTTAACCTTTATGCAGTGTTATAGCCAAGTTTGTGCTGTTGACGGATGCATTAATGGAAGTCTTAATGTTAATGGTGAAAATATAGATTTTACAGGGGGAAAGGTTTATATTGAAAAGAATTGGGGTAAAGCTTTTCCTTACTCATATATTTGGGTTCAAGGCAATTCCTTTAACAGTTGTAATGGAGCTGTTACAGCTTCAATTGGGCATGTACCGATGCCCTTTACAAGCTTTACAGGCTTTCTTATAGGAGTAAATATAAATAATAAATTTTATAAGTTTACTACTATAAATAAAAGCAGACTCTTTATTATGTTTGAGGAGGAGTCAATAATTTTAGAGGCTGGTGATAAAGACTATCTGCTTAAGCTGAGAGGTAACTACAAGGAAAAAAACTTTATGAATTTGCTTGCCCCAAGGGAAGACAAGATGGTCCCAATAGCGCGAGAAACTCTGCAAGGAAAGCTTGAAGTAACTTTATATGACAAAAAAAGTAACAGAATAATCTTCAATGACAGCTGTTATAGCGCAGGTATAGAATTTTCCGGAAACTATAAAGAATTAATAATAGATAATAATTATTAATTAATATTGACCTGTACTTAAGCCTGTGATAAATTTAAAATATAAAAGAAAATTTGATTTTAGCTATTTGGTAGTTTGTTTGATTGAGAGGAAAAATTATGAAAGAAAAGTTTATGTATAAGACTATTGAACTTGCTATGAATGGATCAGGCTTTGTGAATCCCCATCCTTTGTCAGGAGCGGTTGTTGTTAAGGATGATAGAATAATTGGAGAAGGTTATTATAAAGCTTACAACGAAAACTCAGCTGAAATAGAAGCAGTTAAGAATTCCTCGGAAAGCTTAGAGGGTGCAGAAATATATTTGAATATAGAGCCTTTTAAAAATGCTGAAGGCATTAATAAATCAATAGAAGCAATAATTAATAGCGGAATAAAAAAAATTTATTTAGGAATGATGGATCCAAATCCTGATAAGGCTTTAAACTTTACTGAAATCATGAAAGCAAAAGGTATAGAAATAGTTAACGGAGTTTTGCAGGAACAATGTGAGGAGCTTAATGAGATTTATAAGCATTATGTTACAAAGAAACTGCCCTTTGTATTTACAAAATGGGCAATGACTTTGGATGGAAAGCTGGCAAGTCGCATTGGTGATTCAAAATGGATAAGCTCAGAGGAAAGTCTTAAATTCGTCCATCATTTGAGACAAAGAGTAGCTGCAATAATGGTAGGTGAGAATACTGTTAGAATGGATGATCCTCTTTTAACTACCAGACTTGAAGGATTAAAAATATCAAATCCATTGAGAGTTATACTTTCAAAGTATGGTAATCTTCCAGAGGATTCAAAAGTATTAAAGATAGATGATAAGACAAAAACTCTTATTATTGCTTCTATGTTAATACCAAAGGAAAAGGAAGAGTTTTTTCTAAAAAAAGGTGTAGAGATTATTAAATTGGAAGAAAAATCAGGAAGACTGGATTTTAGGGACATAGTAACGGTATTAGCTGAAAAAGGAGTAGATTCACTTTATATTGAAGGAGGCAGCGAAGTTCTTGCTTCTGCTTTTGAAAGTAAAGTTGTAAGCAAGGTATACGCAGCTGTCGCACCAAAGATAATAGGTGGGAGAGGAGCAGTCACCCCTGTTGGAGGTGTTGGAATCGAAAGAATGAGAGATGCTATTGTTTTAAAAAGAGTGAAGTATGAAATAATAGGTACTGATGTAATATTTAAAGGTTATATAGATTAAAAACAGGAGGAAGAATATATGTTTTCAAAAATAGAAGATGCTGTAAAAGATATTAAAAGTGGAAAAGCTATAATTGTTGTTGACGATGAGAATAAAGACAATGGAGGAGTCTTCGTAATGGCCTCGGAATATGCCTCAAAAGAATCCATAGCTTTTATGATGAGAACGGGAGCAGGTTTTATACAAGCTGTATTGACTGAGGAAAGACTAGAAGCTTTAAAGCTGCCTAAAGAAGCAAATTCAGCTTTATCATTAGATTATGCTGAAACAAATAATGGTATATCAGCAGAAGATAGGGCTCTTACCATTAGAATGTTAATAGATGATGAAAGGAATGGAAGCAGTTTTAGAGTACCTGGTCATGTGTTCCCGGTTAAAGCTTTAAGAGGCGGAGTGCTTAAAAAAGCCGGAAACGCCGAGGCAGCAGTAGATATGGCTGCACTTGCAGGGCTTTACCCTTCAGCAGTAATTTCTGATATTATAAATAAGAATGGTGATGTGGCAAGGCTTTCAGAGCTTTTAGAGCTTTCAGAAAAAAATGATATCAAAATTATTTCCATTGAAGATTTAATTGCTTTTAGAAGAGAAAGAGAATGCTATATATCGAGAGAAGCAGAAGCAAATCTGCCAACCGAATATGGAAATTTTAAAATGGTTGGCTTTGTGAATAAACTAAATGGTGAGCATCATGTGGCTTTGGTCAAAGGTGATATTGACGTTAATGATGAGGTACTTGTGAGAGTTCATTCGGAGTGTCTTACAGGAGATGCCTTCCATTCCTTAAAGTGTGATTGCGGAGAGCAATTGGCAGCCGCTTTATCTGCTATTGAAAAGGAAGGCAAGGGAGTACTTTTATATTTAAGGCAGGAAGGAAGAGGAATAGGCCTTATAAACAAAATAAAAGCTTATAAGCTTCAAGAGGAAGGCTTAGATACAGAAGAAGCAAATTTAGCCTTAGGTTTTCCAGCTGATATGAGAGACTATGGCATAGGCGCACAAATACTAAGCAATCTTAATGTTCGTAAGGTTAGGCTTTTAACTAATAATCCAAAGAAGATAGTTGGGCTTAGAGGACATGGAATAGAGATAGTGGAAAGAGTGCCGCTAATTATGGATACAAATGTTCATAATGCAAGGTATTTTAAAACCAAGAAGGAAAAGATGGGGCATATGTATTAATAAAGAGTGTGTTCTAGAAAAAATTGTTTTTTTAGAACACACTCTTTATATTTATCTAAAAAGTTAGAACACATTAGTTTGTTAAATATTCTTAAAGTTTGTTGTATTGAGATTTTATTTATACTAATGTATAATTAGGCGTAAAACATTTTTTCTTATATGGGGGGAGTCGAATGAAATTTAAAAACATGAAAGTTAGAGCAAAAATTTTTTGCTTATCTATCATAATGATAGTACTAATTCTGGTAGTTGCAGTTATCGGTTATAAAGATATTTCTGATAACAACAAAGAGATGCAGTCATTATATAGTAACAATCTTCTTTCAGTAGAGTATCTTAACGATAACAGGGCTCAAGCAAGAGCAATAGAAGCTGATATATATTATATAATACTGCATACAGGAGAAAAGGATAAACAGGATGTAAAAATAACTGATATAAGTAATAGAGCTAAAAAATATGATGAAAACTTCTCAAAGTATAAAAGTTCGGATTTAGATAAGTTTGAAAAGGACTTAGTTCCTGTAGTTGAAAGCGATTTAGGAAAGTATAGAGAAGGAAGACAAGAAGTAATAAAGCTTGCCTTAGATGGAAAGCAAAAGGAAGCCTTAGATAAATTTGAATCAATAAGCAAAATAGCAGATAACTTTCAAAAAAACTTAATAGTTTTGGCTGATTATAATGTAACAGATGCTCAAAAGGTTATGGATCAGGATAATATCGGCTTTAAAAAAATAGTTAGTATATTTGCAATAATTGTTGTAGCGGCAATAATAATAGGTGTTGTGATTTCATTACTTGTTAGTAAACATATTATAGAGCCTCTCAATAAAATAGGAGATTTTGCTGAGAGATTAAAAAATTCCGACTTTTCAACTTCTATTTCTCTAACAAGAAAGGACGAATTTGGGCAAATAGGACGAGCTTTAAATGCAGCACAAAAACAAGTAGGGCTTGTTATTAGCGAAGTTATAAATTCTGTTCAGGACTTAGGAGCAGGTAGTGAAGAGTTATCCGCAACGGTAGAAGAAATGGCGGCTAAACTTGAGGATATAAATAAAGATACCGCGGGAATAGCTTTGGCAGCTCAAGAAGCAAGCGCCGGTACAGAAGAGGTTTCTGCAAGTACAGAAGAGGTAAACAGTAGTATGCAGGTTCTTTCAGGGCAGGCTTTGGAAGGAAGTCAGAGGGTAGAAATTATAAAGGATAAAGCGATTGAAATTAAAGATAATAGTAATCGTTCCTTTGAGAGAATTAAGAGTATAAATGCAGAAAAGGAAATAAAGATTCAACAAGCCCTTAAGAAGGCTGAAGTAGTTGAAAATATAAAGGTTATGGCAGATACTATATCCGGAATAGCTGCTCAGACAAACCTTCTAGCTCTTAATGCTGCAATAGAGGCAGCGAGAGCAGGGGAACAGGGAAAAGGCTTTGCAGTTGTAGCTGAGGAGGTTAGAAAGCTGGCTGAAATGTCCTCTGAGGCAGTAGTTCAAATCCACAAAACTATTGAGGAAGTAAGGGAAGCAGTTTCTGAGCTTAGACAAAATAGCAATGAGGTTTTAACTTTTATAAGAGAAGATGTAAATCCGCAGTTTAATAAATTTGTAGAAATAGGAAATGATTATTACAACGATGCAGAATATTTTGCAAGAATTTCAGATAATATTGCTTCAATGTCCAGTGAAATAAATGCAACAATGGAACAGGTAAGCAATGCTATTGATGAAATGGCACAGCAGGCTCAAAAGACAAATGAAAATTCAGAGAGTATAAAATTGGGAGTTAATGAAGCTGCTATTGGTATGGAGCAGGTAGCAAATACAGCTCAGGCTCAAGCTGAAATGGCTCAAAGATTAAGTGAAATTGTACAAGATTTTAAAATTTAAAGTGTAATCGAAATAGAGGATTCAGCAATATGCTGAATTCTTTTTTATATAAAAATATTGACACGAACATTTGTTTGTACTAGTATATTCTTATAAAGAATATAAGAGGTGAATATTATGGAACTTGCACTTTACGACAGGCAGTATATGTTAGCAAAAGAGCATAAACAGCTCATCGAGAAGGACAATGTTTTTATTCAAACTAATAACATAATATCAAAAGCAAACTCTATAACTAGAGAATATATAGATATAGCATTTTTATTATCAAAGATTTCAAGAGCTATTTGCTTATTTGAAGCAAAAATTAATAATATAGAAGATAAGAAACTAAATAAGACATTGAAAAAGCTTAAAAAGTCTGAGAAAACTTTAAAATCATTGCTGGGTGTATCAGAAGATAAATGTATAAGAGTATGGCAGGAGGTATTTTTAAAATCTCCAGACCTGGTTCAGCAATATTTCTTTGATGAGGTGCTTAGTGTTGATAAAAGCAATATAGATATAATATTGAAGGAAATTTTGTATCACGTCTTTAAAGAAATTGAAGTGAAAAGCGTTGAAGAAGAGAAGAGATTAAAGGAATTTTTATTGGTTATGAAAGGAATGCTTAAAGAAGTCTATAGTTAATAACAAATTATTTATTTCATAAGGCTGTGAAGAAATGCGAAAAATTTCTTCACAGCATTATTATTTTTAACTGTTCATTTTAAATTCATATGAGCAATTAGGACACGATACAGTAATCTTGCCTTTATCCTTTGGCACTCTAAGCCTTGTTGGGCATTTTGGACAATTGACAACTTTATAGTCAATTAAATTTTCTATTCTGTCCATATCAAGCCCTACGACCAAATCTTCTCCAATTATAAAGGCAGGTACTCCTCTAATTCCTCTTCTCATTAGTTCAGTTCTGGCTGAAGTATCAATGCTGATATTCTTTTCTTCATAGCTTATGCCTTTTTCTCGAAGATACATCTTCGCAGTAGTACAATGTGGTCAAGTACTTGATGTGTACATAACAACCTTTTTCATTAATATCCCTCCTGAATTTCTTATACTGTCCTTGAAGATTATTAATCTTCAAGCCTCCTGTACTCCTTATACGTCCATGACAATTATTAATTGTCATGCCTCTTAAGGGTATCTTTATATTAATATATTACGATGTTGTCTGATTTGCAATACGGTATAAAAGATTTTTTTAATTAAAAATTGCGATGTTGTCTGTTTTCAATTTCAAATAATATGTTTCAAAATTATTCCAAAGGTTGTATAATTAAGTTAATATTGTAAATGAGTTGTGGGGGGAACAGAGTGAAAATAAAGATTATCAAAATTTTATCAGTTGTTATCATAATATTATGTGCAATAGTTATTACTATTTCTGTGCTTTGGAAGCCTAAGAATGTTAGTAATGAGGTGTTTAAAGATACAGTTAAAGTTACAGATAAGGGCTTTGAATATACGACTTCTGAAAAGGAAAATCCCGTAGCAGTCAGAGAAGAAAAAGATGTATATGATGATATGCATAGAATGGCAAACACTAAAATTGTAGCTGATGAAGTTTGGGGAGAAGATGAAATTAACGAGGAAAGACTTAATAAAGTAATAATGGAGGTTATGAAGTCAAGCTTCAATGATAAAGAAAAGCTCTTGACCATGCTTCATAATTGGAAGACAGGTAATTTTAACAATGCAGTTGAGGAACATAATTACCTTTGGGAAAAGCTTGGCGGTACCGTAGGAAAAGCAAAAGCATTAAAAAAATAGAAGGAGTGCTGTAAAAATGCACCCCTTTTATTGTTTTTATAAATATTATGCTTTATTTACAGAGCCAAATAACTCCATTTTTTCTTTAACTGTAGCTTTTATAGCTTCAAAACCAGGAGCTAAAAGCTTACGTGGGTCAAAGCCTTTTCCTTGAAGATCCTTACCGGATTCAATATACTTACGAGTAGCTTCTGCAAATGCTAATTGACATTCTGTATTAACATTTATTTTAGCAACTCCTAGTGAAATGGCCTTTTGAATCATATCTGCAGGAATTCCAGTACCACCATGTAGAACTAATGGCATATCCCCAACAACAGCTTTAATTTTTGCTAAAGTATCAAAATCTAAGCCTTTCCAGTTTGCAGGATATTTTCCGTGAATGTTTCCGATACCAGCAGCAAGCATTGTAACACCTAAGTCAGCAATTTGCTTGCATTCAGCTGGGTCAGCTATTTCACCAGCACCTACAACACCGTCTTCTTCTCCACCAATTGAACCAACTTCTGCTTCAACTGATAATCCTTTTTCGGCAGCTATTCTAACAATCTCTTTTGTCTTTTCAATGTTTTCTGCTATTGGATAGTGTGAACCATCGAACATAACCGATGAAAATCCAGCTTCAATAGTTTTGAAAACTCCTTCGTATGAACCGTGGTCTAAATGTATTGCAACAGGAACTGTTATGTTTAAATCTTGGAGTAAGCCATTAACCATTCCTACAACAGCATGATATCCACCCATATATTTTCCAGCACCTTCAGATACCCCTAAAATTACTGGTGAATTGTTTTCCTGAGCAGTTAATAATATTGCTTTTGTCCATTCTAAGTTATTGATATTAAATTGGCCAACAGCGTATTTACCATCTCTAGCCTTGATTAACATCTCTTTTGCTGAAACTAACATGAAATCTACCTCCATAATAATGAATTTTATTTAGTTTTCTTTTTAACACTTATTATACCCTAAAACTCTAAAAAATGGAACAAAGAATGAAACAGTAATTAAAGAATTAAAATTAGAAATCTTCATAATATTATATTATTACACATTTTCAAGATAGAATACTTTATTAATTATTTGTATAAAATTATTGTAGAATACAATTTTTAGTTATATACTTAAAACATACTATTAATTTTATGAAATATTAAAAATTTATTGCAAATGCAGTACTAACTGCTGTATTTACATACAAAAGGCAGGAGGTAAAGGAATGCGTACAACTGAAAGTCTGGTAGAAGCATTAGAAGCTCTGTATTTAGGCAGAAAAATAATAGTTTTGGTGGATGATGTAAAGGTAAAATATGATGCAGAAATGTATATACTTACAAAACTGTTACATCATCAAGGTATAAATCTTAGTATAGAAGACCTGGAGAAAGGAAACTATACTAAAGAGCAGGCTGATCGAATAACATCAGCATCTAGAAAAATAAAGTATTATTTAAAGTTTAAAATAAAGTAAATATTTCAGGAATAGCCTATTAAGGTAATATCCTTTTAACATTTTAGTTAAAAGGATTATTTTTTGTGTTTTACAAACAACTTCAACTATAGATTAGGCTAAACTATTATTTTAATTAGATGAAAGGAAAATGAACTTTATGCAAATATATTTATTAAGACATGGTGAAACAGAGGAAAACAAAAGCAGGTTTTATTATGGAAAGCTTGATGTAAGCTTAAATAAAGCGGGTATAACTCAAAGCAAAAATGCAGGAGAGCTACTAAAAGAAATAAAGTTTGACAGTATTTATATAAGCGAAAGGAAAAGAACTAGAGAAACAGTAGAAGCTGCATTAAATAATAAAAATTTGAATCTTATTATAGATAAAAGAATAAATGAAATAGATTTTGGGAAATTTGAAGGAAAGAATTATGAACAAATACAAAAGGAATTTCCATCAGAATATGAAATGTGGAATGAGAACTGGAAGGAGTTTGCGCCTCCGGGAGGTGAAAGCTACAGGCAATTTTACAACAGGATTAAGGAGTTTTTGGAGGATATTCTTCATAAGGAACAGGAAAATGTGCTTGTTGTAACCCATGGTGGTGTTATAAGAACAATTTATTGCTGCGTGCTTGAGGGAAATCTTGATTTGTATTGGAAGTTCTCCTCTAAAAATTGCGATATAAGCATAATAAAATATGAGTATGGAAATTTATTCATTGACAGTATTAGTCATGTAAAATAGAATTGTTTAGTAAATAAGTATTGAAAGGAATATAATACAATGAATAAATATGTTAATGATTTTTTACTGATGTTTCAGTTCTTAACAAGAATACCAGTGAATATCAGTCTAAAATGTGAGAAGGAAAACTTTAAAAGAGGAGCTATTTTTTTGCCTTTGGTAGGCTTTATTGTGGGAGGAATACAGTGGCTTGTATACATGTTATTTTTTAAGGTTAGTTCTTTAGGCATAGCAGCCATTTTTGCTGTTCTATCGGGAATTTTAGTTACAGGTGCTCTTCACGTAGACGGCTTGGGAGATACATGTGATGGTTTTTATGCCTTTAAGGGCAAGGATAGAATAATAGAGATAATGAAGGACAGCAGGATAGGAACCTTTGCCTGTATTGCTATAGTAATGGATATTATGCTTAAAGTTAATTCTCTAGCCTATTCCTCTCAGTATAGTTCAGCCTTAATAATTATTGCTGTACCAGTGATATCTAAATTTAGCATAGTGTTTCTTTCTTTTGTGGGAAAGCCGGCAAAAAGTACTGGATCAGGAAATTTATTTGTAGGAAACATGAGTGGAATTGTAGTTTTCATTTCTGCTTTTATAGCAGGAGCAATCATTTATATAATGCTTGGCTTAAAAGTTACAGCAGCTATGTTTATTACAGCAGTAACCATAACTCTGTTAGTAAATAAATATAGTGAAAGTAAAATTAACGGTTTAACTGGAGATCTATTAGGAGCAAACAATGAAATAGTTGAAATTTTTGTGATGCTTGTATACATAGCTTTGTATAAAATTTAAAAGATAGAAGAGGTTGAAATTATGAAAACAAAAAAATTAATTATAATATCACTTTTTATTGCGCTAAGCTTTATAGGTGCAAATATCAAAATAGCAGGAAGTATAGCTTTTGATTCAATGCCAGGTTTTTTGTGTACATTAGTATTAGGACCTTTATATGGAGCTATAGTAGGAGCAATAGGACATATTTTAACTGCTGCTATTAGTGGATTTCCCCTTACTTTACCTGTACATATAATTATTATGGCTGATATGGCCGTAACAATGATACTGTTTGGTACAACCTATCGTTTTTTTTCAAAGATAAGCAGAAACCTTGGACTAGTTATAGCTGCGGTTATAGGCGTGGCAATAAACGGTCCTATATCTGTAATAATGCTTATCCCTATAGTTGGGAAATCAATACTTGCCATGATACCAATATTATCTTTAGCAGCCTTAATAAATATAATTATTTCCCTTGTGGTGTATAAATTTTTGCCAAGGAGCATTAAACAATGGAAGTCAGAAAAATAAGAGATTTAAGTTTAATAACTTTAGATGAAAAAAAGACCATGGTAATAGCCTGCGACAGCTGCGGCTCTGTAGGCATTAAAGAGGGGGACGTACTAAAGGTACCACCTTTCTATGTTGGAAAATTAATATCAAGAGTAGCTTTATTGGAAGTTATCTGTGCAGGTGCTGAGGTAATAACATTAACTGATACAGTGTGCAATGAAATGAATACTACAGGAGAGGAAATAATTAAAGGAATCAAACATGAGCTAAGCTTGGCTGGAATAAAGTATGCTGTGCTTACAGGCAGTACAGAAGAGAATTTTGCAACTGTCAGCACAGGGTTAGGTATAACTGTAGTAGGTATAGCAGAAAACAATAAATTAAAAGTTAAGAATGTAAAAAATGAAGCTGTAATTGTAAGTATAGGTATTCCTAAGGTTGGGGACGAAATAAATCTTAAAGAAGATTCAGAAATTGTAGATTATAGTTCAATATATAAGCTGTTAAATAATAATTTTGTTTATGAAATAGTACCGATAGGATCTAAAGGAATGGCATATGAATGCGGCCAGCTTGCTGAAAGCAATAGATTAAAACTATATTTTGAAGAACAACAAAAGGTTGATATAACAAAATCCAGCGGACCTTCTACCTCAATAATTGCCGCTGTTGATAGTAATGGGGTTAAAGATATACTTGACAGTATTCCAAACTCCAATATTATTGCGTATTTAAAGAAAAATTGAATTATAAGTTTTAAAAGCAGTAGAAGATATAATCTCTTTTACTGCTTTTAATTAGTTAAACACTAAGAATAAATTTCTTTTCAAGTTTTAATGGATAGTAGGACATTTTTGCTTTTCTAAGACCTTCGATGCCTAGGTCTTGCTCTCGATTTATTATTTCTGCATTGCTGAAGCATTTATCAATTAATGTTCGTGCAATAAAGCTGTATACTCCATTTATGTCTTTGTCACCCTTTTCTATGTGAATTACTGCAAGCTTTTCATTAAGTCTTTCTCCAATGCTGAAAGCTGCTATTTTACCCTCCACATATACTGCAATTCCTTCAAGGTTTAAAAGTTCCATATTGTTTACCAAGTTTTTTATGGAAATAAGCTCATAATAAAGCTTATCATCCTTTTCCTCAGTCTCATCATACCATTTCGAAGCAGCAGAGATAACATCATTAATAACTTTTTCACCACATATATCCACAACTTCATAATTATAATTTTTTATAAAATAATTATAATGATTCTTTTTAGCGTGAAGCTTTTTCCCTGAGAAAGTCATGAGCTTTTGAGCTTCGTAGAGATAGTCAAAATTATCTCTGTCTTCTTCTATACATAGTTCATCATTAGCATGAAGTAAAGTTTTAACTTCATTAATGAAGCTTTCTTCTAAATCTTTAAATAAGTACTCCATAGAAGCTTTTTCTATATATGTTTTAAGTACTTCGATAATTTCTAATAAGTTTTCTTTAGTATAGCCCAATGGCTGCATAAAATGATAATTGCCTTCAAAGTCTTTCTTTTTTAATATTAAAGCATTTTCATATATGCAGTACTGAATGTCACAGGCATCTTTCCAAATGTATAAGCTTGTAAAAGAATATTCACAGCTTAAAAATTTATAAGGGTAAATATAGCTGTCTATTATTTTTTTATCTTCTAAATCTAATTTCTTAAATATCATAAAAACTACCTTTCCTTTAATATAATAACTGAATGTTCGTTTAATAATAGCAAAAAGTTTAATGGGATTACCTTATAATATATGCATCATAAATTAGTCTCGCTATTATAAATGAATAATTAATTACAGGATCAGGGCTTCTTGAACTATTTTAATCATTTCCTCAAGCATTATAAGCTTTTCCTCTTCAGAGCTGCAGTGCTTCTCAGAAATAGATTTGATTGGAGAGAACATAAAAGCTAAAAGATTATCATTTCTAACATTCTTAATGGCTTTTTTCTCTTTCATATCTTCAAATAGTTTATAAATAGGATACTTGCCTTTCATTACCTTGCATTGATTTATCAATACAGGGCAGCTGGAAAATTGCTCAACGAAATTAAATATATCTTTATTTTCTTGAATATACGCATAATAGCTTCTGATTAGTATTTCGATGAGCTGATTACCAGACATATCATCAGTTATTTTACTGAGTAAATGATAGTAAATTTCTTCATAGTATTCAAGGTATATATCTTGAAGCATTGTGTCTTTGTTTTGATAGTATATATAAACTGTAGCAGGGGAGACTCCTGCTTCCTTAGCAATCTTTGACATTGAAGTTCCGTGAAAACCCTCTTCTAGTATTAGTTTAACTACAGCCTTTTTAATATTTCTTTGCTTCTCATCATCTTTTTTTCTCATTTACTCACCTCAATTCTATTTCTATAATAAATGATCATTCATTTATTGTCAATAGCTTTATAAGTAAATGTGGAAGTTTATACTTATTTTTCCTTCTTTAAAATTTCTGCTTTATCATTAGGAAAATAATAAACTCCTTGATCAGTAGTCACATAAGAGTCTGGTTCCTTGCTTTTTCTGGAATCATCTAAACTAAATCCATCGATTATTTGTCTTAATTTGTCATCAGATAATTTAATATTCTTTTTCATTTTGAATCCTCCAAATTAATAGTTTATTAAATATAGTTTTCCTATAAAGCAGGGGATTATGAAAGTTAAAAATTAGTAAAAATAAAGAGTACATCAAAACTTAATAACACTGTTTTTGATGTACTCTTTATTTTTTATTTTAACCTAGCATTAACTGATTGTTTATATTTGAACTGTAGTTTTCAAAAATGCACTTTATAAGTTCCATATATAATTCAGCTGTTTTATTATTATCATCAAGTGCAGGATTTAATTCTACTAAATCCAAGGAAACCATGAGCCCGGAAGAGGCTAAAGCTATCAATACTTTTTTGGCTTCTTCTATTGTTAATCCATTTCTAACTGGCGTTCCTGTACCAGGAACGTATGAAGAATCGATAGAATCAATATCAAAGCTTACATGAACAGCATCTACTCTTTCCTTAAGATAGGCTATGCTTTCTTCCATTACTTTTTCTATACCATATTCATATACCTTGTCCATTTTAAATGCATTAATTTTAGAATTATCTATTAAAGCAATTTCACCTGGATCTAAATCTCTTCCTGCTATATGAACAACATTTTCATCTTTTACTTTTATTCTATGTTCAAACAGATTGACCAATTTATCTGGTCCTTTGCCTATTGATGCTGCAAGCGGCATGCCGTGTATATTTCCTGTATCAGAAGTTTCACGAGTATTTAAATCACCATGAGCATCAATCCAAACCACTCCTAAGTTTTTGTATTGTTTGCTTACTCCTGCAATACTGCCAATCCCAAGGCTATGATCTCCGCCAAGAACAAGGGGAAAATTACCGCTGGAGATAGAGTCATACACTTTGAAGGCAAGCTTTGTGTTAGCATCTACCACCACATCATAAAACTTTAACTTTTGATCACATCTGTAAATATGGTCATCATTAACCTCTGCGACTTCTATATTACCTAAGTCGCAAACATCAAAATCCATTTCTCTTAATAAATCTTCTACTTTTAATTCTCTAAATTTATCGGGTCCCAGATTGCTTCCCTTTTTAGAAGCTCCGTAGCTTATAGGCATCCCTATAATATGTAGTGCCATGTATCATTCCTCCTAGCATTCCTTTGCTGTATAAAGTATTGATTAATAATGTTTCCTTTTAATTAATACTATAAAAAAACAGGAAACAGATTATATTTTAAACAAATTTTCGGCATATGTCTACATAAATTTTTAAGAATTATGAGTGAATTTTATTTTTAACTTTAGTAAGGAAACGTGTTGAAATGTTGCATGTTATGCAAAGTCTTATTAATACCGGATTTAATGCTTTCTGCAATGTAAAAAACATGTCTGTATTAACACTCTTTTTGAACAGGTCTTTATTAAAAGCAATGGCCTTTTTATCAATCACATATTAAAATATAAACTAATAAAAATATTTAAATATTTACAGAAGCCATGCTGATTTGTACTATAATATATAAAAAAGGATCTGAATATATATTCAAATCCTTGAGAAGTACGGCTTAGCCTGGCATTTTAGAGTCAGTTAATCTTCCTCCTATTTTGCCTAAAGCGGTACAGGTTGCAAGATTAACAAGAGATAAAACAAATACAATAGCTTTTTCTGATACCGTTCTAAAACTTGTCTCAATTAAGACTATAGTAAGTATAGAAGATACAAAAAGTATAACTCCAAGATATATTTTAATCTTTAAGTAGGGTGGAGACAGCTTTTTGAATCTAACTTTTCCATCGTATATACCGCTTATAACAGCTATTAAAACCGTAATAGGAAAGAAGATAGATAAAATTTTTACAGTTGTTAACAGGTTTTCTGAAAAGCTTCCTGATAATATAAAGGAAAGCATTAAAAATCCTGTAGAGAACACTGCTATTGCCTCTGGAAAATGTACTGTGATAGGGTGAAGATGAAGATTTAAAAAATTTTCCCTTTTTTCGCTTACCTTGCTTTTGTACTCCACAAAAGCGGTTTTAGGAACGCCGCACGCAGGGCATACATCTTTTAAGTCCTTTTCTTCCATAATAAAACCGCAAACTTTACAAATAACGTATTTTTTCATAAAAGCCTCCTTCAAATGTAAAATATAATTATAGATAAAAAGTTTCAACTATATATAATAAATTTTATTAGTTTGGCTTAAAAAGTATAACTATAAAAATAAAAAAAGCACTATTTTGCCTTTAGATCAAAATAGTGCTTTTAACCTTATCAGTTATTTTTCTACAGGTTTGAATCGAATTACATTGTTAACTATTGAATAGGTATAATGAAAAGGTTGATTTTCTATTTCTACAGACATTGTATGATCAGTGAAATCCGTAACCTTTACTTCATCTGCACCTATTGCATAGGTTTCACAAAATAAGTTTAATACATTGCTTTTATCCATTGTATAATCTCCTTTGCTTAATTTTATAGATATAGTATTTGCTTATTTTTTATAAATTATTAGAACAATTTTCCTATGCCATATATTTAAAAGTCCAATCTAATAAATCTATTGCTAGGTCAGCAGTCATATCATTTCTGTCTAACAAAGGGTTAAGTTCAACGAAATCCATGGATTTTACAAGTCCGCTTTCAGCGAAAATCTTTAAAAGAGTTTTTGCCTCATCTATAGTCATGCCCTCAGGTACTGGTGTTCCGGTGCCTGGTACAAACTGAGCGTCAATAAAATCTAAATCGAAGCTTAAATGAATTGTGTCGATATCTTTTTTCTTTAAATTATCCAGTACTTCGTTAACAACATATTCAAGTCCATATTCATGAATTCGCTTTGCAGTATAAACGTTAAGATCTTCTTTTTTTATTAAGTCATATTCACCCTTATCTAGGTCTCTTGCTCCAACTATATATACATGTTCGTTTTCTACCTTTTTTCCTTTAAAATAAACATCAACAAGGTCAGGGTAGCCAATTCCCATGGCTTTAGCAAGTGACATTCCGTGCACATTAGCACTTTCACTGGTTTCATGGGTGTTTATATCGCCATGGGCATCTACCCATACTACAGCGAATTTTTTGCTTGCTCTGCTTACTCCTGCAACACTGCCAAGACCTATGGAATGATCGCCGCCAATTATCAATGGAAAACTGCCGCTTTTAATTGAGGAGTAAACAATATGAGCAAGATTATTGTTTACCTGTACAATGGGATCAAGGTATTTCATATTTGGATGTGAGAAAAATTTATTGTATTCTTTAACCTGAGGTACAAAAAGATCTCCAAAATCAAATACTCTATGATTATGTTTTCCTATAACTTCTACAATGTTTTTTTCTCTAAGCTTTTCAGGTCCATATTCAGGACCTCTTTTATCGGCACCGTAAAAAATAGGGACACCTATAATATTAATATCCATAAAATTACCACCTTTTGCTTTACATTTAAAACTAAGATTAGTATGCCACTGTTTATTGCAAATAATTACATTTATACATATAATTCTTATTGCATTTTGGATAAAACAAAAGGGCATAACTTAAAAGTTATACCCATTAATAGTTTGCAATGCAATACAGTTGTTGCATTTATATATTATGCTTTTGGATTTGGATTTTTGTCTGAACGTGTAGTTTGAGCTGTCTTCATGCTCATGCTGTTTCCTTTGTTATTGCTTGGAGTTTTATTTGCTTTAGCGTTTTTAGCTTGATTTTCACCTTTACTCATAATTAGTCTCCTTTCACTGATATCTTTAACAAGAATCAGCTTATCAGTAAAAAATTTAACACTTATATTTTTAACTGATTAAACACTAAGTATGTAAGATATTTTTTACTTTATTTTTGTTCCGTTTTCATTTTGCTCAATCAAGTTCTTTTTCATAAGCCCGCCTAAAGCTTGTTTAAAGTAATTTTTGCTAATGTGAAAAGCTTTATATATTTCTTCGGGAGAAGTCTTATCATTAAATACCATAAAACCATCATGTTCCTTTAGGTAAGTTACTATTTTCTCTTGAAGTTCATTTACTTCAGTTTTTGCAGATTTTCTTGTTGAAAGACCTAATTTGCCGTCTTCGTAAATTTTATTAACAGTTAGCTCTAACACATCTCCATGATGAACATCATTAAAATATTCATTGTTTAAAATAACTCCTCTATACATGTTGTCTACAGCAATCATGACACTTTTATTGGTTTGAAAGCCATAAACTGTTCCTTTAACAGTATCACCAACCTTGTATTTATCTGTGATATCAAGATATCTGTCTATGTTGGTTGTTGCGGCTATTCTTCCTGTCTTATCAAGGTATATATAGAATAAATAAAATTTATCATCTGTAAGTCCATAAAGCTTTTCTTTTAAGGGCACAAGTATATCCTTATCAAGTCCGAAATCTATGAAGCTGCCAATTTTAGTAGTAGCAACAACCTTAAGATATGCTAAATCGGATACCTTTGCGAGAGGTTTTTTTAAGGTTGCAATCAATCTATCCTTTGAATCTCTATATATAAAGACATCTACTTCATCATCAATATTAAATTCATTACCTAAGGTGCTATTATTTGGAAGAAGTATATCATCCTTAGAGTTTCCAGTTCCCGCATCTAAAAAGTAGCCAAAGTCAGTTTGTCTTACAATTTTCAATTTATTAAAATCACCAATTTGAATCAAGTTTATTACCTCTTTCTGTTTTCAATATAAATATACTGTATTTATTGTTCTTCATTTTAGCATATTTTATGAAATTTGTATTCCTTTTTTATTATATATAATGCAAAAGTCCTAATACATTAATGATGTCCCAAAATTCCATAAAGAATAGATGTTTTATGACAGTACTAATGTAAGAACTTTATTTAAGTATACATAAAATAATATAGCACTTTTTGCAGGGTTTATAGCAATATTGGCTATGTATCCTGTAAAAGTTGTTGATATAATATTAATTAGAAATAATTATATTTATTTAGGAGGAAAAAGATGAATTTATTAAAAAATTATAAATCTTCTATCATTTTACTTGGTTCTATATTATTAGGTGGAATTGTTGGGGCTGTAATGGGACCAAAAGCAGCGGTGCTGGAGCCTTTTGGAAATTTGTTTTTAAATTTAATGTTTACAATAATAGTACCTCTTGTATTTTTTAGCGTTTCTTCTGCAATCGCTAATATGACAAGTATGAAGAGGCTTGGGAAAATAATGGGAAGCGTGATAATTGTGTTTACTGCCACTGCATTGATAGCTGCAATTATCGGAGTAATAGGAGCAATTTTGATAAACCCCACAAAGGGAATAGATCATGGAATAATACAAAAGCTTATGGCTTCTGCTGGTGAAGCACCTAAGGCTGAAAAGGTAGGAGTACTTCAGCAGATAGTTAACACTTTTACTGTATCAGACTTTATGAATGTGTTTTCAAGAAAGAATATGCTTCAGCTTATTGTGTTCTCTTTATTATTTGGAATTTCAACAGCCTTGGTAAAAGAAAAGGCTGAGCCGGTTGCTAAGTTTTTAAAGTCTGGCTCTGAGGTTATGATGAAATTTGTAGATATAATAATGTATTATGCTCCAATAGGACTTGGCTGCTATTTTGCTTCTGTTATAGGTCAGCTTGGAACTCAGATATTGCAGGGTTATTTAAGAGTTTTTGTTCTATATTTACTGCTTTCAGTAATTTTGTATTTTGTAATATTAACTATATATGCATTTTTAGCAGGTGGAAGGGAAGGAATAGCAATATATTGGAGAAATGTTATAACACCTTCTATAACTGCTTTAGCTACCTGCTCAAGCGCAGCTTGTATACCTGTAAATCTTGAATATACAAAAAAGATGGGCGTTCCAGAGGATATATCAGAAACTGTTGTACCGCTTGGGGCTAATACTCACAAGGATGGTTCCGTAATAGGAGGTGTGATGAAGATTACATTTCTTTTCGGACTATATGGAAAGGATATGAAAAGCTTTGGTGCTATAATTGGTGTAATATTTGTATCATATTTAGTTGGTGCTGTAATGGGAGCTATTCCTGGCGGGGGAATGATTGGAGAAATGCTTATATTAAGCGTCTATGGTTTTCCTCCGGAAGTTTTGCCTATAATTGCGGTTATAAGCACAATTATAGATGCACCAGCCACACTTTTAAACTCTACAGGAAATACAGTATGTGCTATGATGGTTGCAAGACTTGTTGAAGGAAAGAATTGGCTCGTAAATAAAGTGAACAGTTCTAATGAAGTAAAGGCCTAGGAAAAAATCATAGAAAAAATAATTTAAGTTTAGATAGTACTATGATATAATAGGGAATAAGAATTATTGTTAAATATTTAATATTTCAAAAGCTTAGAGAGGTGATTTAATGCTAAAGATAGGATCTCATGTATCCATGAGCGGAAAAAAAATGATGTTAGGTTCTGTAGAGGAAGCTCTTTCTTATGGAGCAAATACCTTTATGATATATACAGGAGCACCACAGAATACTGCAAGAAAGCCTGTTGAAGATTTAAAGATAGAAGAAGCTTTAAATGCTATGGAGGAGAATGGAATAGAAGAAATCGTTGTTCATGCTCCATATATAATAAATTTGGGCAACAGCGAAAAAGCAGAGACTTTTGAGCTTGCGGTAAGTTTTTTAAAGGAAGAAATAAGAAGAACAGAAGCTATTAAAAAAGCAAAGCAAATTGTTTTACATCCTGGAGCACATGTTGGTGCAGGTGATGAAAAAGGTATACAGCAGATAATAAAGGGATTAAATGAAGTTATTACGAGAGAGCAGCAGGTTCATATCGCGCTTGAAACTATGGCAGGAAAAGGTTCAGAATGCGGGAGAACCTTTGAGCAGCTTGCGCAGATAATTGAAGGTGTGACTTATAATGAAAAGCTGAGTGTTTGTCTTGATACATGTCATATAAATGATGCTGGTTACGATGTTGTAAATAATTTTGACGGTATTCTAGAAGATTTTGATAAAATCATAGGTATTGAAAGGTTAAAAGTAATCCATTTAAATGACAGTAAAAATCCTTTAGGTGCAAGAAAAGACAGACATGAAAACATAGGTATGGGATATATAGGTTTTGAGGCGCTAAATTATGTGGCTAATCATGAAGCATTAAAACATATACCTAAAATATTAGAAACTCCATATGTATCAAATGATTCAGGGGACAAAAAGGCTCCTTATAAATATGAAATCGAAATGCTTAGAAATAAACAGTTTGATAATAGCTATAAGGAAAAACTCTTTGACAATTTATCAAAATAAAGTGAAATTAGGTATAAAATATAAATATATAGAAAGTCAAGTACAGCAAACAGCTTTACTTGACTTTCTTTGCATTTAGATTTAATTTTCGCAAATCTATTGTATAAAAATAAGAAAAAATGTTTGGAGTTTTCTACAAGATATGCTATGGAAAAAAATTACATATTCTAATATAATTTATCATAAATATGAATGTAAGAGTTAGTGGGGCTAATTCCTACTTTCGTAAATAAAAATAAACAGGGGGTAGATTAAATGAAGGCTAGAAACCAAAAACTTGTTTCTATTATGGCTACTGCTGCAGTAATGTTTTCACTTGCAACAGGAATTGGGACAAGCAAGGTAAAAGCTGTGACACCGGGGCTTGATCAAAAGATAATCAATGAGCAGAAGAAAGCTGCTGCTCAGGAAGTTTCGCAAAAGGATACTTTAAATTGGCTTTCAAGTAAATATGGAGTTAAGGAAACCTTTAATGACAATTTACCAGTAGAAAGTACTAATCCGAATGATGACGTAAGAGTTATTGTTCAGCTTGAAGATTCACCAGTACTTAAAAGACAGGGACTGGAAGCAAATATTGCTGAAGATGGTGTAAGAGTTCAAAATCATGCTACAAAGGCAGCGGATAATGCTTTAAAGGCAGCAGAGAATAAAAAGAAAGATATTATTAAAAAAGCAAGTAATCTTAAGTCAGCAAAAATAAGACATGAATATGATACAGCTTTTAATGGCTTCAGTATGGAGGTTAAAAGAAGCGAAATAGCAAATATTAAGAAGATGACTGGTGTTAAAAAAGTAACTGAGGCTAGAGTGTATAAACCAGACATGACTTCAGCTAAAGCTCTAACACAAGCTTATGATACTTGGAATGACTTGAAGCTTAAGGGCGAAGGAATGGTTGTTGCTATAATTGACACAGGTATTGATTATACTCATAAAGACATGAGAATAACAAATACTTCAAAGGATGCTTTAAATAAGGATAATGTGTTAACAGCAGATGATAAAGGTAAATTCTATACAGATAAGGTTCCATATGGCTATAACTTTGCTGATAACAATCAGGAAGTTAGAGACTTAACCTCCAGCATGCATGGTATGCACGTTGCAGGTATAGTTGCAGCTAATGGGAAGAAAGCTCAAGTTGATACAAATCAAGCTATACAGGGTGTTGCTCCAGAAGCACAGCTTTTAGCTATGAAGGTTTTCTCAAATGATCCTAATAATACAGGAGCATATACAGATGACCTAGTTGCTGCTATTGAATCTTCTGTAGAGCACAAAGCAGATGTTATTAATATGAGCTTAGGTTCACCAGCAGGCTTCCAAGATCCAGATGACCCAGAGCAATTAGCTGTTAAAGAAGCTGCAGATGCAGGTGTTCAAGTAGTTATTTCTGCAGGAAACAATTATAATTCAACCTATCCATATAAGATGCCTGGTGTAGTAGACACAGCGATGGTAGGTTCTCCAGGACTTGCAAAGGACTCTTTATGTGTAGCTTCCTATGAAAATACAAATATAACTTGCATTGGCTTTGATTATACTGGCGGAACAAAGCCGGTAGCTTACTTCACTTCAGAAATAGATCCAGTTGGTACGCTAAAGGGAGCATATCAGTTGGTTGATTGTGGAATTGGTCAAACTTCTGATTTTGCAGGAAAAGATTTAAAAGGTAAAATAGCTCTTATAAAGAGAGGAACATTAGACTTTGTAACTAAAAAACTAAATGCACAGGCTGCAGGAGCTGCTGGTGTAATTGTTTATAACCAAAGCACAGCAGAAAGAGCTGATGGCGGTGACTCTTATGTTTCAATGGTAACAGATACAAGAGTTAAGATTCCGGCAATTTTTATTGGCAATACTGATGGTGTTAAGCTTGTATCACTTATTTCTTCGGGCGTTACTATATCCTTTAATGGTGCGGTTACACAAGTTGCAAACCCTGCAACTAATGATATGTCTGACTTTACTTCATGGGGACCAACTCCAAACTTAGACTTTAAACCTCAGATTTCTGCACCTGGTGGTAACATATATTCAACCGTTAATAATAATAAATATGAAACAATGAGCGGTACTTCTATGGCTTCACCTCATACTGCCGGATCAGAAGCTCTTATTATGCAGGGGCTAAAGAAAGTTAATCCGGAACTGGCAGGAACTAGAATGATAGTTGATTTAGCTAAGATTTCTGCAATGAATACAGCTAAAGTAGAGATGGATAAGAACAATACAAAAGTTCCTTTCTCACCAAGAAGACAAGGAGCTGGATTAGTTCAAATTGAAAATGCTATAAAGAATAAGGTTACAGTTACTACCGATGACTTTGAAGCAGCAGCTGCTTTAAAGGAAATAGGTAAAACTAAGAGCTTTAATCTTCAGTTAAGAAATCTTGGAAATAAAGCAGTAACCTATACTTTGGATAATATGGGTGGAGCTTATACTGAATATAGTGATTTCTTAAGTAAGATGAGCTATGACGTAGCTATTGAAGGTGCAACAGTTACTTTTGACAAGAGCACAGTAAAAGTACCTGCAAATGGAGCTGCAAGTGTAAAAGTAACAATTAATTTGCCAGATAATTTTGCAACAGAACAGTTTGTTGAGGGGTATGTAAAGTTTGTCAGCAAAGACGCTACAGTACCATCACTTTCAGTTCCTTACATGGGATTCTATGGAAGCTGGTCTAAGCCAGATACCATTGATAAGCCAATATGGGATTCAAACAGTAACTTTGGTATAACAACTCAATTAACAAATATGCTAGGTGGATATTACTACTTAGGATTCCAGGGAAAAGATAAGTATGGTAATCCTATAATAGACCCAAATCAAATTGCTATTTCACCAAATAACGATGGATATTATGATAATGTAATTCCAAAGTTATATCTGTTGAGAAATATCAAAAATATGAATATTGATGTTCTTGATTCAAACAACAAAGTTATAAGAACTATATCTCAAGATGAACTAATTAGAAAAGATAACTATACTTCTGAAAATTCTAAAGGTGCTTTTGGAAGAATGGATAATGCATGGATGTGGGATGGAACTGTATTTAACAGCAAAACTGGAAATAATGACAAGGTTAAAGACGGACAATACTCAATTAGAGTTACAAGTAAAATTGACTTTAGTGGAGCTAAGCCTCAAACTTTAACTATGCCGGTAAAAGTTGATACAGTTGGTCCAGACGTACAGATAACTTCGTCAGATAAGTCTGATTCATCAACATATACCTTAAAGTGGACTGAAAATGACGCACTTTCTGGTGTGGATCCATCCAATCCATGGGTATTCTTAAATGGTCAAAGGGTTGATGACTCCAAGATAAAGAAGGATTCAAATGGAGTATTCAGCTGCGATGTAACCTTAGCTGCAGGGGAAAATAGAATAGCTATATCTGTATTAGATAATGCTATGAACGAGACTGATAAAGAATTCTCAGTTAATCTTCCTCTTAATATGAGTTTTAACAATTTTGAAAGCGGAATGCAGGTTAATAAACCTGATTTTACAGTTTCAGGTAAAATAAATGCTGCAGTAGCAAGCTTAACTGTTAACGGTACAGCAGCTACAATTAATCCTGATTTAACCTTTAGTGCTGCAGTTAAACTAAATGAAGGCATGAATGCGGTATCTGTAGTTGTTAAGGATTTCCAAGGCAACACTCTAGCAGATTATGCTAAGAAGGTAGTTTGCGATTCAGTAGGCCCTGTTATAGTTTTGGATAATAAGTTGGGTGATGACGGAAAGCTTCACGTAACTAAGAAAGCTGTTACTTTAACAGGAAAGGTTACTGACAATACTTTTGGCTGCAGATTCTATATTAATGGAAGCCAAGTATTGAACTTAACTTCAGCTCTTGGAACAGGTGTAGAGAAGACATTCAGTTACAATCTCAATGTAACCAATAACAGCTGGATAGAATTAAAAGCTGTAGATACTTCAGGAAATACTACAATTCAAAAAATACAAGTAGTTATTGATAAAGCAACTGCAAATGCAGTAGCTCCAACAGATAATACAGTAGAACAATAATGCTAGCAATATAAAACAAACTATAAAAACTGCTGGTGCGTTTTGCATCAGCAGCTTTTATTTTATCTGTTTGCAGGAAGAACTTCTATCCAATAGCCGTCTGGGTCATTTATAAAATAAAGTCCCATGCCGTAATTTTCGTAACAGATGCAGTTCATTCTTTTATGAAGCTCATGAGCTTCTTCATAGTCATCTACTGTAACGCAAAGATGAATCTCATTATCTCCTAAGTTATATGGCTCAGTTCTATCTCTAAGCCAAGTCAATTCTAATCTATGAGCAGAAACTCCATCACCTAAATAAATAAGTTTAAAGCTTTTATCATCTGGTTCGTAGGTTCTAACTGGTTCAAAGCCTAAAGCTTCCTTATAAAATGTAACGCTTTTTTCAAGATTAAAAACATTTATATTATTATGGTCAAATTTAAACTTCATAGTATAAAACTCCTTTCCTATTTCATAACTATTATTATAACTTATCAAAGAAGTATTAAAAAGATTTTAAGATTAAAAATTAAAGTGATGATATAATAAAAAATATATATACAAGTTGAGGTGGTTTAAGAATGAGAGAAGTAAAAGTTAAGATAAATTATTTATATAATAGTGCTTTTAAACTAGAAACAGAAAACCATGTACTGATTTTTGATTATTTTTTGCAAACTTCAGACACTAAAAATAAAAATGCGTCCGATGGCATTATAGGAAGAGAGGATTTGACAGGAAATAAGCCTGTATATGTATTTGCTTCACATAGTCATCCGGATCATTATAATGAAAGTATATTAAAGTGGAAGGAAGTAAATCCAAATATAAAGTATATATTAAGCAGTGATATAAATATTAAAAATAAGACGGCTGATATGTATACAATATCAGTGGATGAAACCATTTCTCTTGATAAAGTGGATATAAAAGCTTTTGGTTCTACTGATCTTGGAGTTTCATTTTTAATTAAGCTGGATGACATTACATTATTTCATGCAGGAGATTTAAATTGGTGGCATTGGTATGACGAAAGTGATGAAGATAACAGAATGCAAGAGGAAAATTTTAAAAAGGAAATAGAAAAACTTAGAAATGAAAATATACACATAGCTTTTTTTCCTGTGGATTCAAGGCTTAAGGACAGTTATGCATTGGGAGCAGATTACTTTATATATAACTTGAAACCGCAAGTGTTTATTCCTATGCATTTTAGAGAGGATTATAACATAACAAAAGAGTTTTCTGAAAAGTATAAAGAAATACACACAAATATTCTTAAAATATCTAAAAAAGGGCAAGAATTTAATCAATTAATACAATTGTAAAATAATATTATTCTAATCAATAAATATTATTGACAAATAATTCTATTAGTTGATATCATAGACCTATAAACAGGAATAATTCGAAAATTAATTATTAATTTTATATGAGTATATGTATAGAGGAGAGAAAATTATGAAACAACATTTACTAGCTAATCAATTAAAAGAGGTAGATTTTGAAGATAGAATAGCACTTCTATCTCTAGCAACTGGATTAACAAAAGAGTATGTAAGAGAAGAATATAGAAAAGGCATGAAAAATGAAGATGGTATGCTTATAGAATATGGATTTGCTTTAAAGATTGGAGAGCTGATGGAAATAATTCAAGACTTTACGGGTCAGTTTCCAGTACCAGAGATAGTTTCAGGTAAATATAGAGTTAAAATAGCATGGACAGATTTAAATGGAAAAGATGCAGAGGCAGATTCTGATTTACAAGGCAGCTATTGCGATGCTTTGTATGAAGTTGTTAAACAGCTTTTAAAGGGAAAACATATTAGGGTAGAATAGTTCTATAGCTTTCAATAATTAATGGATAGTGTGTAAAGCATACTATCCATTAATTATTTTAAATACAACATTGGACATGTATATTTAAAAATAATAAGATTTAATGTATAATTATGTCTAATACAAGTAATATAATTTACATATTTTGAGAGGTTGCTAATGAAACAAATTAGACGCAATTTAATAAAGCTTTTTACAATGCTCATTTTGGTTATAGTTTTTTTAATTGTATTAATAAAATATAGTTCAAGTGTTGGCGATTCTAAAAAGGTTGCAATAAATGCAAGAGCAGGAGTAATAGATTTAAGAGGCTGGGATTTTAATAAGGATGGTATTGTTAAGCTTCAAGGTGAATGGGAATATTATAATAATAAATTATTACTGCCTGATGATTTCAAAGAAGATGTTCATTCTGATAAAAAATATAATTTTATACCAGGGTATTTTGAAAACAGCGGATACGGTACCTATAGGCTGAAAATACTTGTAGATGATAAAACAGATATTTATTCAATAAGAATAGATTTTTTACAAAGTGCCTATAAGCTTTGGGCTAATGGGAAAGAAGTTATGTCTGTTGGGACTGTTGGTGAAGATAAGAATCTTATGGTGCCTCAGCTTATGCCAAAGTCGGGAGAATTATATGCTAAGAATGGAGAGATCGATTTAACTCTTCAAGTAAGTAATTTTTACTCAAAATACAGCTATATTGATAATATATCAATTGGCGGATATTCGCAGATAAATAAATTCAATAACAAAAAGCTTGCTTTTGATGTGTTTATTTTTGGAGGAACTTTTGTTGCAGCTATATATAATCTAGGATTGTTTTTTAAAAGAAAAAAGGACAAGTCAACTTTGTATTTTGCTATAGTATGCTTGATAGTTGCAGTAAGAACCCTATTTTTAGGTGAAAGATTTTTTATTTCTATTTTTCCTGGCTTTAGTTATTTTGTTTCAGGAAAAATAATGCACTGGACGTTTTATCTGTACGTTCCCTTAATTGTATTTTTTATAAATGAGTTTTATAAAGGTATTCTATCTAAAACAATTATAAAACTTACAAAATATTCAGCTTATATTTATGGAATATTAGTGCTTTTAAGTCCTTGGAAGTACTACTCAGATTTGATACTTCCTTTTGAAGTATTAACTATGCTGCTTTTGATATATTTAATTTATAAAGTTTCCAAGGTTTATGTTTTTGGAAATCAAAGTGATCATGTTATAGTAGTAGCTCTTTTTTCACTGCTTTTAACTAGAATAAATGATATATTATATGAATACAGCATAATATTAACTGGCTCTTTTGCTCCTTTAGGAACACTTATATTTGTTGTATGCAGCTCTTTTATTTTGGCAGAAAGACAGTCTATTGCTCTTTCAAATGTTGAGGACATGAGCGAAAAATTAAAATCCTTAAACAACCTAAAGGACGACTTTCTGGCTATGACTTCCCATGAACTTAAAACACCTTTGAATGGAATTATTGGATTATCTGAAAGCTTAATAAAAGAAAATGATACATTTAATTATAATCAAAAGGAAGATTTATTACTGATAAATAATAGTGCAAAGCGGTTGTCAAATTTGGTTAATGATATTATGATTTTCTCAAAACTTAAAAACGGCAATATAATACTTTGCAAAAGGCCAGTTAGTGTTAAAACGGCAATAGATATAGTAATTAGATTTTATGATGTTTTAAATATTAATAAAAACATAAAAATTGATAATTTTGTTGGTGAGGATGCACCATTTGTTTTTGGCGATGAAGACAGAGTACAGCAAATTTTCTATAATTTAATAGGAAATGCAATAAAGTTTACTCATAAAGGAAAAATAATTATTTCGTATAAAGTAATAAATAACCTTATAGAAATTTGTGTGGAAGATACGGGAATAGGAATACCCAAGGATAAGCTTAATAAAATATTTACTATTTATGAGCAAGCGGAAGGGATTGGAGAAAAATATGGAGGTACTGGACTTGGGCTTTATATTACAAAAAATTTAATAGAGCTTCACGGTGGAAGTATTCATGTTTATTCTAAAGAAGGTGAAGGAAGCAGATTTACTTTTACTCTTCCATTATGCAGTGAAGACCGGAATGTAATTGACGAAAAATCCTTCTTTGATAATTATAAACAAAATGAGAATTATGGTGATTTTATAGATCATAATAAAGATGCAATGGTTAAAGATTATAATAATACAGATAAAAAGAGTAAGATACTCATTGTTGATGATGAATATGTAAATCATAAAGTTTTAGAAGGTTTTCTTAAAGGGGATAGGTTTTCAACAGTTAATGCTTTTAATGGAAAAGAGGCTTTAAAGATAATAGAAGAACAAGAGGATTTTGACTTAGTCATTTTAGATATGATGATGCCGGATTTACTAGGCTATGAGGTTTGTAACTTTATTAGAGAAAAATATTCCTTGTTTGAGCTTCCAATTTTAATTATGACTGCAGATAACAGGCTTGAAAATTTAGTAGTTTCTTTTGAGTGCGGTGCTAATGATTACTTAATAAAGCCTTTTAACAAACATGAGCTCAATGCTAGAATAAATACTTTAATAGCTCTTAAGCAATCAGTAAGTCAGGAACTCAAGCTTGCACAAGATATTGCAGCGGCTAATAGTCAAGTTGAAAGTCTTAATGAAAAGAACAAGGAAAGCAACAAAAAAGTTGAAGAACTTATGGAGTATGACAAACTTAGAACGGAATTTTTTACTAACTTATCTCATGAGCTTAGAACTCCTTTAAATGTAATTTGCAGCACTATTCAACTTATGGGAACTTTAGATAGCAGCACAAATATGGGAGAAGAGAGAATAAAGTATTATTTAAGCATTATGAATCAAAATTCTCTAAGACTTTTAAGACTTATAAATAATCTAATAGATATGACAAAGGTAAATGGGGGGTATATTAATTTAAATTTAGTTAATGGAAACATCATTTACGCTGTTGAAGAAATAACTCAATCTGTAGCAGAATATATTAAAGCAAAAAACATAACTATTACCTTTGACACAGAAGTTGAAGAAAGAATAATCTGCTATGATGAGGAAAAGCTTGAAAGAATTATGCTGAATATACTTTCTAACGCTGTAAAGTTTACTAACGAAGGTGGAAGTATAGATGTGAATGTTTATGACAGGGAAGAGTTTGTTGAGATTTCAGTAAAGGATACTGGAATAGGTATACCAGAGGATAAATTAGAATTTGTTTTTGAACGTTTTGCCCAAGTTGATAAATCTATGACAAGAAGAAGTGAAGGAAGCGGCATAGGACTTTCTCTGGTGAAGTCTTTAATAGAAATGCATGGTGGTAAAATTGAGGCTAGAAGCAAGCTTGGAGAGGGCACAGAATTTATTATAAAGCTTCCTTTAAAAACTGTAGATTCAGATAAAGCAAATAGCAATATTATTTACAAGGAAGTTCCAGAATCAAAGTTTGACAAGAGCCTAAATATAGAGTTTTCAGACATATATATGTAATAAAAAGATAAGGCTTAGGCTTTATCTTTTTTCTTTAGGTATACTATAATTAATAATGTAAATTATATATATAGAATTTACATTAAGAAAGGTCGAGAAATTTATGAGAATAGGATTAGTAAGACATTTTAAAGTGGATTTAAAAAGAAAAAGATTTATGACAGCTGAAGAATTTAACAAACACGTTTATGATTATGATAAAGCAGCGGTCATAGCTAATGAGCTGGTAGTAGATGAATATTGGGAAAAGTGCTACTGCAGCAGTCTTCCAAGAGCTATCACAACAGCTAAGACTATTTACCATGGGGAGATTATTACCTCGGATAAGCTTATAGAAATCCCAACAGCGGCCTGGGCAAATTTTAAATTTAAAATACCTTATCAGGTTTGGGCTATAGTTGGCAGATTTGCGTGGATAAGAAATCATGTATCTCAACCTGAGAAAAGAATTAAAACCTTGGAGAGGATAAATGATATTTTGAATACTATAATTGAAGAAAATGATCCTAAAAGCAATATTCTTATAGTAAGCCATGCAGGAACTCTTTATGAAATACAAAAGATGCTTAGGAAAAAGGGGTTTAAAGGGAGAGGGTTTATTAAGGCGAGCAATGGAAAATTATATATATATGATAAATAATAAAAGCTGTTCCTTTATTGTATTATACTTATGAACAGCTTTCATAACCTTATTTTTCTTTTGCTAAAATAACAACAGAAAGAAGTATAAAAATAGTGCCGAGGATTAAAGGAAGGGTTATTTTTTCATTAAATAAAATAATTCCCATAATTATGCTGACAATAGGCTCAAAAGTTCCAAGTATTGAAGTTGATGAAGGGCCTATTATCTTTAATGCTTTAACAAATAATCCGATGGAGATTATTGTTGAAATTAAAGAAATTCCGATTATAGATACAATTGACAAAGTGCTTACCGGGAAATAAAACTTTCCGCTAAAGAGTGTAATTATTAATAGGGAAATACCAGCAGAAATTGAAAAATAAAAAACTGTAACTAGATTGCTTAAGCCTTTAATAGCCTTATGATTCATACCCATTACGCAGCCAGCATAAGTAAAGCCGGAAAGTAGTGCTAATAAAGCTCCTCCAAAATGAATTCCTTGTGCTTTAATTCCAATTAAAACATAAACTCCAGCCATTGAAATTATAAGTGCGGCAGCTTTATGTTTTGTAAATTTTTCTTTATATATTAAATAATTTAGTATTATAACGACTGCAGGGTAAATAAAATGCATTGTAGTAGCAAGTCCAACTGAAATATAGTTGTAAGCATAAAATAAGGTCAACCCAGTTGAAGTATAACCTAAAATTCCTATGGATAATAGAATTAAAAGTTGTTTTTTATTAACCTTAAAATTAATTTTAAATATTAAAAAGTACATAAAAAGCATTAAAGAAGCTAGTAAAAATCTTAAACTAAGTACTGTAAAGGTATTACTGCCGCTGTTATACATGGTTTTTGCGAATATAGGCATAAAACCAAAGGCAGCAGAAGAAAGCAGTGCATACATAATTCCGTATATTTTTTTCATATTAACCTCCGTGATATATCTTATAAGTCCAAAATAAGTTTAACAAATGAGGATAGGCTTGTCAAAATATGATATATTATATATATAAAAGTTATAAGCTATTATAAGGAGAAAAAAATGGACTACTTTTTAATTTTACTCATATTTGTATTTTCATTTTTACTAGGTTCCATACCAACAGCTTATATTGTTGTAAAGCTATTTACAGGAAAAGATCTTAGGACAATAGGAAGTGGAAATATAGGTGGTACAAATGCCAAAAGGGCAGGAAACAGCAAAATACAGAGTTACTTAATATATTTTTGTACAGGCCTAGGTGACATTTTAAAAGGATTGATTCCAGTACTTGTAGTAATGAAGCTAACAGAATTTATAAATTTACATGTAAATAAAGATTTAATCTATGTTTTAAGTGCGCTTTTAGCTATAGCAGGTCACGATACTATGCCCTTTATGAAGAATGCAAAAGGAAAAGGCGTTGCTACAACAGCAGGCTCTCTTCTTTTAATAGAGCCAGTTCCTGTATTAGTTGGGGCTGCAGTTTTTGCATTATTAAACATTTTTTTTAAGGCTGCGTCAAGAAGATCTATTATAGCGAGTATAGCAATAGTAATAACATGCTTTTGCCTTAACTATTCAATTATAATAAAAATTGGGAGTGTTATAGCCTGTATTTTAATAGTAGTGAGACATAAGGAAAATATACAAAGAATATTACGAGGTGAAGAATAACCAACTTAAATGTGTTATAATAAGTAAAACATAAGGATAGAGATTTTATTAACTATCCTTATTTTTATGTGGTTAGATTGATTGAAAGGAATTGAAGCTTGATGAATAAAATATTAGTACTAGCAGAAAAACCTTCTGTAGGAAGAGATATTGCCAGAGTTTTAAACTGCAAAAAACAAGGTAATGGCTATTTAGAAGGAGATAAATATATAGTAACCTGGGCACTTGGACATTTAGTAACCTTAGCTGATCCTGAAAGCTATGATGAAAAATACAAGTCATGGAGAATAGAAGATTTGCCAATGCTTCCTGAGCATCTGAAGCTTGTAGTTATAAAAGAAAGTGGAAGACAATTTACTGTGGTTAAGGAACAAATGCATAGAAAAGATGTGGAGGAAATAATAATCGCTACAGATGCAGGACGAGAAGGCGAACTTGTTGCAAGATGGATAATTGAAAAGGCAAATATAAGAAAAAGAGTTAAAAGATTATGGATATCTTCTGTAACTGATAAGGCTATTAAGGAAGGCTTTAATAAGCTTAAACCTGGTAAGGATTATGAAAACCTTTATCATAGTGCAGTAGCGCGCTCAGAAGCAGATTGGTTAGTTGGAATTAATGCAACTCGTGCATTAACCTGTAAGTTCAATGCACAGTTATCATGTGGAAGAGTTCAAACTCCTACTATTGCTATTATCGCAAAGAGGGAAGAAGAAATTAAAAACTTTAAGTCTAAGACTTTCTATGGTATTACAGCAGCTGCTGAAGGTATTAAATTAACATGGCAGGATACAAAGAGCAAAGATACAAGAACCTTTGATAAGGAAAAGTGTGATAAAATACTTAGTTCTATAAAAGGAAAAGAAGCTCAGATAACTGAAGTAAACAAAACTCATAAGAAAAGTTTCTCACCACAGCTTTATGATTTAACAGAGCTTCAAAGAGATGCAAATAAAATATTTGCCTTCTCAGCAAAGGAAACACTTTCAATAATGCAGAAGCTTTATGAACATCATAAGGTGTTGACTTATCCAAGAACTGACTCTAGATATATATCTACAGATATAGTTGATACCTTAAAAGATAGAATTAAAGCATGCGGTGTTGGACCTTACTCTAAGTTAGCTGTGAAGCTTTTAAGAGAACCAATAAAAGCAAACAAGTCCTTTGTAGATAACAGCAAAGTATCAGATCACCATGCTATTATTCCAACTGAGGAGACGGTGCAATTAAGCTCCTTAAATGATAAAGAAAGAAAAATATATGATTTAGTTGCTAAAAGATTTTTAGCGGTTTTATATCCTCCTTTTGAATATGAGGAAACTTCAATAAAGGCTCAAATAGGAGAAGAATATTTTATAGCAAAAGGCAAAGTAGTTTCTACTATGGGTTGGAAGGAAGTCTATGAAAATAGGTTTGATGAAGATGAAGAGGAGCATGAACTTAAAGAGCAGCTTTTACCTAATATAAATAAAGGAGATAAGCTTAAGGTAAACTCACTGAATCAAACAAAGGGTGAAACAAAACCACCTGCTTACTTTAATGAAGCAACACTGCTTTCAGCTATGGAAAATCCCGTAAGATATATGAATAGCAGCGATAAAGAGCTTGCTAAGACGTTAGGTGAAACAGGAGGACTAGGAACAGTTGCAACAAGAGCTGATATAATAGAAAAACTATTTAATACTTTCTTATTAGAGAAGAAAGGAAAAGATATCCACCTTACTTCTAAGGGAAGACAGCTTTTAGAGTTGGTTCCAGAAGAACTCAAATCACCAGAGCTTACAGCACAATGGGAGATGAAACTTGGAGCAATAGCAAAAGGCACACTCAATAAGCAGGAATTTATAAATGAAATGAGAAGTTATGCGAAGGAAGTTGTAAATGAAATAAAAAATAGTGAAGAAAAATTCAGACATGACAACCTTACTAGGACAAAATGCCCAGAGTGCGGCAAGTATATGCTTGAAGTAAACGGAAAAAAAGGCAAGATGCTTGTTTGTCAGGATAGGGAGTGCGGTTACAGAAAAGGGGTTGCTAAAATAACAAATGCAAGATGCCCAGAATGCCATAAAAAATTAGAGCTTCGCGGTGAAGGTGAAGGACAAATATTTGTATGCAGCTGTGGATACAGAGAAAAACTTTCTGCCTTTAATGAGAGAAAGAAGAATGAAAGCAGCAAGGTAAATAAAAAGGATGTTTCTAAGTTTTTAAGACAACAGAATAAAGCCAATGAAGAGCCGATGAATTCAGCATTAGCAGAGGCTCTAGCTAAACTAAAACTATAAAAGTTTATAATTTTATTATATAGAAAGTAATTAGATTATTAGTTCTTTTTATATTGCTTACCTACAGAACAAATTCTGTAGGTTTTTTGTTTTATAAATTATTACAAAATATTTACATAAGTTATGTAATATTAATAAAAATTGAAATAAATATACTTACAATATATGGAATTATTATAATGACAAAGCAATAAAATATTAGTACCTTTAAAACTGAATAGAAGGGAGGTTTATCTATTCAATTCTTAAAAATGACATCATGATCCTTGCGCAATAAACTATAATTTTAAGGTATAACTCAAAGAGTTATATAATGGGGGGAATTTAATTGATAAAAACGAAAAAGTTTAAAATTCTCAGCTGGGTAATGACACTTGCTTTGATTATTTCAAACTTTATTGGGATGGGGCCGTTTCAGACTGTTAAGGCTACGGAAACTGTTGTATTAAGTGAAGGGTTTGATAGCGTCTTAAGTTCAGGAGGAACAACTACTACATCGGTGGCTCCCAGTGGATGGACATTTGCTAAAATGGGAGCATATGCATCCAGTTCTACTGGGTATTATGCAACTGCTCCTTCAATAAAGTTTGGAACTAATGGTGCACAAGCTATTACGCCAACCTTTAGCCTTTCTTCAGAAGCAACTATGTCGTTTTGGATTAGAGGAGCAAGTGCTTCTGGAGATTCAAGCTTACTTGTAGAGAAACTTAAGGGAGCTTCTTGGGTTACAGTAGATAACATTATTGCAGAAAAATACAATACAAGTTCAACATTATCATATAAGTTAGAAAACGATGTTAAACAGGTTAGATTTACTTATTCTAAAGCAAGTGGAAATGTAGCTCTTGATGACTTTATTATTAAACTGAACTCAACCACTCCATCGACCGTAGCTGTTACTGGTGTAACTCTAGACAAAACTACATTAAATTTAACCAAAGGACAAACCTCACAATTAACAGCTGCAGTACAGCCGGCAGATACCACCAACAAAAATGTAAGCTGGGCATCAAGTAATGCAGTTGTTGCTTCTGTAGACGCTAGTACTGGTTTAGTAACTGCAAACGCTGCTGGTAATTCGGTAATAACTGTAGCAACAGCAGACGGAAACAAAACTGCGGAGTGTGCAGTAACTGTTACAGAAACGACTACACCTTCAACTAAGAATTTTGACATAGTTGAAGTTACAGATTTCCATGGAACTCTTATAGATACAAGCAACCCTCCAAACCAGGTTGGTGCAGTATTAGCTAACAGAATAAAAGCTATTAAGGCTCAAAACCCAAACACAATAATCATAGGCGGAGGAGACTTGTATCAAGGTTCTGCTATTTCCAATATGCTTAAAGGAGTACCTGTACAGAAGGTAATGAGCAATATTGGAATGGAAGTTACAACAGTAGGAAACCATGAATTTGATTGGGGATTAAATACAATAACAGATACAACTATGCAGGGTGCTGCTTACTCAATAATATGTTCAAATCTTTATGATAAAAGTACCGGAAAAAGAGTATTTGATCCATATAAGATTATAACTAGAGATGGAGTAAGGATTGCATTTATTGGTGGTATCACTAATGAAGCTCCAACTATTATTCTTCCAGCCAATATAGCAAACTTTGACTTTAGAGATTTGGCTACAGAAGTAAACGCTGTTGCTAAAGATATTAAAGACAAAAATTTAGCGGATGTTATTATAGCTGTTGTACATGAAGGAAATAGTATACTCGATACAGTAGCAGGACAATTAACAAACGTTAATGCTGTGTTCGGCGGACATTCACACTCAATTGCACAAAAAGTTGTTAACAACATGCCAGTTGTCAATGCAAACTCAAACGGAAAAGGTTATGTTGATCTTAAGATGTCTGTTGGATCAGACGGGAGTATAAGCTTTGCAAATCCAAGTAGCTGCTACACGGCTTTAGATAATGCAAGTGGCTATAAAACAACAAATCCAATTGTTGATAATGAGGCCAAGGCAATAATTGATGAGGCTAATGCACAGGTACAGCCAATAACTAGTGAAAGAATAGGATATACTTCAAAAGTATTAAACAGAACTCAGATAAAGAATGGTTCAGGTACCTATGGTGAATCCTACCTTGGAAACTGGGCTTCAGATGCGGTTAGAATGAGAACTAACTCAGATGTAGGTATGGCTAATAATGGAGGTCTAAGAACGGATATTCCTGCTGGAGATATTACTGTAGGAACTATGTGGCAGTTCATGCCTTTTGACAACACTATAGTTGTAGTTCCAATGGATAAGGCTCATTTAAAAGCAATATTAGAACAGGCGGTTATGGACGGTGGTAAGGGCATTCAAGTATCAGGTATTAAGTTCTACTATGATCCTTCGGCCCCATCTGGAAGCAGAATATATAAACTAACAAAGGAAGATGGAACTTCAATATCAGATAACGAGACTTTAAGAGTAGCTGCACCTGATTTTATTGCAACAGGTGGAGATTTATTTACAGCTTTTGTTGATGCAGGCGGAAAGAATCCTGCTCTTGATACCCATATTCTTGTTAGAGATGCTTTGATTGATAATATTAAAGCTAACAAAGACAAGGATCCATCTATAGTAACTGTTATGGATGGAAGATTAGTTTCAGGAACAGCACCTAAGTCAGCTACCATATCTGTAGTTGCGACTTCAGATGTTCATGGCAACGTATACAATTATGATTATAATACAGGAAAAGCACCATCCAAGTCTCAAGGTTTAACAAAGGTATCAACCTATGTAAAAGGTTTAAAAGCAAGTAATCCTAATGTTATGCTTGTAGACAATGGAGATACAATTCAGGGAACTCCTCTCGTATACTACTATAACATGATAGATCAGACTACTTTATATCCTATGGCGGCAGTTATGGGAGCAATGGGCTATGACACATGGACTCTTGGAAATCATGAGTTTAATTATGGTCTAGGTACTTTAAACAGAGTTATAAAAGATGCAGAAAACAAAGGCATTCACATGCTTTCAGCAAACACTTATAAAGAAGATGGAACTAACTTCGTTAATCCATATTATCTAAAGAGCTTTGATGTAAATGGTAAAATAATTACAGTTGGCATACTTGGTTTAACAACTAAGACAATTCCAAACTGGGAAGACCCGGCTCACTATGCAGGACTTCACTTTAATGATTTAGTCGATGAAGCTAATAAGTGGGTTCCGATAGTTAAAGCTAATGGAGCAGACGTAGTTATAGTAACTGCACACAGTGGTGAAGAAGGAGCATCTGATGTTATTCCTGAAAATCAGGTAAAGGCTATAGCTCAAAACGTTAGAGGCATTGATGCTATAGTAGCAGGGCATGTTCATAATACAGTTAATGATTTAACCTTAAAAAATCCTGACGGAAAGGTTGTACCAGTAGTAGAACCTAACAGGTGGGCAACAAATGTATCACAGATAGATATAGCAGTTAATTCAGATGGAAATGTAACTGGTTTAACAACTAAAAATGTAGCTATGGATAATACTATAGCAGAAGATCCAGCTATAATGACAGTAGCACAACCTTATCAAGACAAAACTTTAGAGTATGTTAGAACAAAGCTTGGAACATCCACAGGAGAATTCAAGGGAGCAGGACAACTAACTCAGCCTACAGCTATCATGGAACTTATAAACAAGGTTCAGATGGAAGCGGCAGGAACACAGCTTTCAATTGCAGCTCCGCTTAGCAATTCAGCGTATATTCCTCAGGGAGATGTTACTATTCAGGACATAATGTCCGTATATGTATATGAAAACTTCCTGTATGGAGTTAAGATGACTGGCAAGCAGATTAAAGACTGGATGGAGTTATCAGTAAAATATTATAAGCAGGTATCAAACCCAAGTGATCCAGTAACTAAGGATCCAGTACTTAATATTGCTGACTATAACCTAGATCAGTTATATGGAGCAACCTATGATATAGACTTAACTCAGCCTGTTGGCAGCAGAATTAAGAATATAAGATATAATGGCAAACTGGTTAAGGATACAGATGTATTCACAGTTGCAATAAACAACTACAGATACAACGGCGGCGGCGGCTTTATGGCAGCAGCGGGCTTAAGCAATACTGATCCTAGTATAGTAACCTATGACTCAGCTAAGGCATTAGGTGATGACGGCCAAGTTAGAAGCCTTATGATGAGTTATATCCAAAAGCATGGGACAATTTCACCTGATTGTTCAAACAACTGGAAAGCCAGCACTTCATTGGTAGCTCAGGCTAAGCCGGAAACAATATCAGTTGTTGCTACTTCAGACGTTCATGGTAATGTTCTGAACTATGACTACAATGCAGCAGCTGCACCTTCAAAACCACAGGGACTTGCAAAGGTATCAACTTACATGAACACCTTGAGAGCAAACAATCCTTATACAATGCTTGTGGACAATGGTGATACTATTCAAGGAACTCCTCTTGTATATTACTATAACATGATTGACCAGGCTGCTTTGTATCCAATGACCGCTGTAATGGGAGCTATGAAATATGATACATGGACACTTGGAAATCATGAGTTCAATTTTGGATTAGATACACTTGGAAGAATCGTGAAAGACGCTAAGTCACAAGGAATAAATGTTCTGTCAGGAAATATCTATAAGCAGGATGGAACAAACTTTGTTAATCCGTACTATATTAAGAGTTTCGATATCAATGGTAAAACTGTAAAGGTTGGTATACTTGGTCTAACTACTAAGACTGTACCAAGCTGGGAAGATCCAGCTCACTATGCAGGCTTACATTTTAATGACTTGGTTGATGAAGCTAACAAATGGGTACCAATAGTTAAGGATAATGGAGCAGATGTTGTTATAGTAACTGCACACAGCGGTGAAGAAGGGGCATCCGATGTTATCCCAGAAAATCAAATTAAGGCTATGGCTCAAAGTGTAAGAGGAATAGATGCTATAGTAGCAGGACATGTGCACAATACAGTTAACGATTTATCGTTAAAGAATCCTGATGGAAAGGTTGTACCGGTTGTAGAGCCAAACAGATGGACAACTTATGTATCACAGATAAATATAGCTGTAGATGAAAATGGTGCTGTTACAGGCTTAACAACTCTTAATAAGCAAATGGACAATACAATAGCTGAAGACCCGGCTATAGTTAGTCTTATTAAGCCATATCAGGATGCTACTTTAGCTTATCTGCAGACTAAGCTTGGAACCTCAACTGGAGAATTTACAGGAGCAGGTCAATTGATACAACCTACTGCTATTATGGAACTTATAAACAAAGTTCAAATGGAAGCGGCAGGAACACAGCTTTCAATTGCAGCCCCGCTTAGTAATTCTGCTTATATTCCTCAGGGAGATGTTACTATACAAAACATTATGTCAGTATATGTATATGAAAACTTCCTATATGGAGTAAAGATGACCGGCAAGCAGGTTAAAGACTGGATGGAATATTCAGTTAGATACTACAAGCAGGTATCAAGTGCATCAGATCCAATAGTAAAGGACCCAGTTCTTAATATTGCGGACTACAACCTTGATCAACTATACGGGGCTACTTATGATGTTGATTTAACTCAGCCTGTAGGCAGCAAAATAAAGAATTTAAAATATAACGGCAAGCTTGTAAAGGACACAGATGTATTTACAGTTGCAATAAATAACTACAGATACAACGGTGGCGGAGGCTTCATGAATTATGTAGGACTCAGCAATACTGATCCTAGCGTAGTTACCTATGACTCAGCAAAGGCAAAAGGTGATGACGGTCAGGTAAGAAGTTTAATGATGAGCTATATTCAAGACCACAAGATAATATCACCAATATGTGCAAACAATTGGAAGCTTTCAACTACACCTGTTGTTCAGCAGGTTCCAGTAACTGGAGTTAAGCTTGATAAAACTTCAATAACAATAAAAACGGGAACTACTGCTGCTTTAGTTGCTTCTGTAAATCCAGACAATGCCACAAATAAGAAGGTTGCTTGGAAGAGCAGCAATGAATCTATTGCAACAGTTGATAATAATGGTGTGGTAACTGGAATTCTTCCTGGAACAGCTATTATTACAGCAACAACTGAAGACGGTGGATACACTGCAAAAGCAAATGTAGAAGTTCAGAAAGTGGCAGTTAAGTCAGTTAAGTTAAATAGCAGTTCTATTATAATGACCAGCAGTCAGACAAGTAAGCTTATAGCTGCTATAAATCCAAGTAATGCAACCTTTAAGGATGTCATTTGGACAATTCAAGATAATAGTATTGCTCAAATAAAAGGTATAGGAAATACAGCTACAATTACTCCAGTGCATTTTGGAACAACTACTGTAACTGTAAGAACTGTAGATGGTAACTTTACTGATAGTTGCAAAATTATAGTTCTCCCAAGCCTTGCAGGAAAGCTTACAGCTTTAACACCAGCAGAAGCTTTACTTGTAAATTAAATTTAAGTTTATAGGGCACAGCCTAAGAAGCTGTGCTCTTTATACAAAATATAAAATATGAGGTAAAAGACCTAAATAACTTTTACGGGCAGCTTGTGAGAGAAAGCGAATGTCTTAAGCTATCCAGTATCAAAAGGGGAGCGGGCTGTTATGCTGCCCTGTGCTTCCGACTAAAAGGAGAGAGAAGATGAAAAATAAGAACTTTAAAAAGATAAATGCAATAGTACTATCAATATTTTTAGTAATTTTACAGTTAAGCGGGTTATCCTTTACAAAAGCTATACAAGCAAGTGCTGAAACTGCATCACCTTATCAATGGAATAATACTATTCCAGAAAAGAAACCAGTAGAAGGAGCTAAAAATAACGGTAAGCTGGTTCTGTTTGACAATTCGCATCAAAATACGGCTGGTCAGGCAGACTGGGTACTAGATGGAGGTTTTTCTGATTTTGCAGATGCTTTAGTAAAAGAGGGCTATACTGTAAGGGAATATAGAGGAATTGATAAGGATAAGGATGGAGCAATAAGGTTTTTTGACGACAGAAGCTTGAAGGTTGAGGAAGAAGGAACACAAGCAGATAAAAATGAAGCGATAATAACCTATGATGCCATAAAGGATGCAGATGTTTTTGTAACTGCAGAAGCAAACAGGCCGCTAAGAAATTCAGAAAGAGAAGCTTTAAAAAAGTTTGTTGACTCAGGTAAGGGTATTTATTTTATAGGTGATCATTATAATGCAGACAGAAATTGTAATACTTGGGACGGCACTGAAGTTTATAATGGATATAATAGATATGATGGAAGTCAATATATTATGGGCGGTCTTTATGGAGATATGAGAAATCCTAAAGATGGGACCAAAGGATGGCTCTCAGAAAACTTTGGACTGCGCTTTAGATTTAATGCAATTGATTTTAAAAGCGGCGCGACAGGAATTAAACCAGAAAGTGAGACAGAAGGCTTAACAAAAGGTGTTTCTCCAGTACTAATGGCTGCAAGTTCAACCCTTGCTATAACGAATCCTAATATAGCAAAGGGAATAGTATATCTTTCAAATACTGATAAGGCTACAAAGTGGGGAAGTGCTGTAGACAAAGGTATTTATTTTGGAGGAGAAAATGAAGGAGCATATGTTGCTATATCAAAACCAAGTGCTGGAAGAGCTGCATTTATAGGAGATTCTTCACCTATAGAAGATGCTACAGCAAAATATAAAAATGAAAAGGACGGCTCAACAAAATCACTTCATGCAGGCTGGACAAGTGCAGGTAATGCAGCTCAACTTTCAATTAATATTATTAATTGGCTTTCTGATTCTAGTATTAGCTATGTTGGTTTTGGAAATGGTGGTCATACAAAAGGCGTAGCAACACCTACACCCATGGCTTCAGAAGAAATGACAGATCCTGATAAAGGAGCACCTTGGAGTACTCCAACTGTAGATTCTTGGAATACTGATAATTATGCAGCAGGTTCATATGGAGCACCTTTTGGTACAGCAACTGGAGGTGGAGGAACAACCCCACCTGCAAGCGGAAGCCCTATTTTAACTTTAGCTCCTATATATATTTATGGCAGTGAACCTTTTGCTGTTATTATAGGTGGAACAGTAACTAATCCACAGCTTGGAATTTACTATAGAAATGGAGGAACTCAAGTAGGTGCAGTTAAACAAGATGGAGTATGGTCTGCAGGAAATGCATATGCAACAGTAAATGGAACTCCGCCAATAGCTGTGACTGCAAAGGCTACTAAGCTTCCAAATGATGGTCAAATGGGAATAAGAGCAAGAGTTTCTGGAAACAGCAGTAAGGCTGATACGCTATATGTTACTTCCATGAGTTCTGGCTATGGATTTATAGAAGGAACAGTAACAGCAGAAAATGGAGATGCAGCAGCAGTTATCGATGGTGAGGACATAATAGGAACTGCACAGGTTGAAGCGGATAAAAAAGTAAAAATTGCAGTTAAAGAAGGAGTAAATTATAGTATAAGTATTTATAGTAAGAATGGAGAAAAGAAAACAGATTTACCAGGGACGTATAAAGTTACAGCTGGACAAAGTACTAATATAGTACAAGAAATAAAAGTAACGGGTATAAGCTTAAATAAATCTGAAGTTAAAGCAGCTGTGGGAAGTGAATTTAATTTATCAGCGACAGTTACTCCGGATAATGCTTCAAATAAAAAAGTAATTTGGACAACAAGTAATCAAGATGTAGCCACTGTTACAAACGGATTAGTGAAGCTTAATAATGCAGGGACAGCAATTATTACAGCTGCAGCAGAAGATGGCGGTTATACTGCGATATGTAATATAACAGCTTATGTGCCAGTAGCTGGAGTTGAACTTAATAAAAATACACTAACCATAAAACAAAATGAAAGCGAAACCTTAATAGCAAAGGTGCTTCCGGAAAACGCTGAGAACAAAGGCGTAAAATTTACAAGCAGCAATACTGAGGTTGCTTATGTAGATATAGATGGAAAGGTGACAGGAAAAGCAATCGGTTCAGCAACTATTACAGTTACAACTGATGAAGGCGGCTATACAGCATCAGCCGTTGTAAATGTAGAAGCTGTTCCAGTAGAAAACGTAGCAGTAAAGTCAGTTAAGCTTAATAAACATTCCTTGATAATGACAAGTAAACAGACATCTAAGCTAATAGCTAATATAAATCCTGAAAATGCAACAAACAAAAACTTGCTTTGGACTATAGATAATTCAAATTTAGCTGATATAAAAGCTAAAGACAATACTTTAGTAATATCAGCAAAACGCTTTGGAGTTACCACTATTACTGTTAAAACAGAAGATGGAGGTTTTGTAGACAGCTGTCAAATTATTATATTGCCTAGCTTATATTAAGATTATAATATGGACTATAGAAGTAAATTTTATAAGTATACTTTTATAGCCCATATTATTTTGCTTTAATAACAAAAGACTATTATAATAATATAGTTGTGGTTAACGTAAAAGAGAGTTATTGTGATTTATATGAATTTATATTTAATAAATGTCAATTATATTATTAAGACTAAACTAATGAGGTATAAAAAATGAATGATTTTAAAGATTATAATTTAAGTGAAGAAATTCTTAAGGCATTAAATTTACTAGGTTTTAAAAATCCAACCAAAGTCCAGGAGGAAGTAATTGCTCTCGCACTTTTAAATAAAGATCTAGTAGTAAAATCCAAAACAGGAAGCGGCAAAACAGGTGCTTTTGGAATCCCTATTTGCAGCAATATAGATTTAGAGGTAAAAAACCCTAAAGCTCTTATTTTGACACCTACGAGAGAATTATGTGTACAGGTTAAAGAGGACATAACTAACTTTGGCAGATTCAAGAGGATAAGATGTGCAGCTGTGTTTGGAAAACAGCCTGTAGAAATTCAAGTAAGAGAGCTTAAACAAAGAGTACATGTAGTGGTTGGCACACCTGGAAGGACTAAAGATCTCATAGACAGAAACTATTTATCTGTTGAGGAAATAAAATATTTAGTTATCGATGAGGCTGATAAAATGCTTAATATGGGCTTTATTGATCAAGTAGAGGAAATTATAAAGCTTCTTCCTAAAAACAGAGTTACTATGCTGTTTTCTGCAACAATGCCAGAGGAAATTGAAAGCTTGTGTCAAAAGTATATGCTTAATCCAGAAAAAATCGAAATAGAAACTGATAATGAATCAAAAAACAATATTGAACAAGTCTTGTATGAAGTAGATGAGAAATTTAAGTTTGAACTTCTTAAGAGAATAATGTATATAGAAAACCCAGACAGCTGCATTATATTTTGCAGTACAAAGGAAAATGTAGATAAGGTATATGAAAAGCTGCAGGATACAGGCGTGAAGGTTGAAAGACTCCATGGCGGACTAATGCAGGAAGACAGGCTAAATGTGATGAACAGTTTTAAAAAAGGAGAGTTTAGATTTCTTGCAGCTACAGATGTTGCTGCAAGAGGAATTGATGTTGAAAGCCTATCACTTATTGTTAATTATGATGTGCCAGTAGAAAAAGAAAGCTATGTGCATAGAATAGGAAGAACCGGACGTGCAGGAAAGAAGGGGAAGGCAGTAACTTTTAAGATATCTGCAGAAAACAGATATCTTAAAGAAATTGAAGATTATTTAGCTTATGAAATACCAAGAGGTAAAATTCCAACAGAAGATGAAGCAGATAAAGCAAAAAAATCCTTTAATGAAAAGAATTCACAAAGACCTCAGATAAAAGCTGACAAGGGTGCTAAGCTAAATAAAGAAATAACTAAGCTTTATATTGGTGCTGGAAAAAAGAAAAAGCTTAGAGCAGGAGATATTGTTGGAGCAATCACAAGCATTCAGGGGGTAAGCTCAGATAATATCGGTATTATAGATATTCAGGATAACCATTCCTATGTAGATATTCTAGATGGAAAGGGTAATTTAGTATTAGAAGGACTGAAAAGCGCTACTATAAAAGGTAAAAGCATTAAAGTAGAAAAAGCTGCTAAATAATTTCAAATAACTATTGAATAATATTTTGAAACATGGTAATATTAATAAGTAGTAAAAATTATGTTGATTTTTACTACAAGATTTAAATTGAAACAACAGTTCCTCTTTTATAGGAATCCATTGTTATCTAATTTTTAAATCTAAAATTTTTTATAAGGAGGAATGTTGAAATGGCAGATAAGAATTTAAATTGCAAAGATTGCGGAAAAGAATTCGTATTTACTGAAGGCGAGCAAGCTTTCTACAAAGAAAAGGGATTTGAAAACGAACCACAAAGATGCCCTGATTGCAGAAGAGCTAGAAAAGCTGAAAGAAACAACAATAGAGGATTCAGAAGATAATCTAAGCGTTGTGTACCCTGTAGGATAAAACCTACAGGGTTTTTATTTTTTGACGTTATAAAATATATTTATGCAAATATATTTTAACCTAATAATCTACAATTTTCGAACAAGTAATAGTCTTGTTTCAAATACATACGTATATTTTATTTTTTGTTAACAAAATGTAAATGGTATATAGGCGAATGATAAAAAGATTATACATACTTATTATTCGGATAAGATAATAAAAATTTAACTATATTAACTTTTTTTGAAAAAATGTAAACGTTAATTAACGAATGTTAAAAATAATTAACCGTAAAATGAGAATTTTGTATATTTACACAAAATTTAAAAAGTTGTATAATTAAACGTGCACTGGAAGATAATTCAATGTGAGGAGGTGTATGGATAAAAAAGTAGACAAGCATCTAACAGATTACCATACTATTCTTAGCTTTCTTGTGTAGACATTAAAATTAATTAAGGGGGGAACCTGATTGTTAAAAAGAAAAAAATTTAAAACACTAAGCTTAGCATTAACGTTAGCATTAACTTTATCCAACCTAACAGGACTTGGTGGTTTTAGCAAGGTTAAAGCTGCAGCAGGCGACAAGGTCTTTAACCTGGTAGAAATCACAGATTTTCATGGACAACTTCTAAGTTCAGATGCTACACCGCTTCCTGTTGGAGCAGTATTAGCTAAGAATATAAAAGATATAAAAGATGCTAATCCAAATAGAACATTAGTATTTGGTGGCGGAGATTTATATCAGGGAACACCACTTTCAAATGTTCTCCAGGGAGTACCGGTACAAAAAGTTTTGAATAATATAGGTATGGAAGTTACAGCTTTAGGTAACCATGAATTTGACTGGAATGGTCTTAACACAATTAAAAATGTTACCATGAAAGATGCAAGCTACTCCATAATATGTTCAAATCTTTATGATAAAACTACAAATCAAAGAGCATTTGCTCCATATAAAATTATTACAAAGGATAAAGTTAGAATAGCACTTATCGGTGCAATTACAACAGAATCTCCAAGCATAATAATGCCTGCATTTGTGCAAAACTATGAATTTAGAGATCCTGTTACTGAAATAAAAGCAGTTTCAGATGAACTAAAGGCAAATAATCAAGCTGATGTTATTCTTGCAGTTATACATGAGGGTAATGATGTAGCAGCGAAGAACCCAGCAAATGGTCCTATTACTGGTCCAATCAATACAATAGCAAACGATTTAACTGGTTATGTTAGTGCAGTATTTGGTGGACACGCTCATACAGAAGTGCATGCAATGTCTTCAAATGGACAAATGCCAATTTACATAGCTAAATCAAATGGTAAGGGAATTATCAATGTACAGATGACTGTAAGCAGCACCGGTACAGTAAGCTTCCCAGCACCAAGTTCTAATGATTACATATCTTTAGAAAATCCAAGCAATCCTAATGGTTACAAAATAGGAAACCCAAACTTAAAACCTGGTGATAAAGATTATTATCCTGGTACACCAATAGAAGACTCTGAAGTAAAAGCAATAATTGATGCAGCAAATAAAGATATTGCTCCAACTTTTAATGTAAAAATTGGTGAAATTCCTGCTAATTTAACCAGAACCCAGCTTGCTGCTCCATATGGAGAATCACAGCTAGGAAACTGGGCATCCGATGTGATAAAGAACAGTGCTAAGGCTGATATTGGTGTAGCTAACAATGGTGGCTTAAGATGCGACTTTAGCAAAGGTGACATAACTGTAGGACAAGTATTTAACTTTGCGCCTTTTGATAATGAAATTAATACAGTTAAAGTTAATTATGCTCAATTAAAAGCTATTCTTGAACAAGCTGTTATGGATGGAGGCAACGGAATACAAGTCTCAGGAATTAAGTTCTACTATGATCCTGCAAGACCTAATTTAGACAGAGTTTATAAGATAACTAAGGAAGATGGATCACCAATAACGGGAACACTTACTATAGCCGGTCCTGACTTTGTTTTGACAGGTGGAGACAAATTTACAGCCTTTACTGATTCAGCTGTAAAAGCAACTTTAGTTGCAACTCATGTTTTGGCTAGAGATGCATTCTTAGCTGATGTTAGAGCGAATAAGACAATAAAAGTTGTTATGGATGATAGAATAGTTAATGCTAAATCTCCAGTAACAACAATCTCTATTGTTGGAACTTCAGACGTTCATGGTGCTATATATCCAATGGATTACAATACTGGAGCTGCAGCAAATGTTGGACTAGCTAGAGTTTCAACATACATGAATGGTTTAAGAGCGGCAAATCCAAATACTATGCTAATAGACAATGGAGATACAATACAGGGAACTCCACTTGTATATTACTATAATATGATAGATCAAACTGCTGAATATCCAATGATGAAGGTTATGGGAGCTATGGGTTATGATTCATGGACTCTAGGAAACCACGAATTCAATTATGGACTTACTACATTAAATAGAATTATAAAAGATGCTAGCAAAGAAGGAATTGATGTATTATCAGCTAATATATACAATACATCAGATAAGACAAACTTTGTAAAGCCATATGTTACTAAAAACTTTACTGTAAATGGAAAACCAGTTAAGGTTGGAGTACTCGGACTTACTACAAAGACAGTGCCAAGCTGGGAAGATCCAGCTCACTATGCAGGATTACAATTTAACGATTTAGTAGATGAAGCAAAGAAATGGGTTCCAGTATTGAAAAATACTGAAAAATGTGACTATGTTATAGTTTCAGCTCACAGTGGAGTTGCCAGCGCAAGTGATGTAATTCCAGAAAACCAAGTTGATGCAGTAGCTAAGCAAGTATCTGGAATAGATGCAATTCTTGCAGGACATACTCATACTGGTAAAACTTATTCCTTTACAAATCCAGATGGAAAAGTTGTACCAGTAGTAGAACCAAAGAATGGCGACGGAATAATTAGCCAGATAGATCTTAATTTTGACGCTGATGGAAATCTAGTTAATTTACTTGGATTTGATGTTACATTACCTACAGATACAGTTGCAGATCCAGCTATACTAGCTTTAGCTAAACCATACCAGGATGCTACGCTAGCATACACAAATACAGTTATTGGTCAATCAACAGATGTATTTGAGGGCTCAAAGCAGTTAACTGAACCTTCATCAATAATGGAACTTGTAAACAAAGTTCAAATGGATGGAGCTAAAGCTCAGCTTTCTATAGCTGCTCCACTTAGCCTATCTGCAAAAGTACCAAAGGGAGACATAAAGAGACAGGATATAATGGGAGTTTATGTTTTTGAAAACTTCCTGTTTGGAGTAAATATGACTGGAAAGCAGCTTAAAAACTGGATGGAATGGTCAGTAAGATATTACAAACAAACAACAAATCCTAATGATTCAATAGTTAAGGATCCTGTACTAAATATTGCTGATTACAACTTAGATCAATTATTTGGAGCAACATATGATATTGATTTAACTCAACCAGCTTGCACAACAGATGCTAAGGGATTAGTTACTTCAGGAAATAGAATAAAGAATCTTAAAGTTAACGGGAAGCTTGTAAAAGATACCGATGTATTCAAAGTTGCAATAAACAACTATAGATACAATGGCGGAGGAGGATTTATGGCTGCAGCTGGATTAACACCAGGAAGTGCTGCTACAATAGCTGCAACTTACTATGATTCAGCAAAGGCTCTTGGAGATGATGGACAAGTAAGAAATATGATGTTTAAATATGTTCAAGACAACAAGACTATAACACCAACAAATGCAAACAATTGGAAAATTTATACTACAGCTGTAACTCAGCAAGTAGATCAGCCACAAGTTGTAGATAATAAAGATTCAGCTAGTGTTGTAACAGCTGTTAAAAATGCAGCAGCTGGTTCCAAGATAACTGTTGATATAGCTGCTAATTCAAAAGTTAGCAAAGATATATTCAACGCTATCAAAGGACAAGATAAGACTATAGTGTTCCAAAGAGATGGAGTAACTTGGTCATTTAATGGAAAAGATATTACATCAGATGTTACAGCTGATATAGATCTTTCCTTAAAAACAGTTTCTGCTGAATTAAAGAACAAAGAAGAAGCTAAAATAAAGGCTGTTGTTGGAAAGGATGTAGCTATAGTTCCATTCTCCTTCAACTATGATGGACCTCTACCAGGAACAGCAACAGTTAAAGTATTCATAGGTAAAGATTGGGCAAATAAGGCTGTTTATATTAACAGATATTATGCAGACAAGAACACTTATGAGATAATTACTGATGTTACAGTTGATGCTGATGGATATATTACATTTACAACTAATCACTGCAGTGATTACTTTGTAATGGAAAAATCAGCAGCACCAAGTCTTCCTAAGACTGGTTCACCAATTGATTTTGCTGTAATGCTTGACTTAGGTGCATTAATTGCAGTGCTTGGTGGAGCATTAATGGTAACTGGCAGAAGAAAGAGAGACAATGAAGCTGTTTAAAAAGCAGTATTAAAAGAAGATATGCTAAGGTTGAAATATACCAAAGCATATCTTTTTTTATTGCATTAAAACCATTCACATATGAAAGTATCAATATCTTTTAAGTTTATTGTTTGAGATACCCATTTTGAGTTAATCCACACCCAGCAGACTATATTACCTTGATTTATTTGTATAGGTTTTGACCAAAAAGTTCTTCCGTTATTTAACCATATATAAGTTAATTTGTTTTGGCAAGGTATTACAGTGCTTGGAGCAACAGTATTTGTTCCTGGTGTTTTAGTAAAGCCTAATGCATGGGCTTTATCTTTATCAGGCAAAAAGTTTGGAGGCTGAGTTTTAGGAGTTTCGGAATCTTGTGGATTTCTGTCTACAGACAGAGGAGGCAGGCAGCCTCATCCTCTGTAATAGATGTAATTAAGCATATATTTTCCTACAAATTATTAATAGCATATAAAATAATCTATTCTATTTGTATCGATTCCAAAGTATACCCATCTTCTACCGTCCCATCTATATCCTGATACAGATCTTCTTCCAACATATGTCAGATAAGCCCAGAAAGAATTTCCGTTTCTAAGCCATAGGTAAGTAAATTTATACAGGCAAGGTCTTAAAGAACCGGCATCAACAGCGTAGACTGAAGCTCCACCTGGTGCGCTAAGGCTTTTTGCTTGTGATTTAGATGGTGTAAAGCTTGGCGGTGGACCTTGGGGTACTCCGCCATGACCTCCACCTGGCCCACCGGGAAAACTTCCTGGTCCGCCTGGGAATCCGCCAGGGCCTCCTCCTGGAGGACCAAAAGGTGGTCTAGGCGGCATAAAGCCTCCTGGGAACTGCTGACGATAGAATGGACATCCGTAAGGTGGAGTGAATTCAACAAATTCATCAGTGTCTTCATCTCTAAAGTCTTCATCACATGATTCATCATAATAATTAATTTCATCTAATTGCTCAGGATCACGATAATCATCGTTGTACATACTATACTCCTTTAAAAAGATTACATTACATATTATGCTTATTAATTATAATTTGTTAATAAAATTATAAGTATATTAGTAAAGTTTATACTATAATGTGGTAAAATATTGTTGTATTAAGTTGTTATGATAAAGGAGATATAAACTAATGAAAGCAGTAAGTTTTAGGGTAAAGTTAACTACAGCTTTTACGGATCCGCAGCTTGTAAAAGGTGGATGGAAGTTAGAGGAGAAAGATAGGCTTTACACAAGAGTAAAAGGGAAGTTTAAATACAGTTATATAATAAAAATTTTTGGTAAAATTAGAATTAGTGAGATGAAAGGTGAACTTTACACTGAAGAGGAGTTAGATCTTCAAGATAAGCCGGAGTTTAATTTTGAAGATGGATGGAGCAATCTTTGGAACAAAAGCTTTAATCCACAATCTGTTGAAATTATAACTAAAGATAATATTTTTGATAGGCTTATAGAAAATGGATGGAAGCCAGCTGTTCTTGGAGTTATTGAAAATGTTGCTGAAGGTAATAACTTAAGCTATTATTATCCGGCTCCAGAAGGAGAAAGTCTGTATAAGATTGTTGATGATGAACCAGGAGATGCTTTGAAATTTATAGATAAACTAACAAAAATGAATATAGATTAGTTGATTTAACCTGATACAGATTTGATATTTCGAATCTGTATTTTTTTATTAGAATTTTACGAAGACAGTAATAAGAAGATGCAAACGATAATATATTATATAGTAACTATAAAAAACTTAAAATATAGTTACTATATAATTAAAAAATAATAGGAGGGAAAATAGTGAAAAAAAGAACGTTGTCAATCATTATCAGTCTTGTTATGGTTACTTCGTGTATGACCTCAGTATCTGCAAAGGAAAAGAATGCATCTTTAGAAAACGGGGCTAAAGCAAAAATAATAGAAAAAATGAAGGATAAAAGCGGTGATAAGCTAAAGATGAGTTTTCATGAAAACAAAGGACTGAATATATTTATTAGCGGTAAAATATCGGATAAAGTTAATGTAAATAATAATGATATTGTGAATTACTTAGAACAAAATAAGGAGTTATTTGGTTTAACAAATACTACAGAGAATTTTAAAATTTCAAAAGTTGAAAAAGACGAATTGGGATATACTAAGGTGAAGATCAATCAGCTTATTAAAGGTGAGCAGGTTAAAGGAAAAGAATTAGTAGTACACGTAGATAAAGATGGTATAATTTCCAATATCACAGGAAATATAGAAAATAAGATTAAAGATACAAAAGTTCTTGGGAATACAAAGATAACGGAAAAAGAAGCAGTAAAATTGGCTGAAAAAGAATTGAAGTTTAAGGAACTAAGAACTGCTCCTAAGGTAGAGAAGCAAGTAATTATTAAAGATGATACTGCCTATGAAGTATATAATGTTAATATTCAATATAATGAACCTGAAATAGGGAATTGGAACATTTATGTTGAGGCTAATTCAGGAAAAATTATAGATAAAGAAGATAATATAAGATATGATGGTGCTTCAACTGGAAGTGGTGTTGCTGTTGATGGTACAACAAAACCTCTAAATTTATACCTCTCAAGCGGAACCTATCAAATGAAGGATACAACCAAGCCAATGTCAGGCCAGATTAATACTTATACAGCAGGCAATAAACAAGTTGAGCCAGGAACTTTAGTTACTAATACCAGCAGTACTTTTAACACTACTGTACTTAAAGCATCTGTAAGTGCACATTATTATGCGGGCGTAGTTTACGATTTTTATAAAAATCTTTTTAACAGAAATAGCATAGATAATAATGGTATGAGTATAATTTCTACTACACATTATGGGAGTGCATATAATAATGCCTTTTGGGATGGGACTCAAATGGTATATGGAGATGGAGATGGCAGCCAGTTCACTTACTTAAGTGGAGATTTGGATGTTGTAGCTCATGAACTTACGCACGGAGTTACTTCGTATACAGCAAATTTAAATTATTCAAATCAATCTGGCGCATTAAATGAGTCTATGTCTGATGTTTTAGGAGTTTTAGTTAATACTTACGATAAATATAATGTAAAAGGCGGAGGTACATGGACTTTTAATTCTTCTGACTGGGTAGTAGGGGATGCTGTATATACGCCTGGCACGCCAGGAGATGCATTAAGAAGTCTTGCAAACCCAACATTATATAGTCAGCCCGACAATATGAGCAAATATGTAAATACAACTTCAGATAATGGAGGAGTTCATACTAACAGCGGTATACCAAACAAAGCTGCATTTTTAGTTGCACAATCTATAGGATGTGAAAAAACAGCTCGAATTTACTATAGGGCATTAACTAATTATATGACAGCTAACACTGATTTTTTAGGTGCAAGAAATGCTGTTGCACAGGCTGCAGCAGATTTATATGGAGCTTCAGGTACGGAAGTTACAGCAGTAAGTAATGCATTTAATACTGTAGGAGTAGTATCGGTTAGTGATTCATATGAACCTAATAATACATTGTCTCAAGCATATGCGGTTACTTCAGGAACAACTTACAGCTCATATATATCTTCTTCAAGTGATATAGATTATTATAAGCTTTCAACTTCAAATGGAAGGAAAATAACTATAAGCTTAACAACTCTTCCTAAAGATTATGATTTATATTTATATGATTCAAGTGGTAATTTGTTAGCATCCTCAGAAAATGGAAGTACGACTGCAGAGAGTATAAGTTTTACGGCATATTATACAGGGACGTACTATATTCTTGTTGAAGGGTATAGCGGTGCATATAGTACAACGACTAAATATTCCTTAAAGGCAACTTATTAAAACTATAATAAAGATATATATAAAAGAGTATGACAAGATAATCATACTCTTTTATATCGTGATTATGAAAATGATTTTTAATTGAAAATAATTATTGATAAATTTCATTAATTCAGATAATATATATTTAAATCATTTTCTTAGCAGCCGGCTGCATAATAAAGTGAAAATTATAGTAGAGTATTATATCAAATTGTGTTAAAAAAATAACTAACTTTAACAATATGACAAGATTGTTAAATACTATACATGTTTAAATACAGGATATAATTATTAAACCACAAGCTTAATTTTCTGAATTTACATAATAAAAAGAAAATATTCATTAAAACGGTTTCAATTTGTCAAAAATTATAGGTTTAATTTCAAAAATCAAAAATTATATTTTTATAAAAACTTTGTAGAAATTTTAACAAAAACTATTGCATTTTATTTAAATTGCAATTATAATAATCTTGTGGTTAAAAATTTAACAATCAAGTGAATACATAACATTGTAAAATAACTAATTTATATAAATTTTAAGGAGGCTTATTATGAGAGTTACTAATCCAGAAGAGTTAATCCAAAGAATTGAGCAAATTAGAGAAGCTCAAAGAAAGTTTTCTACTTACACACAAGAGCAGGTAGATGAAATTTTTAGACAAGCTGCTATGGCTGCAAACAACGCAAGAATTAAGCTTGCTAAAATGGCAGTTGAAGAAACAGGGATGGGAATAGTTGAAGACAAGGTTATAAAAAATCACTTTGCTTCTGAATATATATATAATCAATATAAAGATGAAAAGACTTGTGGAATTATAGAAACTGATGAAGCTTTTGGTATTACTAAAGTTGCTGAACCAATAGGTGTTATTGCTGCAATAGTACCTACAACAAACCCAACTTCAACAGCGATCTTTAAAGCACTTATTGCTTTAAAGACAAGAAATGGAATAATTTTCTCACCACACCCAAGAGCAAAGAAAGCTACAATAGCTGCTGCTAAAATAGTTTTAGATGCAGCGGTTAAAGCTGGAGCTCCAGAAGGAATCGTAGGATGGATAGACGAGCCTACAGTTGAAATGTCACAAATGGTTATGGCTGAGGCTGATATAATACTTGCAACAGGCGGACCAGGTATGGTAAGAGCTGCATACTCCTCAGGAAAGCCAGCTATAGGGGTTGGTGCAGGAAATACACCAGCTATTATAGATGAGACAGCTCATTTAAAAATGGCTGTAAGTTCAATATTACTTTCAAAGACTTTTGATAATGGTGTTATTTGTGCATCAGAACAAACAGTTATAGTAATGGATGAAGTTTATGATGAAGTAAGAGCTGAATTTATAGAAAGAGGAGCATACTTCTTAAAAGGTGAAGAAGTTGATAAAGTAAGAAAAACAATATTAAAGCCAAATGGTGCCTTAAATGCAGATATAGTTGGACAATCTGCCTTTAAAATAGCTCAAATGGCTGGAGTAGTAGTTTCAGAAGATGCTAAAGTTTTAATAGGAGAAGTTGAATCGGTTGAACTTGAAGAAGCTTTCTCACATGAAAAGTTATCACCAGTACTTGGAATGTATAGAGTAAAGAGTTTTGATGAAGCGCTTCAAAAGGCTTCTAGGCTTGTTGAATTAGGCGGATTTGGACATACCTCTGTTCTTTACACTGATCAAGTTAAATGTAAGGATAGAATAGAAAAGTTTGGCGCAATGATGAAAACTGGTAGAACTATAATCAATATGCCATCTGCACAAGGTGCAATTGGAGATATATATAACTTTAGATTGGCTCCATCTTTAACACTTGGCTGCGGTTCTTGGGGCGGAAACTCTGTATCAGAAAATGTAGGAGTTAAGCATCTATTAAACGTTAAAAGTGTTGCTGAGAGGAGAGAAAATATGCTTTGGTTTAGAGTTCCAGAAAAAGTTTACTTTAAATACGGTAGCTTGCCAGTTGCTTTAAGAGAACTTCAAGATTTAGGGAAGAAGAAGGCATTTATCGTAACAGATAAGGTATTATATGATTTAGGATTTGTAGATACAGTTATAAAGGTACTAGAAGATATAGGAATTGATTATAAAGTGTTCTTTGATGTTGCTCCAGATCCAACGCTAGCTACCGCTAGAAAAGGTGCTGAAGAAATGAAGAACTTCCAGCCAGACACAATCATAGCAGTAGGTGGAGGATCACCAATGGACGCGGCTAAGATTATGTGGGTACTATATGAACATCCAGAAGTAAAATTCGAAGATTTAGCTATGAGATTTATGGATATAAGAAAGAGAGTATACAAGTTCCCAACTATGGGTGAAAAAGCAATGATGATTGCTGTACCAACTTCAGCAGGAACTGGCTCAGAAGTAACTCCATTTGCGGTTATAACTGATGAAAAGACAGGAGTTAAATACCCTCTTGCTGATTATGAATTAACTCCAGATATGGCTATAGTAGATGCTGAGCTTATGATGAAGATGCCAAGAGGCTTAACTGCGGCTTCAGGTGTAGATGCTTTGACACATGCTTTAGAAGCTTATGTATCAGTACTTGCTTCAGAATATACTAATGGACTAGCTTTAGAAGCTATAAGATTAATATTTAAGTATCTTCCTGCTGCTTACAATGAAGGAACTACAAATATCAAGGCAAGAGAAAAGATGGCTCATGCTTCTACAATAGCTGGTATGGCCTTTGCAAATGCATTCCTTGGAGTATGTCACTCAATGGCACACAAGCTAGGAGCTGCACACCATATACCACATGGAGTGGCTAATGCTCTTATGATTGACGAAGTTATAAGATTTAATGCAGTAGATAACCCAAGAAAGCAAGCTGCTTTCCCTCAATATAAGTATCCAAATGCTAAATCAAGATATGCTAAGATTGCTGATTACTTAAATCTTGGAGGAAGCACTGAAGATGAAAAGGTTGAGCTTTTAATAAAGGCTATAGGAGAATTAAAGGCAGCAGTAGGAATGCCAAAGACAATTAAAGAGGCAGGAGTATCAGATAAGAAATTCTATGCTACTTTAGATGATATGTCTGAACAGGCTTTTGATGATCAATGTACAGGAGCTAACCCAAGATATCCATTAATAAGTGAATTAAAGCAAATGTATATAAATGCTTTTGAAGGAACAGTAGAAGAATAATACTATAATTTGTATAGGAAAGCTGCTAGAAATGTATCTAGCAGCTTTTTTAATAGAATTTGATTTAATTAGAGTAATTATACAAATTAGTTACATATTTAGGAAATTTCAACATTGTACAAATAAGTTTTATAAATATTTTGCAATTATATAAAAGATAATGTAAAATAATGATTAGATTACTCGAATGGAGTGAGGATATGTTTAAGTTTTCCAATAATAAAAAAGAAACTATATCAAATAATGTAGAATCAACAAGTGGACAAGTTAATAAAAGTAAGAGTTATGATAATGAAATAAGCTTATTAAAGCATAATCAAAACAGTATTGTAAATAGGCTTGATAGCAAAATAGAAGAAGCATCTTTTGCTGCTGAAAATTTAATTTCACTTACTAATAATATTTCACAAAATGTTGAAGTTCAGATGGAGTCGATTGAAAAGGTTATCAACGAAATAAATAACTACTCAGCCTTAGCTGAAGAAGTATTTGCAAGCACAGAAAACTCAAAGCAAATAGCAGATCAAACTGTTGAAATTGCTAAAGGTGGCAGTGAGGCGGTAAATAATTCAATACAAGCAATGAAAGATATTGAGGAAGCTGTTGAAGGATCAAAGCAAGTAGTTAAAGAATTAAGTATAAAAGCTTCAAACATTAATCAGATGCTTGCAATTATAAAGGATATTGCTAATCATACTAACCTCTTATCTCTGAATGCATCTATTGAAGCAGCACGAGCAGGGGAAGCTGGAAGAGGATTTGCAGTTGTAGCACAGGAGGTAAAGAATCTTGCACAAAGAAGTGCTGAATCTGCAGGAAAGATAGCTCAAACTATAGAAGAAATAAATGTGTGTATTGAAGACACAATAAATGCAATGAGCAAGAGCATGAGCAAGGTAGTCGAAGGTACTCAGATAGCAAACAATACAGTTGAAGTGTTTAATAATATTATTAATGCCGTAAGAATGACAAGTAATGTTACGGATGATATTAATGAAGCTGTTTCAAAGCAGACTAATAGTTTAGAGGAAATAATTACATCTGCTGAAAATATGAATACAACTTCTGAGAAGGTTATGGGCATGGTAGAATCTGCTTCATTAAATACGCAATATACAAAGACTTCCTTAAATCTACTTTCTAATGTATCAAGCGATCTAAAAGTAGTTTCTCATAAGCTTCTTGATAAGATTATATGTGAAAACAAAGAAAATATCGAACTTAAGACTTATATATCAGAAGCTCCTTTAACTTATGATCCAGCAATGGCTTTTGATCAACAAAGTGCTCAGATACTGTACAATATTAATACTGGACTTCTGCTTATTGGATCAACTGGAGAAATAACTCCTGGAGTAGCTAAAAGCTGGTATGTTGAAGAAGATAATACAACCTGGATCTTTAATTTGAGAAAAGGTGCTAAGTTTCATAACGGCAGGGAAATAACATCTGAGGATATAAAATATTCTTATGAGAGACTGCTAAGTCCTGCACTTAAATCCCCAAATTCATGGTTTCTGGATCAAATAGAAGGAGCTGATGATTTCAATAAAGGAAGGACAAGAGAAGTAAGCGGTATAAAAATACTTGATAAATATAGAGTATCAATAAAATTATCAAGACCGTACAGCGGGTTCCTTCTAAATTTAGGTCAATGTGTATGTTCAATACTTTCGAAGGAAGATGGACAAAAAGGAAAGCTAACAGGCTGCGGACCTTTTATAATGGAGAAATTTGATAAAGACGGATGCGTTTTAACAGCTTTTAATGAATATTTTGGAGGAAGTCCTTATATAGATAAAATAGAAGTAAGCTACAATGGGGTACAATCTGTTAAAAGTTTTCTAAATAAGGAATGTGATTTTATTACGTTTGAAGATAAAGAAAAAATGGAAGAATTATCAAATTCAAAAGTTTCAGGAATAAATTTAACTAGTGTTATGGGAACTTATTATGCAGGTTTTAATCTACATTCCAATTCAATATTTGTAAAAAATCCTTCTATAAAGAAAGCAATTAATTATGCTGTAAATAAAAAGAAAGTAATAAATGAACTTCTTGGCGGAATGGGAGAAGAAGCAAAAGGACCATTTCCTCCAAATATGGTAAGCAATAATTATTTAGATGGTTTTAATTATAATCCTAAAACTGCTAGAGAATTAATAGGCAAGACACCGGCAGCTAGGACAAATGAAAAGCTTAAGATACTCATGAGAGATGACAATACAACATTGTTCAATAGAATAGCTGAGTACTTAATTAATGATTTGAAGGAAATAGGAATTGAGTGTATTCTAGAAAGAGTATCATCAGGAGACTATTTGAAGCCTGAGTCTATAAATAAGGCTGATTTGTTTTTAAGCCGATGGATTTCTGATACAGGAGATATGGACAACTTTTTGCAGCCTATGTTTAATCCATCCAACTACACTGATTTTACTGGATATAATAATATAGATGTCACTGAAGCTATGGATAAAGCTAAAGAGATAATAAATCCTCAAAAGAGAATGCAGATGTACAAAGATATTCAAAATGTCATATTGGAAGATACTCCTTGGGTATATTTATATCATCCACAAGTTGGGTATGTAGCTCAAAAAGGAATTTTGGGATTAAGAGTAAGCCCTCTTGGAATTGTTAGATATGATGATATAATAGTAGAGCATAAGTAAATAATTAGACCATATAGGAAGCTATATGGTCTTTTTTAACTTTTTTTGGTTTTACCTTCTTTAATTAAGTATATATGCTCAAAATGCTCTGAGATTGTGATTAATAGAGCAGTAATAGCTGCACCAGTCGTGGTGATGTAAGAGCCTGATAAAAAAAACTGACTCAAATATATAATAATAAAGGAAACAACTAAATCCGCAAAAGTATTGATCCATAATGTACCTTTCCTAAGCATGAAGACCTCAGACATATGACCGATAATTGCGACTACCAATCCTGTTATAACAGCTTGGTAAGTATTGGAATAGTTAATATCATTAAATAACATGTGGGAAATATAAATAATTAATGGGCATGCTACAACTTTAATTAGAAGACCTATCAAAATATCACCTTCAAGACGTAGACTATATAAATATAAAAATATTTATATAGTAGGTTTTCCGATAATGCGAAAATTATTCTTTTGTTAATATCAGTTTAGCTATTAAAAGTCAATGAAAAATTACGATAATAAAGTATGAAAATGAAAAAATGGAAATTTATCTATATAATGTTTCACAGGAGGAGCTTATGGCAAGTAATGACAAGTTAATTGTAGAAGAACTTAATAAACAGGAAATACTAAATAAAATTGAAGCATTCGAAGTATATAGAGCAATAAAAAGTTCTAATCCAAGAATAAAAATTGAAATAAAAAAACTTAGAAAAGAAATTTTAAGTGGCTTATCAAGACATGACAGAGTCAGCGGAATATGGTTTGTTAATCTTTTTAAGAAAGTAGTTGAGATTAGAAGTAAAATTATAAGTATAGAATCATTGGAAAAAGCCTATGATACTGAAGATAAAGAAATTATAGCTAAGAAATTGATAGCTCATTATTCTAATTACGGTATTTCAATAGGTGCAATCCTTGGTGCTTCAGGAGGAATACTTGGATTTATAACTGCTGCTTATGCTACTTTTGGAGAGGTTGCTTGTCTTTCATATTTTGAACTTTGTCTTTTATATGATTTATCAGTATTGTATGAAAGACCTTTAGATAAAGCTAATAATTTAGAGATTTACAGGCTTCTTAAGACAGCCTTTGCTGTGAATGACTTGGATATGTCTAATGATAAAGTTGATATTATGGTTGATAAAGGGGCTAAATTAATTGAAGAAAAGCTGTATAAAAATGATGTACAGGTACTTCAAGGGCTACTTAAAAATATGGGGGCTTCCATTGTAAAAAGAATGACTAAAAATTTATTTGCAAAGATGATTCCGTTAATAGGTGTATTTTCGGGGACTTTAGTAGGGATTACTGAGGATTTTAAGGTAATTAAAAGTTTTGGAAAAAGAACCGTAGTATTTTATAAAAATATGAAAGATTATAAATTTAATTAAAAGTATTAAGAAAGGAAAAAAATGAGGAGATTTATCATAGGATTTGTATTTAGCTCTTTAATTGTTTTTGGAGCATATAAGAAAAAATCATTGAATATAAGCGGTGCTTTATCGGCTATTTTTCTTGGTACCTGTATATATTTTTGGGGAGGCTTATATATGTCAGCTATAATGATAAGCTTCTTTATATCCTCAAGTTTATTTACAAGGATTAAAGAAATTTTTGTAAAAGGTCTGGAGGATATAAATGAAAAGACTGGCGCAAGAGATTATATGCAGGTAGCTGCTAATGGAGGTATAGGTTTAGTTTTTGCTTTTTTATATTATAGAACAACTAATCCGGTGTTTTTAGTAACTTATGCAGCGGCCTTTTCTGCATCAAATGCTGATACATGGGCTTCGGAGCTAGGAGTTTTAAGTACTTCACATCCAATTTCAATTTTAAGTTTTAAAAAAGTAGAAAAGGGAATGTCAGGAGCAGTAAGTTTAATAGGGACTTTATCAGCTCTTTGTGGTGCTTTGTTTATATCCTTTATTTATTCTTTTGGCTATGTTTTTAAGTTTGGATTTAGCATGAAATTGATCAACCATATGTTTATCATAACCCTGTCAGGATTTATTGGCTCAATAATTGATAGTATTATAGGAGCGGCTTTTCAAGCGAAATACAAATGTAGTTTTTGTGGCAGAATAACTGAAAAGAAAGAGCATCATGGGCAAAATACTATACATATATCAGGTATAAAATTCATAAACAATGATTTCGTTAATTTTATAAGCGGCTTAGCTGCATGTGCGATCTCGATAATTTTATATTTTATAGTATAGGTCTATATTAAAAGATATAGGCTTTTTTTATGTCATTTTTTAAGTTTAAGCATATTATTTAATATATAAACTTTAGGAGATGATCTTATAAATGATAGAATTGATTCTTTCAAGCATAAGTATGAGTCCTATACTTTTAATTCTAATAGTAATATGCTATTTAAAAATGAAAAAGGCTGATGAAAAATGGGAGAAAAAAATTTTAGATTATTCCTTTAAACATAAAAACAGAAAAGATAAATGTGAAAAAGTTTATAATGAAAAACTAAAAGTAAATAAAAGTGACATTATTAATGAGTTAAATATATATTTTGAAGGTAAAGTAACCTGTTTTGATAGGGGGATAATATCTAAATATAATAGATATTATTTTTCTCTATATGATTTTCAAAAAATATTGGGATATTCAATTGAAAGCAAAGGAGACAATATCAATCTATTAATTAATAACAAAAAAGTAATGATTAGTTATACTAACAATTGGTTTATTGATGCTGATAAAAGGTGCTTTAGAGTACCTGCAGTAATTTATAATGGAGAATATTATTTATCCCTAATAGATATATGTGAGATATTTAATCTAAAAACTTTATGGAATTATTATAAAAAAGAAATTAGGTTGTTTAAAAACAGAAAAGAAATAATTAGGATTCCAAGAGAAAGATTTAAAAAGCCAGCACTTATAAGACTTGAGGATATTACAGCAGGTGATGAGTATGATGATGCAGAAAAGCTTTTTAAGCTGCGAATAGTGTCTGACTTAATGTATTCAAAGAGCCTACCCTTTCATATAGCTTGGATACCACATTATAAAAGCCCTAAAAGAGGAATAGATAATGATTTAATTAAGGATTTTTATATAAATAATGCAGACTTTCTCTTTACTTTAGATTATATGATAAATCGAGGAGGAATTATAGGGCTCCACGGTTATACACATCAATATAAGAATGGAGACAGCGTTGATGATTCTGAGTTTGGAATGGGTTTTTACTCTACAATAGAGGAAGCAAGATCAAGAGCTTTAAAGGCAATAGAAACCGCAGAGAAACTTAATATTCCGTATAAGTTTTTTGAAAGTCCTCATTACAGCTGTACCATTGAGCAGCAAGCAGAGTTTGAAAACTATTTTAAATACATTTTTGAGCCTGCACAAGGGGTATGGAATCATATGCCTTATATAAGCAAAAGAAATAATAAAACAATTTATGTACCAGCACCGTTAGGGTATGTGGAAAATATGGATGTAGAGGATATGCTTAAGAGAATAAAAAATAAGCCTAAAGGTGATTTAGCAGCTTTATTCTATCATCCATATAAGGAATTTGATTATATTATGTTAAATAAGACAGCTGATGGATATGTAGAGTATAGTTACTTGGAAGATTCTATACTTGAAAAAATATTAAACTGTCTTTCAGAAGAAGGATATTCTTTAGTAAAGATTACTGACATTAGGAAATAGCTAGATATATATAATGCAAGAACTTTAGTGCATTATATAATTAATAGAGTATTATGTAAAGCCTGCAGTTAATTTGTTTAAAACTGCAGGCTGTTTGTTTATATAAGCGTAGTAAAATAATATTTTCTAGACATACTAATAGAGATTATTATTTTATAATAGCGAGGTGCAGAAAATGAGCGTAACTAATGTTGATGAGTTAATGCAAAAATTAAAAGAAGTGAGAGAGGCTCAAAAAAAATTTGCTTCATATTCACAAGAACAAGTAGATGAAATATTTAGACATGCAGCAATGGCTGCAAACAATGCTAGAATTGAGCTTGCTAAAATAGCCGTTCAGGAAACCGGTATGGGCATAGTTGAGGATAAAGTTATAAAAAATCACTTTGCTGCAGAATACATATACAATCAGTATAAAGATGAAAAAACCTGTGGAGTTATAGAAAGAGATGAATCCTTTGGAATTGAAAAGGTAGCAGAACCTATAGGCGTTGTTGCAGCAGTAATACCAACTACAAATCCTACTTCTACAGCTATATTCAAATCTCTTATAGCGCTTAAAACTAGAAATGCAATAGTGTTTTCTCCTCATCCAAGAGCTAAGAAATCAACTATAGCTGCAGCTAAAATTATTCTTGAAGCTGCAGTAAAAGCTGGTGCACCGGAAGGAATTATAGGATGGATAGATGAACCTTCCCTAGATATGACTCATGTTTTAATGAGTGAATGCGATATAATTCTTGCAACAGGCGGACCGGGACTAGTTAGAGCAGCTTATTCTTCAGGTAGACCTGCAATTGGCGTTGGAGCAGGAAATACTCCAGCTATTATTGATGAAACAGCTCACATTAAAATGGCTGTAAGTTCTATTCTTCTTTCAAAAACCTTTGATAATGGTGTTATCTGTGCTTCTGAGCAGTCTATTATAGTATTGGATGAGGTTTATGAAAAGGTAAGAGAAGAGTTTAAGGAAAGAGGAGCCTATATATTAAAAGGTGATGAAATAGATAAAGTAAGAAAAACAATATTAAAGGAAAATGGATCATTAAATGCAGATATAGTTGGTCAGACAGCATATAAAATTGCAAAGATGGCAGGAGTTGAAGTTCCTGAGACAGCTAAGGTGTTGATTGGAGAGGTTGAATTAGTAGAGCTTAAAGAAGCATTTGCTCACGAAAAGCTGTCACCAGTACTTGGAATGTATAGAGCAAAAGATTTCAAACAGGCACTAGACATTGCTATAAAACTTATAGAACTTGGCGGTTTTGGTCATACTTCAGTTTTATATACTGATCAGGTTAAATCAGTGGATAGAATTGAAAAATTCGGAGCTGTGATGAAAACAGGAAGAACTATAGTTAATATGCCGGCTTCACAGGGAGCTATAGGAGACATATATAATTTTAAGCTTGCTCCATCTTTAACTCTAGGCTGCGGCTCTTGGGGTGGAAACTCCGTATCAGAAAACGTTGGAGTTAAACATCTTTTAAATATTAAGAGTGTAGCACAGAGGAGGGAAAATATGCTTTGGTTCAGAGTTCCTGAAAAGATTTATTTCAAATTTGGATGTCTTCCTATTGCACTTAGAGAGCTTGGAGAAATGCATAAAAAGAGAGCCTTTATAGTAACAGACAGAATACTGTTTGATTTAGGGTTTGTTGACTTAGTAACAGATGTTTTAGAGGATTTAGGGATTGAATTTAAAATATTTTATGATGTTGAGCCGGATCCAACTTTGGCTACTGCCAGAAAGGGAGCAATTGAAATGGCTATTTTCAAGCCAGATGTAATTGTTGCTTTAGGCGGAGGTTCTCCAATGGATGCTGCAAAGATTATGTGGGTATTATATGAGCATCCAGAAGTTAGATTTGAAGATTTAGCAATGAGATTTATGGATATAAGAAAGAGAGTTTATACTTTCCCTAAGATGGGGGAAAAGGCAATGATGGTATCAATACCAACTTCTGCAGGTACTGGCTCTGAGGTTACTCCTTTTGCAGTTATAACTGATGAAAAAACAGGTGTTAAATACCCTCTTGCTGACTATGAACTGACTCCAGATATGGCAATAGTAGATGCGGAGCTTATGCTTAAAATGCCAAGGAGCTTGACTGCTGCTTCAGGTATAGATGCTTTAACACATGCCATTGAGGCGTATGTTTCAGTTCTTGCTTCTGAATACAGCAACGGCCTTGCACTAGAAGCTATGAGACTCATATTTAAATATTTGCCTCAGGCATATAATGAAGGTACTACAAATATTAAAGCCAGAGAAAAAATGGCTCATGCATCAACAATAGCAGGAATGGCATTTGCCAATGCTTTCTTAGGTGTATGCCACTCTATGGCACATAAGCTTGGAGCAATGCATCATGTTCCTCATGGAGTTGCCAATGCTCTTCTTATTAATGAAGTTATTAGATTTAATGCAGTAGATAATCCAAGAAAGCAGACTGCTTTTCCTCAGTATAAATATCCAAATGCTAAGTGGAGATATGCTCAAATTGCAGATTATTTAAGATTAGGCGGAAGAAATGAAGATGAAAAAATTCAAAATTTAATAAAAGCAATAGAAGAGCTTAAAGAAAAGATAAATATACCTAAGACAATAAGAGAAGCAGGAGTTTCAGAACAGAAATTTTATGCTCACTTAGATGAAATGGCTGAGGAAGCTTTTGATGATCAATGTACAGGGGCAAATCCTAGGTATCCATTAATCTGCGAGCTTAAGCAAATGTATATAAATGCTTTTGAGGGTACCCCAGGTAAAATAGGACAATGTGAAGAGAATTCAGAACATGGCGTTGAGTAAAATTTTTAATGGACAGTTCAGTGTGTAATGAACTGTCCTTAAAATTTATATAAAGTATTTGTAAACTTTAAAATTTATAGGGGCAAAGCTAGCTTAGTTGTGATAAAATAAATAAGGAAGGGATTTATTAATAAAAAGGTATAGGAGAAAGGATACAGTATGAATATAGCATTTTTTCTTACGCCTAAAAGTGAAGTAGTCTATGAGGATACCAAATCTACAATGAGACAAGTTCTCGAAAGAATGGAGTATCATAGATATACAGCAGTTCCTATTATTGATGATAAGGGTAGATATGTAGGAACTATAACTGAAGGTGATTTGCTCTGGAAGCTTAAAAATACCCCGGACATGAACATCAAGGAAACTAGCAATGTTAAGGTTACAGATATTGAGAGAAGAACAATTAATAAGCCAGTATCGATAAATGCCGATATGGAGAGCCTTATAAGCCTTGCAGTTAATCAAAATTTTGTCCCTGTTACGGATGATAATGGGATTTTCATTGGCATAATAAAAAGAAGTGATATTATTAATTACTTCTACAGCTATGTGGCAAATTCTGAGGAGAGTATGTTAAGTAATAGCTATGCGGCTACCTACAGCAAATAAGGATTAGAATATTTAAAAGTGGAGAAATTAAATTCTCCACTTTATTTTAATTTATAAGCTTTTTAGAAAAAATATCTTTTAACTCTAGGTCTTCAATTCTTTGCTTTATTTCTTCGTTATCTATAGTGTAAAGATTAAGAGACTTCATTCTCTCAAAGTATTCAGCACCTGAAAAAGTATGTCTTACTTTTCTTCCTTCTTTTGTTGAAAGTCTGTAATTAGAATAGTATATAATATCACCAATTGCTGTAGTCTCTTTTGGAAGAATTAATAAAGGTAAATTTAAAGAGAATCTTACTGCATTGTAGCCTGCTAAAGAACCGGTACTAATAGCTTCTGTATGACCTATGAAAAAGCCGGCTTTTTCACCTGCACAGAAGAGATTATCAACACCAATAACCTTCATATCATCTGTTCTAGGGGATGCTGCCAGATATCTTATTGAGTTTCCTCTGCCACCTGAATAAGGATCCATAAATCTTACGTTTTCAAGACCTTTAAGCTTTCTTAGTTTTTCTAAAGGATAAAAAGGAGTCATTAACTTTATATGTCCTGTATCTAGAAGTACAAGGTTTTCAGCAAATTCCTCCAAAGCATATTGCTGGCAAACTTTGAGCTTTAATTTCTCTGTATTTATGTCTTCTGGCGGTATCTTTAGGACTGCAACACCTTTCTCATCTAATTCCTTTAAAAGTTCTTCAGAAAGACTGTCTCTTGACACCTCGCAGGAACCACTGAAGGCACCGGGGGAACCATCAGCTCTTTCACCAACTATATCCTGTACTCCAGCCTTGGCACTTATGCTTACTCTCGCACCAAAGGTAGGACATCTTAATACGCACATAACGCAGCCGTTGCCGTATTTAGCACAATTGTCCATTGCGCCTGTTGAACCTGTTGTATCTATAAATACATCGCCTGAAACAAGAGTATTGTTAGAAAGTCTAATTGCTTTAATTCTACTTCCTTCCATATCTACATTGGACACTCTAGCTACAAGGTTGACTTCTATTCCAAGACTTAAAACATATCTTCTAACTTCTGGTTCAAGTTTGTTTACATCGCATAAAGTAGCATGCTTATGTTCAGGAAAATCAACATTTTTATGACGAGCATTATTATCAGTTATGTGTATCAAATCTCCCGCACCTAAGTTAATAAGTTCTTCAGCTGCAGTATATCTTCCGTTGTTTCTCATAATTCCGCCAACATTTCCAACACCTAAGAGTAAATCAGATTTTTCATATATTGAAACCTCAGCGCCAGCTTTTTTTGCTGTAATAGCAGCAGCACAGCCTGCCCAGCCTCCACCTATAATAACAACTTTCATATCTATTCTCCTTTCACTCAAAACACTGGATAATCCAGAGTGCTAGCTTCCTAGCAATTATCCGTCAAATACCATTTAGAACTTTAACCATCTCCGTCAGAGCACTGGACAGTCTAACCGTACTCATCTTTAGCAACAAGCCTGTCCGGTAAAGCTCATTTAGGTGGTTTGCTAGAAAATTAAATGGATGTAATACTATATTATGGGAGCTGAAAGCTTTCGGTTACTAATAAAATTATATTTGATAACAATTATTTAGTTAATCAAATATTTAAAAACATTTAAATTATCATTAAAAACTAAATAATACTTTATAAAGCTGCAAATAATAATACGGAATACAAAAAGAAAGGAAGTATACAGCAATGAGCGACAAAAGTCATATATGTCTAAACAAATTAGATAAAGTACCAGCAGGAAAACCTTTTGAATATAAAGATATAGTTAAAGACGATTTTGAACTTGAAAATCATACTGAGGATGGCAAGGTTTTTAAATCAGAGGTAGAACATGGAATATATGATAATATAAAGATCGAAAAAGATACAGGAAGTCATGTATTATATAGAAAATTATAAAATAAAAGCTGGAGTTCATTCTCTAGCTTTTATTTTTTTGGTATAATAAAGATTGTAACAAAATATTTTTATCGCTTATTAATTATATAAACTAAATGTTACAGGGTGGGTGGTCAGAAATTGAACTATGTAATAATAGATTTGGAATTTAATAACTTGAGAGATATAACAGAATTCTGCCCAACATTTTATGATGAAAATGCAGAGGCATTAGAATATAAATGTCCTAACGAAATTATTGAAATTGGTGCAGTCAAGTTAAATAGAAACATGCAGGAAGTTGATAGGTTCAAAACTTACGTAAAACCATCAATTTATAAATTTTTAAATCCAAAGGTTTCTAAAATGACAGGGATCACAGATGAAGAGTTAAATAATGGAATAGCTTTTGAAGAAGCTTTGCAAATGCTGGGAAGTTTTGTTGGGGAAGACTCAATTGTGTGCTCCTGGGCAAAGGATGATATTGCAGAACTTATAAGGAACGCTGATTATTATAACTGCAGTTCCATAGGGTGGCTTAAGGGGTATATAGACCTTCAAGAATACTGTACAAAGGTTCTTGCAGAAAAGAAATCTTTAGGGCTTAAAAATGCTCTTAATAAGCTTAGAATAAAGGTGTTCGAGCAGGATTTGCATGATGCACTAAATGATGCTTCATATACTGCAGAAGTATTTAAAAGAATTTATAATGATAGAGCAGTAAAAGGTTTTATTGTAAAAGATATAATAAATATGCCTTCAATAATGATAAGAGATTATGAAAATATAAGACTTGAGGAAGAAAAGACTAAACTCAGCTGTCCTAAGTGTGGAAATCCTATAGAGCTTGAGTATCCTCTTAAACTTTTTAAATGGAGATTTATAGGACTTGGATGCTGTGAGGAATGTAATAATAAGATATTGCAGAAGGTTGTTATTAAGCAGACACTAGCTGGAGATAAAGTATATATCAATACAAATAGAGTTTTAAGTGATAGAGAATACTTAGAACTTATAGATAGATTTAATCATAACAAATTAATAGATTAAATATAGCTTTTAAAAATAAGAAACACAGGAGGATACTATGAAACTTGACGCAGTACAAAGCAGAGTAATTAGAAGCAAGCCTTCAAGTTTTAGTTTGCTTAAAGGTGTAAATGGAACTGGTAAAACAATAACTGCGGTACATAGAACATTTTACCTTAAGAATAATTTTTGTATTTATGATGAAGATAGAGTACTAATATTAGCAAAGGATAGTATTAATAGAGATAGCATAAGGCAAATGTATAACAAAATAGAAGACGAGACAAAGATTGAATACAGAACACTTTTTACTAATAATATGGACAAGGTAGATATTTATACATTGGGAGATATTATTAATAGATATTATTTTGAGTACACAAATTCCTCTAAGAAATGCTTTAAAATTATACAAGAAGAAAAGGATATATTGATTCTATTACAAGAATGTGCTCAGAAGTTAAGAGATAAATATAAAGGCACTAAAATATTAAGGAATGATTACTTGGAATTTTTTAAGGATGAAGTGCTTTGGATTAAAGCCTGTGGATGCAGAGAATTAGAGTCTTATCAACAAGCTGATAGGATAGGAAGAAGATGTAAAAAGGGAAAGGGGCCTTCAAGGCTCTTAAAAAATTCAAAGGAACGACAGTTTATATTTGAGCTTTTTGAAAGTTATAATAAAAAGCTTCAAAAAAACGGTTTACTTGATTATCAGGATATAAACAGCATTGCTCTTTATCAAACAGGAAAGAGTAAAAATAGTAAATATACGCATATAATTGTGGATGAAGCTCAAGAACTTACAAAGACGGAAATAGATTTTATAAGCAGCCTTCGCTTAGAGAGATCCTATGGAAGTATTACCTTTATAATTAATAAATCAATAGAACCTATTTATTCATCATGGTTTATAAAAGGAAGAAGGCTTAATAATTTAGGTTTAGGATCTGTTAAGAGTTATGTATTATCAAAGGTTTATAACAGCCAGGGTGAAGGAGAGAAGCAGGTGAATAATACTCAAAATTCATATAATTCTCTGGAAAGCTTTAAGTTTATTGATATAAAAAATCATAGAAGTTATGATTTTAAAAGAGACTCAAGCATTATAGATGAAATAATTTTAGAGGAAGGCAATAATGAAGAGAGCATTAAAGCAGAGAGCTTGAAGGCTTTTCCAGTTTACAGTGATATAGCTGCAGGGGAGCCTATTATGATGAATAATGAACTTGAGGCTGAATTTTATCTTCCAGAGTATTTTATACGAGGAGCAAAAGATTGCTTCATACTCAGGGTAAAAGGAGACAGCATGATAGGAGCAAATATATTTGACGGTGATCATGTTGTTATCAGAAGGCAGCATATAGCACAAAAGGGAGATATAGTAGCTGTAGATTTAGAAGGAAATGCTACCTTAAAAAGACTTGCATATAATAAAAATATACCTGTGCTTATGCCGGAAAATGATAATTATAGTCCTATTTTTATTCATGACAGAGAAGCCTCTGTTTTAGGAGTTGCTGTAGGGATAATAAAAAGTATTCAATAGTGGAAAGGACTGTGGTAATAATTAGTTGCCACAGCCTTTTTTATGTCGTTTTTTGATTTGAGTACATACTGTGACGCATTATTAAGTTCTATCATATTATAGTAATAAACACTACGAAACAGGAGAAAACGATGAGATATTTAGAGGTGAAATATTCACAGCCGCTTAAAGGTGAAGTTAAAATTCCAGGTTCAAAAAATAGTTCTTTAGCACTTTTGCCTGCCTGTTGTTTAGCAGATGAACCTATCATACTTAAAAACATACCCCACATTCTTGATATTAAAAGAGTATTTGAAATTAGCAAAGATATTGGTCTTGGTATAGCAATAAAAGATGATAATGTTATACTTGATCCAACAAGATTAAAAAATTCAAATATAGATCCTCAGAAGGCTTCTTCCTTTAGGGCATCTTATTATTTTGTGGGAGCTTTGCTTTATAAATTCAAAAAGGTTTCTATAGGTTATCCAGGAGGAGATAATTTTGGATATAGGCCAATAGACCAGCATATTAGCGGGCTAAAAGCTCTGGGTGCAAAATTTAATTTTTATACTAACCACTATGTGGTTGAAGCAGAGGAACTTAGGGGAGCAGAAATAAGATTTGATAAGCTGACCTTTGGAGGAACGGTAAATGTTATGCTGGCGGCAGTGAGAGCTAAAGGAACTACTGTTTTATATAATGCGGCTAAAGATCCTGAAATTGCTGATCTTGCTAATTTATTGAACAGCATGGGAGCAAACATTAAAGGTGCTGGAACAGATACAATTCATATAGAAGGTGTTAACAGTCTTAAAAGCTGTATTCATAGTGTGATTCCGGACAGACTTATCGCAGGAGCTTTTTTAATGGCAGCCGGAGCGACAGGAGGAAACATAACTATAAAAAATGTTATTCCAGAGCATCTTGAGTCTTGTATTAATAAACTTCGACAAACTAATTTAAGAATTGATATAAAATCAGACAGCATAAATGGATATGTAAATGACAGATTATTAGGAATTAATGTAGAGGCAGGCATGTATCCAGAGTTTGCTACTGACTTTCAGCAGCCGTTAACTGCGATGCTTATACAGGCAAACGGAGTAAGTACTGTAGTTGATAAAGTATATCCTGGAAGATTTAATCATTGCAGAGAATTAAATAAATTAGGAGCAAAAATAACTATAGAAGATAATAAGGCAATAATTCCAGGCAAGAAATTTTTAGTAGGAGACTGGGTTAAGGCCACAGATGTAAGAGCAGGAATATGTCTTATGCTTGCTGGACTTACTGCTGCTGGAACAACATATATAACTGGTATTGAGCATATAGAAAGAGGTTATGAAAATATTGTACGTGATTTCGCTGCTCTAGGTGCCGATATAGTGCTTTATGACAGTGATGCCAAAAGAAAATAAAAAATTTAGAAAAATTGTAGAAAGAAGCTAATATGTTTAAAACTTACTATGCTTGCCTATATTTTTATAGTTTATTATTCTCAAAAAAGCACAAACTTATATTACAAAGCAACACCAAATAAAAAAATTATAAAATAGAAGGAGGAATTAATTATGGCAAGCAGAAGTAATAGAGTTTTAGTACCACAAGCTAAGGCAGGTTTAGATAGATTTAAGATGGAAGCAGCAAGAGAAGTAGGCGTTGAGCTTAAAGAAGGATACAATGGAGATTTAACTTCAAGAGAAGCTGGATCAGTAGGCGGACAAATGGTTAAGAGAATGGTTGAAGCTTACGAAAAAAATCTATAATCCAACATATACTTGAAGGTTAGGATTAAATTCCATATTATAAGTAAAGAGCTGAAACCTACGGGTTTCGGCTCTTTTTTTAAAGAATAAGGAGGTTGAGAAATGAATAGTCAGATAGCTCCTCATGAAATTTTAGAGCTTCATCAACTTTTAAACTCAAATATTTTAGCTTCTAAGAAATTAAATGCAACAGTTTCTATGGTACAGGATGAAAATCTAAAGGCTATTATTCAAAATTCTTTAAATAATAAAAAGGCACGAATACAAGAACTTCAAAATTTTGTTAATACACAAGTTAATTTGCAGACAAATAACCAAAATAATAACCAAAGCAGTGGTGGAAATAACTCTCAAAATCAATAGAGTATAAATATATTTACAGATTAATTATTAAGTGGTCCGTGATAATACGAATTGTTAACTGGCTTTGAAAGGAGGAATAAATATGTCATGGTTAAACAATTTCTTATCAGAAGATGAAAATAACAATAATAACAATAATAACAATAATAACAATAAGAATAGCTTTCTTCCTGATAAAGAATTAGCTTTAGATATGATTACAAGTTCAAAAAATGACATAACAATGCTCAGTAAGGCAGTAACAGAAGCCGCCAATCCTCAGCTGAGACAAATACTTACTAATCAGCTAAATACAAGTATCAGCGAGCATTTTGCACTCTCGGATATGGCAATGCAAAAGGGCTGGTATAATGCTTTTGCAAGTCCTGGTCAGCAGATTAAGCAGGATATGCAGGAGGCTTCCCAAATACTCCAGCAGCAAAACAAATAAATATGTAAATATTTATATATTTATATAACTTTGCAACATAAAAGTCTTTTAGAAATAATAATCCAAAAGACTTTTATGCTTCAGAAATATATTAAATTAATTCAATCAGTGGTTTACGTAGCAGCTCATCAATTAAGTTGTTTGAAATAATTGATATTATTTCTTTAAAACTGCCACTAGCCGTTATAGATGTATAGTAACTACTCATAAATGTTGTAACTAAATTGTTCAAGTCATTATTTAGCTTATCAGTATTTCTTTTTAAATTTGATAATTGAAACATTAATTTGTCATCGATAAGATTCATAGACATATCAATAAAGTTATTTGAAAAAATATTTTGAATAGCCCCTTCTGTAATCGAAGTTATTAATGCCTTTCTTCCCTCAGTTGGAAAGCTTGAAGAAAAATCGGAAATTTTCTTTTTAGTCAAGGTGTCGATCTGAGAATTAATCATATTAATAACTTCCATTACATTTGATGGATTTTCAAGATAACTATTAATAGAATCTTTAAGCTTAGTATAAATATTTGAAGTATTTATGAATCTAGATACCATAGGATTGATGCCATTTAACACGTTGTTTAACTCTAAGCGTATCTTTTTATCTATACTTTCACTATTTAAAAAATCCTTAAGAGAAGATATAATGTCATCCTTATGATTATAGATATAAACCTTAAGACTATTTAAAGCAGCAGCAGGAATTATTGTATCCAAAGTTCGATTAGAATTTTCTAAGGCCGTTATGTTATTATCTATAAATTTATATATTCCATCTTTGAAATTGTTTGTTTTTATAAGTTCAATTATATTTTTTTTAATTCTGGACTTTATATTTATATAAATATTTGTATGAATTAAATCTTCACTCTTGAATAATATTATATTTTTTATCTCATTGATTAGAAGGTTTCTTATATTCTGCTTAAAATCTTCTTGATTAATTATGTCAATTATATAGTCATTCACGTGAATTTTTAGATCATTAACCTTTTCCATTATATATACACTCCTTATAAATCATGGACTTCTATACAAGTATACTATAATGTTTATTACATTAGTATACAAAATTTTATCAAGTTGTTTTAAAAAATAAATTGAAAAAATTCGATTTACATATTTTGTTTTTCTAAAAGTGTACTATAATATAAGTAATAATTATTATTACTTATATAAATGTTTGAGGAGATTACTATATGGATAACAATAAAATTTTGCAAATAATTGAAAGAGATCCAAGCTATATAAAGATGATAGAAAATCCAACAGAAGAAATGCTTAAAATTGCGGTTAATAAGAACGGCACAATGATAAAATATTTTAATAATCCATCTTTAAGTGTAAAATGGGAGGCATTAAAATCAAATGTCTGGGCGATTGAGTATATTGATGAACCTGAAGAAGAGATGTGTCTTTATGCTATTGAAAAAGCATGGAATGCAATCAAATTTATAAAAAATCCATCTGAAGCGGTTCTTGAGAAAGCCGTAGCCATAAAAGGATGGGCTATACAATATATTGGTAATCCTTCAGAAAAACTTCAATCTATAGCTGTAAACAAGGATTGGGATTCTATACAGTATATTAAGAATCCTTCGGAAGAAATTCAGCTTCTTGCAGTTTCAAAATATTTTGCTGCAATCAAATATATTAACAATCCAAGTTTAACCGTACAAAGAGCAGCGATACTAAAAAATGCCGAAGCGGTTTTATATATAAAAAATATCAATGAAGAAGCGAAATCACTTTTTATTAATGATAATATAGATGTTGTAAAATATATTAAAAATTTTGATTTAAATATAGTTCAGAAAATATTAAAAGAAAAACTTAAGGACGAAGCTTTAGATAAAGATTATATTATTAAGTTTATTAACTGCGATTCTCTTCCTATAAATAAAGTTAAATTTATTTATAACTATGGGAGCAGAGAAGCAAAAAAAATACTGGTAGACTATAAATTAGGCTTTTAAGAAAGGATTTTAATTATGAATTTTACAGATGCGTTAATGACAACAGAACTTGTATTAGAGAGTGGAGCTGTTCCGCTATTAATTGGAGAGAGCGGCATAGGAAAAACAGCATTAATAAAAAAGCTGTGTAGCAAAAAAGAATATTATAGTATAGTTATAGACGGAAATATGCTTAAAGAAGGGGAGATAGGTGGTCTTCCAACAGTAGAAGAATACAGAGTTTACATAGATGGAAAAGAAGAGAGAAGAAAAAGAACAGTGTATGCTGTTCATACAAAGCTTCAGGAGATAGATAAGGCTTTGAGTGAAAAGCCTGAAAGGACTATACTTCTTTTTATAGATGAAATAAACCGCTGTGAGCATACTGTTCAGCAGGAGCTTATGAACATAATTTTAAATAGAGAAATAAATGGATATAGACTGCCTGAAAATGTATTTGTGGCAGCGGCTATGAACCCTTCAAATAAGTACGAAAAATATTCTGGAAGTGATTATCAAGTTGTAGATATGGATCCTGCTCAGGAGGATCGCTTTGTATGGATTGAGCTTGAAGCTGAGGTTAAGACATGGCTTGGATGGGGTGTAGGGGAAGGAAATATACACAGAGATGTACTTGATTTTATTTCATCCTTTCCTGAATATCTTCATACACCTTATTCAAACGAGATGGTAAAAGCAACTCCGAGGAGCTGGGAAAGGGTGTCAAATTCCTATAAGGTGTACCTCGAAAACAAGGAAAGGGTTCCTTCTAGAATACTTTTAAATATTATAAGAGGAAATGTTGGGGGAAGCATTGCACAGGAATTTTATAATTTTATTGAAAACAGCAAAAATCCATTAATTACTCCTGAGGATATATTTAATGAAACTTCAATCAGTGAAGAAATGAAGGCCAGAGTGAAGAAGGAAAGTCATTCAAGACTATATATGGCAGCTAAAAATATATTACATTATATAAAAGATAGTGAAGATAAAAAAGATAAGGTAAAATTATTTTCAGAGTTTATTCAAAACTATCCTCAGGATTTAAAATTGGGTATTATGAGAGAGATTAAGGAAGACTATGGAGAAAGTATCTATAAGGACTTTTTAGATGACGATTCCTTTATAGAAGGCTTTTTTCAAATTTATAATGAAATAGAGGGTTAGGTTACTTTATGGAAGCAAGCAAGTTTCAACAATTAAAGGACGAACTATTTGTATATATTTCTAATGTAAATTATGAGAATGAGCTAACAGAGGAATTCAGGCAGAAGTTTTACAGGCTCATTGAGCTGTGTACATTTTCTATGATGAGTAGCGGAGATAATTTTTTTGCTCAATTTCTGATTCAGTTAAAAAGAGAAATGAAGCTTGATTTACCTTCTGCTTTAGGAACAAGAATGACAAAAGAGGGCTTTGTGATGTATTTTAATCCTGCTGTATTCTTAAGTTGTTCTTTGCTTGAAATGCAGGCTCTCATAAAGCATGAGATATATCACATAATGAGTGGTCATTATATAAGACAGAGAGCACTTAGGCATAAATACAGCAGCCTTGCTGTAAGCTTAGCCATGGATATAGCCATAAATCAATACATAGTTAATCTGCCTTTATGGATGGACAATATAGATAGTGTAAGAAATTCCTATAATGTGGATTTAAAAGATGAGTTAACAATGGAGCAGTATGCAGATAAGATTCAAGAGGCTATAGATAAGCTTAAAAAGGAAACAAATAAAAATGATGAAAGTGATAAATTGGATTTTGAGAAAGGCTATATTAAAAGAGAGCATGATGAAGAGACAGTTCATGATATTTGGAATATAAATGATGATTTTGATGAACAAGCAATAAAAGAAACAGTCAAAAAGCTCGCTGAAAACGCATCTAAAGGAAAGCTGCCTGACAGCATAGAGCAGCTTTATAGAGAATTAAATAGAAAATCAGAGGTTACCTGGAAAGATTATTTAAAAAGACTTTTGGGAACACTTCCTGCAGGCTATAAAAAAACAATAACAAGGAGAGATAGAAGACAACCGGAACGGTTAGACTTAAGAGGCAAGTTGTCAAGACATATTGCTGAGATTGCTGTTGCTATAGATATAAGCGGAAGTGTAACTGACAAAGAAATTGAAGAAATAATGAGTGAAGTGTTTTCAATAGTTAGAAATTATCCTTCTGATATAACAATTATTGAATGTGACAGTGATATTAGAAGGGTTTATAAAGCTAGTAACATAAAACAGATAAAAAAGAAGGTCAATACTAGAGGAAACACAAAATTCACTCCAGTTTTTGAGTATTTAGCTAAGAATAGGCTAAGAAATCATGTGCTTATATATTTTACTGATGGTTTGGGAGAAGAAGAACTTGGAATTACCCCTGTTCATAAAAATACAATTTGGGTTTTAACGGGAAAGGGTGAGGAACTTTCACTTAAAAAGTCTTATGGAGTAATTAAAAGACTTTCAAATGTAAAGGTTAAAGAAAAAGAATACGAATATGCTCCAAATGCTATTAAGGAGTATAGAATGCTTGAATGGTCCAGTTTTTAAATATTATATAATTGTTAAATACCATGTAAAATCTTGTCGATAAATCTATCTTGTAGTATTATTAGATTATTATTATAAGGGAGATGGGTTTTATGAATAGATTTAAAAAGAGCATTATTATATTATTATCTGTCTCAATGCTGTCGGGATGTGCAGCAAAACCTTCAGGCAGCATATCAGCAAAAGGAAATGACATAAACTTAGACAGCAGCAAGAAGCAAACAAATGCTTCGCAGCAAGCTGTAAAAAAGGAAGAAAACAATAAGGCTAATACTGCGTCAAACAACATTCAAAGCAGCAGTCAAAAGACATCAAGCAGTACTTCATCAAATAATAAGACAAGCTCTCTTCCTAAAAGCAATAATACGCCTAAGAAAATTGTAGCAGAGGCTCCTAAAGTTAATCCGCCAGCAAAGCCTCAGGTAGTAAGTACTGTAGAAAAGGTTCAAATACCTGTACCTCCACCAGCTCAATCCAATAATCAGCAAACTAATACAGAGGGGCAAGGACAGCAGACTCAGACAGCTGCACAAAACCAAGCAAGCAGTGCATCAAGTATACCTGGACTTCCTGCAATCAATTTTGAAGTTAGTAGCTACAATGATTATTATAAGGCAGTATATAACTCTTTGAAAAATTTTGAAAGCAGCGTTTACATTAAAGTTAATAATTATGACAGCAATGTATTCAACCTTAATGTAATTGACAGCTTAATGATAGACAATTATGACATTGATTATGGGCTTACATCTGTTAAGGCCAGAATATATTCCATGGGTAATATAAATGTATTAAACATTCAATTTCAATACAAATTCAGTAAGGACAAGCTTCTATCCATGAGAGATGCTTCTGAAACAAAAGCAAAGCAGATAATATCAGAGATAATAAAGCCGGGAATGAGCGATTTAGATAAAGAGAAAGCCATTCATGACTATATTGTTTCACACACATCCTATGACTATAATGACTATATAAATGGAACACTTCCGGGAACTGTGTTTAATGATTATGGAGTATTTATTAATGGCAGCGCAGTCTGCGAAGGTTATTCAAAAGCTATGCTTAAGCTTATGAGAATGGCCGGCCTTGAGGCTAAATCTGTTACAGGCTATGGAATAGATGGAGGAAACAAAATACCACATGCATGGAACATGGTTAAAATAAATGGAGTGTACACACTGGTTGATGCTACTTGGGATGATCCGGTGCCGGATGAAAGAGGAAAAGTTTACTACAATTATTTTGATGTGTCAGATAGTCAATTAGCTAAAGACCACCAATGGGATACAAGTAAATACCCAAGAGCATCTGCAATACAGGTTAGCGCACAATAATATAATAGATGACTAATAGAAAAGGTACAAGCTTACTATTGCTGTACCTTTTCTATTAGTCAAATTTGCTTTGGTACACTATTTCGCGCTCAAAGCTTTCTACTGCATTTCGAACTTCATTTCCTGCCTGTCTGGAGGTTATTCTGCCTTTATCCTCGGATTCTTCTGATGTATTTGTAGTTTGAGGCCTGTAATTTATAGAGTTTACATTATTAGAGTTAATTTTAAGTTCTTCTTTTGGCTTCACCTTAATCACCTCAATTTATTAAAGCTGTATTTTATTTTTAGCAGAGGGAAGAATTTTATACTATATTTTCACAAGTCTCGAACTAAAGTGAAAAATATAAGGTATTACTAGCTTTTAGCAATATTTTGTGATAAATTCAATTATAAAGTCAACAATATAAAAGTATATATTATATATGGAGTTGTTAATATGGGAGAAAAGACTTTAGTTAAGGAAGAACAAAAGGTAAAAGTTAATAGACCTAAGCTGTATAAGGTTATTATGCACAATGATGATTATACTACTATGGAGTTTGTTATAGAGATATTAAGGGATATATTTAACAAATCAGTACCTGAAGCCACTATGATAATGCTTGATGTACATAAAAAAGGTTCTGGAATAGCGGGAGTTTATCCTTACGATATTGCTGTTACAAAAATCACTCAAGTGCATAATGAAGCAAACCAAAAAGGTTTTCCATTAAAATTAAGCTTGAAAGAGGAATAAATATGGATATTGACAGACTTTTAAACGAAATTTTTATGGCTGCATACAACGAAGCAAAAGCTGATAAACACCAGTACATAACTCCGGAGCATATTTTATATGCAGCATTATTTTTTGATGAAAGTAAAGAAATAGTTGAAAGCTGCGGAGCAAATATTGATGAACTAAAAAAAGATATTAAAAATTACCTAGACGCGTACGTAGATAAAATTGATAATAAGGAACCAGTGCAAACACTAGGAGTAGACAGCATTTTATCGTCTGCAGCAAGCCATGTGCTTTCAAGTGGAAAGAAAGTAATATCTTTTGGTGATATTTTAGTTGCGATATATGATGAAGAGGAAGGCTTTGGGAGCTTCTTTTTAAAAGAACAAGGAATAACAAGGCTTGATATATTAAATTACATTACTCATGGTGTATCAAAGATTGATATCAGAAAAAATTTATCTGAAGGTATAAGCAAAGTTGATACGGAAGATGATACAAAAGAAAATAATGATAGAAGCATTTTAAATAATTTTGCTGTTGAACTTACTGAAAAGGCTTTAAAGGGGGAGCTGGATCCATTAATTGGACGAGAAGAAATACTTGAAAGAACTCTTCAGGTATTGTGCAGGAGGCTTAAAAACAATCCTGTTCACGTAGGAGATCCGGGAGTAGGAAAGACTGCAATCACTGAGGGAATAGCTCAGCTTATTGTTTCTGGGAAAGTACCTAAAGCATTAAAAAACTATAAGATATATTCAATAGATATGGCAGGAATGCTTGCGGGTACAAAATATAGAGGGGATTTTGAAGAAAGAATAAAAAAGGTACTTAATGAAATTGTTAAAGAAGAAAATGCAATAGTTTTTATTGATGAAATACATACAGTAATAGGAGCAGGAGCGATTTCTGGAGGCTCAATGGATGCGTCAAACATATTAAAACCCTTTCTTGACAGGGGAAAGCTTAGAGTTATTGGCTCCACTACCTACGAAGAATATAAGAAGGTATTTGAAAAGGACCGAGCTCTTTCAAGAAGATTCCAGAAGATTGAAATTCCTGAAACATCTGTAGAAGATACTGTTAAGATACTTGAAGGCTTGAAAGAGAAGTATGAAAGTTATCATAAGGTTCAGTATACTGAAAGAGCACTTAAGTTAGCGGTAGAGCTTTCAGCAAAGTATATACAAGACAGGCATCTGCCTGATAAAGCAATTGATGTTATTGATGAAGCCGGAGCTTATGCTGGACTTCATTTTAGTGAAGGAGAAGAAAATAATATAATAGATGAAAAATTAATAGAAAAAATTGTTTCTCTTATGGGTAAGATTCCAGCAGAAAGTGTTTCTGTAAATGAAGTAGATAAGTTAAGAACCATTGAAGGAAGACTCAAGGATGTAATATATGGACAGGATAACGCAGTTGATACTGTTGTTAGAGCAATAAAACGTTCAAGAGCTGGTTTTAATGAAGGGGAAAAACCTATTGCCAGTCTTTTATTTGTAGGCCCTACCGGAGTTGGAAAAACTGAATTATCAAAGCAGACAGCTGAACATTTAGGTGTGCCACTGATTAGGTTTGATATGAGTGAATATCAGGAAAAACATACTGTAGCTAGATTAGTTGGTGCTCCTCCAGGTTATGTAGGCTATGAAGAAGGAGGACTATTAACAGATGCAATTAGAAAAACACCTCATTGTGTACTTCTTCTGGATGAAATTGAAAAGGTGCATCCTGATGTTTTAAATGTTCTGCTTCAGATTATGGATTACGCTACACTCACAGATAATACTGGAAAGAAAGCTGATTTTAAAAATGTAATTTTAATAATGACTTCAAATGCTGGAGCAAAAGAAGTAGGAAAAAGTATGATAGGTTTTGGAGATAGGATACTTCAGGAAGAAGCTATAAATAAAGAAGTAGAAAGAGTATTTTCACCGGAATTTAGAAACAGACTTGATGATATAGTTGTATTTAATAAAATGGATGAAAGTATGGCGATATCAATTGCTAAAAAAGCAGTAAGAAAATTTGAGGATAAGCTTAAAAATAAGAATATAAGCTTAAAGGTAACAGATAGGTGCTATAAATGGATTGCTGATAAGGGGCTTTTATCTCATTATGGAGCGCGGGAAATAAATAGAGTTGTTCAGCAGGAAGTTAAGCCTTATTTTGTTGATGAGGTACTTTTCGGACAGCTGTCTTCCGGAGGAAATGCATTAATTGATATAATAGACGGAAAGATAAATATCACAAAAGTTTAAATATCCTTAGAAAAGGGGAATTTACTATGTGCGGACGTTTTTATATAGAAAGTGATATAGATGATATTATAAGCAGCTTTAATATTATAAAAGTTAATAATACAGCACAAATTAAGGGTGAAGTCTTTCCAGGCACAAATATCCCGGTGATATTAAAGAATAAATTTAAGGAATTAGCTTTTTTAAGATGGGGATTTAAAATTAAGGGACTCGGTAGAGAAGTAATAAATGCGCGTATTGAAACAGTAAGTGAGAAACCAGCATTTAAAAAGGCCTTTGAAAGCAAAAGATGCATTATTCCTGCAAACGCATTTTTTGAATGGGAAACTATAGAAAAGAGCAAGATAAAATATAAGATTTCAATTAATAATAGTAATCTTTTTTCTATGGCAGGGCTTTATGAAACCTTTATTGACAATCATGGTAATCCCTATACAGGAGTTGTTATATTAACTCGTCCTGCAAATGAAGCAATGAGCAGGCTGCATCATAGAATGCCTGTTTTTATAAGCAAGGACGAAGAGGAAATATGGCTTGCAAAGGATTCTTATTATGTAGAAGGGCTGCAAAAAAAGCTTCAGGAAAGTGATTGGTTTGATCTTAAAATTGAACCAGCAGAAGGAACAAGACAAATATCCATATATGATATGATGTGAAGCCTGGATAATTTATTTATCCAGGTTTTTCCCACATTGGATATATGTTTGGGTTGTTTACATTTTCGTATGCAATTATAATGAAAACAGACAAGCCTAACAAGGAAAGGAATTTGCATATGAAAATGGATAAAAAGACTAGACTGATATTGGCGGCAACACTAATAACTACAGCAGGTGCTTTAACAGCCATGACATATGGCATACAAAAAGGTAAACATACAAGCCAGATTAACTTATATACATATTCCATTAATGCTGATGCTTTAAAAAATGAAGCTGTTGAGATGACAAATAGTATAAGAGCTTCTGAGGTCTATACAACAGCTAATAATAGTCAGAGTGATAAGTTAGTAGCTACCAAAGATGAAGTGAAGGATATAGAAAATAAGGACAAGCAATATTCAAGAGGTGGTACTGGACTAAGCGATGCTAAGCCTAAGACAGTAGCTCAGCAAAAACCTCAAGTAAAGACACCAATAAAGCAACAAGCAAAGGCTCAGCCAAAGCCAGCAGCTAATTCACCGGCTGCAAGTGTTTCTGCTGCAGGTGACGAGAAGGACTTATTTGCAAGGCTTGTATCTGCAGAATCTGCAGGAGAGTCTTTTGAAGGACAATTAGCTGTTGCGACTGTTATAATGAACAGAGTTAAAAGTCCAAACTATTCTAATTCTATTACCGGAGTGATAATGGACAAGTCTTGGGGTTATCAATTTACACCTGTTCTGGATGGCAGGATAAATCAACCTGCTACTGAAAGTGCTAAAAAAGCAGTAGATATGGTACTAAGCGGTTATAGAAGCTTTGGTACTGAAATTATGTTCTTTATAAATCCAAAGAAGGCTGAAAGCACATATGTTGTAAAAAATAAAACCTACTTTAAATCAATAGGAAACCATGATTTTTATTACTAAACAAAAGCTTCTGCATTTAATTTTGCAGGAGCTTTTGTTTTTCATTTATTAAAGTTCACAAAATTGTAATAAAATATAAAAAATAACTTTACTTTTGCGTTGTTTATGAGCTTTTTTATATAAAAAAATTGTGATAAAATAATTTTTGTTAATTTATACTAAAAGGAATTTTACTGGAAATAATTTTAAGAGGTACAAGGAAGCTAAATCACGGAATAATCTTTAACTAATGACTTGTAAGTGAAGGTCAAGACCGCAAGTCACCAACTTACCTAAAAAAGGAGTCATCTTAAAATGATTCCGTTATGATGAGATTAGGAGGGAACAAATTGATAGAAATTGAAAACCTGGTGAAAAGATATGGAAGCAATGAAGTACTTAGAGGAATCAACCTTAGTATTAATAAAGGAGAAATTCTTGGCTTCTTAGGGCCAAATGGTGCTGGAAAATCTACGACTATGAATATTATAACCGGCTATATAGGTGCTAGCGAGGGGACAGTGACAATAGATGGAATAGATATTTTAAAAGAGCCTAAAAAAGCTAAAAAGAAAATAGGGTATTTACCAGAAATACCTCCACTGTATTTAGATATGACAGTGGAAGAGTATCTTAAATTTGCATGTAAGATTAAAAGCATTGAATCAAAAAATGTAAAAGAAACTGTGGATAAGGTTTGTAATATAGTAAAAGTAAGCCAGCATAGAAATAGGCTCATAAAAAATCTTTCAAAAGGATATAAGCAAAGAGTAGGGCTTGCCCAAGCAATAATTGGTACTCCTGAGGTTCTTATACTGGATGAGCCAACAGTAGGACTTGATCCTAAGGAGATTATAGAAATTAGAAATCTTATAAAGGAAGTTGGTAAAAACCATACTGTTATCTTAAGTTCTCATATTCTTTCAGAGGTAAGTGCTGTCTGTGATAGAGTAGTTATTATCAACAAAGGTGAAATAGTTGCCAGCGGTACGCCTGAAGAACTTTCTAAAAAATTAAGCTATAGCAGTAAAATCCTAATAAGAGTTAAAAAAGATTCTAAAGAAGTCTTAAATCTCTTGAAGGATTTAAGTAGTGTAGATAAGATCCATATTCAAGGAGAGATAGAGAAGGGTACCTCAGATATTATAATAGAGGCAAAGCAAGACAAAGATATAAGAGAGGAATTGTTCTGGAAACTCTGTAAAGCAGAAGTTCCAGTGCTTTTAATGAAACCTGTTGATTTGTCTTTAGAAGAAGTATTTCTTCAGGTTACTACACAGGAGGAGGTTTAATATATGCTTTCTATACTTGGTAAAGAATTAAGGTCTTATTTTTATTCTGCTACCGGTTATGTGTTTATGGGAATATTCCTTTTAATATGCGGAATATTTTTTGCTAATTATAATCTTTTAGCAGCGAGTACTGCCTATAGCAATGTACTTTCAAGTATTATATTTTTATTTTTAATATTAGTACCCATACTTACTATGAAGCTCTTAGCTGAGGAAAGAAATCAGAAGACAGATCAGCTGCTTCTTACTTCACCATTAAGTGTTGCTGAGATAGTGATAGGAAAGTATTTGGCTTCTGTTGTGTTATTTTTTATTACCTTAGCAGTAACATTTTTGTATCCCTTAATTTTAAGTCAGTTTGGAACCTTGCCCGCAGGAGAAATTGTAACTGCTTATATAGGTTTTGCTCTAATGGGCGCAAGCTTTATAGCTGTCGGGCTGTTTGTTTCTTCTTTAACTGAAAATCAAGTCATTGCAGCAGTTTCATCCTTTGGGATATTACTGCTTATATGGATATTAGACTGGATTCAGAAGGGACTGCCTACTGGCAGAAACTCGGGAATAGTTTTTGCTGCCATATTAGTATTATTGTTAGCCACATTAATTTATACGTCTACAAAAAATATAATAGTTACAGCTGCTGAAATTATAATAGGTGCAGTCATTATGCTGATTATATTCTTTAAAAATTCAACTTTGTATGAAGGCTTTCTCCCAAAGTCTTTTGAATGGTTTTCTTTGATTAAGAGGTTTGATAATTTCAGCATTGGAATTTTAGATGTGAGCTCTATTATATTTTATCTTACATTTTCAATAGCCTTTGTGTATTTAACAATACTTATGATGGAAAAAAGAAGATGGAGCTAAGGAAGGTGAAATGAGAATGAAAAAATTTGATATTGGCAAGTCCTTTAATAATAGCAGATTTAAATACGGAGGATATTCTGCACTTTCTGCAATATTAGTTTTAGCTGTATTAGTAGCAGTAAACCTGGTAGCTTCAAAGCTTGATATTAAAAAGGATTTATCTAAAGACAAAGTATATTCTATTACCGATCAAAGTGTAAACATAGTCAAAAGCTTAAAAAATGACGTTATAATATATGCTTTTTTTGAAACAGGAAATGAAGACCCAAATGTGAAAATGGTCCTCGATAAATACGAGTCTTCTTCCAAAAAGGTTTCTGTAGAATATCGAGATCCAATAAAGCAACCTCAGCTTGCTAAAAAATACAGCACTAGTGATAAAACTGTTGGTGCGGGTTCTATAGTAGTAGAAAGCGGAAGTAAATTTAAGACAGTAGACTACAATGATTTATACAATTATTCTAGTGACCAATATGGACAGACAGATATTAATTCTTTTGCTGCAGAACAGCAAATAACTAATGCAATAATTTATGTTACTTCAGGAACTCAGCACACTTTATATACTTTAACGGGACATCAGGAAAAACAACTTGATGCAGATATAAAGAAACAACTGGATGCGGAAAACTACCAAGTTAAAGATATTAATTTATTGCAGGGAAATGCTCAGTTAGTTAAAGATAATCTTCTTGTAGTAAATGCCCCTTTAAAGGACATATCAAAAGAGGAAGCAGATAAAATAAAAAGCTTTTTAGCCAGCGGAGGCCGTGCAGCATTTTTTGTTGATATAACAAAGGAAGTTCTTCCAAACTTTCAAAGTGTTTTATCAGCTTATGGAGTAAAAACTCAAAATGCTTTGGTTGTAGAAGGTCAGACAGATATGATTGCAAACAGTGCTATTGAGCTGCTTCCTTCAATACAGAGCCATGACATTGTTAATGCAATAAAATCTAATAAGACTCCACTTTATATGCCTGTAATGCAGGGAATAGAAAATTTAAATATAAATAAAAGTTCTCTTAAAATTGAACCACTTTTGAGTTCCTCAAGCAATTCTTGGGCTAAGACTAATTTGAATTCTACTAAAATGTCAAAAGAAACCGGAGACCTTAATGGACCATTTAATATTGCAGTTGCAATTACAGATGAGGATAAAACTTCAGGAAACACAGCAAAGCTTATTGTGGTAGGGGGCACCACCTTTATGAATTCTAATATAAATGCAGCAACAAGCGGTACCAATTTAGATTTTGTAATGAATTCCTTCAACTGGCTTCAGGATAAAAAAGATTCTATATCAATAAGACCTAAAAACTTTGAGACATCAACTTTGATGATAAATGAGCTTCAGAAGCTTACATGGTCTGGTGTTGTTGTAATATTAGTTCCTCTTGTTATTGCAATTTTAGGAGTTACTGTATGGTTTAGGAGGAGGCACAGATGAGAAAGCTTTGGAGCATAATCGCTTTAATAATTATGCTGGCAGCTTTAATTGGCGCATATGCATATCTAACTAAACATCCTCAGGATAAGAGTGCTGCAGATAAAAAATCTGAAAATAAGATTGATTTGTTGAAACTTGATCAGAGTAAAATTAATAAAATTAATATTACGAATGAAAAGGGAAATATCATACTTGAAAAGAAGTCTTCGAAATGGATAATTAGCCAAAAGGAAAGCATAAAGCTTGATGACCAGTTTGTAGGAAATATTGTAGAGGACTTTGTGAGCTTAAGTGCTGACAGGCTTGTAGATAAGGATTCAAAGGACTTGGAGCAGTATGGTCTTAAGACTCCAAAAGCAGTTGCAACAGCTTATATGGAGGATGGAAGTTCAAAGACTATAAATTTGGGAAATGAAACTTCAGATAATTCAAGATATTATATTATGATTAAGGATGATCCAAACGTTTATGCTATTTCTAGTTCTGCAGGCTTAAGCCTTAATTATAGTTTAAATGATATCAGGGATAGAAATATATCTTCTTTAAATACTTCTGATATTAAATATCTGAAGTTTATAAATGCAAATAATACTGTTATTGAAATAAAAGCAAATGATAAAAATGAATTGGTTATAACTACTCCAAATACTAATAACAAAAAGGTTGACGACAATAATTTTCAAGATTTATTAAGCACAGTAACAGAGATGAAGATAAAAGACTTTATTGAAGATAATAATAAATCCTTATCAAAATATGGACTGGATAAACCTAGCTTGGAACTTCTGCTTAAAGATAGCAAAAATGAGCTGCATATCTATTTTGGAAAAGATATAAGTGAAGGAAGTCTAGCTTTCAAACTTTCAGGAAATCCAGAAATCTACAGCATTGATAAATCAGTTATAGACTCATTGACTTCTAAAGCGTTAAATTGTCTGAAATAAATAAATTCCGAGGCATAATGCCTCGGATTATTTTTAGCTTGTAAAGGCTTGAAGAACAACGAAATCTTCTCCTTCTCCTTGAGCTCGCTCTTCAGCTTCCTGAATTGTTATCCCATTTACAACAATATTATCTTCCATGGTATTAATTTCAGTCAAACTCTTTACAATTGTTTCATCATCTTGACCTCTTCTTCTCATATCTTGAATCTGGTCATAGGTATTTTTGCTTATCTGCTTAACTGCACAATTACTTTGATCAAACATCAATACAACGCTGTAGTGTTTTTTCATTATTTAATCCTCCATCATATAAAATTTAACACAACTTATTTTGCCACTAATTAATTTTTTTATGATTATATATGCATAAATTTTAGAAATAATATGTAATATATATAAGAAAATGAAGAAAGAGGGGATACACATGGATGAGGAACAATTTATTCAGGAGATGACGGAGGCTCTTGAGAGTAATGGAGAAATAACTATTACAGGAGAAGATTTGGAAATTTTTATTCAAACTGTTGATGATAAAGAAGGCTATTCTTATGTAAGCAACACTAATAAGGAATTTGAAGATGCAGAAGAAGCTATAGAATGGGCTGTGCTTCAATTTGACGGAGTTGAAAATATTGAGGAATGGGAATAGCCTAATAATTTAATATTTAACCTATATCTTTTAAATGCAAGATATGGGTTTTTATTTTTAGTAAAGTTAGATATAATATGTATAAGAATTGGTAATATTAGACTAATATAACATATAGTTAAAGAAGTAAAAGGAGGATGAGGTTTTGCAGAAAATAGAAAATACATATGAAAAAAGAAAAAAACATTATGATATATTTTTAAAAAAACAACAAAATACTATTAATTTTATTAGTACACTAAGACTTATTATATTTTTGGCTGGTTTAGGATTTTCAATATATTTTATTTTTCATAAGCAGTATTACCTTTCAAGCGTAATATTGCTTACGTCTGTTGTTATTTTTATAATACTTGTACTTAAACATGGAAAGATTATATTAAATAAAAACTTAACTGCTGCACTTTATGATGTCAATAAGACATCAATCGAGAGAATAAAAGGTCAGTGGAAGGAATTTTTAGATAATGGAGAAGATTTTAAGAATCCAGAGCACAGTTATTCGGAGGATTTGGATATATTCGGAAAAAATTCATTATTTCAGTGGTTAAATACAGCTTCAACTGCTATGGGCAGGGAAAGGCTTAAAGAATTACTTGTTAACCCTGATTTGAATTCAGATAATATAATAGAAAGGCAGCAGGCTGTAAAAGAATTAGTTAATAAAATAAGCTTGAGGCAAAGACTTAATGCAGAGGGAAACTTAATACATAAGAATAAACAAAATGTAAAAGAACTTCTTTCCTGGTCTGTTAAAAAAATCGATCTTGTAGACAAAATTTATTTTAAGCTTGCACTTATAATCATGCCTATACTAACTTGCAGCTCCATTATTTATTATTTAGTAAAGCCCAGCGTAGGCTATGCTTTACCTTTGCTTTTTATAGCTTTTAATATAATTATTCTTAAACTTGGAGAAAAGATAAGAAACGATGTGTTAGAAACTGCCTATTATTATAAAAATAACATAAGATCCTATGAAAGAATGATTAGACTAATTGAAAAACATAAATATAAAGCACAATTGCTTAAAAATCTACATGAAAAATTGATTTGCAGTGAAGGCATAAAGGCTTCAGAGGCTATAAGTAAGCTAGTTAGCATTAATAATAAAATTTCTGACAGAAAAAATCTTTTCAGCATTATATTAAATGTTTTATTTTTATGGGATTATAATTTAATTGTAAGTTTAGAAAAGTGGAAGAGAAAGTATGGGGGAGATTTGGGAAGTTGGCTTGAGGTTGTAGGCGAATTTGAGACTTTGGTAAGTCTCTCAGGAATTTACTATGATAATCCAGACTGGTGTATGCCAACATTTAGTAAGACAATGGAAATTAAGGCAAGGTCATTAGCACATCCGCTTTTGCCTGATAGTAGAGTAAGCAATAATATAGCTATAGGTAATAGGGCAAATATTCTTTTAATAACAGGTTCAAATATGTCGGGGAAAAGTACCTTTTTAAGAACAATTGGTGTTAACTTAATACTAGCCTACGCAGGAGCACCGGTATGTGCTGGAGAATTCAGTTGCTCGTTAATGAATATATACACTTGCATGAGAATAGGAGATAATCTTGAAAAGAGCATATCTTCCTTTTATGCAGAAATACTTCGTATAAAAATGATTGTATCTGCAGTGAAGGAAGGAAAACCTATATTTTTCCTGTTGGATGAAATATTTAAAGGAACTAATTCTGTAGATAGACACCTAGGAGCTGAAACGTTAATTAATAGATTAAGTGAAGAAAGTGCACTAGGTTTAGTATCTACTCATGACTTAGAACTTGGAAGTCTTGAAAAGAAAAATGAAAAGGTTAAGAACTATCACTTTCTGGAACATTATAAGGATAATGAAATATTCTTTGATTATAAGTTAAGGGAAGGCATATCCACAACTAGAAATGCAATATATCTTATGAAAATGGCTGGAATTAAATTTGATGAATAGAATATTGCCCATATATTGACAATATTTAATTAGAGTAATAAAATATTGCATGGAATACAAAAGAGTATATAGGAAGTAGCAATCTAATTACACTGAGCTGTCCCATAAGTCTTTGAAGATTAGACATTTTGGTATAGCCAGTGTAAAGATTATTATTACTTTCTATATAGGAGTACAGCAGAAGGAGGGGTTTTTAATGAATAAGGAAAATGGAAATATATCCATTCATACGGAAAATATTTTTCCGATTATTAAAAAGTGGTTGTATTCTGATAAAGACATATTTATTAGAGAGCTTATAAGTAATGGCTGTGATGCTATAAGCAAGCTTAAAAGGCTTACATCCATTGGAGAGGCAAAAGTTGATGAGAATACAAAGTTTGAAGTAAAAGTAGTCTTTAATAAGGATGCAAAAACAATTAAGTTTATAGATAACGGTATAGGAATGACTGCAGAAGAAGTTAAAAAATACATAAATCAAGTAGCTTTTTCTGGAGCAGAGGATTTTATTGCAAAGTATAAAGATAAAATGGATGAAGCTAACCAAATAATAGGGCACTTTGGACTTGGTTTCTATTCGGCCTTTATGGTAGCAGAAAAGGTTGTTATAGATACTTTATCTTACCAAGAAGGTGCAGAAGCTGTTAAATGGATATGTTCGGGGGGTACTGAATATGATATGGAGTCTTCTGACAGAAAAGAGAGAGGAACATCCATAACTCTATACGTTGACGAAGAAGGAAAAGAGTTTTTAGACGAGTCAAAGTTAAGAGAAATAATTACAAAGCACTGCTCATTCCTTCCAATTGAAATTTACCTAGAAGATGAAAAGGCAGACAAGAAGGAAGAGGCTGCACCACTTAATGATACACATCCTCTTTGGATGAAAAATCCAAAGGACTGCACAGATGAAGAATACAAGGAATTTTATAGAAAAGTATTTATGGATTTTAATGAACCATTATTCTGGATACATTTAAATGTTGACTATCCATTTAATCTTAAAGGAATATTATATTTCCCTAAGTTAAAGCATGAACTGGATGCAAGCGAAGGGCAGATAAAGCTCTACAACAATCAAGTTTATGTTGCAGATAATATAAAGGAAATAATTCCAGAGTTCCTTCTTCTTCTAAAGGGAGTAATAGACTGTTCTGATTTGCCTCTAAACGTATCAAGAAGCTTTCTTCAAAAGGATGCAAATGTTATTAAGATTTCAAAGCATATAACAAAGAAAGTTGCAGATAAGCTTACAGAATTGTTTAAAAAGGAAAGAGAAAAATACAACAGTTTCTGGGAAGACATCAATGTATTCATAAAATATGGATGCATGCGAGATGAAAGCTTTTATGACAAGGTAAAAGACATTATCATATTTAAGACAACAAGTGGAGAATACGTAACACTTTCTCAGTATCTTGATGCTAACAAGGATAAGCATGAAAAGAAAGTATTTTATGTAAATGATGAAAATCAACAGGCTCAATATATTAAACTGTTTAAGGAAAATGATCTTGAAGCTATAATCTTAAATTCTGCAATTGACAATCACTTTATTAATTTCCTTGAAATGAAGGAAAGCGGAGTTCAATTTAATAGAATCGACTCTGACCTTACAGATGTCCTTAAGAACAAAGATGAAGTAATCGATGAAAACACAACAAAGGAACTCGAAGAATTATTTAAGAAAAATATAAAAAATGATAAGCTTACTATTAAGGTTGAGAGTTTAAAGGCTTCAAGAATACCTGCGATGATGCTTTTATCTGAACAGTCAAGAAGAATGCAGGAGATGAGTGCTATGTTTGGAGGCATGGATGTTAAGAGCATGTTCCCAAATGAAGAAACTCTAATAATAAATAAAAATAGTGCTCTGATTAGTTCACTTCTTTCTTTAAGCAAAAAAGAGGAAAAGAAAGAAGATGTAGCAATGATATGCCAGCATATATATGATTTAGCTCTGATAGGAAATAAACAGCTGGATGCAGAGTCTATGTCCGATTTTATTGAAAGAAGCAATAAAATTTTAGAAAAGCTAGTTTAAATTTTTATTATTGACATATACTACAATAAAAAGTATAATATATAATAATTTAATAAGGATATTAACGTTGATGAGAAGAGTAGCTATAGGATGGATTTAAAGAGAGCCAGCGCTGGTGGGAGTCTGGTATGAAACTTATAGTGAAGAACATCTCTGAGTTTCTAACCGAAATTGCTTAAAGTAGGCTTAGACGAGGCCAACACGTTATTAGTTGGGAAGTATTATATGTACTTATTAAGCTGGCTTATTATTAAGCAATTTGGGTGGCACCGCGCAAGTTAACCTTTCGTCCCATTATTTTATGGGATGGAAGGTTTTTTTATATTTAAAAATAAAAGGAGGTTAAAGGTCTAAATGACCTTTAACGAGTAATTTTCGAGCGGAGCGAGAGTTTTAAATTACTCAGTGTTCTGACTAAAAGGAGGAATAGAAATGGAAACAGTTGTAATCAAACAGTTGTACAGAGAAACAGAAAAATATGCTGGACAAATTGTAAGCATATCTGGATGGATAAGGACGGTTAGAGCTTCTAATGCCTTTGGATTTATAGAGCTAAATGATGGAAGTTTCTTTAAAAACGTTCAAATAGTTTTTGAGAGCGAATTAGATAATTATAAGGATGTATCTAAGCTTCCAATAAGCTCTTCAATTACAGTAGAAGGTATTGTAGAATTAACACCAGAATCAAAACAGCCTTTTGAAATTAAAGCTAAGAAAATAATAATTGAAGGACTCTCTCATTCGGATTTTCCGCTCCAAAAGAAGAGACACTCTTATGAATATTTAAGAACAATAGCTCATTTAAGACCAAGAAGCAACACTTTTGCGGCGGTATTTAGAGTACGATCAATAGCTGCCTTTGCTATTCATAAGTTTTTCCAGGAAAGAGGCTTTGTGTATGTTCATACTCCAATAATTACTGGAAGCGACTGTGAAGGTGCTGGAGAAATGTTCAGATTAACTACTTTAGATTTAAACAATGTTCCTAAAACTGAGGATGGAAAAATAGATACTTCAAAAGACTTCTTTGGGAAGGAAACAAATCTTACAGTTAGCGGACAGCTGAATGTTGAAACTTTTGCTTTGGCATTTAGAAATGTTTATACCTTTGGGCCAACCTTTAGGGCTGAAAACTCAAATACTACTAAACATGCTGCTGAGTTTTGGATGATTGAACCAGAAATGGCCTTTGCAGATCTTCAGGATGATATGGAAGTTGCTGAAGAAATGGTTAAATATATAATAAACTATGTTATGGAAAATGCTCCAGAAGAAATGGAGTTCTTCAATAAGTTTATCGACAACACTTTATTTGATAGATTAAATAATGTAGTAAGCTCAGACTTTGGAAGAGTTACGTATACTGAAGCCGTAGAAATCTTAGAAAAATGCGGTGAAAAGTTTGATTATCCAGTTAGTTGGGGAGTTGACCTTCAAACAGAACATGAAAGATACTTAACTGAAAAACACTTTAAGAAACCTGTATTTGTAACAAATTATCCAAAGGACATTAAAGCTTTTTACATGAAATTAAATGATGATGGAAAAACAGTTGCAGCAACAGATCTTTTAGTACCTGGTGTAGGTGAAATAATTGGTGGAAGCCAAAGAGAAGAAAGACTAAGCGTTCTTGAAGCGAGAATGGAAGAGCTGGGGCTTAAAAAGGAAGATTACTGGTGGTATTTAGAACTGAGAAAATATGGAGAAACAGTACATTCAGGCTTTGGACTTGGCTTTGAAAGAATACTAATGTATTTAACAGGAATGGCAAACATAAGAGACGTTATTCCTTTCCCAAGAACTCCTGGTACAGCAGAGTTTTAATAAATAGATATATGAAAGCAGCAATTATGTTTATTATAATTGCTGTTTTTTAACATTGGTTTATTTGAATTCATTCTTATGGACTGACTAAATTCTTCTCTTTTTGACATAATTAATATTTAGTAATATACTATTATGATGAAAAAATACAGAAAGACGGAGATAAAATGTTTAAGACAGTTGATTATAGTGAATTAAAGGGAAATTATCTTATTATAGATGTAAGAAGTCCTCAGGAACATAAGGAAGCAAGTATACCAGGAGCTATAAACATTCCTATATTTGATGATGAAGAAAGAAAAGAAATAGGCTTTTTATATGTTAATGAAAGTGTTGAAAAAGCTAAAAAGACAGGAATAGAGGCAGTATCAAAAAAGCTTCCTCTTATATATGAGCAGATTTCTGAGCTTGATAAGAAATATGATAAACTTATTCTTTTTTGTGCAAGAGGGGGAATGAGAAGTTCTAGTTTATGTTCTTTGTTTAGTACTTTAGGCATGGATACCTATAAGCTTAGCGGAGGTTATAAAGGATATAGAAAATTTATTAATGAACAATTAATTAAAGTTAATGAAAATATAAAATATATAGTTGTTCACGGAAAAACTGGCGTTGGAAAAACGGAATTATTAAAGTACTTAAAGGAAAAAGATATGGATGTACTTGACTTGGAAGAAGCAGCAAACCATAGAGGCTCTCTTCTAGGAAATGTAGGACTTGGCCAAGGAAGAAGCCAAAAGCAGTTTGAAGCTTTAGTTTATGAAGCCATAAAAAACAGAAAAACAAATTATGTTTTTGTAGAAGGGGAAAGTAAAAGAATAGGAAACATTATAATACCAGATTATATATACAGCAGTATGGAAAAAGGAGTTCATATTTTAGCTGACGCAGATTTAGATTTTAGAGCTGGATTAATTATAAAGGAATACACAAATTCTGAAAATGCAGTAGAAGAAATACTTTCATCGTTGAATAGTTTAGAAAGATATATTAGCAGTAAAAATATTGAAAGATATAAAGATTTAGTGCAGAAGGGTGATTTTGAAGAGGTTGCCAAAGAACTTATGGTTAAATATTATGATCCAATGTACTTAAATGGCATCAATAAATATAAGTATGACTTAAATATTAATATACAAGATATAAAAAAAGCTGGTGAATTTTTAATTCAGTGGGTGGAAGAATATATTCATAATTAAAATAACAACAAGGAGAAAATTATGATATATGCTGAAGAACAACAGGCTCAAAATAGATGGCTTATACTAGCTGTAGTTTTAATAGGACCTTTTATGTCTACTTTAGACAGCAGCATTGTTAATGTAGCTCTTCCTACTATAGCAAAGCAGCTTAATGTAGGAATGTCTGCGATACAATGGGTTGTAACAAGTTATTTAATAGTAATTTCTTCAATGATTTTAACATTTGGAAGAATTGCTGATTTAAAAGGTAAAAAATTTGTTTATCAATATGGTTTTTTAATTTTCTCCATAGGTTCATTGCTTTGTGGTATTTCAAAAAGTGTAAGCACTCTTATTATTTCAAGAATAATACAGGCTGTTGGAGCTTCTATGACTATGTCCTGCAGTCAAGCTATAATAACAAGCGTATTTCCAGAAAACGAGAGAGGCAGAGCGCTTGGGCTCTCTGGTACTACTGTAGCTTTAGGAACAATGATAGGACCTCCACTTGGTGGAATAATGGTTGGACTATTTAACTGGGAATCAATTTTTTTGATAAATGTTCCAATAGGGCTTGTTGCCTTTTTACTTGGAGTTAAACTTCTGCCTAAGGATACTAAAACAATAAATGAAAGCTTTGATTTTTTAGGTGCAGTATTTTTTTCAATTGCTGTTGTATCTTTATTTTGGTCAATGCTGAGTGCAGAAGAATTCGGATGGAGTAATGTCTATATTATATCAGGGTTTATTGTTGCTGCAGTTTGTTTAATAGTTTTCTATTTTTGGGAAAAAAGAGCTGAGTATCCTATGCTTGAATTTTCACTGTTTCATAACAAGTTATTTACTATAAGTATCTTCTGTGCTTTTATATCATTTTTAACTATATTTTGTACAAATATTATACATCCTTTTTATCTTCAAAATGCTCTTAAGACTAATGCGCAGGTAGCAGGAATGCTTATGATGGTTTATCCTATTACAGTAGCTGTAGTGGCGCCTTTAAGCGGATATCTATCTGATATAATAGGCAGTGAAATATTAACACTCTTAGGGCTGGCATTAACAGCTTTAGGATTATTGTTTCTATCATTTTTAAACTTAAATTCAAGCTTTATATCAATAATACTAAGTATGAGCGTACTTGGAATAGGAAACGGACTTTTTCAGTCTCCTAATAATTCTTTGGTAATGTCAACTGCTCCAAAATATAAGCTTGGAATTGCTGCGAGTATAAATGCTCTTATAAGAAATTTGGGAATGGTTTTTGGAATAGCTTTTTCCCTAACCTTACTTTATAATAGAATGAGTGCTAAAATTGGATATACAGTTGTAAGTTTTGTAGAAGGAAGAGAGGACGTGTTTGTATACGCTATGAAGTTTGTGTATAGAACAGCAGCAGCAATATGCATTTTAGGAATTTTATTAACTTTATTTAGACTAATTAAAAGGAAAGAAAAAACGGCGTAATAAGTTTTATGATTATGCTGATTTTAATATAAGGTGATTATTTTGAAAAAAGGATATTTATATTCAATTATTTCTGCAATATTTTTTGGTAGTGCAGGACTTATTGTAAAACTTGCTTTTCTAGAAGGAACTGAATCTGTAGATTTGTTAACCTTACAGTACCTTATTGCGGTACCGCTCATGTTTATACTACTGCTTATTTTTAGTAAGAGTAGACTGAAGGTGTCAAAAAAGGAGCTGTTTCATTTATTTGTCTTGGGGGTAGTTGGAAATACATTCATGACAGTATTTTATTATAAATCCTACAGTTATTTGCCAATGGCTATGGTAACTATACTGCTATACACCTATCCAATAATCGTATTTTTTTATTCTTTTATATTTGGAAAAGAAAGAATAAATGTGTATAAAATTCTAGCACTTATTTTAGCTTTTATAGGCTGTATACTTGCTTTAGGATTAATGAAAGGGGAAATTAAATATTCACCTTTAGGTATACTCTTTGGTATTTTGGCAGCTGTATTTTATGCATTTATGAATATTTACTCTGAACATAGGCTTTCAAATGTAGAACCGCTTGCAATAAATGCATATTCTACGTTGTTTTCCTTATTGAGCTTAATGGTGTACAAGTTCCCTGTATTTATATTTCAGGGAAATGTTTCCACAAATATGATTAAATATACTGTTATACTGGCTTTGTTTTGCGAAATAATTCCTCTAACTCTTATGTACGCAGCAATAAAATATATAGGCTCTTTAAAAGCATCGATTATAGGAAACATAGAGACTCCAACAGCTATGCTTCTTTCATTTTTAATTTTAAAAGAACCTGTTACTATAATACAGCTTTTAGGTGCAGTTTTAATTTTTTATGCAGTTTATATTATAAGAAAATAAATAATTAATAATCTGTTATAATATAATAATTAATGAAGTATAGAATAGGATGTGGGATACATAATGTTTTTTTTGTTTATATATTTAGTTATTATTAATATTTTTGCTGTTTTTGTTATGTATTCTGATAAGAAGAAAGCAAAAAAAGGATATTGGAGAATACCTGAACAGAGGCTTTTTATAATTGCAATTTTGTTTGGCAGTTTAGGAATTTTAATTGGAATGAGAATGTTTAATCATAAGACAAGACATTTTAAGTTTGTGTTTGGAATACCTGTAATTTTAATAATACAAATCTATATAATTTATAAGTTTTTTTATTACTTCTGGTAAATTCAATGCAGTATTAAAAGTTCTTTTTTCTGGGTAACCTATTAGTGAAAACCTTAAAACTTAAAGGAGATGATTTAATGGCTCAGAATAAAAGAAAAAATATTATAGAACAGGCTAAAAATCAATCTATGATGGATAAAACTTTTAATAGTTTAAATTCTGAAACAGGATATAAAGATACAGGAAATGATGCCCAAGTTCATGCAAAAGCCAGAGCAGTAAGGCAGAGTGAAAATGGATCACATATGTAGTTAAAATAAAGCAGCATTCACTATTATAGCGAGTGCTGCTTTAATAATTTTTAATATTTATTTCCTTTATGCTTTTCTAAATCCAGTTTTCTGTAAGCTAAAGTAGCATTAATTTCACCACCAATAAGAATAATAACTGAACTTATAAAAAGCCATGACATTAATGCTATCACTGCACCAAGACTTCCATAAATTTTTGAATAGCTGCCAAAGTTATTTACATAGTAAGAAAATCCAACAGATATTAAAGTCCATCCTATAGTAGTAAAAACTGCACCAGGGAATGTTTCACCCCAAGTAAGTCTCTTACTAGGCGTGTATCTATATACTGCGTTAAATACGATTACCATTACAGCTAATCCAATAATATATCTGGCAAAATCAATTATATATTCAACACTAGGAGTAACATGAAATCTATTTATTAAGAATTTCACACCTATTTCTCCAAAAACTAAAAGTGCAAAGGCTGTTATTATTATAAGCACTAATCCAATTGTACATAAAATTGCAGTTAGCTGAACTTTCCAATAAGGCCTTTTTTCCCTTTCATCATAGGCTTTATTGAGCCCTCTAATTACAGCATTAAATCCATTAGAGGCAGTCCATATAGTTGTAATCATACTTATTGATAAAAGTCCACTGCGTCTTGTATCTACAACTTCAACAACTGTATTTTTTACTAACTTTAGAACATCAATAGGAAGAATGGTACCTAGGGCTGCAAGAACATCTTCACTTTTTACAGAACTATAGCCTACTAATGTCATTAATAATATCAAGAAAGGGAAAAAAGCTAATAGCAAACTGTAAGCTAGCTGTGAACCCATAGCAGTGATTTCATCATCTATATATCTAAAAATAATGCTTTTTAAAAAGCTTTTTGTTTTATATCTTGCCAAAATCATTCCTTCTTTCACTCGTAAACTTTCCGTTAAAGCCAACTAAGGATTTTAAACTTCTTAAGTCAAATAAATTCAGATATAAATAGTATATTATTTTGTGATAAATTATATTATAAAATGCATCAGGTTTAATTTTACCATATTGAGGATAATATAAAAGATATAAATTTTAAATTTAGGCTTTGTTAAAGAAACGTGCTGAAATGCAGCATGTTATTAAAAGTTGTATTAATATGGGAACTGTTGATTTCTACAATGTAAAAAAATGTTTGTATCAATACCTTTCTTGAGCAAGTCTTTATTAAAAGCAAGTAATGGCATTTTTAGTATTTAAATATTTAAATACTTAAATATAAACCTATAAACCTATTTAAATATTTACTGTAACCATGCTGGTTTGCAGTAGATTTCTTTCTAAAATATACAAGAACATGCTTATATCAACACTATTATTAAACAGCACTTAAATTTAAATAAAATAAAAGGCTTAAAGTTAAATTTCTTAGTAAAAATCCTATATATAGTACAGGTGATAAAGTGAGCAGAGAAATATACTATAATGAGAAAAAATTAGCTGATGAAAGTATTTTTGGTGACAACGGGCGATTTATAAATTTAAATGATTCAAAAACATATATTGTTGAAAAAGGAAAAGGTGAAAACATAATTTTTTTGAATGGAATAGCTGCCTCAATATTTACTTGGAGATATCTTATAGAGGAACTTTCTAAAGATTTTCATGTGTTCGGTATGGATTTTACTGGTGCAGGTCTTTCAGAAAAGAAAGATTCAGAATATAGCATAGATATATTTACAGATCAGACAATAGCTCTTATGAATTATTTTAATATAGATCAGACTATAATTGTTGGCAATTCTCTTGGAGGAGAAGTAGCATTAAATATTTCTTTAAAATATCCGGAAAAGATTAAAGGAATGGTACTTATTGACAGTGCAGGATATCAGGGAAATAAGGAAGTTACAAAATTATTAGTAAAGTTAAGCCGCTTTAAAATTACTTTGAAGCTGCTAGGGTTTTGTATGAGTAGAAAACTAGTTAAAAGAATTATTAAATGGGCGTTCTATAATGATAGGATTATAGGTGAAGATGTGATAGAAGGATATTATAAACCTATGAAAACAAAAGGAAGTATAGAAGCATTTATAGAATTAGTTAAAAATTTAAGCTTTACAGAGTTTGACTACGCAAAAGTTAAAAACATAAAAGTACCAACTCCTATTATTTGGGGAGAAAATGATAAGTGGATTCCCCTGTCAGATGGGTATAGATTAAACAGAGAGATAAAAGATTCTCAGTTTATAATAATAGAACATTGTGGGCATGGACCTCAGGAAGAAAAGCCAGAATATGTTTCGTTACTTATAAAGAATTTTATTAACAATAAATTGTAATTACAATAAATAGAAGTGATATTATTTTATTGGAATTTTATTAATAATGTCAAAATATTAGCATAAATATGTTATAATGAACTTAAGAATAAATTGCTTATAATATATAATAAGGAACGTATAAGTTAGCAAGTACTCTTATTAATAAGAATTATAAATAGTAAAGAAAAAGAGAAGGAGGAAATTCTTATTGTATAAGTGTGAGGTTTGCAGCAGACAAGCTGATATTCACCATATAGTTCATAAAAATGAAGGAGGATTGGATTTTCCTCTAAATTATAAGTATTTATGCCCTGAGCATCATAGAGGTAAACAGGGGCCCCATAGAAACAGTAAAATAGATATTGAGTATAAGCTAGAGATGCAGGAAAAGCTTGGAAATATATTGAGTAAGAATTTTTATACTATGGAGGAACTGATTATTATTCTTGACCTTAACAAAACCAGAGCTAAAAAGTTTTTTAAGGACTTAAAGCTATTTAAGGAAGGCTATAAGAAAGAAGATATAATTTACAGGCTTATGGGAAGGAAGATATATGATGAACAGATGCTTGAAGATTATTATGAAATGATGGTTGTTTTAATATAATAAACCGGACTATTTATATAGTTTTATTTGTAAATCTATATAAAGCAGTCCGGTTTTTGCATACAAAGTTATAATTAGTTTTTAGAGTAAAACTCTAATATTTTTGAAAATTTTAAGTTTATAGGGATTTCATCCTTTATAGGAAACCTAGTCAACTTACCAGAAAAGTCATTTTTATCTTTTTCAAGATAACTGTACACATTTTCAGTACTTATGAAATTATCAGTAAACATTTCGTTTTTCCTGGATTTTTCTCTTAGAGTAAGCACTTCTCCTACATTAACTTTGTAGGAAGGTATATCTATTCTGCTTCCATTAACTAGGATATGGCCATGTACAACCATTTGTCTAGCTTGTCTTAGTGTAGAAGCATAACCAAGTCTATATACTATATTATCCAATCTTCTTTCTAAGTTTTGTATTAAAAACTCTTCAGATTTTTGTTTGGAATTTAGTGCATCAAATACATAACGTCTAAATTGTTTTTCTAGTACGCCGTAATATGCTTTGAGCTTTTGTTTTTCTAAAAGTTGCTCTCCATATTCAGAGAGATTTCTATGAGGCTTTGCACCTCTGTTTAAGGCTTTTGGGTGATTAAATACATTTACCCCCAAATGTCTTGCTACTTTAAATCTAGGTCCTAAATATCTTGCCATAGTATACCTCCAATATAATGTTATTATATTGCGGTAATTTGGTACCAACAGCCTTTATTATAATATCATAATGAGATGAGTTTGTAAATAAGAATTGTTATCAATATTTATATTTTTGTATTATAATTTCCTATAAGTTTTTGTATAGTTCTTATTAAGGCATCCTTTGAAGTATTCCAAGGCTCATTAGCAAAGCGGTAATCAAACTTTGAAATAAACCATTCTAATTCCTGCTGAAGTCTGTTTAAATTTTCTTCTTGAAGCTTTGAAGTAATTTCGATAAACTCTTGCTGTCTAGTTTGGTTATTGATTATATCATAAGAGAGATTAAGCACTTGATCATAATGACTTAAGCAAAATCCTCTTGAATTCTTATACTTTTCCCTAAAGTTTTCTTCTTTTAGCCAAAGATTAAGCAAAGTTTTAATATAATTATTCATACTTTCATCCAACTTGCTGCAGAGCAAACATTGCTTTTTAGTATGAAAAGATTCTTCAGACTTTGTAAATAATTTCTTAATTGGATTTTTAACAACTCTTTTCTTATGTATTCCACAGTCAGTTATAGCCTCTTTTTTTGAGTATAAAATTCTATTAGTGAGTACAGCTAGACCACATTTATCTGGATATCTATATAGCTTTTCAAAGTGCTCATGACAAAAATCATAATTCTCTACAAGATGAGGGTTTAGTCGAACATCCATAACCATTTCTGTAAATAAAGCTTGTATAAAATTATCATCAGATTTTTTTTCAATGCTGCAAAGGGGGCATTCACAGTTTTGAGTTTCATAAGCTTCCCAAATGGGAATTTCATATATCTTTTGCTTCATTCAATAAATCCTCTCTAAATTATTTTTTTAATAAGCCTTTGCTATTTAAAAACTCTTTCATATGGGGTCTTAAGGGTCTGCTTACATGCTTAGCAATTTGTCCTGTCCATGTATCGCTTCGTAGACCGTTAGTTCTTGAGATATAATAATTACTTATTTTTTTGTCATAGTGTTTAATCAAATCTATTTTATTATTAACATCATATTTATCAGTGCAGCATACTACATCATAGGGAAGTCTAAGTTTTATATCGGGATTTTCAGCTGGATAACCAAGGCACATGCCAAATACAGCGTAGACATTATCAGGTAGTTCTAGAAGCTTGGATATTTCCTTTGGGTTATTCCTTATGCCTCCAATGTAAACACCACCAAGACCTAAGGATTCTGCTGCAAGCATAGCATTTTGTGCCGCCAAAGCTGCGTCTACTGTTGCGATTATAAAAGCCTCCGTATATCCTTGTTCCATATGCTCATTATTTAGGTCGCATGCAATTTCAAATTTATGGAGATCAGCACAAAAAACAAGAAACAGAGGACATTCTTCAATATAGGCTTGGTCACCGGATAAAACTCTTATAGTTTTTCTTTTTTCATTATCCATAACATTAATTATTGTATAAGCCTGCATAAAGCTTGAAGTAGAAGCAGATTGTGCGGAAGAGATTATCTCTTTTATAATATTATTTTCTACAGGTTTGTCTAAATATTTTCGTATGGATTTATGAGATTTTATTAAATTTATTATTTCGTTCATTCTAACACCACCATCTTATAATTAAAACTTCATGAAATCATTATATCCTATATGCTGTTACTTATGAAAATTAATTTTTATTATGTACAATGCAAAAGTTCTAATACATTCATGGTGTCCCAAAAATCCTTGAAAATTGGATATTTTGTGGCATCATGAATGTAAGAACTTTATTGCATTGTATATATAAAAGTATGGAAGATATAGTTATGTAATTTGGTAAGCTTTAAATAGTATTTTAATAATGAAAGTTAGCAACAATATTATTGAGATTATAAGAAAGTAGTATATCACTTTTTAAATTATGTTAGCTATTAGAAATAGGAGGAATGGATATGAGCAATAAAGATGCAGAAAGACAAAAAAAAGCACAGCAAAAAGAGAATGAAAGAAGAGTAGATGATTTAATAAATTTAGTTGAAAATAAAACAAGGACAGAAAGACATTTAGAGCAACACTCAGATATAGGAGATCCTGACAGACTTCCTCATGTTTATGAAGTTCAAAGTGCAAGAGAAGAACAAATAGAAAATCTCAAAAATGCTATAGTTTATGGAGATAATGCTAAAAATGATACTAACGATCAGCTTGAAAGTCTAAAGAAAAATTATACTTTCTCTGAAGGCTACATGGAACACAATGGAGATCATATGGATTCTCAAGCTCTTCAAAACTTAAAGGCTAAACAAGAAAATAGAAAAGAACAAATGGATATATTAGAGTAACAAGGGAGCATGTTTTAGATTAATTTCTAAAGCATGCTTTTTTAATTAAAAATATTTATTGTTTTGAGAAAAAATGTATTGTAAAATTATACCATAGGTATTGCGATATAACTAAAGGAGGAAATATATATGAAACTGGAAGGAAAAGTAGTTGTGGCTCAAGGTGGCGGACCAACTGCTGTTATTAATCAGTCCTTAGTTGGAGTGGTGTTGGAATCAAGAAAATTTATGCAGGTTACCAAGGTATATGGGGCTGTAAATGGGGTATCAGGCATTATCAATGAAGATTTTTTTGATTTAACTCAAGAAACAACTCACAATTTAGAGCAGGTGGCTGTAACACCATCTTCAGCACTTTTTTCTACAAGAGATAAGCCTGATGAAAAATATTGTAGAGAAATATTTTCTGTGCTCAAAGCACATGACGTAAGATACTTCTTCTACATAGGAGGTAATGACTCAGCTGATACGGTAAGAATAGTTAATGAACAGGCAAAAAAATCTGATTATGAATTTAGAGCTATACATATACCAAAGACTATTGATAATGATTTAATGATAAATGACCATACACCGGGCTATGGATCCGCTGCTAGATTTATAGCTAATGCCTTTATAGGAGCAAATCTTGATAACAGAGCACTTCCTGGTGTTTATATAGGAGTTGTAATGGGAAGAGATGCAGGATTTTTAACTGCGGCTTCATCTATAGCTCAAAAGTATCCTGATGATGGACCTCATTTAATATATCTTCCAGAAAGACCTTTTGATATGGAAAAGTACTTATTAGATGTTAAAAAAGTTTACGATAATTATGGCCGATGTGTTATAGCAGTTTCAGAAGGAATAAAAGATAAAAATGGAGTACCAATAATTACAAAGCTTATAGATGATGTAGAGAAAGATGCTCATGGAAACATACAATTATCAGGAACAGGTGCCCTAGGAGATTTGCTAGCTAATTATATAAAGAAAAATTTGAATATAAAAAGAGTAAGATCAGATACATTTGGGTATCTTCAACGTTCCTTTATGGGTTGTGTTTCTGATGTTGACCAGCATGAAGCTAGAGAAGTAGGAGAAAAAGCCGCTCAATTTGCAATTTGGCATAATATAGATGGCTCAATAACTATACATAGAACTGGTTACTATTCGGTAGATTATAAGATAACGCCTCTTGAAGATGTTGCAGGAAAAACAAAGCATATGTGCGATGAATTCATTAATACTGAAGGAAATAATGTTACTGATGCTTTCAAGTTTTATGTAAGACCGCTTTTGGGTGCTGGACTCGAATCAGCACATAGGATTAGAGCGCCTAGAGTTTCAAAAATTTTAAGGAAGGAAGAATAATTTCCGCAGTATATAAAATTAAATAATATTTGAAACCGACTGAAAATTTCAGCCGGTTTTTTGAGTTATATAAAAAAAGTAGATAAAAAATTAAAAAAATAAGAACAATTTTTAATGTAAGTTAATAAGATAGTAGTATGAGTTGATTTGATGAGGTGAAGTGCGATTGGCGTATGATAATAGAGAACTATTTGCAAGGATACTAAAATGTGAAGCTGGTGGGGAAGGCGAAAATGGGATGAAAGCCGTAGCAAGCGTAATAATGAATAGGGTTAATGCTGCCAGCGGTGAATACCAAAGAATAGGACAGGGAAATATTAGAAACATAATTTATCAAAAGGGTCAATTTGACTGTGTACGTCCTACACTTGGAGGAGCTCCAAATCCTCAGACTGTTTGGGCAAATCCACCGGAAGAAATACACTATCAGATTGCTGACTGGGCTCTATCTGGAAACAGACTTTTTACGGTTGGAGCATCACTTTGGTACTTCAATCCTTTTAATCCCTCTTGCCCTTATACTTTTCCGTATAATGGAACTGGAAGTTTTCAGGTAAGGGTAAATCAACATTGCTTTTATAATCCAACAGCACTTTATTATAAAACTTGATAATTATATTATGTTTTCAATTAAGGTTTATATTAAATTAATATAAAGAGGAGGAGCTTTATGAATTCTGAATATTTATATGATTGTCCATTTAGACAAATGGACAATACACCAATGACTTCTGATAATATGCAAATGCCTATGTTTCAACAAGGACCAGGGGGAATGCCCATCATTTCCGCAGGAATGCCGGCGTTAGCACCAGGAGGAACTACTGCTATACCACCTTTCCCAACACCACAAGCAGTTCAGGGAATGAATGCTGCCTCTGGTCAATTTCAAGATAATTTTGAGATGCAGCCAGGAGCACCAGTTCAGCTGGATATAAACTATACACAGGGTTATTTAAGAACACAAATAGGGAAAAGAATGTTGGTTAGCTTTCTCATTGGAACAAATACCTATCAGGATAGAACAGGTACACTAGAGAAAGTGGGAATAAGCTATATTATATTAAGAGAACCTGAAGGAACACAACTTCTATGTGATATATATTCAATTAAATTTGTTAGAATATTCCAATAGAAGAAAACATAAAGGTCGAAACAGTTTAGTTTCGACCTTTATGTTTTCTTCTATAATTTTCAAGCTGCAATTGCTTGTCCTTAAAAGATATAAATGTTATACTAGTAAAGGTGAAAAACCTCTAATAAAGGTGAAAAATATCAAAAGATGGAGAGATGCTGAATGAAACGTACTGCTATTAGCTTTTTATTAGCTTCACTATTAATTGTTGCAAATGTAGGGCAAGTTAAGGCTGCTGACAGTGGAATGCCCAAGATTCAAGGTAAAGCTGGAATTACTATGGATATTGAAACAGGAGAAATAATTTATAATAACAATATAGATGAAAAAGAATATCCAGCAAGTACTACTAAGTTAATGACTGCACTGCTTTTTGCGGAAAATAAAAATAAAAGTGATGAAATTAAATATACAGAGAGTGCAAAAAAACAACCTGAGTATTCTCTAGATAAAAATTTACATAAGATGGATATAGGAGAGAGCATGTCTGCTTCGGACACAATGGATGCCCTGCTTCTTTTCTCAGCAAATGATGTTGCGTATATGATAGGAGATAATGTAAGTGGTAATACTCAAAAGTTTGTAGATTTAATGAATGATAGGGCAAAAAAGCTAGGATTGAAAAATACTAATTTTGTTTCCCCAAATGGGCTACATGATCCCAATCACTATACAACTTCTTATGATTTAAGTGTTATTGCAAGAGAAGCCTTTAAAAATGATTGGGTTAGAGAAACTATGGCCAAGAAAAACAGTAAAATAACAACTTCCACAGGAACAGTATTATTACTTGAAAATAGAAATAAACTTGTTGGAGTTGATGGCTGCGTAGGTGGAAAAACAGGATATACAGAACCTGCCGGAAGAGCTTTGGTAGCATTTTATGAAAGGAATGGAAGAAAGCTTGTTGGCGTTGTTATGAAATCAGTTTACGATAGTCAAGATTCTGCAGTTTTTGATGATATGAAAAAGATAATTGACTGGAGCTATAATGAAAAGCAAGTTCAACTTCATAAAAATGGCGATACTGTTAAAACAGAAACCTTAACTTATAAACCATTTAAATTCTTTGGGCCAGAAAAGAAGATAGAAGTACCTTTTGTTATTCACGAAGATATAAGTTATTACAATAATGATATAAATAAGAAAGAATTAAAAGAAGAGTATAGTATTGATAAAATAAATGTTTGGAAGCTAAGTTCTGATAAATCAGTAGGAAGTATAAATATAAAAGAGAGAGAAGCGAATAGAAGCTTTAAGCTATACAGCACTGTATCAACAAAGGATATAGTAAAGCAAAACCTTGCTCTTTATATTGGATTAGGACTAGCAGTTATAATAGTTATATTAGGAGTGTTAGGTCTAATTCTTAAAATTAAGAATACAAGAAGAAGAAGTTCAAGAACATATTATTAATTTTTAAATCTCTAGTTAAGTAAAACTAGAGATTTTTTTATATAAGCTGCATCCGCGCATGCAGATACAGCCTTTTAATACAATGTTAAAATAAAAATATTACTTTTTCTTTGAATTGTTTTTTGAGCTGCTGCTGGAAGAAGATTTTTTATTGTCGTTTTTCTTAGGCTGTTTTTTATCCTTATTTTTTGCCATATTCTTACCTCCTTATAGTTGTAATTATTAGAGAAATATCCCTAAATCTTTTGTTAATACATTTATATTTTAAAAAAAATTTTTTAGAATAAAAAAGTAGCCTCTGCTGTAAGAAAAAATTTTGCAGAGGCTACATGTGTTTTAGTATTGGGGATAAGGTTATTTAAATTATTTTAAGGAATTATATCTGTTTGATACTTCTTTCCAATTTACTACATTCCACCATTCATTAATATAATCCGGTCTCTTATTCTGGTATTTTAAATAATAAGCATGTTCCCATACATCAAGGCCAAGTAATGGCTTATGACCTTCAGAAATCGGATTATCCTGATTTGCTGTAGATACAATTTCTAATAAACCTTCTTTAGAAATTACTAACCAAGCCCATCCGCTTCCGAATCTAGATATTGCAGCTTTACCAAAAAGTTCTTTAAATTGTTCGAAGTTTCCAAATCTTTCATTTATCTTTTCAGCTAATTCACCAGAGGGTTTTCCAGCTGAATCAGGTGCCATTACAGACCAGAAAATTGAGTGATTATAATGACCACCTCCGTTATTTCTAACAGCGGCTTTAATATCCACTGGTAAGGAATCTAGAGAAACTAGTAAATCTTCTAGACTTCTTTCTTGAAGTTCAGGATATTTTTCGAGTGCAGCATTAAGATTATTTACATATGCAGCATGATGTTTAGTATGATGGATTGTCATTGTTAATTCATCTATATACGGTTCTAAAGCGTTATAATTATAGTTTAATTTTGGTAATTCATGTTTCATTTTTTATCTTCCTTTCATATCTAAGTAATTTATTAGAATCAATATTATGTAATATTTCTTAGTTGATGATTTTATTATAATCACAAATTAAGTAAAAATCAATATCAAGTGATAATAATTATTACTAATTTACAATTTATTCATAAGTTACCTGTAATTATTTAAATTTGAGTTTACAAAAGATAAAACTGTATATTGTATTTACCTTTTTTGTGATATAATATATATGTGGCATAATTTAGTAAAAAAGAATTAAAGTGGATGAAGCGACGTTTGTTAATATTTAGCTTCGACAAAAGTATGGGGGGTATACTAATGAACAAAGGTGCTGTAATTTTAAAAACTAACATTAAAGGTATATTGGGAGAATTAATTAAAAAAGTATTTGTGATATTATTAGTCTCTGCTGTATGCATTGCTGCTAGCAAACTTAGAACCTATGTGGCTGACAAATTTCATATTAGTGGTTCTATTTTTAAAGGAGACATAATGGGTACTATATCTATGATACTTGTTTATATAGTTTTAGGAATTTTATTTATATTACTAGCTATAGCTGTATTTAAATTTTTAATGGTGTTTTATGAATTGAAAAGGGTTACTACAATTGATTTTGATAGAGAGAAGATTATAATCCAAAAGTATGATTTTCCTTTCGATAAAGAAATACTAGAAAAGAAGTTTAACAGAATAGTTGGCGTAGAAATATCACAAAAATCAATTGACAGAACTGTTGATGCAGGAACCGTGTATCTAGAATATTTAGTTCAGAGCAAAAATGATTCAAAGCTTAGAGGTATAGAAATACCATATACCATAAATCCATTTAATTTAAAAGACAAGCTAATGGAGGAATTATAGAATTATAGTGACAACATTTGTTCAACGTTAATTAACTTAAAAGTTTATAAAAATCTTATAAATAAATTTAAGCGATCAGTATTATAAAGAGAACTGTTCGCTTTTTATTTTTAATTATCTAGGGAAAATTTGCTAAAAATATGCATACTATTCCTCAACTTTCAAATAATAAATAAGTAAATACAATAGGATTATTTTTATATTACATACGAGGAGGATTAGTTTCATGCAAAAAAATATGAAAACAATGGATGGAAACCAGGCTGCTGCATATGTTTCCTATGCTTTTACCGACGTTGCAGCTATATATCCAATAACTCCATCAACTCCAATGGCTGAAGGTGTTGACGAATGGTCTGCCCATGGAAAGAAAAATATTTTCGGCCAGCAGGTCAGAGTAGTAGAGCTTCAATCAGAAGCAGGAGCAGCAGGTGCAGTTCATGGTTCACTGCAGGCTGGTGCATTAACTACAACCTATACAGCTGCTCAAGGTTTACTATTGATGATTCCTAATATGTATAAAATGGCTGGAGAACTTCTTCCTGCAGTATTCCATGTTAGTGCTAGGGCCCTAGCAACTCATGCTCTATCAATATTCGGAGACCATCAGGATGTTATGGCTACAAGGCAAACAGGCTTTGCACTTTTAGCATCTTCGAATGTTCAGGAAGCTATGGATATGGCTGCCATTGCACATCTTAGCGCTATTAAGGGAAGAGTACCATTTTTACATTTCTTCGACGGTTTTAGAACTTCTCATGAAATTCAAAAAATCGAAGTTATCGAATATGATGATTTAGCTAAGATTGTAGAATATGACGCTATTAAGGCTTTTAGAGATAGAGCTTTAAACCCTAATCACCCAGTAGTTAGAGGCACAGCACAAAATCCAGATATATACTTCCAGGGCAGAGAAGTTTCAAACCCATTTTTCCTAGCTGTTCCTGACACAGTAGAAAACTACATGAAAGAATTTAAGAACATAACTGGAAGAGAATATCATCCATTTGACTATTATGGCGATCCAGAAGCTGAAAATATAATAATCGCAATGGGATCGGTTTGCGATACAGCAAGTGAAGTTATTGACTATTTAAGAGGCAAGGGTGAAAAAGTCGGTATGATCAAGGTTCACTTATACAGGCCTTTCTCAGAAAAATACTTCTTTAATGTTTTACCTAAGAGCGTTAAAAAAATAGCTGTATTAGACAGGACAAAGGAACCTGGTTCACTTGGGGAGCCTTTGTATCTTGATGTAACTAAATTATTCTATAACAGAGAAAACAGCCCTGTAATTGTTGGTGGAAGATACGGACTTGGCTCAAAGGATACAAGGCCTTCTCAAATACTTGCAGTATTTAAGAATTTAGAGCATGAGGATCCTAAGGATAGATTTACTATAGGAATAGTTGACGATGTATCCAACACCTCACTTCCAGAGGATGAAATAATTAGTACGGTTCCAGAAGGAACAATAAGCTGCAAGTTCTACGGACTTGGCTCAGATGGTACGGTTGGAGCAAACAAGAGTGCCATTAAGATAATTGGAGACAACACAAACCTTTATGCTCAAGCTTATTTCTCCTATGACAGCAAGAAGTCAGGTGGAAGCACAGTATCTCACTTAAGATTTGGAAAATCTCCAATAAGATCTCCTTATTTGGTGTTCAATGCAGACTATATTGCCTGCCACAACAGATCTTTTATATACAACATTGATGTATTAAAAGGCTTAAAACAAGGGGGCACCTTTGTGCTTAATTGCCCTTGGGATCCTACAGAGCTTGAAACTAAGCTTCCAGCCAATATGAAAAGATTCCTGGCTAAAAATAATATTAACTTCTATATAGTTGATGCAGTTTCAATAGCTAAAGAAATAGGACTCGGCAACAGAATAAATATGATAATGCAGTCAGCCTTCTTTAAACTTGCTAATGTTATTCCAATAGAAGATGCAGTTAATTATTTAAAGGAATCAATATCAAAGACTTATGGAAGAAAAGGCGAAAAGATAGTTCAGATGAATTATGCAGCTGTTGACAGAGGGCTTGAAGCGGTTAGAAAGATAGAAGTTCCATCTCATTGGGCAGATGCAAAAAACGAGGCAGGAAATTTTAAAGTAGAGCCTGACTTTATTAAGAATATAGCTAGACCAATGGAAAGACACGAAGGCGATGAGCTTCCAACAAGCTCTTTTGTAGGCATGGAGGACGGTACCTTCCCGCTTGGAACAGCATCCTACGAAAAGCGTGGCATAGCAATAAATGTTCCTGAATGGCAAATAGACAAATGTATACAATGCGGACAGTGCGCTTATGTATGTCCTCATGCTACCATAAGACAATTCCTTGTTGATGAGGAAGAGCAGAAAAAGCTTCCTGAAAAATTCCTTGTTAAAAAGGCAGCAGGAAAAGGGCTTGAAAGCTTTGGATATAGAATACAGGTTACGCCTCTTGACTGTACTGGATGCGGAAACTGTGCAGATGTATGTCCAGCACCAGGAAAGGCTCTTATCATGAAGCCTCTTGAAGAGCAGATACTTGAACAGGCTGAAAACTGGGAATTTGCAATGACCTTAAAACCAAAGGAAGACATACTGGACAGAAATACCCTAAAGGGAAGTCAGTTTGTAAGACCATTATTAGAGTTTAATGGTGCTTGCCCAGGCTGCGGAGAAACTCCATATATAAGACTATTAACTCAATTATTTGGCGAAAGAATGATGATAGCAAATGCAACAGGCTGTTCATCAATTTGGGGTGCCAGCGCTCCATCAATACCATACACAACAAATCATGAAGGCAAGGGTCCATCCTGGGCTAACTCCTTATTTGAAGACAATGCCGAATTTGGTTATGGAATGTATCTAGGCGCAAACCAAATAAGAAACAGACTTAAGAATCTTATAGAAGAGGGCCTTGAGTCAGATCTTCCAGAAGAGGTTACAGGTACATTTAGAAGCTGGCTTGACAACATCAATGATGGTCAAGGTTCAAAACTTGCTTCTAATAAGATTATTGAAATATTAAGCAATGAAAAGTATTCGAATCACAAAATTGCTAAAGAAATTCTTGAAAAGAAGGATTATCTGACAAAGAGATCTTTCTGGATGATAGGTGGAGACGGTTGGGCTTATGATATAGGCTACGGCGGACTTGACCATGTTCTAGCATCAGGAGAAGATGTTAATATATTTGTTATGGATACTGAAATTTACTCAAATACTGGAGGTCAGGCTTCTAAGTCATCACAAACCGGTGCAGTTGCTAAGTTTGCTGCAGCTGGTAAGAACACAAGAAAGAAAGATCTTGGAATGATGGCAATGAGTTATGGATATGTATATGTTGCACAAATAGCTATGGGTGCCAACATGAACCATGCAATAAAAACAATAGTTGAAGCTGAAAGATATCCAGGACCATCATTAATAATTGCGTATGCTCCATGTATCAGCCACGGTATTAAGGTTGGTATGGGAAGTTCAATAAAGGAAGAAAGAAAGGCTGTAGATGCTGGTTACTGGCATTTATACAGATACAACCCTCTTCTTAAGGATCAAAACAAGAATCCATTTACATTAGATTCCAAGGAGCCAATAGCTGCCTACAGAGAGTTCCTCGAAGGCGAAATAAGATTCTCCTCATTGATGAATACATTCCCTGAAAGAGCAGATGAATTATTTGGAATTTCTGAGAAGAATGCTAGAGAAAGGTATATGAACTATAAGAGACTAGCTGATATGCAGTATTAAAAAACTAAACATAAAAAATCCCCGAGTTTCGGGGATTTTTTGTTACTTCTCGTTTTCGTCTACATATTCCTTGGCATTAGCAATCATCCATTCATCTGGAACATTAACATTTGATAGTGGTTTTGTTTTTTCAATATTAGCCCATGCTGCAGTTTCATGGCTTTCAATAGGCATAGCCATAAATTTTTCTTTATAATGATGCTCTTTCATAAACATACCTCCTATAATTTTATTAATACATAACAACTATTAATTATCATGTATCCATATTCTATATCACTAATTATTATCTTCAATGTATTCAAAAGTATAAGGGTTATTTGTTTGAATAATAAAATTTAAGATATAGATACTATAGTTGATATTTATATTTAGTTAAAGAAAGGAGAAGTTTTAAATGGATGCAGCAAAGAATTTTCCTAAAAAGATAGTACCCCAAAAGCAAAATAAACAGCCAGGTATAGAAAAAATTATGAATCCAAGACCGGTATTTGAGGATCCAGACTATAAAGCTTCGAATAGACTGCAGGGAAAAGTGGCTATTATAACAGGAGGAGACAGCGGGATTGGAAGAGCTGTTGCGACAGCTTATGCCTTAGAAGGTGCTGACATTGCAATAATGTATCTTAATGAACATGAAGACGCAGAAGAAACAAAAAAAGTTATTGAAGATAAAGGAAAAAGATGTATAACTATTGCCTGTGACATTGGGGAGGAAAAAAATTGTTATGATGCAGTAAAAAAGGTTATGGATGCATTTGGTAAAATTGATATATTAGTAAATAATGCAGCTGAACAGCATCCTCAAAACAGCATAGAGGATATAACTAAGGAACAGCTTGAAAGGACTTTCAAAACAAATATTTTTTCTATGTTTTATATGGTAAAAGCTTGCCTTTCACATATGAAGGAAGGAAGTATAATTATAAATACATCTTCCGTAACTGCCTATAAGGGACATGAAACCCTTATAGACTATTCCTCTACGAAAGGTGCCATAACCACATTTACGCGTTCACTAGCTATTTCATTATCTAAGCGTAACATAAGAGTTAATTCAGTAGCGCCAGGACCAATTTGGACTCCCCTAATACCAGCATCATTTAATGAAGAAGAAGTGGCTAAGTTTGGCAACAATACAAATTTAGGACGACCAGGACAGCCAGTGGAGCTTGCTCCGGCCTACGTGTTTTTAGCCTCAGATGCATCTACTTATATAACTGGAGAAACAATACATGTAAACGGCGGAGAAATAATAAATGCATAGCAGATCAACTCATTAAATTACGTATATCAGCATAAATATAATACAGATTATTTATGGAGGTAATATTAATGAGAAAAAATACGATAGCGCTAACAACTGTCCTTGGCATATGTGCAGCAGCTACAGCTTTAATGAAACTAAAAGTAAAAAATAATTCTACTATCGAAAATGCAGTAGATGAAAACACAGAAGCAGAGGATGTGAAAAAAGATTTAGAACCTGATAAAAAGCAGGTTAAAAATAACAATAAGAGTCAAGTAAAAGTAAGCAACTCTCTTATAACACTTAATATAAAACTATTCAGTAAATAAACAAATTTAATTCAAAGTTTATATTTTTATTGTATTTTATTAATTGTTATTTTATAATAAAGAAGCATGAGGGAGTAGCTTCCTGTATTAACAGGCAACAAAATCGTCAGTACGGTTTAAAAGCCCGGTTTTGTTTATAAAGTAGCCAGACTCTGCATGAATACATTTATTGTATTTATGCAGAGTTTTATTTTTTGCATTCTAATCATAATAATATATGAGTAGAAGCAGTAAAAATTTATGTAAAAAGGAGAGATAGTTTTGAAAACAAAAAATGCAGTATTTTGGGTACTGTTTTGGATACTATTAGCAGTATTATTCAACATAGGTATCTACGTTTTTTTAGGACAAGATAGTGCTTTGAAATTTTTAGGTGGATATGTAATTGAACTCAGTCTTAGTGTGGACAACTTATTTCTATTTTTAATGATATTTGAGGCCTATAGAATACCAGTGATATATCAAAGAAGAGTTTTAAATTATGGAATTATTGGAGCTGTTATACTTAGGTTTTTATTTATTACCCTTGGAGTATCCATTGTCAATAAATTTCACTGGGTGTTATATATTTTTGGAGCTATACTTTTGGTAAGCGGTTTTAAAATGATGTTTAAGGAAGAAGATGATAATGCATATAATGGAAGCAGGCTTCTAAGAATATTGGATAAGATAATACCAACTACTAATAGTATACATGGTGAAAAGTTTTTTATTAGAATAAATAATGTGTTATATGCCACACCTCTTTTTGCTATTATTTTTCTTATAGAAACTTCGGATATATTGTTTGCTATTGATTCAATACCAGCAATATTTTCTATAACTACAAACCCGTTTATTGTTTATACATCCAATATATTTGCTATTTTAGGATTACGAAGTCTTTACTTTGTACTTCAAAAGCTTCACAGTGCATTCTGCTATGTAAAATATGGAGTAGCCTTGGTTTTATGCTTTACTGGTGTTAAGCTTCTAATTTTATTCTTTAGTATAGAAATACCTATCTTAACCTCGCTGCTTATAATAATATCTATATTAATATTAAGCGTAATAGCATCAGTGCTATTTCCGCAGAAACAGTATAAGAAGGCATAGAATCTACAAAGAATAAAAAAACTCGGTTTTGTAAAAAGCCGAGTTTTTATTTGCTGCCAGTAACTTTGTCAATAAAATTATAAACTTTATCTTTATAAGCATCAGGGTTAGTCTCGTATGATTTAATATGTGAGGCGTTAGGGACCAGAAAAAGCTCCTTTGGACCATTTTTTAACTTATACAAATCTTCAGAAGAGTTTTGGGGAATAAAGTTGTCCTGATTACCTTGTATAAAAAGAACAGGTGTAGATATATCTTTCATAATATATTTTGGAGACGCTTCATTGAACTTAAAATTATTTCGTAATTGATTTACTTTTTCAGTATAAAACAACAGTATATTAGCGGCAAACTTATTATTAATCTTGTAATCTTCTTTTAATCTTAGTAGAAATACATCCTTCAAATCAGCATAGGAACTATCAGCTATATAAAAGCTTACTCTCTTTTTATCCTCATTAAGTTCTGCCTGTAAAAGGGCAGTGGCAGCACCCATGGATTCACCATGCACACCAATAATACCGCCTTTATTTCTTAAATATACCCATCTTACCCAGCTGTCTAAGTCATTTTTCTCATCATAACCATAAGTAACATTGTCTCCGCCACTGTGGCCGTGATTTCTTGAATCATAGATGAGTATATTATAGCCTTTATCTAGATACATATCAGCATATTTAAGAACTGTCCATCTGCTTCCTGCTAAGCCATGAACAAGTATAATAGTGTCTTTAGTTGCTTTGGAATTTTTTATATAAGTTCCATACAATTTGTAATTATTCTTAGAACTTATAGACACTTCTTCCTTTTGAAGATTTACAAAACGCCTCTCATTAAAAGTTGTTTTGCTAGCTTCATAAAGATCTACTTCCTTTTTTGTATCTATATCAAAGGCTTTTTTATAAAATATATTTCCAATATATAAACCACTTAAATTAGCAGCTAATAATATTATTAAAATAGAGTAAATTATCAGCTTAGGTTTTCTGTTTTTGTTTGTTCTTCTAACATCTTTTAAAGAAGTAAATTGTATTTGCATACCCATCTTATCACCCTTGTCCCGAATTCAACAATTTATATTGTATCATTTTTAAAAAAAATTTAAATAGCTTAATATAATTATATATAAATTTATTTTGGAAACTATGGAAACATATATGATTTAAGAAAAAATTAATATATAATGCAAAAGTTTTAATACAATATAGACTATCACAATTTTATAGTTTTTTTATATAAATAGAAATATGGATTTACATAAAAAGTTTTTATTTGGCATGAAATACCAAATGGTTATAGTATTATATGGTGATAAAGTAAACAAAATTATAATGTGTATAAAAAATACGTAATAGAAAAGACAGAATAGCTAATGATATAATTAAAGATTTTATTGTAATGGAGGTTCTGAATATGGAAAAAGTTCTGCAAAAGGATAGTAGTGCTATTAAAAAATTAAAGGAAAACATGTTAGCCTTTTGTGCTATGCTGGGACTCTTGCCTTTAAATATATTTTATATAGCCTTGAATAATTCAAAAAGAGAGGTCCACAGTTTAATTACTGCAGCCGACAATGCAATACCCTTTGTGAAAATATTTATAGTTCCATACGTAGCTTGGTACGGTTTTATATTTTTTACAATGGCTTATTTATGCTTTAAAGATAGAAATGCTTATTTTCAAACGCTTATTAGCTATGGAGCAGGGCTTATTTGTTCTTTTATAACCTTCTACTTTTTTCAGACTACTGTTACAAGACCAGAATTAACAGGGAACGGTATAATAACTTCTATGATACAAATTATATACAGTGCAGATCAGCCGTACAATTGCTTTCCAAGCATCCATGTTTTAACAAGCTATTTAATGGTAAAGGGCATTATGAGCAGTTCTGCAAGAAATAGGAGAAATAATTTTATAGTTTCGATTACTGCAGTATTAATAATAATATCAACTTTATTTATTAAGCAGCATGTACTTTTGGACGTTGTCTTTGGTGTAATTTATGCAGAACTAATATTTAGATTATCACAAACTATCTATAAAAGAATCTTTAACTCTCAAGTTTAAATTTGAGGGTTAATTTTTTTCTTTGTAAACAAAATAATATTAATATAAACTTTTTATATTTTTATGGTATTATAAATTATGTTAAATAGAATTACAGCTTAGAAGGAGGAAAAAACATGAATCCAATAGCATTTAACTTATTTGGAATAGATGTAAGATGGTATGGTATACTAATTTCACTTGGCATGATAATTGGAATACTTCTTACCTCCTACACTTGCAATATAAGACAATTAAGTTATGACAGTATGATGGATATAATATTAATAGCACTACCGGCAGCCATTGTTGGGGCAAGAGCATATTATGTTCTTTTTAATCTCCCATATTATTCGGCTAATCCCTCTGAGATTATTAACATAAGGCAGGGAGGTTTAGCAATTCATGGAGGAGTAATTTTTGCATTAATAGCTGCTTACATATATACTAGAAAAAAGAAACTTAGCCTTTTAAATTATGCAGACGCTGCTGCTCCATCACTGATTTTAGCTCAGGCTATAGGGAGATGGGGAAACTTTTTTAATCAGGAAGCACATGGAGGCCAAGTATCTTATCAGTTTATCAGCCATTTTCCTAAATTTATTCAAAAGGGAATGTATATTGAGGGAGCATATTACCATCCAACATTTTTATATGAGTCCTTATGGAATATACTTGTTTTTATAATATTAATTATGCTTATAAAAAGAACAAGTAAAAAAGGGGTTGTGTTTTTTACATATGTAGGGTTATATTCCCTGGGAAGATTTGCGATTGAAGGCTTAAGAACAGACAGTTTGATGATTGGCCCATTAAGAGTTGCTCAGCTTGTAAGTCTTTCAGGCATTATTGGTTGGCTTATTTATTTATACTTTATATACTATAGAAAGAAGTGATGTTATGGAAATTTATTTTGATAATAGCGCTACTACAAAACCTTATGATGAGGTTATTGAAGTTATAGCTGAAACTATGAAAAATTATTACGGCAACCCTTCTTCTGCTCATAGGCTTGGGTTAATATCAGAAACAAAAATGAGTGAGAGCAGAGAAATATTAGCTAAAACCATAAACTGTACAAAAGAAGAAATAATATTTACTTCTGGAGGCAGTGAAAGCAATAATTTTCTAATAAGAGGTTTTGTTAAGGAAGGCTCACATATTATTACAACAAAAATTGAGCATCCGAGTGTATTAAATATGTGCAAAGAACTTGAAAAATCAGGGGTTATGGTTACGTATTTAAACGTAGACAATAGAGGTAAAATAAATATAAGTGAGCTTGAAAATTCTATTTGTAAAGATACTCAAGTAGTAAGCATTATGCATGTTAATAATGAAATTGGAACACTGCAGGATATATATTCTATAGGTAAGCTCATAAAGGAAAAAAGCAGCAGAATTAAGTTTCATGTAGATGCAGTGCAAAGTTATGGAAAATATAAGATTGATGTACAAAAGGCTAAGATAGATTTAATGTCTGTTAGCTCTCATAAGATTCACGGACCGAGAGGAATTGGTTTTGCATATGTAAGAAAGGGTTTAGTACCCAAACCTCTTATTTTTGGTGGAGGACAGGAAAGAAATCTTCGCTCAGGTACAGAAAATTTAGCTTCTATGTCTGGTTTTGCAAAAGCAGCAGAAATAATTTATGAAAATCGGGAACAAAATTATATTAAAATTTTAGATTTAAAAAGCTACTTTATAAGTAGATTACAAAGTATTGATAATATTAAGATAAATAGTCCAATAAGTGAGGATTTTTCGCCGTATGTTCTAAGCGTTTCATTTATAGGAGTTAGATCGGAAGTACTGCTTCACTTATTAGAAGAAGGCGGAATATATGTATCTACAGGTTCAGCATGCTCATCTAAGGATACCAAAGACAGTCATGTGTTAAAATCAATTGGATTAAAAGATAAGGAAATAAAGGGAACTATTCGCTTTAGTTTTAGCGAATATAATACAAGAGAAGAAGTTGATTATACTATAGATGTTCTTGATAAATCACTAAGATTTTTAAGGAGAGTTGGCAAATGAGAAAACTTGTTTTAGTTAAAAGCGCCCCAGAAATATTTCTAAAGGGATTAAACAGAAATAAATTTGAGAAAAAACTTAAAGATAATATAAAGAAGGTACTTGACGAGACAAAATATGAGTTTGTTGTGGATCAGGGAAGATGGTTTATTTATTCTGAAGAAATAGAAGAAGTTGTTGATAAAGTTAGAAAGGTATTTGGAATTTCTGAAGTTTGCATAGTTACTGAAGTTGAAGCTTCCATGGAGGCTATTAAAAGTCAGGCTGTAGAGGAAATAAAAGAAGCAGGTCAGGTCACTTTTAAAGTAGAAACAAATAGAGCAAATAAAAATTTCCCAGGAAATTCCATGGATATAAGCAGGGAAGTAGGGGCTTACATTTTGAAAAATGTTCCTGGTTTAACCGTTAAGGTTAATAAGCCTCAGTTTACAGTAAATGTAGAAATAAGAGACAATGCTTATGTATATTCTAAAAGAATAAAAGCTGTTGGAGGACTTCCGTATGGAATGAATGGAAGCACTATGCTTATGCTTTCAGGGGGAATTGATTCACCGGTTGCTGGTTATATGATGGCTAGAAGAGGTGTAGAGCTTCATTGTGTGTATTATCACAGTCATCCTTATACAAGTGAGAGAGCAAAGGAGAAGGTTAAGCAGCTGGCTGCTATATTAAGTGATTTTACAGGCAGCGTGAAACTATATGTTGTTCCATTTACTGATATTCAAATGTCCATAATAGATAAATGCAGAGAAGATGAACTGACTATAATTATGAGAAGATTTATGATGCGAATTGCCTGTGCTTTGGCTGATAAACTTAAAATAAACTCAGTAACTACAGGTGAAAGTATAGGCCAGGTAGCAAGTCAGACAATGGAAGGACTTATTGTTAGTACTGACGTTGCAGATAGACCGGTATTCAGACCTTTAATTGCAATGGATAAAGTGGACATAATGGAGATATCGAGAAATATAGGAACCTATGAAACTTCAATTCTGCCTTATGAAGACTGCTGCACTATATTTGTTCCTAAGCATCCTAAGACTAAGCCTGCTTTAGATATGATGAGGAAGGCCGAAAGTGTGTTAGATACAGATAGACTAGTAGAAGAAGCTATAAATAATATGGAAATTTATGAATTATAGAAAAACCTCTCATGCGAGAGGTTTTTTTATTAAATTTGACATAACTGTATAATTTAGTACAATTAAAAAGGACAATGTAATAGTTTTCTGAAAGGTAGTGGTTTATTATAGAGAATTTATATACAATCCTAATAGTAGATGCTAATATAAATAACTTACTTTAATAGGTTTGATGAGAGTAATATAATATATAAAAATAGAATTAACAAATTTTTCAAGAATTTTCATAAATAGTATGCTATAATATTTAAAAATGTCATTACTTGTATTTATATCTTCTTATGGATAATTTAATAAGATACAGTGGGAAAAATTTTCTTTTGGGGGATTAAGCATTGAAGTATATATTAAAGCGGATAGCAAATTTTATAACTACTTTAGTTATGCTTATTGTAGTCATAATTGTAGGATTATATTTTTGGACTGCGAATGATTCACAAAAATCAAAAGCTGCTTTTGATGATAAAGAAATAACTTATAATTATTATGAATCAGAGGAATATGATAAGGAACAAATTAATCTTGTTAAGATAGCAGCCGAAGAAAGTAGAAAAAAAGCTTTTTTGGAGAAACAGGCTAACATAGAGGTTGAGAAAGTAAAAGCTGATGCAGAAAAGGTACAAGCATCTATAGAAGAGAAGGTTAAACAGTATTTAGGAAATAATATTTCAAAGGTTGGTATCGGTTACTATGATATTGAAACTGGTAAAGGCTTTTCTATAAATGGAGATAAGTATTTTACAGCAGCAAGCACTGTAAAGGTTCAAATGAATATGGTTTTGTTCGATATGATTAAAGAAGGTAAATTTAGTATTGATGAAACTGTTAAATACTTGCAAAGTGATTATGAGGGAGGCACAGGAATTCTTCAAGGTGAAGATAAGTCAAAGCCTATAGCCCTTCAAAAGCTAAGCGACTATAGTATAATGTACTCAGATAATATAGCTACAAACATGATTATTAGGAAAATTGGCTATGCTCAAATGAAAAACAGATTCAGTGAGAAAGTTGGACATCAAGTTCCGCAAAATGATAATTTAGTTACACCAAATGAAGGATTAGCATTTCTTAAAATGCTTTATGAGAATAAAAACAATAATATATATTACCCGAGGCTTATAGGTATAATGAAGTCAACTGTATTTCATGACAGGTTAGATAAATATGTTCCTCAAAATATAGTTGCTCATAAGGTTGGGGATTATGGGGCGTTTGTAAACGATGTAGGTATAGTATACTCAAATAAGCCATATATAATAGCGGTTTACACACAAGGGCTTCCAAATGCTAACGAGACTATAGCAAATATTAATAAGATAATATATGGATACCATAAATAAGGTGTATGCTTATGAAAATAATATTTAAAAAATATGGCATATAAAAAGAAAGTCTGGTAAATAACTAGCCAGGCTTTCTTTTATTGGCCTATCACAGCTTAAAAGTCCTCAGCAAATTCTAATATTTGAGATATCAAATCTTCGCTATTATCACCTACAAATAATTTACCCTTTATTCTTGCTATAGGTTTATTAGCGCATTCTCCACAGCAATAAATGCACTTTGCAATGGAAGTTTCAAAGTCAGGATATAACTGATTCAATATAAAAATTACATCAGCCTTTTGTTCATTGTACATACAAAAACTAATCTTCATTTTATAAATTCCACCAATGTCTGTTATCTCTTAGAAGAAGTTCATCAGACTCTTTTGGTCCGAAGCTTCCTGATTCATAGTTGGGTAATGAAAGTTTTTCACTTCCCCATTGCGAAGATATATTATCAACAAATCTCCAGGAATATTCAACTTCATCCCAGCTTGTAAACAGAGTATTGTCACCATTCATAACTTCAAATAATAGTCTTTCATATGCCTCTGGAGTATTGCTTTCAAACTGGCAGGTCTGACAAAAGTCCATTTCAACTGGTATTATAAAGTTATCAGTACCAGGTCTTTTTGTATTAAACTTTAAATAAATACCTTCTCTAGGCTGAACACCGATTACTAAAAGATTAGAATTTAAATTATCAAATTCTTTAGAATAAAGGAATTTTGGTATGGATTTAAATTGTATAATTATTTCTGTTGATTTTTTCTTCATCCTTTTGCCGGTTCTTATATAGAAGGGTACTCCCGCCCACCTGTAATTTTCTACATGAAGCTTTAAGGCTACGAAGGTTTCGGTATGAGAATCTAGAGAAACTTTATCCTCTTGTCTGTAGCCTAAAATCCTTTTGTTATCAATCATGCTTTCTCCATATTGGCCTCTTACTATATCCAGCTTTATCTTTTCAGGTGTAATATCTTCTAAGGAACGAAGAATCTTTACCTTTTCATCTCTAATTGAAGAAGAAGAAAGATTAACTGGAGCTTCCATAGCAGTAAGAGTCAAAAGCTGAAGCATATGATTTTGAACCATATCCTTTAAAGCACCAGAGTTCTCGTAATAGCCGCCTCTATTTTCAACACCTACTGTCTCGCTGGAGGAAATTTGTATATTGTCAATATACTTGCTATTCCACAAAGGTTCAAAAATAGAATTTGCAAATCTTAAGACCATGAGGCTTTGAATCATTTCTTTTCCTAAGTAATGATCAATTCGATAGGTATTTGCTTCGCCAAAAACCTCTGTTATTTTTTTGTTTAGTTTTCTAGCAGAATTCAAGTCTCTGCCAAATGGTTTTTCAATTATAAGTCTCTGCCAGGAATCTTCGTTTTTAACCATACCTTGTTTATATAACTCATCATTAATAAGTGAGAAGTATTCCGGGGCAACGGCTAAATAAAATAATCTATTTCCTCTAGTATTATAAGAGTTATCCAAGTTATCTAAAAAACTATTTAATTCTTTATAGCCTAAGCTATCATGGAACTCAAACTTTTTATAATAAATCCTCTTAGCAATATCTTCCCATAAAGTTTCATCAATAATTTTAAATCTTGAAAAACTTTTTATAGACTTGTACGCTTGTTCTCTGTATTCATCATTACTTATATCTCTTCTTCCGATGGAGACAACTGCAAAGTTATCAGGAAGTTTTCCACTATGTTTCAAGTTGTATATTGCTGGTAATAATTTTCTATGTGTTAAGTCTCCTGTTCCGCCAAATATTACAAGTATGCATGATAAATCTGTGTTAAAGTTCATTAAGTCAACCGCCTTTCATGAGGAAAGAATGTTATTTAAAGCTTGGAACTATAAAATCTTTTCCCAAAGTTATATCAGATTTCCTAGTTTATAAACATATATTTCCCAACATTGGAACTTTTAAATCCTAGTATTTACATTATAATAAATAATAATTGTTATTTATAAATAAGAATCATATTTAACAAAAATGTTACATTTGAAAAATATTAAAAATTTATGGATAAAATTATACAGTACTAGGAAATCTATTGATAAGTAATGAACTTTAAGGAAAGTTAAGGTGATATTTTTGAATAAGAGATTTATAAAATATGGTATAGCTGCTATTATTATTACTTATTCTGCAGTTTTGATAAATATTAATTATAGTGATAAATATAATAAACGATCAGGAGATAAGGACATAAGTTCAAATAAGGTAAGTGCTAGTATTTCAGAAGATGAAAAAAATAGGTATACAGTTGCCTATGAAGGTGCATATTTTAATCCATATTTCAATTCTAATGGAACAAAACTTTTATACAGCTCAGGTGATAACATCTATGAGATGGACCTATTAAAAAATAAAACAGAACAAATTACTACTTTAAATAACTGTTATAATCCTATATACGCAAATGGTGATGATAATGTTATAGCTTTTGCCAGAAGTAACGGTATTTTTATTATGGATATAAATAAAAAAGATATAAAAAGACTGACAGGAAGTGAAAATCCAGAAGTTTCATATGCAAAACCAAATTTTACACCTGAAGGCAATATTATATATTTTAAAGTTACGATCTTACCCAAACCTGATGGCCATGGATTTGTTGAAAAAGAACCTGCTGTATATAAGATATCAAAAGATGGAAAGAAAGAAGAAAAATTGTTGGATGGATACAATCCAGTTATATCGCGCGATGGTAAAAAGCTTCTTTATGAAATGAATAATAATATATACGTAATGGATTTAGAAACTAAAACTTCAAAGCTTGTAGACTCTGGTAAATATGCAGCTTGGTCTTCAGATGGAAAATATATAAGCTACTCAAAATTTGAAAGAGATATTGAACACTATACAAAGTTTAAACAACAGAAAAAACTTTATATAGATAAAGAATACTCAAATATATATATTGCAGATATGGAAAATTTAAATAATAAATATAAAATAACAAAAGAAGAATTTCAAGATAGACAGAAGGAGATATCAGACTGGTCTAATGATATAAAAAATACTACAGAAGAACAACATTTTTTAGTTGTTTCTAAGCTGGCATACTTCGACAGCGTATGGTCAAATAGTAATGATGAAATATATGTATCAGCTTATGATGGCGATAAAGCCAATTTCGAACTTTTAAAATTTAAGTTTAATAAAAAATGATAAACACACTGGAAAACTCCAGTGTGTTTAATTTATTTTTCTAAGGAATATTTAATTACTAAATCCAAAGTATTTAAAACTGCATCCATATGTGTTCTTTCATAAGCATGAGAGGAGAAGACACCTGGTCCTATAAGTGCAGCTTTTACATCCCATCCAGCTCTTAAAACAGCAGAAGCGTCTGATCCGTAAAAAGGATATATATCAATTCTGTAATCAATATTATTATTTTTACAGGTTTCCGTTAATCTTTTTCTTAATTCAAAATCATAAGGTCCGGAGGAATCCTTCGCGCATATGCATACAGCATATTCAGTAGAATTTTGGTCTAGACCAGGGGCACCCATATCAACTGAAATAAATTCTTTAGTTAAAGGAGGAAGTGCTGCCGAAGCACCATGTCCAACTTCTTCATAATTGCTTATAAAGAAATTGGTAGTATAGGGAAGTTCTAAATTATTTTCTGCCATATATTTTATAGAGTAAAGGAGAATTGCAACACTGGCTTTATCGTCCAAATGTCTGCTTTTAACAAATTCCTTTTCAGTAATAATAGTTCTGGTATCAAAGCAGATAAAATCACCTACATTTATTCCTAGGCTCTCAACATCTGACTTTGAATCAACTTTTTCATCGAGAACAACCTCCATATTTTCAGGAACCTTTTTCAGGTCATAAGCTTCCTGACCGCTTATATGTACAGAAGGTTTAACAGCATGGATAGTTCCGGTAAATGTTTTGCCATCCATTGTTTCAACAATACAATTTTCCCCGTCTATAGCACCCATCATAAAACCGCCAAGAGGAACAAGAGAAAGAGTTCCGTTTGATTTTATTCCTTTAACCATGGCACCTAAAGTATCTACATGAGCTGAATAGGTTCTTTGATAGCTGTCGTCCTTTCCCTTTAGACTTACTATAACAGCTCCTTTAGTCGTAACTGTATAAGGAACATTTATTTTTTCAAGTTCATCCGTTATAAATTTCATTATTTTTTCTGTGTAACCTGTTGGACTTGGAATATTAAGAATGCTTTCTAAATAATACTTAATATCTTCTTTACAATAATTCATGACAATATACCCCTTTCCATAATTAGAATTATGTAACGTGAAATTACAAATAATTTTTACTTTTCAAAATTATATTATCATATAAAAGCAGTTTTTAAAACTAATTTTCATTTAGAACGTAAATATATGTATAAAACAAGGTGATTTTATAGTATAATAGGGAAGTGGATAGAAAGAGGTGAAGGTACATGAAAAAAAATGCAATCATAATTACTATAACTTCCATCATACTTCTTGCCGGAGGTACAGTTGGCGCTAGAGTTGGATATATGAGTAATAGTACTAAAGATTATTCTAATGTTATATATCCCAAAGTCGCTGTTGAAGATATTGATTTATCAGGAAAAACTAAAAACGAAGCTGTGAAACTTTTACAAGAAAAGTATGAAAGCGAAGTTTTAAAGAAAAAAATAGCTATTATAGGATCAGATAAGACCTATACAATTGACTATGCAAAATTAAATGCTAAATATAACATAGAAGAAACTGTAGATGAGGCTATGGCATATGGTAAAAATTTAGGATTATTCCAAAAGTATAAGCTTATTAAAACACCAGAGCAAAAGATATATAAATTAAAATTTACATATGATTCCAAACCGGTTAAGGATATTGTTACAGGAATGCAGAAGGAGATTGATAAGTCTCCAGTTAATGCTAAAATAACAATGATAAGCAGCGGTAAGTTTTCTGTTACACCAGATAAAACTGGCTTAAAGCTTAAAGTAGATGAGTTAGAAAAGTCAATTAATGATAAAGTAAATGGTGACATAAGTGGAGATGTTGAAGTTAAGGCTCCAATAGAAGTTGTACAAGCTTCTGTAACAGCAGATAGTCTATCTAAGGTTAACACAAAAATATCAAGTTTCAGCACAAGCTTTTCAGGTTCTTCAGCTAATAGGTCAGCTAATATCGGCTTAGCTACTAAATCAATAAATGGAAAGCTGCTTATGCCTGGTGAAAGTTTTAGTTTTAATGATGTTGTTGGTCAAAGAACTGCTGCAAAAGGCTATAAAGAAGCTCCGGTAATAGTTAATAACAAGCTTGATTCTGGACTAGGCGGTGGAATATGCCAGGTTTCAACTACTCTTTATAATGCAGTGATGAGAGCAAATATAAGTTCTACAGAAAGATCACATCATTCACTACCGTCCCATTATGTTGCATTGGGACTTGATGCAACAGTAGATTATGGTAATTTAGATTATAAGTTTAAAAATACTTTGAGTTTTCCAATATTTATTGAAGGTATTATTTCCGGAAATTCTGTTATATTTAATGTGTATTCGGATAAAAGCCTTTCAAGCAGAACCTATGACCTTGTAAGTGAAACGACTGATACAATTCAGCCGAATACAAAGTACATAGATGATCCAAATATGTATGAAGGTGAAACAAAAATTGAACAGCCTTCTTCAATTGGTTATAAGGTTAAGGTATATAAGAAGATATATGAAAATGGAAAATTAATTGGACAAGAAACAGTATCCAGTGAAACTTACAATAAGGTTGATGGTGTAACAAGAAGAGGAACTAAAAAGAAAGAACAATAGCAAAGACAGGCATATGCCTGTCTTTTAAATTGTGCCTTGAGTATAAATTTGTAAAAAATGAAAGACAATTGTAAAGCTCCGTAAGCTTATGATATAATAAGAGTATTATGAATATACTATGGGGATTAAGGGGACAGAAGTACAAATTTTGAAAAATGAGGGGGATATGTCATGGAATCAGAACAAATTATAAAAAATATTGTGTATAATATTGAAAAGGTAATAATAGGTAAACGATATGAAGTCTTTAATATTATGAAGGGAATTATTGCTGATGGGCATATATTGATTGAGGATGTACCAGGGGTAGGAAAAACAACTTTGGTTAAGGCTTTGGCAAAGTCTCTCAACTTATCTTACAGCAGGATTCAGTTTACTCCAGATTTACTTCCTTCGGATATTACAGGTATATCGATTTATAATCAGGGAGCTATGGAATTTGAATTTAGAAAAGGACCAGTATTTGCAAATATTGTGCTGGCAGATGAGATTAACAGAACTTCACCTAAAACGCAGTCTGCGCTTCTTGAAGTTATGGAAGAAAAACAGGTTTCAGAAGGTAATAATACATATAAATTAAATAAACCATTTTTTGTATTGGCCACTCAAAATCCTATTGAAAGTGAAGGAACCTTTGTGCTTCCAGAGGCACAGTTAGATAGATTTATAATTAAGGTTAGAATAGGCTATCCCGAAAAGAAAGAGGAAGCTAACATATTAAAAAGATACAGAAATGCTGAGCCTCTTAACGAATTAACTTCCATTGCCGATGCTAATGATATTTTAGAACTTCAAAAGAAAGCTCGAGAGGTTCATGTATCTGATGAAATTAATGAATATATTGCAAGTATTGCCGATGCTACAAGAAACAATAAGTATTTAGTATTAGGAAGCAGCACAAGAGCTTCATTAGCATTATTAAGAATTGCTCAGGCAAGTGCACTTATAAATGGAAGAGACTATGTAATACCGGAAGACATAAGAGAGAATGCGCTTTTAGTATTAAGTCATAGAGTAGTTGTTTCAGCATTGGCAAGAGCTAATAATTTTGACAGCGAATCTGTAATATTAGATATTTTAAAAACTGTTTCTGTTCCAAAGGTGAAATAAAATGTTTAGGTTTAAAATTAGTATTAAATTTATAAGCATTTTAATTCTTTCTTATGTTTTTGCGTTAATACAAGGTGGTAATCTTCCGTATAGAATTTTTCATGGGCTTTTATTAACTTTTTTAATAAGTCTTATATATATTTTATTGATTCAAAAAAATATACATATTCAAATGAAATTTGATAGAAAGATTTATAGAGCCGATGATGAACAGGAATTTATAACTATAATTAAAAACTATGGGCTTCTTCCAATTCCTTACGTGATCATTAACAATAAAGCTTTATCAAAGATAAATCCTAAATATAATGGAGATGCTGTTTGGGTTAATTCAGATGAAAGCAAATGGATTAAAAATAAAGTTAAATTCAACAATAGAGGAATTTATAATTTTGGTGAATTTGATATTAGTATTAAAGATTTATTTTCAATATTTGAAAGAAGAAAAAATACTAATTTAAATGTTCTCATTAAAGTCTATCCAAAAGTATACCAGTTGGCGAAGTTCTCTGCCAATGGGAGTGATATTTTCAAAAATGCAGTAAGCAACAAAACTAATATTGAGGATTTATATAGTACTAAGGATATAAGAAAATACAATCAAGGTGATAATCTAAAAAGAGTAAACTGGAAGGTAAGTGCTAAGCACGGAGAACTGTATGTAAGAAATTTAGATACTGTTTCTGGAGAAGAAAGCAACTTGTTTCTTAATATGAGCAAAAATAACTTTGCTCTGGATCAGGAGGGTATATATGAAGAACAGCTTATAGACTTATGTGCATCTACTATAAACTTTATGCAGCTTAAAGGTGTAAAGACTAAGCTTTTTATTAATAGTTCGGTCCAAAGAAGATTTGAAATAGACAGCAGAGAAGATTTCAACGATCTCATGGAGTTCTTTATAACACAAAAGAGTGATGGTGAAGATGATTTTGTGCGTTTTGTAAATTCAAATTTAAATAAAATACCGAGATTAAGCTGGATAGGGATAATTACAATTGGTGTAAGTAGAGAACTGAAGGATAATCTTATAATGATGAGGGATAAAGGATATAATATTACCGTTTTTTATTCTGCAAGTTCTTTGAAGGATCTGAGTAATATGGAATTTCTCAAGAAAATAGGTATAAGCTGCTTTAGTTTTAATGAGCTCATTAAGAAACAAGGAAACAGGGTGATAATATGAGTTTTCTAAAAGAAAATAAATTCTTTATAATATTAATTTATATAAATATTATGTTTATAATAACACTGGCTAAGATATGTTATAAAATAGAAAACTTTAACTATCTATTTATATCTGTTTTATATCTTTCAGGAATTATATTTTATTGGGCATTTTCAAGTATTAAAAAGAGAGTATTAAAAACTATTATTATAGTAATTCTAGTGGGCGCTTCTCTAGTATACTGTTTTTTGAATTTTAAGTATGTCCAAGCAGTTTTTTTTACTCAGATTGCTGATAACTTTAATTATATTAACAATTTGGTAGCAAAATCTATGTCTACGGACTTTATAAGCTTTAAACCTATTTTTATAATGATTCTTCCTATATTAACTGTAATAATTATTTCTTTAAGTTCAAAAGGACTTCCTAATTCTATACTTGTTTTGAATCTAACTCTAATAGTTACGCTATGGTATCTAGGATACACTGAAGAAATCAAAAAAGTTTTATTTTATTATGTGCTGATAACCCTTATCACATACTGCATAAACGCTTTTATTTATAACACTAAAAAGCTTTCTAAAAAAGGTATAAAAATTGAGATTCAATCCTATAAAATATTTATATATACAATTCTAATGTGCCTTTTAATAGCAGGAATATCTAATATATTGCCCCAAAACTTCAAGGGTAAATATTCCTCAGAGCTGCAAAGCAAGTTTTATAATAAGTTTATTAATTCAAGTGAAACTCAGCAGGAAAAAGGGAAAAAGTATAAATATGATTTAAGCTTTTCTGGCTACGATAACAATAAGAAAAAACTTGGTGGACCTATTGTATTAAACAAGCTAACAGCTTTTAAAGTTAATTCAGAAAAGACTTATTATTTGAGAGGCGCCATAAAAGAAAACTATGATGGTTTTTCCTGGTCTTCGGATGAAAGAAAATATACGGTAAAAAAGCTTAAAGAGGAGCTGGTGCCTCAAGATAAGTTCTATAAATCTTATACTGAATTAAATCAAGATATAAAAATAATCCCTCAGCAGTTAAATACTTCTACTATTTTTACACCTTCACTGCCATATAACGCTGAAATAGTAAAGGGGAATATCTATTATGATGATATTCCTACCCTTATAAGTAATGAGGTTTTAGTAAGCCCATATACTGTGTATTTTTATAGCTTGAACTATGAAGGCCAGCAATTATTAAGAGACAGTACGGGTAAAGTTAAAGAAGTAAGCGGAGTTTATTATTCAGAAGCTTATAAAAAGTATTTACAGGTACCGGAAAATATTAGTTCCAGGACTTATGATTTAGTATACAGTTTAGTAAAGAATAAGAAAAATAATTTTGAAAAGGTTAATGCTATAAGAGACTATTTAAATAAAAATTATCCATATACTTTGAAAGTTTCAAAGGTTCCAGAGGGGCAAGAGTTTCTAGATTATTTTTTATTTACAGAGAAAAAGGGATATTGTACTTATTTTGCTACGGCTGAGACTATAATGTGCAGAATAGCCGGCATACCAGCAAGATATGTTGAAGGCTTTAATATGACTGAAGAAAAAGATGAGGATGGACTTTATGTAGTAAGAAACGAAAATGCCCATGCCTGGAGCGAAGTTTTATATTTAGAAGATACTGATAAGGGGATGTGGTATACAGTAGATGCAGTGCCTAATGCTGTTGAATCCATCCACAAGGAAGAAGAAGCAGATAAAATAAAAACTAGCAATACACCAACTATAAATCCAGGTGTAAATAATAATAACTCTAGAAAGCCATCAGTAAATAATGGTAAAGCAGACGAAGAGTCCACAGGTAAGATAAGTATTCCGCCGTTTATCTTAAAACTTATATATGTATTAGCTGCATTTATCACTATTAATATAGTTGCTATTTTAACTTTTATTGTAAAGAAAAAAATAATTATTGATAGCAAAAGTTCAATTCCAGTATATAAATATTCTCTAATCAGACTTGAGACCATAGGATTTATAAATTCTAAGTTTATGCCTGACAGTAATTTAATTAGCAAGATGGATGATAGCCTTGCTGAGAAAGTTAAGGAAGTATCAATTTTGGCTTATAGAGAATATTATGGTGAAAAAGAACCAATAGTTTTCAATAAAAAAGATTACTATAATTATATAGAACATTACATTAAAAATAATCAATCAAAATTTGAGTATTATATTAAAAAATATTATAATATCAAAAAAATATCTTTATTAAAAAATAAAATTGTGATATTATATAGAAAGATAAGAAAACTGTAAATTGCGGATATGGCGGAACTGGCAGACGCACTAGATTCAGGTTCTAGCGGGAAACCATGCAGGTTCAAATCCTGTTATCCGCACCAAAACTAAAAATATACCCATGGATTTAATCCATGGGTTTTTTGTTCATATTTTTTAGTGAATATAAAGCTAGACCTGTTATTTAATTTGAAAATTCCTGAGCAGAATATGATTTATTTCTTGGGCAAAAACAAGCCCTGCACCTATCCGTTTAATCTATAATGAACAAGCTATTTGGTTACAGCTGTTGTATGAGCGCAATAATTTTAATAATATTTTTATAAATCTAAGCATATAAATTGATTTTTTTACAGACCTATTATATTATTAAAAATAAAAGGGTATGTGAGGTATAATATGAGGATAAGAATTAAAGACAGAAAAAGATTTTCTATAGGGTGTATTGTTTTAGTATTAATGATTTTTAATCTTATTTTCGCGTTAAGTAAACGTTCCGAAAGCATACTTACAACTAATGAATTTACAAAAACTTCATATGTTGCTTTGGCTGCAGATAAGGATGGAAGTATCTCCTTACTAGAAAACAAATATTTTAAAAAATATATAATAAATGGTCAAAAGGAATTTAAAGATATAGAGTGGAAGGAAACAAAAGACTTTGTTGAAATTCAACTAAGCAAAGATGATTTACTCAAGGTTAATCTAAAAGGGGACAAACAGTCGGAGCAAAAAGATATATATTATGAAAATACAAAAGATGGCTTAATTATTAAAATTAAAAAGAATTTTAACGAAAATAATTTTGTATATGTAGATAAAAACGACAGTAGCAAAGCAAATATATTAATATCGAAGCTTGAAAAACCTTTTCATAATACTGTAGTTATAGATGCTGGACATGGAGGAATCGATAAAGGAGCTAATTTAGGTAAAATGTACGAGAAGGATTTAACCTTAAAGATTGCAAACTATGCCTCTGAGGAACTTAAATTTGCAGGCTATAAGGTCATTATGACCAGGGATAATGATAAACTGTTGTCTCTTAAAGAGATAGGAGATATTACTAATGCTGCTTCAGCAGATGTTTTTGTGTCAGTTCATATAAACGAAAATAAATCCAGTGTATTTAAGGGAATGACCAGTTATTATTATGATCTTAATGGATTTCAAAAAAATGAAAGAATTAAACTTGCCCAAATAATGCAAAATAATTTAATAAAAAGTGATGACTGGGAAGATAGAGGTATTTTAAGGCAAAATTTAGCTGTTTTAAGATACAGCCAAATTCCATGTGTACTTTTAGAGTGTGGATTTTTAAGCAATACGGAAGATAGGGACAAGTTAACAAAGGATGAGGCTCTAAAAAATATTGGAATAAATATAGAAAAAGGAATTACAAGTTATTTATCTGCTGAATAAAAGAGTATATATTGTGAATTATAAGCACGAGAGCAATTCTCGTGTTTTTGCGTAAGTAAATAATTTTTATTATAATGATAAAGTAGCTATATTAACTAAAGATAAACTTTATTTTAGGAGGAAGTGTATGTATAAATTATTATGCACAGATATGGATGGCACTCTTTTAAACAGCAAAGGTAAAGTTAGCGAAAAAAATTTGAAGTTTATAAAAATGGCCCATGACAAGGGTGTTAAAGTTACAATATGTACGGGAAGAATATTTACATCAGCAAGTTATTTTGCTGACTTAATTGGAGTGAAGGTACCTTTAATAGCAGCTAATGGTGCATATATTAGAGAAAAAGATAGGGAAGAGGTTATTTATAAATCAGCACTGGGATATGAGAATTGCAAGAAGGTTTTAAAAGTATTAGAAAGGTATGGAATTAATCCTCACTATAATAGTTCTTCTATAGTATTCACAGGAAAAATAAGCTTTGCTTCAGCTAATTATGAAAAAGCCAACAAAGATTTGCCAAAAGACAAACAAATAGATATTAGGGTAGTAGAGAACTGGGAGAAGATGTTTGAGGAATATAAGGATGAAATACTAAAATGTATATGTATTGATGATGATATTGAAAAAATAGGGAAAGCAAAAGAGGAATTGCTGAAGTATGATGATTTGGAAGTAGTCAGTTCAAATTACAATAATTTTGAAGTTATGTGCAAAGGTGTTTCCAAGGGAAGAGCTGTAGAAATTTTAGCAGGATATTATAATATAAATAAAGAAGAGATAATATGTATCGGAGATAATGAAAATGACTTGTCTATGATTAAATATGCTGGTCTTGGAGTAGCAATGGGTAATGGAGAAAAATATGTTAAGGAGGCAGCTGATTATGTTACTTCAACTAATAATGAGGATGGAGTAGCTAAAGTTATTGAAAAATTTATAATATCTTAGTATTCTATAATAATAGTACTTAAAAATTATTTTAAAAGGAGTTTTAATAATGAATTTAAATATAGTTTTATTTGAACCTGAGATACCTCAAAATACTGGGAATATAGCTAGAACCTGCGTTCTTACTAATTCTAAGCTCCATCTAATTAAACCATTAGGATTTAGCTTAGATGAAAAGCATCTAAAAAGAGCTGGATTGGATTATTGGCAATACTTAGACATGGAAATACATGAATCTTATGAAGATTTTAGAGAGAAATATAAAGAAGGAAACTTTTATTTTTCAACTACTAAGGGAAATAAATTTTATACTGATATAAAATTCAAAGAAGGAGACTTTGTGATTTTTGGAAAAGAATCAGCAGGGCTTCCTGACTACATAAGAAACAGCAATCTAGATAATTTAATTAGAGTTCCAATGCTTCAAACAAGTACAAGATCTTTGAATTTGTCTAATACAGTAGCTATTTTAGCATATGAGGCACTTAGACAAATGGATTTTCCAAATATGAAGTAGAAAAAGGAGAATAAGTGTGGAGAAAATAAAAGTAATTACAGACAGCACAGCGGATTTGCCGTTAGAAATAATAAGAAAGTATGATATTGAAGTAATTCCGCTAACAGTGCATTTTGGAGATGAGAGTTATAGAGATGGTATAGATATAAATATAAAAGAATTTTTAAATAAAATAAAAATTAGTGAAGAATTTCCTACTACTTCTCAAATTAATCCTAAAATGTTTTACGATTGCTATAATAAGTATTTGAAGGAAGGTTATAAAATACTTTCTATTCACTTATCCTCAAAATTAAGTGGAACTTACCAATCCGCATGTATAGCAAAAAACATGCTTGAAAGTGATAATATCATAATAGTTGATAGTCTTAATGTTACATCGGGATTAGGAATTTTAGTACTAAAGGCCTGCAGATTGATAGAAGAGGGCTGCTCATTAATTGAAGTTGAAGAAGAAATAAAAAGTCTTATACCACATATAAGAAGTGCACTAGCATTTGAAAGTCTGGAAAACTTAGTAAAAGGCGGCAGGTTGTCAAAAACTGCAGGAACTATAGGTTCAATTCTTGGAATAAAACCTATAATTGAAATTAGGGATGGAGAGCTAGTAGTAAAAGATAAAGTTAGGGGAACAAAAAAAGCTATTAAAAACATATTGCAATACTTAGAAGAATACGGTATAAAAAGTGGCGAACCTTGTATAATACTGCAAGCAGAAAATAAAGAAATTAGAGATGCTCTTAAAGAAGATATGATGGAAAGAAAAAAGGAATTTATAGAGTGTGAGGTAGGGTGTGTTGTTGGAACTCATTCAGGAACAGGAGCATGTGGTATATTTTTTATAGAAAATCACTAAAAGTGAATTTTTACATTCATAATTTTTATAAAATAAAATAAAAAATTCAAGAAAAATATAGCATTTTAATTTACTTTAATATATAATGAATATTGTAAACATATTATTTGCACAATTCGAGGAATTTTTGCAATTTGATATAGTAAAAATATTATGGATGGATGAAGTTTTCGGGAGATAATCTTTTTATAAGGTAGCCGAAGGAATAAGCATGATAACCCATATTATGTGAAGCTCTCAGGCAAAAGTACCGGAAATGGACATACCTCTGGAAAGCTTAACTATATTAAGTTAAGCACCGAAGGAGTAAATCTCTCAGGTTATAAGACAGAGTGCAAGGGTCAAGGGGCTTTTGTATTATGTCTTTTTTGTTTGCCTCATGAAAACCTATTCAAATAAGTGGGAGGATATAGAAATGGTAGAGCAATTTATAATTATTACAAATAATCCCATGAGCAAAAATAAATACATAGAAAAGTATGAAGTAATCTATATTGATGGTACTGTGATTGATGTATATAAAAAGGTAAGAGATTATGTTCATTTAAACCACAGGCTTTTAACTCATCCTTTAATAAGCAGTATAAAGCCCAATGAAATACCATTTAGAACGGTTATTATTTCTAAGAAAAGGGATACTATAACTGATATGGAATCCCTCAATATGATTGAAAACAGTATAGATGCTACTAATAAATTCCTGAAAGACTTTGGAATTCCAAATTGGAATGAAAAGATCTTAGAGGATTTTCAATTAATAGATTATGATATTATTTATAATGCTATAAAAAATTAAATTAATCTCGATAATTAAGGAGGAAAAAATATGGCACATATTTATGACACCATTATAATTGGCGGTGGACCAGCAGGACTTTCAGCAGGACTATACGCAGCAAGATCAAAAATGGATACATTAATAATCGAAAGATCAAAGTTTGGTGGTCAAACTGCTACAACTGATGAACTTGAAAATTATCCAGGTTCTATAGAAAATTGTACCGGGCCAGAACTTATTGAGAGAATGAGAAAGCAGGCAGAAGAATTTGGTACAAAGTTTGCTAAAGATGAGATTACTACAGTTGACTTTAGTGGAAAAATTAAAAAGTTAGTAGGGAATAAAGAAACCTATGAAGCTAAAACTATAATAATTGCTTCAGGAGCATATCCAAGGCTTGCTGGTTTTGAGAATGAATTAGAGTTACGTGGAAAAGGTGTTTCCTACTGTGCAACCTGTGACGCTGACTTCTTCACTGATTTAGATGTAGCTGTTATAGGAGGAGGAGACTCCGCATTAACAGAATCAATTTATCTTACTAAGTTTGCTGAAAATGTAACAATAATTCATAGAAGAGATCAGTTCAGAGGAGCTAAGTCGATACAGGATAAGGTATTTAATAATCCTAAAATAAAGATAATATATGACTCGGTGGTTGAAGCAGCTAAAGGTGATGAAATACTTGAAGGTTTAGTAGTTAAAAATGTTAAAACCGGAGAAGTAAGCGATCTTAAGGTTGATGGATGCTTTGTATTCGTTGGATATCTTCCAATATCTGAACTTTTCACTGGAAAGATAAAATTAGATGAAGCTGGATATATTATAACTGACGAAGAGATGAGAACTGACGTGCCAGGAGTATTTGCAGCAGGAGATGTAAGACAAAAATCCTTAAGGCAGGTTATTACAGCAGCTGCAGATGGAGCTATAGCAGCTACTAATGCAGAACATTATATTGAAAATGAGTTCGATGAGCTTCATGTTTAAAAGAGTAAAAATGTGATTGCTAATTAACTATTTAACTTCTTATCTAGTTAAATAGATAAGAAGTTAAATAGATATATTCTTAAATATAATAATTCAACGAATAAAAGGAGGAACTTCAAATGTTAGAACTAAACAAGGATAATTTTGATGCCGAGGTTACAAACTATACTGAAAAACCTGTGTTTGTAGATTTCTGGGGAGATAAGTGTGAAATCTGCATAGAACTTATGCCAGGCGTACATGAACTAGAACATAAGTATGCAGACAAAATAAAGTTTGCTAGCTTAAATACTTCAAGTGCTAGAAGACTTGCAATTTCTCAAAAGGTACTAGGACTTCCAACTATGATAATCTACAAAAATGGAGAAAGAGCTCATATAGCAACTCCAGACAGACTAAAAACTCTAGCTGATGTTGAAAGCTTTATTAAAGAAGTTTACGATACTCTTTAATTATTTATTACTAAGTGGTAGTTAGGACTATCTTACAAAAGATATCAGTCTTAAATATAAATATAAAAATATAGGGAGGTGACCGCTTTGCGTCTAGAACTTGGAAAAATTTATATAAAGGATATACAGTTTGGACCAGAAACAAAGGTTGAAAGTGGAGTTCTTTATGTAAACAAAGAAGAGTTATTAAAGGAAGTTGGTGGAGATGAGAGACTTAAATCCATTGATTTTGATTTAGCAAAGCCTGGTGAGGAAACTAGAATAATTCCTGTAAAAGATGTTATTGAGCCAAGAGTTAAGGTTTCTGGAAAAGGTGGTATTTTCCCTGGCTTCATAAGCAAGGTTGATACTGTTGGTTCAGGAAGAACTCATGTGCTTAAAGGAGCTGCTGTTGTTACTACTGGTAAGATAGTTGGTTTCCAGGAAGGTATAATAGACATGAGTGGAGAAGGTGCTAGATACACACCATTCTCAAAAACTTACAATCTAGTTGTTGTTTGTGAACCAAAAGAAGGTGTGCTTCAGCATGAGCATGAAGAAGCTGTAAGAATGGTAGGCTTCAAGGCTGCAATTTACCTTGGAAAAGCTGGAAAAAATGTTGAACCAGATGAAATAAAGGTTTTTGAAACAAAACCTATTTTAGAACAGGTTAAAGAATATCCAGAACTTCCAAAAGTAGTGTATGTTTATATGCTTCAAACTCAAGGACTTTTACATGATACTTATGTTTATGGAGTAGATGCTAAGAAGATAATACCTACTTACATTTATCCAACAGAGGTATTTGATGGGGCTATCGTTAGCGGAAACTGTGTTTCAGCCTGCGATAAGAATCCAACTTATGTTCACTTAAATCAGCCAATAATTGAAGACCTTTATGAAAGACATGGTAAGGACTACAATTTCTTGGGCTGTATAATAACAAACGAAAACGTTTATCTTGCTGACAAACAGAGATCTTCTGATATGACAGCTAAGCTTGTAGAATTCTTAGGAGCTGATGCAGTTATAATTTCAGAAGAAGGCTTTGGAAATCCTGATGCAGATTTAGTTATGAACTGCAACAAGATAACAGAAAAAGGAATAAAGACAGTTTTAGTTACTGATGAATATGCAGGAAGAGACGGAAGCTCTCAATCACTTGCAGACTCAACTCCAAAGGGAGATGCAGTAGTAACTGGTGGAAATGCTAACGAAGTAGTTACACTTCCAGCAATGAAAAAGGTTATAGGACACCCAGAAGCTGCTAACATAATAGCAGGTGGATATGTAGGAAGTTTAAGAGAAGATGGTTCCATTAACGCTGAAATTCAGGTTATAACTGGAGCAACTTCAGAAGTAGGCTTCAACTATTTAACTGCAAAGGGCTTCTAAAATTTAAAATATATAAAACAATACAATACACCGAAAGATTATACAATTTATTAATTTTTGAAAGGAAGGATATTATGTTAAAGGGTAAAAAAGTAATTGCCATTGGCGATAGAGACGGAATCCCAGGACCAGCTATAGAAGAGTGCGCTAAATCCGCTGGTGCTGAAGTTGTATTTGCATCAACAGAATGCTTCGTTTGAACAGCTGCAGGTGCTATGGATCTGGAGATCCAACAAAGAGTTAAAGACCTTACTGAAAAGCATGGTGCTGAAAATGTAGTTGTTATTATAGGTGGAGCTGAAGCTGAAGCTTCTGGTCTTTCCGCTGAAACAGTTGCAGCAGGAGACCCAACTTATGCTGGACCACTTGCTGGGATAGCTTTAGGATTAGCTGTATATCACGTTGTTGAGCCTGAAGTTAAGGATGAATTTGACGCAGCAGTCTATGATGAGCAATGCGGAATGATGGAAATGGTTCTTGATGTAGATGCTATTATAGGCGAAGTTAAAACTGTAAGAGAACAATATTCTAAATTTTAATAAAATACTCCGAGAGGGGGGAGCACACTTGATACGTGTCGTTCACTATATTAATCAATTTTACGCTGGAATAGGCGGAGAAGAAAAAGCTGATATAAAACCAGAAATCAGAGAAGGTTTCATAGGACCTGGTATGGGACTTAATGGTCTATTAAAGGCAAAAGGTGCAGAAATAGTTGCTACAGTTATTTGTGGAGATTCTTATTTTAACGAGAACATGACTGAAGCAAAAGCTGAAATTATAGAAATGATAAAGAAGTATAATCCAGACTTGTTTATAGCAGGACCTGCTTTTAACGCTGGAAGATACGGAGTTGCTTGTGGTGCTATAGCTACAGAAGTGGAAGAAAAGCTTAATATTCCTGTAATAAGCGGTATGTATATCGAAAATCCAGGTGCTGATATGTATAAGAAACAGTTATATATAGTTTCTACTAAAAACAGCGCCGTAGGTATGAGAGACGCTCTTCCTAAAATAGCAAGCCTTGCATTAAAGCTAGCTAACAAGGAAGAAATAGGATCTCCTGAAACTGAAGGTTATATTGAAAGAGGTATCAGAAAGAATTTCTTTGCAGAAGAGAGAGGTTCAAAAAGAGCTGTAGATATGCTTGTTAAAAAGATAAAGGGTGAAGCATTTACTACAGAATTTAAGATGCCTGTATTTGATAGAGTGGAACCAAATCCACCAATCGCTGATATAACAAAAGCTAAAGTAGCAATAGTTACATCAGGTGGAACTGTTCCAAAGGGAAATCCAGACCATATAGAATCCTCAAGTGCATCAAAGTTTGGAAAGTATGATATAGAAGGAGTTATGGATTTAACTTCTGAAACTTATGAAACTGCACACGGAGGATATGATCCAACTTATGCAAATGCAGATAACGACAGAGTTATACCAGTAGACGTATTAAGAGAATTCGAGAAGGAAGGCAAAATAGGCTCACTTCACAGATACTTCTACAGCACAGTTGGAAATGGTACTGCAGTTGCTTCATCAAAGAAATTTGGCGAAGAGATTGCTAGACAATTAATTGCAGATGGAGTTCAAGCAGTTATACTAACCTCCACCTGAGGAACTTGTACTCGTTGCGGTGCAACGCTTGTTAAAGAAATTGAAAGAGCAGGACTTCCTGTTGTTCATATGTGTACAGTAGTTCCGATATCCTTAACTGTTGGGGCTAACAGAATAGTTCCTACAGTAGCTATACCACATCCTCTTGGAAATCCTAACCTTGACAAGAAGGATGAGTATGAGCTGAGAAAGAAACTAGTTACTAAGGCTTTAAGGGCTTTAGAAACTCCGGTAGATGGACAGAAGGTATTCGAAGATTAATTTATTATAGCTTATTAAATGGAGAAATGGAGAAATTAATGCAAAAACTTCTCCATATCTCCATTTTTAATTTAATGATATAAGGGAGGATTATTAAATGAGTTTTCCAGTAATAAAAAAAGCATCCTATGTTTTAGTTAATACACCTGATATGATAATTCACAATGGCACTACTCAAACATTAGAAAGAGAGACTAATCCAGATTCAGATTATTTAAAGCAGATAAAAGATCACTTAAGAAGCTTTGAAGATGTGGTTTCATATGCACCTAACCAAACTTATATAGGAAATTTAACTCCTGAAGAATTAGCACTTAGAAAAAGACCTTGGCACAGCGAAGCTTTAGAAGGTGCACAAAGATATGGCAAGTTTGGTGAAATAATGCCGCAGGATGAATTCTATGGTTTAATAAAAATATCAGACGTATTTGATCTTGTGAAATTAGAAAAAAGTTTTACTGCTTCTGTTAAAGAAAAATTTATGAAACATCCTGTGTTAAGTTCTAAAGCAGATGCTTTAGGAGAGGGAGAAGAAATAGCTGATATTGAAAAGATGGTTGAGTCTCATGTAGCAGAAGGACTTTATGAAAACGGAAATCTTGTGGGATGTGTAAGACGTGCTCATGAACATGATAAAAATTTATCTTCACATATAATGGTTGAAAATTTGGCTGTTAAGGCATCAGGAGTTCTTGCTCTTATGCATTTAGTTAAAGAGCTTGATATTGATGTAAATAGCATTGAATATATAATAGAATGCTCAGAAGAAGCAATTGGAGATATGAATCAAAGAGGCGGCGGTAATATAGCTAAGGCTATAGGTGAAATTGCAGGACTTAGAGGAGCAACAGGCTCTGATATGAGAGGTTTTTGTGCTGGTCCAACTCATGCAATTATATCAGCGGCATCTCTTGTAAAGTCAGGCATATACAAAAATGTTGTAGTTGTTGCAGGTGGAGCTACTGCTAAACTAGGCATGAATGGAAGGGATCATGTTAAGAAAAACCTTCCTATATTAGAAGACTGCTTAGGAGGATTTGCTCTTTTAATTTCAGAAAATGATGGTATAAATCCAGTTTTAAGAACAGATATAATTGGAAGACATACTATTGGACATGGAGCATCACCTCAAGCTGTTTTAGAGGCTTTAGTTCTTGAACCACTAGAAAGAGCAGGATTAAAAATAACCGATATCAATAAGTTTGCCCCAGAAATGCAGACACCAGATATAACTGAACCTGCAGGAGCTGGAGATGTTCCAACTCAAAACTATAAAATGATAGGAGCTCTTGCTGTAAAGAAAGGGCAAATAGATAGAAAAGATTTGCCAGGCTTTGTAACTGAACATGGATATCCAGGTTTTGCTCCAACTCAGGGACACATACCTTCAGGAGTTCCAATAATTGGTCATGGAAGAGAATATATGTTAAATGATAAAATGGATAATTTCATGATAATAGGAAAAGGAAGCTTATTCCTTGGAAGAATGACCAATCTATTCGATGGTGTTTCAATAGTTGTTGAAAAAAATAACGGAAGTAAAGAAGACAGCGGCGAAAACACAGGAATATCTAAAGAAGAAGTTAAAGCTATGGTTGCAGATGCTATGAAGGATTTTGCAGCATATATTCTTAATAAATAAATTAAGAAGTGTCTTTGATAATATCGTAGTGCTTCATAATAGGTAAAGACTATTAGAAGATAGGAGGATAATGATGGATAATATTCAAGCTAATAAAATGATAGCTGAAGTTTTTAATGAAATAGCAGAGGGAATAAAATCCGGAAGCTTTGGAAAAAAAGTTAAAATCGGTCTCACTATATTAGGCTCAGAGCATGGAATAGAAGAGATGATAAAGGCAGCCGAAATGGCACAGAAAAAGTATAATGACTTTGATATAGTATTAATCGGTCCTAAAAATTCTTCTAGCATAAACACAGTTGAAGCTAATACTCCAGAAGAAGGACATCAACTTATGGTTAAACTTCTTGAAAGTGGGGAAATCCAAGGGTGCGTAACACAACATTTTGATTTTCCTATTGGAGTTTCAACTGTTGGAAAAGTAGTAACGCCTGGAAGAGGCAAAGAAATGTTTATAGCTACAACAACAGGTACTTCATCAACTAACAGAGTTGCTGGCATGGTTATAAATGCTATTTCAGGAATAGCAACTGCAAAGGCTAATGGAATAGAAAACCCTAAAGTGGGTATATTAAACTTAGATGGTGCAAGGAAAGTAGAAAGAATACTTAATGAATTAAAAGATAATGGGTATGAATTTGATTATGCAGATTCTTTAAGGGCTGATGGAGGAGCTGTTATGAGAGGAAATGATCTCTTAGCAGGAACACCAGATGTTATGGTGTGCGATTCTCTCACAGGAAATCTTTTAATTAAAATATTTTCTTCGTTTACTACTGGCGGTGATTATGAAACTGCAGGTGCAGGCTATGGACCAGGTATTGGAGAAAAATATAATAAGCTTATAAATATTGTCTCAAGAGCATCTGGTGCACCTCTTATTTCTGAGGCATTAAGGTATTGTGCTATTTCTGCTAAAAATAATGTCCTAAAAACTGCAAATATAGAATTTGAAAAAGCAAATAAGGCTGGATTAAAAGATATAATTGCTAAAAATACAATTGATAAGGCTCCTGAACAAGCTGAAGAGGTGAAAATACCTCCTAAAAAAGTTGTTACAGCAGATATAACAGGAATAGATATACTTGAATTGGAAAATGCTTGTAAAGCATTATGGAAATCAGAAATATATTCAGAAAGTGGTATGGGATGCACAGGACCTATTGTTCTTGTTAATACAGAGGATTTAAACTCTGCAAGAACAATTCTAAAAAACTCAGGGTTTTTAAGTTGATTTTATGCTGTGCTTGAAATAGAAAGAACAAGCACAGCTCAAAATTTATATCATTATCATGAATATACATTGATTTTATAGAAAAAATGAAGTATATTATTAATTGGACATGCTAAAATGTAATAATAAACAATAATTTATAGAATAATATGTATAGCTTTACAATATAATTTAGTATGCTCGTACATAATTAATATTTTTTAAAGTATATGTAAAATTTTTTTAAACAATTTTACATAAAAAGAAGGAATTTAAATTATTTTATAGAATAGTTTAAATATATGTCTTATTTATTATTAAAATTAATGGGAGGGAACTATTAATGAAAAAGAAAAGAATTCTATCAATGCTAGCAGCTGCTGCAGTAGTAACAACTTTATTTGCAGGTTGCGGAGCAAAAGAAAATCCAGCACCTTCAACTGGAGGAGATAATAAGCCAGCTACAAAAATAAAAGTTGGTTTAGTTACTGACCAAGGCGGAGTTAATGATGGTTCATTCAATCAATCTGCTAGAGAAGGTATAGAAAAAGCTGCAAAAGAATTAAGCATTGAAGCACTTAATCCAATTGAATCAAAACAACAAGATGCTTATGAGCCAAATCTTAAGACAATGTCAAGCACAGCTGATTTAACAGTTGGATGCGGATTTATGATGCAGCAGGCAATAGACAATGTATCAAAACAAGCAACAGACAAGAAATTCTTGTTAGTTGATGCTGTTGTTGCAAACCCAAATATATTATCAGTTACTTTCAAAGAGCATGAAGGATCTTTCTTAGCTGGTGTTGCAGCTGCTAAGACTACAAAAACTGGTAAGATTGGATTTATAGGCGGAAAAGAAGGAGACGTTATTAATAGATTTGAAGCTGGTTTCGTTGCTGGTATCGCTTCTGTTAATCCAGATATGGCAAAGGCTTTAATGCCAAAAGATGCTAAGACTCCAGGACCAAACGTTATATATGTTGACTCTTTTGATGACCAAGGTAAAGGATACGAAGCTGCTAAGACACTTTATAACAGTGGAGTAGATATTATATTCCATGCAGCAGGCGGTGTAGGATTAGGAGTATTTAAAGCTGCTAAAGAAATGAATAAGTATGCTATTGGTGTTGACTCCGACCAAGCTGTTACAGCACCTGGATACAAAGATCAAATTCTTTTCTCAATGGAAAAGAAGGTTGGTGTTGCAGCATATAACACCATCAAAGATTTACAAGCTGGAAAATTCGATGGTGGAAAACATGTTGAGTTAGGAATTAAAGAAGATGCAGTTGGTTTAGCTCCAACAATAAATTCAGCTGTTTCAAAAGATGCTGTTGATTTATCAAATAAGGCAAAAGACATGATAAAAGCAGGAACAATAGTAGTTCCTGGAACAAGAGCTGACCTACTTCAATTTAAACCTGTAGAAATTAAATAAATTTAAAGCAATTGGCTAGATGTTAAAGCATCTAGCCTATTTAGTCAAAAGGAAGGAGATAAGGCATGGACAAAGTTTTGGAGCTAAAAGGTATTAAAAAGATATTTCCTGGAGTAATAGCAAACGACGATGTTAATTTTGACCTAAATAAAGGGGAAATCCATGTTCTTCTTGGAGAAAATGGTGCAGGTAAAACAACACTCATGAATATTGTTTATGGTCTTTATCAACAGGAAGCCGGAGACATTTTTATTAAAGGCCAAAAAGTTAATATTAAAAATCCTAGGGATGCAATAAAACTTGGTATAGGTATGGTTCATCAGCATTTTATGCTTGTACATAATTTCACTGTAGCACAAAATATGATACTTGGACACGAAACAAGAAAAGGATTAAACTTAGATATAGATAAGGCTGTTACGGACACTAAAGCCCTCTCTGAGCAGTATGGATTTAATATAGATCCTAATGCAATAATTGAGGATATGACAGTTGGCCAGCAACAAAAGGTTGAAATATTAAAAGCTCTTTACAGAGGTGCAGAGATTTTAATATTAGATGAGCCAACTGCAGTTTTAACACCACAGGAAATTGAAGATCTAGGTGTAATACTAAGAAACTTAGTTAAACAAGGAAAATCTATAATACTTATTACGCATAAGTTAAAAGAAGTTATGAGTTTAAGCGACAGAGTAACTATTATAAGAAGAGGTAAAGTAATTGATATAGTTAATACTAAGGATACAAATATAGATGAGCTTGCAGAGATGATGGTAGGTAGAAAAGTAAATTTAGTAGTAAGTAAAAAGGAAGCTAAGTTTGGCGGAGCTACTCTTAAAATTGAGAACTTGAATGTACTTGATCATAGAGGACTTCCAGCAGTTAAAAACGTAAACTTGGAAGTTAGAAAAGGCGAAATTCTTGCAATAGCAGGAGTTGATGGTAATGGACAAACGGAACTTGTGGAGGCCATAGCAGGTCTTAGAAAATCTACAAGTGGAAAGATAGAACTTAATAATAAAGATATTACAGGAAAATCACCAAAGGATGCAATAGAAGCTGGACTTGGACATATTCCTGAGGACAGACATAAAAGAGGTTTGATATTAAAATATTCTTTGGCTGAAAATTCTATACTAGGTATACATTATAAAGAGCCATTTGCTAAAGGAATCATAATGAATTATAACAAGGTAAAAGATCATGCTAGAAAACTAATAGCTAATTATGATGTAAGAACTCCAAATGAAGATGTAGCTGCTTCAGCATTGTCTGGAGGTAATCAGCAAAAAATGATAGTTGCTAGAGAAATTGAGAAAGACCCTGAACTTATAATTGCAGCTCAACCTACAAGGGGCTTGGATGTCGGTGCAATCGAATACATTCATAAAAGATTAGTAGAAGAAAGAGACAACGGAAGAGCTGTGTTACTGGTTTCTTTAGAGCTTGATGAAGTTCTTTCACTTGCAGATAGAATTGCAGTAATATACGATGGAGAAATAGTTGACATTTTAGATGCTAAAGAAGCAACCGAGCAAAAACTTGGTATTCTTATGGCTGGAGGAACTTTAAACAAGGAAAGCAAGGAGGTATAAATAATGAATTCCAAAAAAAATAGCAATGGACTAGCAAATTCTTTAAAAGCGTTGTTGATATCCTTACTTTCCGTAGTAGTAGGGTTGTTTATATCAATATTTTTTGTAATGTGGGCTAAAAAATCTGGCTTCTTTTCTTCTGCCAGCCTATTATTTACATCAATTTGGAAGGGAAGCTTTGGAGAAAAGCGTCAGCTTATAGAAACATTAGTTTTTGCTACACCTCTTATATTTACTGGCCTTGCACATGCTGTAGCATTTAAAACAGGATTATTCAATATAGGTGTTGAAGGTCAATTTATAATAGGTATGCTTGTAGCTTCTTTATTAGGACTTATACCTGGGATTCCAGGACCAATTCATATAGTTATAATTATACTCGGCGGAATTATCGGCGGAGCTATATGGGCAGGTATACCGGGATACTTAAAGGCAAAGCTTGGAACTAATGAAGTTGTTAATACTATTATGATGAACTTTATAGCTATGCATTTATCTAATTACTTTACAATGGGACCATTCCATAAACAAAGTAGTGCAAGCACAGAATTAATTCAAAAAAGTGCAAATTTAACACGTTTTTTAGGTGCTAACTATAGACTTAACACTGGTATTTTCATTGCGTTAATATTAGTAGTAGTTGTGTATGTATTGCTTTGGAAAACTACAATAGGATATGAAATTCGCGCGGTTGGTTTAAGTGCTACTGCTGCTGAGTACGGCGGAATAAGTATGAAGAAGAATATTATTTTGGCTATGGCTATTTCTGGAGCTATAGCAGGTTTAGGTGGTGCAGTACACATTGCAGGAGTTCAGCATCAATCTATTCAGTTGTTTGGATTCCCTAATTATGGATTTGATGGTATAGCTGTTGCTCTAGTTGCAAAGAGCAATCCTATAGGCGTTATTTTCTCAGCAATTTTATTTGGTGCTCTTAATTTAAGCTCAGGTATGTTAATGCTTTATGGAATACCAAAAACTATATCAACTTTAATTCAAGGTGTTGTAATTCTGTTTATTGCCGCAGAATATATGTTTAAATATTTTGCTGAAAAAAGAAAAAAGGAGGCTGCTTTAAATGAATAGTACAACTTTAGCAATAGTAGGATTAATTGCTGCTACACTTAGACTTGCTACGCCTCTTGTATTTACTAGCTTAGGTGGTGTGTTTTCTGAAAAATCTGGTGTTGTAAACATAGCTCTAGATGGAATTATGACGGCAGGAGCATTCTTTGCTGTTTTAGGTTCATATTTAACAAAAAGCCCTCTTATTGGCATATTGTTTGGTATTTTAGGAGGAGTTTTATTTGCAGGGATACATGCATATTTAAGTATACACTTAATGGCTGATCAGGTTATATCTGGTACTGGTATAAATGTGTTTGCTCCTGCATTAGTTAGTTTTTTAGTGTTCACTTTCTTTGGAACACCATCGCAAACAAGTAATGTTGCTTCACTGCCATATCCTTCAGCGTTCTTTGCTAAGATACCGATTATAGGAGTTATTTTAAAAGAATTAAATTGGTTTGTATGGCTTGCTTTTATACTTGTATTTGTATCTCATTATGTTTTATTTAAAACTCCTATTGGACTTAGAATAAGAGCAGTTGGAGAGCATCCTAAAGCAGCAGATACTTTAGGAATAAGCGTATATGGGATAAGATATATGTCAGTTATTATTTCAGGGATTTTAGGAGGGCTTGGAGGAGCTACACTTTCTATAGGTATAATGGATTTATACAGAGAAAATATGGTTAGCGGAAGAGGATTTATTGCTCTTGCTGCTATGATATTTGGTAACTGGAAACCTAAGAATGCGATGCTTGCATGTCTTCTGTTTGGTTTTGCTCAAGCGCTTGAAATATATGCAAAAACCTTTGGATGGAGAATTCCTGGAGAGTTTTTTGCTGCTTTCCCTTATCTTTTAACAATGCTTGTACTTGCAGGCTTTGTAGGAAAGACTCAAGGTCCTTTATATGACGGAGTTCCTTACAAAAAGGGTGAAAGATAAAAAAATAGAACCTGCCTTTGTGCAGGTTTTTATTTTTTTAAGTTATTTTATGATATAATAAAGTAAAACTAACTAAAGTGCGGTGATATTGCATGGAAATGAACTTTAATTTAAATCTGACTCAAGAACAAAAGTTAATAATGACTCAGCAAATGCAGCTATCTATTAAACTTTTACAGATGTCAAGTCAGGAGCTTCAGGAACAAATTGAAAAGGAAGTACAGGAAAACCCAGTGCTTGAATATTCTGAGTCTTATTTTGATAAGGAAGAAGAAGTTAAAAATAGAGTTGATTATAAAGAATTAGTCAAGTATTTAGATTTTGATAAATATGGTCAGCATCATTATGAGAGAAGCGAGGATGAAGAGGTATCTCCATTTAATTTTGTTTCAGAAAAAATGTCACTAAAAAAGTATTTAAACAATCAGATTATTGACTTATATGTAAAGGATTACCTCAAGATTGTATGTGAATATATAATTGATAATATTGATAGCAGAGGATACTTAGACATTGGAATTGACGATATTTCAAAAGAGTTAAATATTAAGCAAGAATTGGCAATTGAAGCTTTGAATCTCGTTCAAAGCCTAGACCCTCCAGGAGTTGCCGCAAGAGATATTAAAGAGTGCTTAAAGCTTCAGCTACAAAGGAAGGAGCTTTTAGACGAAAAAATAATTACAATAATTGATCAGCATCTTGAAAATATTGCAGATAACAGATATTCTGCTATAGCTAAAGCATTAAATATAGAAATAAAAGAAGCACAAAGGTATGGGGATATTATAAAGTCTTTAGAGCCAAAACCTTCAAGTGGTTTCTATACTGGAGATGAAGTAAGATATATAACTCCGGATGCTTATATAAGAAAAATAGGCCAAGATTATCATATAATTATGAATGATGATTTATTGCCAAAATTTAATATAAATGATAGATATAAAGAAATTATTAAAGAAGAAACCAATAAGGAAGCTGTAGAATATATAAAAGACAAAATTAACAATGCACTATTTTTAATTAAAAGTATCGAACATAGGAAAAGTACTATATATAAGGTTTTAGAGAAAATTGTGGAACTTCAAAAGGATTATTTTGAATACGGAACAAACTATCTAAAACCAATGACTCTAAAAGATATTTCTGAGAGCATAGAAATGCATGAGTCTACCGTAAGCAGAGCGGTTAAAGACAAGTATATAAATACAAGCAGAGGAACTATAAAAGTAAAAGATTTATTTACTACAGGACTTTCATCTAACAGTGATACTGAGGATGTATCCACATCTATAATAAAAAAAGAGATAAAAAACCTGATAGATAATGAAAATAAGGAAAAACCTTTGTCTGATCAAAATATATGTGATATCCTAAACGATAGGGGAATGAATATTTCACGAAGAACAGTAGCAAAATATAGAGAGGAAATGGACATTAAATCATCAAGTAAAAGAAAGAGATTTTAATTTGTTTACACTTTATTAACAATTTTTTTTAAAATACTAATTTAAAAAAATTAGTATTTAATTTATAATAGTAGTGGGACAAGAAATGAATGTCTGGGACGCTAAATGACCAAAGAGGTGTTGTTATTGCATGACGTTTTAAAAATTGCTCAGAAGATTGTACCCGAGTATGTAGAAATACTTCTTAAAAGATATGATATTTTAAGAACAATATACTATAATCAGCCTATAGGCAGAAGGACTTTATCTAATAACCTGGGAATGGGAGAAAGAATAGTCAGAACAGAAATAAGTTTTTTAAAAGAACAAAACCTAATTGAGATTAATACTCCCGGTATGAATGTAACTAAGGAAGGCGAAGAGATAATCAATAAGCTTAAGGATTTTGTACATGAGCTTAAAGGCCTTTCTGAGATTGAAAAATACATAAGAGAAAAACTAGGATTAAAGAACATAATTGTTGTACCAGGAAATGTAGATGAAGATATTACTGTTCTTACTGAACTTGGTAAAGCAGCAGCCTTGTATTTGAAGGAACTTATTAAGGACAATTCTATAATTGCTATTACAGGTGGTTCAACCATAAAAGAAGTGATAGACAATATGCCTAAGGTGCAAAACCTTAATGATGTTCTAGTTGTGCCTGCAAGAGGCGGTATGGGAAGCAGTGTAGAAACTCAGGCTAATAACCTGGCAGCAAGCCTTGCCAAAAAGCTTGGAGCTTCGTATAAGCTTCTGCATATTCCAGACAATTTAAGTAATACCGCATTAGGTGCCATGCTTAATGAAAGTGATGTTAAAGAAATTGTAAATAATATAGTAAATTCAAACATACTCATTTACGGCATAGGCAGGGCTGACAAGATGGCTGAAAGAAGAGGGTTGCCAACTGAAAAACTGGATGAATTAATATTTAAAGGAGCTGTTGGCGAAGCTTTTGGTTATTATTTCAATGCTGATGGTCAGATTATTTGTTCAACATCAACTATTGTAGTTGACAGCAATTCATTAAAAAACATAGAAAATCTTATAGCTGTAGCAGCAGGCAGAAACAAGGCTGAAGCTATTATTTCTGCAGAAAAAAATTTATCAAACAGTACACTAATAACTGATGAAGGAGCTGCTAGAGAAATTATAAATATTATTAGTAAAAAAGAGTAAACTAATAATGTTAACTATTTAGTCAAATAATTATATTAAAATATATTATTTAAAAATTTTAGGAGGTACTTATATGTCAAATGTTAAAGTAGCAATCAATGGTTTTGGTAGAATAGGACGTCTTGCGTTCAGACAAATGTTTGGAGCAGAAGGTTTTGATGTCGTTGCAATCAACGATTTAACAGATCCTAAGATGTTAGCACACTTATTAAAATATGATTCATCACAAGGAAGATATGAAGGAACAGTAGAAGCTAAAGAATCTTCTATAGTTGTTAATGGAAAAGAAATTAAAATATATGCAGAAGCTGATGCTTCAAAACTTCCATGGGGAGAAATTGGAGTAGACGTAGTACTTGAATGTACTGGATTCTATGTATCAAAAGCAAAATCACAAGCACACATCAATGCAGGTGCTAAGAAAGTTGTTATTTCAGCTCCAGCTGGTAATGACCTTCCAACAGTCGTATACAATGTAAACCATGATATATTAACTGCTGAAGATCACATTATTTCTGCTGCTTCATGTACAACTAACTGCTTAGCTCCAATGGCTAAAGCACTTAACGACTATGCTCCAATTCAATCCGGTATAATGTCAACAATCCATGCTTACACTGGAGACCAAATGGTATTAGATGGACCACATAGAAAAGGTGATTTCAGACGTGCTAGAGCAGCAGCTGTAAACATAGTTCCAAACTCAACAGGAGCTGCAAAAGCTATTGGACTCGTTATTCCAGAATTAAAAGGAAAATTAATCGGTTCTGCACAAAGAGTTCCAGTTGCAACTGGTTCTACAACAATTTTAGTTTCAGTTGTTAAAGGAAAAGACGTTACAGTTGAAGGAATCAACGCTGCTATGAAGGCTGCTTCAAATGAATCCTTTGGTTACACTGAAGATGAAATAGTATCTTCTGATATCGTTGGAATCAGATTCGGTTCATTATTTGATGCAACTCAAACAATGGTTTCTAAAATTGGAGAAGATTTATACCAAGTTCAAACAGTTTCATGGTATGACAATGAAAATTCATATACTAGCCAAATGGTTAGAACTATAAAGCACTTTGCTAACTTCTTAAAGTAATTTAAGTATTCAATTATAAGAATTTAAAGATTATAAATAGGGTCTGGTTTTGTAGTTAGGGCTATAAACCCAGGCCTTTATTTAGTTTTACATATAAATAAACTAAGTATATAAAGGAGATAATACTATGAAATTCAATAAAAAGACTATCGAAGATATTGAAGTAAAAGGTAAAAAAGTATTAGTAAGATGTGACTTTAATGTGCCTATGAAAGATGGAAAAATCACAGATGAAAATAGATTAAACGGAGCGCTTCCAACAATAAAATATTTAATGGAACATGGCGCAAAGGTAATTCTTTGTTCTCACCTAGGCAAAGCAAAGGGTCCAGATCCAAGTTTAACTCTTGCACCTGTAGCTAAAAGATTATCTGAAATGCTTGGAAAAGAAGTAGTATTTGCTGCTGATGATGAAGTTGTTGGTGAAAATGCTAAAAATGCAGTAGCTAGTGCTAAAGATGGTGATGTAATTCTTCTTGAAAATACAAGATTTAGAAAAGAAGAAGGAAAGAATGAAGATTCTTTCTCTAAGGACTTAGCTTCTATTGCTGACGTATATGTAAATGATGCATTTGGTACTGCTCATAGAGCACACTGCTCAACAGTTGGCGTAACAAAGTTTGTCGATACAGCTGTATGTGGATATTTAATACAAAAGGAATTAAAGTTTTTAGGGGAAGCTGTAGAAAATCCAACAAAGCCTTTCTGTGCTATACTTGGTGGGGCAAAGGTTGTTGATAAAATAGCTGTTATAGAAAACCTATTAGATAAAGTTGATACCTTAATAATAGGCGGCGGTATGGCTTATACTTTCTTTAAGGCACAAGGCTATGAAATAGGAAAGTCACTTCTTGACGAAGAAAGACTTGATTATGCTAAAGAAATGATGGAAAAGGCTAAAGCTAAAGGAGTCAAATTACTACTTCCAGTAGATAATAGAATTGCTCCAGAATATGCAGATGTTGATGCTAAGATTACAGAAGACCAAAACGTTCCAGAAGGATACATGGGACTTGATATTGGACCGAAATCAGAAAAATTATTTGCAGATGCAGTAAGAGAAGCTAAAACAGTTATATGGAATGGACCAATGGGAGTTGCTGAGTTTAAGAACTTTGCCGATGGTACTGTAGCAGTAGCTAAAGCAATGGCTGAATCAGGAGCTACTACAATAATAGGCGGAGGGGACAGCGCTGCTGCTGTTAACAACCTTGGTTTTGGAGATAAGATGACTCATATATCAACAGGTGGTGGAGCTTCACTTGAATTCCTGGAAGGAAAAGAGCTTCCTGGAATAGCTGCACTTAATGATAAGTAGTAATTAATAATTAGTATCAATTAGAGTTTACAATCGGGATTAAAGTGATATAATAATATTAGAATTAATAATTAATAATGAATAATTAAATGAATATGGAATTTAGCCTTAGGCTAAATTCCAAAATAAATTTTATTTAGCTAAGTAAAATATATCTAATTATTAATTATTAATTAAAAACAAGGAGTGTTTTTAATGAGAAAGCCAATAATTGCTGGAAACTGGAAAATGCACAAAACTATTGATGAAGCAGTTAGTTTTGTTGAAGAAATAAAGCCACTAGTTAAAGATGCAAAAGCTGAGGTTGTAGTTTGTCCTACATTTGTAGCTCTTGATGCTGTTGTAAAAGCAGCAAAAGGAACTAATATAAAAGTAGGAGCTCAAAATGTTTACTTCGAAGAAAAAGGAGCTTTTACAGGCGAAATTGCACCAAATATGCTTGAGGCAATGGGCGTAGATTATGTTATAATAGGACACAGCGAAAGAAGACAATACTTTAATGAAACTGATGAATCAGTTAACAAAAAAGTTAAAGCTGTTTTTGCTCATAATATGGTTCCAATACTTTGTGTTGGCGAATCCTTAGAAGAAAGAGAAGCCAACATAACAGAAGAAGTAATTGAAAGACAAGTAAAGCTTGATTTAGCTGGACTTACAAATGAGCAGGTTGAAAACATAGTAATAGCTTACGAGCCAATCTGGGCTATTGGAACTGGCAAGACTGCTACTTCAGATCAAGCTAATGAAACTATAGCGTTTATAAGAAGCGTTGTAGCTGATGTATATGGTAAAGAAACAGCAGAAAAGACAAGAATACAATATGGCGGTTCTGTTAAGCCTTCAACTATAGCAGAGCAGATGGCTAAATCAGACATAGATGGAGCGTTAGTTGGGGGAGCTAGTTTAGTAGCAGCAGATTTCGCAGCAATAGTCAATTTTTAAGGGGGAAAAATGATGTCAAAGAAACCAGTTATGCTAATGATCCTAGATGGATTCGGATTATCAGACAAAGTAGATGGCAACGCAGTAGCTGCAGCAACCAAGCCAAACTTTGATAAATATTATAAAGAATACCCTCACACACAGCTTGGTGCCAGCGGAATGGATGTTGGACTTCCAAGAGGACAAATGGGAAATTCAGAGGTAGGACATCTTAATATAGGTGCAGGAAGAATAATATATCAGGAATTGACAAGAATAACTAAAGCAATAGAAGATGGTGATTTCTTTGATAAGTCTGAGTTTAATGAAGCTGTTGATAAAGCTTTAAAAACTGGAAATTCACTTCATCTTTTAGGGCTTTTATCAGATGGTGGTGTTCACTCACACATAGATCACCTTAAGGCTCTTATTAAATTAGCTAAGGACAAGGGATTAAGGAAGATTTATGTTCATGCTTTTCTTGATGGAAGAGATGTTCAGCCTGGATCTGCTAAGAATTTTATAATGGAACTAGAAGATTACATGAAAGAAATAGAAGCAGGAAAAATAGCAACTTTATCAGGAAGATATTATGCAATGGATAGGGATAAGCGCTGGGAAAGAGTCCAATTAGCCTATAATGCTATTGTACTTGGACAGGGTGAAACATCACATTCAGCTATGGAAGCTATAGAAAAATCCTACCATGATAACAAGACTGATGAATTTGTTCTTCCAACAGTAATTATAGAAAATGGAGCTCCAACTGGGAAAATAGAAAATGGAGATTCAGTAATTTTCTTTAATTTTAGACCAGATAGAGCTAGAGAGATTACTAGAGCAATTAACGATAAGGTATTCGATGGTTTTGAAAGAGAAACCTTAGACTTAAATTATGTGTGCATGACTCAATATGATAAAACTTTAGAGAATGTTACTGTTGCCTTTAAGCCGGAATCATACTCTAATACAATAGGAGAATACGTAAGCAGACTAGGCAAGAAACAGCTTAGAATTGCTGAAACAGAAAAGTATGCACACGTAACTTTCTTCTTTAATGGTGGAGTAGAAGCTCCAAATGAAGGGGAAGATAGAGCCTTAATTCAATCTCCTAAGGTTGCAACTTATGACCTTAAGCCAGAAATGAGCGCTTATGAGCTTACTGATGAGCTTGTGAGAAGAATTGACAGCGATGAGTATGATATGATAATCTTAAACTACGCAAATCCAGATATGGTAGGACATACCGGTGTATTTGAAGCTGCGAAAAAAGCTATAGAAGCAGTAGATGTATGCCTTGGAAGAGTGGTAGAAAAGATACTTGAAAAGGATGGTACTGTATTTATTACTGCAGACCATGGAAACGCTGAGCAGATGATAGATTACTCAACAGGAGAACCTATGACAGCTCACACAACAGATCCTGTTCCATATCTTTATGTTTCAAAGGAAGCAAAAGGCAGAGCGCTTAGATCAGGTGGAGTATTAGCTGACATAGCTCCTACTATGCTTGATGCAATGGAACTTGAGCCTCCTGCAGAAATGACTGGAAAATCTTTAATAATAAAATAATATTTAGCTAATCTACTGTGGAATAAAAATTTATTATTCCACAGAGACTATACATATTTGAAAGTTTGAAAGGAGTTTTTTTAAAATGAAAATTCATGTAGACATCGTAGACGTTGTTGCAAGACAAATTCTTGACTCAAGATGCTTCCCAACTGTAGAGGTAGAAGTAACTCTTGAAGACGGAACTATAGGAAGGGCTGCTGTTCCATCAGGAGCATCAACAGGTATATTTGAAGCTGTTGAGTTAAGAGATGGCGACAAAGCAATGTATAATGGAAAAGGTGTTCTTAAAGCTGTAGAAAATGTAAATAATGTTATAGCTTCAGAATTAATTGGAATGAATGTATTTGATCAAGTTGCTATAGATAAAGCTATGATAGCACTTGATGGAACAAAAAATAAAGGAAACTTAGGAGCAAATGCAATGCTAGGTGTATCACTTGCTGTTGCACACGCTGCTGCTAACTACCTTGGATTACCTTTATATCAGTATGTAGGTGGAGTTAATGCAAAAGTTTTACCAGTTCCAATGATGAACATCATCAATGGCGGAAAGCATGCTGATAACAATGTAGATCTTCAAGAATTCATGATAATGCCTGCAGGAGCATCATCCTTTAGCGAAGCATTAAGAATGAGTGCTGAAGTTTATCATGCTTTAAAATCATCCTTAAAGTCAAAAGGATATGAAACTGGAGTTGGCGATGAAGGTGGATTCGCTCCAAACCTAAAGTCAAACGAAGAAGCTATCACTGTTATAATTGAAGCTATCGAAAAAGCTGGATATACTCCGGGAAAAGATATATTTATAGCACTTGACCCAGCTTCCTCAGAATTATTTGAAGATGGAAAGTACAACTTAAAAGGAGAAGGAAAAGTTCTTACTCCTGCTGAAATGGTTGACTTCTATGTTGACTTAGTAAATAAATACCCAATAATCTCTATCGAAGATGGTATGGCAGAAGAAGATTGGGAAGGCTGGAAGTTAATAACTGAAAAGCTTGGTAACAAAATTCAATTAGTTGGAGACGACTTATTCGTAACTAACACTGAAAGATTATCAATGGGAATTGAAAGAGCTACTGCTAACTCAATTCTTATAAAGCTTAACCAAATCGGAACATTAACTGAAACTCTTAACGCTATAGAAATGGCTGAAAGAGCTGGTTATACAGCAGTTATTTCTCATAGATCAGGAGAAACAGAAGATACTACAATAGCTGATTTAGTTGTAGCTATGAATGCAGGACAAATTAAAACTGGAGCTCCTGCAAGAAGTGAAAGAGTTGCTAAGTACAACCAACTTCTAAGAATCGAAGAAGAATTAGGAGATATGGCTGAATACAGAGGAATAAACGCTTTCTACAATATAAAGAAGTAAATTAAAAGTGAGGCTTGCCTCACTTTTTTCCATAAGTGTTGTATTATATAGTTTATTGTGGTAGAATATGACTGTATAACTTTATGGGAGGTATATGACATGAGAATTGCACTTATAGTTGCTCTTGTAATTATTTCTATAGTATTAATAGTTTCTGTCCTTATGCAGCCAAGCAAATCAAATGGATTATCTGGACTTGTGGGTGGTGGAAGCACAGATACATACTACAGCAAAAATAAGACTAAGACTTATGAGGCTGTTATGGCAAGAATCACGGTTATTACTGCTATATTATTTGCTTTAGATGTAATAGCACTAAATTTGATAAAATAATTCTACACTAAAGTATAGTCTGATGGCTGTACTTTTTTATTTTGCTTTTTAGTTAAAATTAAATTACATATTAGGAATATATATTGAAATTATACAAAAAATAAAGAAACAAAGGATGAAATGGAGTGATTTTATATTGAATATTAGGGAAACTGTTGTTGAATTTATGAGAGAAAAAGCTTATAAGCCTATGTCTATATATGAACTTGCAAGTGGAGTTGGAATAAGCAAAAATGAATTTGATATGTTTCAAGATGTTATTATAGAGATGGAAAAGGATGGAGAAGTTATAAGAAATAGAGCAGATTATTACGGAGTTCCTGAAAAGATGGGACTGGTAGTAGGGAAACTTCAAGGTCATCAAAAGGGATATGGATTTGTGATACCAGAGATAAATGAGCCAGATGTATTTATACCGATTTCCAGTATGAATGGAGCTATGCATAGTGATAAGGTTATATGTAAAGTAACAAGGGAAGAACAGGGAGGAAAAAGAAGAGAAGGGGAGATTATTAGAATACTTCAAAGAGGAAGTAAAACTGTAATAGGAACTTATGAAGACAGTAAAAACTTTGGATTTGTTGTTCCTGATGATAAAAGAATATATCAAGACATATTTATACCAAAGAGTGATAGAAATGGAGCAAAAACAGGTCAGATTGTAATTGCTGAGATAACTACCTGGCCGGATAAAAGAAGAAATCCAGAAGGTAGAATTAAAGAAGTACTTGGAAGTAAAGGTGATAAAGGTATTGATATACTGACTATAATTAAAAAACATGGTCTTCCTGAAGAATTTCCTCCTAAGGTTGAAAAATTCGCTGAAAATATACCAAATGAAATCCCAGAAGAAGAATATAGAAGGCGTGAAGATTTAAGAAATCTTAGAATGGTAACAATAGATGGAGAAGATGCTAAGGACTTAGATGATGCAGTTTCTATCGAAAAATTATCTGTTGGAAATTACAGGTTAGGAGTTCACATAGCTGATGTATCGCATTATGTAAGAGAGAAAAACCCACTTGACAGAGAAGCTCTAAAAAGAGGAACTTCTGTGTATTTAATTGATAGAGTTATACCCATGCTTCCTAAAAAGCTTTCAAATGGCATATGCAGTTTAAACCCTAAAGTTGACAGGCTTGCATTAACTTGTTTTATGGAGATTGACAGATCTGGAAAGGTATTAGACAGCAGAATTGTTGAAACTATAATTAAAACAAGTGAAAGAATGACATATACTGATGTTACTAAGATATTAAAAGATAAAGATGAAGAGCTTATAAATAGATACGATTATCTATATGAAGATTTTAAGGCTATGGAAGATCTGTGTAATATTCTTCATAAAAAAAGAATGCTAAGAGGAGCAATAGATTTTGAATTTGAAGAAAGTAAAATAGTATTAAATGATAAAGGCAAACCCATAGACATTAAGCCTTATGAAAGAGAAATAGCGAACAGGATAATTGAAGAATTCATGCTTGTATGTAATGAAACCATTGCAGAGAATATATTTTGGGCTAATCTTCCTTTTGTGTATAGAATACATGAAGACCCAGATGAAGAAAAGCTTAGTATATTTAATGAATTTGTTCACAATTTAGGCTATGCAGTAAAATGGACTAACGATATTCATCCTAAATCTCTTCAAGAGGTTATAGAAAAGGTAAAAGGAAAGAAGGAAGAAACGGTTGTAAGTACCTTACTTCTTCGTTCAATGAAGCAGGCGAAATACTCTCCAGAGTGTGTGGGGCATTTTGGCCTGGCGGCAAGGTACTATTGTCATTTTACTTCACCAATAAGAAGATATCCTGACTTAATAATTCATAGAATTATTAAGGAATATATAAATGGTCAAATTGATGAATCAAGGAATTCAAAACTTACTAAGGAAGTTGAATATGCTTCAAAACAATCATCTGATATGGAAAGAATAGCTCAAGATGCAGAGAGAGAAGTAGATGATTTAAAGAAGGCTGAGTATATGGCTGATAGAATCGGTCAGGTTTATGAGGGTATTATATCCTCTGTTACTAGCTTCGGTATTTTTGTTGAGCTGCCTAATACAATAGAAGGCTTAGTTCATATCAGTAATATGGAAGATGACTATTATGTATTTGATGAAAAGCATTTATGTCTTATAGGTGAAAAAACTAAAAATATTTATAGACTAGGTGATGAGGTTAAAATAAAAGTCACAAAGGTTGATATAGACTTTAGAGAAATTTATTTTGACTTATATGATGAGGAAGAAGAAAATACAGAGGGAAAAGAAGAAATTGGTGAAAATAAAGTTTATCCTATAATATCTGTGGACGAATTTGAACAAGAAAGCACATTAAACCTAAGTGAAAATATGGATTAGTTAATAGCTGCCTTCATAGTTTCAATATAACTATGAAGGCAGCTTTATTATTTTTACAAATAATAAAAATAGTTTGACATTTCTATAAGAAGATTGATAAAATAATAACATAGTTTAGTCAAATAATTAGAGAGTATTCTTTATTTATTTGATTGTATTAAAAATTTTGTGCCTAACAGAAAAGATAATTCTAATCTGAAAGGAAAGAAGTAATACGAAGTTTTTAGGCTGCTTTAGGCAAGTCTAAGTTTTTGCGTATAAATTCTGCTTTCCTTTAAAGAGGAAGGTTTTTTTATTTGCCTTTGAAAGGGGATAGAACACATGAAAAAAATAGCTGTAATTAGTGCTATTCTAGAAGAGCCAAAGCATTGTCAAAAAGAATTTAATGATGTGATTTCAGATTTTAAAGGTTTAATCAAAGGAAGAATGGGCATCCCCTTTGAGGAAGAAGGTATTGCAGTAATATCATTAACCGTTGTAGGGGAGTTAAACGATATCAATAGCCTAACTGGAAAGCTTGGGAATATTGAGCATGTATCAGTGAAAACAGCCATTTCTAAAAAGGAGATTCAGTAATGAAAGATTTAATAGACAAGCTATATACAGATAACTATTTAAGCAGAGAAGAACTTTTAACTCTCCTAAATAGTATGACTGAAAATGATAAAAAGTTTCTAATTAATAGGGCTCATGAAACACGTATGAAACATTATGGAGATAAGGTTTTTATGAGAGGTCTAATAGAATTCACCAATTACTGCAAAAGAAACTGTATGTACTGCGGCATAAGGGCATCAAACAAATATGTTGACAGATATAGGCTAACTATAGAAGAAATCCTAGAAGCCTGTGAGGAAGGGTATAACTTGGGATATAGAACCTTTGTACTCCAAGGTGGAGAAGATGATTATTATGGCGATGATTTGATTGTTATGATTGTTGAAAAAATAAAGCAAAAATATCCTGATTGTGCCGTAACTTTGTCTATTGGGGAAAGAAGCCGCAATTCCTATGAAAAATATTTTAAAGCAGGAGCGGATAGATACTTGATGAGACATGAAACAGCTTCTGAAGAACTTTATAAAAGTCTCCATCCGGGTATGACCTTGGAAAATAGAAAAAAATGCTTAAGGGATTTAAAAGATATAGGCTATCAGGTTGGTGCAGGCTTTATGGTAGGGCTTCCTAATCAGACTAATGAAGACTATGTAAATGATTTGATGTTTTTAAAAGAACTTGAGCCACACATGGTAGGTATAGGTCCTTTTATTCCGCATAAAGATACTCCCTTAGGGAGTGAGCAGGGTGGAACTGTAGAAACTACAATAATAATGCTTGCTTTGGTAAGGCTGCTGCTTCCAAATGTGCTTTTACCTGCTACTACAGCTTTAGGCAGCATAGATCAAATTGGAAGAGAAAAGGGGATTGAAGCAGGAGCAAATGTAGTTATGCCTAATTTATCACCATTAAGTGTAAGAAAGAAATATGCTTTATATGACGGGAAGATATGTACAGGAGACGAAGCAGCAGAGTGCAGAATGTGCATAGAAGGAAGAATAAAAAGAGCGGGATTTTCAGTTGATATGTCAAGGGGAGATAATACAGCATGGTCTCGGAGCAGTTAGGTTAAGTTAAGCAGTTTATACGATGAATTAATAATTAATTAAATGGAGGGATAAATATGTTTATTGATCATGAATATATAGAGAGTTTACTTAAGGAAGCTAAAAATGCTACAACAGAAGATATAGCTGAGGTATTAAACAAAGCTAAAGATAGAAGAGGACTTTCACATAAAGATATTGCTGTACTGCTTCAAATTGAAGATAAGACCCAAGAAGAAGAGATGTTTAAAATAGCGGGTGCAATAAAGGAATCTATATACGGAAATAGAGTTGTTGTTTTTGCACCATTATATATAAGCGATTACTGCGTAAATAATTGTACTTACTGTGGATATAGAAGAGACAATAAATTTTCAAGAAGAAAACTTACTAAAATAGAAATTGAAGAAGAGGTTAAACTTTTAGAAAAGATGGGACATAAAAGACTTGCTTTAGAAGTTGGGGAAGATCCTGTTAACTGCGATATAGATTATGTATTAGAAGCAATTGATACAATATATCATACTCAAAATGAAAAGGGAAATATCAGAAGAATAAATGTTAACATTGCAGCTACTACAGTTGAAAACTATAGAAGGCTTAAGGAAGCTAAAATAGGAACCTATATCTTATTTCAAGAAACCTATCATAAGCCTACTTATGATAGGGTTCATCCAAAGAGCATGAAGGGAGATTATGAATATCATCTCACAGCCTTTGATAGAGCTATGGAAGCAGGTATTGAGGATGTTGGAGGAGGAGTTTTGTTTGGACTTTCAGATTACAAGTTTGAAGTTTTAGCCTTAATGATGCATAATGAACATCTGGAAGAAAAATATGGAGTAGGATTCCACACTATATCAGTGCCAAGACTTAAAAAAGCTGAAGGAATGAACTTGACTGATTTCCCTAATTTAGTAGATGATGAGAGCTTTAAAAAGATAGTAACTATACTTAGAATTGCAGTACCTTTTACAGGAATAATTTTATCTACAAGAGAAAGTGCTCAAATGAGAAGAGAACTTATTAAATATGGTGTATCACAGATCAGCGCAGGATCAAATACAGGGGTAGGCGGCTATAAAGAGCATGAAAAAGGAAATAGTGTAGACCAATTTGATGTAGCTGATCATAGAAGTCCTCTTGAGGTTTTAAAGGAATTAATTGATGATAAGCACCTTCCAAGCTATTGCACAGCATGCTACAGAAGCGGAAGAACAGGTGACAGATTTATGCGGCTTGCAAAATCAGGACAAATACAAAATGTATGTGCTCCAAATGCTATGATGACTTTAATGGAATTTGTTATGGATTATGGTGATGAAGAACTTTATAAAAAAGCTGAAGCGCTTATTAAGGAAGAAGCAGACAAGATTAAAAGAGAAGATGTAAAGAAGCTTCTGCTTAATAATATAGAAAGAATAAAGATGGGAGAAAGAGATTTATATGTTTAGTACACCAAATTCGGAGAGAACACATATAGCTATCTTTGGAAAAACTAATTCTGGAAAATCCTCTCTTTTAAATGTAATAATAGGCCAGGATATATCAATTGTATCCTCTGTGAAAGGAACAACTACAGACCCTGTAAGCAAAGCTATGGAATTAATACCCTATGGTCCCGTAGTTTTCATCGACACCGCCGGTCTTGATGATTCAACAGAGCTTGGAGAACTTAGAGTAAAAAGAAGCTTAAAAACTCTTCAGAAAACAGATTTTGCTATATATGTTATAGATGGTGAGGATAATGAAGAAGAGGAATACAATGAGTTTATAAAAAGATTTGAAAAATATAATATACCTTACATGATTGTTATAAATAAAATTGATAAGCTCTCGGGAGATGAAATTATAAAGTTAAGAAACACATATAAAGAAGCTGTTTTAGTTTCAGCCAAAGAAGAAAAGAATATTTTGTTTTTAAAGGATGAATTAATAAAAAGACTTAATGAGGGGGCAGCAGAAGAGACTATAGCAGGAGATATAGTGCCTTACAATGGCAAAGTTATAATGGTGGTTCCTGTTGATTCTGAAGCACCTAAAGGCAGAATTATACTTCCTCAGGTGCAGCTTATAAGAGACTGCCTGGATCATGGAATAAAAAGCTATGTTGTTAGAGATACTGAACTTAAATTCGCACTTCAGGATATTAGTAATCCAGATTTAGTTGTTACAGATTCACAAGCTTTTAAAGAGGTAAGTAAAATTGTTCCTGAAAATATAAAGCTCACAAGCTTTTCTATATTATTTGCAAGGTATAAAGGTGATTTAAAGGCTTTTGTTGAGGGGGCAAGAAAAATAGAGGAGCTTGATGAAAATTCAAAAATACTTATTTCAGAAAGCTGCACACATAACCATTCCCATGAGGATATAGGAAGAGTAAAGATACCAAAACTTCTTAACAAACACTTGGGAAAAAAACTTAATTATGATTTCAAGATGGGACAAGATTTTCCTGAGGATATAGAAAAGTACGATCTAATAATACACTGTGGCTCCTGCATGCTAAATAAAAAGACTATGCTTACAAGAATTGATATGTGTACTGAAAAGAAAGTAAGCATAACAAATTACGGCGTTATTTTAGCATATCTTAATGGAATACTTGACAGAACCATAGAAATATTTGACTGTTGACTTGTTCCACATTTTGTAATATAATTATAATCTACTAATAGCTTATAAAGATGGTGGTTTTATGGCAAAGGACAAGAGTAACAATACTCTTGCAGAAAACAGAAAAGCGTGGCATGACTATTTTATAGAAGAAACCTATGAAGCAGGAATTGCTCTTGTAGGTACTGAAGTCAAATCAATAAGAGCCGGTAAGGTAAATTTGAAAGATAGTTATGCAGAGGTTAGAAATGGAGAAGTCTTTGTTAGAAATATGCATATAAGCCCTTATGAAAAAGGAAACATATTTAATAAGGATCCTTTAAGAGACAGAAAACTTCTTCTTCATTCAGGTGAAATTGACAAGTTAACTGGATTTGTAGCTCAACAAGGGTATACTTTAATACCTTTATCACTTTATTTAAAGAATGGAAGAGTAAAGGTTGCTTTAGGAGTTGCTAAAGGAAAGCATAACTATGACAAAAGAGATACAATGCTAGAAAAGGCTGCTAAAAGAGATATAGATAGGCAGATGAAGGAAAGAATGAAACAGTAAATAAATTAAGAGAATTTTTCCTTATATTTATTATTGCTTATCTATATAATATACTGTATTATAGTAAATGTAGTTGAGACATGAGAGGAAAATAAAATTTAATAGCTAATAAGAGATACACTTAATACTCTCTATGTACTCCATATAATATGGGGGCGTACTTGGTTTCGACGGGGGTAAGGGGTATCTAGGAAGCGAGTCGAGGGAACCTGTGGACCCGCGTTAAAAAACTATGGGATTAAATATAAACGCTAAAAACGATAATTTAGCTTTAGCAGCTTAGTCTGCTAACGTCAGACCGGTAGTACCGCGGACCGGAGCCTGGCGCCGACAGCGGTGAAACGAGCCTGTGTAAGCTTTGCCACAGGAACGGGATTTATGAAGCTACTGAAACCAAAAGCCTGTCCTTAGGCGTTTGGCAGAGGGAATGTAAAACTAAGGACTGCACTCGGAGATGCTTAGGTATGTCTGCTTTCGGACAGGGGTTCGACACCCCTCGCCTCCACCATATACATATATGCAACCGCCTGTAGATGGCTTTAATAGCTGCTTACAGGCGGTTGTGTTTTTTTAACGGTGAGGGTAGCTCCACCAGCTACATTAAATCAGTGAAATTATATAAAATAAGGTTTTCATGATGAAATTAAGTCATGGCAAGAATATCTTAAAAAATTGGATAGTTGCGATATCAAAGTATAAGGCTATTGATTATAAGTGTAGATTATCAAGTAAAATTACTCCTAAGTCAAATTTAATTAGATTATATTAGAATTCTTGAAAATCATCAAATTTGATGAAGAACCAGTTTTAATTATAAATCAGCACTTATTATAACTTTACTTGTTTGAATCTTCTTATAACAAGTAAAATAGCCTAATATAAAAAGCTTTATAAATATTGAAGAGTGTTTTATGTTCCCTCAGACTATTAGTCTGGAGGAATTTTTGATTGAGGGGGGGATTAATACTCAAGAGCCATGCTTGCAAATAAATTAGTTTTGTGATAATATTTTTCGTTGTAAAAAAGGAGAATATTATATGTGGAAGAAAATTCAAGCGAATACAATACTTTTTGTTATAATTTTAACTTTTGTAAAAATATTTCAAGTTATATTTGGAACAAAAAATAGTTTAGTTGGTGTTACTGTAATTATATCTATATTAGTATTAATGCAGGAAGATTTAACTAAAAAACCAGTTGAAAATTTTATTAAATTATTTTTACTAAATTTATTTTTAGGAATCTTTGCACACATATCAAGTCACAACATGTGGATGGGATTAATATTGAACTTTGTTACCCTGTATGGAATTGGATATTTATTGAGCTTTAATTTGACTAAAGTTAATATAATACCTTTTGGATTACAGTATTTGTTTATGTTGTATACTCCAGTTATTGGGATGGATTATGGAAAAAGAATATTAGGCTTAAGCTTTGGTGCAGTATTGATTATGGTTGTTCAACTTATTATTCACAGAAAAAATAACAATATAAAAATTGAAGAAAGTGAATTAATTGAATCTGATAAAAAAGAAGATATATATAGGCATATAGATGTATTTGGGAAAATATATAAATTTCATACTGTAAGAGGGGCTTATGCTATAAGAATTGGGTTAATAACAGCAATAGTAGCTTTTGCAGTAGCTTTTTTCAATTTACAGCAAGGAAGATGGATAGTGTACACCACATTTTCATTAACAGAATTATATTCTGAGAATTGCCAAATAAGATCTAAACAAAGACTACAAGGAACAATAATTGGTACATTAATTATAATAGCATTGTTTATGCTTATTAAGAATGATACTGTAAGAGGATTAATAGTTCTAGTTGGAGGATATTTAGATACATACACAACTAATTATAGAGATAAGATGATATGTGTTACGATGTCTGTTGTAGCATCAGTTTCATTAATCAATGGTACTATTATAACTGCTATCGAAAGGATAGTTTATGTATCTATAGGAATAATACTTGTAATGATAGTAGATAAGTTGATTTTTAGAAATAAATCAGCAGATTTACATGTCCAAACTAATTTAGGGGCTTAAGAGGAGTAAAACATTTACTACTAAAAATAAATGATAATTATATTAAGAAAAATCTAAATTGAGAATCAAATAAAAAGAGTTATTACTTATTTTTAGTGGATTTTAAAGGTCACGCTTCGCCTCCACCATACATATATGAACCGCCTGTAGATGGCTTTAACAGCTGCTTACAGGCGGTTGTATTTTTTGGAAGAGTGAGAGTGTAAAAAATGAGGGGATGTATATTGTCAGTAGTATAAGGCTTATTTGAAGTAGATATGCTTATATTTCTTGAAAAGTATGAGGAATATTTAATGTTAAAGCTGGAGTTTAATGAGAAATTGAATAAACGAGTGACAATATTAAAATATATCATCACTGGTTTATTAGCTTAATGCAAATTACTCTCCATCCTCCCCTCCAGGGCCATCGCGTCTTGGGCGTGATGATTCTGGAAGAGGTTCAACGTTTTTGTATTTATTAGAGATAGCGTTAGAGTTAGAGAATTTGCTCTGACTTGTAGAATTTAAAGAATTATCTTTTTTATTTGAATCTAAATTAATGTTTTTATCAGCCATTTTATAATCACCACCTTTTAAATTATTTTGTACAGATAATAAGTTTTTATGTTAGAAGTTTTTATCGATAAAGATAAAATAACTAAAATAAAATTGGGCAATTATTACAGGTTTCCAAATAAATCTTTAATAATTTAAAAATAAAAGGTTTTCATGTTGAAAAAAGTATGTTATTATCATAATATGTCGTAAAAATGACAAATTACATTAGGGGGTATGACTTATGAATAATAAGTTATCAAAAGATGCATATGGCGGCATAGATGGTAAAGACTATGTTCCTTATGTTTCAAGCGGTTCTAAATCCGGAGGGAATATTACAGTATTAATAATCGGTATTATTTTGGCTATTTTATTTGCAGCATCAACCGCATATTCTGGTATGAAATCAGGACTTACTGTTGCGGCTGGTATACCAGGATCCATAATAGGTTCAGCCTTTATAGCTGCATTTGCTAAGCAAAAAGGCATACTTGGTAAAAACTTAGTACAAGGTATGGCAAGCGGTGGAGAATCTGTTGCTAGTGGTATAATATTTGTTTTGCCAGCAGTCTTATTAATAGGTTCTAAAGTTACTTTCTTTGAAGGAATTGCTGTAGGTATAGGTGGAGTTTTATTCGGTATTGGAATTGCTTCACTTGTATACAATTACTTAATCATTGAAGAACATGGTAAATTAATGTACCCTGAGTCAATGGCTATATCTGAAACACTTGTTGCTTCAGAAGGTGCTGGAGATTCAATGAAGTTCATGGGAATTGGATTTGGAATAGGCGGTATTATAACTGTTGTAACTAGCTCATTTATGAATGCAGTTAATAACGTTATAAGCTATGTAAACGAATCCTTCTACAAGTGGAAATTAGAAGTAGAAGTTAATCCGCTGTTATTAGGAATAGGATTTATAGTTGGTATAGAAGTATCTTTAACTATGTTTGCGGGTTCTATATTATCTAACTTCGGTATCATGCCTTTAATAGGTTATTTTTCAAGCTTTGCAAAAGATGGCTTAACAGTATGGAATAATCCTAACGTTGCCATTAATTCAATGCAAGTTAAACACATTGCTGGTAGTTATGTAAAATATATAGGCGCTGGCATGATGCTTTCTGGTGGTTTAATAGGTGCTGTAAAGCTAATACCTACTATTATATCTTCCATAAAAGAAACACTTAATGCTAAGTCTTCTGGTAGCGGTAAGGGATCATCAATTGGAACTCTAATATTACTTGCAGGTGTAGTAGTAGGCTTTATAGCTGGCTTTGTTGTATCTGGTGGTAATATATTAATGGCGATAACCGCTTCTGTTTTATCATTATTCTTATCACTACTATTTGTTATAGTTTCAGGACGTTTAACTGGTACTATAGGAACTTCAAATCTTCCTGTATCAGGTATGACAATAGCTTCTATAGTTCTTGTTACTTTGTTATTCGTTGTAATGGGATGGAAAAATCCTGAGCATAACAAATCATTATTACTATTTGGCACATTTATAGTTACTGCTATATCTATAGCAGGAGGATACGCTCAATCACAAAAGGTAACTTTTATTGTGGGTGGAGAGAAAAATGAAATGGATAAATACTTCGTTATTTCTGGTATAGTAGGTGTTATAGTAGTTGTTGGTACTATATTGCTGCTATCAGGACAACTTGCGATGACTGGTGATAATGTTCCATTTGCACTACCTCAAGCTAACTTAATGTCAACATTAACTGCTGGAATAATGTCCGGTAAATTACCTTGGGTAATGATTATTGTTGGTGTTGTTATGGGACTTGTTTTATTCCTATTAAAGCTTCCAGTAATGACAGTTGCTATAGGGTTCTATTTACCGATATCTACAACTTCTATAATACTAATAGGTGCATTAATAAGAGTATTTATAGAAAAAACATCTAAATCAGTAAAAGAAAAAGAAGTTAAAGTTTCTAATGGTATTAGCTTATCCTCCGGACTTGTTGCTGGTGGTTCTATACTAGGACTTGTAGGTATAATTCTTCAGGTGACTGGTGTTATAAAAGGAGCTGGACCAACAGGATTTGCTGCATCTAATATAATGGCATTTATTATATTAGTATGTTTAGTAATAGCTACTATAATACCTATAATAAACAGTAAGGTAAAAGATGTTAAATAATAATGAGGATGTTTTAAGGATAATATTTAAAGTCTCAGAGAATTTAGAATATGAAGTGGATAAAGATGATATAGTAACTATTCTTGAAAAACAAGATCATAAGATACAAAAGTTCTTTAGAAAACTTAAATTCAGAATTCCGGAGTATAAAAGAATATCTTTAGATGAGTATGGAAGCTATGTATTTCTACAAATAAATGGTAAGACAACAATAAAGGATATTGGAGAAAGTTTAGAAATTAAGTATGGTGAGAAAGCTTATCCGTTATATGAAAGATTATTATTATTCTTGAAACACATCGACGTTAATTGTAAGTATATAGAAAAGATAAACTCCTAATAAAAAGGTGGCACTACATTGTAGTTGCCATTTTTTTATAGGAAATCAAAGATATAACTTAATATATCAACTGAAGTTAGCAGACCTTTAATTTAATTAAGGATACAATTATTATATTAAAATTTAACTGAAAATAAAGGAGTTTGGTATAATTTGTAGAATTTATATGTCACAATGTATTTGAATATTTGTGATACTAAACATAACAAAATATAGTATAGGAATTTATGAAAACATTTATAATAGATTAATTATTTTATTTTGACATAGTGTATGAATAAAGAAGGTAGGAAAGCAACTATATGGATATAGAGGTTAATGAAATTTATAAGAATATGTGTATAGAAGATCTGGTTCAAAGGTTAAAAGATAGTGAAGCTAATTTGAAAGAAAATAAATTAAAAACAGAGTATTTTGCAAATTTGTCACATGAATTGAAAACTCCTTTAAATATAATACTTGGATCCATGCAGCTTATAGAGCTTCATATGCTTAATGGGAGAATACAGGATTCGGAAAATATACTTGAGAAGTATATGAACAATATGAAACAGAATGCCTTAAGGCTGTTAAGACTAATTAATAATATTATTGATCTGACCAAAATAGATACTAATGAACTTTATGTTGAATTTCATAATTATGATATAGTAGATATAGTTAAAAATGTTGTAAAATCTATAGAGTCATATGCTAGAATTAAATCAATCAATATAAATTTTTACTCACAAATTGAAAGTCAAGTAATCGCTTGTGATGCAGATAAAATAGAAAGAATACTATTAAATCTGCTCTCAAACGCACTTAAGTTTACAAATGAAAATGGAAATATAGATATTAGTATAAAAAAAATCGAAGGGCAGATATCTATTTGTGTGGAGGATAATGGAATAGGCATACACAAAGAAAAACTAAAAACTGTTTTTAAAAGATTTAGGAAGGTAGATAAATCATTTACCAGAAACAGACAGGGTAGTGGTATAGGTTTATCTATTGTTAAATCACTTGTAGAACTGCATAACGGTACAATTAGTGCAGAAAGTGAATATGGTAAAGGAAGCAGGTTTATAATTCAGCTTCCTTCAATAATGCTTGATGAGGAAAATAACGTAAACTTATATTCTAAATTTCAAGACGGGATAATTGAGAGAGTGAGAGTTGAATTCTCAGATCTATAATATACTTTTTATGGAAGTGATGATGTGACTTATAATTTAAATCAGTTAAAGAAAATTACAGAAGATGCTCAAAAATTTGAAGAGCAAAATAATATTAAAGAAGCACTTGAAAGCTATGAAAGGATACTTGATATTTATACTAAAGAATGTATAGATGATAAAGTATTTAAGCTGCAAATAAAAATAGGAGATTTATATCAGATAACTGGGAAAATTGAAAGCGGATTAAACTATTTTTTGATGGCTTATGAATCTGCACAGATTTTACAAAATAAGTTTTTTCAAGTTGATTCTCTTGCAAAAATATCTGACAGTTTTTTAAGCTTAGGAAAAATTGAGGAAGGCATAAAATATGCAGATGAAGCAGAGAGTATTTTAAGCTGTGTTCAATATACTAAGGGCAGGCTTGAAATGAGTATATTTTGGGCTAGAACTTATTATGTGAAGAAGCAGTTTTATAAAGCGCGTGATATTTGCAATGAAGCACTTAAACTTTGCAGTGATGATTATCCTTTTTTAAAGGGCAGGATTCTGACAACATTGGCTGAGTTATATAAGGATATAACCAGTGTTGAAGAGCACCTAGCATTATTAAATCAAGCCTATGAGTGTTTTGAAAAAGTAAATTATAAAAGAGGTATGTTGGGGATTATTAATAATATTGCAACCGTTTATTCTGATAAATTACAGGATTATGAAAAAGCGTTAGATTATTTATTTAAATTAAAAAAGTTAAGTGAAAATAGTATATATGTTGAGTTTAACAAGATATCCAATCTTAATATAGGGGAAGCATATTTTAAGTTTTTTAAATATAATGAAGCTATTTTATGGTTTAGTGAAGCGCTAAATAACCCAATAGGTGCATATATAGATAATATACAAGTTTATAACTATACATATTTATTGCTTTCAAACTTAAAATTATATAATTATAGAGAAGCATATGACTATTATGCAAAATGTAAAGATGAAATAAATAAAAACTTTTCTGTTGAATCATCGCTAATTCAATACTATAAAGCGTCGGCTGCAATGTTTCTAGAATTTGGTGAAACAGGAATTGCAGAAGAATTTATTAAGTCTGCATTAATATCAGTAGGAAAAGATGAAACAATGATCAAATGGAATATTGGCTTAATTTATGAATATATAAAGCTTAAGAAAGCTTCATCAGAATCTGAAATAATTGATATAATTGAAGGCATAAGATATACTATTTCAAAATATACAAACAAGGATGAAGTTCTGGATGCAGTATATGATACTGCTATTGAATTGATATGCAGTAAGCGATATGAATTAGCATTTAAATTAATTAATGATTATAGTCATATAAAGTCAGATAATGATAGTGTAATATTAAAAGAACAATATATTCTTTCTAAGAAGAACGAATTTAACGGCAGTGAGAATTTAGAAATATTAAACTCTGCATTAAAACTAGCAGGTCTTACAGGAAATTCTAAAATTTACTCTTGTATATGCTGCTCTATAGGTGATTATTATGAAAAAGATAATGAACTGCCGGATGCTATAAATTACTATTATAAAGCATACAGCATTGTTAAGAAATTAATATTTTCTGTTCCAGAGGAATACAGAATAGCGTATATAAATTGCAGCAACTCTTTAGATGTAATTAATAAGTTGATTTTATTAAAAAAACAAAGTACTAAATTAAGTGATTATAGCTATACAGAACTAAAGTCTTTATCAAATTTGAAACAATTAGAAGACATTTTAAACATAGTTGATTCAATATAGTCACTAAAATGTACGGGCACTAAAATTAGTATTTGTTTGTAGATAAATATTATTAAGATTACTTTAATAAACTCCTTGCGTTTAGTAGCCATTGATAGATGGTTAAATGCAGGGAGTTTGTTTTGCTTAAATAAAATATTATTATAGGTATAATAATATTGAAATAAATAAACTAAATTATTGATTACTAATGAACATAGTATGTCAAATCTACATATGATAAATTGATGCAATATTTAACGGAGGTTAGTTATGAGTCAAAAGTACGAAATGGAAGAGTTTGTACCCTTCCAATATCCTATGATGACAGAGATGATGTACAGAATGGATGATGAAGCAGAAAGGAAAATGATGCCGCAAGCAAAGCCAATACAACAGCCTATGCCGCAGATGCAGCCACAGCCTGTAAAGCATGCTCAGCCTATGCCGCAGATGCAGTCACAGCCTGTAAAACATGCTCAGCCTATGCCTGCACCGCAGGTTATGCCGGTAAAAACACAGGAAATGAAAATATACCCAAAGATGGAGCCTACAATGATGGATCTAAATATACAGCCTAAAGTCCAGCCCCAGACCATGGAGCTGACTATTCAGCCAAATATGAATCCACAGAATATGCCCTTAAATATTCAGCCAAATATGAATCCACAGAATATGCCCTTGAATATTCAGCCAAATATGAATCCGCAGAACATGTCCTTAAACATTCAGCCAAATATGGAACCTCAGAACATGGAACTAAATATTCAACCAAAGATGGAACCCAGCAATATGGAGCTGAATATACAACCTAAGATGGGGTCAATCTATATGGAGCCTATAAAACTTCAGTTAAAGATTGAACCTATAATGGAACCAACAAAAATGAAGTTATGTATTGAGCCGGTAATGCAGCCAGTTCAGGCGCCAATAATGACTCAGCCTAAGCCGCATTGCAAGGAAAAGAAAGTTTCTTATGATAAATGCCACGATAAATGCCACAAGAAGAATAAAGCAAAAGATAGGAACTACGATGTTATGCTATGCCCAATAACAAATAATCCTTGCCATATGATGATGAATCCGATGATAATGGAACAGTATCCTATGTTGGAAACTTCAATGCCTTATGAAATGATACCATTTGATGATATATATGATGGCGATAGATGGGACGAATATATAGACTAGAGGATTGATGTTTTAAGAAAATAGAAGTAGTAAGTATTAGTGATAAAAATCGCCATGCACCAGCATGGTGATTTTTATCGTAACAAATATTACATACACAATATGGAGTTTTTATGATAAAATATCTAAGTGGCTAAGCAAGAAAGGATTGTGAAGTTAGGATGATAAAAGAAGTTATAATGGCTGAGAATGCAGGCTTTTGTTTTGGAGTGAAAAGAGCAGTAGATACGTCTATTGATTCAAATAAAGACAGCAATACAAACATTTATACCTTTGGTCCTTTAGTTCATAATAAAAACGTTACTAATAACTTAAAGGAAAAGGGAATAAATGAAATTATTTTATCTGAACTAAATAAACTAAGCAGCTGTGATACAGTTATAATACGATCACATGGAGTAACTCCTAAGGTTATGGAACTAATAAAAAGTACAGGTGCAAGAGTAATAGATGCAACATGTCCATATGTTTCAGCCATTCATAAAAAGATTAAGAAGTATTATGATTTAGGCTATCAAATTATTATAATTGGCGATGAAAATCACCCTGAGGTTATTGGCAGCAATGGCTGGTGTGACGATTCTGCAATTATAACAAAGGATGGCAGCAATTTAAATAATTTATCGCAAAAAGTATGTATTGTAGTACAAACAACTGAAAAGAAGGAAAACTTCGATAAAGTTGTTGATATAGTTTCTAATAAATGCAGTGATGTGGTTACATTTAACACTATTTGCAGTGCAACTAAAGAAAGACAGGCAAGCGCAGAGGAAACTTCTAAAAAAGTTGACGTAATGCTTGTAGTAGGAAGCAAGGATAGTTCAAATACTACAAAGTTGTATGAAATTTGCAGTAAAAACTGTAATAAAACTGTTTTTGTAGAAAGCAGCAGCGATATCCCACAATGGATATTTAGTAATGAGTATATTAATAGGATTGGTGTAACAGCTGGGGCTTCTACTCCAGATTGGATTATAGAACAGGTGCTTGATAAAATAAACAATAAAAGTAATATATAAATTGAGTTAAAAAAACCACATTGAAGACCAATGTGGTTTTTAATTACACTTATCTATTATTTTACACATGCTTTCAAAAATGTTCGATATTTCTCCATCACCGCAGATTTTGTAAAGAATTTTTTCTTTGACATAATAATCAACTAACGGCATTGTCTGCTCTAAATATACAGAAAGTCTTTCCAATATAACACATTCAGTATCATCTTTTCTTTGAATAAGACAACCTCCACAGATATCGCATATATCTTTATGCTTTGGAGGTGTAAAATCTACATGATAACACCTTCCGCAGCAAGAGCATATGCGTCTCCCGGTATTCCTCTTGATAACAAGATCGGGACTAACCTCAAGAAAGAAAACTAAATCAATATGTTCATATATACCTGCATAATATTTTTTTAAGGATTCGGCTTGAAAAATAGTTCTAGGAAACCCATCCAATAAGTAACCATTTCTGCAATCTTTTTCATTAAGTCTTTCTTCCATTATCTTTATAGTTAGTTCATCAGGTACTAGAAGTCCATTATGGATATAACTCTCTGCTTCTAATCCAAGCTTTGTTTTATTTTTTATATTTTGCCTAAATATATCTCCAGTAGATATGTGAGGAATATTATACTTCTCACTTATCAAAGCGGCTTGAGTTCCTTTACCTGCTCCAGGAGGACCAAGCAGTATTAATATCATTTCTACCTCCAGCAAAATAAGATTATATAATTATTATATTACAGGAGCATTAAATAGTTTCTTACAAATAAAGCACTTTAGCCTAATATATTAATCGTAATGAATATTTTTGAAATTAGAATATAAATTTTAAGAATATTATGAAAATGTTTACAAGGATTAATATAAATAAACTTCCAAACTCATATAAATTATAGTGAGCGTGATGATTATTTCTGTAAGGTATTCATATATATTAATCTTTTCCATGAATACAAAATAAAACGGAAATTCATATAGAGAGAAAAGAATATATTAGGTATCTTATCAAAATAATCAAGCTTTCATAAAGGGAAGGAGGGAGTACTCAGTATTTCATTAGTTTTAGAAAAACAATTTATTTTATGAAAGGATGATTATTATGATAATCGATAAGATGGAACAGAGTTTAAGACCAGTTGAAACTCCAATGGTAGAGTATCCGGCCAAGTATATAACCTTAGCAACTGGAGAAAAAATGGTAGTAAGACAAATAACAAGAGATGAGGTTCCTATGGTTCTTGAAGCAGTAAAGCCTTTAATAAACGTTGAAAAAGACTTCTATGACATAGTAGCTTCCAGAGTGTATTCTGAGCTTTTAGGCTACTATCGCTATAGAGTAAAAGATGAGTACTGCTTAATTGGAACTATTGATGGAGTTATAGTAGGTATTGTTAATGGCCGTATGGTTGATGAAAAGGTTGGAATGTCTTATCATACTATGACTTTAAGACAAGGTTTAAGAATAGGCGCTCAATTATTTGCGGCAAAGATGGAATACCATCTTGATTACTTAAATCAAGAAGAGGTTTGGATAGTAGCTGAAAGCCCAAATGGTTTCAAGCGCTGGATGATTGAATATGAATTAGAATCAAGACCAGAAGTTTGGCATGAATTAGGTGGAGTTCCTACTTATGTTTTAACAAAGAAACTTTGGGAAAAACATAAGGCAAATAAGTGTACTGGACGCCGCCCAGTTAGTGAAAAACTTATGGAATCAGCTATGAATCCAATCCTCCCAGAAACCTACGCACAAATTCCAGGATATAAAAGATGCGTCAAGTAGGAATTGTTGGTGTAGGGCACACAAGATTCGGTAAATGGTCAGGGGGGACATTCACTGATATGCTTTGTGCTGCTGCTGTTGAAGCTCTAGACGATGCTGGTGTAAAACTTGATGAAAATCATGGTATAGATCAAGTTTTAGTAGCTTCTATGGGTTCTGGTCTAGTAAACCGCCAAAGCGGTGTTGCTTCAGCTTTAGTTGATACTTTAAATCTAAGACCAGCTATGGCAGAAACTATTGAAAATGGCCCAGCTTCAGGAGCTTCTGCAGTGAAGCTAGGATACATGGCCATAGCAAGCGGACTTTGCGACGCTGTACTTGTTGTAGGCGGAGAAATGATGCGAGTAATAAGCGGTTGGGAAGGAACAGATTTTGTTGCAACAATGCTTCATCCAGAAGCTGAATATAATTATGGATTAACACTTCCGGCTTTTGCTGGGATGTTTACTAGATTGTGTATGGAGAAGTATGGAGTTACAGAAAAGGATTTAGCTATCGTTTCTGTAAAAAACCATGAAAATGCTATGCAAAATCCAGTAGCTCATATAAGACTTGTGCCAAATCTTTATGCAATAACAGAGGATGAGGATGCAAATGTAATAAACCCTTATGTGGCTGACCCGCTAAGAGTTTACCATGTGTGTCCAGTATCTGATGGAGCTGCAGCAGTTCTTTTATGTGCTATGGATAAAGCAGATAGATTTAATAAAAAGCCGATTAAAATTGCAGGTATAGGTCAAGCCACTGATACCCATGCTGTTGCAGAAAGGGAAGTACCAACAGATTTACTAGCTGTTAGACTTGCTGCACAAAAAGCTTATAAGATGGCAGGACTTAAGCCTGAAGATATAGATGTTGCCGAGCTGCATGATGCGTTTCAGATATTAGAAATAGTGGAATCTGAAGAAGTTGGTTTCTTTGAAAGAGGTCAAGGGCACATTGCAGCTAGAAACGGAGAAACTAAAATAGGCGGAAGAATTCCTATAAACACTTCAGGAGGATTAAAGGCAAAGGGACATCCACTTGGTGCAACAGGAGTTTCTCAAATAGTTGAACTTGTTAGACAGCTTAGAGGTGAAGCAGCAGGAAGGCAGGTTGAAGGAGCAAAGGCTGGACTTGCTGTAAACTTTGGCGGTTTTGGAAACAACGTAGTTGCTACAATACTAACAAAGGAGGAGGAATAATTATGGCAAATAATATGTATGCATATAAATGCACAAGCTGCGGAGAGCTTCATCATCCAAAGCATTACGTATGTAGAAAATGCGGTGCTCGTGAATTTGAAGAAATTCTATTAGAAGGTGAAGTAACTCTAGTAACTTATACTAAGGTTTATAATTTGCCTGAAGGATATATGAAACCCTATTTAGCCTTTGGTATTGTAAAGTTTGAAAATGGATTGACAGTCAGTGGTCAAATTGATGCTGAAGTATTAAGCATAGGAATGAAGCTTATACCTACGGTAGGTGTTATAAAGGAAGGTATAGGTAAAGATTATTATGGCTTTATTTTTAAACCTTTAGCTTAGGAGGTTTATATAGTTGTTTTCAAAAGAAAAGTTTATAGTTTCTACATCTGCTGTTTATATTGGTGAGAACTTTAAGTCAATACTAGAAAGCTTAGATATATATGAAAATTTAAAACTTCACAGTGTTTTCCATAACGTAATAAATTTAGATACAGACTTTGGACTTTTGTCCGTTGTTACTTCTAAAATAGGGCATATGGGAGTTTATGTTGGAATACAGGAATTTTGTGATGAGGATTTCCTATATCTAGGTATTGATAAAACTAATGGATGTTTATATACAGGATATAGTTTAGAGTTTAAAGATAAGTTAAATATTGATTTAAGAAATGCAAGGTTATGGAGGGGCATTATAGATAGCAGTTTTAGGTGGAAGCTTAATGAGCTTAAAAGAGACAATGTATTAGTATTAAAAGCAGCTTTAAATATATATGCAAAGAAAAACAGTGCTTTTCAAAGGCTTTATAAACAAAGAGAGGCTTATTTTGAAGAGGCTTTTGAAAATTTAAATTTTAATAATGCTGAGAAACTTTTTGTTGCGGTAAAAGGTTTAATAGGGTTTGGACCAGGATTAACGCCAACAGGAGATGATTTCTTAACTGGTTTTTTAGCAGTCTTTAATTCCTGCGGTGATTATATATACAACCGTAAAATATTAAATAATTTTATATTTAAAAACTTAGGCAGAACTAATTATATAAGCAGCAGCATGCTTAAAAATGCTGCTAATAATCTTTATCATGAGTATATTCAAAACCTTATATATTCAGTTATCTGCGCAGGTGCTGAAGAAATAATTAATGCTTTAAAAGTATTAGTTGGCGTAGGTGCTACTTCTGGAAGTGATTTAGCTTGTGGAATATATACAGGTTTTTTAAAAGCTCTTGAGTTAATTGGAAGGCAAGGTGAAAACATTGCACACTAAGACTATTGTAAAATCTAATGCTTATTTTGATTCTGTAACGCTTATGAAAATCTCGGGAGAAGTTTCCAAACTAAATGGAGTTATAGAAGTATTAGTCGGAATGGGAACTGAATTAAATAAAGATTCCCTAAGACATGTAGGTCTTCTTTCGAGGGATTGTGAAACTGCTTCACCTAATGATTTAATGATAGGCATAAGCACAGAAAATGAAGAGGCTTTAAAAGATGCTTTAAATAAAATAGAAGACCTATTGAGTAATAGAGGAAAAAAGAAAAGTCAAGGCAATGAAAAAAGCTTTGAGAGAATTGAAGAAGCTGCAAGGCTTGACGCTGGTTATAACATGGCTGTAATTTCTGTTCCAGGAACTTATGCTGCAAGAGAAGCTAAGATTGCGCTTGAAAATAATATGAATGTTTTTCTGTTTAGCGATAATGTTACCGTTGAAGAGGAAATAGAACTAAAAAATTTAGCAAACGAAAAAGGACTTCTGATGATGGGCCCTGACTGTGGTACCGCTATAATAAACGGAGTGCCACTAGGTTTTGCTAATAGAGTGAGAAGAGGAAATATTGGAATTGTTGGAGCTTCGGGTACAGGGCTTCAGCAAGTTACAACTCTTATCCATTCCTTTGGAGGGGGAGTATCTCAAGCTATTGGTACTGGCGGAAGAGATTTAAGTGCAAAGGTTGCGGGAAGAACAATGCTTGGTGCATTAGAGGCTTTAAGGGAAGATGAAGAAACGAAAGTGGTTGTAATAATTTCAAAGCCCCCTGCAGCTGAAGTAGCTTATAAAGTGTTTAGTTGTGCTGAAAATTTAAATAAACCAGTAGTTTTATGCCTCTTAGGTTCTAAAGATATGGAGGTAACTGGAAAGAATATAATAAAATGCAGCAATTTAGAAGAAACCGCGGCTAAGGCTGTATGTATTTCTTTAGACAAAGAGATAAATACTGAAAACTCAGAGGATTTTTCAACCGCTTTAGCCGAATTTAAGGCTGCTAGAAAGCCGAGTCAAAAATATGTCAGAGCTATTTACGGTGGAGGGACCCTTTGCGATGAAGCAATGACAGTGTTTAGAAAAAAAGGTATACCTATGTTTTCTAACATTCCTATTGATAAGAGTGAGGAACTTTTAAATATAGAAATTAGTCAGGGAAATTGTTTCCTGGATATGGGGGATGATTTTTTTACTAGGGGAAAACCACACCCTATGATTGAGCCTAGTCTTAGAAATAAGAGAATTATACAGGAAGCCCTAGATGCTGAAACTGCAGTTATACTTTTAGATGTAGAACTTGGGCATGGATCACATATAGATCCTGCAGGTGTTGCAGCCGAAGCAGCAGCAATTGCAAATATTAAGCTTGAGGCACAAAAAAGAAAAGTGTTCTGGATAGCTGCTCTTGTTGGAACAAAAGAAGATCCTCAAAATTATGAAGAACAAGTTAAAAAGCTAAAGGACGCTGGTTTTGTTGTCTTTGATAGCAATGTAAGGGCAGCGAGTCTTGCAGCTGATTTAACTTTAGCCTTTGAAGGAGGAAGTGGATTATGGCAATAAAGGATTTGTTTAAGCAGAGCATAAAGGTAGTAAATCTTGGTAATGAGGGCTTTGCTAATGAATTGAAAAGCATTGATGTAGACACAATTCACCTTCAATGGAAACCGATAGCCAGAGGCCAGGTTGAGCTTATTAAGGCATTGGATAAGCTTTCAAACAGGCCGGAAATAGATGAAGCAAATTTAGAAGTATTAAAAAGAATAAATACTTCACAGGCTGTTTTGGTAGATATTAAAAGAGCTATAGACATTATACCTTATATGGATGAGGATACGATTTTGCATGCAGGTCCGCCAATAACCTGGGAAAGAATGCCCGGGCCTATGAGAGGAGCTATAATAGGAGCTCTTATATTTGAAGGCAGAGTCAGTAATGAAGAGGAAGCAGTGAAACTTGCATCTTCAGGAAAAATTAAATTTAGTCCTTGCCATGAGCATAATTCAGTAGGGCCAATGGCGGGAATAATATCTCCTTCAATGCCAGTATTTGTTGTAGAAAATAGAACCTTTAAGAACTTTGCTTATTGCACCTTAAACGAAGGATTAGGGAAGGTATTAAGGTTTGGAGCTTATAGCAGTGAAGTTATAAATAGACTGAACTGGATGAAGGATGTTTTAGCTCCTGGTATTCAAAAGGCTATAAGACTATCTGGCGGTATAGATATTAAGACTATAATTGCTCAGGCCATGCATATGGGAGATGAATGTCACAATAGAAATAAGGCGGGTACCTCTTTATTCATTAGAACTATTATGCCTTATTTAATTGAAGCAAAACTTCCTGAAAAGGAGCTTGTAGATATAGTTAGATTTGTAAATGGAAATGATCACTTTTTTTTGAACCTTTCAATGCCGGCTGCAAAGTGTATTTTGGATGCTGCAGATGGTGTTAAGAATAGCACTGCAATTGTAACTATGAGCAGAAATGGTACTGATTTTGGTATAAGAGTAAGCGGGCTTAAAGGCGAGTGGTTTACTGCACCAGCAGAAATGGTTAAAGGATTATTATTTCCAGGTTTTAAAGAAGAAGACTGCAATCCTGACATAGGTGACAGCGCTATTACTGAAACCTGCGGCTATGGCGGCTTTGCAATGGCTGCTGCTATAGCAATTGTGCAGTTTGTTGGCGGAGTTCCACAGGATGCATTAAATTACTCGGAAAAGATGTATGAAATAACAGTTGGAGAAAGCAGTGTTTTTTCAATTCCTATCCTTGATTTTAGAGGAACAGCTACAGCAATTGATGTAAGAAAAGTAATTGAAAAAAATATACTTCCTCAAATAAATACAGGTATTGCCCATAAAGAAGCAGGCATAGGTCAAGTTGGAGCAGGACTTGTTAATCCGCCTTGGGATTGTTTTGCTAAGGCAATTATAAAATTGGCAGAAAAATTATAAAATTAGGGGGTTTGTTTTATGATTAGCAATTGGAACAATATAAAGATGTATGATTTAAGTCAGCCTATAAGCCATTTAACACCACCATGGCCGACTTATGAGCCATTACAAATAAAATTTTTTAAAAGATTATCACCAAATGGAGCTAATGGTCAAGTATTGACGCATTCAAATCACGTTGGTACACATCTTGACGGGCCGCTTCACTTTTGTACTCATGGAGGAGACATTGCCAGCCTAGAGCTTGATTTTCTCTGCGGGGAAGGTGTGGTTGTAGATTTAAGCGATATAGCTGAAGATTACGGTGTATATACTTCAAAAGATATTGAAGATAGAGTAGAAGTTAAAGAAGGAGATATCCTTATTATAAATACAGGTTATCATAAATATGCCTGGGATCAGCCAGAAGCAGATGAAGTAAGATATATGGTTAAACACCCTGGCCCCTTAAGAGAATTTGAAGAATGGTGTATAAGAAAGAAAATAAAATGGATAGGTGTTGACTGCGGTTCTGCTGATCACCCTATGAATACAAAGATTCGTGAGTGGCAGCCTAAAGAAGCAAAGGAGTGTGATGCTTATTTAAGAAGAAAGTATGGTAAGTCTATGGAGGAATTAATGCCAGACAGTGACTATCAGGTAATGCATATTCCATTGTTCCCTTTAAATATAATTCATGCAGAGAATCTTGGTGGGGAAATAGATAAAGTTTTAAATAAGCGTTTAGTTATCGGAGCATTCCCCTGGAAGTTTGTTGGTGGAGAATCCTGCATCTGCCGTATTGTTGGCTTTGATGAAGAATAAAATATAAATTTAAATTACAATTATGGCTCACTGAAAATACAGTATTATATGGATTTAGTATTTTTGGTGGGCTATTTTTATATAGAATAGGGGGTAGTAAAGTGCTGGAGCAAGAATATTTTAGGCCTGAATCCATAGCTGAGGCTTGTGAACTTCTAGACAGATACGGTAAAGAAGCTAGGGTTTTAGCTGGAGGAACAGATTTAATAATCAATCTTAAAGATAATATGATTAGCTGCAAATATTTGATTGATATAAAGAAAATAGCAAAGATGAGAGAATTGAAATTTACACAGGACATAGGCTTATCAATTGGAGGAGCTGTAACCTTAAATGAAATAATAGAATCAAAGGATGTTAGAGAGAACTATCCTATTCTAGTAGAAGCAGGTAAAACTTTGGCTAATTATTTGCTGAGAAATCGTGCCACAATGCTGGGGAATATTTGCAATGCTTCACCAGCTGGTGATATGCTTGCACCTTCTTTAGTGCTTGAAGGCATTGTGGAGGCAGTTTCAAAGCAGGGCTTAAGGCGAATACCTTTAAAAGAGTTCTTCTTGGGTGTTAAGAAAACTGTACTTAAGGAAAATGAAATAGCTGTAAGAATAATATTTCCATACTTAAAGGGGAAGGGACATTATTTTAGAAAGTCCAGGATTAAAGGGCATGACCTGGCACAGATAGGAGCAGCAGGTTTTATTAAGGAAGATGGAAGCTTAAAGCTTGCTTTAGGAGCGGTGGCGCCAATACCAGTGCTTCTCGATAACTTTGATGTGGCAACTAAATATAGTATTAAAAATGTTAAAATTCAAGAAGAAATAATAGAAAAGGTTGTGTCTGTTATTAATCCTATTGGTGACCAGAGGGCATCAAGGGAGTACAGAATTGGGATGGCAAGATATTTAACTAAGCAATTGTTAGAAAACTTAGCGAAAGAGGTGTAGAAAATGAATAAAGAAAAATTGCATCTTTTTGTTAATGGAGAAGAGATTTTCACAGAGGTTGCACCAAACAAGACTTTGCTTTGGCTTTTAAGAGAAGAGCTTGGTTTAACTGGCACAAAGGAAGGCTGTGGTGCTGGAGAATGTGGGGCTTGCACTGTTATTTTAAATGGTAAGCCTGTAAACTCTTGCTTGGTAATGGCTTTAGAGGCAAAGGATGGAGAAATCTTAACTATTGAGGGAGAAGCAAAAAATGGAGAGCTCTCAGAGCTTCAGAAGGCTTTTATTAAGCAAAATGCACTTCAGTGCGGATTTTGTACACCAGGTATGATTATGTCAGCTAGAGCACTTTTAAATAGAAATCCATCACCTACTAGAGAAGATATAAAGGAAGCCATGCAGGGAAATTTGTGTCGCTGCACAGGTTATGAAACTATTATTGAAGCAATTGAGTATGTAGTTAAGGGTGAGGTGGAATAATGAATAATAAGTATGTAGGTAAAGGCATACCAAGAGTCGATGGAGTGGAAAAGGTTACAGGAGAGGCAGAATATGTTCAAGATATGAAGCTTCCAGGTATGCTTTATGCCAAATTAAAAACCAGTACCTATGCTCATGCTAAAATAAAAAATATAGATATTTCAAAAGCTAAGGCATTGCCTGGAGTTAAAGCAGTACTTACAGGCAAGGAGGCTTATTATAAACTTGGAATTTATATGGTGGATAAACCCATACTTGCAGTAGACAAGGTAAGGTATTATGGAGAAGCGGTTGCAGCAGTTGCAGCAGTCGATATTGATACAGCAGAAAAGGCTGTAAGTTTAATAGAAATTGAATATGAGCCTTTGCCGGTAGTTCAAGATATTGAAGAAGCTTTTAGGGAGAAAAGTGTTTTGGTTCATGAACACATTGAAAGTTATAAATGGATTGAAAACGTATTCTTTCCAGAACCGGGCACAAATATTGCAAACCATTTTAAATTAAGAAAAGGGAATTTAGAAGAAGGCTTTTCAAAAGCAGACTTGGTTTTAGAAAATAAGTTTTATCAGCCTCAAGTTCTTCATGTTCCACTAGAAACACATGCAGTCATTGCAAAATGGGGTTCAGAGGACAGAATAAAAATTTGGTCCAGTGCTCAATCTCCTTTTGCGGTTAGAGATTTATTTGGAGTAGCACTTGGAATACCGAAAAATAAAATAGAAGTTACTGTACCCTATGTAGGCGGAGGCTTTGGAGGAAAGGCAGGTATCCACTTTGAACCCTTAGTTGCTCTTCTTTCCAAATATTCAAATGGAAGACCTGTAAAGTTTGTAGCTACTCGTGAAGAAGAAGTATGTACTTTTCCATGCAGGCAAGGTCTTTTAGCTAAAGTAAGAACTGGAGTAACAAAGGAAGGTAAAATTGTTGCTGAAGAAATTCAGTACCTCTGGGATGCAGGAGCCTATGCCGATTACGGGGTAAACATAGGAAGAGCTTCAGGTTATTCAGGCGTTGGACCTTATGACATAGAAAATGTAAAGCTAGATTCCTATACTGTATATACAAACCATGTATTTGGTACTGCCTACAGAGGCTTTGGGCATGCTGAATTTTTCTGGGCAATCGAAAGACAAAGAGAACTTATCGCTAAAGCTCTAGGTATGGATCCTTTAGAGTTTAGAAAGAAAAATTTACTGAAGCCTGGATCTAGAACAATAACAGGGGAGCTTGTTAATGAAAATACCGGAAGGGTGGATAAATGTCTTGAATTAGTAGCAGAAAAAATTGGTTATAATATAAAAAAGTCGGATGAAGAAAAAGATAGAGAAAAGAAAACAGGAAAGTACAGAGGGAAGGGAATTGCTGTACTTCATAAGGCACCTGCTATGCCAAGCTCTTCTGCTACTTCTGCCATAATACAAATGAACGAGGATGGAACCTTAAGATTTAATGTAAGCGGAATAGATTACGGGCAGGGAACTTATACAGCACTGGCTCAAATGGTTGCTGAAAAGCTTCACATGCCAATTGAAAAGGTAAAGGCTGTTTATGAGAGCAATACAAATTCAGGACCTTACGATTGGCAGACTGTTGCAAGCCGTATGCTTATATTAGCAGGCAACGCAGTACTGGATGCATGTGATGACCTTGTAAATCAAATTATGGAAGTAGCCTCTGTAGTTCTTCGTGCAGCAAAGCATGAGCTTGCTTTAGAGGATGGATGTGTATATGTTAAGCAGCATCCAGAAGAAAGAGTAGCTTTTGATAAGCTGGCTATTGGGTATGTTTACGACAATGGAAACTCCATAGGAGGACCTCTAATAGGAAGAGGAAAGAGCATTGCTCAAGGACTTTCAAATCTTGATAAGGAGACTGGACAGGGAAGGCCAGGGCTTGATTGGACTTATGGTGCTCACGGTGTGGAAATAGAAGTCGACACTAATACTGGAGATATAGAAATAATAAAAATTGTTTCTTCCTTTGATGTAGGTCATGTAATAAATCAAACTCTTATTAAAGGTCAAGCAATTGGAGGAATTATTCAAGGTCTTGGTACAGCGCTTTCAGAAACTCTTCTTTATAATTCGGACGGAAAGCTTTTGACTAGAAATTTTGTAGATTATAAGATTTTAACCATGCAGGATTTGCCTGAGAAGATGGAAGTGTATTTTGTTGAAACACCTCAATTAGATGGCCCTTATGGGGCGAGAGGCTGTGCTGAGCACCCAATGATTTCTATCACTTCAGCTATTGGTAATGCAGTGTCTAATGCAATAGGAACTGAACTCTATGAGGTTCCATTAACTGCAGACAGGGTTTACAAAGCCATCCACAAATAATAATTAAATTATAGGAGTGTGAATTTAATGAGACGAATAGTTGGTATTCATGAAAAATTACCTATTATAGAAATTATTCCGCTAAGCCTTCAGCATCTTACCGCAATGTTTGGCGCTACTATATTAGTACCTTTTTTACTTGGGGTTAATCCCGCCATTGCGCTGCTGATGAATGGTATAGGAACAATAGTATATACCTTAGTTACCAAAGGCGGAATTCCCGCATACTTAGGTTCAAGCTTTGCGTTTATCGCGCCTACAACACTTATTATTTCTAAATATGGAGGCTTCTCACACGCTCAATCAGGATTTATCTTTTTTGGCTTATTCTTTGTTATCGTATCGTTTATAATAAAATACGCAGGTATAAAGTGGATAGATATAGTTATGCCTCCGGCTGTAATGGGAGCAGTAGTTGCGGTTATAGGCCTTGAACTTGCACCAGTAGCAGCCAGTCAGGCAGGCTTGGTTGGAGATCCAAACTCTAAGGTTATCGCAGTGGCTTTATTTACATTAGCTGTAGGAGTATTTGGTTCAGTACTCTTTAGAAAGTTCCTTCAAATAATTCCAATACTCATAGCGGTAATTGCAGGGTGTATTTTTGCTTCTTTTATGGGACAGTTTGATGTAAAACCTATAATTGCAGCTCCTTGGTTTGAGCTTCCTAAGTTCACAGCTCCTGTTTTGGATTTTAATGCTATAGCCATTATTGCTCCAGCTTGTTTAGTAGTTCTTGCAGAGCATATAGGACATTTAATAGTAACAGGAAATATTACTGAAACAGATTTAATAAAGGATCCAGGCCTACACCGTTCCTTATTAGGTGATGGTATTAGTAATATTTTATCAGGCTTTGCAGGTTCACCTCCAAATACTACCTATGGCGAAAATATAGGTGTAATGGCTATTACTCGTGTTTATTCTGTTTGGGTAATACGGGGTGCTGCTGTATTTGCAATTATATTCTCTTGTATCGGAAAAGTTGCTGCTGCTATAAAATGTATACCGACTCCAGTAATGGGTGGTATAACTATACTTCTCTATGGTGTTATTGCAGCTTCAGGTATAAGAATGCTGGTTGAACAAAAGGTTGACTTCAGCAAGAACTATAATATGGTTTTAGCTGCAGTAACCTTCGTTATAGGTGTTAGTGGAGCAAAAATAACTATAAATACAGTAGAATTAAAGGGAATGGCTCTTGCTGCAGTAGTTGGAATAATTCTATCAATAATATTTTATATTTTAAGCAAACTCAAGATTATGAATGAGGAATATACTATTAAGACTGAAGAGGATAATTAAAATAATAGAAGCTGCCTCACTTTGATGGGACAGCTTCTGTTATTTTAACCTTCTATTTTAATTTTCATAGATAGAAATAAATTTAAGATTGCTATAAAGGCAGCTGCAAGAAATACGTATTTGTATCCAAAGCTAGCCCATAATATTCCTCCAAAGAAGGGAATGGTCATTGCGATAACATGATCAAAACTTGTTCCTGCCGATAAAGTTGGAGTTACATCTTCAGGATGGACAGCTATCTTTTTAACATAGGTTGAACGTGCCATTTCAACTACGCTCATTGAGTTATCTATAATATAGCAGGCAGCAATTATAATAACAGCTATACTGGCTGGTGCAATGTCGGCAGCAAAGGAGTAGCCAAGGCAAATAACAATTAATATTATTGCTTCAAGTGAAAGAACAAATCGTTCTCCTTTTATATCAATTGCATTTCCTATAACTGTTCTGGTTAAAATGCTTAGTGCTGATACTATAAAGCCTAATATTGCAAAGGTAGGAGGGCTGAGATGATATACTTGAATGAGTACCCAAGGTGCAAAGGTTAAGAAAATTTGTTTTCTAGCACCATTTACTATGCTTAAAATATAGTAAAGTTTATATTCTTTTCTAAATATGAATTTGATTTTTTTCTTTTTGGGCTTGGAAGTTTTCATAAGGCCTAGAAATATTGCAGCGAATACATAAAAAAATGCAGCTATTAAAAATGCTATTTTATAAGTAAGTCCCAGATAATTAAAACCTAGCCACACAATTGTATAGCCTATAATTGAAGCTATCAAATTATAAGCACTAAACTTTCCAAGTCTGGATCCGAAGTTTTCTTTTTTAGATAAAGACATTCCTATGCCTGCAGATAAAGGCATAAAAATATGAGTTCCTAAGCTTAAGAGCATCATCCAAACGAGCATGCTTGCAAAAGTAGGCGAAAACATGCCTAATCCTAGCATTCCTAATGCCGCAAACAGCATTCCCAGTACTGAACTTTTTATATCCCCAAGAAAAGAAAGAAAAGCTAAAACAACAACTATAAGAGCTCCTGGAAGTTCTCGAGGGAACTCTACTATTCCTCTTGCAGAAGCAGAGAGCTTATAAGTGTCGCTTAAGAAGTTATTAAAGATTGTAGAATTTATTCCGCTTGCTATTCCTGTAAAAAGTCCTACAATTAAAAATAACGTAAAGTCTCTGTCGGTATGAAGGCCTTTCATTAAATTTGCTAATATACCTTTAAAACCACGTTTATCTACTATTTTGCTATTGATTTCGGTGTTTGAATTCATAAAATATTAATCCCCCTTAAATCGTATACATTATAAGTATATATCAGAAAAAAATTCTAAGCAATTTATAGTTTTTTATAATAAATAATGATAAAATAAGCATGGCATAAAATTCTAAAGCTGGTTGGGGGGATAAATATGTTTCACTCACATATAGGTGAGTTAGCGGCGTTTGCTACAGCAATATGCTGGACAGCAACTCCTATTGCCTTTGAAGCTGCAGGAAAAAGAGTCGGATCTTTAACTGTTAATTTTATAAGGCTTATAATTGCATTTGTATTAATTGGTTTTTTTACTTTAGCTACAAGAGGAATGTTTCTGCCTTTAGATGCTACGGCCGTTAATTGGACATGGCTTACTATTTCAGGCATGATAGGTTTTGTTATAGGTGATTTATTTTTATTTGAAGCTTATGTACAAATTGGAGCTAGAATTTCTCTTTTAATTATGGCGGCAGTACCGCCAATAACAGCTCTTGCAGGTTTTTTAATATTAGGTGAAACCTTAACATTTATGGATTTACTAGGCATGTTTATCACTGTAGCAGGTATTGCCATGGTTATACTAGTAAAGGGGAAAAATGAAAAAAAGGTACAATTTTCACATCCAGTAAAGGGAATTATCTTTGCTTTTATAGGCGCACTAGGGCAATCCTTTGGAACTATTTTCAGCAAGTTTGGAATGGGAGAGTACAATGCCTTTGCAGCCACACAGATAAGGATCCTTGCAGCAATAGTTGGTTTTTCAATAGTAGTTACAGTAAGAAAGCACTGGAAAAATATATTTGAGTCTCTTAAGGATTATGTGGCATTAAGGAACATAGCCATAGGCTCTGTTTTTGGTCCATTTATAGGAGTATCCCTTTCACTTTTATCTGTCCAATATACAACAACAGGGGTTTCTTCTACAATTACTTCTATATCACGAATATTAATAATTCCAATTTCGATAATTGTTTTCAAAGAAAAGATATCCTTGAAGGAAATACTCGGAGCATTAATTACTATAGGCGGTGTAGCACTCTTATTCGTATAATATGAATAAAAATATATCTCACTTTGTTATGTGTTTTCATATAATAAAGTGAGATTTTTATTTAAAGGAGAAAGTTATGGTGTATTATAGTAATTATCCTTATGAATATCCTTATTTTAATGGTGATTTAGGTGACTTTAATTGGCAGGATAATAGAGAAGTTAAATTAGATAATAAGGCATCTAATCTAAGGCTTGAGGGCGTTGGAAGCATAATGGCAAAGCCTGATATAGCTGCGTCCTTTTTAGGAATTATAACCCAAAACAAAAATTTAGCTGAAGCACAAAGCCAAAATTCAGAAATATCTAATAAGGTTTTAAAGGCTTTATTAAACTTAGGAATTGAGGATAAAGATATAAAAACAGAGAATTTTTCGATCAGCCCTGAATATGATTATGTGGAGGGAAAACAAATTTTTAGAGGCTATAAGGTTACAAACAATCTTAGGATAACAATAAGAGATATTTCTAAGGTTGGAACTGTCATAGATACTGCAGTGAATAATGGAGCAAATGTAGTCTACAATGTTAATTTTACATTATCAAATAGAGAAGATATTTATAATAAAGCTCTGTCTTTAGCAATTAAAAATGCAGTAGATAAGGCTTTAAGCGTTGAAAAAACCTTAAATATAGCTGTAGATACAACTCCATCAGAGATATTAGAAGAAAGCAGCGGAATAATTACTCCTAAAACAGGTCTATATACTTTAGAAGCACCAGCTTCAGCTACTAATATCAAAAGTGGAGAAATTGAAATAGCTGCAAAAGTTACAGCCATATTTAATTATACTGAAATTTGAATCAAGCTCAGAGTAATCTGAGCTTGATTAATTTTGCACATTAAGATTTTTATAGAAATACTTTTGTAAAGATGTCAATAATTATACTGATTATAGTAATAAAATTGTGCTATAATTAGTTGCTAAACTTTGCAATAGAGGTGAATCTAATGAAGGAAGCTTTATTGACACTACAAAAGTATTATGGTTATAAGGAATTTAGAAATTCCCAAAGGGAAGTTATAGATAGTATATTAAATGGAAAAGATACTTTAGCGGTAATGCCCACAGGAGGAGGAAAATCTATATGCTATCAAATACCAGCTTTGCTTTTTCAGGGTATTACTATAGTTATTTCTCCTTTAATATCTTTAATGAAGGATCAAGTAGATAGTATTGTGGAATTGGGTATTAATGCCGCATATATAAATAGTTCTCTTTCTAATGTAGAAGTTAGAAATATAATTGAAGATTTAAAGGCGGGCTCTATTAAAATATTGTATGTAGCTCCAGAAAGACTTGAAGCTAACGGTTTTTGTGAGCTTATAAAAGACTTGAATATTTCACAACTTGCAGTAGATGAGGCTCACTGTGTATCACAATGGGGGCACGATTTTAGAACAAGCTATAGATATATATCAAAGTTTATCAAAATGCTGGATAAAAGACCTGTAGTAAGTGCTTTTACAGCTACGGCTACAGAAGAAGTAAGAGAGGATATAGTTAGATTAATCGAGCTAAAAGAGTCTAATGTATTTATTTCCGGTTTTGATAGGTCAAATTTAAAAATTAGTGTATTAAAGCTTGGAAGCAGATTTAATTATATTTTAGACTACGTCAAGGAAAATAAAGACCAGTCTGGAATAATATATGCTGCCACTAGAAAAGAAGTGGATTCTATTTATGGAAAACTTTCTGAACATGGATTGTCAGTTTCGAGATATCATGCAGGATTATCTGATGAAGAACGAAGGAAAAACCAAGAAGACTTTGTTTATGATCGTATAAGTATTATGGTAGCTACTAATGCTTTTGGTATGGGAATTGACAAGTCAAATGTAAGATATGTTATTCATTACAATATGCCTAAAAATATTGAAGCCTACTATCAGGAGATTGGAAGAGCTGGCAGAGACGGAGAACCCAGTGAGTGTATCCTTCTTTTTTCTGCGCAGGATATAATAACTCAAAAATATTTAATTGAAACAAGTGTGCAGTCTCCAGAAAGAAAAGTAAATGAGTATAGAAAGCTTCAATTTATGGTAGATTTTGTACATTATAATGGCTGTTTAAGAAAATATATACTTAATTACTTTGGTGAAGAAGTACAGGAAGACTGCGGAAATTGCAGCAGCTGTCTCAGTGAAGGAGAACTTGTAGATAAAACTATAGACGCTCAAAAAGTTTTATCTTGTATATACAGAATGAAAAGAGACTTTGGGGTAAATACAATAGTAGATGTACTAAGAGGCTCGTCCCAAAAGAAAATGATTCAAAATAGATTCAACGAACTATCCACTTACGGTATTATGAAGGAATATTCAAAGGAACAGCTTTCTAATTTTATAAACACCTTAATATCTCATGGATATATATCTTTGAAAGAAGGTGAGTATCCTACTGTGGTGCTTAATACTCAGTCTATGAAGATATTAAAAAATCAGGAAAAGGTAATTTTCAAGGAAGCTGTCAAAGTTAAAAAGATTGAAACTGATAATTTATTATTTGAGGTTTTAAGAGAGCTTAGAAGAGAAATCGCCAGAGAAGAAGGCATTCCTCCATATCTCGTATTTGCCGATACAGCTTTAAAAGAAATGAGCACACGACTTCCTTTGAAGCAAGAAGAAATTATGGATATTTCAGGAGTTGGCCAGGTAAAGTATGAAAAGTATGGCTTAAGATTTCTTGAAGCTATTAGTAAGTATGTAGAGGAAAATAATATTGAAGTAAAATGGAGCTATGAAAAAATAACTAATAGCAAGATAGAAAATTTAAATAGCAGAAACAAAAATATTTTAGAAACTGAAAATAAAAAGCAGAAGACTCACGAAATAACATTAGGTATGCTTAAAAATAGAATGAGTATTATGGAAGTCTTAAAAGAAAGAGGGCTCACTATTTCAACAGTCTTAAGTCACATACAAAAGTGTATGGAAGAGAATAAGGAGCTTCCCGATATTGATTTCTCAGGAGTATTTACAGAGGAAGAAGAAAAAGAAATTATGAAGGCTATAGATGAGGTTGGAATGGAAAAACTTACGCCTATTAAAAAGCTGGTTTCAGAAGCTATTAGCTTTGATACAATTAAAGCTGTAATTCTGAAAAAATACGTAATGTAGATAAATTTTAAAGTAAATAAATACTAATGCTGTGGAAATAATAATATAATAAAGCATTTTATAAATTTAACACCTTTTTAGGGGGCATATCATGAAAAGAGGAGCAGTTGAAAGAAATTTCAGGAAACTAAAAAATCAGCTTTCTCAAATAGAAGAAATAGTACGGCATACTAAGACTAAGGCCTTATGGGAACATGAAGCTGCCTTGAGAAAAAAGCTTAAGGAACTAAGGGAATATGAGGATGCTGAACTAAAGGATTTCAAGAATATCTATAATTCTTACTTAAATTTACTTGAGTATGTATCAGTGAGGTTAATAGATGACTATAATAAAAAAAATAATACTGATTTTGATTTTGATGAAGTTGTTAGAGATCATTTCGAGAGCTATGTGAAGTCAGGTATAATGAGTGTGCTTATAACCCATCATATACCAGATTTAGCTTCAAAGGAGTTTGATAAGGTATTCCCAGCAAATCCAAAGGATGAATATAGAGAAGCCAGAAGGTTTAACAGAAAGTTTTATCTTCATCTTGGAGAAACAAATACAGGAAAAACATATAATGCTGTTCAAAGGCTTAAAAGTGCTTCTAATGGAGTATATTTATCTCCGCTTAGAATACTTGCGCTGGAAAACTATGAGAGGCTCAATAGAGAAGGCACTAAGTGTAATTTAATTACTGGTGAAGAAGAAATTATTATAGAGGAAGCTATGCATACAGCCTGTACTATTGAAAAACTGGATATTAATCAGGAATACGAAGTAGGTATTATTGATGAAATACAAATGATTGATGATGACCAAAGGGGAGCTTCCTGGACTAGAGCTCTTTTGGGACTTAAGTGCAAGGAAATACATGTTTGCGGAGCTATAAACACAAAGGAACTTCTTATTAAAATACTTGAAGACTGCGGAGAGGAATATGAAATAAAAGAATATAAGAGAGAAATACCTCTTGAAGTAGTTTATAAATCATTTACCAGCAAAGATATACAGCTGGGTGATGCTTTAGTTGTATTTTCCAAAAAGAAGGTGCTGGAACTAGCGTATTTTTATTCGGACTTAGGAATTAAGGCAAGCTTAATATATGGTGATTTGCCTCCAGAGGTCAGAAGGAAACAGTATGAGCAGTTTATAAATAATGAAAATACTATACTTATAACTACTGATGCGATAGGTATGGGTGTTAACCTGCCTATTAAAAGGATAGTATTTATGGACATAAAGAAATTTGATGGCACAGAAGTTAGATATTTAAAATCTCAAGAAGTAAAGCAGATAGCAGGGAGAGCAGGCAGAAAAGGAATTTATGATGTAGGTTATGTTGCAGGTGCAGGAAGTACACAGGATTTCTTAGAGGAAAACTTAAAAAGTGAGGACTATCCTATAGAAGAAGCTGTGCTTGGTCCAAGTGAAGAAATATTAAAAATAAGAGGACTTCCATTAAAAGAAAAACTGGCACTTTGGATTACCAGGGAAGAAAAGTTATCCTATTACAGGAAAATGGATATAAGTGAGTATCTCATTGTACTAGAGAGTATTAAAAGCTATAAGCTTGATGAGGCTGTTCAGTGGAGATTATTAAAGATACCTTTTGATGTATCAAACGGCGATATGATGGATGCTTTTTTAAGCTATATTGACGAACATTTTGTTGCAAAACGAAAAGTCATATCTAAACCGGAATTTTTGAAAAAAGAATTGTATGATTTAGAAATTTATTATCAAAAAATTAATCTGTATTACTCTTTTTCAAGGGCTTTTAAGCTTGAGCTTGATGAAAAGTGGGTTTATGAAGCCAGAGAGAAAATAAGCAATCAGATTAATGATATTTTATTAAATATTTAGTTTCAATTACTTGGGAAATTAATAAAGGGATGTTGCAAATAACAGGCGCCAGGTTTGAGCTTGTTTGCAGCATCTCTTTTGTTATTAGCTTCCAAAGACAAAATTCATAAAACATGTTATAATTCTACTGAAAAGGAGAGGTGGATATATGAGTTCAATTGCAGGAGAAGGATGCGAGGTATTAGTTCCTTTTAACGAAAGGAAGCCTCTTGATGTTGTAGAAAGAAGTTTAACTACAACCTATAGAAAACATATATGGGCTAAGTTTATTAAAGCAATAAATGATTATAAGCTTTTAGAGGATGGAGACAAGGTTGCGGTTGCGGTTTCCGGCGGTAAAGACAGTTTATTAATGGCTAAGCTGTTTCAGCTTTTGCACAGGCACAGCAAGGTAAAATTTGATTTGGAGTTTATTGTTGCAGACCCTGGATATCATCCAAATATAAAGGAACTTCTTATTGATAACTGTAAGTATCTAGATATACCAATTAAAATTTTTGATTCCGGTATATTTGAAGTTGTAGATAAAATAGCAAAGGATTATCCCTGCTATATGTGTGCCAAGATGAGACGAGGAGCTTTATACTCTAAGGCTAAGGAGCTTGGCTGTAATAAGCTTGCACTTGGTCATCATTACAATGATGTTATTGAAACAACACTTTTAAATGTTCTTTATACAGGAAACTTCAGCACAATGCTTCCTAAGCTTAAGGCAGATAATTTTGAAAATATGGAGCTTATAAGGCCACTTTTTTATGTGGAGGAAACTTATATAGAACGTTTTACTCAAAACAGTGGAATATGGCCGCTAAACTGTGCATGTATGGTAGCTGCTAAGAAGATTGGCAATAAGCGTTATGAAATAAAGGCACTTATAAAAGAATTAAAGAAAAACTTTAATGATGTAGATAAATCCATATTTAAGGCAGCTGAAAATGTTAACCTGGATGCAATTCTTGGATTTAAAAAAGATGGACAAAAACATTCATATTTAGAGTTTTATGATGAAGAGTAGTTAAAGCTGCTCTTTTTGTATTTTATACCCCTGTAGTTGCAAATACTATTTTAGAAGAAATAAGAGTTTTAAGAATAGGGGTGTAAAATGTGAAGATGCAAGAAGAAAAAAGTTGCGTTACAAGAAAAATTATTAGTTTAGCAGTTGTAATAACACTAATCAGTTTTTGTTTAATAGGATGCAGCAATAACAATTTAAGTGCTCAGCAGAGCAGATTTGAAAATCAAAACAATACATCAGTTCATCAAGGAACAACTACTTCAATTACTAATACATCAATAACTGCGGCAGCGGAACAGGTAACTCCTGCTGTTGTAGGTATAACTACAACAAGAATTGAAAAAGATCTTTATTCTCAAAACCAGAGAGTACAAGGTGTTGGCTCTGGAGTAATAGTAGATAATAAGGGATACATATTAACTAATAATCATGTAGCCGGAAATGCTGAATCTTTAATGGTATCTCTATATGATGGTAGAAATGTAAGAGGGCAGGCTGTATGGACTGATCCAGTATTAGATCTAGCTATAGTAAAAATAAATGCTGATAATCTCAAAGTAGCTACTCTTGGAGATTCAAAAAACATTAAAGTAGGCCAGAATGCAATAGCTATTGGAAATCCTCTTGGATTAACCTTTCAAAGAACCGTAACAGCAGGTATAATAAGTGCATTAAACAGAACTATTGAAGTTGAAAAAGGAACCTTTATGGAGGATTTAATTCAAACAGATGCTTCTATAAATCCAGGAAACAGTGGAGGGCCTCTAATAAATGAAAGAGGAGAGGTAGTTGGGATTAACACAATCAAGGTTACTACTGCGGAAGGCATGGGATTTGCAGTGCCGGTGAATGTTGTTAAACCTGTTGTAGCTAAAGTAGTTACAGGAGGAAATTATGGTTCGCCTAATATTGGACTACAGGCTTTTGATAAAGAATTAGGAAAAATATTTGATTTTGTCATTGATAAAGGTGTCTACGTATATGACTGCAAAGATGGAGGTTGCTCTCACAAAGCAGGAGTTAGAAAAGGTGATACAATACTTTCAGTTGATGGAAAGGCTGTAAACACAGTAGCAGAGCTAAAGGAAGCCTTGAATAGTGCCGGAGCAGGAAAAATAGTGAAACTCAGAGTTAAAAATGGATATGGAGAAAAAGATGTTCATATAACTCTTGATGGCATGAAGAAATAAATTAAAAAGTGTTTATGAAGTCTTATTTATGTTTTATAATAGAATTATTATAAGGCATAGGAGGAACACATGATAAAGATCTGGGGAAAAATAATGAAAAATAATAAAATAGTTAAAGATGCTGTAGTAACATCAAACTTAGATACTGCTTACCAAGATAATTTAAAAGCTTGTATAAATGAGCTTTGCAACAAATTTGACATACAAAAGCCTTATTGGCTCCCCACAAATTTGGAGGAGTATAATAAAAGAAATAAGACAATATTTAATTATCATAACTTTATGGAAGAAATTGATTTTGATAGATTTGTAATTGAAGAGCTTGATATTGAAAAATAAAGCAGCTAAACTTAGCATTTTTATTTCAATAACTTATATGCTTTGAAATATATCGCGATAAAAAGATATCTTCTTATCGCGATATCTATATACAATGCAATAAAGTTCTTACATTCATGATGTCACAAAATATCTAATCTTCAAGGATTTTTGGGACAGTATGAATGTATTAGAACTTTTGAATTGTATATTTTTAGAAGATATTCGGATCTATTTTATTTTTACCTTTATTATAATAATTTAGCGGATTTAAAGCAGGACCTTCCATAATATCACCGGTGTATGTAAATCTTGAACCATGGCACGGACAATCCCAGGATTTTTCTGCAGAATTCCAGTTAAGTTCGCAGCCCAAATGAGTACAGGTTGTATCAATAATATGAAGACTCCCTTCTTCATCTCTATAAGCCCCAACTCTATGACCGTCAATTCTAATAACCTGGGCTTCTCCATTTTTTATATCCAGGTCTTCCGGAAGAGCTTGAAGCTTGCCTTCAAATAGTTCTTTAGCCACATTTAGATTTTGTGTTACAAAAGTTTTAGCAGACGCCGAAGGTGTAAATCTTGAAGGATTATAAACTTCAGTCCATGGATTTTCACCCTTAACTATAAGATCTCTAATCATAATTGCAGATACAGTACTGTTTGTCATTCCCCATTTTCCAAAGCCTGTAGCAACATATATATTGGGAGTGCGGGATGTTAAATGACCTACATAGGGAGCACCATCCATAGTGTTATAATCCTCAGCAGACCATCTATAGGGAATATCTATTACATTGTAATTATCTTCTGCAAATTCTTTAAGAATTTTATAATGCTCAAGAAGATTTTCGCCATGTCCTGTTTTATGGTGTTCTCCGCCTATAATTATAAGTTCTCCGTCCTTATAGGGTTGAGAGCGTAGTGAACGACTGGGCTCTTCAGCATTAATAAACATTCCTGAAGGAAATTTTTCTTTTATCCTTGTACCAATTGCATAGGAACGATGAGGATAAATCCTTGTAAAATATAGACCAAGTCCATCATAAAAAGGAAAGTGCGAAGCTACAATCAATCTGTCTGCAGTTACAGTAAAACCTTTATGAGTTTTAATCTTGACTTTAGCACCCTCATCAACATCCACTGCTCTTGTTCCCTCAAATATATAACATCCATCTCCCTGTATTTTGTTTGCCAGATGAAGCAGATATTTTCTTGGATGGAACTGTGCTTGATTATCAAATCGAACAGCAGCTTTTATTTTAAAAGGAAGAGGAATTTCTTCCTGATAAAAGGCTTTTATTCCAAGCTTCGATGCAACTTCAACTTCAGATTGAATGACATTTGTGTATTCAGTAGTTTGTGTATATACATAGGATGGCTGAAAAGAAAAGTCACAATTAATATTTTCATCTTTAACTAAATCGTGAATAAATTTTATGGCATATTCATTTGCATCAGCATACTGCTTAGCTTTTTCTTCTCCAAATTGAAGCTTAAGCTTATTGTAAATTAATCCGTGCTGCGAGGTTATTTTTGCTGTAGTATGTCCGGTTGTATTCATAAGAATCTTATCTGCTTCTAAAATAGCTACCTTAAGACCTTCTTTTTTTAATAAGTATGCCGCGGTTATACCTACCATACCTCCTCCAACAATAACAGTATCAACATTTATGTCTTCATTAAGAGAAGGAAAATTAGTAGTTGGGGTTGAGTCAATCCAGTAAGACAATGGATCGTTTACTAAATTATTAATATTTGAAGTAGTATCCAGCACAATAAGAGCCTCCTTTTGCATTTTGTATTTATGATTTACTACTTTCTCTATAATATGCATTATGTTGTAACGTGAGCATAATTATACATAAACAAATTTGAGTAAGGGTGCATTAAATACCATATGGCAACAAGTTGTGTTTTTGCTTTTTTATGAAAACGTTTATATTGTTCGAGTATAAGTATTCCGTTGAAAATGCTTGAACTGGCGCATATAGGATTCTAAATTTGTTAATAAATTATTTGCAAAAATGTCTAAAAAATGTTTGTAATTACAATACAATTGTGCTATATTAAATTTGGTTATAATTATGCGTGAAATCTGCATCATTATAATTGCCTAATTAATAAAATCTTCTATGCTGGTACAAGACTAGTGGAAGGTTTTTTTATTTTGAATAAATTATTTAAAAAAGGAGTTGTTAAGGTGTGACAGGGAATGCTTTTATTCAGTTGTCAAATGTTTACAAAAAGTATGATGGGGCAGAGGGTGCGGTTATAAGTGATTTGTCCCTAAATGTTAAAAAAGGTGAATTTTTAACATTACTCGGACCTAGCGGATGTGGAAAGACTACTACTCTTCGTATGATTGCCGGTTTTGAGCAGCTTACAAGCGGTAGTGTCATCATCGATGGTGAAGATGTAACGAATATGTCACCACATGAAAGGTGCGTTAATACAGTATTTCAAAACTACGCACTATTTCCTCATATGAATATTTTCGACAATATTGCATTTGGATTAAAAATGAAAAAAGTTTCTAATAGTGAGATTAAAGCAAGAGTTTCTGAAATGTTGAAAATGATTCAATTGGAAGGTTATGAAAAGAGAATGCCTTCTAGTCTGAGCGGAGGCCAGATGCAGCGTGTGGCTATAGCAAGAGCAGTAGTAAATAATCCAAAAGTTTTGCTCTTAGATGAGCCGCTGGGCGCCCTTGATCTAAAACTTCGTAAGCAGATGCAATTGGAATTAAAGCATCTCCAGAAAAGGCTTGGGATAACTTTTATATTTGTTACACATGACCAAGAAGAAGCCCTTACAATGTCAGATAGAATTGTTGTTATGAAAGATGGAGTTATAGAACAGCTTGGAACTCCCGATGAAATTTATGAGAGACCTGTATCAAAATTTGTAGCAGACTTCATAGGAGATACTAACCTGCTTGAAGGAAGAATAGAAGATGTATTCAGTAATGAAGCTTTGCTTCATATTAATGGGGAAGAAGAACTAATTAAGGTTAGTGCAAAAAACCTATTTGCAGGAGAACAAATTTTTGCAGCTCTAAGACCCGAAAGAATTAAAATTAAAAAATTTCCGGAGAATGAAGACATTTATCTAAAAGCAAATTTAAAAGATAGAATATACACAGGAATTTACTACAAGACAATTTTAGAGCTTAATAGTGGAAATGTTATAATTGTAAATGAGCCAATAAGCGAAAGTTATAATTTTTCAAATGACGAAGGGCAAGTATATTTAACTTGGAAAACTGAGAATTTGGTGGTGATGAAATCATGATGCTGCAAAACAAAGCATTAAGTATAAACAAACCACTGATTAAGGAAAAAACTCTTTTAAGAAAAAATTCAGGCATATTTGCCTCATTGGCTCCAATTGTCTTATGGATGACAGCTTTTTTTGTTCTGCCTGTTTTGTATATAGTAGTAGTAAGCTTTTGCAGCAGGGGAGAAACTGGAGACTTAGTATATAAATTTACTTTAACAAACTATAAAAGTTTATTAAATCCTCTTTATGCTAAAATATTTTTTAACTCTCTAGTAATTTCAGTTTTTACTACAGCACTTTGCTTGATTTTTGGATATCCTTTTGCTTATATAATTGCTAGATCAGGAAAGAAATACAAGCCTCTGCTTTTGCTATTAATTATACTTCCATTCTTTACCAACTCTTTAGTAAGGACTTACGCTATGATCATTCTTTTAAGGAGCGAAGGTATAATTAATTCTTATTTATTAAAGCTTCACTTGATTAAAGAGCCCCTGAAGCTTTTATATAACAATGTTTCCGTTATGATTGGAATGCTGTATATGATGTTTCCTTTTATGATACTTCCTTTGTATGCTTCTATTGAAAAGCTTGATAAAAGACTTATTGAGGCAGCATCAGACTTAGGTGCGTCTCCTGTAAAAACTTTTATAAAGATTACTTTGCCTCTTACAAAAAGTGGAATAGTATCCGGTTCAATGCTTGTATTTGTTCCTACATTAGGTCTTTTCTTTATAACCGATTTAATGGGAGGAAGTAAAGTTGTTTTAATGAGTAATCTTATAAAAAATCAATTTTTAACTGCAAGAAATTGGCCTTTAGGTTCGGCGATATCAGTTATTTTGATAACAATTATGGCACTATTGATAGCTTTTTCTTCAAAACATGGTTCTAAAAAAGAGAATATGGGGGTGTTTTAGTAAATGAAAAAGAAGAGTTTTCTGGGGAAACTATATAGCTTTTTAATTTACATGTTCCTCTATATTCCAATAATTATATTGATAGCATTTTCTTTTAATGATTCAAAGCTTAATGCTGTATGGACAGGATTTACTTTTAAGTGGTATAAGAGCTTAGTTCACAATGCCGGAATTCTTGGCGCAGTGAAAAACAGTTTAATCATTGCTGTGGCAAGTACTTTTATTTCTGTAATGATCGGTACTTTAGCTGCTGTAGGAATGTATAAGTATAACTTCAAAGGTAAGAACATAATGGATGGCATTTTATATATTCCATTAGTTATACCTGAAATAGTTATGGGAATATCTCTATTAGCATTTTTTTCAATAGTAAAGGTACCAATGGGCATGCTATCTTTAATCATAGCTCATGTTACTTTTAGTGTTTCTTATGTTATTGCTGTAGTGCGGGCAAGGCTTGATGGATTTGATAAGTCTGTAGAGGAAGCGGCTATGGATTTGGGTGCAACTCCAGCTCAAACATTTTTAAAGGTTACTTTGCCTATTATAATGCCTGGTGTAATAGCAGGTGGATTACTTGCTTTTACCCTATCCTTGGATGATATGATAATAAGCTTCTTTACTGCAGGACCTAACAGCACTACTTTGCCGCTAAAAGTATTTTCAATGGTTAAGTTTGGAGTAACTCCCGAGATAAATGCACTTTCAACTTTAATTATTTTATTTACTATAGTTGTTGTAAGTTTTGCATTAGTTCTTAGAAGGTCTAACATTAGCATGAAAAAAGCAGGTGCAGTTTTTACTGCAATCGCCGTTTGTATAACAAGCATCAGTGGAGGAATGTGGGTACTTGCCAAGCAGTCAGAAGGAGCCAAGCAGGAAATTAGCATATTTAACTGGTCAGAATACCTGCCTCAATCCGTAATAGATAAATTTGAACAAACCTACAACATTAAAGTTAACTATAGTACTTTTTCGTCTAATGAAGAAATGCTTGCTAAAATAATGGCTGGAGGTTCACAATATGATTTAACTGTTGCCAGTGATTATATGGTAGAGATAATGAGAAAACAGAACTTACTGCAGGAAATAAATAAAGATAGTCTGACGAATATTAATAATATGGGCAAACAGTTTATGAACCAATCTTTTGATCCTGGAAATAAGTACAGCATACCCTATATGTGGACTGCAGGAATAATTGCAGTTGATGGCTCAAAGGTTAAAGACGGAGCTGTTACATCCTATGCAGATTTGTGGAAACCTGAGTTTAAAGGCTCTATAGCATTATTGGATGATGAAAGAATAATTATAGGTATGGCTCTTAAGAAGCTTGGGTACTCGATGAATGAAGTTGATGAAAAGGCTTTGGCACGAGCTAAAGAGGAGCTTAAAAAGCTTCAGCCTAATGTAAAGGCCTATGACAGTGACAGCCCTAAAACTATGCTTATAAATGGTGAAGCAAAGATGATTTTTGCCTGGGGAGCAGAGGGAAGTCTTGCAGGTAGAGAAAATAAGAATGTTAAGATGGTAATACCTAAAGAGGGTTTATTTCTTCAACAGGATAATTTCGTGATTCCTAAAGGTGCTAAAAATGTGAGAGCCGCTGAATTATTTATGAACTTTATTATGGAGCCTGAGATAAGCGCAGAAATATCTGAAGCGTATCCTTATGGGAATCCAAATACAGCAGCTTATCAATATATAGATAAGAAAATTTTAGAGGATAAGGGGATTTATCCACCTGAAGAAGAAGTCAAAAAAGGAGAGCATTTAAAGGATATCGGTGACTCAATCAAGCTTTATGATAATATATGGTCAGAGGTTAAACAATAAAAAAAGCCCGGAATTTCCGGGCTTTTTTTATTCAAAAGGTTTCATCTGCATTGCATTGTAAAATTCCTTGTCAATAGTATGAGCAGTTTTTAAATTATTATCTTTTCTAAATTTAATTACCTGTGCCTTCATTCCTTCCCCATATCTTCCATCTAATGGCCCACTATAATAACCCTTATCCTTAAGCCGTCTTTGAACTTCATATACATCTGAGCCTGTATTACCAGGATCTAGAATTCTGAATTCATTTACAAACATATTATATGGACCTCCGTATATACATACAGGGGTGCCATATCCTACAAGCTTATAAAGATCTTCAACATCTTTATTTAACATTCGTATGCATCCAAGTGAAACATGACCGCCGATAGATAAGGGTTTATTTGTTCCATGAATGCCGTATCTTCCCCAAGGCACATTGAGGCCCATCCAGCGTGTGCCAAAACCGGCACTCCACTCGCCTTTACTGATAATTGTGAAGGTTCCTAAAGGTGAAGGTGTTGTAGGCTTTCCGCCGGCTATTGGATAATTTTTTATAATCTTGTTATTTAATTGATCAATCAAGTATAATCTGTTATCGACTAAATCAACTAATATACTATAATTTTTATTATGTTTAGAATTATGATCATATAAATTTTCGGCTTTTACAATATTACAAAAAGGGTGTATTATAAAAAATAAAAAGAATATAATGGTAATTAGGTATTTGCGTTTTATAATAATGCCTCCTTCACAAAAGATAAATACTGATTATATACAATGCAAAAGTACTATTATATTCATGATGTCCTCAAAACTCATAAAAATTAGAGATTTTGTGATATCATCAATATAAGAATTTTATTGCATTATGTTTACTTACTTGATTATTATTTGATTAATAAAATAAAATATGTGATTTTCATAAATAATAAAAGCATAAAAATCAATATAAAGATAATATCTTGGTAAAGGTTCAATAGTTTTTAATGAAAGGATGTTATAGATGAATGTATTAAATGCAATAGAAACCAGAAGGTCTATAGGAAAGGTGAAAAGTGATGAAATACCAAAAGAATTAATAGAGCAGATAATCGATGCTGGAACATGGGCACCAAACAGATATTTGACTCAGCCTTGGAGATTTTTTGTTATTACAGGAGAGGGAAGAAAAGCTCTTTCAAGAACAATGGAAGACATAGCTTTAGATATGGGTGTTAATCCAGATACTGAAGAGGGGAAGAAAAAGCTTGAAAAAGAAAGAAGTAAACCTTTCAGAGCACCTGTAATAATTGCTGTAGCTGCAGAAGTAACCGAAAACGAAAAAGTAATCAGATTAGAAGAATTAGGAGCAGTTTATGCTGCTGTAGAGAACATGCTTTTAGCAGCTCATGAATTAGGTGTAGCCTCTTATTGGAAAACGGGCAAAGCATGCTACCACATAAAAATGAAAGAGTTTTTTGGGCTTAAGGAAAAAGATGAAGTTTTAGCACTAATATATTTAGGATATGCTGATATGGAGAAACATGGAGCTACAAGAAAGGCTTCATCAGAGCTTACAAAGTGGATTACAACAGATAATTAATAGTAAAGGAAGAAATAAGATGAAAATTTATTCGTGGAATATTAATGGACTTAGAGCAGTAATGAAAAAAGGTTTTTTAGAGTGGATAAAGGAAGAAAATCCAGATATATTATGTATACAGGAAACTAAACTTCAAGAGGATAAGCTTGAGGATAACTTTACAAATATTGATGGCTATCATTCGTACTTTAGCTTTGCGGAGAAAAAAGGCTACAGCGGTGTAGCAACCTATACAAAGATGAAACCACTAAGTATAAAGCATGGAATAGGCATTGAGAAGTTTGATAGTGAAGGAAGGATTCTTGAAACCGAATTTGAGACTTTTACTTTGCTTAATATTTATTTTCCAAACGGGCAGATGAATGAAGATAGACTTAACTATAAAATGGAGTTTTATGATGCTTTGTTAGAATACTGCAATTCACTTGTAAGTGAAGGAAAAAAACTAATAATTTGCGGTGACTACAATACTGCTCATACCGATATGGATATTAAAAATGCTAAAGCAAATGAAAAAACCTCAGGCTTTCTTCCTATGGAAAGAGCATGGCTGGATAAATTTATTAAAAGCGGTTATACTGACAGCTTCAGATATATTAATCCGGATAAAATACAGTATTCCTGGTGGAGCTATATGTTTAAGGCAAGAGAAAGAAATGTAGGGTGGAGAATCGATTATCATTTTGTATCTGATAACTTGCTGCCATATGTTAGTGATGCAAAAATTTTAAATGAAGTTACAGGATCAGACCACTGTCCCGTACTCATAGAAATAAAAGATCAGCTATAGTGCTGATCTTGTTTCATTTGTAAGCTTTATTCTTTTGAAGATTATTTCAATAAGCACCAATGCCAGCAAGCCTCCTAATAATGCAGTAACTAGCTGAGCGGCTCCCATAGCAACAGATAATGCTTGCGCAACTTTTTTAGGAAAATTCATGTTTAAAACATAAATTATTTTATTTGCAGATAAGTATAGGAAACCAAATTTTAGTATAGCACCAATAACAATACCGGCATACTTTCCAAAGGGTTCTTTCTTATATATAATTCCAAAGGCAATAACAAAAATAGCATTACCAAGCATTATAAATGGTATAAACGGTGTCATTGCAGGCTTTAGCTGGCCTACAAGCAAGGCTGTCCAAGGTGTTAATACACCAACAGCTGTTCCGTAAAAGGTCCCGCTTACAAATACAGTAATCAATAAAGCAGCGTTAACCACTGAGCCAACTATATATTGATTTACGCCAGGTATTCTGCTGCCAATAATCTGAAAAACTATAACAACAGCTAATAAAAGAGAACTTTGAACTAATTTTTTTACATCTCTGTTTTTCATGTTAATCATCCCCATAATTTCAAATTTAAAAAATTATTCCATTTAATATTAGCATTTGTAAAAGAAAATGTACAGCCTATAGGCTGTACACTGTATTAATATATATATTTTACATAATCATTAGATACCCATCCCTGAATTCCGTTGATACTTATTTTAAACCAATCTGGATTAGAAGTAGAATCTATGACTTCAGAATATTGATTATTGCTTAAAGTGCTGACTATTGATGCTGAAGTTGATGGATTAACTCTTATATTAAGCATATAAGCATTATAAAGCTCGATATATTTACGAGGTGATATTGATGAGGTTAGATTTTGAGATACCCATCCAGTCTGTCCATTATAAGAAACTTGATACCAGCCGTTTAAATTTTGTAATACTTTGACAACAGTATCTTTAGGAATTCTTCCAATAATATTTGAAGCAGTTGAAGCATTTGCTCTAAAGTTAGCATAGTAGTTTACATTAGCTATTTTTATAAAATTTATTGTCTGACTGGTTGATGGAGAAGCTTCTGAAGTATTCTCAATAATGTTAACATATCTTCCTGGAATATATCCGTTATTTATATCGTCCATTGTTACAAAGTATCTCTTTGTACCCTGGATTCCTCCAAAGACTTGATCCCAAGTTGATTCGTAGGTAAAGGCACCTTGTATTCCGTTTAAAGTTCCCCATTTGTCAAAAATTAAAACGTGATCTCCAGGTCTGTCGAGGATATCCATATGCTTTAGATCACTTAAATTTATCTTTTTAAAATAGGTGTCAAACATAGAGTAGGTTGATAACTTTGTACCAGGTATATTATAAGAAGCTTGTACAAATCCAGAACAGTCAATTCCTGCGGTTCCAGGGATAAGTCCATAACCTGCATCAGTATTAACATTTCCTATAAAAGCACCTTTGTTTACTGCATCTATAAAATTTGTCCAGGGAGTATTATAGGAACTAGAATCAAGACTATCATGTCCACCCCAATTATAAGGAATTCCGGTCATTGTGCCGCTATTTATTCCATTTGTCTGATTAGCCTGAGTTACATAAGGGGTATAGGCTGTGCTTATATTTGAATTCTTACTTCTGTTATAATTCCAAGTAAGGTTAATCATTTGAAGTGCCCTGTTTTCTGCCTGCGCTCTAGTTATAGAAGGGATTTCAGTAGCGCTGGCACTGTACTTAGGAACTACTGTTAAAGCAGATAAAACTAGAATTGCAGTAACGAAAGATTTCAATCTTTTTATAATAATCACTCCTATTAGTATATTTTTAAAAATTATATATTTTATTAGTGCTAAAGATAGGTAGAAGGTTATCTGTAAAAACAAATAACCTTCTAAACACAATTAGTATGAAAAAACCATATTATCTACTCTTAGTGCTACTGGCTTTGACCAAAGCCAAGTATTTTTAGTGCTATCATCAAAGTAGAATTGAGCTCCATTTGTTGGGTCATAACCATTTAACGCATCAAGAGCAGCTTGTCTATCTTCTGAAGTTGCAGCTTGATTTATCATTCCGTTTAAAACCGGTGAAAATTGATAATAACCATTTACTCTTTGGTAAATTACATCTCTTATGGTATTTGGCCACGCAGAGCTTTGAACTCTATTAACAACTACAGCTGCAACTGCAGCCTTAGCCTTATAAGGTTCACCTTGAGCTTCAGCATGTACTAATCTGGCTAAAAGGTCTAAATCGCTATCTGTGTATGGTATTACACCATAATGAGTTTGAGAAGTAGAATTAACAGAATAGCTTGTACCAGGTATTATCAGTCTTTGTCCTGGGTATATATAATCGGTCCAATAATTATTGGTTTTTCTTAAAGAACTTAATGAAATACCATTATTTTTAGCTATCAGATAAAGAGTATCACCAGATTTTACAGTATAATCCTTAGCGCGAACACTCAATACTTGTCCAGGATAAATTATGTCGCTAGACAATTTGTTATCTGCTTTTAAAGTATAAGTATTAGTATTGAAAAGTTTACCTACTGTATATAGTGAATCGCCTGATGAAACTGTATAGCTGGCTGCCTTTGCTGAATGAGCTGAGAAAAGTGTCATTGCTGCAGTAAATAATAATATTTTAAGTTTCTTTGAATTTATCATGTTTTCCTCCTTTTGCCTCCGAGGTTAGTTGACGGGTTAGGGTAAGAGGTACCCTTCTTTAAAATAAAGATTCACCCCAATAGATATCCCCCGTACTCCTTTATGGAGATTCGGCTTGTCATTACATGAACAATTGTAACAGACACAATTCGACAAATCTATACTAAATATGTGGCATCGCAGTAATATAAATAGCAGAATTTCAAATATATAGATATTTTTATAATAAATAAGACTGCATATATAATTTCATATGCAGCCATCATAACAATTAAACTAAAGTATATTTAAGCTTTTTAAATCATTCTTTAACTGGTCAGGATTTTTAAAGTGAATTGTGGTTATGCCAATAGATTTTGCAGCCTCAATATTTGCAATAGTATCATCGATAAATATGCTTTCAGAAGCTTTTAAAAAATACTTATCTAATAAATGATTATAAATATCCTTGTTAGGTTTTAATAAATTTATATGCGAAGATATGACCATACCATCAGCAAGTCTTAAAAATTCATATTTATTATGAACTTTATTAAAGGCATTATAGTGAAAGTTAGAAAGCAGATAAATTTTATAATTATTATTCTTTAAAGTTTCAAGAACTTGTACAGTTCCTTCAATTGGGTATAAGATATTTGTCCAATCACTCATTATCTGCTTTATTTCTTTACTATAATTAGGATTTCTTTTACAGAAAGTATTCACAGCATCATTATGGTCAATACTTCCCTCATCCAGCATTATCCACTCCTTGCTGCAGAATATCTCTTCGTATAGCAACTTAGATAAACTGTTATCTGAAAACACTTTATTTAAATATATTAAAGGCTCAAAATCCAGCAAAACTCTTCCTATATCAAATATAACATTCTTAATCATACAAAACCTCCAGAATAAAATATTAAAGCATTTTAATCCTACAACAAAATAGAGATTTGTACAATAAGCAATACCTCTGAATTTATAATAATAGCACGGGAATACTATAAAAAATTATATCAGTTGCTTGAGCTGATTGGTATTTCCACGAGGTGAACAATTATGAACGCAGTAGTAAATGAATTTATGGGTAAGATGAAGAGCTTAGACCCAAAGGAATATTTGTATAATATTATTACATATGGTATAGCACCAACAATTTCACGAGACAAATGCGCAACTTTAATAAATTTGTCTAATAAATATATGAACAGCTATAGTTTATGGAAGAATAATAAAAGTGATTTTATTAAAAGTATTCCATTAAAGTACTATGAAGTAAATATTACTGATGATAATTACACTGTTTTATTTTATGATGCACAACTTTTAGAGAAAGTACTTTGTGAAGAAAAGAGTATAAAGTTCTTAGAAGGAGAGGGGTATCAGGATAAAGGATCCATTGATAATTTACTGAATACATTAAGAAAAAACTATGGAGAAGGCTGCCCGCATGAGATTGGTTTGTTTTTAGGAATACCACTGCATGATGTATTAGGCTTTATAAAGAATTCTGGTAAAAACTATTTATACTGTGGATATTGGAAGGTATATGAAGATGTTAAGGGAGCTAAAAATATATTTCATAAATATGATAGTGTTAAGAAAACTGTTATGAAGGCAATATCAGATGGGAAAAGTTATACGGATATAGTAAAATTGACTTCACATTGTTGATGTTGTACAATTAATACAACAAGCCGTGAAGGGAGTTTTAATATGGATAAAATACTAGATAGCCTGCAAAACTTTAACTTTACAAGGATTGAGGCAGAAGTTTTCATATGTCTTTTAAAATATGGACAGCTCAATGGATCACAGATTTCAAAATACTTAAGTATATCGAGAACTTCTGTTTATGCAGCTCTTGAAAGTTTGTACAATAAAGGACACGTATTTATGTTGTCTGGTGAACCTACAATCTATAAGGTTGAGGATCCAAAACAGCTTATTGAAAAAATAAAAAAAAGTTATTCAAGTTCTATAGATTATTTGGATAAATATTTATCCAGTTTTGAAAACAAAGGCTCAGAAGATCAGTATTGGAATATTAAAGGCTTTGATAATTTTATTAATAATACTAAGAGGCTGCTGCTTAATGCTGAAAAAGAAGTTTATATATCTACTAATTTTCAAATACAGTTATTTAAAGATGAGTTAATATACATATCTGAAAAAGGTGTAAGAATAATATTATTTTCCTTTGAACCTTTAGACATATCGGGAATTAAAGCAGAGTACTATCATCATGAAACAAAGACCATTTACTGTGGTGATAAAAGATTGATGATGGTAGTAGATAACAAGCAGGCCTTCATTGCAAATGAGAATAAAAATAAAGAGATATTTGGAACCTTTACTGGTAATTCTCTTATGGTTTCTATTATATCTGAGCATGTACATCACGATATATATCTTTTAAACTTGAAAAATAAATATAATAGAAATCTGGTTACTGAGGATATATTGATAGGAAGTTCTTTTGAAAAAGGCTCACAAGTTTGCAGCGGAAACATTAACAAATAATATAGGTATAGATTTACAAGGGGGACAATAATGAATAAGTCTAAAAAGAGAAAAATGAATGTTGTCAGCTTAACGTGGCCAATTTTCATAGAAATATTATTATTTATGCTTCTAGGAAGTGTGGATACATTGATGCTTGGAAAATATTCTGATAATGCAGTAGCTGCTGTGGGGGTTTCTAATCAGCTCATTGGGATGATGAATATTCTTTTTGGAGTACTTTCCACTGGGACTGCAGTTTTGGTTGCTCAAAACTTAGGAGCTGAAAATAGAGAAAGAGCAAGCAAGGTAACCTTAGTATCGTTATGCTTAAATCTCGTTATCGGTGTTGTTTTAAGCTTAACCATGTTTTTGGGAAGTACTTCAATCTTAAAGCTTATGAACATTAGAGCAGATTTACTTCAGTATGGTAAGGACTACTCAGGTATTGTTGGAGGATTTCTATTTTTTCAATCAGTGCTTATGACTATAACTGCTGTTGTAAGAAACCATGGTTTGACAAAAATATCCATGTATGTTACTTTAGGAATGAATATAGTTCATGTAATTCTGGATTATATTTTTATTTTTGGTCCATTTGGACTTCCGGTACTTGGAGTAAAAGGGGTGGCAATTTCAACAAATATAAGCAAGTTTTTAGGACTTGCTGTAATGCTTTATATACTTTTAACTAAAGTGGAAAGAAATTTGAGTTTTAAGTATTTGCAACCTTTTCCGAAGGATATATTGAGGGATTTGTTAAAGATAGGCATGCCCACTGCAGGTGAGCAGCTGTCCTATAACATGTCACAGCTTGTAGTAACATATTTTATAAACATGCTCAGCAATGAAGCATTAACTACAAAGGCTTACGTTCAAAATATTGTTATGTTTGCCTACTTATTTGCAGTAGCAATAGGGCAGGGTACAGAAATACTTGTTGGTCATCTGGTAGGAGAAAATAGAAAGGAAAAAGCCTATAAAACCTGTTTGAAGAGTTTGAAGCTTGCGATGATCTCTTCACTAGTTATGGCAGGAGTTTTTGCTCTATTTAGAACTCAGCTCCTATCAATATTTACTCAGAATAAAGATATAATAGCTGTTGGAGGAACAATACTTATAATAGATTTTATTCTTGAACCGGGAAGAACTTTCAATCTTGTAGTCATTAATTCTTTAAGAGCTTCTGGAGATGTAAAATTTCCGGTTTATATGGGCATTATGTCTATGTGGGGGGTAAGCGTCTTACTTTCATATATTTTAGGCATTTATTTTGGACTAGGTCTTGTAGGTATGTGGATAGCTTTTGCTTGTGATGAATGGATTAGAGGCATACTAATGCTTTGGAGATGGAGAGGTAGAAAGTGGGAAAGCATGTCATTTGTTAAACACCAGCCTGCATAATTTTTTTTAGGGGGAATATCATGAAGAGTATTTCTGCAAGTGTTAAAAACTTTGGTAAAACAAATTTTCATGCATTGACTCATAAAAACTTTAGATATTATTGGTCTGGACAGTGTGTGTCGCTGATTGGAACTTGGATGCAGAATATTGGTCAATCCTGGCTGGTATTTACTCTAACAGGTTCCCCATTCCTGCTTGGTCTTGTAGGAACAATACAATTTTTGCCTGTAACTGTTTTTTCATTATTTGCTGGAGTTGTTGTAGATAGATTTCCTAAAAAGAAAATTTTACTTATAACACAAAGCATATCAATGATACTTGCTTTTGCTTTATCCTTTTTAGTATTTACCCATAAAGTCAGATATGAACACATTCTTGTTCTTGCACTATTATTAGGCTTTACAAATACATTAGATATGCCAACAAGGCAGACTTTTATTGTTGAAGTAGTAGGCAAGAAGGATCTGATGAACGCCATTGCTTTAAATTCTGCCACCTTTAATTTAGCAAGAATTTTAGGCCCTGCGGTAGGAGCTGTTTTAATGAGCAAGCTAGGGGCGGCTTGGTGTTTTCTATTAAATGGTTTAAGTTTTGTAGCTGTAATATTTGGCCTGCTGCAAATAGAGCCTATACCATATGTTCGAAAAGAGAATGATAAAGGTAAGATACTAGATGAGATTAAAGATGGTTTAAAATATATATATAAAACTCCTATATTATTTAAAACAGTGTTAATGGTAACTATTATGGGGATATTTGCCTTTAACTACAATGTACTTCTTCCAGTCTTCACTAAAAATGTTCTTCACCAATCTGAGGGAACCTATGGATTTTTGATGTCGTCACTAGGTATCGGTTCTTTGATAGGTGCTTTAACTGTATCGCTAAAAAGCAAATCAGGACCCAAAACAAGAATTTTAGTTATGAGCTCTATTATAGTTTCAATGTTGCTTGTTTGTACTGGGTTTAGCAGATATCAATATTTAACTGCATTAGCTTTGGCAGCTACAGGAATATTCAATATTTATTTTTCAACAACTGCAAATTCAACTCTGCAAATTAACTCTGAAGATAAATACAGAGGAAGAGTAATGAGTGTTTATGCTTTGGTATTTGCCGGAAGTACGCCTATTGGTAACTTTTTTTCTGGAACAACAGCAGATAAGTTAGGAGCTTCCTCAGCATTTATAGTTAGTGGTATTATAATATTTATTTCAATAATTATATTGACAATGCTATCAAAAAATGATGATAAAGAAAGACCTAGATAAGTTTAATCTAGGTCTTTCTTTTACTTGCTATAATTCTTAAAATAGTTGCTTCTAATGATTTTATCTGCTATATCTATACCTTTTACAGCATCCTGTTCTTCCTGGTCGCTTGCTTTATCGCCTATATATTTCCCGCTTGCAAGAACTGCAAAGTTTTTCTTTGTATTTAATAGATTTCTTCCTATTGCTGTACTCTCGTAATCAGAAGGATTAATTCCCATTAAGTATGATAATGTTGGAAATAAATCAACTTGACCGCCGATAGTTTTAATTTCCTGGTTGCTTAAGTTTTTAGAATACATAATAAGAGGAATTCTCCAATTATTATCATTCCACCAAGATTCTTGAGGAGTTATTTTGGAAACTTCATCATCATAATATTTATGAATACCTGTATGATCTCCATAAATAACTAATACGGTATTATCAAGAGTACCTTCTTTTTCAAGTTTATCAATTAGTAGCCCTATGTGCTTGTCAACATAATGAATACTTTGCAAGTACCCGCCCATTTTTGTATCCTCCAGCTTAGGATCAAGCTTCAATTCTCTGTATTGTTTAGGAAGATCAAAAGGGCCATGGCTTGTTAGTGTAACTAAGAAATCATAAAAAGGCTGCTTTTGACCAGCTATAATTGGTTCAACCTGCTTTAAATATGAACCATCACTTAGACCAAGACCAATTGTCTCATCCATATTAAAGTGAGAAGAGTCTATAGTCTTTTGAAAACCTATTGAAGTAAGAGCAGGCTGCCAGTTCCAGTAAGAACCTTTGTCTGGATGTATAGCTGTTGTACTATACCCATCCTTTTCCAAAAGTTTAGGCAGAGAGTTATAACTGTTATTTGGAAACCTGAAAAATGTGCTTCCCCTTCTAATAGGATAAATTGATGTATTTGTCATCAAGTCAGCGTCTGAGCTTGTACCATTATAAACTTGCTCATGGTAATTGCTGAAATATAAGCTGTTTTTAAGCAGTTTATTGATATTTGGTGTGATTTCCTGATTATTTATTTTTTGATTTATAACGAAGTTCTCAAGGGATTCAACCTGTAAAACAATTAAATTCTTGCCTTTAAATAAGCCTTTATATTCATTATCAGGAAGGTTTTCTTTCTTCGCATTAAACCAATTATTTATTTCAGTTTTGTCCTTTTCAGACATCTCAAAAGGTTTATTATCCAGCCAGAAATTATATCCGTCATATATATGGTAGCCAATAGGAGATAAATTAGCCATGGTTTGATTAGGAGTCCAGCAAATTCTGAACAGTATAGTTTTTTGTCCTTTTTCAACTATGTCAATTTTATAATGTGCAAACCAAATGTAGGCTACTGATAATAATGATATAGTAATAAATAATAATGGGAACCTTCTATGATTTTTGTAAGCCTTTTTAAATATTAAAGCTAAAGGTATAAGCACGAATATATCTATAAAAAATAATATATCAATACCTCTCATCATCGAAACTATATCACTAGATAGGTTGTCCAAATTTGTTGCCTGATCAAATACATGTAAGGTTATAAAGCTATTAAAACCTCTGTAATACCATAAATCTGATACTAGAAGAATAGTAAATAAAATATTGAAAATAATTAAATACCAAACATGAGCTCTTTTTCTAAATAAAAACGAAAACGATAAAAATACTGCTATAAAGCATACATAAACCAATATATGAGGATCTCCATAAAAAGCCCAGGCAGGATTTAATTTGATTGCCTTATCACTATTAATTAATAAGACAAAGAAAATAGACTTTAAAAGTAGGGTTATTAAGGTTATATAAAAAAATATATCTTTAGCAAGAAATAGTAAATTTTCTTTAAGTATATTTTTTAATCCGCCTTTAGATTCATAATCTGTTTTTTTAATTGTGTGTAACAAAAATTTCAACTCCTTTATACAAATACATAATGAAATTATACAATAAGCTTTGCAAGTCGACAATAATAATATTTTGGAAGCATTATAAATGGTTTATTTCTGTAAATTGATACATATAATTTAATGGGGACATGTATTGTTTGCTGGCAATGGTTTTAGTGGAAAAGTAATTTGTTTTTGGGAGGGAGGGTAGAAAAATTAGTAATATAGCAAAATAATTTAGGGGGAGTTTTGATGAAAGATTATTTTAAACTGGAGGAAAACAACACCACGGTTAAGACGGAAATTATTGCTGGAATAACGACTTTTATTACAATGGCTTACATTATATTTGTAAATCCTCAAATACTAGGGCAGGCAGGAATGAATGGAAAAGGTCTTATGTTTGGGGATGTGGCCAAAGCTGGGCTTACAGTAGCTAATGATCCAATTATAGGATCGGTTTTTGTTGCAACAGTTTTATCTGCAATCATTGGAACCTTGGTTATGGGTCTTGTAGCTAATGTTCCATTTGCACAGGCAGCAGGAATGGGTATGAATGCTTTCTTCACATTTTACGTGGTTGGAGCAGCTAAATATTCATGGAAAGCAGCTTTAGCAGCAGTATTTATTTGTGGTCTTATTAATATTTTTATAACTGTTACAAAGATAAGAATAGCAATCGTAAATGCTATCCCTGAATCATTAAAAAATGCTATCGGAGCCGGAATTGGGCTATTTATTGCACTTATAGGTTTTAAAGAAGCTGGGATTGTTGCTTCAGATGCTTCAACACTAGTTAAGTTTGGTGATATAAGAAATCCGGGCACTCTTCTTGCAGTATTTGGACTAATTTTAACTACAGCACTTATGGTTAAAAGAGTAAAAGGATCAATACTTCTTGGAATTATTGCCACAACAATAGTAGGAGTTATAGCTCAGGTTTTCTTTGGTGCTAAGCTTAATATTTTTCTTCCAGAATCCTTTAATATAATTTCACTTCCGCCAAGCTTAAGTCATACCTTCTTAAAACTTGACTTTACACAATTATTTTCAGCTAAAACAGGAATACTTACTGCTATAACGATAATTGTTTCTTTCAGCTTAGTAGATACCTTCGATACAATTGGAACTTTTATTGGTACAGGTGCTAAAACAGGTATGTTTGATGAAAAAAATGATGTTCCTAAAAAAGGAATGTTTCCAAGAAAAATTGATAAAGCTTTATTTGCTGATGCTACAGCTACATCAATCGGAGCACTGCTTGGAACAAGTAACGTAACTACTTATGTTGAGAGTGCTGCAGGTATAAGTGAAGGGGGAAGAACAGGTCTAACTTCAGTTGTTGTTGCAATATGTTTCTTTTTAGCATTGTTTTTATCTCCCCTTGTTGGTATAGTTCCAGCTCAGGCGACTGCACCGGCTTTAATAATAGTTGGTGTTCTTATGATAAGTTCAATTATGAGAATTGACTTTGATAATTTCGAAGAAGCACTACCTGCTTTCTTAACGCTTGTTATGATGCCATTTACTTATAGTATAGCTAACGGCATAGCTGCTGGCTTTATATTTTACACAATAGTAAAGATAGTTAAAGGCAAGGCAAAAGAAGTCCATCCAATTATGTATATTTTTGCAATACTATTTATACTGAAATTTGCTCTTCAAGTATAATTAAAATCCGATTGGCGGTGTGCCAATCGGATTTTTTAGGGGTAAGACAAAATAATTATATTTTTATCATAATTATTAAAGTATTTTATGTCGGTTTCCTTATTTCTTACGTAACCTAAGTAAATAAATAAAGCTTCAATAAGCAATATTAAAACTAGTACTACTACTATTTTTAAAAACTTAGACATTATACTCCTCCTAAAAATACTTCGTTAAATATTTCTTTCAATATAGTTTATGAAGGAGTTTTTAATAATAGATATAGTATACATATATTAGCAATAGAAAGTTTCTAAAGATATAAAGCTAAAATACTTTACTGAAATAGTTTTTAAGTCTTGGATTCTTCTCTATAATAACAAGCAGAGGAAGCCCAAGAACGTAGCATACCACAAGCTCACCAAAGGCAACCTGAAGCGCTGGAATTATAAAAGGTATTTTTGCTGTATAGCTTATGAGTAGACCAATAACAACACCATTAACAATTACAGCAGGAAGAGGAGCAAGATATCTTTTGAATCTTAAATTGCTTTTTCCTATATAATAGGTGATAGTTGCAGCAATAAGAGTAGCAAAGGAACCAAAAATCATATCCAATGGTCCAATAGGGCTTAAGATATTTGCTGCAATACAGCCTATAAAAAGTCCATAAATAGGAAAACTTGAAAAGAAGGGCAGAATCGTGAGAGCCTCAGAAGCTCTGAACTGGATTTCTCCATAGCTAAATGGTGCTAAAAAAAGAGTTAGTACAGCGTACACAGCACCAATTAAAGCTGCGGTTACAATTTTACGTGTTTTAGAATTCATTTTACATACCTCCTAGTTTTGTTTATAGACAGGATGGTTACGAACTGTCTTATTTGTATAAATTAATACTTGTACATTTTAGCAAGGTTTTAAAAGTAAGTCAATTTTATTAAGAAATTAATAACATTTTTACTTATATACAATGCAAAAGTTCTGATACATTAATGACATTCTAAAAATCGTTGAAGATTGGATATTTTGTGACATTATTAATGTAAGAACTTTATTGCATTATATATATATTGTATTATAATAATTAAGTATTAAGCACAGCTTTGCTAATTTGTTGCTAAGGAGATTGTATGGAAAATAAGATATTTGATACTGAAACAAAAATTTCACATAATGGATTAAAGGTAATTTCAATAAAAAGGAATACACAAATAACTTCTATTCATATAGGAATAAATGTTGGATCTGTTATTGAAAAGGCAGGGAACAGAGGAATTTCTCACTTTATAGAACATATGCTTTATAAAGGTACAAAAAATAGAAATAATGAAGAACTTAATGATGCTCTTGAAAAAAGGGGAGGAGAATATAACGCCTATACTGACTATACCTGTACAGTATATAGTATTACGGCACTAAGTGAAGAGTTAGAACCTTCTCTTGAAATACTCTCAGATATGATTATAAACTCTACTTTTCCAGAAGAAGAAATAGAAAAGGAAAGAGGAGTTATATTAGCAGAAATAAGAACAAGCAGAGATGATGTAGAAGATTATAGCTTTAATAAAATAAATGAGATAGCATTCAATAAAAGTGCGCTGAGATATGATATTTTAGGAGAAGAAAAAACTGTTAAAAGACTTAACAGACAGCAGCTCGTTGAGTTTTATAACAAATATTATGTTCCCAATAACTGTAACATAACAATTGTATCTCCTTATGAGCATGAAGAAGTTTTAGAGCTTGTAAACAAATATTTTTCCATATGGCAATATGGAAAGCTAGAAAAGGAAAAAATTATAACTGAAGATAATATAGAAATAAAAAAAACTACTTATAAAGAGAATATAGAGCAGAGTACTATTATTTATGCTTTTACTTTTCATGGTTTTAGCAAGCTCGAAGAACTTGCACTAAAAATTTTAAATCATAAGTTTGGAGAAAGTGCAAACTCCATTCTTTTCAGGGAGCTGAGAGAAGAAAAGGGTTTAGCTTATGATGTGTATTCCCAACTTGATATGACTAGCCACGTTAAAACTCTTTATATTTATACAGCTGTTGGAGCTGAAAGTATAGAAGAGGCTTTAAGTGCCATAGATAGCTGTATTGATAAAATTAAAAGCAGGGAAATAAACTTTAATGAGGAAACAGTAAATTTAATGAAAAAGGTGTTAAAAACTGCAGTAGCCGCTACTTTGGAAGATTCAACGGATCTTGGAAATTATGTTCTTCATCAGAGTCTTGAGGAAGAAAGCATATATGAATTTGTTGAGGATATGAAAAACTTGGAGATAATTACAATGCAGCATATTTATGATGTTGCAAATAAGATATTTAGTAAACCTGCAATCCATATTTTAACTTCAAGGTCTAGTTAAAGAAAGGTAATACTAATGGTTATGAAAAATATTATAACAAAAATAGAAACTCAAAAGAAAAACGTAGATAGGGTAAATATTTATATTAATTATGAATATGCTTTTCCATGCAGTGCAGAACTTGTTTATATTCATAAGCTAAAGATAAATGAGGAGGTCGACGTAGATAAGCTCAAGGAGATTGTAGATGAGGATAACTTTTTGAAATGTAAGAATACTGCCTTAAAGATTATAGAAAGAAGTTATAAAACAGAAAAGCAGATATATGACAAGTTAATAGAAAAGGAATACGAGGAAACGCATGTACAAAAGGTTATAGAATTTTTGAAAAGCTATAATTTCATAAATGATGAAGAGTACGTTAGGCTTTATATTAATGACAAAATAAAATCTCAGGGAAGAAATAAAATAAAATATGATTTGATAAAAAAGGGTATACCAGAATATATTATTGAGGAGAAACTTGGAAGTGCTGATAAAGACCTTGGAGAAGCAGCAGCTCTAAATATTGCAGAAAAGAAGTACAGAAGTCTTGTTAAGAGTGAAAGTGATAAAAGAAAGGTCCGTAAAAAGCTTAGTGAATTTATGCTCAGAAAAGGATATTCATGGGGAGAAGTTAAATCAGTATTAAATAATATATTCAAAGATGAAGATATTTATGAATAAAATAAGCTGATGGACCAAAGAGGTCCATCAGCTTATTTTTTAAGCATTGTATAGCTTGGAAGGCCATTCTCTGTTGGAATAACAGGAGAACCTTGTATAAGAGGTAGGATATAATCAACTGCCTCTTTATTAATGCCATTTCCTTCTTTATTAATCCAAGCTTTCGGAAAATATTTAACATGATTTGCAACTTTAGAAGGTTCAACTAATATTGTATCAGATTTATAAGGTTCATTCTGAAGTCTTCTTATAGCAACCATATAACCTGTAATGCCTTCACAGGAATATTTAACTGCTTTTCTTCCTACATTATAGGCTTCATCTATATCTGTTAAAGAAGAGCAGTGCATTGCTGAACGCTGGGTAACTCCAAGTTCTAATGTCTTAACACGGGAGGTTATTCCGCTTTCTACTATAAGATTTTTTAAGCTCCCGCACACTCCGCCAAGCTGTGCATGACCAAAGTTATCATGAAGCTGACTTGAGGTTGAGGTAGCAACAAACTCTCCATTTTCAAATTTAATTCCTTCAGAGGCAACTATAAATACTTGATTTTGATCTTCAAATTTTTGTCGTACATCAGATATAAATTTTTCCTTTGAAAAAGGAGCTTCAGGAAGATAAATAAAGTCAACAATATTTCGTCCATCTATTTTTGCAAGTGCTGCACTGGCAGTGAGCCAGCCAGTGTCTCTTCCCATAGTTTCTACTATAAAAATACCATTATTTATATATACAGAAGAATCTAAATAGCTTTCTAAAATAGTGGTTGCTATGAATTTTGCGGCACTGCCAAAACCAGGAGTATGATCAGTTTCCATTAAATCATTGTCAATAGTTTTTGGGATACCTAATACTTTAACATCTATGTTTTTAAGCTTAGTATACTCACTAAGAGCTCTCACTGTATCCATAGAGTCGTTTCCGCCAATATAGAAAAATGTTTTTATATTATATTCTTCAAAGATTTTAATTAAATTTTCGTACTCTGAGCTGTTACATTTATAATCTTTCATTTTATATCTACAGGAACCTAATGCAGAGGAGGGAGTATATTTTAATCCTTTAAGTTTATCATAAGGAATAGCTGATAAATTTATAAGTTTTTTATTTAGTATGCCTTCTATACCATTTATACCAGCATAAATATTATCATAAAAATTACAATTCAAAGCTTCATCTAAAACTCCCATAAAGGAAGCATTTATTACAGACGTAGGTCCACCTGATTGAGCAACTAAACAATTATTCATTATTTTATCTCTCCTTCAAATTTTCTAAAAGTGCTATACTATAAGATTAATAGTGCATTTAATTTTACTATTTTAATAAAGTAAACTTATTTACTGATTAATTGTAATATATTATATATGTGTAAGCAATATATTTAGGCATAAAAGTTTCTAAAGTGCTATACTAAATGTAGAATAATATATTTTAGCTTGCAGTAAATTACTAATATTAATCTTGAAATAAAGGAATATTTAAGTCATACTGATAAAAACTATACTAAGGTTAAAGGTCTAAATGACCTTTAACGAGTAATTTTTGAGCGGGAGCGAGAAATCTTTAAGTGCTCAGTGCTTCCGACTATAAGGAGGAATAAAATGGATGCAATAGATTTAATGGTAAGTGAACATAAAAATATAAAGAGAATGCTTAAAGTTATTCGAAGTATGTGTATAAAGGTGCTTAATAATGATGAGATCGACTACCAAGATTTTGATAAGGTTATTGATTTTGTTAGAAATTATGCTGACAAACACCACCATGCAAAGGAAGAGAATATACTTTTCAAAAAAATGCAGCAGGAGCTTGACGAAAGTATAGCAAAAGGTCCTGTTGCGGCAATGTTTGCAGAACATGACCAAGGAAGATTCTTTATATCAAACCTTGAGAATGCACTAGAAAAATATAAAGCTGGAGATATAGATTCTAAAGTAGATATAATTGCTAATTCAATTTGCTATACTGATTTATTAAACAGACATATTGATAAAGAAGATACTGCAATTTATTCTTTTGCTAAAAGAGCGCTGAGTAAAGAAGCTCTAGAAGAAGTAGAACAAAAATGCAATGAAGTAGAAAGTACTGCTGAGGAGAAAAAAAAGCAGGAAAAATATATAACCTTAGTTGAAGAATTTGAAAAGAAGTATTTATAAAAAACAGCTGAAGTACTAAAGTGTGCTTCAGCTGTTTTCATATTATTTATTTTCGAGTATATTTTTAAATGTATCAATTACATAATTTATATCTTCTCTAGAAACCCAATAATTAGTAACAAATCTAAATTCACCATTTTCTGATGGACTGATCTTTATACCTTTATTATAAAATTCTTGTACTAATTTTTCATGATCATATTTGATTTCAGTTGCATTAAAGAATACCATATCAATATGTACATCATCTATATTTACCTTTATGTCAGGTATTTTTGAAAGTTCTTCCGCCAGGTATTTTGCGTTTTCATGATCCTCTTTTAATCTTTCCGTCATTTCTCTTAGAGCCACAAGTCCTGCTGCAGCTAAAAAACCTGCCTGCCTAAGACCGCCACCCATAAGCTTTCTTCCTTTGCGAGCTTTGTCTATAAAATTTTTGCTTCCGGCTAGTATCGATCCAACAGGTGCACACAAGCCTTTAGAAAGACAAAACATTACAGAATCACAATATTTAGTCACAGCCTTTACAGATACATTAAGATATGTACTAGCATTAAACAGTCGTGCGCCATCAAGATGAACAGGAAGATTGTGTTTTTTTGCTATAGCATATATTTTTCCCATATTATCTAATGAAATTACTCTGCCATTTGAATGTGCGTTTTCAAGACAAATAAGCCCTGTACTAGGAAAATGGATATCTTCACCTCTTATCTTGGATTCCACTTCTAGTGGATTTAATTCTCCTTTTATGCTATTTAAAGTTCTGAGCTGAACACCTGCTATAACGGCAGAAGCTCCAACTTCATGAACAACTATATGGCTGTCGTCACCTACTATAACTTCATCGCCTCGCTTGCAGTGAGTTAAAAGAGCAAGCTGATTTCCAAAAGTTCCGCTTGGTACAAATATTGCAGCTTCTTTACCTACAAGTTCTGCTGCATAGGCTTCAAGTTCTATTACAGTTGGATCATCAGCGTATACATCATCTCCAACTTCCGCATTATACATAGCATCTCTCATCGCTTTAGTAGGTAATGTTACAGTATCGCTTCTTAAATCTATAAATCTCATAATAAACCTCCTAAAAAGTATTACTATAATATTATAAATCTTTTTATTATTATATTAAAGCAAAAAAGCAAAGGACTGGTGGAAGATAAAAGGGGGTTGCCACCAGCCATTTGCTCTAAGTAAGGGTGTATATAATGGGGAGGAACATATGAAAATGATATATTTCAAATACAACGTTAGTTGAAATCTTCATTTCATATTAGTATAATATGCTGAAAGCATTAAGTTGCTACAGCTTTTATATATTTCTATAAATTTTGCTTAAGTCTTTCATTGGCTATAACAATTTGGCCAAAGGAAATACCACCGTCATTAATAGGTATAGATTTATTTGAATAAACAGCAAATCCATCTTCTTTAAGTCTCTTAATTACATTTATTAAAAGGTAAGTGTTTTGAAAAACCCCACCGCTTAATGCAACATCGTTAATGTTTGTTTTATTACGAATTATCGAGCATATATTATAAGTAATCTCTGCTATAGTATTATGAAATTTTGCGCTGATTTCACTGTTTTCAACATTATTAATTTTATCCTTTATAATCGATAAAATTGTTTCATAAGGTTCTATAATGCAAGATTCATCCTTATAAACGATATTATAAGGATAATAGCCTGTGACAGTTTTATTAATGATATTCTCAAGTTCTATTGATGCTTGACCTTCGTAGGTTACTGCTTGATTTATTCCTATTATGCTTGATACTGCATCAAAAAGTCTTCCCATACTTGAGGTTTTTATATTATTTAAAGAGCTTTCAAGTATTTTTATAAGGTTTAATCCTTTATCAGCAAAAAGAATTTTGATTAGAGCATTAAGCTCATAATTTTTTTTAAGTTCATTATTGGGGAGCCTTTTATAAGCTTCATGTACATAGGAAGCACCCATCCTCCAGGGCTCTTTAATAGCCATCTCGCCTCCTGGCATTTTAATATAATCTAAATGAGCAAGTCTTTTAAAATCTAAAGTATCACAAATAAAAAACTCACCGCCCCACAAGGTTCCATCTGTTCCATAGCCTGTACCATCAAAAGCAATACCAATAACCTTGCTTTTTATTTTATTTTCAGCCAAGCAGCTGGCTATATGAGCATGATGATGCTGGATTCCAATCTTAGGAATATCATAGTCCTCTGAATACATTGTTGAAGCGTAATCAGGATGAAGATCGAAGGCTAAATATTTTGGCTGAAAAGAAAAAATATTTTTAAAGTGTTCTATATTTCTGCTATAGTGTTCAATTGTTTCTAAGTTTTCTAAATCTCCATTATGCTGACTCATAAATATAAAGTTTTCCTTGCCTATGCTGAAGGTGTTTTTCATGTTTGGGCCGCAAGCTAAAATTTCTTCTATATCTTCATATTTAAAAGGATCCGGGGCATAGCCTCTTGCTCGCCTAATAATCATTTCCTCATCATTTATAACTTTTACTACTGAATCATCTACAGGTATATATATATCCCTATTATGAAAAAGAAAATAGTCAACTATAGAAGACAAGTTCTTTATAGCAGAATCGTTATTAAATTCTAGAGGAAGACTATAAAAATTTGCACTTGTCATAATCATCATATCCATACCTTCATTAAACAACAGTTCATGAAGTGGAGTATATGGAAGCATTACTCCTAAGGTTTTTTGATTTGGAGCAATAGCCTCAGTTAAGGAGTAATCCTGTCTTTGATTAAGCAGTACAATAGGTTTTTTTATTCCTGTTAACAAACCTTCTTCTCTAGTATTTACATGACAATATTTTTTTACTATATCTAAGTTTTTAGCCATTACAGCAAAAGGTTTATGAGGTCTGTGCTTTCTTTCTCTTAAAAGTTTAACGGCTTCTTCATTATAAGCATCACAGCATAAATGAAAACCAGTTAAGCCTTTTATAGCAAAAATTTTACCTTCTTTAAGCTTTTTAACAGCCCATTTAAGTGTATTTAAGCTTCTAGGTATATTTGAGTCATAATTAATGTTTATTTCAGACCCATTAGAACCAGTAATCCATATGTGAGGTCCACACTCATCACATGCATTAGGCTGAGCATGAAACCTTCTGTTTGAAGGATCTTTGTATTCACTCAAGCAAAGACAACACATTTTAAATTTTTTCATAGTTGTTTTATCTCTATCATAGGGAATAGACTTTATAATTGAAAATCTTGGTCCACAATTTGTACAGTTAGTAAAAGGATAACCATATCGTCTGTTGTTTGGATTAAGTATATCTTCTCTGCACTCATTACAAGTTGCGATATCAGGGGATATTAGAGTTATGTTGTTTTCATCTCTTTCACTTTCTTTTATAGTAAATGCGGCATAATCCGCAGGGGTCAGTTCCTCAGTAATAATATTTTCAATTCGAGAGAGAGGTGGCGGATTATCCTTAAGTTCAGTCAGAAATTTATCGATATCATAAGATTGACCTTCTAAGTCGATGTAAACACCCTCTGAATTATTGTTTACCCAGCCCTTTAAATTTAGAGATGCTGCAAGATTATAAACAAAAGGTCGAAACCCTACACCTTGAACAATTCCTAAAACTTTAATAAAAACTCTTCTAAGATTCATATAAATTACCTGCCTTTACCTTTGTAGAATATATATAAATTATATGAAATTTTTGAATAAACTTAAAGATAAAGAATAATAAAACTTTATATATTATTGAAGTTAAGTATATATGTTATATAATATTTATTGTGATGTTATAAATTATTTCAAATAATAGGGGGTAAGAATGGATAATAAAAGGCTTGCACATGTTTTAGCAATCTTAATAATGTTGATTTGGGGTGTATCTTATTTAAGTATTAAAGTAGTAGTTCTTGAAATAAATCCTGTTTTATCAGCGTTCTACAGATTTTTTATTGCTTCTATAATACTTTTTATAATTCTAAAGAAAAAGTATCCAGATGAAAAGATACTTAAAGAGGATAGAACAAGAATGGCCCTCGGAGGATTTTTCGGAGTAGCACTATATTTTTTCTTTGAAAATTATTCTGTACTTTTTACTTCCGCGTCAAATGTAGCCATATTAATATCATCTATTCCTCTTTTTACACTAATAATACAAAGAATTTTATTTAAAGAAAGGCTTACTCTATGGAAAGTACTTGGTGCTTGTTTAAGTGCAGCAGGTATAGTAATAATAATAGTTTCTAAAGAAAGAATAAGTCTATTTTCAAAGGGTACATTAGGTGATATGATGGCAATAGCCTCAGCTTTATGCTGGGTTGTGTACAACGTTATTACAAGCAGATTTAAAGGAAGTTATAAAAGTATAACTATAACTACATATCAAGGTATCTGGGGATGTTTGTTTTTAAGTCCGTCTTTGTTATTTAGTAAACTATCTATGCCTTCTGCAAAGGCTGGCATCAATTTGCTGTTTTTAGCGGTATTTTGCTCATGCATTGCTTATGTAATGTATATTTATTGTTTAGAGCACCTAGGGGCAACAATAATTTCAACTTATATAAACCTTCAGCCTATTATAAGTCTAGTATCAGCCTATCTTATCTTAAAAGAAAGTATTAATCTTTGGCAGATAGTTGGATCTATAGTTATAATCTTAGGAGTATTTATGGTCAGCTTTGGTGATAAGTTTAGCAGAGATAGATTTAAGCAATTAGTGTAGCAATTTTGTGAGGTGATTCAATGATTAATGAAATTAAGAATTTATTTATAAATAGATCTGCAAATATAATGGGAAATTATAAAAAAAATGCAGTAATGCTCCTTCTCAGTGAGGAAGGAAATGAAACTTATATAATTTTTGAAGTTAGAGCCTTTGGTTTAAGGCACCAGCCAGGTGACATATGCCTTCCTGGAGGCAAAATCGAAACTGGAGAAACTCCCAGAGAAGCAGCCTTAAGGGAGACTATGGAGGAACTCAATCTATCAGAAAGTGACATAGAGTATATAGGTGAGATGGATTATTTTATAAGCCCCTATGGGAGTATAATGTATCCTTTTGTAGCTAAGCTAAATACGAAGAGAATCAATCCTAACAATGATGAAGTAGATCATATTTTTAAGGTTCCCTTAAAATATTTTTTAAGCAGCGACCCACAATTTTATGAAATGGAAATAGGCCCAAATTTAAAAGAGGATTTTCCTTATCATCTAGTAAAGGGAGGAAAAAACTATAAATTCAGCAGAGGTAAGCTTAATCAATACTTTTATAAGTATGACAATTATGTCATATGGGGTTTTACAGCAATGATAGTTAAAAATTTTATTGATATAATAAAAAAGGAAGCTAGACTCTAGACTTCCTTTTTGCTCCGGCTATTGCTATTGAAACTACCATTAAAACCAAATATGCTATAACGTAAGCAGCAGATATTAAGCCTGTTCCATAATAATATTTTAAGTAAATAAATATACCTAGTGAAACTATAGACCAAAATAAAAAAATATAAGACATTTTATTGTTCTTATCTCTCCAAGCATCAGGATCTTTCATTTTTCCTATTATCTTGTCTCTATGGGAATTTCCTTCAGAAGTATTTGAAACAATAACTTTAAAATAAAATAAAAATATTATTGATAAAACAGTAACAGCAAGAAAAAAATATGAGAGAGATGAACTTGTCATATTCATATGTACTCCTCCAATCATTTTTTATAGTACATATAGTATAACCATTTAATATTAATATATTTTTAAAAGTTTATATTGAAAATATATTAATTAGATGTTAAACTGAAAATGAACTTAATAGCTGATTGTGTAAGGGAATGCGGTCAAATACCGCAACAGCCCCCGCTACTGTAGGCACAGACAATTGATACAATGCCACTTGATATTTATCAGGGAAGGGTATCAGGAGGAAGAAGTGCAAGTCAGGATATCTTACATAATTGTGGTTAACATCCTTCGGTGGGAAGGCAATGGTAGTTTAATCAATAAGGATTATTATGCCAAGCTTTGCCAAAGCTTGGTTTTTTTATGTGTAAAATAATATTTGATTGGTGGAAATATGGATAATTATTATAAAAATTTTCATGTTGTAAGTCCTATAATCTTCAGCGTAATGCTTTTTATTATAACTTTTTCAACTAACAATCCAATAATTTTGCTTTGCATATTTTGCATCAGTGTATTTGTATTTGCAAGCAGTAAAAATTATGAAAAATTAAAAATGGGATTTATTATGTTTATACCTCTTTCTGTAATAACAATTATTATAAATATGATATTTGTTCAGCAGGGAAGAATAATATTATTTTCTTTTGGGAGCAGAAATTTTACTTTAGAATCCTTAATTTATGCTTTTATATTATCTTTTAAGCTGCTGCTCATCATATATATATTTTCTATGCTTGGGATAATGATAGATACAGATAGAACTGTATCATATTTTTCAATGATTATGCCTAAAACCACATTAACTTTTATGATAGCACTAAAGCTTTTTCCTGCTATGAAAAGAAGGCTTGCTAGTCTTAGAGAAATATACAGTATTAGAGGTATAGAGTATGATAGAAAGAAGAAAAAAGATAAAATACTAAGTTACTTGCCAATACTATCTGTGCTTCTTGAGGATTCGCTTGAAAAATCCTTCGATATTGGCGAAGCGGCTTATGTTAGGGGCTTCTTAAGTACAAAAAGAAGTATTTACGATAAGCAGAAATACAGATTATATGATTATGTTCTTATTTGTTCTAGTTTATTTATTATTTTGTTTTATTTAGTTACAAATATATTAGGCTTTGACAGCTATGATATATATAACTGCGATATTAGAACATTCTTAATTAACAAAGGCAGTCTGATGATGAGTGTAATATTTATTCTATTAATTATAGAACTTTTGATATTTTGGAGAAAGCTAGTGGTGACATATGAAATATATAAATATTAAAGATTTAAATTATAAGTATCCTGACTCAGACAGCTGGACTCTTCAAAATATAAACCTTGATATTGAAAAAGGGGACATGGTCTTAGTTTTAGGTAATTCAGGTTCAGGAAAATCTACTTTAGCTAAATGTATAACAGGTGCCGTACCGAATTTCTATGGTGGAACGTTAGGTGGAAATATATATATAAAAGAAGCAAATATAAAAGATATAGAACATGTAAGCAGAGCTAAAGAAATAACTATGGTGTTCCAAGATCCTGAGAGACAGCTTGTTATGGATAAAGTACATAGAGAAATTGCCTTTGGACTTGAAAACATTGGCATAGAGGAAAATCAGTTTAAAAGAAGAATTTGGGAGGTTCTTGAGTTTTTAAATATTGAGGACTTGGCCTATAGAGATATAAGTACATTATCAGGAGGACAAAAGCAAAAGGTTGCAATAGCTTCTGCAGTAGCATATATGCCCGGTTGTATTATACTGGATGAACCTACCTCACAGTTGGATCCTTCTGCAGCAGAAGAAGTAATTAATATTGTAAAAAAAATTAATGAAGAGCTTGGAATTACAGTTATAATCATTGAGCAAAAAATAGGGAAATGGTTTGATTATGCTGATCAAATTGTTGTTTTAAGAGAAGGAAAAGTTGTTCATAGTGGAGATAAAAAATCAATTTATATAAGTAAAGAAGAATATGTAGCAGAATTTCTTCCAACATATCTTAGACTTTTTAAAGCCTTTAAAGTTGAAAACTATCCAAATAATCTTAAAGAGGGAAGAAAACTTCTTGAAAATTATCATAGGGTGGACGTTAAAAGCAGTGAAAAAATACTATCTGAGGATAATTTAATAGAAATAAGAAACTTAGAATGCAGATATGGCAAGTTTCAGGCTTTAAAAGAATTTAATCTAAATATAAAGAAAGAAAACTTCTTAGGAGTTATAGGATCAAATGGAGCTGGAAAAAGTACGCTTCTAAAAGCCATAATGGGACTTGTTGATTATTCAGGAAACATAAAAGTTTTTGATAGAGAAGTAAAAAAATATAAATTAAAGGAATTAGCTAGAACTATAGGTTATGTTGGACAAAATCCTAATGACTACATATCAAGAGATACAGTATATGAGGAATTAAAATTTACCTTGGGTAATTATAAGATAGATGATGACAAGCTAATTGAAGAAACTCTAAAAAATTTAGATATACTTCATTTAAAGAATACAAACCCTAGAGATACAAGCGGGGGAGAAAGGCAGAGAATAGCTATTGCTTCTATACTTGTGCTTAAGCCTAAGATTTTACTTTTAGACGAACCTACCAGAGGCCTCCATGGTAAAGCTAGGCTGAAACTTGGAGAAACTCTAAAGAAGTTAAATGAAGATGGAACAACAATAATCATGATTACTCATGATATAGAGTTTGCGGCACAATTTTGCAATAAGTTTCTACTTATATTTGATGGAAAAAAAGCAGCAGAAGGAAGTAAAGAAGAAGTGCTAAGTAATGGAATATACTACACAACTGTTATTAATAAGCTTTTAAGGGATGCAGATGAACATGTTTTTACACTAGAACAGGCTTTGCAGGGAGAAATAAAGGGATGAAAAAAATCAGCGTATTTATAACTTTCTTAATTATAGTTGGCCTTCTGGTTTTATCGTTTATAAGTAAAAGCAGTAACAAACTGCCTCTTATATTTACCTTAGCGGTATTTTCTGTTATTATTTTAAGCTACTTTTACTTTGAAAAAAGTGCAATGGGAACAAAAGAGATAGCTCTGATAGCTACATTAAGTACTTTTGCGGCAGTATCCAGGGCAGCTTTTGCAGCTTTCCCAAATATTAAACCTACCACGTTTCTTGTAGCCTTATCAGGATATGTATTCGGTCCTTATGAAGGATTTTTGATTGGAAGTACTGCTGGTTTCATATCCAATATATTTTTAGGTCAAGGGCCTTGGACTCCTTGGCAGATGTTTTCCTGGGGATTAGTTGGCGCCATCTCAGGGAGCATCGGTAAAAGAAATAAAAAAGTTTCTGCAGAAGTTTTTTCCTGTTTATGTTTTGCGTATGGTTTTTTATTTGATTGGATAATGAATCTATGGCATGTGCTTGGGTTTATAAAACCATTAAATTTAAAAACAATAGCCGCTGCATATCTGTCGGGAATTACCTTTGACATAATGCATGCAGCTTCAAGTTTTATATTTTGTATTATTTTCTACGACAGTTTTCTTAAAGTTTTAAGAAGATTTAAAAGAAGGCTGGAAGTAAGTTATATTAAGTGATGGAGGGAAGATTAAATATGAAAAATAGTTTTAAGACAAAGATATTTAGTATGATGCTTGTTTTTAGTATAATACTTGGTCAGATGGTGGGGATAGGAAGCTTTAGAGTTAAGGCGGCGGATACTTTTTCGGTTCAGATAGTGGTTGAGAGTAATACAGGTATTATAGTGTCTGATACTTCAAATAAGGCCAATGGTTATGAGGCTATAAAAGACGTTTTGGATAGACATAGCATTGGTTATGATTTACCTATGACTGATTATGGAAGAATGATAAAAATGATTAATGGTATTAGTACTGCTGACGATTGGAGCACCTACTGGTACTCCTATGGAAAGAGGAATGGAAATTATTTGAGTTTAGATACTCCTGACAAAGTAACAATGCAAAACAATGATAAGCTTATAATTGCTTTTCAGAACGCTTCAACTAAATTAGCTAATAAGATAACATATTCAACAAATAAAGCTAATGAACCATTAACTATAACATTAGAAAGTTCATCATTATACGATGCAACAGCGCCCGCAGCATCAGTCAGCGGTATAAGTGCAAAAGTATACAAAACTACTGATAAAAATAATAGTATTTTTAATAGTGTTATAAATTACAATAAAATAGTGTTACCAAATGGATTGCAGGAAGGACAATACACATTAGTATTAAGCGATTTTAGAACAAATACAAATGAGATGCCAAAAGTTATTGCAGACACATTTGCATTTGATATAACCGCAGCAACTCAAACAGGTACACCTAGCGATAACTCAAACAACACTCCAAGTAGTCCATATGATAGAGACAATACAAAAGTAGTTAAAGACATTCAAACTGATTTGACAAACACCTCTAACTACATAAAAAATAAAAGCGCTGGAGATGCCTGGTCAATAATAAGTATGGCTAAATTAGGTTTAAAACCTGACTTGACTTTTATTAATCAGAGTGCTGCTGATATAAAAAAGAATAATGGTATTGCTGATTATACTAATACAGATTTGGAAAAATTGATTATGGTTTTAACTGCTGCAGGATATACACCATATAACTTTATGGGTTATAATCTTGCATCAGAGCTTTACAATAGAGACATCGATTCATTCCTAATTAACGATGCTATATATGGATTAATGGCTTATAACTATGCAAATATAACAGGCAATTATTCTATCAATAAGAATAAGCTTGTAGACTTAATATTAAAGGATAAGCTTGCTTATAAAAAGGATAATACTGATATAACAGGATGGGCACTTTCCGGCGATGCAATAAATCCTGATATAACCGGGCTTGCAATTAATGCTTTGTCACCATATTATAAGGATAATACAAGCGTAAAGACTGCGGTAGATACTTCTGTTGACAGCTTATCAAAGCTTCAGACTGAAAGCGGTTATTTGGCTGATAGTTACGGATATTCAAGTGAAAGCTTGGATGTAGTAATACTTGGATTAACTTCTATTGGCGTTAATCCTGAAGGTGATAAATTTAAAAAATCTAAGGGTGACTTGGTATCTGCTATGCTTTCATTTAAGGGAACTGACGGTCAGTTTAAGCACAGCATAGATGGAAAGAATGACTTTATTGCTACTGAAGAGGCTTTAAGAGCGTTAATATCTCTAAAGGAGTTCAAAACAAAGGGTATCTATAATTATTACAACAGCAGTATAGATAGTGCTAAGCTACCTGTATTTGCAATGAGTGGAGAAGAACCATCAAAAGCTACCGCAGTTGAATCGGAGAATCAGAAAGTACTTCCGCAGACAGGTTCATCTGTAGACTCAAATGTTATATATACTTTAGGAACAATTATAACATTAACAGGTTTATTCTTTGTCCTAAGAACAAAACCATCAATAAAATAAATTACTAAAGATAAGTCCTGATCCTTTGGGTCGGGACTTTATGTCTTGAATTAATAGAGAGGGGCAGCTTTATATGAAGAAAAAGTTTATGTTAATTGGAATTATGCTTGTTATTTGTTTTGGAATACTCTTTGGAATAAAAAGTATTCAAAAAACACCTGTTACTGCTGAAGTGCAAAACAATTCTGTTGCCGCTGAGAACGTCACTAAAGAAGAGGCTCAAAAAGAAGAGAGCAAACAAGAAAAAAGCAATGATAGTCAAACATTAGCTGCTAGTGAAAATTCAAATCAAAACAGTGCGACAAGTAACGCTGAAACTGATACAGCTAAAACACAAGAACAAAACAAGTCAGAGGTGACTAAACCTGCAGTAAAGAGCAACACATCTGGTAGCAACAATACTGCGAATAGCAAAAGTGTAACAAGTAGTAGTGCAACAAATAATAATACAAAAACAGATACTCAAAAGCCAGTGGAACAACAACCAAATTTAATTATTACTGATACTATCACAGGAGAAAAAATATTAAATATTAAAGCTGATTTTGAAGGGATAACTGCAGCAGAAGCAACTAAAAAGGCTTTAGATTCTGCTGGCAAAAGCTACAAAATAAGCGGTATTGGAGAATCTGTTTATTTTTCATCAATAAATGGTTTGAGAGAACGAGGAGCTGGAGCTTCTAGCGGCTGGTGTTATTATGTAAACGGAAAGAAGTTAAGTGTAAGTTCCGGAACGTATACCCTAAATAAAGGTGATATATTAGAATGGAAATACCTAAAAGACGGAGTATCAAATTAATAGTTAGGTGCTGTTTAATAATAGTGTTGACATAAGCATGTTCTTTGATGTTGTAGTAAGCAAATCCACTGCAAACCGGCATGATTGCAGTAAATATTTATATAGTTAAATATTTTGATAGGTATATATTTAAATATGTGAATAATAAAAAGGGCATTACTCGCTTTTAACAAAGCCAATAGTTAGACGAATATTAATTTAATAAAAATTTAATATTCTAAAAATTGCTTCATTTTTTATAAAGTTTACATTATAATGGTATAAAAGGTTTAAAAGACGGGGAGGGGAGCTCATGGCACTATGTTCTTTTTTATCCACTGCTGGAAATGAAACTGAATGTTTTTCCGAGTGTGCTTTTTATAATTGGGAAGAAAATGGGGGGATTTGTCCATTTAAAAATTTATCAGGAAATAGATTAGGAAAATTTAAAGATTTGTTTCAATATAATCTATTTGGAGAAGAAGGATTAAATATTAAAGAAATTGATGAGTACTATGTAGAAGAAGAATTTGTTTAGTAAATATAAAAATACACTTGTTAACTTTATTAAACGAGTGTATTTTTTATGAATAAAATAAAGAAGGATATGGTAAAATAGTGCATAATTAAAATTAACTTGACAAGGAGGTATATATATGGAAAGAACGTTAGTGCTTATTAAGCCTGATGGTATAGAAAGAAAACTTATCGGTGAAATAATCAGCATATATGAAAAAAAGAACTTAAAGATAGTTGGCTTAAAAATGCTTAAAGCAACAAGAGAACTAGCTGAAAAACACTACGAGGAGCACAAAGGAAGAGAGTATTTTGAAGAGCTTATAGAATATATAACAGAGGATAATATATGCGCTTTAGCTATTGAAGGAGAACATGTCATTGATAACATTAGAAAAGTTAATGGAGATAAAGATCCGTTAAAAGTTGATATGGGAAGTATTAGAGGAAAGTATTCCTCCAACAAGACAAGAAATCTTGTGCATGCCTCTGATTGCATAGAAAGCGCAGAGCGCGAAATAGGAATTTGGTTTCCAGAATTAATTTAAAAAGATGGCATATAGCCATCTTTTATTATGCTCCACATTTTGCTGAACAAGAGCCGTCATTTTTACAGCCTCGATTACATGAGGTACAGTCTTTAATTATTTCTTTACGTAAAAGTGTTTTTAACATAAGAGAAGAATTTCTGTAAACAACAGTAATTTCTTTTATATTTTCTAGAACTTCAGAATCATATATTATTGGAAGCTTATCTATACTTTCTTCAATATCATTACTTTTACAATTATCAAGAAATATATCTATCTTAGAGCTTCCACAGCAGCCGTCTTTATACTTGAATCTTAAATGAGAGAACTCAGGACAATTATGAAGTATATTTAATAACTCTTCATAAGCCTTTTCGGATATTCTTATTTTAACTTTTTCATTCATGATTATTCCTCATATATATCGGAATATTGGTGAAGTAAGCTTTGCTTTAATTTCCAAAGCTTCGTTGACAAATCTACATAGAATGTATGAGGATTTTCAAAACGCAAAACTTCAGACCAAAGCTTTTCAGTTTCCTGCTTAGCATATTCCTTTATTTCCATAACACTAGGGCTTTCATATATAGGCTGACCTTTATCAAATATTTTAACGAGCAAGTCTTTTACATAGTAATTTTTTAATTTCTTCCTCTTCCAGGTATGAACTGGATTAAATATTTCTAAAGGCTTACTTTCGTCTATTGATTCGTCATTTAAAGTTATTAAGTCTGCCATAGCCTTATCAGTATTTTTTTCAAAAACCCTATATATTTTTTTGAAGCCAGGATTAGTAATCTTTTCTTCATTTTCACTAATTTTTATTTTTGGAATAATTTGATTACCATCTTCAATAGCAACTAATTTGTAAACTCCTCCAAATACCGGTTCGGATTTTGCGGTTATAAGTCTTTCGCCTACACCAAAAGCATCAACTTGTGCTCCTTGACTTAGAACATCCCTTATTATATATTCATCAAGAGAATTTGAGATAACAATTTTACAGTCGGGATATCCAGCTTTATCTAAAATTTCTCTGCACTTTTTTGTTAAATAAGTTATATCTCCACTGTCTATTCTAATTCCTTTAGGTCTGAAGCCTTGAGGTTTTAATACTTCATCAAATACCTTTATAGCATTTGGAAGACCAGATTTTAATACATTATAGGTGTCAATTAATAGTGTGCAGTTATCTGGATAGGTTTTCGCCCAAGCTGCAAAAGATTCGTACTCAGTAGCAAAGAGCTGAACCCAACTGTGAGCCATTGTCCCAGCTGCAGGTATACCGAACATTTCTTCAGCTATAGTACATGCAGAAGAAGAACACCCGCCTATAACAGCGGCACGCGCGCCATAAATAGCGCCATCATAGCCTTGAGCCCTCCTTGAACCAAATTCCATAACAGGCTTTGCTTCAGCAGCTCTGCATATTCTATTTGCTTTTGTAGCAATTAGGGTTTGATGGTTTATTGTAAGAAGTATCATAGTTTCTACAAATTGTGCCTGAATAATGGGACCTTTCACCATAACTAAAGGTTCGTTAGGGAAGACTGGATTACCTTCTGGTACAGCCCATACGTCACAGGTAAATTTAAAGTTTTCAAGGTAGTTTAAAAAGTTATCAGAAAAAGTATTTTTAGATCTTAGATAATTTATATCATCCTTAGTGAAGCTTAGACTGGACATGTATTCAATAAGCTGTTGAACTCCAGCCATAATGCAATAGCCTCCGCCATCTGGTACTCTTCTGAAAAACATATCGAAGTAGGCGATTTTATCTCCTACATTATTATCTAAATATCCATTTGCCATAGTTAGTTCATAGAAATCTACAAGCATTGTAAGATTTCTTTCATTTCTAACATTAAAGTTTTTAATATATTCCATTATGATTCTCTCCTATGTCAAAAAATAGTTTTTATAGACATTCTTATTTTAATCCTCTAAAGTAATTATTACAATAGATTTTTGTTTATATACATTCTATATATTATGTAAAATAGATTTTATGTCAATAATTATAAGTGAAATAGATAAGGGTGAAGTTGCATAATGAAAAATAATATAAAAAGTGAATATTTTAAGTTAAGAGATTCAATCATTGATATGGAATTTGACTATCTTGATGATGAGCAGAAGAAAGCTGTTTTTGACAATAATAAAAATTCTTTGGTTCTTGCATGCCCTGGTTCAGGTAAAACTACAGTACTTATTAATAAAGTATTATATTTAGTTAAGTATGGCAAAACATATCAAAGTGAACTTGTTCCCGAAAATATTACTCTAGCTGATTTGGAAAATTTGAAAGAGTATCTTATAAATAAGAAAGCCAAAAAGAAGGTAAGATTAGATCAAAGAATTACTTATCTTTTAGGCTTTAGAAAGGTTAATCCCAATAATATAATTGTAATAACTTTTACCAAAGCTGCTGCAGCTAATATGAAGAAAAGATTTGAGAACCTAAGTAAGGGCATAGAGGGAACACCTTTTTTCGGCACTTTTCATGGTTTGTTTTATAAAATTTTATTAAGGCATTTTGGAAAAATTCATTTAATAGATAGTGGTGAAGGATATAAGTTAATATCTAATATATTATTATCTCATATGGAAGAGATAAATGAAGAAAAAATTAAAGAAGTAAGAACTAAAATCTCCCTATTTAAATGCAGTGATGGTGATTTAGAAAGTTTTGATACAAATATTGATAAAAAAATATTTGAAGATTGTTTTGAGTCTTATGAAAAATATAAAGAAGAAAAGAATCTTATGGATTTTGACGATTTGCAAATTAAGTTTAGAGAATTTATAAATAGCAATCCCAAAATACTTGACTATTACAGTAAAGGCTTTAAGTATATGCTTATAGATGAGTTTCAAGATTGTGATAATATACAGGTTGAGATCTTAAAGCTTTTGAATCAATATAATTCAATATTTGCTGTTGGTGATGAAGACCAATGTATATATTCTTTTAGGGGCTCAAGACCAGATTATATGGTAGATTTTAATAAAAAGTTTACTGATGGAAACAAATTGTATCTGTCTACTAATTACCGGAGTACTAAAAACATAGTGTCAGCTGCAGCTAATATTATAAAAAACAATACCATGAGAAATGAAAAAAGTATGAATGCGTTTAGAGATGAAAAAAAGAGTTTTGAAATTTTAAGCTGTTATGATGACAATTCTCAGGCTGAGACTGTTGCTCTAAACATTGAAAAACTTAAATCATTAACAAATTACAGCTACGAAGATAATGCAGTATTATATAGAACAAACATTGAGAGCAGAAGCCTTATTGATGCTTTTATACGAAAGAAGATACCTTTTAAGCTTTTAGATAAAGAGTATAATTTTTTTGATCATTTTATTTGCAAGGACTTGATTGCCTATCTTAAGTTAAGTATATATCCAGAGGATTCAGCTTGTTTTAAAAGAGTAATCAACAAGCCTTTTAGATTTATTAGTAAATTAAGTTTAGAGAAGGTTAGCAGCTCTTTTATCAAAGTAGATTGCTTCGAAATAATTAAGAATCTTGAGAGTACCCCTGTTTTTCAAATGAAAAATTTAGAAAAGCTTCAAAAGGATATTAACAGATTAAATAAAATGTCTCTCTATTCTGCAATTCAATTTATTAGCACAGATTTAGGCTATCATGACTATATAGTAGAATACAGCAAGAAATTCAAAATACAGCTTTCAGAACTTGAGGATATTATTTTTGAATTTAGGGAAGCAGCCTCACAGTATAATTCTATAATTAGTTTTATGGCACATATAGAGCAAGTAAAGGAAGAGCTTCACAATAACAATAAAAACTCCAATAAAGATGCTGTTACACTTAGCACTGTCCACGGGGTAAAAGGCATGGAATTTAAAAATGTGTTTATTATTAACTGTGTTGAGGAATATATGCCTCATGTAAACAGTATGGAAGATAGTTTGGAGGAAGAGAGAAGGTTATTTTTCGTAGCTTTAACAAGAGCTATAGATAATGAATTTATATGTATTCCTAAAAGCGTTAGAGGAAAACTTAAGAAGCCTTCAAGATTTATTGAAGAATGCAAAATTAATATCTTTGAAGATCTTCAGGCTATGTATGCTGAAGGCGAAGAGGTAATTCATAATTCTTTTGGAAAAGGTAAAATTATAAAATTAGACAACAATGTAGTAGAAATACAGTTTGAAAACAGTATAAATAGAAAATTCGATATTGTAGTACTTCATAACAATGGGATCATAAAAAAGTTAAGCTGAGTTAGCAATTTACAAGTCTTAATTTGTTGAATAGTGATAAATATTGGTATATAATTTTATTATAAGTCTTGCTCATATTCATAGAATATGAGCTTTTAAATTATGTATAGAAGAGGTATAAAAGATGGAACTTACAAATATTAATCCTAATGATATAATATTTGCACTTGATATAGGTACACGTTCTGTTATAGGAACTGTTGGTATAGTTAGAGAAAAGAAATTTCACTGTATTGCAGAACAATATATAGAGCATGAAGAAAGAGCTATGCTTGATGGGCAAATACATGATATTAATCTAGTGGCACTTGCAGTTAACAATGTAAAAAAGAGTTTGGAAGAACAGTTAGGCTTTAAGCTTAATAATGTAGCGATTGCAGCTGCAGGAAGATTCTTAAGAACTTCTGTAGCAAGATCAGACCTGCAGCTAGAATATGATAGAGAAATAGATAAGGATGTTATAAGAAGTTTAGAGCTTACTGCTGTAAAGTCAGCGGAACAGCAAATAAACAAGCAAACGGATGGTAAATTATACTGTGTTGGCTACAGTGTGAAAAATTATTATTTGAACGATTATATAATAAGCAATTTATTATCGCACAAGGGTGACAAAATATCAGTAGAAGTTATAGCAACATTTCTTCCAAGATCAGTTGTGGAAAGCTTATATGCAGTTATGAATAAGGTTAATTTAACTGTAGTAAATCTTACTCTTGAGCCTATAGCAGCTATGGAAGCAGCAATTCCTAAAAGCTTAAGACTTTTAAATCTTGCCCTTATTGATATAGGCGCGGGGACTTCTGATATAGCAATAAGCAGTAAGGATTCAATAAGTGCTTATGGAATGGTTTCAACTGCCGGAGATGAGGTTACTGAAACTATTGCTCAAAATTTTCTTGTGGATTTTAATACAGCAGAAAAGATTAAAAAAGAATGTCAAGTCAAAGAAACAATTACATATATTGATGTTCTAGGTATTGAAAATGAAATAAAAAGTGAAGAAGTAATAAAAGTAATAAACCCTGTTGTCAATAAAATAAGTGAGGAGATTGCCTCAAAAGTAATTGAATTAAATGGAGGAAAAGCACCTAATGCTGTGTTTCTAGTGGGTGGAGGTGCTCATACCACAAATTTAAAAGATGCACTTGCAGAGAAGTTAAACCTTCCAATGCAAAGAATTGCCATTAAAGGAAGGGAGTCAGTAGCTGAATGTGTATGTATTGACAATGAACTTGGCAGTATCGGTGTTACTGTACTTGGTATAGCACTAGTGTCGATAATGAGATTAGGACATGATTTTATCGATGTAACTCTAAATGGCAAAGTCATTAGTCTTTTTAATTCTCATAAACATACGGTTTCTGATGTTATGGTTCAAGCAGGAATAAATCCTAAGGTTCTTATTGGTCGTAATGGAAAGAGTATAAGATTTGTTTTAAATGGAATTAAAAGAATTTCTTTTGGAAGTCTAGCTGTTAATGCTGAAATAAAAGTTAATAATATTCTAAGTAATATAGATTCAGAAGTAAAAGAAGGAGACAATATAGAAATAGAGTTTGCAAAGGATGGGAGTGATGCCTGTCCTAAAATCTATGAATTTCTTCAAAAGGTTGACACACTAAGTTTTTATGTGAATGATTTACTGCAAATTATTGAGCCTAAGGCCATAGTAAATGGTGCAGAAAATGATCTGAATAAAATAATAAATGATGGAGATGAGATTAATATCATATTTCCTAAATCTATTAAAGACTATAAAATGTACATTGATAATAAAGATAGTAACTTTTTTATTGATGGAAAACTTCTTGAAGATGATTATGTTATACAAGAAGGGGATAGAATTTATAAGGATATTTTAGCTAATACAATAGAAAATAAGGAAATAGAAAAAAACTATGAGCATAAGGACGAAGAAAACTTAGAAAATCAAGAGTGCAAATCAGATGACGTCAACTTTAGGAGCGGTGCAATAAATGTTATAGTCAATGAAAAACAGGTATATTTAAAGGATAAAGAAAAATATATATTTATAGATGTATTTGATTATATCGATTTTGATTTAACTAGGGCTAAAGGTAATTTGGTTTTGCTCTTAAATGATATAAAAGCAGGTTATTATGATGAACTTAACGATGGCGATAAGATAGAAATATATTGGGAATAACTGTAAAGGATTGTATGGGAGGTAACTAAAATGAGTTTTTTTGATAGGGCAAACAGCATTAAAGATGAGCTTGTGGCTTTAAGAAGGGATTTTCATTCTCATCCAGAGCTGGGATTCGAGGAATATGAGACATCAAAAAAAATTAAGAAGTTTTTGGAAACAGAAGGAATAGAATACAAAGAAGCAGCGGGTACAGGGATTTGTGCTATTATAAGAGGTACAGGGAATAAGACCATTGGACTTAGAGCAGATATAGATGCTCTGCCTCTAAAGGATAATAAAGCTTGTGAATATTCGTCTAAAACAGTTGGAAGAATGCATGCTTGCGGTCATGATGGTCACACTACAATTCTTATGGGCACAGCAAAAATTCTAAACAGCATGAAATCAGAGCTAAAGGGAAATGTAAAGCTATTTTTTGAACCAGCTGAAGAAACTGTGGGCGGTGCAAGGTTTATGATTAAGGAAGGAATACTTGAAAATCCTTATGTAGATTGTGTAATCGGTCTTCATGTCGATGAAAACACAGAGGTTGGTACTATAGCTGTTAAAAGAGGAGTAGTAAATGCTGCTTCAAATCCTTTTACTATAAAAATTAAAGGAAGAGGAGGACATGGAGCTCATCCTGAAGATACGATAGATCCTGTTGTCATTGCCAGCAATGTTATTATAGCACTGCAAACCATTGTAAGCAGAGAAATACCTCCTACTGATCCAGCAGTTGTAACCGTTGGAAGCATACATGGCGGAACAGCGCAAAACATAATACCAGAAGAAGTTACTATTTCGGGTATTATAAGAACGATGAAAAATGAGCATAGAGAATATGTTAAAAAGAGACTTGTTGAGGTAGTTTCCGGAATTTCTTCTTCAATGAGAGGAATTGCGGAGATAAATATTGAGGAAAGCTATCCTTGTTTATACAATAATGATAATATGTTAGATTTAGTAGAAAACAGTGCAGGAAACATTATAGGCTTTGAAAATATTAAGAAGCTTAGCAGCCCAAGTATGGGGGTGGAGAGCTTCGCGTATTTTTCTATGGAAAGGCCTTCTGCCTTCTATTATCTTGGAGTAAGGAATGAAGAAAAGGGTATAATACATCCTGCTCATGGAAGCTTGTTTGATATCGATGAAGATGCATTGCCAATAGGTGTTGCAATTCAATGTCAAGCAGCTTACGATTATTTGTCTGAATGAAACTATTAATGTTGATTTATGTAATAATATTGGTATATAATTAGTTGTCTTATTTATATACTGCAGGAGGAAATAATGAGAATTGAAATAGGAACAAATGAAGCAGGTCAAAGATTAGATAAATTTATAAGAAAATGGCTTAAGGACGTGCCTTTAAGTGCTATATATAAAAGTATCAGAAAAGGTGATATAAAGATAAATGGAAAAAAGGCAAAGGAAAAACAGTTTCTTTCTGAAGGTGATGTTGTTGAAACAAGAGAAATTACAAGTTCAGCGAAGAAGGAAAAGTTTGAAAGAGTCGATAACAGCCATATTAAAATAACTTATGAAGATGAAAATATGGTGATTGTTGAAAAGTGGCCGGGGGTTTTGGTACATTCAGATAAGAAAGGCGGAAGCCCAACATTAACTGATTTTATGCTTTCTTATCTTTTTGATAAGGGAGACTATCTTCCGGAAAAAGAAGTAACTTTTACTCCTGCCCCGTGTAATAGACTTGATAGAAACACTTCAGGTGTGGTTATATACGGTAAAAATTTTGAGAGTTTAAAGCTTCTAAATGAAATGATCAGGGAACGAAGAATAAAAAAATATTATACTTCTCTAGTAAAGGGAAGAATAAAGGATGGACTTTACGAAGCTTATATATCAAAGGATGAAAATGAGAATATATCAATGGTCTATGATACGAAAAAGCCTAACACAAAAAAAATTGCCATGGAGGTCAAAACCATACAAAGCTGCGGTACATTTTCCCTTATAGAAATAGACTTAATAACAGGAAGAAGTCATCAGCTTAGGGCTCACTTAGCCCACCTAGGCAATCCAATTGTTGGTGATGGAAAATATGGAGAACAAAAGCTTAATAGTTTTTTCATTAATAAGTATGGATTAAACTATCAATTTTTATATGCCTATAAATTAGTTTTTAAAGATTGTCCTGAAAAATTAGAATACCTTGAAAATAAGACTATAACTGAAAGTTTACCGCCAATCTTTAAAAAGATAAAAAATGATGTATTTAAGTTTTAATATTTAAGGAGAAAGCTATGAAAACTCAATCTACTACAAAGGGTTTTGCAATACTTTCTGCAGCAGGGATGGTAGTTAAGCTGTTGTCTCTGCTCTATGTTCCTTTATTGCAGCATTATATTGGTGAAGATGGATATGGAGTTTATTATGCTGCCTACACTGTCTTTGCTTTTATTTATATTATTACTAATACAGGATTGTCTTCTGCCATATCAAAAATTGTTTCAGAATTAATTGCTTTAAAAAATTATAAAGATGCAATTAGAGCTTTTAAAATGGCTAGGCTTATATTACTGGTAATAGGCACTTTTATGTCAGTATTGATGATGGTTTTGGCTAGCAGCATGGCAAATCTGACACATTTTCCTAGAGCTTATCTAGCTATAAGGGCATTAGCTCCAGCAGTGCTTTTTACTTCAATAGCTTCTGCATACAGAGGGTACTTCCAAGGCAGGGGTAATATGAATGCTACTGCTGTTTCACAAGTACTTGAACAGGTTATAAATATTATATTTTCAATTGTATTTGCAGCTATATGGAGTAAGTATGGGGTTGTTTACGCTTGTGCAGGAAGTACTATAGGAACAACTCTGGGAGCTTTAATCTCTGTTATATATTTAATGTTTTATTTCAAAAAAAATAAGGGCTTTTATATTGATAAGATACAGAATGATGAAAATCTGACAAGGCATAGTAATGAACAGCTTTTAAAGAAGCTTATAAATTACGCTGTTCCTTTAACTATAAGCTGGGGGCTTCAGAACGCCGGGAATGTAATTGATGCGGGAAATACAAAAGGAAGACTACTCTCAGCTGGGTTTAATGACATTCAAGGAGACGTAAAGTATAATTACTTAGCCAAATATCAAGTTTTAATTAATGTACCAATAACTATAATTTCTGCATTATGTGCAGCAGTACTTCCATTAATATCTGGAGCTGCAGCTTTGAAAGATAGAAATGAAATAAAGAGGGGTATTGATTATGCTTATAAAACTTGCTTATTAATAGCAATACCTTCAGCTGTTGGACTAGCAGTTTTAAGTCAGCCAATTTTCAACACTATATTTGCTAAATATTCGTCAGGGGCTGTTCTTATGAGATATGGCTCTGTGGTACTAGTATTTATGGCACTTGTTCAAATTCAAGCTACAATTTTACAGAGTATAGGGAAACTATATATATCTACATTTTATATAGTAATAGGTATTGGAGTTAAAATAGCATTAAATTACATATTGATTGCAAAACCATCAATCAATATTTTAGGAGCTGTTTTTGGGAGTATGGTTGGATTTTTAATTCCGCTTCTTTTAAATAACTTTGTAATAAAAAGAAGTTTAAAGGTAAAATATAATCTTTTACTCTTAGCTATAAAACCTCTAATTGCGTCAGCATTGATGGGTGTGACAGCTTATCTAGTTCAATTTGATGTTGAATATGTATTGAGTTTTATTCACAAAGGGTATTTGACAATGATGATTTCAACTCTTGCTGCCATTGGTGTTGGAGTATTTACATACTTGTATGGATTGATTTTAATCGGTGGAATAACTTCAAGAGAGCTTCAAGCGATACCTGTAAGAGTGAGAAGGTTTATACCTAAGACTTTACTAAATAGAATAAGATAAAAGGAAAGCTTAATTAAAGCTTTCCTTATTTATTATATGTATGCATAAGAAGTAAGCGGTAAATCCTAGAGCTATTATAAAAATATTTTTAAATACAAATAATGTAGAAGGAATTAAATTTTCTGCTATAAGTAGTACAAAGTATATAAGTATACTCAGTAATATGTATATTATGAGTTCTGCAGGAGAGAAGGCTATTCTGCAGTATTTTTTTATTTCAGTAATATTTAATGTCAGCAGGGTTAAAGAAGTAATAATAAGTGATATTCCATATCCAAAAATATTAATGCTTGGAATCCCTGTAAATATGTATAACAGTATAACTTCTTCTACAGACACAATAAGAGAATTTCTAAGTACTATACCTTGCCGGCCAAGTCCATTAAGTATACTGAATGTAGTAGCTGATGTATAAGTCAATGGAACAGATAGAGCGGCAAATTTAATATAAGGTCCAAGATCATTTCTATTAAAGAACAGCTGTCCTAATGAGTCTGGTATACTGATTGAAATTATTAATGTTATTACTCCTAGAAGAAAAGCGATTTTCATAACCTGTGATATTCTGCTTTCTAAAGCATAGTAATCTTTTTTATCTAGAGTTTGTGATAAATCCGGTATTAAAACTGTAGACATAGAATTTACTACTATTAGTGGAAAGAAAATTATAGCCATGGACATCCCAGTAAACTTTCCGATTAAAGAAAGTGCTGTACTGTATTCTATGCCTGCACTTATTAGCCTTCTAGGAATTATAAGGGTAGATAATGTATTTAATCCTGTTGATATAAATCCGTTTAAGCAAAGAGGAAAAGAAACAACTAGAACATCAAATAAAAGCTGTGCTCTGCCTTCTTTTTTCAACGAACTGTATGATGTAGTTCGCTTTTTATTAAATCTATAAAATATGTACAACAGTATTAGACTTATGAATTCTCCTATACACAGTGCTATATAGGCTACTGTAACAGTTTCTGTAACAGAAGGAGCAGATAGCATACTAATAACAGATACTATTACAGCTATCCTCACAGCTTTTTCAAATATATCTATAAAAGCAGGTATTTTAACTTGAGATATGCCATAGAAATAACCTTTAAGTATAGAAGACAAACCTACAAATAAAAGTGCGGGAACTATTACCTTAAGAGAATATAGTGTTCTACTATCCTTTATTACATGAGAACTTATAAAGGATGAAAAAGTAAAAAATATAATACATATAATTGTGCCCCAAATAAGATCGAACATTAATGATGTATGTATAGACTTATTTAAATTTCTATAATCGTTTTTCCCAAAATAGACGGCAGCAACTTTTGATATAGCCGTTACCATACCGCCGCAAATTAAGCAAATGAATAAATTATATATAGGCATTATAAGCCCATAAAGTCCCATACCTTCGGCTCCAAGTTCCTTTGATAATATTATAGAAAACATGAAACCAAGAACACCCGTAGTTAAATTGGACAAAGTAAGAATTAACGACTCTTTAAAAAAACTATCTCTTTTCATAAAACTACCCCACATAATTAGTAACATTAATAATTATGTGGGGAATTTTGAATATATTCTATTATTTTAGATTTTCAGGGTTTAAGCATTTTAATTCATCAATAACAAAGATACCATCTTTTCTTATTAAAATATCATCAAAATAAATTTCTCCACCGCCGTATTCTGGCCTTTGTATAAGAACTAAATCCCAGTGAACAGAAGATTTATTTCCATTTTCAGCATTATCATAGCAGGTACCAGGAGTAAAATGTATAGAACCAGCTATTTTTTCGTCAAATAAGGTATCCTTCATTGGTTTTAGTATGAATGGATTAACACCAATAGCAAATTCACCAACATATCTTGCACCTTCATCAGTATCAAAAATTTTATTTATTCTTTCTGTATCATTAGCAGTGGCTTTTACTATTTTACCATCTTTAAATTCTAATCTGATATTTTCATAAGTATAACCATTGTATACAGCTGGAGCATTGTATGTTAAATAACCGTTAACTGAAGTTTTTACTGGAGCAGTATAAACCTCACCATCAGGTATGTTAAGCTGGCCATCGCATTTTATCGCAGGTATACCTTTAATTGAAAAAGATAAGTCAGTATCCTTTGCTGTTATTCTTACCTTATCTGTTTTTTCCATTAATGCTACAAGTGAATCCATAGCTTTAGACATCTTACTGTAATCTAAGGTACATACATCAAAGTAGAAATCTTCAAAAGCCTCTGTACTTGTTCCAGCAGCTTGAGCCATGGAGTAATTTGGATATCTAAGTATTACCCATTTGGTTTTAGGAACTCTTATAGCTCCATGAACGGGACTCCAAAAGTGCTTCATATAAGCGGACATATTCTCACCAGGAACATCTGAAGTTTCGGTCATGTTATGACCAGCTCTTATTCCAATGTAGGCATCCATGTCAGACATTCTTTGAGCTTCATATTTAGACATTAGTTCAAGCTGCTCAACTGAACAATTCATAAGAATAGCTCTATCTATCTCCTTATCTTTAATTGTTACAAAGGGTACTGCACCAGCTAGATATGCCTGTTTAACGAGCTCAGTAACAAGTGGAGTTTCAAGTCCAATAGCTTCAATAAGTACTTTTTCTCCCTTTTGTAAATTGCAGGAATAGTTGATTAAGTTTTTTGCTAAAGTAACAATTCTAGGATCTTTCATTTTTTATTCTCCTTGTCTTTTTTATAAATTAGATTATGTTTAATCTTTTGTTAGTTAATTTATTATTATACATTAATTTGTCAACATGTTCAAAGAGTGCTTTACTATTTTCAAAACTATTTGTGCGGCTGCCCACACCGTAAGAAAAATCCAAATATATTTGGAAACCGTTTAAAATGATAGGGCACTTGCTGCATAAGTTTTTTGCCTTTAAGATATATTCTTCTGCCTCAGATGCTGAAAGCTTTGGAAATATAATTACAAATTCATCTCCGCCATATCTAATTATGTCATTAGGAGAAGGAATATTAAGCTTTAGAATTTTAGAAAAATATTTTATTGCTTCATCCCCTGAAAAGTGTCCATAAGTATCATTAATATGCTTAAAATCATTTAAATCCAAAACAGCTATAGAGAAATCAGCATTCATATTTTTGTATAGTTTTAATAATTCATCCAGCTTATTCCACATGTATTTTGCATTATATAGTCCTGTAGAATAATCAATAAAATTATTATTTTTTAGTTTTTCCGTATACTGAATAGTTTTAAGTTTTAAAAAAAGGTTTTTAACAAGAATAAGTCCAACCTCTGCATCTTCATTAGAATATACCCAATCTGAGCTTTTATTGTTAAAAATAGCAAAATAATAAGTAGTTGAATTTATTTCATCATAGATAAAGTATAGGATCATAGATTTAATATATATACTATCATCATTTGTAAAATTAAATATATCATAGTTTCTTCCATGGGAATTTAATATAAGGTTATTATCATATATTAAATTTTTGAAAAAGCTTAAGATTTCATTTTTGCTATTAGAAGTTTCTGTATGTAAATATGCATTAGAACTTATACCTGTTTCGAAAGCGTGCTTGGACATTATTATTCCTTTGGATAAAAAATATTTATTAAACATATTTTTTGCTTCTTCATAAAGTATATCCTCAGAAAAAATTGTACTTATTTTATTGGAAAAGTTTTGAACAATCTCAAAATCATTTGCTTTTTTGCTTTCTTTTAAAGAATTTCTTCGTTCCTGTGATAAAACAAAAATAAGATTTAGTGTATAATTATTCTTATCGTAATTTATAGGCTTAAAGCATCTTTCATTTATAAATATATCAGTATAAAAATTAAAATGACTTTGAAGATTATAATTTTCGCTTATGATTTTCGCAGATTCAGTAAATGAATTAGTATATACCTTAAATATTTTTGAAAAAGCTATATAATATAAAAGCAAAAGACTTTGTACATATATATTGCCGCTTCCATTAGAAATTAATAGGTCTGAAGCTCTAGAAAAACATAGATAACTTTCATCAATGTTTCCAGAAGCAAATTTTATATATGACTCCAACATAAGTATATTTGAAAGTTTTATAAAATGATCGTTGTTGCTTATATGAAGTCGTGCAAGCTTATAATACTTCAAAGCATTTTTATTATCATTCATGAAAAGTCCATAGGTAATTCCTAGATCAGTATATTGTTTGCAGAGATTTTGTATATCAATTCTATTTCCGAAGTTACAGTCTTCCATAATTTTAACAGTAGCCTTAGAAAAATAAACTGCGTTATGAAAGTCACCAAGCATTTTAAAGCTTAAGGACAGGTTATCACAGGTTTTTACTGCTTCTTCTAATATTTCAGAAGCACTTGGTACCATTAACAAGGTATTTAGCGCATTGAAATGTATTTCAAGGGAAGAAGAAAAATCACCTTGGAGAAAATAGGTATATCCTAAGGAGTTCTTAAGTTTTACATTTTCGATAACAGAAAAGTTATCAATGCTTTTAGAGTACTCTATTGTACTTTTCATGTAATCAGAAGCTTGTCTATATTCTCCAGTTGTTGATTTTATAATAGCTAATATTTTATATACATTAAAATATAGCTCTGCAATGTTTAACATTTTTGCAATTGATAAAGCCCTAAATGCATATTCTTCGGATTTTTCTCTTTGTTCTATATTATGGTAGTAATAAGATAAAAGAGAAAGTATAGACAAAAGTGATATCTCATCATTTAAATCTTCAGCAATATTTTTTGCAAGAATATAGTAATTGTCAGCGCCGCTTGTAAACATTTCTTTAGTTTTTTCTAAGTATTTTCCGCAAATGATGTAAACTATCATAGTTTCATATTCGTTTACAGAGATATTATAATTTATATACTCAATACAGTGTTTCATATGAGTTTCGGCTAAATCAAAATTCTTTTCCTGAAGAAAGTAATCAGCTAATAAAATATTTACTAAGAATATTAGTCTATTATTAAAATTGTTCTTAGTATACTGCAGCAAAAATTCTAAAATATTAAGAGGAAGGTTTCTATTTTTAGAGTAATAAGCGTAAATATTTATAAGTATATTTTCAGTGAGCTCGTTACTTATATTTCTTAATATTTCATCCGAATTAAAATCTAAAGCTAGCAGCTTTAAAGAAGAATATAATTGCTCAGGAATGTCCTTTGAATATTTCTCAATAAGATCATTTATAATTCTGGCTTTTAATTTAACTTCGGGAGAAATAAAATATAAAATATAATGCTCATTTAATACTAGGTTTTCAAGTATATTTTTTATTCCATTATGTAAAATCAGCTTTTCATCTAGTAAAAGCTTTTCTTCTTTCAAATTTATCACTTCTTCTCCATAAATAATATATATATATCATATCATAGAATTTTGAGATAATAAACCAACTATTTTGAATATATATGTAATAATAGGTCAATTAATGTAGATTTAATTTAGCTTTGTTATTTAATGATTATTATACATATACCTGTAAAAAAGAAAATATATATTAATAAGAAAAGCATGTGTTTTTATGGAGGAACTATGAAAAACTTTTTTAAGATCATTCTGCTCGGAGGAGTTGTACTAGCCTTATTTATTTTTTTAAAAAACTTTTATATAGACAACAATATAGTTGTTAAGGACGAAAAAATTGGATACTCTGAAAAATATAAAGGTTTAAAAGGTGCTGTTGATATTGTTTCTAATAATCAAGGGGATTTTTACATAGCATATAAAGACAGGATACAGCTTATAGATGCTAAAGGTAAAAGTTATGATATATTAAAAAATAAAACTTTAAATATAAAGTCTTTAGAATACAAGGATAACATATTATATTACTCATCTGATACTAAAGTATATAGTTATAATTTAGCAGGCAAGGAGGAAAAAGTTATAATTAATGCACTGCCGAATTTAGGAGATTATAAGGATAGTATTATTAGAATAAAAGGAAATGAACTTTATGTATCTATCGGAGCTGCGACCAATTCAGGTGTTGTTGGAAGAGATAATGAATGGCTTAAAGATAATCCGTATTATTGCGATATATCACCTAAGGATATAACTATAAAAGGAAGAACATATGGAAACGAGAAAACGGGAGCATTTGTTCCTTATATGACTAAAAATGCTTCAGGTCAAGTTATATCGGCACACTCTCCGGGTAATGCATCTATTGTACAATATAATATGGAAAATGGAAATTTAGAAACTTATGCATGGGGAATAAGAAACGCAAAAGGAATGGCTTTCAATAGCGAAGGAAAGTTAATTGCCACTATAGGAGGTATGGAAGATAGAGGACTAAGACCAGTGAAAGGTGACGTAGATTATATATATGAAATTAAAAAGGGTTTATGGTATGGATGGCCGGATTACAGCGGCGGAGATCCTCTTACTTCTCCGAGATTTAAAGGGGTAGACAATAATAAGTTAAATTTTATTTTAGATAATCATCCAACTACAAATCCTCCTGCACCTATATATCAACATAAGTCACTTTCCTCTTTAGGTTCAATGAATGTAGATACTAAAGGTATCTTAGGGGAAAAGAATTGCATATATTTTTATGATACTAGAGATAATACTATATATAAATTAACCAATAAAGGTGTTTTAAGCGAAATGCTAGAGCTGAAGGATGCTTCTTTCGTAAGCAGTATAAAATTTAATGATAATTCTATGTTAATGCTTGATAGTGCAAAGGGTGTATTATACAGCATAAGCAAGCAAAATAGCAGTCCTATATTTAGTTTAAGCAATGATGTCATGTATTACTTAATAATTATAGTTTTGATCGGTATTATTACTGCTGTATGGAAGTTTAATTATAACAACAATAAGTAATTGCATGAGATAGCTTTTGCAAAATAGGAAGGAAAGTGCTTAAGATGAAAGAAAGATTTGAAACAACTTACGGTATGGCAGTAAGAGGGGTAATGCATGCAGTTAATCCTATAAAAAAGAAAATACTTAAAACCAACTGCACTATACATAAATTTATTAATATGCAGGCTATAGAAATTCTTAGAAATGAAGGATATTTAAAAGAGCACGAATTCTTTAAAAATCATATAAAGCCTTTAAATGAGGGTGTTACCTGGGCAGATCAAGATTTTAAAAGCTCCAATCATTTTTACCATTTCAGCAGCGGCAAAGGTTTATATGGATTTTCAGATGCAATGACTGAATGTAAAAAATATTATAATAGAGCTATTGCATACATGAAGATTAAGGAAGTCGATAAAGCTATGTTTTTTCTTGGCTCAGCCTGTCATTTAGTACAAGATATGACAGTTCCTCATCATATAAATAATAGACTTCTAGATAGCCACAGAGGGTTTGAAATGTGGATTATAAAGAGATTTATGTCTGATTACACATTCTTAATAGATAAAGGTATTTTAAGATATAAAACCTTAGAAGATTACATTAAGAATAACGCCCTGGTAGCAAACAATGTATATTTAAAGTATCTAAAGGTTCAAGATAAAGAAGAAAGATATGGAAAAATGGCAGCGACAATAATAAAGGAAGCTCAAAATAGCACAGCAGGGTTTCTTCTTGATTTTTATGATGAATTTCATAGTAAAAGGAATAAATAAGAAAATAAACAAAAATAATTCTTCCAAAATATGGAGGAATTATTTTTTATTTGTAGAATTATATTTATAATTATTAATGCAAAAGGGGAAGGGTTTTGATGAAATTAGATATTTTAAATAAATCAAGAAAAGAAATATTTATTAATATGCAGCATGAAACATTTAAAGGAAATGTACTGGACATTGGCATGGATAACTATGGAATTATATATAGTCTCTATAAGAAATATAATGAAGAAGCTGCTGTTGACTATGTATACGGAAAAGATGAAAAAAAGTTTATTGATAAGGAAGGCTATGATAGCTGTGTCATGCTTTTTTCCCTAAAAGATATTTGGCTGAAAGTTAATAAGAGAAAATTTTTAAAGGATATAAGTACTTTTCTAAAGGACAATGGAGTGATTTATTTATGGGATATAGATAAAGGGTACTCAAAAGTATTTAGAGCAAAGATAAAAATAATGCTGGATGAAAGAAAGCTTAAAGAAATTATAATGGATGATTATAATTTAGTAAAAGATAATTCTAAAGAGAGCACAATAAAACTTTTACAAGAATACTTTGAAATAATTGATTTAAAAGCGTCAGATAATATATACTATATAAAGGCTAAGAAAAAGAGTTTGAAAACGAAGGAATAAGATCCTAAAGATTTAAGGTTGAAAGGAAGTAAGAGTAATGAAGGTATTATTGGCAGCAGTGAATTCCAAGTTTATTCACAGTAATTTAGCGGTAAGATATCTAAAGGAGTATACAAGTGATTTGAGTTATGAATGTGAAGTGATGGAATTTTCTATAAACGACAGGCTGGAAAAAATAGTAGAAGCAATTATAAGCGAAAAGCCAACGTTAGTGGCTTTTTCTTGTTATATCTGGAATATGTATTTTGTTGAACAGCTGTCTTCTATCATAAAGCTCATTGATTCAAATGTTAAGATATTATACGGGGGGCCAGAAGTTTCTTATGATAGTATAGAAACTATGAAAAACAGCAGAGCAGATTATATTATTGAGGGTGAAGGTGAGGAGAGCTACAGAGATTTTATTAAGAACTTAATTCAAGAAAAAAGTTTAAAAACCGTGAGAGGACTTTATTATAGGGAGAAAGATGAAATAATATATGGAGGGACACGCGAGTTAATGGATTTAGATAAGCTTGTTTTTCCATATACAGACTTGGATGACCTTAACGATAAGATTGTATATTATGAAGCTTCAAGAGGATGCCCCTTTAATTGTAAATATTGCCTTTCTTCTACTATACACGGAGTTAGATTCCTAAATATAGAAAAAGTTAAGGCTGACTTGAAATTTTTAATAGATAAGAAAGTAAGGCTTGTTAAGTTTGTAGATAGAACCTTTAACTGCAGCAGTAAATTTGCTATGGATATATGGGAATACTTGATGAGTTTTGATACCAAAACAACTTTCCATTTTGAAATCTCAGCTGATATTTTAAGGGATGAACAACTGGAGCTTTTATCAAAGGCACCAAAGGGAAGGTTTCAATTTGAGATTGGTGTTCAAACAACTAATAATGAAGTGCTTAGAAATATAAATAGGTTTGTATCTTTTAAACAAATTAAAGAACAGGTTGATAAATTAAAAAGCTTTGGAAATATTAAACAGCATCTAGATTTAATTGCAGGACTTCCAGGAGAAAATTTTGAATCCTTTAAGAAATCTTTTAATGATTTATATAGTATCGAACCAGATGAAATACAACTTGGATTCTTAAAAGTTTTAAAAGGTACTGATATGAAGGCAGAAGCTGAAAAATGGGGTATTGTGCACTCACCATATACACCATATGAAGTTTTAAGAACGAAAGATATAAACTATGAAGAAATTATAATATTAAAAAGAGTAGAAGAAATGGTTGATAAATATTATAATTCCAACAAATTTAATAATATAATCGGCTTTTTTGTACACAGGTATAATACTCCATTTGATTTTTATTTAGCTTTAGGTATGTTTTTTCATAATAAAGGCTATTTTAAAAGAAACATATCCTCTGTAGACTATTATAAAGTATTTGTAGAGTTTTATGAGGAAATTATAGGTGAAAATTCTATTATCTTAAAAGAAATAATAAAATTTGATTATTTAAGTTTCAATAGAAAAAAATGGCTGCCTGAATTTTTATATAGAGAAACGGATAAGAGTTTGGATAGAAATTTGAAGGATGCTGTGAAAAAAAATAGTATCAGTATACCATTTGAAAGATATCATTTAGAAAAGTTTAATATTGATATTTTGGAATTTATGAAAAACAAGACTATTAATGAAGGAAATTACTACTTGATTTTTGATGAAGATACAGATAATAATATAATAGATATAACAAATGATTTAGTAAGATTAAATTTGTTGAAGTAGAAATGATATTATGTAATTAATTAAGATAAACATAAATTTAAAGGGGAGGCAGTTATGGCCGTAAAAGAAATAATAATGTTTGGTAATCCAAAGCTTAAAAGAGTCAGCAAGAGAATTGAGAAAATTGATGAAGAAGTAGTAAGTTTAGTTAAAGATTTAAAAGATTCACTATATAGCACAACAGGGATAGGACTTGCTGCTCCTCAGATCGGAGTGCTGAAGAGAGCTATAGTTATAGATCTCAGAGAAGGTGAAGAGCCGATAATATTAATCAATCCTGCTATAGTTGCAAAGGTTGGAAAAGAGGAAAGCATAGAAGGTTGTTTAAGCTATCCAGGCTATGAAGGGAAGGTTATAAGACCTAAAAAGGTTACAGTTAAAGGTGTAGACATTAATGGAAAAAAAGCTGAGTATACAGCAGAAGGGCTTTTGGCGAAAGCCTTTTGTCATGAAATTGATCATCTAGATGGAATACTGTATACTGATAGAGCAAAAAAAGTATATAGATTAGAAGAATAGCATAGGGCTATTCTTTTTTTATTTTATCTATTTACAAAACAAAGTCCGGTATGTATACTAGTGTATATACAGATGTAGACGGAGGGGTAAAATGAAAGACGTTAAAAAATTGACTTATACTGCACTTTTAACTGCATGGGTAATACTAATACCTATTTATTTTAAAGGACTCCAGGTTCAGCTGCCGCCTTTTACAGCTACAATAACTGCTCACGTTCCAATATTTATAGCTATGCTTTTAGGGCCTGAAGCAGCAGTTATGGTTGCACTTGGATCTGCACTAGGATTCTTTATTTCAGCACCTATAGTAGTTGCAGCTAGAGCTTTAATGCATGTAGTAGTGGCATTAGCGGGAGCTTATGCTATTAAGAAGGGTATGTCTTTTAATAAGACTCTTATAATAACTGCACCAATACATGCAATATTAGAAGCTTTAGTAGTTATTCCATTTGGATATACAATGTATAAGGTTCTTGTAGTAGTTGGGATAGGGACATTGCTTCATCATGGGGTAGACGCAGTTATATCTTCAGTATTAGTTAAATCTATCTCAAAAGCAACAAGAAAAGATCTTGTAAAAGAATTATCTGCTAAGTAATTAAGTGATAATCTAAAAACCTCCCTAAAAACCAAGGCTTTTAGGGAGGTTTTTAGATTTATATACATCCAAGAGCAGCGTGAACTTCTTTTAGGTGCTGTCTTATAGGAAGATTTTGAGGACATTTCGTTTCACAAACTCCACAATCTTTACAGTGATTAGCTCTATCATTTTCAGCCATAAAATTATTGTAGGCGTATGAGTAACCATTAATATCATTATACATTGAAGATTCATTTAAAAGAGCAAAATTTCTTGGGATGTTAACTCCAAATGGACAAGGCATACAGTAATTACAAGCAGTACAATTTACTTTTATAAGCTCATTGTATTTATCTTTAACTTTATCTACTAATTCTAACTCTTCTTTATTTAATGAGTTGGAATTAGAATTATCAGCAATTTTTATATTCTCAACTACTTGATCAAAAGCGCCCATTCCACTTAGTAGAAGAGTTACTTCCTCATGATTCCATATCCATCTTAATGCCCAATCTGCAGCACTTCTTTTTACCTCTGCCGTATTCCATAAAGCCTGTACCTCTTGAGGGGGATTTTTAGCAAGTTTTCCGCCCTTTAAAGGTTCCATAACTATAACTGCCATTCCTTTAGAGGCAGCAAGTTCTAAACCTTCTTCACCAGCTTGATAATCAGTATCCATATAGTTGTATTGAATTTGGCAGAAATCCCAGTTATAAGAGTTTACTATTTCTTTAAATACTGGAAACTCATCATGGAAGGAAAAACCTACGTATTTTACTTTACCGCTTTGAACAGCTTCCTCTAAAAACTTAAATACATTTAATTTTTTTAAGTCTTCCCATCTTTCTTTGCTTAAGGCATGCAAAAGATACATATCAATATGATCTGTCTGAAGTTTTTCTAATTGCTCATCTAGATACTTGTTAAAGTCTTCATAGTTTTTTACAAGCCATACAGGGCATTTTGTAGCTAGTCTAACTTTTTCCCTATAACCATTTTTTAAAGCTTTTCCTACTAATAGTTCACTGTTGCCTTTATGATAAGGATAGGCTGTATCTACATAATTAACCCCATTATCTATGGCATATCTTATTAGTTTTATTGCTTCCTCTTCATTTATTTTAGAATCATCTTCATCTAGAAATGGAAGTCTCATGCAGCCAAATCCAAGTGCAGATACCTTAAAGTCATGTTTTCCAAACTTTCTATACTGCATTTATTTTTCCTCCTTTGCCAATATAAACATTTATAATTTATATTATACATCAATGTAATATTTATAAAAAGTTACTTGCACAAATATTCTTTCAAAGAAATCTCCCAAGAAGGAAGTTCTATATCAAAACAGTTTCTAATAAGGGATGTATTTAATATGGTGCATTTAGGTCTAAGGGCTTTATTAGAAATAAAATTGTCAGGGATTTCAATTACATCTGTCTTAATTCCTATGTAATCTAATATTGTTTTAACCCATAAAGATTTCTTAACTGCACCAGAGTTTACAACATTGTATGTACCGTATACATCAGACAGCAGCATTTTTTCTATAACCTTGCTTAAATCTCCTAAAAATGTTGGAGTTGCAATGTGGCTTGAACTCATAAATATAGGAATATCTTTATTATCTATAATGTTTTGAACAAAACAGTTTTTTCCGCCGTATATCCAGGAAGTTCTGACAATAAAATATTTAGAACATATTGTCTTTATCAGTTTTTCACCTGCAAGCTTTGTTTTTCCATATACATTCACAGGAATGCATTCATCTGTTTCATAGTAAGGGCTTGTTTTTGAACCATTATAAACATTGTTGCAGGATATGTATATAATTGGAATACTTGCTATGCTGCAGGCATAGGCAACATTTAAACTTCCTATTGTATTTATAGTGTAAGCAGAAGTTTCATCTCTTTCGCATAAATCTATATTTGATAATGCTGCGGAATGGATAACAACATCTGGATTTAGTTTTTTTATTATTTCAGTGCATTGAACTCTATTTGTAATATCCAATGTATTTTTCTTTAAAGCAAAAACTTCATTGCTGCTGGAGAAATATTTGGAAAGGTAATGTCCAACATTACCATCAGTTCCGGTTATAAGTATTTTCATTACAGACCTCCTAGATTATAGAATAATACACTATAAATTATATGAACTACGGTCTGTTTACATTATCGGTATTGACAATTATTTGAATAAAATATAAAATTATATTTTATGTTCAATATACAGGGAGTGAGATTTAATGTCTATTGAAGCTAAACAATTATATATGGAAGAAGAAAAATTTAATTTTACCAAATCTTGGCTTGTTAGTGAAATAAATCTAATAGAAGATAATGATAAATATTTGCAAAATAAAATTGCTGCTCTTAAAAAACAAGCAAAAGGAAAATACAGCGAGGAGCTAGAAACTTCCCAAAAACTGTATGATATAACTCATAAGAACCTTCAAAATTACAATGAAGCATTATCGAGTCCTTACTTTGCAAGAATAGATTTTAGGGAATATAGAAGAGAAACCGAAAGTTTTTATATTGGAAAATTTGGATTAGGAGACAGTAAAACCGGAGATGAAGTTGTAATTGACTGGAGGGCGCCAATTGCCGACTTGTATTATAGCGGTACTCAGGGAAAAGCATATTATAAAGCTCCTGTGGGAGTAATAAATGGTGAGCTTTCTCTTAAAAGAAAGTTTTTGATAAAAGATAATAAACTTCAGGATGCATTTGATGAAGGCATAAATGAGATAATTCTAAATAACTCAGGTGACGGAGAAAATGCACTTATAGATGAATTTTTAAGGATAAATCTTGAGGAAAGCACAAGCAGTAAGCTTAAAGAAGTTGTTGCAACCATACAAAAGGAACAAAATGACATAATAAGAGCGGATAAAAATGGAGCGCTTATAGTTCAGGGGTCTGCTGGTTCTGGAAAGACAACAATAGCACTTCACAGACTCGCATACCTTCTTTATAACTATAAGGAAAAACTTTCAGGTGATGACATACTTGTAATAGCTCCCAATAAATTATTTTTAGATTATATTTCTGAAGTATTGCCTAATCTAGGAGTAGACAAGGTAAAGCAGAAAACTTTTGAAGAAATATGTTTGGAAGTTCTTGATATGAAGGTAAAGGTGTTTACAAAAGATAAAAAACTTTCATATGTGCTTGAGGAAGCTGATGAAGAGAGAATAAGGTATGTAACAGGAGCAAGCAAACTTAAGGGAACTTTTTCTTATAAAAAAATAATGGATAGATATATAAGATATCTGGAGAAAAAAGATATAGAGGTAGCTAATATTGAAGTTGAAGGCTATACATTGTTTGAGGCTAAAGAAATAAAAAGATTATATGGCAAAGATATGGTTAATCTTCCTATAAATAAAAGAAAAGATGAGATAAAGAGATACTTTTTACTGAAGCTTAATGAAAAAATTAATAATATATTGGATAAGATAGATTTTTCTTACGAATATATGATTGCAAGAACAAAGAAAACAATGGAAGATGGTGAGGAGAGAAGAAAAAGACTCATTGAATTATATAATGAAAGGGATTTGAAAAAAGATGAAATAAGAAAAAAGTCAAAGGAAAAGTTCAATGAGTATTTTGAATCTTGGAGAGAAATTGATACTAGTAAATTATACTTTAATTTGTTTAATGATATAGAGATTTTTGGTGAAGTAAGTGAAGGAAAAATACCAAATAAACTTTATGAATATATGAAAGAAGAACTAAATAATAATATAGCTGCCGGAGTAATTGATAGTGATGATTTATCTTCCATGTTGTATTTAAAGTTTAGGATTGAAGGTATACCTGAGAAATATAGGTTTAATCATATTGTAGTTGATGAAGCTCAAGATTATAGTATGTTTCAATTATATATTTTAAAGAGCATGGCTTATAATAATTCTTTGACCATAGTAGGAGATATTGGCCAGGGAATATACTACTATAAAGGAATAGACAGCTGGAATAAGGTGATTAAAGATGTATTTGAAGAAGATGCTCTATATACACCTTTAACTCAAAGTTATAGATCAACTGTAGAAATAATAGAATTTGCAAACAAGGTGCTTAAAAAGCAGAATAATAGTCTAAAGCCTGCTATGCCCGTATTAAGACATGGAAAAGAACCAAGCATAATTGAGTTTATAAGTAAGGAAGAATTTGCTGAAAGAGTAGATAGGATTGTTTCTGAAATAGAAGGCCTGGGCAAAAAAAGTACAGCCATTATAGGGAGAACCTATGAAGAATGCAAAGCTATAAAGGAAATTATGAAAAAATACAGCTGTAATAAGTGGGATTTAATAAAAGATACAAATAAGACAATGACTCTTAAAAATATAATAATTCCTTCTTATATGACTAAAGGTTTAGAATTTGACTGCAGTATTATTTATAATTGCAATGAGGAAAATTATGCTGATAATGAATTAGATAAAAAGCTTTTATATGTTGCTCTGACAAGAGCTCTTCATCTTCAATATGTATTCTATAATGGGAATATTTCCCCAATATTATTATAATGAATTTTAAGAGTAGGAGAAATATGATAAATATTTCTCTTTTTTTACATAAAATCAAAGGACGCATTTAAAAAAAATATATATTGTGTTAGAATATCAAAGGTAACAAAATGAATATTATAATTTAACCAATGATTAGGGAGGTATGATGGATGGGGACTGTAAAATTAAAGGATAATATTTATTGGATAGGAGTTCGTAATCCAGAGCTTAGAGTATTTGATATCATAATGGAGACTAAGAAAGGAACTACCTATAATTCCTACTTGATTAATGATGAAAAAGTTGCGGTTATTGATACAGTTAAGGATGGATATTTTGACGAATTTTTAGCCAATATCAAGGAGATAATTGGGGATCGAAAGGTAGACTACATAGTTGTTCAGCATACAGAGTTAGATCACAGCGGTTCTCTTGCCAAGCTAATAAAAGAATATCCAGATGCTGCAGTAATAGGTTCAAAGGCCGCTATCATGTACAGCAAGCAGATTACTAACTTTGAATTCAAGAGTCAAGATGCATCTTCTAAACTTAACCTTGGAGAAACAACACTAGAATTTGTTTCTGCTCCAAATTTACATTGGCCTGATTCTATATTTACATATGTTCTAGAGAAAAATATATTATTTACTTGTGACTTCATGGGATGTCATTATTGTCCAACAGATTCAATTAGTGATTATATTGAAGAAGAATATTTAAATGAAATGAAATACTATTTTGATGTAATAATGGGCCCCTTTAAAAAATTTGTTATTAGTGCTTTGGATAAAATTCATGGGTTTAACCTTGAAATAGTGGCTCCAAGTCATGGTCCAATTCATACAAAAAATATTGATAAATTCATAAAACTTTATAAAGAATGGGCTGCAGTAGACGCATCAAAAGAAAAAAATGTGGCTATACTATATGTTTCAGCTTATGGTAATACCGAGAATATGGCCAAATTTATAGAGAACAATATAAAAAATAGAGGAATTGAAGCTAAAGCTTATGAAATAACATCAATGAAGCTTGAAGATTTAGTCCAAATTATTGAGAAGTCATCTGGTGTACTTCTAGGTTCTCCTACAATCAATCAGGATGCTGTTAAACCTATATGGGATGTTTTATCCCTTGTGTGCGCAATTACGAACAGGGGTAAGGCAGCTGGCGCTTTTGGCTCATATGGCTGGAGCGGGGAAGGTGTTCAAATGATGACTGATAGATTAAAATCTTTAAAATTTAAAACTGCTGAGCCAGGTTTAAGGTTTAATTTTGTTCCAAGTGAGGAAGACTTTAATAGAGCAAATGAATTTATAGATACTTTTGTAAGTAAGCTTTAATATTTTAAAAGATTAATATAAAAAGAAAGGAGGGATATCATGGAGGAAAGAGTGGTAATGTCCTTTAAGAATGAGAATGGAGAGAAGGTAGATTTTGAGGCTGTAGCAGAAATTTACTTAGAAGAGAAAAAATATCTTATACTTGCACTAGTCGAAGGCGATGAAGAAGATGCCTATGTTTTTAGGGTTGATAATGAGAATGATCAGGAAGTTCTTAACTTAGTTGAAGACGATAACGAGTTTTTAATGGTTAACAAAGAATATAAAAAGCTGATATATAATGAGCAGTAAGATATACTTAACGAAGATAGATTACTTAATGTTTAACGTGAAGGAGGAAATATATCATGAATAAAGAAACTTTAATACAAGCTTTAGAAAAAAACGGATTTAGTGAAATAGAAGAAATAGATTACAAAGAGGATGCTGTAGTAGTCAGTTTTATTTATGAATTTGATAATGATGAAGTTGAAGCTGCAAGAGCATATGCTAATGACGAAAGTGAAGATGAGGAAAACGGAGACACTTGGTATGAGGAATTTTTCCTGCCATATCTAAATGACTTGGCTGTAGATAATGTAGGTGAAGTAATAGAGAATATGATGGAAGAAATGCAGATAGATGCTCAGTATGTTTCTTATGAACTTGATGAAGAAGAATACAGTTATAATGAATTTATAGCAGCATTTTTCCCAAAAGGTAAAGTTATAGAAATTGAGCAGGTTTTAGATGAATTAGAAATGTAATTTTAAAATTCAATAATATACTAGTTGAAAAAATACTAAAAAGTGATATAATAAAATTACAATAAATCCTAAGATGTTCGCATGGCTTATATCGTTCAACCACAGTAATTAATAGGGATTTGCAACAGTTCTAAAGGATGTCAGGCTTCTTAAGGTATGAAGTAGGCAGAGAGTAGATGAGTAAAACCCACCTGCGAGAGTGCGGGTGTGAACAAGTAAGCTAACGGCATATTTGGGTATTTAAAACTAAAGTAAATAAAACCACAAGCTGAATTGCTTGTGGTTTGTTTTTTAAGTTTTTAAGTTTTTATGCTGCATCTTTTGATTTAAGTTCTTTTTTTATTTTTTCATATTCAGTCAGGAGCTTGTCTAGTTTTTGGCTGCAATCTACTACTTTTTTATCTGTCAATTGTCTATCACTGTCTACTAAATTATTTAGTTTTTTTCTTAATTTGTCTATTTTTTTGATTATCTTCACTATATTTAGCTCCATGATATTCACCTCATTTGCTTTAGTATTGGTGTATTTATATTGTACCATGTTTATTAGAATGAGAAAGAAAAATTATAAGTCATTATTAATCATAAAATTACATAAAGTACTATATAAATATAATATATTAATATTTTTAGAGTTCTAAATTTTACTATAGCATGTGGGGAAATGTTGAAAAAAGCGGTAAGGAAATATATGGAAATGACGAAGAAAGTCATAATTTTTATATAAATTAAAAGTAGAGATTTACAAAAATCTCTACTTTTAATATTTTCTAGACAACAGCATTTCAGCAAGTTCTCTTAGTATATTCTTACTATCACAATCAGGTAATTTAGCTATCCTGTCAAAGGATCTTTTAGTGTATCTTTTAGCTAATGCTCTGGCTTTATCAATTCCTCCTAAGTTATCTGTAATATCTATTATTTTACATACATCTTCATCAGTATAGTCATTCTTCAATAGTTTTTCTAAAGATGAAGTTTTATCAGCTTTAAGAGCGTATATTAGAGGAAGAGTATAAATACCTTCTTTTAAATCATTTCCTACAGGTTTTCCGACTAAATCAGCTTGTCCAGTATAGTCAAGTATATCATCAATAATCTGAAAGGCCATTCCAATATCATATCCGATTTTTGATAGATTACTTACTACTTCCTTTGAACAGCCACTTTCAGCTGAGCCTACATAGAAACTAATAGAAAATAAAGCAGCGGTTTTGGCAGCTATCCTTTTTAAATATTTTTTAACACTAACTTCTTTTGAAAATTGAGAAGAAAATTGTTCGATTTCTCCTGTACATATATTAAAAATTGCTTCAGAAAGCAATTTCATATTCTCCATTGAAGTATTACTAGATAATAACATAAAACATCTGCTAAACAATAAATCTCCCATAAAAACTGCATAGTCTTTTCCGTATTTAGATTGTATAGTTTGACTACCTCGACGGGTTATAGCATCATCAACTATATCATCATGTACCAGAGTAGCCATGTGAAGCATTTCGACCACAGCTGCTAAATTACAAAATTTTTCAGAAACATAATTTCCAAAACCAGCAGAAATAATAAGAAACGCAGGCCTTAGTAATTTGCCGCCTGAGTTTATCAAATCCAAAAGAGAATTTTCTATAGTTTTTTCACGATTAACAGCGTTATTTTTCATTATATCAACAACATTTTCAAGTTCTGAATATATAAAAGGATATTTATTCCAAAGTGTATTCATTTAATCACCCTTAAAATAGTTATTATTATTTATAGAAGAATAGAAAGGTAATTTCTTTACGTATATCATTAAGTACCTTGAAGTTATACCAACGAAAAATCCGGTTCCTATTCCAGCGATAGAGAGAATAGGAAGATATACTACTATATTAATATTATGAATTACAAGTGCAGCAACTAAAATTTGACCCACGTTATGAAAGAACGCTCCAGTAATACTTACACCAATGATACTAATATAATCTTTCCCTAAACGTTTAATAAAATACATGGCTAGAAAGCTAAGTATACCGCCAGATATACTGTATAGAAAACTTGAAAGCGTACCTCCAAATAAAGTGGATAATATTATTCTAAGTATAATAACAGTAAAAGTATCTCTTAAGTTAAAAATATATAAACAAACCACGGTAACTATATTAGAAAGACCTAGTTTTGCTCCGGGAGCTATGAAAGGAACGGGCAGCATTCTTTCTATTAGGTAAAGTATTAAGGCTTGAGCTACAAGCACAGAAATAAAAGTAAGCTTTTGTGTTTTCTTCATGAATACCTCCGTTAAAAGGATAAAACATCCGTATCGCTATTTTCACCTTTAATTTGAACCACAACCTTGTGGGGCAGACATACCAAAATATCTCCTGGCTTATTTATAGAACCGTCTTTTATACAAATTTGATCTCTGCAGTCGGCATCTGAAATTCTAACTTTTCCATTAGAAATTTCTATGACATTTTTGCCAAGATCAGTATCAACTGTAATTCGCTCATTACTGCTATTATCTAAGGGAAGCTTTTTATAAAGCTTCCCTTTAACTTCAATTTCTACATATTTTTTATTAAAGTTTTTGTGTGAATTAATAAAAGCAGTTGTTGAGGAACCCAAGGCTATAGCTAATAACACAACTATTACAACAATGTCAAGTGGTTTTAATTTCATGGAAATTCCTCATTTCTACTTGAATTTTGTATTTCTAAAAATTCATATTAATCTTCAGTTATATGATGTTCCATATAAAAATATGTTTTCTTGGCTAATGCAGTATTATTCCACCATCTTTTAAGCCAAGGCATTACATAATAGTCAAGACCTAAGGCTCTTCCTGCTCCGCCCATTAATGCTATACCAGCAAATATAAACCAAACTTTATCCCATCCAAACATAGCGGAAAGTATAAAGTTAAGACAGAAGAATACTGAAGCTGCACTTGCTAAGAATGTAAATAGACCAGCTACCAATGCAAGACCTATGCCTATTTCAGCTACAACCACAAGTATCTGGAATTGCAAGCCAAAAGGTTTAAGTAATCCCATAAAGTTTGAGAAAAACTGAGGTGGTGCACTTAATATAGCAGGTGCTTGTTGAACAGCAGTAGCGGCACCATCTGCAACTGAAGCAGATGAAGTAGCATCAGCCATAAACATAGGTATTTTAATATCTTTTAACCAGCCTTCTTGCACTTTATTAATACCTTCAATTAACCACATAATACCAACATAAACTCTAAGTATTGCAAGCCAAAAGCTGTGTGACTTAGCTGAAGCATGACCACCAATGATTGAACGTTTTTCTTTTACATCAAAGAATTCATGTACTATATATGACCAGCAAGCATTGAATCCAGCAACACCAAATAAATAGTGCAAGTTTACAAGATGCTTCATAGCCATAGCGATGAAACCTGAAAGTGACATACCCATTAGGCTTGCTACTGCATATCTGCTGCCTATAGAAACCATTAAGCCGTGATAATTGGACTTATGAGCTTTCTTTTCTTTATTTTCCATTTCTGCAGCAATATTATCTACAGCAGTTTCAGCTGTTTGTAGCGCAGTTTCAACAATTTGAGGAAGACCTTTTCCATCTTCTTCTAGGTATGAGTTGTCTCCAACTACATAAACATTGTCATAATCAACCGATTGCATATATTCGTTTGTTTGAATTCTTCCTGCTCTTGATGTTTTAAGACCAAGGCTTGAAGCAAATTTGCTTGCTTGAACACCACAAGTCCAGATTAGAGTATTTGTTTTTATTTCATTCCCATTTTTTAAGTTTATAAAGTTTTTATCTACATTAGTTATTGGAGAACTTTTTATAATTTCAACTCCATGTTTAAGTAAGTATCTTTCTGATTTAGCTATAAGACTATCATTTAATATAGGAAGTATTTTATCTAATGCTTCTACTAACACTAATTTAACTTCGCTTTCATTAATATCATAGTTTCTGCAAAGTTTTTTCTTCCATTCTACTAACTCGCCAATAGTTTCAACTCCAGTAAAACCAGCACCAGCTACTACGAAAGTAAGCAGCTCACTTCTTTTTTCTGGATTTATTGTTTTAGATGCTTTTCTAAACATGTTTTCAACATGTTCCCTTATTCTAATAGCATCTTCAAAAGACCAAATGGTAAATCCGTTTTCTTTTACTCCAGGAACACCAAAGAAAGCAGGTTCACTTCCAGCACCTAGAATCAAGTAGTCATATTCATAAGTAGATTCTTCAGAAGAAAGTAATCTTTTGTTAAAGTCTATTGCTTTTATTTCATCTAGTACTACGTTAACTCTCTTACCACCAAATATTCTTTTTAAGCTTATTTGAACACTATCATGTTCAACTCTCCCGCCAGCAACCTCATGAAGCTCTGTCATAAGTGTGTGATAAGGATCCTTGCCTATGAGTGTAATTTCTACATTAGTATTCTTTTTAAACTTCTTGTGAAGCTTTTTAGCAGCAGTAACTCCTGCATACCCCGTTCCGAGTATGACAATTTTTTTTGTCTCTCCCATTTTTGACCTCCTCAGTTTGATAATATTTTATTAATGTTTTTGATGAACACTTACTTCATATATTATTTTAAACAAAAATGAGAGGCGTGTCTACATTTAAAATGAAGGAATTTCATAAATTATTAAAGATACAATAAAAATTAACTAAATTTATTAAAAACCATAAAAAAATTATATAATTTTATAACATGTTGACAATGTTTACATCTAATGTTAAAATATTAACGATGGATAAATTTAGATGTAGGGGGATTTTTTATGAAAAAAGTATTAACATTAACTATAGTGGCAGCTATGTCAATATCAGTACTAGCTGGCTGCTCAAAGGCTGCACCTGCAGCTAACAATAACACCAATACTAACTCCAATACCACTGCTGCAGCAGGAAATTTGAAAGATGGAAAGTATTCCGCAGCTTTCGACCATATTGATGGAAAAGGATGGAAACCTGTTTTAGAGATTGAGGTCAAAGGTGGAAAAATCGAAAAAGCAAATTTCAACTATAAGAACCCAGATGGAAAATTAAAGACTGACGATGCTGATTATGAAAAAGCAATGAAAGCAAAAAATGGACTAGGTCCAGTGGAATATGTTCCAAAAATAAATGAAGCTTTTGTAAAAAAGCAAGCGGCTGAAATAGATACAGTAACTGGAGCTACACATTCAGTTGAAAATGCTAAAACATTAGCTAAAGCTCTTCTAGAAAAAGCAGCTAAAGGAGATACTTCCGAAACTGTACTTCAAATGAATGATACTTATACAGCAACTGCTAAAGACTTTGATGAACGTGGATGGAAACCACAAGTATCAGTAACATACAAGGATGGAAAAATAACAAGCGTTGTTTATGAAGAGCTAAATAAAGAGGGTAAGAAAAAAACAGAAGATACTCAATACAATACTCAAATGAAAGCTGCATCAAAGGTTTCAATGAAGGAAGCAGCTGAAACATTAGGAAAGAAGTATCTTGAAACTGGTAAGGTCGACACAGTAGCTGGAGCAACAACAACTTCAAAGAATTTTGCTGAACTTGTTCAAAAGGCTATTGATTCTAGAAAATAGTATAAATATAGCAAAGGGCTTTAGTGTAAAATCTAAAGTCCTTTATTTTGTTCAAAAATTAATTTACTATGATATAATATACTAAACATATATAGAATATAAAAATAAGTGTATACATGCATATGGAGGAAATTATGAATATTGATGAACTAATAGCAAAAATAAATTATTTATACAAAAAAAGTAAGGAAGAGGGCTTAACCGAGGAAGAAAAAGAAGAGCAGAATATTCTTAGGAAAGAATATGTTGAAAGGGTTAAACGAAACTTTAGAGCACAGCTCAACCAAATAGAAAGAAAAGTTCCAGGTAAAGGACTAAATTAAAGGAGCGATAAATATGCCCGTAACAATAGAAAATCTTATTGAGGATTTAAAACTTGAAATTATTGTTCAAGGAAAAGCTGAGAAAGAGATAAGTTTAAGTGATTTAAACAGACCAGGACTTCAGTTCTCAGGATTCTATAACTATTTTGCAAATGAAAGGGTTCAAGTAGTTGGTATGGCGGAATGGAGCTTTTTAGATGCTATGCAGCCAGAACTAAGGAAGAAAAGACTTAAAAAGTTTTTTCAGTTTGAAACACCATGTGTAGTCGTAAGCAGGGGGCTGGAACCGCATACTGAGCTTATTGAAGCTGCAAAGGAGAATTCTAGATGGGTACTTAGGACTAATAGTATTACAACTAGATTTATAAGCAAACTTACAAATTACTTAGATGATAAACTAGCACCTGAAACTAGAATGCACGGGGTGCTTGTGGATGTTTATGGTATTGGAATGATGATTACCGGTGAAAGCGGCATTGGAAAGAGCGAAACAGCACTGGAACTTATTAAAAGAGGACATAGACTAGTTGCAGATGATGCTGTGGATATAAAAGAAATTGACGGTATATTAAAAGGAAGAGCGCCGTATATTACATCAGGCATGATGGAAGTTAGAGGAATGGGTATAATAGATGTACCAGCTTTATACGGATTAAGTTCGGTATTAAATGAAAAGACTATTAATATGGTAATATATCTTGAGCAGTGGAAGGATGAGGAAAGTTATGACAGATTAGGCATTGATCAGACATTTATTGAAATATTGAATGTGCCTATCCGAAGAATGGTTCTTCCTATAAGACCAGGCAGAAACTTGGCAGTTATTATAGAAGCTGCTGCAGCCAACTATAGATACAGTCTTAATTCAAAAGTCACACCGGTAGATACTATAAACAGCAGAATTGGATTGGGGTAATTGAGTTAACTTTTTGGTAGTTTAGAAATCAAATTTACCGCAAACCAGCATGATTGCAGTAAATATTTAAATATATAAATGTTTTTATAGGTTTATATTTAAATATATGAATTATAAAAACGTCATTACTTGATTTTAATAAAGCCTAAATAAAAAAATGCGTATAAGAGCAATTAAAATAAAAATTTATCGGAATTAATTCTTAGTGTATTGGGCATGATACTATGACAGATTTTTATTATCTGTAAAAATGAAGTGTTCAATGCGGCTCTGGCATACAGTTTTCAAATTAAGATGAGACTCCAATGGAAGAATATGATGTGTATATTGATGAGGTAATTACAGATAAGTGAGCACAAGAAAGTTTAGGCTGGTGAGTTTATGCTTGTATTTGATATATTAAATAACTTTAAACAAGTTGAAGAAAATTTTCAAATAGGAAACAGTCATTATTGGCTGATTTTAAAGGCTGATGAACTTTATAAAATTAAGCATATTCTTGTATTAGATGAAGAGAGTCTTCAGGAATGTGTGAACTTGGATCAGTTTCCTAAACTAAGTTTTTATTCCGGATACATGTTTATAGTTTTTAATATTCTAGATTATAGTAATATGGAAGTTGTTTCAAAGGAACTTAATATTTTTTTAAGCAGAGACTACATTATAACTGTTTATAAAGAAGAACTGGAAATTATTAGCGGCTTAATTGGGGATATAAGAGAATCTAAAAACACTTTTATCTTAAAGGAAAAGCCAAATGCTTCTATTGTTCTTTATTATATACTTGACAGAATTATATTGAGAAATTATGAGGTTATTTCTTCGATTGAAGCTCATGCTGATAAAATTGAAATAAGCATACTTAAAAGCCCGAGAAATGAACACTTAGAAGAGCTTATCAACCTGAGGCGTCAGGTTTATAAAATCAGAAAGTATTTAAATCCATTAAGATACATAGGAGACGGTCTTATAAGCAATGAAAATTATATTATAGAAACCGAAAATATAGGCTATTTTAAAAAGCTTAGCACTAAGATTGAGAAACTTATGCTTTCACTAGAAAGTCTAGTACAGGATTTAGCATTAGTAAGAGAAGCCTTCGAATCTGAAATATCTAATAAAACAAATGAACTTATGAAGATATTCACACTTATTGCAAGTATATTTTTGCCTCTAAATTTAATAACAAGCATGTATGGTATGAATTTTAAAAATATACCTTTTGTTGAATTAGAGCATGGATATTATATTGTAACAATGATAATGCTTACAATTTCTTTTGGATTATTAGTGTTATTTAAAAAAAAGAAGTGGTTATGATTTGTGTTTTTCATTAATATTTGATAGAATGTAAACGTAATACATATTTAAACGATAGGGGGAATAAACATGGCAGAAAAAAATATGGATCTAAGCAAGAAATACGATTATGCTTGGGATAAGTACTCAAAGGAAGATTTAGAAAAGGTTTTTTCACTTAGTGAAAATTATAAGAAATTTATGTCTGACTGCAAGACTGAAAGAGAATGTGTTGATGAGTTTGTAGCTTTGGCTGAAAAAGCAGGTTATGCAAATATTGATACATTAATTGCTGAAAATAAAGCTTTAAAAGCAGGAGACAAGGTTTATGCAAATAATATGGGAAAAACCCTAGCTTTATTTGTGATAGGAACTGAGCCATTTGAAAAGGGCATGAAAATACTTGGAGCTCACGTTGATTCACCAAGACTTGATTTAAAGCAGAATCCTTTATATGAAGATACCGATTTAGCTATGATGGAAACTCACTATTACGGAGGAATAAAAAAGTATCAGTGGGTTACTATACCTCTAGCTATACATGGAGTTATAGTTAAGAAGGATGGCACAGTTGTAAATGTAGTTATAGGAGAGGATGAAAGTGATCCTGTAATAGGAATTTCAGATCTTTTAATACACTTATCTGCTGATCAGCTGCAAAAGAAGCTTGATAAAGGAGTAGAGGGTGAAGATCTTAATATCTTAGTAGGCAGTATGCCAATTGAAGATAAAGAAGCTAAAGACAGAGTTAAGGCTAATGTGCTAAAAATATTAAATGAAAAATATGGAACAGATGAAGAAGATTTTGTTTCCGCAGAGCTTGAAATAGTTCCTGCAGGAAAGGCAAGAGACTACGGTTTAGACAGAAGTATGGTGCTTGCTTATGGACATGATGACAGAGTTTGTGCATATACTTCCTTTGAAGCTTTAATGAAAGTTGAAAGTACAGATAAAACTTGTGTAGCTTTATTTGTAGATAAAGAAGAAATAGGCAGTGTTGGAGCAACTGGAATGCATTCAAAGTTCTTTGAAAATGTAGTTGCTGAACTTATGGAACTTAAGGGTGAATACAGCGGTATCAAATTAAGAAGGGCATTAGCAAGTTCAAAGATGCTTTCTTCAGACGTAAGTGCTGCTTTTGATCCAAACTATCCATCAGTAATGGAAAGAAAGAATACTGCTTACTTTGGAAAAGGAATAGTATTTAACAAATATACTGGTGCTAGAGGAAAAGGCGGCTGCAATGATGCAAATCCAGAATTTATAGCAGAACTTAGAGCTATAATGGAAAAGCATGGAGTAATTTGGCAGACAGCTGAACTTGGCAAAGTTGACCAAGGCGGCGGAGGAACAATAGCGTACATATTAGCTGAGTATAATATGCAGGTTATAGACTGTGGTGTTGCTCTTCAAAACATGCATGCTCCTTGGGAAGTGGCAAGCAAGGCTGACATATATGAAGCTGTTAAAGCTTACCATGCATTCTTATTAGAAGCATAATCAAAAACAAAAATCCATGGCTGTTTCAGCAGTCATGGATTTTCTAAATTTATAGATTAATAGGCTATATTAATATAGGGGGTACATAATGAATAAAAAAGAACTTAACAAAATGAAAAAAGAATTTAAACTAGACAGCGTGCTGTTAAGTATAAAAGAAATATATAATTTGTACATAAAAAAGGATAATTTATCAGTTATACATTCAGATATGACCTATTTTGAAATGCTTGATATTGAGGCTCAGGAGATCTATCTTAACAATTTCAAAAAAATAATAGGAGGGGCTATAGATACAAAGCTTTTTGAACTGTCATTTACAACTGAGAATGAAGTGAATGAAACTCAAATTTTGCTTACAGAGGCTTTAAATTCAGAAACTAATGAAGATTTAATAAAGCATATGGATACTCTAGCTCAAGGGTTAATAGACAACTATTCCTATGATGCAGATGTAGTAGTCACATTCATTAAAGGAGATTATTGGAGCAGCAAAGGAAGGAAGGATGATGAGTATGAAGCTATAGAGGACTATGTAAATTCACTTCCATTTATTATGGGAAGTGTTAACAAAGTAGAGCCTTTTAAAAAGACATTAATGTTCAATTATGAAGAGAAGGAAATAAGGACAAGCAGCGTGCTGGATACTTTCATAAATCTTAATTCTCCAATAGATGGATTTATGTTTCCAAGCTTTGAGAATGGATTTGCAAATATGAGTAAAGTTATATATTACAATTCAAAACCAAAGGATATTAATTACAAATTTATTGATAATGTATTAAAATGCAGCATGAAGCTTACTGCAGAAGAAGAAAAAAACTGCTTTACCGATATATTGAGAAGTGTTGTAGGAGAAAGCGTAAAATCAGATGTAATTGAAGATATTTATTCAAAACTTGAACTTATGAAAGAGGTTTATGAAGAGGATGAAAAGCCTGTTATAAGTTTGAACGATGTAAAAAGCATATTAAAGGATGTTGAAGCTAAAGATATAGAAGTTTTGGAGACAGCCTTTGAGGAGACCTGCGGAAAAGACTATAAGTTCAATATTGGGAATATACTTCCTGCCTCTAATACAAAATCAGTAAAGATATGGAATGATAATATATCGATAAACATGAACCCTAAAAATCTGAATGGGATAAAACAGATTAAATCTGAAGATGGGAAACACTGTTTAGTAATAGAACTTGATGATGATGTGGTGATAGAAGGATTTAAACTAAAGACAGAAGATTAAAAAATGCCCTTATGAAAGGGCATTTTTTTATTTCATTAACAATTGAATCAAAGTTCTAGTAGGCATTCCTGTGGCGCCTGAGTCAAATATATCTGAACCAGAAGATGAGCCAGCACAGCCGGCAATATCAAGATGAGCAAAATTTACATCTTCAGCAAAGCTTTGAAGAAATAAACCAGCAACAATAGCGCCACAGGATGTTCCTGTGTTTTTCAAATCAGCACTGTCAGTTTTTAGCTGCTCTAGGTATTCTGAATTATGTGGAAGTCTCCAAAAATTTTCTCCTGCCTCTGTTCCAGAGTTTATAATTTTCTTTGACAGTTCATCAGAATTGCTTAAAAGACCAGCATTAATTCCACCGAGAAACTGGGCGCAAGAGCCGGTCAAAGTAGCTATATCTATAATATTGGTAGCACCTAATTCTTTTGCATAGGTAATAGCGTCACAAAGAATTAATCTTCCCTCAGCATCTGTTGAAATTACTTGTACGGTTTTCCCGCTGTAAGTAGTTATTACATCTCCTGGCTTATAAGAACTGCCTGAAGGCATATTTTCAACTACAGGAATAAGTGCAAGAACGTTTTTCTTAGGTTTTAGGTGGTTTAATACTTTCATTACACCAAGTACAGAAGCAGCGCCTGCCATATCTGAAACCATGCGTTCCATACCTTTCCCTGGCTTTAAGGTTATACCTCCGCTGTCAAAGGTCACACCTTTTCCAATAAGAGCAGTAATATCTTTGCTTAAAGCATCTCCAAAATACTGCATAACTATAAGTCTTGGACTATGCAGGCTTCCTTTACCTACATATAGAATGGAGTTCATTCCCATTTGTTCAAGTTTATATTTATCTATAACAGCTATATCTAAGTTTTCATCTTTAGCTATAGCTTCAGCCTGTTGTGCCATAAATTTTGGAGTAACATAATTAGAAGGTAAGTTTACAATTTGACGAACGTAATTTACAGCATTTCCTACTATTAAACCATTATTAATGCTATCTTTATATGAAGAAATAATATTTATGTTCTGAAGCAAGACTTTATCTTCATTTTGCTTTATTCCACTAAATTTATACAAAGACATTTCTAAAGCTTGTCCTATTATATAGCCTAAATCTTCATGTAAGTTATCATAAATATCAAGCTCTTTGATAGTGCTTTTTAATGATTTTATTGAACTTCCTAAAGCTTTTAATAATCTTACGGAGTTGAATTCTTCTGTAGAACCAAGGCCTAGTACAAATATCTTTCTATATTCAGACCTGCCTAAGGTATTTAAGATTTCAAGCTCCTTATACTCTCCGATATTTTCTGAAAAAGAAAGTATTTCTGAAAGCTCAGCTGGATATTCTAATTCAAAGTTTTTGAATTTAAAAAGTAAAAGATTAGAATACATTTTGGTATCGTTTACGCCTATCATATTTACACCCCCAAATAAATAATAACATAATTATGCTTAAATGTTTACTTAAAAATTATATTATTTATTTAGAAAAAAGATTCATTTAAAAGGATTTTGCATGATTAATGTAGAATTATTTATCTCAAGAGGTGAATTTATGTTTGATATAAATATAGATTTAAATGATGTTAGTATTTCAAGTATTGAAAGAGATGATATTGTTTTTATACAAAAATGGATTAATGAGCAAAATAGCAGCAATGCAGGAAATGAGAAACCTTTAGGACTTAAAGAAATTTACGAAAGGTTTTTGGAGTATTATGTAAGTGAGGGTGAGTTTTTTTTAAAAATAACAAAAAATGAAAAACTTATCGGTGTTTTAAAGGGGAGAATTGAATTTAAAATAATAAATGAAGTATGGTTTTGGTACTTTTTATTAGATAATCAATATAGAGAACTTGGAATAGGTAGTGATATTATAAAAAATGTTAAAGACTATTTTATGAATGACCTAGGCATATATGACTTTTATACAGGTGTTTGTGAAAAAGATTTAAGAATTCTAAAGTTTTGGAATAAAAATAAATTTTTGATTACCAGAATTTCTAAGGGATATTTTAATATTAACAATGAAGATCTTGATATGATTGTTTTAAAAAACTGCCCAAAGGCTGATTAAGAAATTCAAATGTTATACCAAAATATGGATTTATTTATTAAAATATCATTAAATACCATTGACAGCTAAACTGATGATAAATTATAATGAACTTATGCTGAATCCTTTTATAGGTACGGAGGAACCAAAATGTTGGGGTTAATCTGATTTATCAGTAGGGAACCTTCACCCGCACCCGTCAGCTAACTCCGGAGGCAAGAAGGGGGGATGAACAAATGAAATTCTCTAAATCAAAGCCATTCATTTTTGTTGTTACTCTAGTGGCTCTTGGCATTACTGCTAAAGTTAATTCTTATGAGGTTAAGGCAGATGCAGCTATTAAAGATCAACCAAGTGTGGTTGTCCGTTCTGTTGATTTAAACTCGGACAAGGTTATAAAGGTTCCAGAGAGAAGTGTACCAAAAGATAATCAAAAGACCAACACTGTAAAGAAAACAACCTTAAACAGAGGGGGAAGCGGATTAAATCAAGCAGGTCCAACAGCTCCAGCAGGCAGCGGTAGTGTAGTTTCCTATGCGTATAAGTTTTTAGGAAGACCATACATATGGGGAGCTTCAGGTCCAAATGCGTTTGATTGTTCAGGATTTACTTCATACGTCTACAGATCTTTTGGCGTTAGTCTTGATCACTATACTGGAAGTCAGTTCGGTAGTGGTCAGGCAGTGGGTAAAGGTAATCTTTCTCAAGGAGACTTAGTATTTTTTAATACTTATGGTTCAATTTCTCATGTTGGTATTTATATTGGAAATGGAAACTTTATTCATGCGGCAAACTCCAGAACAGGAGTAATTGTAAGTAGTTTGTCAGAAGGGTATTATGCATCACATTATGCTGGTGCAAAAAGAGTATTAAAATAAATGGTTGTTCTCGGCAGGTTTTGCCGAGTTTTTTTTATCATAAATTTGTATTTCATTTAATAATAATATAAGGAATATGCTTGTACCTAAAAATTCAAGATATAATTCTTTATAACCAGGAGGTATAAAATGAAATACACAAGATATGATATGAAAAGAAAAAGAAATGGAAATTTTACTTTTGTTTTTATAATGGCAGCTACTCTTATATTTGCATTTATTATTGGAACTGCAATTTTTAATCTTCTGTTTAAAAATGCAGCTATGAATGAACTGATACCTAAAACTAGTAAAAGTGCTTTGGATGTTGCTAAAACCTCAGAAAAATCAATCGTTAAGTATATTGCTGTACAACATGGCATGTTTTTAAAACAGGAAAATATAGAACAAGGAAAAAATAAGTTAGTATCCTATGGAAATCCTTTTACTATTAGTGAAGACCAAAAGGGTACCAGAATATTTTTAGGAATATATAATGAGGCTGAAGGCATAAAAGCTATAAAAACTTTAACAGATAAGGGAATAGAAAATTCCAAGATGACTTTTGAAATAAATACCGCCTTAGGTCCGTGCGAAGAAGAAATCTCTGCTGTTATAGATGCTGAGCTTACAATCTTATCAAAGCTTAGTGATAATAATATTAAATCAATACCAACAGAGGAATTGAAAAAATGGTGTTCAACTGAAGTTAAAGAGGTTGATAAAAACAGCAAAAACATAAATGTATTAAATGAATTAAAAGAGCATGTTAATGGACTGCCTAAGGAGATTTCTAAAGATAAAGCTCCAGAATGCTATGTGTATATATATAATGTGTTAAAAAAGATTAATAATAAGTAAAGATTTAGGCACCTTGCAAAAGGTGCCTTTATTGTCATTTTATTAAATAAAATGTCATGAAAAGCCAAATTTCTAAATAATTCTTAAATAATTTACTAAGCACTTGTTTATGCATATATTAAATGTTAAACTATAGACGATGTATAATCAAGGTGGGGATAATCATTGAAAGGTTCAAATAAAAGTTCAGCTTTTTTTATTTTTATTGTGCTTTTAGGTTCTATTTGCGGAAGTTTAATTGGAGACTTGATAGGTTCAAATATAAAAGTGCTTTCATTTCTAAAGAGCGTTTACTTTATAGGTATGAATAAGCCCTTAGTATTAGACTTGAAAGTAATTAGCCTTTCTTTTGCAATAAACTTTAATATTAATTTGATGTCTATAATTGGCATAATTGTGGCAATAATACTATATAGGAAATTCTGAAATATAGGATGTGGTACAATGAAGTTTATTTTGGCTTCAGCTTCAGAAAGAAGACAAGAACTTTTGAGCAGAATTATAAATGATTTTGAAATTATTGTGAGTAATTTTGATGAAGAGTCGGTAAATTTTCAAGGAGACTGTGAGGAATTCGTAAAAGAACTAGCATTAGGAAAAGTAAATACTGTATCTGAAAATATAGATGATCAGTGCATCATTGTAGGTTGTGATACAATAGTTTATCATGATGGTAAGATATTAGGAAAACCTAAAGATAAAAAGGATGCGTACAAAATGCTTCAAACTTTAAGCGGAAATTGCCATAAGGTTTATTCAGGCATTGTTGTTAAAAATACAACTACAAATGAAATAAAAGCAGACTTTGTGTGCACAGATGTATACTTTTCCAAGATATCCTCAAGCGAAATTGATAAGTATATAGAAACCAATGAGCCTATGGATAAGGCTGGAGCTTATGGAATTCAAGGATATGGTGGTATTTTTGTTGAAAAAATAATTGGTTGTTATTATAATGTTGTAGGGCTTCCTTTAAATAGGCTTTACAATATGCTTAGGGAGATGGGGGTAAATCTATAAAGGAGCAAAGTTATGGAAAGAATACTTAGAGTTATGGATTTACCTGAAAACGAAAGACCAAGAGAGAAGCTGTTAAAATATGGAGCTGAAACTCTGTCAAATGGGGAGCTTATTGCTATAATATTAAGAACAGGCAGCTCTAGTGAAGATATACTTAATTTAAGTAATAGAGTGCTTAAAGAAACTGGAGGGCTAAATGGTCTTTTAGCTTCCGATGCTCATGAGTTTTTAAGCTTAAAAGGTATAGGTGCTGCAAAAGCAGCACAGCTTATGGCACTCGCTGAAATATCAAAAAGATTTAGGACATTTAGGTCAGGAGAAGAGTATAAAATAACTCAGCCTAAAGATGCTGCTGAATTACTAATGGAAGATATGAGGTACTTAAAGCAGGAACATTTAAAGGTTATTATGTTAAATACTAAAAATATTGTCATAACCGTAAAAAGTGTTTCAGTTGGAAGTTTAAATTCTTCTATAGTACATCCAAGAGAAGTCTTTTGTGAAGCTATAAAAAAAAGCAGTGCTTCCATTATAATAAGCCACAATCATCCTTCGGGAGACCCTTCACCAAGCAGTGAAGATATAAGCCTCACGCAGAGAATAAAAGAAAGCGGCAAGTTACTTGGGATTGAACTTTTGGATCACATTATAATTGGAAATGGAAATTATGTAAGCTTGAAAGAAAAAGGTATTATATAACACGTAAGTTGAAAGGAGAAATTTTTAATGGGATTATTTGGAATGTCAAAGAACATGGGAATAGATTTAGGAACTGCAAATACTCTAATATATGTAAGAGGGAAAGGTATTCTGCTTAGAGAGCCTTCTGTTGTGGCTATAAATTGCGATACTAAAAAGGTTCTTGCGGTTGGACTTGAAGCAAAGCAAATGATTGGCAGAACGCCAGGGAATATTGTTGCTATAAGACCACTTAAGGATGGGGTTATAGCTGATTTTGATGTTACTCAAACAATGCTTAAGAAGTTTATAGAAAAAATTAGTCCTAAAAGTGCTTTTACAAGCCCAAGAATAGTTGTATGTTTTCCTTCTGGTGTAACTGAAGTTGAAAAAAGAGCTATAGATGAGGCTACTAAGCAGGCTGGGGCTAGAGAGGTTCTTTTAATGGAAGAGCCTATGGCTGCTGCTATTGGTGCAGGACTTCCTGTAAATGAACCAACTGGAAGCATGATTGTTGATATTGGTGGAGGAACTACTGAAGTTGCTGTTATATCTCTTGGAGGGATTGTAACTAGTAAGTCTTTGAGGGTTGCTGGAGATGAACTAGACCAGTCAATAATAAGCTACATAAAAAGAGAATATAATTTAGCTATTGGAGAAAGAACTGCAGAAGCTGTCAAGATGGAACTTGGTTCAGCTTATCCTTCAGAGAATGAAGGTACTATGCAGATTAAAGGTAGAGACTTGATAACTGGACTTCCTAAAATTGTAGATATAACTGAAGGTGAAGTAAGAAATGCTTTAAAAGAGCCTGTATCAGCAATAATTGATGCTATTAAGACTACTCTTGAAAAAACCCCCCCAGAGCTTGCTGCTGACATTATGGATAAAGGTATAATGCTTGCAGGAGGAGGAGCTCTCCTAAAAGGATTAGATAAACTAATAAATCATGAGACTCATATGCCTGTTCACATTGCCGAATCACCTCTTGACTGCGTTGCTTTGGGTGCAGGGAAAGCACTAGATAATGTAGATAAAGTGAGTAGAAAAAGATAACATATGGCATTTTTAAAGAACAAACTGGCAGTAACTATTATTGTGCTGTCAGTTAGCTTTTTAATATTAATTGGTATAAGTGTCAAGAGAGAAAAAGCATCTATTATTGAAAATGGCGCGGGGGCTACCTTAAATGCAGTTCAGGGATTGAGTTACAAGGCAGGAAATATAATTAAAGATAATTTAAGCTTTATATTTAATTTTTCCAAAGTTAAAAAGGAAAATGAAGAGCTCAGAGCTAAAAATAGCGAGTTAGAACAAAAGGCATTGGAAAGAGATTCTTTAGCAAGAGATAATGATATATTAAGAGAAGCGCTTAATTTTACAAAGCAGCATTCTGAATATAATTATGTGGGATGCGATATCATAGGTAAAAGCGGCGGAAATTATTTGGATGGGTATATAATAGATAAGGGGACTAAAGATAATATTAAAAAAGGAATGGTAGTTGTTACTGCAAGAGGTCTTGTTGGTCAAGTAACTTCTACTGCAAGCAACTGGTCTGTTGTACAATCCATATCAAATGAAAATATTGCAGTTAGTGCTATGGTAGAAAGTACGAATGAAACAAGTGGAATTTTAAAAGGATATAAGGATGCTGACAGCAAGCTTTTAGCTAAGCTTTATAATTTGCCGGAAGATTCTACTATAAAAAAAGGCGATGTTATATTAACATCAGGTTACGGGAATCTTTATCCAAAGGGCATAAGGATTGGACAGGTAGTAGATGTAGAAGAGGATAAGGGTAAAATTATGAAAAATGCTGTTATTGAACCTTATGTGGACTTTAATAAATTAGAAGAAGTGTTAGTTGTAATACCAAAAGATATAAGAGATATAAAATATTAAGGTGAGAAATATGAAAAAAATTTTTACTTTATTTTTATTATGTGTGTTTCTGCTAGTTGTTGATAACACACTTGTTCCTTTTTTTGCACTAAGAGGATATTATCCTAGCCTTTTATTAGTGTTTGTTATTTTGTATTCTGTTATTAACGGAATGTGGGAAGGTATCTGGCTGGGAGCATTTTCAGGCCTTCTTCAGGATATATATTTTTTTAATGGATTTGGAATAAATGCATTTACCAATATTCTTATATGTACAGCAGCAGGTTTTATAGGTATTGGAATTTTTAAAGAAAAAGGTTTAATACCTGTGGTGTCTTCCTTTGTTTTATGTTTTGTTAAGGGAGTGCTTGTATTTTCGCTGCTTTATATACTAAAAGTATATGCGCCTTTTAGTCATATTCTGTATAATAGCATTTATTCAATGTTTATTTCTATATTTGCTTATAGGCCAATATATAGGCTTTGTCAGAAGGAATTTATGCAAAGAAAGTGGAGCTTTTATGATAAATAATAATCAAGTGAGGGGAAAGTATGAAAAAGAAGAAAAAAATATTTAATAGATATATTTCTTTGCTAATAATTATGATATTGATCTTTACAGCGATTATATCTAGACTTACAATTCTTCAAGTTGTAAAAGCAGATGAATATAAAGATAAAGCAAATACAAAGGCAATAACCGAAGTACCAGAATTTGCTCCCAGAGGACAAATATTGGATAATACAGGAGAGGTTCTAGCCACAAATAAGCAGAGTTATAATGTTACATTTACAGAAACAGAAGATAGTCTTAATAGTTTTTATGATACAATGGACGGCTTGTTTAAAATATTGGATGATAATAAAGCTATACAAAAGGATGATCTTCAGCTTAAAGTAAATCCGTTTAGCTTTCAATTTGCAGCCTCAGATGAGGATACAAAAAAATCACTTGAAATTAGGTTTAAAAGAGATAGAGGGCTTAATGAAGGTATTCAGAGTAAACTCTTTCCAAAGGCAAAAGATAAGCTTACGGATGATCAGGAAGATGAAATAAATAATAAGCTTTTAGAAATTACTCCAGAGCAAACCTTTAATTATTTAGTTGACTTTTATAAAGTTTCTCCAGAGGAAATTTTTCAAAGTATTATAGATCAATATGGAAAATCACCTGAGGACACAATAACAAGACTTCAGGAAAGATATAAAATAACAGTGGATGATAGTACAAAAGTATTGCTTGATCAGTATATTAAAGCTTCAAAAAAGCAAATAAAAGATGATTTACTAAAGCAGCTTATCGAAAAATGTAATGTTGAGAAAAATAAGCTTTCTCCTGAAAAACAGGTTGAACTTGAAAGAAGATATATTCTTGTAAAAGATGCTTTAAAGATGCAGAGCTTTTCTGGCTACAAACCTGTTGTAATAGCAAGTAATATTAGCAAAGAAACAGCTGATATTATTTATCAAAAACTTAATGATTTTTCAGGAGTAGATATATCTATGCAGCCTATGAGAACTTATCCTTATGGTCAGCTTGGATCAGCTGTACTTGGATATATATCGAAGGTTGGTTCAGATAGTAAATATGAAGAAAAAGGCTACGATGTTAATACAGATTATATAGGTGTTCAAGGTATAGAAGGTGCCTTTGAAGACAGATTAAAGGGTTCTAAGGGCGGAAGTATTGTTAAGCTCAATAGATATGGAAGGGTTATTGAAGAACTTGGAAGAAGAGAACCTTACCCGGGACAATCAATACAGCTTACCATAGATAGAAATGTACAGTATGCTGCTGAGACTGCTTTAGATAAAGTTATGGCTGATTTGCAAAAAAGAGGAAGACAAAAGGACGTTAATACAGTTAATGCGACAAGAGGTGCGGCAGTTGCTATAGATGTAAATACAGGAGCGGTGCTGGCTCTTGCTTCAAGACCTGGATTTAATCCTAATGATTTTTCGAATCCAAGCGGATTGACTACGGATACTTTTAAGAAATACTTTGATCCAGATTATGCAGAGTATGGAAAGTCAAGAGGACTTCCAACCAGTTTAATAGAAAAACTTTTCCCTGTAAGTGCAAAAACACAGAAGAGATATGACAGATTCGATTTTGCACCTAAACCTCTGTACAATTATGCAACGTACTCTTTAGTTCCTCCTGGATCTACGTTCAAACCAATGACTGCAGTTGCTGGACTGGAGTCTGGAGTAGTAACTCCGGGGGATACTGTAAACGACCATTCCATATTTGATGATGGAAAAGGTTATAGACAAACGTTTTATGACAATGGTTCAGGTTCAGGAATAGTAAATTTGACAAAGGCATTGGAAAAGTCAAGTAACCCTTATTTTATGACTGTTGGTCAGAAACTTAGAGAAGCCAAGGGCGATGATATCTTAGCAAACTATGCATGGAAATTTGGCTTAGGCCAAAAACCTCAATCTAATGCAAAGTACTCAACTGGAATAGAAATAGGAGAAAATTTTGGTCAGGTTTTTAATACTTACAGTATAAAAAATAATTATGCCGAAAATTATCTGCTTGTAACTATGGAGGCGTTAAAATCCGGAAAAGGTCAATACAAAATAGCATCCTTTACACCTATTGATTTATATGATAATGATGGTGATATTCAAAAGGTAAAGGATATAAAAACTGATTTTAAAAACCAAATTAAAGAATTTATACGAAATGGCGGAAAGGACAACGATGTAATAAAGTCCTATTCAGATTACCTGAATAAACTAATAGCAGCAGATCCAATTTATAAGGGTAAAAATATTTCTAAGGACGAGATCTCAGCAGTAGCTAGTGAGATGCTTATGATTACTATATATGATGGCAACTTCCAGAGTAAGGCACCATTTAATATGTACAATGCTGCTATAGGTCAGGGTATGAGCAATTTTACTCCACTGCAATTAGCAAATTATGTTTCAACCCTAGTAAATGGAGGAAACAGGTACAAACTTCACCTTGTAGATAAGATATTAGATGCAAATGGAAATGTTGTTCAGCAGATAAAGCCAGAAGTAGTTGAAAATGCTGGCATTAAGCAAAGTACCGTAGATGCGATCAAACAAGGTATGAGCGCCGTTACGGGAGAAGATGGTACAGCTGCTGGAGTATTTAATGGATTTCCAATAAAAACTGCAGGTAAAACAGGTTCTGCAACTTATAGCAAGACTCAGGATGAAATTGACAGAACATCCTATGGTGTTTACATTGGTTTTGCTCCATATGATAAGCCAAGAATTGCTGTAGCAGTAATTGTGTTCGATGGTGGTCACGGTGGATTCATAGCTCCAGTTGCTAGGGCTATGTATGAGGCTTATTTTAAAACAGAACTTGATGCACAAGGCTATACACCGCAGAATGATGTCGTTTCTAAGCCTATTCAATAAAAATAGACGGATTTTATCCGTCTATTTTTTTATTTTTGTTTTAACATGTTGATGGTGCGATAGCACCATCAACTAAAAACCGCCCGCTATGCGGGTGAGGTTAAGTGCTTAAGCAAGGAGCATCACCTTTTTGCTATAATGATGATTGTTCAAGCCATCAAAATAACAAAAGAAAGGTGATGCTCCATGGCAGAAAGTTTAGCACATACTAAATGGTTATGCAAGTACCATATTGTATTTAC